>Ga0209273_10000070_pt1 | contig 215563 bp, 148 predicted proteins | sample tdAd471_FD_187126 | JGI IMG/M metagenome (GOLD analysis project Ga0209273, IMG submission 187126) | Marine sediment microbial communities from the Atlantic coast under amendment with organic carbon and nitrate - tdAd47.1 (SPAdes)... | ecosystem: Environmental > Aquatic > Marine > Coastal >... | reverse complement strand
CGGACCGCCGCGCTGCGCTCGAGCTTCGCATGGCTCAGCTCCGCGCGGCTCCCCCGATCGGAGAGCGCTTCGCGCTCCGATCTCTTTCCACTCTAAGTCCCCTGTCCACCGAAACGGGGGAGGGTCAGTGCGCATCTTGGGGTGGGGGTCTAAGGCTTGGGAAACACGCGTCTCACGCGCCGTTATCAAGCTCGTTCGAAGCAGCTACCCCGGTTCGTGTGGCCAAGAAAGCGAAGGCGCGCACGGCAGGGCGACCGTGACAGCTACGGGGTGTGCCGGACTCGACACCACTCGATTCCCGGTTGGACAATCCTGGACGATTCTGACAGCCTCCCCGAATTCCGCCCATGGACGACTTCCTGACCATTGCCCAGGTGGCCGAGTTGCTTCAGCTCTCAGACAAGACCATCTACCGTCTCGCCCAGCAGGGAGAGATCCCCGCATTCAAGGTCGGGGGGTCATGGCGGTTCCGGGCGTCGGACATCGACCAGTGGGTTGCAAAGCAGATCGACGACCAGAAGCCAGCCAGAGGATGATTCCTGCCCAACAACGAGACGAGCAGGCGGCTGTGAGCAGCGTAGCTCACCGCGGCTGCTGCTCTGCAGGCAACCCAGCTACAGGAGGCTCTTGCTCATGACCATCGAGCCCCTCAAGCAAGCTGTGGCCAGCGCCTCGCAGTGTCACTTCAGGCTGGTTCTCCTGATCGGTCCGCCACGCTCGGGAAAGACTCGGCTCCTCCAGTACCTGGCGGAGTCGGAGGGCCTCACCGTCCTCAACTTGAACCTCCAGCTCGCCGAGCACCTGCTCGAGCTCACTCAGAAGCAGCGCCCGGTGCGTGTTCAGCGCCTGCTCGGAGAGCTTGTCGAGGCGCAAGCCGACGGGCCTGTCTTGCTGGACAACATCGAGCTTCTGTTCGGAACTGACCTGAGCCTGGATCCGTTGCGCGTGCTCCAGCAACTGGCACGGAATCGCACGATCGTTGCTTCGTGGCCAGGTGGCCTCGACGACGGGGCTCTGACCTACGCCGAGCCGGGGCATGCCGAGGCTCAGAGGTACATCGCCCCCGAAGCGACCGTGGTGCTCGCCGCGACGCTCGCAGGGAAGGCTATGCCTGACGAGGTGAAAGCCATGGGAGAGACGGAGGAGTCCAAATGAAGTACTCAGACCTGATCGAGTTCGAGCCTATCGAGTCCGTTGTTCAGCTTCGCGACGCGGACGCTGAGACGAATGCTCGGCAGCTCGTGGAGAGCTTTGTCATCTCGGATCGGATGGCGGATCAGCTAACGGACCTGATCTTCGAGCAGCTCCAGTTCGACAAGCCTGCCGACAACAAGGGCCTCTTGGTCGTCGGCAACTACGGAACGGGCAAGTCGCACCTGATGGCCGTCGTGTCCGCAATCGCGGAGCATGCGGGACTCGCGACCAGTGCGACGAACGAACATGTCCAGGAGAAGGCCGAGGCCATCGCGGGGAAGTTCAAGGTCGTCCGCGCAGAGATCGGTGCGACCAAGATGTCCCTGCGCGACATCATCTGCGGAACACTGGAGGACCACCTCAGCGAGCTCGGCGTCGAGTTCGTGTTCCCCTCAGCTGGCGAGGTCACGAACAACAAGGACGCCCTGGTCGACATGATGGGTGCCTTCGAGGAGAAGCACCCGGGCAAGGGCTTGCTCCTTGTGCTTGATGAGCTCCTCGACTTCCTGAGGACGCGCCAGGACCAGGCACTGATCCTCGACCTCAACTTCCTCCGCGAGATCGGTGAGATCTGCAAGACGACGCGCTTCCGGTTCATCTCCGGTGTTCAGGAGACGTTGTTCGACAATCCTCGCTTCCAGTTCGTCGCTGAGACCCTGCGCCGCGTGAAGGACCGCTTCGAGCAGGTGCGCATTGCCCGGGAAGACGTGGCCTACGTCGTCTCGAGGCGCCTGCTCAAGAAGACGCCCGAGCAAGAGGGGCAGATTCGAGACCATCTGACGGAGTTCGCGCCCCTCTACTCCTCGATGCAGGCCCGGATGGACAAGTTCGTCGAGCTCTTCCCCGTGCACCCCGCGTACATCGACACCTTCGAGCGCGTGTACGTGGCTGAGAAGCGTGAGGTGCTGAAGACGCTAAGCGCCGCAATCCGGGAGATCATCGACGATGAAGTGCCTGCCGATGCACCGGGCGTCATCGCGTATGACGGCTACTGGCAAAGTCTGAAGGAGAACCCGTCCTTCCGCTCCGAGCCCGACATCCGTAAGGTCATCAGCAAGAGCAAGGTCGTCGAGGATCGAATCGATCAAGCCTACACGCAGCCTACCTACAAGCCGGTCGCCCTCCGGATCGTGCATGCGCTCTCGGTTCACCGGCTCACGACCGGGGACATCTTCTCGCCTCTCGGCGCCACGGCCGAGGAGCTCCGAGACGATCTCTGTCTGGTGTTGCCCACGCCGGAGAAGGACGCGGACTTCTTGAAGACCCTCGTCGAGAAGGCCCTGCAGGAGATTCTCAAGACCGTCAGCGGCCAGTTCATCAGCTACAATGCCGAGAACGGTCAGTACTACCTGGATCTCAAGAAGGACGTCGACTTCGACTCCCTCATCGCTCAGCGGGCGGAGGCTCTCGGAGCCGACCAGCTGGATCGCTACTACTTCGATGCGTTGACCCAGGTCATGGAGCGTGCCGACCAGTCGACGCACGTCTCTGGATACCGCATCTGGGAGCATGAGGTCGAGTGGCGCGAGCGCAAGGCGGAGCGCAGCGGCTACATGTTCTTCGGCGCACCCAACGAGCGTTCAACGGCGCAGCCGCCGAGAGACTTCTACCTCTACTTCCTGCAACCTCACGATCCCCCGTACTTCAAGGATGAGAAGAAGCCCGACGAGGTGTTCTTCCAGTTGAAGCAACGTGACGAGGCCTTCGACGAGGCGCTCAAGCTCTACGCAGGTGCTCGAGAGCAGGCGGCGACGGCGTCGGGCGAGAACAAGCGGCTTTACGAGGACAAGGCCACCAAGCACCTGCGCTCCCTGACCAAGTGGTTGCGTGAGCACATCACGACGGCTTTCCAGGTGACCTATCAGGGGGCCTCCAAGACGCTGGCGGAGGTGATTCAAGGCAAGGTGCCCGGCGGGATGAGCCAAGCCTCGGTTCGCGATCTGATCAACATCGCGGGCTCCGTGTGCCTGGGCCCCCAGTTCGAGAGCCAGAGCCCTGACTACCCTGTCTTCAGTGTGCTCGTCACTCGACAGAACCGAGAGCAGGCCGCGGGAGAGGCGCTTCGGTGGATCTCTGGTGGAGTGAAGAGCAAGCCCGGTACGGCCGTGCTGGACTCCCTCGAGTTGCTGGATGGCGAGCAGCTCCGCCCCGCACAATCCAGGTACGCCAAGCACGTCGTAGAGCAGCTCGGCAAGAAGCAGGACGGCCAGGTCCTCAACAGGACGGAGCTCGTGCAGCCCGAGGACGGCGTTGAGTTTTGGACCAGGTTCCGGCTGGAACCCGAGTTCCTCGCAGTCGTCCTTGCGGCCCTCGTCCACAGCGGGGATCTCGTGCTGTCCATTCCTGGCAAGAAGCTCGGGGCGGAGGCCGTCGATCAGTTCGGCCGCCTGTCAGTTGGTGATCTCGCAGGGTTTAAGCACGTCGAGCGCCCGAAGGGGCTCCCTCTGGCGCCGCTTCAAGAGCTCTGCGATCTCTTTGGGCTTCCCAAGGGATTGATGGTCGACCCTGCGAAGAGGGACCAGGCCGTTCAGCAGCTCCAGATCGAAGTCGCCAGCCGAGTAGAGAAGCTTGTGGTGGCGGACGCGAGGCTCCACGAAGGGCTCATGTTCTGGGGGCAATCTCTCCTCTCAGAGCAAGAAGTCGCGGAGTGGTGCAAGCGGCTTGCGGGCGCCAAGGAGTTCCTCGAGTCGCTTCAAGCCTTCAACACGGTCGGGAAGCTCAACAACTTCCCTCACGACAAGGATGCTGTGCGGGCCCAAGCGGATGGCCTGACCTTGGTTCGTGAAGTCGACGAGCTCGGAGAGCTAGTCGCCCAGGTCGGCCCTGAGGCCGCGTACCTCAGTACTGCCGAGGCAATCCTGCCTACCGGACATCCATGGCTCGATAAGGTCGAGCAGGCCAGGATGGAGTTCCTCCCTAAGTCGCGTAGCCCCAAGCATCGAGCCGACAGTCGCTTCCACCGCGAGTTGGCGCAGACTCTTCAGAAGCTGAAGGCGGAGTATCAGGATGCCTATCTCGAGTTGCACAAACGAGCGCACCTCGATGCAAAGAGCGACAAGAAGAAGGTGGGCATCGGCAATGATCCGAGGCTGAAGCAACTGCAGAAACTCGATACGGTCGAGATGATGCCCCATCAGCAGCTTCGCACATTCCAGGACAGACTCTTCGGCCTAAAGACCTGCTACTCGTTGACCAAGCAAGACCTCGAGACTTCGGCAAGCTGCCCCCACCTTTTATTCAAGCCTGCAGAGGAGCCCGCGGGTCAACCTGATGCCTCAATCGTCCTGAGTGAGCTCGACGAAGAGCTCGACGGCCTTGTAGAGGAGTGGACGAACACACTCCTCGAGAACCTCACTGACCCCACGGTAGAAAAGAACATCGAGCTGCTCGCTGACCCGAAGGGCAGGGAAGCAATCGAGCAGTTCTTGGAATCGAAGGCCCTGCCAGACCCAGTGCCTCCGCCGTTCGTCCAAGCGCTTCAAGATGCGCTAGAGGGCCTGGAGAAGGTGACCGTTGCTGACGCAGATCTTCACGCCGCGCTCATAAGGGGCGGCATTCCCTGCACGATCGATGACCTACGTAGCCGTTTCGATGGCTACATCGCGCAGATTGCCAAGGGCAAGGACGCCACCAAGGTGAGGATCGTGATCGAATGACCCCCAAGGGCTCGCCGAAGAAAGTTACGAAGCTCTTTGAGGATGCTCAGTCAGAGCTCTTTGAGACTTCAGTGGAAGCAGAGGCCCATCGCGAGGTCTCATGTTTGGGCACGACGTTTGAATCTGAGGATGAGCGCAGAGAGCACTTCCGAGCCCAGCTCAAAGAGCGGTTAGAAGACACCGAGTTCACAGCGTCCCCCGGCTTTCCGATCGGGGCCCCCGAGGACATCCTTGAGCTCTCCGACCCCCCCTTCTTCACGGCGTGCCCTAATCCATTCATAAGCGAACTCATCGCGCAACATCGATCTGGTGATGGAGCAGAGGAGCTTCCTCAGCACAGCGCACGCCCATACACAGAGGATGTAGCGGCAAGCAAAGCAGACGTTGTCTACACAGCCCACTCGTACCACACCAAGGTTCCGCCTCAAGCAATAGCGACGTATATCAGGCACTTCACCGAGCCTGGCGCTGTCGTCCTCGACTTCTTTGCTGGATCGGGAATGACTGCGGTGGCCTGCAAGCTGGCAGATGCTCAGGACAGACTGGAGCTCGGAAGGGACGTTTGTCCCAGGCTGCCAATCTGCGTGGATCTGTCACCAGCTGCGACCTTTATCGAGAGTGTCTACTCCTCCCCGCCGGATCCGAACGGATTCTCAAGGCTCGCCAAAGAGCTCGTTCACACCATCGAGGTCGAGACAGAGGAGCACTACCGGCACGGCCTGGAAGGGCTGGGCGATGACGACGTGGTGGAGTACATACTCTGGAACGAACTGCTGCATTGCCCTTCCTGCGGCGGTGAGGTCGTGAGCACGGAAGTCGTCAATCCGACGAAGGACTCTGGTGCCGCTGACGTTTTTCCCTGCCCTGCGTGCGGCGCTCGGGTAGGCAAGGCCCCAACCAAGGCTTCGGGTGGAAGTCGACTGGCAAGGCACCTCGTTTCTTCCTTTGATCGCACCCTGGGGCAGTCTGTGAAAGTGATGAACCGGCTGCCCATCGCCGCACAGGTAAGAGATCGGACGATCAAGAAGCTCGCTGATGCTAGGCGCCTGATCCCTATCGAGGGAGATGCTCGGCGCAGCGTGGCAGAGCCTTTGAGTTTCCCGTCAGCGCCTTTTCCGACTGACCCGCTGATTGAAGGAGAGCGATACAAGCTTAAGGACTGCTTGCCGAGCTACGGCATCACGCACGTGCACCACTTCTATCTTCCGCGACAGCTTGCCGTGTACTCGCGGATGTGGGAACTGGCCAACGCAAGACCCTCGTGGAAGGAGCGGCAAGCACTCAGGTTCCTAGTGCAGTCCAATGGGCTGGGGTACACGGTCATGAACCGATACCAGCCAACGCAGTTCGGGAAGAAGACTGGTGGCTCGCAGGTCAATAGGTACTTCTCGGGCACTCTCTATGTGCCGTCTATGGTGGCCGAGGTCTCGCCAGGCTATGCATACTCAAACAAGCTGAAGAGGCTAGGTTCGGCCTTCAAGGCGTTGAAGGGGCTCGGCGATCAGCGAGCGGTCATATCGACGCAAAGCGCAACCTCGCTGTCGAACATCCCCAGCGATAGCGTCGACTATGTGTTCGTTGACCCTCCGTTCGGGAGGAACCTCCAGTACTCAGAGCTCAGCCAGATTTGGGAGAGCTGGCTACGTGTCAAGACCAACCGGAACTTAGAGGCGGTTGTTGACAGCACCCGGGAACGCGGCGTTGGTGAGTACACTGCATTGATGGCATCAGCATTCGCCGAGAGCTTCAGGGTGCTGAGGCCAGGCGGATGGATCACCGTAGAGTTTCACAACTCCTCCAATGGCATCTGGCACGCGATTCAAGAGGCGCTCTTTAGTGCAGGCTTTGTTGTCGCGGATGTGCGGACTCTGAGCAAGATGCAGGAGACGTACAAGCAGTCTCGGCAGGGCCTAATGAAGCAAGACCTGGTGATCTCGGCGTACCGACCCTCGAGCGAAGCGGAGTCCGCGGCGAGGCTAACGGATGTAGACACAGACCACGTCTGGACTTTTGTAAGGCAGCACCTTGGTAGGCTGCCGGTTGCTACAAAACAGGGAGGGACTCTTGAGCAGATCGCGGAGCGGCAACCAAGGCTGCTTTACGACCGGATGGTCGCGTTCTATGTGCAGCGTGGGGCTCGTGTCCCTATGTCCGCACCTGAGTTCTATGCAGGTCTGGATCAGCGATTCCCGATGAGGGATGAGAGCGTCTTCCTCTCGGACCAACTCGCAGAGTATGAGCGGCTTCGCCTGCAGTCTGACCAAGTGGGACAGATTGAGCTATTCGTGAACGACGAGGCCTCGGCAATCCAATGGCTGCGAATTCAGTTGGGACGGAAGCCGCGCACAGCAAAGGACATGCACACGGACTTTATGAAGCAGGTGAGTTCGTGGGCGAAGCATGAAGAGGGCATCGAGCTTGCGAAGTTGCTGGAAGAGAACTTCCTTTGCTTCTCCGGCGAAGGGGCCGTGCCAAATCAGATCCACGCTTACTTATCAAGCAACTACAAGGACCTCCGAGGGCTCGCGAAAGATGATGCCCGGCTACGTGCAAAGGCCTCGAACCGTTGGTACGTACCAGACCCCAAGAAGGAGGGGGACCTAGAACTGTTGCGCCTCAAGGGGCTTCTCAGCGAATTCGAGAGCTATCGGACCTCGACCAAGAAGAGGATCAAGCTCTTTCGCACTGAGGCAGTGAGGGCCGGTTTCAAGTCATGCTACGACGTCAAGGACTATGCGACCATCGTGACGGTGGCTCAGAAGCTCCCTGAAGACGTTGTGCAAGAAGACGAGCAACTCCTCATGTACTACGACGTGGCCGCAATGCGACTCGGTGAGTAGGGGACCTGCCAATGTCGTGGGAGGCAGGAGACTGGGCGTGGAGCGCTGAACACGACGAGGTGTGCCGCCTCGTCGACGTTCATCGTCTATGGGGCCAGAGGTCCGTTCTCGCCTGGCTTCCGACGCGCGATGTCACGGTCAGGGTGCCCGAGTCGACATTGGCTTCGCTCGACGGTGGTTCGGTAGCCTCGGCACCGCGTATCTCCTATGTGGCGGCTGCCGCCAAGGTCGCCGACGCGCTCGGCAAGGATGATCTCATCGCTCCTCTTGAGGGGACCGTCATCCCGCTTCCACACCAGTTGCAGGCGCTCTCGAGGGCCATGTCTGGCGATCGGGTGCGCTACTTGCTCGCAGACGAGGTCGGCCTCGGTAAGACCATCGAAGCGGGGCTAGTCCTTCGTGAGCTGAAGGTGCGGGGACTTGCGAAGCGGATTCTCATCGTCGCCCCCACGGGCCTTGTCACGCAATGGGTCAGTGAGATGAAGGTCCATTTCAGCGAAGACTTCCGTCTCATCATCCCCGGAGAGTTCTCGGCACTGAGGAAGTTCTTGGCGGTTGACGATCGTGAAAACCTGTGGCGCCTCCACGACCAGGTGGTCTGCCCGATTGACTCCGTGAAGCCCCTGGACTCCAGGCGGGGTTGGAGTGCCGACCGAGTGCGGCAGTACAACAGGGAACGATTCGACGACCTGATCACAGCTGGGTGGGACCTCGTGATCATCGACGAGGCGCACCGTCTCGGCGGCAGCACGGAGCAGGTAGCTCGCTACCGACTCGGAGAGGGGCTGGCAAAGGCTGCTCCCTACCTGCTGCTCCTCTCCGCAACTCCCCACCAGGGCAAGACGGACGCCTTCCGGCGCCTGCTGAGCTTCCTTGATGAGGAAGCGTTTCCTGACGACGACGCGATCAACCAGGATGCCGTGGGCCCATACGTTATTCGCACCGAGAAGCGGAACGCAATCGACGCGGAGGGGCAGGCTCTCTTCAAGCCTAGGCACACGCAGATCGTGCCAGTGGCTTGGAGCGGAGAGTTGCAAGACCAGAAGGTGTTGTACGAGGCCGTCACCGAGTACGTCCGGGAGGGGTACAACCAAGCTCGCCGAGAGAAGAACACGGCCATCGGGTTCCTGATGATCCTGATGCAGCGCCTCGTGACCTCGAGCGTCCGAGCGATCCGGACAGCGCTCGAGAGAAGGTTGGAAACGCTGGAGCTCCCCACGGGTCAGCTCAGCTTGTTCGGCGAGGATGTTGGTGAAGAGTGGGCCAACCTGGACTCGCAGGACCAGATGGAGTCCCTCCTGAACAGCCAGTTGAAGGGGCTGAAGAACGAGCGGGCCGAGGTCGAGCTCTTGCTCTCAGCCGCTCGGCGATGCGAGGCCAAGGGGCCTGACGCAAAGGCCCAGGCGCTCATCGACTGGATTCGCAAGCTCGAGCGAGAGGAGAGTGACCCGAGCCTGAAGGTCCTGGTCTTCACCGAGTTCGTCCCGACTCAGACCATGCTGGCTGAGTTTCTCGGCGAACGAGGATTCGAGGTGGTTTGCCTGAATGGATCTCTCGACCTGGATGAGAGGCAGGTAGTTCAGCGGGCCTTCGCCGAGAGTGCCCGCGTGCTAGTTTCGACGGATGCAGGAGGTGAGGGACTCAACCTCCAGTTCTGCCACGTGATCTTCAACTACGACCTCCCCTGGAACCCGATGAAGCTCGAGCAGCGCATCGGAAGGGTGGACCGCATCGGGCAGCAACACGTCGTCCGAGCGCAGAACTTCGCTCTTGATGACACGGTCGAGCTGCGAGTGCGGGAGGTGCTCGAGGAGAAGCTTCAGCGCATCCTGGAGGAGTTCGGGGTGGACAAGCTCGCAGACGTCCTGGACTCGGAGGAGGGTGGAGTCGACTTCGACAGCCTTTACGTCAGTGCAGTCCTCACTCCTGAAGAAGCTGAAGCGAGAGTCTCGGAGCTGGCTGACCGTGTGCGCGAGCGGGCCGCGGCATCCAAGGAAGGGGCCAAGGTCCTGGGTGCAACCGAGGAGCTCGACTCAACCCTCGCCCAGAGAGTCTCCAACCATCAGCTTCCGTACTGGACGGAGAGGATGACGGTCTCCTACCTACGTGGGCGGCCGGACGACGACGTTGGGGCTGAGGCAGACGAAGTCGGATACCGCCTTCGATGGCCCGGCGGTGTCGTCCAGGACCGTGCAGTCTTCGACCGGGGGGAAGCCGACATCCCAGGAACGACCTTCCTGTCCGTTGAAGATGCGGAGGTACGAGGGCTTGCTGCCCGGCTTCCTCGGTTTGCCCCGGGCCAGCCGGTGCCGTCCATCACGTTGGATGGCATCTCCGACAAGGTCACCGGCACTTGGTCTCTTTGGAGAATCGCTCTCAGCACGCCAGATGGCAGGGCACAGAGAGTGATGCCGATCTTTAGCTCAGATGAGGGGCGGCTTCTCGCGCCTACCGCGAAGGCGGTTTGGGACCGCCTCGTAGACCTCGGCGAAGAAGCTGGAGGCGAAGCACTGGCCTTCATCGACGGGGATGACGGCCAGGCCATCTACGACCAGACCCGGCGGCAAGCAGAGGAGAGTGGGCAAGCGCTCTTCGATGAGCTGCTCCATGCGCACCAAGAGAAGCTCCTTCGCAGGAAAGCAAAGGGTCAAGGAGCGTTCGACGCACGAGAGCGAGCAATCGAGCGAATCGGGTTGCCGCAGGTACGGGCTCATCGCCTCCGGGATCTTCAACGCGAACGAGAGCAGTGGGTTGCTGACATCGAGGCGCAGGAACGGGCCATGCCCGAACTGACCGCACTGCTCATCCTCCGGATCGTGCCAGACGGAGGGTGTAGTGGCTCCTGAGGCATCGAGAGCCGCTCAGGCGATGAGCTGGCGGAAGCCGATCCTGAGTCAGTTCACTCCCGACATCGCGAGTGCGACTCGTCTGACGATCGTCGCGGACCCGGATGAGCTCCTAGCCGAGCAGTACCTGCTCGACGAGCTGCGCGAACGGGGCTTCGAGCTGATTCCGTTCGAGGATCCCGTCGCGTTCCGGTTCGTCTACGAGAACCAGTACCGAACCGTCTGGGACCAAGGTGACCGGACGACCCTGGTCGTGGTCCTAAGAACTGCTCGCCAAGAGCTGGATGGGATTCCATTCGATCTGCTCGAGATGGCCCGCACTCAAGGGCGGTGCCTTCGGATCTCCCTTGGTGAGTTGTTCCCGAAGCTCGCTCCCAGTGTCTTGAGTGAGCTGGAGCCCTCCAGTCTCGACCCTCTGTATCGAGCCGAAGCTGAGCGCAGCGGTGGGGTCCTTGGCGAGAACCCCACTCGTGACCATGTCCTTCACCACGTTTTCGAAGTGGTGCCGGACCTTGTGAGAGAGCCCGCGGAGCTGCTCCGCCTTCTGCTGCGCAGGCACTACCGTCGCCAGCACTTGCCGGAGTCTCTCGATCACCACCTCATCAGCCGTCTGCGATCGACAGGAAGATGGGATGACTGGCCGCTCGAGGAGATTGTGCCCTCCCGTTCTTCCTTCCTTGGCTTTCTCGAAGAGCGGTGGCCGCTGTACCTGAAGTCTCAGGTGGGCGCGGATCCTGATGCAGTTGCTGAAGCCACCCCTGCCTATGGACTGAGGTACGAAGGGCCCCAGGATCTGCCGTTCGGCCATGACGATGTGCGTGTGTACATCGACAACCTGTTCCAGGAAGGCGGTCTGAAGCCGACCGACGAGATTGCGGTTGCGTCCGTCCCTCAGGAGTGGATGCGGGTCGGCGTGGTCGCTGACGACAACGATGACCAGGGAGAGCGCTTCCGGCGATTGCACGCTCGACTTGAGGCTGCGCTGCCAGGCGTCGACGCGAGCCATCGTGACTGGGTTGAGTACGCGTACCGGTGGGCAGAGTGGAATGCCCTTAGGTGGGAGCGATCACCGGCGACGTCCACCGTCACCGCCGATGAATGTGAGGCAATCCATGACCGCACCGAGGAGGCGTTTCGCGACTGGATCCTCGAGCACTTCGGTTCGCTTCACAACCTGTCCGTGGCAAGGCGGCCCGCGATGGTGCACCACATTCCACACCACATGGCGAGAGACCTGGAGGGGAGCACCGGACGTCCGCGCAGGAAGGCTCTCGTTGTTGTCGACGGCCTCGCGCTTGACCAATGGGTGGTTCTGAGGAACGCACTCGCCGATCAGCTGAGCCCGGCTGAGCAAGTCGAAGAGGATGGCTCGTTCGCCTGGGTGCCCACACTCACGTCCGTTTCCAGGCAATCGATCTTCGCTGGCGAGGCGCCCATCTTCTTCGAGGCGAGCCTGCAGTCCACTCACAAGGAACGGGCCCACTGGCAGCGCTTCTGGGAAGACGCTGGTGTTCCGTCAACAGCAATCGGATACGCCCGTCAGAGTCGCCACCAGACCGATGATGCGTTCCTCGCTGATGTCCTGGCCCTATCCGAGCGCCCAGCGACAAGAGTGCTTGGCATCGTTGTTGGCACGGTCGACGAGACAATGCACGGCATCGTCACCGGGAGCAGTGGGCTCCACGGTGTCGTTCGCGATTGGGCCATCGGAGGGGCCTTCTACAAGCTCGTTCACTCTCTTCTCTACGACGGATACGAGGTCTTGGTCACTGCGGACCATGGAAACATCACAGGGCACGGGATGGGCAAGCCGAACGTCGGAGCCATCGCCAACGAGCGCGGGGAACGGGCTCACGTGTTCTCGGATGACCTGACTCGAGCAAACACGAAGCAGGAGTTTCCGGGGAGTCTCGAGTGGCCGCAGATCGGCCTGCCTGACGGCTACCGGCCATTGCTTGCCCCGGGTCGACACGCCTTCATCAAGGAAGAGACCACCGCGGTCGGCCATGGCGGCATCTCGCTCGAGGAAGTGATCGTTCCGTTCGTGCGCATCTCTAGGGGGGGCAAGTGATGCCTCGCAAGGTGCTCGGCTTCGACCGCCCCCTCGAGCTCGAGTGGCTCGACGCCGTTGCGGACCGTGTGGCGCTAGGAGGCTCCACCGAGGAGGTGCGGGCCTTCGCCCACCGTTTGCTCGATGGCGTCGTGAGCGGGACCACCTTCAACTCCAACCGAGGCAAGACGGTCACCGTACTCTGCCACATCTGGTCGAGTGTGCCGGAGAACTGCGAGGCGCTCAGGGATCGGGCAGCCGAGGCCCTTCGAGACTCATCTAAGGAGGCTAGGCTGGCCATCCACTGGGCCATGATGGTTGCCACCTACCAATTCTTCGGCGACTTGGCCGAGCACACGGGGCGGCTCCTGAGCCTGCAAGGGAACGCCAACCTCGTTCAACTCACGCGACGAATGCGAGAAGGCTGGGGGGATCGCGCGACGCTGCGGACCATTGTCCAGCGGCTCACTCGATCCATGGCCAGCTGGGGCGTCCTGCAACCTGCTGAGGAGAAGGGGGTGTTCGAGTGTGCTGGCCGACCACTTGTGGTGCCCGACCTCCACGCCGAGCTGCTTCTCGAAGCGCTCCTGATTCACCGCGGGGGTGGCTCCATCCCGGTAGGGCAAGCGCTTCGGCACCCGATGTTCTTCCCGTTCACTTTGGAGCTCCAGGCGCACACCCTTCGAGCAGCACCTCGGTTTGCAGTGCACCGCCAGGGCATGAGCGAGGATGTTGTCGAACTCTCCGCGCAGGAATAGCCGTACTGCTTAAGTGGGTGAGCCTGCGCTGGTCGTCTTGTCGAGCCTGCTCACGTCTCCGGCAAAACCGCGGCCTCTTTGGCGCTCTTGTTGGACGGCCCACGCTAGGTCATCGTCCGAGCAAATCGCCCTGGAGCTGCCATCGTCACACTCGTACACCATCGTAGTCACGCAGCTCATCATCTCGGGTAGATGCTGTCGTTCCATAATGACATCGGCTCCACTCAATACTGGACGTGGAGGCAACTCGAGTTCAAGGGTCTGCAGTAGCTCGGAGAACACCTGAGCTGAGGGGTCATGAAGGACTTCTGGTGTGAGGGTTCTGTCGAAGATCTCGCCATCAAGTGTGGTTACCTGAAACCTCTCCGGGACCTCGTAGCGCTTCACTGTTTGATGATCGGTACTCGAAAGGGCCGCCAGGAGAGAGTGCTGGTCAGACTCAGGCCCTTGCAGGTTGTAGACGCGGCCAGCCAGGGCATAGATCAGGCCGCATCCCGCGTCGAAGAAAGCCCAGAGGTTTGCGGTGAGGCTTGCTTGCATTCCTTTGCTCCTTGTTGGCTACTGAGCCCGATCGACGCCGTGCAGGGTGGCGTGGGATCCAAATCCTACACCGCACTAGTGGCAGTCGAGGATCGCAAATCGTGCAGCTGTCCGGGGGGTGCAGGGTGGAGGGTGTATCAATAGCGGTGCAGACTCTCGACCGGCCGCCTGACCTAGCGAAGGGAGGCCCCGAGGTGCAGGGTCTCACCGGGGAGCTCTTTCCCTGCGGCTTCCGGATCGGCCCCGTGCCGAGACAATCGGGCGGCCCTCATGCGTCGCGGGAGGAGCGCTTCGCGCCCCTGCAGGACGCCCTGGCGCAGGCTGAATCAGTCTCCCAGGCACCAGAGCAGGTGGACGGTCTGCGCGCTATCGTCGACCCCTTCGAGCCCCGGGGTGATCGCTGGTTCCTGTTGGAAGCCAAGGCGTCCACCTACCGGCCGGGCCGATGGAACCCGGTGATCGACTGGGACTTCGTGTTTCGGGTCCACGTGGCGCGCGCAGGTACCGGAGTCTCCTCGATCAAGAGGTGGAACGACATCTCCTCGAGGAAGCCAAGGCTCTACGACTTGCCGATAGACCCAGAATCGGTGAATCCGTGGGTTGTCTATCTAGAGTCCGATCTCGGGGTACTTCGCTCGAGCGAGGTCATCGTCATTAGCGACGAGGGCCAAGCCCTCTATGCAGGATCTGCCTTCGACGAAGGATGATGCTGCCCGTGACACCGGGGGAAGTTTCCCCGGGAGGCGGGGAGTTGGAGTCAATGCGAGAGCAGCCAACACGACATCACATCTCCCGAGCTCTGAACCGGGGGTAGCAGCTTCGAACCAGAAGGGCACCTCGGCGTAAAGCGGCTTCCTTGGCGCCGATCTTAAGTGCCACTTTAGTGCCACACTTGCGGTCCACTGGAGTCCGTGCAAGTCCGGGTCCATCGACCCATTTCAGCCCTCCGGTAGCTTGCAAGCCTTTGTGCGTGGCGGCTTTGTCCGCTCAAGTCCAATTGAGTCCATCCTAGATGGCACTGGCCTTGGCTAGTTCCTAAACCAGGGGTCGTGGGTTCGAATCCCGCCGGGCGTACCACTTGGAGGGTAAACTGCCCTACGACCGCAGAATGCTCTCTAGCTTCTTCCCCCGCGCCAGCTCATCCACGAGCTTGTCCATGTACCGCGCCTTCTGCGTCAGCGGGTTCTCGATGTCCTCCACCCGATGCCCGCAGACCACGCCCTTGATGAGGGAGGCCTTGGGGTTCAGCTTAGCCTTGGCGAAGAACTGCTCCATGGTGGAGCGATTCTCGACGTGCTTCTGAATCTGCGCTTTGGTGAAGCCGGTCAACCAGGTGATCACCTTCAGGAGCTCTTCTTCGGTGCGCCCCTTCTTCTCGACCTTGTGTCGGTAGAGCGGATAGATGGCGTCGAAAGCGAACTGGGCGATGCGTTCGTCGGGGGAGAGTTTGGGGGTCATCTTGGCTTGCTAGGCGTAGTCCTGTGGGGGGCGTGCGGGGTCTCGTAGGATACTTGGAGGTCACGGATCCTGCCGTCCGTTGAGGATTGCCCAGCTCCACGGCCATGACCAGAGTCTGGCGCCGCGTTCTCTGGTGGTTGGTCCATCGATTCTGGGCTGCGTCTCAGCTTCAAAGCGTCTTCACGCCGCAGGAGAGCAGGTAAGCCTCTAGAGCATTGAAGCGAGTCGGCGGGCGTGTTGGGTCCGTGGGTGAGCCGGGGGGGATCCACAGGGCCATCCCTTCGCGGGCTCTCGTAAGCAGGACTCGATACCGGTTGATGACGTACGCGCGATCTTCCGGAGAGCGCACAGCCTGCCAAGTCGTGCCCCGGAATCGGCGCAGGTCCCACTCGCCTTGCGTGCGCGTGAGATCGGCGCCCCAAGCCACACAGGACCAGTCCACTTCGAGTCCCTGAATGCCGAACTCGGAGAGAGCCAGCTCGAGGAAGTTGGAGGAGCGGACGTCTTCCGGAGGTCGAAGGAACCAGTCCACCTCCTTCACCCTCTCTTGGACGGCGATTCCGTGTGGTCGGAGGCGGCGAGCGCCGGAGCTGGCGAGGAGGCCTGCTCGGCGTAGACCCCTTGCTCTCGAGCGTAGCCAGGTGCGGGCCCGATCGAGGTCTCGAGTGAGAACGATTGGATAGGGGCCGAGCTCCTCCATGAGGAGACTTGCCTTGTCAGGCTGACTCGACAGCACAGCCTCCACCCAGTCGGTCACGGCCTGGGCACGGAACGAGCGCTGAGTGACCGACAAGTGGAGATCGGACTCCTTTCGGATGCGGCTCTCGTCGAGCCCCTGTCGATCGGGGAAGAGGCAGGAACCGGCCAAGCTGCTGTCGCCGGCAAGTAGCTCGGGCGAGACGGCGATCTGCCAGTCTCGGAATTGATGGCTTAGGGCGCGACCCCACTCTGCAAGCCCAGCCTCGCCAGTGTTGATCTCTTGACCGCCTCCCACGAGGGCGATCAGGACGGCCGACTCACGTCGGCTTAGAACCTGGAGCATCATCTCCGGCTCGGATGCATCTCGCTTGAACTTACGCATGGAGTGCTCTCGGCTCCAGGCGCGTTGTGCCTCATCGAAGACTATGACGTTCTCGTGTGGGGCGCGGTCGGGGCTGCGGTCGACGTACTCCCCAAGCCACTTGTGGACGTTGGTGACCAGGGTTTCGGCGCGACGTTTCGCGGCTGCCTTGGTGATGGACTCCCTGCGGGCCATATCGGTGGCTAGGACTTCCTGTAGGACCCCGACCAGCGGGCCGTTCCCAGAGAGGAAGGTCGCTTGAATGTCGCTCGAAGCGTGATGAACGACGTTCATGCCTGCCAGGGTCTTTCCTGCTCCCGGAATCCCCGTCAGGAAGCAGGCCGTGTGACCGCCACGTCGTGAAGTCTCCGCGATGACGTCCGAGATGGCATTGAACGAGCGCGTCAGGTGCTCGGCACTGGCGCGCGATGTCGAGAGCTCTCGAATCTCATGCCCCGCATAGAGGGCTTGCGCGGCCTCGATGATCGTTGGGGTCGGACAGTATGGGGCATGAAGCCACTCGGTGGCGTCGATGCTCGCTCGTTTGTTGTCATGGTGCTCTTCGTAGAGGCTCCGAATGGCTGGACCCAGGTCATCGGGCGAGCAAGTGGATGCGGTCGCCACGCCGAATCTGTCTTCTAGGGCGCCGAGGGCAAGTGGCGTATCGGCGCCACAAGCGATCGGGATCAGCCGCCGTCCTTGGGAGGCTTCGTGGAAGTCGAGCAATTCAAGCGCATAGTCCTCAACCTGCCTGACTGCGGAAGCATCGATGCCCGCTGTCTTGAACTCGATCACGAAGATCAAGTCGCCCGCGAGCAAGACGGCGTCGATTCTCCCAGAGCGCCTTGGGATCTCATACTCGAGGCAAAGGTGCCAGCCTTCGGTTTGCTCGTCGGCTAGCAGGGAGTCAGCTGTGGACTTCAGCCAGGCGAGGCTCTCCTTCCAAGCAAGAACCTGCTGGTGCTGAGTCGAGGCCCAGATCCTGTGCGCTGCTGCAGCGGCCAGGTCACCCATGAGCTCTTCAGGGCTCGTTTGGTGAAACTCCAGGAGTGTTGAAGCATGGCCGTACCCCCGTTGGGAGGCCCTGGGTTGGGACTGAGTCGCGTCCTCCTGCATGGGGTCAGGCTACCCGACTTGGCCCATGCTTCGCGGAGCGTTGCCGCCAAGCCCCGAGCGGCGGCCCGCAGCTCCCTACATCTGCACGTCGAACAGCGCCGGAATCGGCTCCGGCACTTGCTCCTCGCCCAGCATCTCACGCAAATCGATCTCGATCCCCCGCGCGATCGTCGAGATCGGCACGTCGTTGGCCGAGCCCTCGAAAGGGTTCTCGCCCACGCGCCCGATCCGCTCCATGACGTAGAAGATCCACGACATGACGAGCGAGAAGGGCACGGCCAGCCACACGAACCAAGGCCCGATGGACGACCCCTTCTCCGTCAGAGCGGCGGCGATGCGCGCGAACTCCGGGATCGCGGCGAAGGGGATGAACACCAGGAAGAGGCGCACGAACTCGTAGCTGAGCGTCGCGTACTGGCGCGGGTAGGGGAAGTTCTTGATGCGCTCGGACTTCCCCTGGAGCTCGAAGAGGCCCTCGAGGGCCGACTCGAGCTCGAGGAAGGAGAACTCCCAGATCAGGCCCCGCTCCTTGAGCTCGCGAAGGTGCGCGGACTGGGCGCAGAGGATCGCCGCGGGCTTGTTCGTGGCGGACATCACCTTGTCCCAATCGCCTTCGGGCAGGGTGGGGCGCAGCTCGTCCTCGAGGGTGAAGCGGCGTTCGGGAATGCAGGCTTCGCGGGACCACTCGCGGTTGGTCTTGTGCTCCTCGAAGGTCTCCCACTTGCGCGGCTGGCGCATGGCGTGGCGCAGGGCCGTCAGCCAGGCGAGGTGGCGGTGCACCAGGGTGCGGCGGTGCTGGATCAGCTCGTCCTCGCTCACCTCGCCCTTGGCGTGCTCGTTCGTCACGAAGTCCTGGACGCGCATGGCCCAGGAGCGCGAGGCGTTGACGATCCCACCCCAGATCTTGCGCGCCTCCCAGATGCGTCCGTAGGCGGCGTTGTTCTGGAAGCCGACGATGAAGGCGACGGCGGTGCCGACGACGGCGACTGGGGCCCAGGGCAGGTGCAGGAACCTGCAGTCCGCCAGCTCGTAGAGCGCCGTGATGAGCGCGGCGTAGGCCGCGAAGAGGAAGATCTCGATGCGCGTCCAGCGGATGAGGTCGCGCGGGGAGTAGCGGGGCTTGATCAGCATGGAAGCTCGAGGGCGGCCGGCGGGAGCGAGGGCGGGGAGCCGGGAGGCGCCCTGTGTACCGGATCGCCCCGGCGGGATCGACGATGGCCCGAGCTCGGTGAGCGTCGACCGAGCACGAGCGGTGCTCGGCACGGACCGGAGCGGCGCAGGACGATTGCGGGGCGGAAACCGGCCTTCTCGACCCTCTCGAGGCCGCTTCGGCAGATTCTCGGCCATACCTAGAATACTTAGGTATCGTGCCCGCAAGTCGTGGAGTCCCCGGCGAGCGCCGGACATCCATCCATGGCGAATCCCATCTCCAAGGACCTGATCGCGGCCTCCGCCACGCCTCTGATCCTCTCGATCCTCAAGCGCGGCGACAGCTACGGCTACGAGATCATCCAGACGGTCCACGAGGTCTCCGACGGCGAGCTCGAGTGGGCGGACGGCATGCTCTACCCGATCCTGCACCGCCTCGAGAAGAAGGGGCTGGTCGAGTCCTACTGGGGCCAGGCCGACACGGGTCGCAAGCGCAAGTACTACAAGCTCCGGCGCCAGGGCAAGCGGGCCCTGGACGAGCAGCGCCGGGCGTGGGATCAGCTCTCCACCCTCTTGCACGACCTCAATGGAGGCCCGGCATGTTCGATCTAGAGCGAGAAGTCCAGGCCTGGTGCGCGAGGATCCATCGCGGCGGGCGCGATCGCGGCGAACGGATGGCGGAGCTGGCCGACCACCTCTACTGCCAGATCGATCGTCTGCTGGCCGAGGGGCACGACGAGGAAGAAGCCTTCCGCATCGCCACGAGCCGGATGGGTGAACCGGCGGACCTGGCGCGGGAGCACGCCAAGAACCTGACCGGTTGGCCCAAGGCGCGCGCGATCCTGTTCGCCCTCTGCACCTGCCGCGCCCGGGCGCTCGACGACCTGCTCACGGACAAGGCCCGCGCGCGCTGGATCATCGGCGTCTCGCTCTTCTTCGCGGGCGCCATGCTCGTGAGCTCCTGGCTCATGCGCGGGATGGAGATGGGCCAGACGGGGACCTACGTCCTGCTGGCGATCTGGTGGGTCCCGTACTCGGTGCTCTTGGCGGCGAGTCCGTGCCGAGAGCGTTCCGAGAACGAGGAGTCGAGCGCGGCTCGCTGAGGGGCGCGCCACCGTTCGGCGAGCTCGAGGCGCGGCCTCGGGCTCCTGCGTTCGGAGCTCAGTCCTTCCCCAGCGCCAGCTCGGCCTGCGCGTAGAACCAGCGCTCCTCCACCGTCGTCTCCCCCGTTGCCATCGACTGGAGCCCGCGCGCGAACCACCTGCGCGCCTCGGCCTCGTCGCCGAGCCCGTGGTAGGCGAGGGCGAGGGGCAGGGTCGACGAGGCGTAGACGATCCCGCCCAGCTCGACGTCCTTCGTCATCGCCTCGACCGCGCCCGCGTAGTCCCCGAGGTAGTGCAGCGCGACGCCGACTGTGTTCCAGATGTCGCCGTTGTTGGCTTCGAGCTCCACGCCGCGTCGGGAGAGCTCCACCGCCATCTCCAGGATCAAGGTCTTGCCCTCGGGGGTCAGGTGCTCGATGCCCAGGCCCGTGCCGAGGTCCTCGGAGATCTCGACGAGGTTCCAGGCCAGGGCGTTGCAGGCCTCCGCGTTGTCCTCGAAGCGCTCCTCGAAGAGGTCGCGGCCCTCGAGCAGCGTGCTCTCGTCGCCGGTGACCGCGGCGATGTAGAAGAGAGGGGCGATGAACTGGGTGCGGAGCGGCCAGTAGGGCGAGGAAGGTGAGCTCCAGGCGCGACGGGCCAGGTCGACGGCCGCGTCGTGGTCCCCGCGGGCGAAGGCCAGGTGGGCCAGGAAGGACAGGGACCAGCCTTCGACCCAGAGGGGGAAGGGCGCCGAGGCGGTCTGCTCGAAGTTCGCGCGGGCCTCCTCGCGGAGTCCGAACTCGAGCTGGGCCGCGGCCACGCGGAAGCGGAAGACGGGGTTGTCCGGAGCGAGGTCGAGGGCCTTCCGGTAGTGCTCGAGAGAACGCTCCAGGTCGCCGAGCTTGCTGTAGAGCCGACCGAGGTAGTGGTAGATCCAGGGGCTGTCGGCGTTCAGCGCGAGGGCGGCTCGGTAGCACTCGGTCGCCTCGCGCATCTCGGCCCCGTCTCCAAACTCGGTGTGTCCGGGGGTGAGCAGGCGGGCGAGGCGGTAGAGCAGCTCGAAGTCCCCTGGGTGGCGCTCGGCGCCGGCACGGTAGACGGCGAGGGCCGTGTCGCGGTCCTCGAGGCGCTCGAGGGAGGTGGCGAGGAGCGCGAGAGTGCTGGCCGGTTGCTCCTCGAGGCCCGAGCCGGCGAGGTAGCGCAGCTCGTCGAGGTCGCGGTTGGCGACGGCATCACGCAGGTGGGCGCGCTCGGGGTCGGGGTCCACGAGGTGCGCCAGGTCGAGCAGGCGCAGGGAGCCCTCCTCGTTGCCGTCGAGCCGCCGCTCCTCGGCCCAGGCGTCCAGGGTCAGCGCGATGTCCGACCCGAGGCCGCGCCGCAACAGGGTGTCGGCGGCGGAGTCGAGGTCGCCCGCGTCGAGGTCGATGTGGTGGGCGATCAGCACCGAGCGGTAGGCCTCCGACGTCTCGCCACTCTCCCGGGTGCTCCCCTCCAGGTCGGTCGGTTGCGAGACGTGGCGCAGCTCGGTGAGCAGTCGCTGGGTGTCGAGGCGCTCTTCCTCGCGCGCTTGGGCCTCGGCGCGCGAGCTCCGCAGACCGTCGAGGAGCGAGTCGACCGAGGCGATCAGCTCGGGGCTCGCGTCCCCGCCCTCGGCCAGGGCGCGGGCACGCTCGCCGGCGAGCAGGGCCTCGTCCCAGCGCTCGGCGCCCTGCAGGGTTGCGGCGCGGTTGAGCTCGGCGCTGACCTCGGCGCTCAGCGCCTGGTCGCGCTCCGCGGCGAGGCGCAGGGACTCGGCCTCCGCCTCGCGTTGAGCCGCGCGCTCGGTCTGCACCCAGGTCCAGCCGCCGCCGCCGACCACGACGATCGCGACGACGGCCGCGCCGAGGGCCAGGGTCAGCTTGCGGGCCTTGCGCTCTTCTTGTGCGCGGGCGCCGGCGGCGGCGGCCTCGACCTCGGCGTTGTGGGCGCGCTCCTCGATGGTGGTGACGTACTGATGGATGCGCTCGGCGAGGACGCCGGCGTTGGCGGGGCGCGCGGCGGGGGCGGCGGTCAGGCACTGGCGCGCGACCTTGACGAGGGCCGGATCGGCGCCGCAATCGTCGAGGCGCTGGAAGGCCTCCTCGAGCTCCGCCTGGGCGGCGGCGGAGATGATCTCGTCGCGCTCGCCGTGGTAGGGCGGGAGCCCCGTCAGGATCTCGCACAGGATTGCGCCGAGGGCGAAGACGTCCGCGCGTTCGTCCAGGCGGTCGACGAGGCCGCTGGCTTGCTCGGGCGGCATGTAGGCCGGCGTGCCGAGGACCGAGCCGACCATCGACTCCGAGCCCGTGCTCGATCCGTCGCTGCGCACGGTCTCGAGGACCGTCAGTTCGGAGCGCGCCTCGCGCTGGCGCTTCTCGTCGGCCGTGCCGCCGCGCAGGAGCACCTTGGCGAGCCCCCAGTCGACGACCTGCACCTCGCCGAAGGCGCCGACCATGATGTTGGCGGGCTTGAGGTCGCGGTGGATCACACCGCGGGAGTGGGCGTAGGCCATCGTCTGGCAGACGGACTCGAAGATGTCGATCAGCCGGCCGCGATTGGAGGCGGGCGTCTCGCGCTCGGCGAGAAGAGTCGCGAGGGTGTGGCCCTTCACGAGCTTCATCGTGAAATAAGGCCGCTCGTCAGCCATCAAGCCGAGGTCGTAGACCGGGACGATGCCGGGGTGCTGGAGCTGACCGCCGATCTGGGCCTCTTCGACGAAGCGCTGCACGACGTCCATGCGATCGCAGAGCCGCTTGTCGAGCACCTTGACCGCCACGTCGCGGCCCAGGTCGCTGTCGTGCCCCTTGAGGACGACCCCCATGCCGCCGCGGGCGATCTCGCCCATGAACTGGTAGTTGCCGCGACCTTGGGGGAGGGAGTGCTTCTCGCGCGAGCTCGGGTCGATGATCGGCGAGGAGACGGCGGCGGAGTCCTCCTCGCGCAGCGTGATGCGCGGGGCCTCGCCGGTCTTGCGCTCGAGGAACTGGAGGACCGAGTGGCCTGCGTCCTGACGGATCTCCTCGTCGCCGCCGGTCCTCTCGCGCCCTTCGTCGGCGGGGGCGTCACTCATCGTGTTCTCCTCTCCTCATTGCATCGACGACCGTCCATGGAGCGCGCGGCGGCCGTGCTCTTGCCGCATTGCCTTGGCCGTCCCTTCGGTGGCTGGAGTTTAGCGGGACCGGACGCGGGCCCGCCTTCTTACAAGACGCGCTGTGGAATCCAAGCGGTGAGATTGTGCCCCCCGCAAGTTGCACGAGCCGATCTCTGAGTCGTTTGCACGTGCCTGCCATCCGATGAGGCAAAGCGGATCCCTGAGCAGAGTCGAGTGTCCCGAGTCGTCATCGGGACAGCGAGCGTGCATTGCAGCTTCGTAGTCGGTCGAGGGGCCCCTGCATAGGATTCGAAGGCGATGTCGGGCCTCGAGAGTCACGAGCACGTCGGGCCAGGCGTTCCGACAAGACCCAGCGTTCCTTCCATCGAGGAAGTCCAGACACGACTCCTCAAGTGGCTGGGCGAAGGCGGCGGTGGGCTCGAGCGCTACTGCGCGGAGCGAGTCCGGGACGAAGCCTTGCTCCTAGACTCGGCGCGGCTGCTCCAGCAGGTCCTCGCCCGAGTCGCATTGAGCATTCACATGCTCCCCGACGGGGAGATGACCAGCGATTGGCTCGACGCGCGCACGGACGAGGCGATCGCGGATATCCTCAGGCAGGACGACGAGCGGCTGCGGACCGGGCAGTGCGACGCAATCCTCGGTAGCGAGATCGCGGGCTTACTCGTCGATTGGCTGGGCCTGAACGAAGAGAAGGCACACGAACGAACTGTGGCCTACAATGCCCTTCCGGGCCGCGTGCGGCGCGCATTCTGGGCGATTGCGATCAAGAACATCGAGATCACGGATCTTGTGGGCACGGAGTGGGACACGGTGGAGGAAGTGAGGGAGGACACGTTGACGGCGCTCGAAGTCTTGCTGGACAAGAAGCGAGACTTCGGGAGGAGCGAGGAGGGGGAATGAGTACAGAGCTAGACAACGGAGATGGCGAACTCCTCGGTCTGCTCGAAGAGCTTGCGGGCCAGGAGGAGCGTGTTGTTCTCAACGCGTCGATACGGGGGATTCGGAGGAGGCTGACGGGACCCGTGGAGCGGATCTCGCCACGGATGGCAGGGCTGTCTAGTCTTGAACGATTGCTGTTGAGCGCGCATCGAGAGGCGCTCGGTAGGCTTGTGATGGAGGCTTGTCTTGAGACTCTGATGAAGGATGCCGCCGCTGTTCCGACGGTGTTCCTGAACCACCACAGGTCCGGTGCCGTTCATGCTCCGTGGGACTCCCGTGCAGTCTTGGATGAGTTTGGGAAGCTCCGGTGCGTGGCATCCGGTTCGAGCAACACCAAAGCCCTGGAACCGATCCTGTTCAGACTTGCCTCTGCCTCAGCGGAGGATCGACCTGATTTGCAGGCGCTCGCTGATGCTGGATTGCGCGTCTCGCCTTCCGAGCCTCTACGCTACTACAAGGCCCTTGGCCTTCTCCAGAGGGGCAAGGGGGTCGGGGCGAAGATCATCGCCCAGGACATTCATGCCAATCCTATTCGGCACGCGAACAAGCTGCGTGCCGCGGGCCTGATTGGACGAATTCACTTCTCACGGGGGGAGTTCCCGGATGCAGCGGTGTGGTTCGAGCGATCTGCTTCCTCGCCTGAACCCTACCCAACGGGGGTGTATGGATGGGCCGTTTCAGCTTTGCAAGCTGGTGATGAGAACGGCCTTTGTCGAGCATCGGAGTACCTCGGCGACATACAGAATGGTCAAGATGGGGCCGTGGACAGGTACCTGAAAGCAAAGCGAGCAGCACGAGTCAGCAGGAGCTGGAGTCCGACGAGGCAAGCGTGCCTGTTGGCGAACAACCGCAAGAGTCATGCAGAATGTCTTGAAGAGATACTTGAGCTGTTTCGGTAGCGGCATGCCCTCCGGGGCGCTGCTAGTTGTAGTCGCGGCGCTCGGCGTGTCGAGCGCTGGTTCGGCTGGATCCGCCGCCAGGGCCTCAGGGCTACCCCCGTCCATAGGTGCGGCGGAGGAATTCGGCGTTCCAATTTCTCCACCAGTGCATGACAAGGAAAAGACTGCGGCAGACGATGTCAGGTTGGGTCCTAGGCCCTGACCACGGGATTTCCCGTGCAGTGATACTCGTGACAGTGGGCGACGCACGGGCATGAGCCGACCGCGTGTCATCCTGGGGGCCGTGGCGTTGGGCCTGATCGTGACTGCTGCTGCCTCCTATCTCACCGGGAGTCGCCCCAAGAGGTCCCAGCTGTTGGAGTCGCCCCATCCGCAGCGGCCGCCCTTGTCTCATGACGAGGAGGAGGCGGGGGGGGCGCTCAATGAAGGTGCAATGCATGAGGCAGAGGGAGGGCTGGAGGCAGCTCCCTTGCCGCTGGCGCACGACTCGGTAGTGGGGGGCGCGCCGCGAGCGGTTCTCCGGCGTGCGGTTGCCGGCAGGGTTCAGTCGAGTGGGTCTTCGGCAATTGCCGGGGCGGAGGTCACATGGACTGCCTGGGATTCTGAGTTTCTGACTTTCGTGACCTCTGCTGTCCTCATTCCACCTGCTCTCGTCGACAGACGAACCGTGAGTGCTTCGGCGGACGAGAATGGTGCGTTCTCATTCGAGGCGCCGCCACCACTCGAGGAAGGGCAGCCTTCCTTCATCTGGATCAGCCACTCCGGCTACTTCTCGGAGGTCGTTGAACTCGATCCAGGCGTGAGTGAGCTGCATGAGCCGCTAGAAGTCACGTTGAATGAGGCGCTGCCGTTCACCGCCGCCGTCACCAAGGCCGGGGAGGCCGTCGCGAAAGCAAGGGTCGTACAGCGGGCGGCATATCCGCGAGGAACCACTGCTCAGTACGCGAGAGGGAGGTATGCGCCCAAGGCTCGGCTCGTGTTCCTGAGAACCTATCAGTCGAGAGTGGATGGCACTGTTTCGCTCGCGCCATGTGACCACCCCCATGCCCTGCGGGCTTCATGGGAGGGACTTGTCTCTGCTGAGTGGGAGGGCAGCCACCGGCCTCGTGTAGAACTCGATCTCCTCCCCACCTTCTCACTATCAGGTCACGTGGCTCTGCCCGAGGGCGCTGATCCCGAGTGGGGAGGGGCTCGCGTGCGAGTGTCCGGCTCGTGGGGGACAATCGAGGTCGAGCTGGCATCGGCTTTGGTCCAGCCAGACGGAGCATTTGGCCCCGTGGCAGTTCCGGCAATGGAAGTCGACGGATTCACGGCCCGATTGGAGGGGAACGAGTTCATTGAGACCGAGAGCAGATTCGACCCACCGACTCCTGGAACAAGTGTGTATGTCCAGATTGAAGCCCGGATTGGCTATCAGCAGTGGTTCTTGGCGCTCGACGAGGGCCGGCAACCCGTTCCCTTTCCCACGGCGGTTGCCAAGTGGAAGCATGAGGGTGTGTTGTTCGAGAAGTCGGTGCGAGGGCGGGAAGACGGCTATGTCATGGTGCCAGGGTTCCCTGCCGGGATGATCTGGGGGTCTCTAACGGCTAAGGACCGGGTCGTGGAGCCGTTTGGCCCTATGTTGCTGCCCGAGGACCCCCCGGCCGTACTCAATGTCGTGCTTGCCGATGCCTACTCCGTCTCAGGCCGATGCATGAGAGGCCTCGACCCAGTGAGCGACTTCGAAGTTCGCTTCTGGGGCGTTGACAACCCTGACTACCGAGGGAGCGAGGTCATTCGGAATAGCGCAGACGGTGCTTTCACTCTCAACCACCTCGCCGGTCCCCGCGTCTCGGTCATGGCCGTGACCCCCGACTTCGGCAGGAGCGACTCCGTAATCGTAGACCTGCAGGAGGGGGCTGAGCGTGAAGTCCTGCTGCAGGTCATGTCACCGTGTGCCATCATTGGGCAAGTCGTCGATGCCGCAACCTCTGAGCCGATTGCTGGCGCAAGGGTAGACGTATTCTCAAGTCGGTTCTGGACTGAGTTGGACCCCCTAGGGCGCCCTACTCTATCAGATGCGGACGGGAGGATTGAGATCGCGAAGCTCGCCAAGGGAATCAACCTGACGTCCATTGTCGCGGAGGGATACTCGGATCGAGAGCTCAAGGTCTATGTCCGCGAGGAGGCTATAGTCAATCTCGGTCAAGTCGAACTTGTACGCTGCCAGCCACTGACTGCCACGCTGCGCTTGCCGGAGGGCCACGACCCCGAGACCTGGGGGCTCTTTGCCGACGGTATCGGAGGTGTTCCGCTGACCCCCTTTGACTCTCGCGGAGAGCTGCGTTTCGAGAAGGCAAGTGAAGGTGCCTGGTACTTTGAAGTTCGCGATCTTCGCGGGCTTGGCGAGGTGGCAGCGACTCAGTACCGATCGCTCAAGGCCGGTGAAGAATGGCACTTGAACTTCGATTTGGTTAGCGGGCGCGGCATGATGATCGACGTCACGGGAGCTGGAGATGTGTCTGCGATTGAGGGCCACTTGGTCAGCGTGAGCTACGAAAGCGATGGGGGTCGACGCTGCAATCGTTCCGCGCTCTTGGACTCAGGTGGACGGGCTCGCATTTCGGGGGGGATCGCGCCAGGTCTAGTCTTGCTTTCCCTCAGTCCGCGTTCAGCGGGGGGCCAGTATTGGGGGCGGGCACTCCACGAGATCACGAGTTCTGATCCGGATGAAGTCGTGTTGGAATTGCCATTGGAGCGCTCTGAGTCGCGCGTCCTAGTCCTCGATTCCGACAAGCAGCCCATTTCCAGAGCGCTGGTCGTGCTGCGCTACTCCCGGGACCCAGAATTGCAGGTGGCTTATGCAATCACCAACGACAGAGGAGAGGCCGGGCTAGGCGTAGTGCCTGCAGAGGTTGACCTCGCGGAGCTCACTTCTTCCGATGGCGGGGTGCACTCCGATATCGAGATCGCCGCCTCCGACTGGCGGGACGGAACGCTCGAGCTCATCTTTGACATGAGCGCCTCCATCGAGCTACTCCTGGTCGATGATGGACAGCCGCAGTCGACCGTCACTTGCTGGTTGGAGACAGTCGACAGCGGAGTCCTGCTGACTAGTGGCCTGACCCCTGATCAGGACGGTCGACTGAGCTTCGACGGTTTCGCTGAGGGGCGCTACAGGCTGCGAATCAGTGGACCGAATCATTGGCCCGTGGAGCTGATCTTAATAGCTAGGGCGGACCCAAGTGTGCGGCGTATCGAAGTCCGCCGGGTAGGCTCCTTGAACTTGGAATTTGTGCATGGCGACGGAGGCCAGGTCGTGAACCTCCCCATCGATCTAGAGTGCACGACTCTCGGCGAGCGGGCGGCGAATTGGATCGCCTCGGGCAAGCTACAGGGCTTCGCCGGCGGCCTTCGAACTGATGGACAGGGCCAATTGCACTTGCCGCGATTGCCCCATGGTGAGTACCGTTGGACGGTCGGGGTCTCGAGTGGCACGCTGCTTGTGCCCGCCGGCGGGGCCGTGACGCGGCGGGTGGTATTGGTCGAATGACATGCATGCTGTTGCCGGGCAGCGCAGGCCGATCCAAGCCCGACCGGTGCTTGCCGCCCTGGGCTGATCCCTCTGCATCGAGTCAGGGTGATCTGACCCCTACGAACGCGTCCAAGCGGTTCTCGCGCCGTTCAGGCCGCCCAGATGCCTCCACGCATTTCCTTCTTTTCGAGGAAATCCGGGTACCGGTAGAGTCTCTTCTACTGGCCAGCTGGTTCTCGGCCACTGTGTGTCGACGGATTGTCGGGCTGGGCCAGCATAGTCCAGAGGCGCCTCCACGGCGTCAGAGAGCCGGAGGCGAAGGTGCTTATGAGACTCGGATCGTTCCGCTTTGTGTCGACTTCACTCGAGGTGAGGCTGGTCCGCCTCGCTTTCTTGATGGTCTTCTTCGTCGGACTCACCAGGCCTTGCCCGGCAGTCTCTCCCGGGGCCCTTGATTTACCACCGGTCCTCTGCCTGGCTCTTGGAACGCCTGTTTCGCCCCCGTGGCAGTCTCTTGCCCCCAAGCCTCGGCCTGCCCTAGGCCTTCCCATTTCTCCCCCTGTCGGGCAGAAGGCCCGGGCTCGAATTGTAGGGGGCAGTGACACGATCCCTCGGCCTTGACCTAAGCCCTCCGGTAGTCGTCTGTAGCAGAACAGATGCGTGATCCCACTCCAAGCAGGGGTCAAGCCCCGTCACGCCTCCACTCATCAGAACGAGCGATTGAGCGAAACCGCGACCAGCCCATCGAAGCTCTCGTCCCGGGTCGCGGTCAAGACGTCGAGCCGCCCGTCACCGTCGAGGTCCACGACCGCCGCCTCGAAACCGTAGGGCGCCGCGTGAACGGGGAACAGTCCCGCGGGCGTACCCGCTGCGAAGGAGTGGGGCGTGACCAGGTCTTGCACGCCGTCCGCATTGAAGTCGGCCAGGACCAGGGCGCGGCGCGCTTCTTCGAATCCGTTCGAGCCGCCCGGCGCCAGGGCCTGGACGGGAGTGAAAGAGCCCGTCCCGTCGTTCACCGCCACGTGCACGAGCGGGTCGGGGAAGATCGCGTCGTAGACCGCGAGGTCGAGGTCCCCGTCGCCGTCGATGTCGTGCAGCTCGATGGCCATGGGCGCGAACAGCCCCGAGAGCGCGAGCTCCGCGGGCGTGAAGCTGCCGTCGCCCGTGCCGCGCAGGAGCACGGCCGTGGTCACGTTCGGCTGGGCGCTGCCGACGATGTCGATGTTCCCGTCGCCGTCCACGTCTCCGATGGCGAGGGAGGAGCCGTAGCTGAAGGGAACGCCCGACACGAAGCCGTGGTCCTGCGCACCGGAGAAGGCGCCCTGACCGTCGTTGAAGAGCACGGTGGCCTTCGGGTCGCCGAGGATGTCGCCATTGATCGTCGACAGGACCGCGTCCAGGTCTCCGTCGTGGTCGAGGTCCGCCAGCTCCAAGTCCGACGCGAAGCGGCTCGGTCCGAAGGTGCGCGGAGAGGCGAGAAGCCCGCGCCCGTTCCCATCGAAGACCGCCAGGGCCCCCGAGTCGCCTCGCAGGGCGACCACGGCGTCGAGATTCCCGTCCCCGGTGACGTCGGCCAGGGCGACGTCGCGGGCCTGCGCGGTCCCCGTCGAGTGCAGTTCGGCCGTGAAGTTGCCGCTTCCGCGGTTGCGGAGCACCGAGATGTCGTTGGCGAAGGAGTTCGCCGTCAGTACGTCGACGAGACCGTCCCCATCGAGGTCCCCGATGGCGATCCCGGTGGGCATGAAGTTGCCACCTGTGGGGACGTGCACCGGTGGCGCGAATCGCAGCAGGGGCCGCGGAGTGGGCGTGGCAGCGTTCTGGGCGCCGATCGGGGCCGTGGCTTGAGCGGCGAGGAGCAGGGGAAGGAGCATGGCGAGACCTCCTGGGTGAAAGCTTCTTGTGGCGAGACCGCAGGGCGAGTAGCGGTCGGCGAGCGCCTGCTGGCCAGCCTAGTCGGAACGGGCCGCAAGGGAGCGATCCACCTCGGTCCATACGGGCTTCGAACGCTCACCGCGCCCCGCTCCGCCGTAGCTCGCCCACTCCTGGCCTGGGCCCCTCGATCGCCCAGGTCGCCGTGGGTCCGCGGGCCCGCCCGGTGGCCGGCTTCGAGGTCTTCGCTCGCAGGGTCCTCCGCGTGCCCCTACTTCGCCCGAGGGTGAGCCGCCGGCTCTCGCAGGGGGTGGACCTCCCACGGTCCCATGCCCGTGATCTGGATCTCGACGGGTTCGTCGGACCACACGTAGTGCACCGCGCCGGGGGCGTTCACGTAGTAGTCGCCCGCCGTGAAGGTCTCCGCCCGGCTCCTGTCGACCGAGTCCCCGAAGCCGACGTGGATGATTCCCGACATGACCGTGACGCGCTCGGCCCGAGGGTGGGAGTGGGGGGGCATGACCCAAGGCTCTTGCATGCGGACCCGGACCGTGAACAGCCCCTCTTCCCTCGGACTGCCTTCGAGCACCGCCATCTCACACGGAAAGGGGACCGAGTCCGGGCCCGGCCCATAGGGAATGGACTCCGCGTGGTGGACGATCTGCTGTTCTCCTGGCGCGAAGCTCTGCGCGTCCGGCGCGGGAGTGGCGCAACCGGCGAAGAGGGCGAGACCGAGGAGACCGACGAATCGGGAAGGGTGCTCTCTCAAGACTGGATCGATTCTCACAGTGCTGCTTCCTCGAGTTCGCAAGCTCGAATCATTGACTGGGACGGGGGACTCGTGGTCGTCATGAGCCGCGTAGTCTAGCGGATCAGGGTCGCACTCGTAATCGCGAGTGCGGGCTCCGGGCCCTCAGGGGTGGAGCGGCTTCCAGTCCCGGATGGCCTCCAAGCTCATCTCGAACTCCTCGAGAGTCCCGAGCGTGGCGGAGTGGTCCTTCGCGTACAGGACCCTGCCTCCGTCGAATCGAATCCCCGCGACGAAGCCGCGTCGGACCCTCGGTCGGTCGGAGTAGTGCAGGTCGTGGACGCGGATCAGGAACAAGGAGGTGTCGGGGCCCTCGCGCTCCGACGTCGAGTTCCAGAGCTCCAGACCCAGGTGGCGGGAGTCCGGGGACCAGGAGCACTCGCTCCCGAAGGCGCGGCCGGGTAGCTCCTGTCCATCGAGGGTGGCCCGGTAGAAGGCGGGTCCGAAGCGGATCTCGGACTCCCAGACCAAGGTCAGCCGGTGCTGCCCGTCCGGTGACTCGAACTCGCGCCTCGTCCAGTCGCTCTCCTCGCTCATGGTTCCTCCGCTGAAGGAGGAAGGCTAGCGGAGCCGCCCCCGGAGTTCACCCGCGGGCCGCCAGGCAGGCGTCCCGCGGGCGCGGCTCCCGCGACTAATCGGCGTCCTTGACCGGCGGCGCGCTCGCCGCGCAAGACGAGGGGGCGGATGCCGCGCAGGCTGAAGGTGCCGACGCTGCGCAGGCCGAGGGCGCGCCGCCCGCGGGTCCCTCCGATGCGCTCCGGTTCCATGGTGCCTTCGCAAGGAGCAGTCCCATGCCGCACCAGTCGGTCACGCCCGCGAAGACCTGGCCCACGGCGACGAAGGCCGCAAGGAGCGCGAAGGCCGGGTGGACGAGCCAGCCCAGCGTCACGCCGACCAGCACCAGGGCGCCGGCGCCGATCCTCACCTGGCGCTCGATGGAGATGCGTTCGGGGCCGCGTTCGACCTCGCCGCCGGCGCGGGCGTAGGCCTCGATGCCGCCCTCGATCACCGTCAGGCCGCGGACGTGGTGCTCCGCCAGGGCCTCGAGGGCCATCTCGGCGCGGCTGCCCGTGCGGCAGAGGAGCAGGCGCGGAGCCGGTGTCGCGCGCACCTCGTCGATCCGCTCGATCAGGCGGTCGAGGGGGATCAGGCGCGAGCCCGGGACGTGTTCGCCGTCGTACTCGACGCCGCTACGCACGTCGATGACCGTCGTGCCGCCGCCGCTCGCGACGTGATCGGCGGCCTCCGCGGCGGAGATCGTGGCGGGGATCTCCACGCCGTCGCGGTTGAGCCGCAGGAGATCGTCCATGTTGGCGGGACGCGGCGGGGGGTTGGCGGTGAGGTTCTCGACGAAGTCCTCGCGGCTCATCTTCAGCCAGGGGTTCTCCGCGCGCTCGGCGCCGATCGTGCTGCTTCCCTTCGCTTCGTAGTCGTGGCCCGGGTAGAGGATGACTTCGTCGCCCAAGCCGTCGAGCAGGCCGTGCAGGGAGTCGTGCAGGGTCCCTGCGTCACCTCCGATGAAGTCCGTGCGCGCCACGCCTCCGATGAAGAGACTGTCGCCGGAGAAGAGCTCGCGCCCCGAGAGGAGCACGAGGTGGTCGGGCGTGTGCCCCGGCGCGTGGCGCACCGTGAGCTGCTGCTCGCCAAGCGAGAGTTGATCCCCGTCGTCGGGGTGGAGCTCGACTCCGGCGTGGTGGCCCGCGGCGTGGGCCACGCGGGTGGCGCCAAAGTCCTTCGCCAGGGCCGCCGACCCCGAGGGGTGGTCGGCGTGGGTGTGGCTGTCGACGACGTAGCGCAGACTCCAGCCCTCCTGGCGGATCCGATCCGCGGCCTCCTGGACGAGGTCGAGGTGCACGTCGAGGGCCAGGGCCTCTCGTGAGCTGGGGTCGGCCACGAGGTAGGTGCAGCATCCTTGGGGGTGGCGGAGGGGGACGACCGTGAGGGCCTCGGTCTTCGCGTGGGGCGCGGCGGGGGTCTGGAGGGTCATGGTGGGCTCCGTGTCGGTCAGGGGGGTCGAATTGACTCTTGAATATGTGAGCATATGAGCATACGATCAAGTCATGCCGCGAAGAAAAATCAAGACCACCCTCCCCGAGGCCCTCCTGGAGTCCGTGGCGCGGCGCTTCCGGACCCTCGGCGTCCCCAGTCGACTCCGGATCCTGAGCGTCCTGATGGACGGCCCCCAGGGGATGTCCGAGCTCGAGGAGGAGACCGGCCTCGAGCAGTCGAACCTCTCCCGTCAGGTGACCGAGCTCGAGCGCGAGGGCTGCGTCGCTCGCCGCCGGGACGGGCGCTGGGTCGAGGTCGAGATCGCCGACCCGAGCCTGCGCGACCTCTGCGAGCTGGTCTGCGGAGCTCTCATGGAGCAGTCAGGATCGGCTCCGCCGAGTCGTGGAGGGCGCAAGCGATGAAGCCGGGGGCCGCTGAGCGCTGGATTCCCGCGCTCGGATGGCTCCGCGGCTACCGGCCCGCGGACCTCGCAGCGGACGGGCTCGCGGGCTCGATCGTCGCCGTGCTCCTCGTGCCGCAGGCCATGGCCTACGCCCTGGTCGCCGGCCTGCCGCCCCAGGCCGGGCTCTACGCGAGCATCGCCCCGCTCGTGATCTACGCCCTCCTCGGCACGAGCCGCACCCTCGCGGTAGGGCCGGTGGCGGTCGTCTCCTTGCTCGTCGCGGGCGGGCTAGCGCAGCTCGGTTCCCTCGAGCCCGCGAAGGCCATGGGCTTGGCCGCCCTCCTCGCCGCCGCCGCGGGAGTCGTGCAGCTCGGCATGGGGCTCCTGCGGGCCGGCTTCCTCGTCAACTTCATCTCGCATCCGGTCATCTCGGGCTTCACGAGCGCCGCGGCCCTCGTGATCGCGACCAGCCAGGTCGGGCACCTCGTCGGCGTGCAGGCGCCCCGCGGTGAAGCTCCCTGGGAGACGGTCTACCTCCTCCTCTCGCGGCTCGGCGAGGCGCAGGGGGTGAGCCTCCTCGTCGGAGGCCTCGCGCTGGTGATCCTCCTGGCCTTTCCCTGGCTGACGCGGCGCTGGATGACCGGTCGATCCGTTCCGGAGTGGTTGCGCGCCCTCCTACCGCGGGTGGCGCCGCTCCTGGTCGTCGTCGCGGGGACCTGGGCGGCCTTCGCCTTTCAAATGGACAAGCGCTTCGGACTGGCGGTCGTGGGCAGCATCCCCGCGGGGTTGCCGCAGCTCGGCCTCCCGCCCCTCGACCTCGGGGCGCTGCGCAGCCTGCTCCCGACGGTGCTCGCGATCTCGCTGGTGGGCTTCCTCGAGAGCTTCGCCGTCGCCCAGGCCCTCGCCTCGAGGCGCCGGGAGAGCGTCGACGGCAGCCAGGAGCTCGTCGCCCTCGGCGCGGCGAACCTCGGCGCGGCCGTGACCGGGGGCTATCCCGTCACAGGCGGTTTCAGCCGCTCGATGGTCAACTTCGGGGCGGGGGCGCGCAGCGGAATGGCGTCGATCGTGACCGCCGCGCTCGTCGCGCTCACCCTGCTCGGGCTGACCCCTCTGCTCTATCACCTGCCAAAGGCCGTCCTGGCCGCCGTCATCGTCGTCGCGGTCCTGCAGCTCGTCGACCTGCGCGGGGCTCGGCGGATCTGGGCCTACAGCCGCTCCGACGGGGCGGCCCTCGTCGCCACCTTCCTGGGGGTCTTCGTCCTCGGCGTGGAGGCGGGAATCCTCGTCGGCGTGGCCTTCGCGGGCGTGCTCCACCTCGCGCGCAGCAGCCGGCCCCACGTCGCCGTCGTCGGCCGCGTCGGAGAGAGCGAGCACTTCCGCAATGTCGAGCGGCACGAGACCCAGCCAGCACCGGGCGTCCTCGCGATCCGCATCGACGAGAACCTCTTCTTCGGCAACGCGCGCAACCTCGAGCAGCGCGTCCACCAGCTCGTGGCAGCGAGGCCGGACGTGCGCAAGGTCCTCCTGATCGGCAGCGGGATCAATCACGTCGACGCGACGGGGCTCGAGTGCTTGGAGCAGTGCGCCGAGTCTTTCGAGGCGGCGGGCATCGAGCTCCACTTCGCGGAGCTGAAGGGCCCCGTCCTCGACCGCCTCGAGCGGGCGGGGCTGCCGGAGCGTCTGGGGCGCGATCGGATCCATCTCTCCAGTCACGAGGCCATGGCGCGCCTCGGCGACGAGACTCCCCTCCCCGGGAGAGATGCGGAAGGCAGGTATGCCGAATCACGCCATGGAGCACTGTCATGAAGTCCTGGTCGACGATCGCTTGCGTCTTGCTCGCGGCGAGCCCGATTCGAATCGAGGAGGGCCATTCCTCACCCGGCCCGGCCGTGCAGGAGTCGAGCTCTTGTGCTCGTTGCCACTCGAACGCCCCTCGCGCGAGCGCCATGCGGGACGCGGGCGGGTCGGGGGTCGCGCCCTTCGACCTCTGGCAGGGGACGATGATGGCGAACGCCTCGCGGGACCCCCTCTGGAGGGCCGCCGTTTCGGTGGAGGTCGCGGCGACGCCTTCGCGGCGTGAAGAGATCGAGGCCACCTGCCTCGGCTGTCACGCGCCCATGGCCGAGCACGTCGGCCTGGAGGAGCACGGCACGGGCTCGCTGATGCACGTCCTGGATTGCGACGCCGAGATCGGCGACCTGGGTCGCGATGGCGTCTCTTGCACGATCTGTCACGGAATGAGCGCCGAAGGCCTGGGCACGGAAGCCAGTTTCTCCGGCGGCTACGTGCTGGATGAGGAGCGACGCCTCTTCGGCCCTCACGCCGACCCCTTCGCCATGCCCATGCGCCGGCACACGGGCTTCACGCCGACCCAGGGCGATCACGTCACCGAGTCCGCGCTCTGCGGCAGCTGTCATACCCTCTCCACGCCGACCCTGGACGTGGAGGGCCAGGAGGTCGGGGACCGCTTCCTCGAGCAGGCTCCCTACCTGGAGTGGCTCAATTCCGACTACCGCGACGAGGGGGAGGCCGGTCCCCGCGCCGCGAGCTGTCAGAGCTGCCACTTGCCCACGCTGGACGAAGAGGGCCGCACGATCCGGACCCGCATCGCCCGCAATCCCGGCGGTCGCGACTTCCCTCCGACGCGCGAGCGCAGCCCCTTCGGCCGCCACGCGATCGTCGGAGGCAACACCCTGGTCCTCTCGATGCTCCGCGATCACGCGGAGGAGCTGGGAGTCCGAGCGCCGACCTCCGCGATTCAGGCGGCCATCGATGCGACACGGGAGCAGCTTCGGGGGGCGACCGCGAGCCTGACGATCGAGGACGTGCGGCTCGACGGCCGTACGTCTTCCTTCCAGGTGGCCGTCCAGAACCGAGCGGGCCACAAGCTGCCGACCGCGCACCCCACGCGTCGCGCGTGGATTCGCGTCGTTGTTCGTGACGCGTCGGGCGAGGTCCTCTTCGCCTCCGGAGCCACCGACGGGCGGGGTCGGATCCTCGGCGCGGAAGGGGAACCGCTCCCGTCGGAGCTCGCGGGGGGGCCGATCGAGCCCCACCGAGACGTCGTGCGCTCGGCGGACGAGATCTCGACCTACGAAGCCGTCATGGCCGACACAGAAGGGCGACCGACCCACATCCTGCTGCGCGGCGCGAGCTGGTACGTGGACGACCGCCTCTTGCCGAAGGGCTGGAGCGCGGATCATCCCGATGCGCATCGGACGGCGCCCGTCGGCGTCGGGGGCGACGACGACTTCGGCCCCGGAGAGGACCGCGTATCCTTCGTCGTCGAGCTGGAGGGGGAGGTGGCGTCGATCGAGGCCAACCTCCTCTACCAGTCCTTGAGCGCGCGCTGGGCGGCGGAGATCCTGCGTTGGGACACTCCTGAGGTGGAGACCTTTCGAAGGCTCTACGAGCGAGCGGTGCTCGAGCCCGAGGTCCTGGCGACTGCTCGCTGGAGGCGCTAGCCGTTCCTGTCGACCCGGCGCGCCCCTCACGCACCGGTTCTCCCGACCTCGCTCGTCGAGTCTGTCGATGGCAGAATGGCGCAGAGACCCGGAGCTCATGACCGACACCAGCGAGTCCCCGCGCGAGCAACGCCCCGACCACGGCGCCCAGGGCGTGCCTGCCGGCGAGAAGCCCGGCGATCGGATCGATCGCTACACCCTGGTCGCGGAGATCGGCGAGGGTGGGATGGGCACCGTCTGGCGCGCCCGGCAGGAGGAGCCGGTGCAGCGCGAGGTCGCGCTCAAGAGCATCAAGCTCGGCATGGACACGCGGCAGGTCGTCGCGCGCTTCGAGGCCGAGCGCCAGGCGCTGGCGCTGATGGACCACCCCTCGATCGCGAAGGTCTACGACGCCGGCGTGACCGAGACGGGGCGGCCCTACTTCGTGATGGAGCTCGTGCAGGGCGCGCCGATCACGGAGTTTTGCGACAGGCAGGGCCTGTCCATCGCGGGGCGCCTGGCGCTCTTCCGCCAGGTCTGCCTGGCCGTGCAACATGCCCACCAAAAGGGCGTCCTGCACCGCGACCTCAAGCCCTCCAACATCCTCGTCACGGAGGTCGACGGGGTCCCGCAGCCGAAGGTGATCGACTTCGGGATCGCGAAGGCGATGGAGAAGCCCCTGACCGACTCGAGCCTCGCGACCGAGGAGTTCCAGGTCATGGGCACGCCCGAGTACATGCCGCCGGAGCAGGCCTCGGGCTTCGCCGTCGACACGCGCGCCGACGTCTACTCGCTGGGGGTCGTGCTCTACGAGCTCTTGACCGGTGCGCCGCCCTTCGAGCGTGGCACGGGGGGGCTGGCGGCCCTGAACGAGCTGTTGAACCAGATCCACGACGTGACGCCGCCCAAGCCTTCGACGCGGGTGAGCGGCCTGGGCGGGGAGACGGGACTCGTGGCCCAGAGATTCGGGAGTCACCCGACCGCCTTCAGGCGCTCCCTACGCGGCGACCTCGACTGGATTGCGATGAAGGCGCTCGAGAAGGACCGCGAGCGCCGCTACGCGACCGCCCTCGAGCTGGCCGAGGACGTCGCGCGCCACCTGGCCAACCAACCCGTGGTCGCCTCGCCGCCCAGCACGACCTACGTCGTGCGCAAGTTCGTGCGCCGCAACCGATTGGCGGTCGGCTCGGCCGCGGTCGTCCTCGGAACGCTCGTCGTTTCGATCATCGGGCTCTGGATGCTGTACTCGCGGGCCGTCGCCTCCGAGGAGCTGGCGACCACGAAGGCCGAGACCTCGCGGCAAGCCCTGGACTTCATGATCGAGATGTTCGAGGTCTCGGATCCCAGCGAGTCGCGGGGCGAGACCGTGACGGCGCGCGAGATCCTCGACCGCGGCGCGGAGCGGATCGACCAGGATCTGGCCGACCAGCCCGAGATTCGCTCGACCTTGGCGGGCACGATGGGATTCGTCTATCGCGGCCTCGGGCTCTACGACCGGGCCGAGGAGCTCATGGGGTCGGCGGCGAGTATTCAGCGCGAGCTGAAGGGGGAGGAGCACCCGGAGACGCTGCGCCTCTCCTACGGGCTCGGGGACCTGTGGATGCGGCTGTCACGATTCGAGGATGCCGAGCGGCTCCTGCGCGAGACCCTCGAGCGGCAGGAGCGCTTGCTGGGACTCGAGCACATCGACACGCTCCACACCCTCCTCGCCCTGACCTCGGTCCTCCGGCATCGTAGCGAGCTCGACGAGGCCGAGGCGCTCGCCCGAGAGGCGCTGGAGAAGACGACCCGCACGCTCGGCGAGGATCACCAGCTCACGCTCCTGGCCCTCAACACCCTGGGCATCATCCTGGAGATCTCGGGGCGCTACGAGGAGGCCGAGGAGCAGATCCTGAAGGGCCTGGAGGTGCGCAGGCGCGCGTCCGGCGACGATCACCCCGAGACGTTGATCGTGGTCATCGGTCTCGGGGAGCTCTACATGAACATGGGGCGCTTCGAGGAGGCTGAAGCCCAGTTCGATCAGGCTCAGGCGACAGCCCGGCGCGTCTTCGGCGAGGAGCATCCGAGCTACGCCTGGTACAGCGCCAAGCTCGGCTTGCTCTACTACGAGCAACAGCGCTGGGCGGAGGCCGAGGAGGTCTATCGGGAGATCGTGGAGATCGATCGCAGGATCCTCGGCAACGACCATCTCGATACTCTGCTCGCTGTGGCCACGCTGGGCTCCGTGCTCCTGGGCGAGGGGCGCATCGAGGAGGCCGAGCCGTACTACCTCGAGTCGCTCGAGGGGCTGCGCCGCAAGTTCGGGGACGAGAGCGTTCACACCTTATCGGCCTTCGGCAACATGGCGATCCTCCGCCTCACAGCCGGCCAGCTGGAGGAGGCGGAGCACTGGGCCAGGATGGCCTACGAGGGCACCGTGACGCTCCACGGCGAAGACCACCCGGAGGCCATCCTGCGCCTCGAGAACCTCGCCAACGTCGTCTACAAGATGGGCGGAGAAGCCGAAGCCGCGGAGATCCTCTGGCAAGTGCTCGAGGGGCGCAGGCGGGCCCTGGGCAACGAGCACCCCGCGGTCACCCGCACGCTGGTCAACATCTCGGTCGTCTGCGGTTCGATGGGGGACGCCGAGTGCGCCCGGGCTGCGCGCGAGGAGCTCCTGGAGCGCACGCTCGAGGGACTCGGCTTCGACTACTCGACCGTGGCGGAAGAGATCGAGGACCTGGCCCACACGCTCATTCGGGACGGTGAGATCGAGCGCGCCGCCGATTGCGTCGCCGAAGTGCTGCGCATCCGACGTACGGCTCTCGGGCGGGAGGATCCGGCGACGCTGCTGTCGATGCGCGACTATCTGCGGGCGGCGATCCTCCTCGAACGCTGGGACGAGGTCGAGGCGCTCGGACGCGAGTGCCACGAGACCTACGCGCGTGTCCATGGGCCGACCGACCCGAAGACCGTGCAGTGCCTGCAGATGCTCGTCGAGGCCTACGAGGAGCATGGGGACGAGGAGCGCCTCGAGCTCTGGGGGGCGAAGCTGCTGGAGGCCGGGGGCTAGGGCGTCAGCGCGCCTTGCGCTTGCGGGTCGCGGCCTTCTTCTTGGTCGTCTTCTTCTTCGCCTTCTTGACGACCTTCTTCTTCGCGGCCCTCTTCTTGGCCACCTTCTTCCCGCTCGCTTTCTTGGCAGCTTTCTTCTTGGCAGCCTTCTTCGGCTTCGCCGAGAGCGCGTAGCTCTCGCGGACCCAGCGCTTCAGCGTGGCGGAGGGAGCCTTCGCCAGCGGGATGCGGCAGGTCGTCCAGTTGCCCGTGCCCACCTCGACCCCCTCGCCGGCCTTCTTCGCCGCGCCCAAGGACGCGTCGAGCTTGAGGCGCACGATCGCGAGCTCGCCCTTGCGCTGGGCGAAGAGGAAGGACTTGCCGCCCGTGCGGAAGGAGGCCTGCTCGATCGCCGTCCCCGCGCAGGCCACCTTCTCCTCCACGTCGGAGAGCGAGAGCGCGAGCTTGCAGAGGACCTCGACCGCGTCGGCCATGGGCTTCACCGTATCAGCACCGGGGCCGGCAGGCCAAGCCCTCCGACGTGGGACTCAGGCCCCGAAGGTCACCCGCAGGCCGTCGGTTGCGTTCGATCGCATCTCGCCCGAGTCCCGGAAGAGGAACTGGAAGTAGCGCGTGGAGCCCGGCTGGAGGGTCGGGAATCCCTCGAAGGCCTCCTCACTGATGAGGCCGATCGCCATGCCGCCCGGGGGCACGACCTGCATCGAGCCGACGACCACGACGGGCCCGACGTTTCGGTCGAGGCACAAGTAGCCGTCTCCGAAGGGCAGCTGCGTCGCGCCGCTCGCCATCAGGAACCAACCGGGCCGACCGGGCGGGCAGTGCTGGGTGTACAGCAGGAGCGGCTCCTCGAGGGAGAGGGCCAAGGAGCCCGCGCCGAAGATCGTCGCCGGCGCGCCGGTAGAGTTCGCCGTCGAGTCGCAATAGGAGTCTGCCCGCGGACAGCCGAGGTCCACACCCAGGAGTGCGTGCTCGCCGCAGTTCTGCTGCTCGACCCAGATCAGGAGGTCGATGGCGGTCTCTTCCTTGATGGCCGCGTCCCGAGCGTTCGCCAAGGTGAGCAGGTCCGTGGCGTCGACTCCGAGGGTCGTGCCCCGCACGTCCACGAGATGAACGTCGACGCAGTCGCTCGAGCCGGGAGCGAGCTGGATGGTCGCGGTCCCGGGGAGGTCGAGCAGCGTCAGGCCCTCGTAGGTCGTCGACTGGGCGATCCAGTCCATCTCCTTCAGGAGGTCCTGGAAGCGCTCGTCCAGGAGCTCGCGCGACTCGGATGGCACTCCCATGGATGAAGCGCGACGAGCGAGCTCGAGGCGCTCGTGGGACTTCGCCCGGATCCGCGCGAGGCCCTCCCGCTGGGCTCCGAGCATGCCCACGCCGTCGGCGTGGCGGAAGTCCCCAGGGCCAGCGGCGGCGGCGCCCGCCATCAGGGCCAAGGCGAGCGCGAGGGTGAGGGTCGAAGCGGCGGTTCGGCGGCGGCTCTCGAGCATGGGGTCCTCCTCCTGGAAGGTGCGGAGTCTCGGGGACTCCGAGTCGACCCCGGGCTCGAGGTGCAAAAAGGCGGGGCCGGGGCCTAGCAGCCCGTGGCGAAAGTCATTCCGCACCAGATCACCGTCCTCCACCCCACCTCGACACCCACCGTGCTCGCTGAATCCACCGATTCACCTGCGCAGCTGGGAGCCGAGGTGGGGCGGATGCCGGCGCTCTGGCACGAAAGCACTTTCACCACGGACTGCTAGGACCCGAGCCGCTTCTGCAGGATCGCGCCGACCTCCTCGTCGTCGACCACGACGTGGGTCGTGACGTCCATGTAGTCGGACCACGCGGTCAGCCAGTCCTGCAGCGCCACCGAGTCCGGTAGGTCGAGGACGACCCACGCCCTCTTGGAGCCCGGCGCGTGCCAGCGCGCAATCATCTCGCCCTTTTCGGGCAGGACGTCCTGACCGCTGGCGAACTTGCCGCCGATCTTCTCGAGGGTGCTCCGGGACCAGTCCAGTTCGACCATGATTCGCATCGGTTCCTCCTTGGAGTGAGCAGGGAAAGGTAGCGGGGCGACCGGGGAGAACAAGGTGGCGGCGTTCCGTTCGAGCCGGTGCGGACGAGCGCTCCACGCGGGACCCGTTGCGATCGGGCTGGGCGGGTCGTGGGTCAGAAGTTCCAGGCGAGGCTGAGCGTTCCGTAGTCGGTGTTCTCTCGTTGGGTCTCGAATGCGTCGCCGAAGGTCGTGAGCAAGTAGCTCAATGTGAACTCGCTCAGGCGAAGCGTGAGGCCGACCGAGACGAAGCCGACGAAGGGCTCGCTGTCGACGGAAGGGCCGTCGCGGGTGAGCGTGCCGTCCAGGGGCAGGTAGTGGCCGACCGCGAAGCCGCCGGCGCCGACGTAAGTACTCAGGCTCCAGGGGCGGAGATCGCCGCTCTCGACGTCGACGAAGGGGTCGACGCCCCGGCGAATGGACAGGAGTCCGATGGAGGGCGGCAGATGCCAACCGAGCTCGGTGTAGGCGGCCACCGAGGCGCCCGTGAAGTAGTTGCCCAGCGCCGCACCGACCATGGGGACGAAGCGCAGTTGCGTCGCGTCGGAGAGCTCGTGGGCGTAGAGTTCGTAGCCCACGGTGTAGTCGACGTTGACGAGGGCCTCGTTCTCGAGCTGCGCGCCCCAGCCCTGGGGGATCGCGGAACCGATCGCCCGGTGCACGGCCTCTTGGGTCTCCTCGGCCATGGACGCCGGTCCGACGAGACCGAGTCGCAGGTTCCAGGCGTGGGTGACCTTCCGCGTGCGGGCGTAGAGGGTGCTGTCGAGGAAGAGGACGCCCGCGTAGGGCTGGTCGTCCGCGGCGGGGGGCGCCGCGTGGAGGTCGTCCGGAGTGTAGATCTCCTGGCCGAGGGTCCAGGCGGCGTGGACCTGGCAGTTCTCGTCGCCGATGTGCGGCAGGAAGGACCAGAACTCGACCCAGTCGCGGTGGAAGCTGCCTTCCTCGTACTCCCGGAACTCCGCGGATTGATAGGTCAGCCCGAGGCCGTTGCTGTAGTTGTTGTCGGAGCCGGTGAAGACGTCGTTCTCGAGGGTCAGGGCGACCGTCGAACGCGGAGAGCGTGATTGTTCCTCCGCCTCAGCCGCAGGGACCGAGGCACAGGCCACCAGCGGCAAGAGGCCGGCGGCGACTCGCAGCGGGCGGGACCGGAGAAGCGTCATCGCGAGGGCGCGTCCATGGCCTTCCACTCGTCCGCCGTGAAGCGAGGCGTGATGTGCTGCGGGCAGTTCCAGTCGAAGGCGACGAGGTGGAAGAGGAAGAGGCGCTCGACCCTGGCGGTGTCGTCGCCGCCCGTGAGTCGCTCGAGGAGCTCCGGGTCGTCGCTCGCGTCGCGGACCTCAGCCGTGGCCATCACCTTCAGGCGCTTGCGGCCCGGGTAGTCCATGAAGAAGAGCGCCACGCGGTCCGATGCGCGCAGGTTGCCCGTCGAGATGTACTGGCGATTGCCGCGATAGTCGGCGAAGCCGAATGTCTGGGCGTCGAGGGCCTTGACGAAGCCGACGGGGCCGCCTCGATGCTGGAGGTAGGGCCAGCCATCCTCGGTGACCGTTGCCATGTAGAAGCTGTCGCGCTGGGCGAGGAAGGCGAGCTCGGTGATCGAGAAGTGCTCGTCGTCGATGGCGACGGCCTCCATCTTCTCTCCGCTCGCGCGGTGGCCGTAGTGCTCCTGGCGATCGACGACCGAGGGCGTGAAGGTGAGGGAGGTGTACTTGCGGGTCATGGGGAGCTCGGGGGTGGGACGCCGCCGGGCGAGCGGCCCGGCGGCGGTGCCGTGGAATGGGGGCGATGGCTCAGAAGGTCAGGATCGTGAAGCCCTCGGCCGCGAGGTTGTGCAGGCTCGGCAGGCCGCTCGTCCCGGGGACGGGGTTGTCGGTGATCAGGTCGAAGCCCGAGGCCTGGACCTCCTCGCTCGAGCAGAAGACGTCGGCGCAGCCGCAGCTCGCGCCGGCGACCTTGTCCTGCACGGCCAGGAAGAGCGCGTTGGCCGGGTGGTCCTGCTTGACGATCTCCATGGCCCAGCGCGTTCCGGCGCCCTGGAAGAGGATCGAGACGTCGTCGCCGCGCGACTTGTAGTCGTAAGCGGTCGCCAGGCCGTTGAAGAGACGACCCAGGGCTTCGTCGCCGCCGTTCTTGGGGTCGGAGAGGATGAGGATGGCTGCTTTCATGTTGGCTCTCGTCGAGTCGATGTCGGTTGAGTGAATGTGGGGAGGGTTCGATCAGTCCTGAGGCGAAGCCATCGCGGCGACGGCTTCCTTGGTGGTCACGACCGCGTTGGCCATGAAGCGGAAGTTCGTGAGCGCAGCTTGGTAGCCGTCACCCAGGGCCTCGGTCTTGGCGGCGGCGGTGCCGTCGGAGACGACCGTCACGTCGAAGCCCTGCTCCAGGAGTTCGCGCAAGTGCGACTCGGTGCAGAGGTTGGCTGACATGCCGGCCAGGACGACGCGGTCCACGCCACGCTTGCGCAGCTGCAGGACCAGGTCGTTGGTGTCGGGCCCGTAGACCTTGTGCGGGCTGGTGACGACGGTCTCGCCGTCCTCGATGTAGGGCTTGTAGCGCTCGAGCCAGTCGGCGCCGGAGCCCTCGAAGCCCTCGAGGGAGAGGGCGTCCTCGCGGTCGAACATGCCGATGTCGTGCATCAGCGCCTCGAGCGTGCCCTCGAACCGCCAGCCGTGGTCGTGGGGGTAGTAGTAGTGGGGCGAGACGAAGACGGGCAGGCCGTGCTGCTTCGCGGCGCGGAGGAGGGCTTCCAGGTTCTCGACGGTGTGGTTCTCGGTGACGCTCTCGCCGACCACGCCCCAGGTGACGCCCTCGGGGCTGAGGAAGTCGTTCTGGGGGTCGGTGACGACGAGGGCTGTCCTGCCGTCGTCGAAGCGCAGGCGGGGGGAGTCCGCCTCGCTCGCCGCCACGGCGGTCGCGTGGGAGGGAGACGAGCCGGAGGTCAGGCCGGCGCCGAGGCCGGCGAGGGTCCCCAGGGTCAGGAGGGAAAGGGCGATCGAGAGGAGGGTCTTCATGGCGTTGCTCGGGCTCCGGTCGTGGGTGGGTGGGAGGCGAGGGCCCGGTGGCCCCGTTGCCGAATGAGGAGCACGGGGCGTGCCAGTTCATGTCGGAGCTGCACAAGCCACTTGTTGGCAGTCGCTTGTGGCGACTCGTGTCCTTGTGTTCGTGTGACGGGATCTCGTGAATCACGGAAGGTCGCGACATGGCTCACGAAATGTCGCTAGTCTCCTTTCATGAAGCCCAAGGCTCTCCAGGCCGTCTCCCTCGAGATTGCCGCGGCCCGTTCGCTCGAGAGCGTGCTGTCGATGGTCGTGCGCGGGCTGGCCGCCGAGCCCGGCGTCGCCTTGGCTCGCATCTGGCTGATTCGCCCGGGCACCGACTGCGGCACTTGCGCCCTGCGCGAGGAGTGCCCCCGCGAGGTGGACTGCCTGCACCTGGTCGCCAGCGAGGGCTCTTCCGAGATCGACCCCGATCTACGCTGGGACCGGGTCGACGGACGCTTTCGTCGCTTCCCCCTGGGCGTGCGCAAGGTGGGCCTCATCGGCTCGACCGGCGAGGCCCTGTGTTACCTCATCGACGACGCCAACGAGGAGTGGATCGCGGACCCCGTCTGGGCGCGCAACGAGTCGATCCGCTGCTTCGCTGGTCAGCCGCTGGTCTTTCGAGGCGAGGTGCTGGGCGTGCTGGCGGTCTTCCAGCGCGAGGCCATGGGTGAGATCGCCTTCGACTGGATGCGCTTCTTCGCCGACCAGGCCGCGGTCGCCATCGCCAACGCGCGGGCCTTCGACGAGATCGAGGAGCTACGCCGCCAGCTCGAGCTCGAGCGCGACTTCCTGCGCGAGGAGCGCAAGGTCATCCGTCACTTCGCGGGCCTGGTAGGGGAGAGCCCTGCGCTGAGCCAGATCCAGGATCAGGTCGAGGCCGTCGCACCGACCGAGGCCAGCGTCTTGATCCAGGGCGAGTCGGGTTCGGGCAAGGAGCTGATCGCCTGCGCCATCCACGACCGCAGCGCCCGCGCCGGCGGGCCGATGATCCACGTCAATTGCGCGGCGATCCCGCGTGAGCTCTTCGAGTCGGAGTTCTTCGGGCACGCCAAGGGGGCCTTCACCGGCGCCCTGCAGGAACGCGCGGGCCGCTTCCAGATCGCCAACGGCGGGACGCTCTTCCTCGACGAGGTAGGCGAGATCCCCCTCGAGCTTCAGGGCAAGCTCTTGCGCGTCCTGCAAGAGGGCCGCTACTCCCGAGTCGGTGAGGACGGCCTGCGTGACACGGACGTCCGCGTCGTCGCCGCGACCAACCGCGACCTCGCGGTCGAGGTGGCCGAGGGGCGCTTCCGCGAGGACCTCTACTACCGCTTGAGTGTCTTCCCCATCCGGGTTCCGCCGCTGCGGGAGCGCCCCGAGGACGTCGTGCCCATCGCCCTGCACTTCCTCGAGCTGGCCAGCGAGGGCCGCCCGACGCCGAGCCTCTCCAAGCGTGACGCCCGGGAGCTCGAGGCCTACGACTGGCCGGGCAACGTGCGCGAGCTGCGTAATGTCGTCGAGCGCGCGCTGATCCTCTCGCGCGGAGGTCGCCTGCGCTTCGACCTCGACCCGACCCGGCCCCGAGCCCCGCGCCGCGCCGAGCCCTCGACCGAGATCCGCACGGACGCCGAACTGCGCGAGGACGAGCGCCGCAACCTGCTCGCCGCCCTCGAGGCGACCGCCTGGAAGGTCTCCGGCCCCGGCGGCACCGCCGAGCTGCTCGGACTGCGGCCAACGACGTTGCACTCACGCATGCGCGCCATGGGGATCGAGCGGCCGCGCTGAAAGGCGCGCCGCCGCGCTCGCCTAGGACCGAGCTCCTGGGGGGCTCGGCCCGACGGCGACCCGGTAGGCGGCAATGCCGAGCAGCGCGAAGACCGCGAGCAGGGCCAGGCTCGAGGAGAAGTGCCACTCTCGCGGCTGGAGCGTCAGCGCCACGCCGAGTAGCACCAGGTAGGCGAACATCATCGTCGCCGTCGCGAGGAAGCCCTCGCGTGAGAGGAGCCAGAGCACGCAGGAGAGGAACACGACCAGGACCCCTACGGAGTTGAGCGGAGAGATGAGTGCGGTCATCCCGATCAGCCACAGGCCGCTGGCCAGCTTCGCGGAGGGGATCCACGAGCGCAGGAGAAACAGCAGGAACACCTGCAGCCCGGAGAAGAGGACCCCGTCTCCCGCCTGGTGCAGGACGTGGCTAAGCATCTGCAATGGACCCTCGAGGCCGAGGAGGGGGAGCAAGAAGGTGTTGCCATCGGGCTGCAGGCCCAACGCGACGAGGCCCATCTGCAGCGCCGTGCCGACGATCACCACCGCGGGGGCTACCAGGAGGCCGATCAGGACTTCACGCCCCACCGCGGGGTCGCGCATTCCGCCCTCGAGCAGGCGATTCCACGTGATCAGGGGCTTGGGCCAGTGCCTGCGAGCGAAGGGTTCGAGGGCCAGGTAGAGCAGGGCCACGAAGACGCCGAGGTGGAGCGCGTAGGAGAGGTAGGAGTACATGTACACCCCGAAGTCGAGGAGACTCGAGGGCTGAGCTCGACCGAGGGCCAACACCAGGTGCGTCGCGAGGAGGAAGAGGCCGACCTCGAGCGCGCCACGCACGTAGGCGCGACCCTGGCGCAGGTTGCGCCAGGCGAGCAGGCCCGCCGCCGCGAACATGAACATCTGGAAGTAGGCCATGCCGCCCGGAGCGCGGGTGTGCGCCGTGGAGGTCCCGAGGGCCGTCCCGCCGTGGGTCCAGCCGAACTGCGCGACCCGTCCGTCGAGGCTCGCGGCCTCGACGCGCAGCTCCTCCGCCGGCTCCTGCGCCGGCGGGCCCACGCGCCAGGCTGCGCGTCCGGTCGCGAAGACCTCCGGTAGGCGGGCCGGCTCGACGGGCTCGAGCGCGCCCGGTTCGAGACCCGCCAGCTCGAGGAGGGGCTCCCAGTCGACGGCCGCGCTGGCGGCCCCCGCCTCCTCACGGGGCAGCGGCTCGCGACTCCAGCGGACCAAGAGGCCCTCGGCGTCGAGCACGATGTGCACCGAGCCCGGCCCCGGGGCGGGGTCGGTGGGGCTCGCGACCTGGCCGTAGGGCACGATGCTCTCGGGGCCGAATCGCGAGTGGTGGACCAGGGGGTGCGGCCCGTCGGTCGCGACGCCCTCGACGCCTTCGTCGTAGGCGTACCAGTGCAGCTCGTGTGCGAGCACCTCCTCGCCGGCGAGCTCGCGCGTGATCTCACGGGCGCGCTCCCGCAGGTAGCCCGCTGGCCGTCCGTAGGAGAGGCCGCGACTCTCCCGCAGCCAGCCCTTGCCGAGGATCAGGAGCACGAGCAGAAGCGTCGCCGCAGCGAGCATCCCCGCCGCGGTCCGAGGCTGGAGGAGCGCGCCGCTGTCCGCCGCCGCGACGACCTCGGGGGCCGGTGTTTCGCCCGCCGCGAGGGCCGCGGCCAGGGGGTCGCCGCCCGGCAGGGCTCGCGCGACATCCAGGACCGAGCCGGGACGCCGTGTCGGATCGCGCTCGAGGCAGCGGGCCAGCATGGCTTCGACGCTCGGGTCGATGTCCGGCAGCATTTCCGAGGCCGAGGACGGACCCTTCTCCTCGTGCTCGCGCCGCAGCTGATCCACGGTGCTCCCCGCCAGGGCGGGCTTGCCCGTGTAGAGCTCGTGCAGCAGGAGGCCCAGGGAGTAGACCTCGCTCTCGATCGTGGCCGGCAGACCGGCGAGCTGCTCGGGCGCCATGTAGCGCGGCGTGCCGGCCAGCGCCGCGTCGTGACTCGCTTCGGCCGCGACCGCCAACCCGAAGTCGGTCAGGCGCACGTGGCCCTCCCCGTCGAGCATGACGTTCGCGGGCTTGAGGTCGCGGTGCAGGACGCCCTTGCGGTGGGCCTCGGCCAGGCCGGCACAGATCTCCTGGGCGATGACGGCGGCCTTTTCCCGGGGCAGTCGGCCGATGCGGCGGATCAGGCTCGCGAGATCCTCGCCGTCGACGAACTCCATCGTCAGGAAGTGGCGGCCGTCGACCTCGCCGATGTCGTGGACGCGGGCGACGTTGGGGTGCGTGACCTCGCGCGCGTGGCGGACCTCTCCCCGGAATCGCTCGAGGCCGCCCTCGCTCTCGGCGATGCGCGGTGGGAGGAACTTCACCGCGACCGACTGTCCCAGGACCAGGTCGTCGGCGAGGTAGACCTGGCCCATGCCGCCCTCGCCGATCAGCGCGACGATCCGGTAGCGGCCGATCAGGACTTCGCCCGGGCTGAAGTCGCCCTCGAAGGCAGAGCTCGTGTGCTTGGAAGAGTCGGTCGTCACACCTCGGCTCCGCATCCAATCCCGTGCCTGACGGGAAGTCTCAGGCCGAGAGTCTATCCGCCGAGGGCGGGATTCTCCCGCCTGGCCCGCTCCGGGACCGCCGTTCACCGGTCCGCGACCGCCGTTCACCGGCTGCCCCTTCCTCGCACCCCGGAGCAGGCCGAGAATCCCCTCGTGCCCGCGCTTCCCGCCGCAGGCCCGAGCTGGAGCAAACGCCATGAGCCCCGAAGACGAGCTGTCACGCATCCCCGAAGCCCCGCGCCAGGACAGAGGAGGGGTCTTCCGCTCTCCTCCGTCGGAGGCGAGGAGTGAGCTGCGCTCCATCCTCTCCCCCAAGCTCGTCTTCGGCATCCTCGTCGCCGTCGCGGGGACGATCTTCCTACTCGACAACCTCGGCATCCTGAGCGACGACTTCCTCGGCAGCTGGTGGCCCGCCGGACTCATTGCCCTCGGACTGGTCCAGGTCTGCTTCGGCGACAGCGCGGTTCCCCGCGCCCTGGGCCTAGGGGTGGTGCTCCTCGGCGGGCTGCTCCTCCTGGGCAATCTGCAGCCCGACATCCTGGACATCGACGACCTGTGGAAGCTCTGGCCGCTCGCGCTGGTGATCGTCGGAGGATCCCTCGCCTACCGCGCCCTCGTGCCCAAGCCTGCGATCGCCGGCGAGTTCGGGGACACGACGAACATATTCGCCTTCTGGTCCGGCCAGGTGCGGCAAGTCAGCACCCAGGCTTTTCGGGGCGGAGACCTCACCGCGATCATGGGGGGCTACGAACTAGACTTCTCGGAAGCCGACATCGTCGAGGGGGAGGAGGCCGTGCTGAACACCTTCTCGCTCATGGGTGGCGGCGAGATCCGCGTGCCCAAGGACTGGCAGGTCTCCGTCGAGGTCACGCCCATCATGGGAGGCATCGAGGCCAAGACCGCAACGCCGCCGCCCGACGCACCCCGGAAGGTCCTGCACATCCGAGGCTTCGCGATGATGGGCGGGATCGAGGTCAAGAACTGAGGCGAGCGGGATGCATCCCATCCTGGGCCAGAGGACACGGCTCGGGGCCTACCTCCTGGCCTGGATCCCGCTGGTCCTCTTCATTGCCGCGCTGTTGCGCGAGCCCCAGGGGCTGAGCGTGCCCGCGGCGCTCCTACTCGTCGCACCACCCACCGCCGTCTTCAGCTTCGTCTGCCTCGCGGCCTGGTTCCCGTGCCGGGCCCTCCCGCTGGCGGGGCGCCCCGTAGCGTCGGTGCTGCTGGCCCACGGGGTCTCGGCCGCTTGCGCGGCGTGGCTCTGGTTCGCGGTCGGCCTCCTGTGGGCGGCCGCCTGGAGCGGCACGACTCCCGCGGCCGATCTCCGCACGGCCTGGGTCGACTCCACCGGCCTCCTGCTCGGTCTCGGCTTCGTGCTGTACCTTCTGTCGGTGGCCGTTCACTACTTGCTGCACGCCCAGGAGCAGGCCGCGGAGAGGCAGCGCCAGGTGCTGGAGCTCGACATGCTGGCGCAGCAGGCCGAGCTCAAGGCCCTGCGGGCCCAGCTCCAGCCCCACTTCCTCTTCAACAGCCTGAATTCGATCAGCGCGCTGACGAGCGACGACCCGGGCCGGGCGCGCGAGATGTGCCTGAAGCTCGCGGACTTCCTGCGCGCCAGCCTCTCGGAAGGCAAGCCGAGCCAGGTCTCCCTCGCGCAGGAGCTCGAGCTCGCGCGCGGCTACCTCGACCTCGAGAAGGTGCGCTTCGGAGATCGCCTGCGCGTGCGAGAGGAGGTCGAGACCGAGGCGCTCTCCTGCCGCGTGCCACCGCTGCTCCTGCAGCCCCTGGTGGAGAACGCGGTGTTGCACGGCATCGCCCAGCTCCTCGAAGGCGGGGAGATCCGGCTGACGGCGCGCCGCGTCGGAGAGGAGCTCGAGCTGGCGGTCGAGAACCCCGTGGATGCCGAGGTCTCCGAGCGGCCGGGCCGCGTGGGCGAGGGTGTCGGCCTCGGAACCGTGCGCCGTCGACTCGACGCCATCTACCGCGAGAAGGCTCGCATGGACTATCGCGTGGAAGATGGTCGCTTCCACGTCCGTCTCGTCCTGCCCGCCGAGGACGCGTCGTGAGCGACTCGGGCCAGCTAAGCCTCGTCATCGTGGACGACGAGGCGCCTGCCCGCGCGCTCCTGCGCGAATACCTGGCGGCAGAAACCGACGTCGAGCTCGTGGCCGAGTGCGAGAACGGCTTCGAGGCCGTCAAGGCCGTCGCCGACCACCGGCCCGACGTCCTCTTGCTCGACGTGCAGATGCCGAAGCTCTCGGGCTTCGAGGTGCTCGAGCTGCTCGACCCCTGCCCGGCCGTGATCTTCACGACGGCCCACGACGACTACGCCCTCGCGGCCTTCGAGGTCCACGCGGTGGACTACCTGCTCAAGCCCTTCTCGCGCGAGCGGCTGGCCGAGGCTCTGCAGCGCGTGCGCGAGAACCGGGCGAGCCGGCCGCCCCTCCCGCGCGCCGAGCTCGTCGACGCGGCGCGCCCCGCCGGCGCTCACCTCTCGCGCATCCTCGTCCGCAGCGGGAGCCGGATCCACGTGATCGCGATCGACGACGTCGACTTCGTCGAGGCTCGCGACGACCGCGTGCGGATCCGCGTCGGCGCGGAGGAGCACGACAAGACCGAGAAGCTCGGGCGCCTGGAGACGCAGCTCGACCCCTCGCGCTTCGTGCGCATCCATCGCTCCTACATCCTGAACCTCGACCGCCTGGCCAAGGTCGAGCTCTACGCCAAGGACAGCCGCCATGCGATCCTCCACGACGGGCGCAAGCTGCCGGTCAGCCGCGCGGGCTACGCGCGGCTGAGGGAGCTGCTCTAACGCGGAGGACGGCGGCGCACTCCCGGCGTCCGTGTGGAGCTCGCGATGGCCCCGGGCTCGGCGGATGGAGGGGCGCCCCCCGGACGCGCTAGACTCCCGGTCGACCATGACCCTCGTCTCCGGCCAGTCCCTGACCCATTACGAGATCCTCGGCCCCCTCGGTGCCGGAGGGATGGGCGAGGTCTACCGCGCCAGGGACACGCGCCTCGACCGGGAGGTCGCGATCAAGGTCCTGCCCGAGGAGCTGGCCGACGACCCCGATCGTTTCCTGCGCTTCGAGCGCGAGGCGAAGACTTTGGCCTCGCTCAACCACCCGAACGTCGCGGGCATCCACGGCGTCGACACCGAAGGAGACATCTACTTCCTCGCCCTGGAACTCGTGCCGGGCGAGGACCTCGCCGCGCGCCTCTCGCGCGGCGCCCTCCCCGTCGACGAAGCCCTCGACATTGGCCGTCAGATTGCCGAGGGCCTCGAGGCGGCCCACGAGGCCGGGGTCGTGCACCGCGACCTCAAGCCCGCCAACGTGCGCGTCACCCCCGATGGGGTGGTCAAGATTCTCGACTTCGGCCTCGCCAAGCCGATCCGGCCTGAGGCGGGCGACGGGGGCACCTCGACCGCGGAGTCTGACAGCTTCCTGATGACCGCCGAGGGCATGGTGCTCGGCACGCCGACCTACATGAGCCCCGAGCAGGCGCGCGGCAAGCCCGTCGACCGGCGCACCGACATCTGGGCTTTCGGTTGCGTGCTCTACGAGTGCTTGACGGGCCAGCGCGCCTTCACCGGCGAGACCTTCACCGACGTCGTGGCGGCAATTGCGGTGCAAGAGCCGAGCTGGTCGCGGCTCCCGGCGCTGCCCGGGCACGTGCGCCGGCTCCTGCGTCGTTGCCTGACCAAGGACCCGCGCCAACGGCTGCGAGACGTCGGAGAGGCGCGGGTATGGCTCGCCGGATGGGAGGAGGAGGACGGGGGCGAGTCGCGGCTGCTCCAGGGCGGCGCTCGTCCGCACAGCTGGGTCGTGGCACTCGGCGTCGGGCTGCTCGTCGTGCTCGCGCTATGGGCCGGAGGCTTCCTCCGCACGCCCGCCACGGGCACCACGAGCCCGACGCATTTCACGCTGGATCACCCGCTGGCCGACCGGGGGACTTGGGGAGGCAACTTGCTCGCCATCTCGCGGGACGCCGACACGATCGCCTACGTCAGTGTCGCGGGGGACTCGCGCCTCCACCTGAGGTCGATGGGTGAATTCGAGGCGCGACCGGTCCCGGGCACTGAAGGGGCGACGGCTCCCTGCTTCTCCCCAGACGGAGCGGTCGTGGCCTACTGGACGGACGGCAAGCTCATGAAGGCGCCAGTGACAGGGGGCACGCCGAGCCTCCTCGCGACCACGAGCCGCCTGCACGAGGCCTGCTGGGGAACGGACGACCGCATCATCGCCGTCGAATTGGGGAGCCTGGTGGGCATCGACGTTCGGACGGGCGAACGACGGGCGATGCTGACCGACGACTCGACCTTCGTCGACTCGCCCTCCGTCCTGCCGGACGGCGTGACGGTGCTGCTCGATCGGGAGTCCGAGCTCTGCGCAGCCCTGGCCGACGGGACGTGGCGCGCCCTGGGGCAACCCGGCCTGAACCCCAACTGGTCGGGCACGGGGCATGTCGTGTTCCAAGCGCTCGACGAGACCATCTGGTCGGCGCCCTTCGACCCCGATCGGATCGAGATCACGGGAGAGGCGGTGCAGCTGGTCGATCGCCCCGTCCTGGACTTCGACGTCGCCTCCGACGGCACTCTCGTCTACGTTCCCGGGCTCGGTCGCGCGATGGAGCTCGTTTGGGTCGATCGCGCGGGGGAGGCGACGCCGCTGGGATTCGAGTCGGGGCACTACCTCGTACCACGCCTGGCGCCGGGCGACGACCGCGTCGCCGTCTCCCTGCGGGAGAGCACCGGTGGGACGGACCTCTGGGTGCTCGAGCTGGCGCGCGGAGGGCGGACTCGCATCACGACGGACGGAGACTGGAACCTCTGGCCCGTGTGGACCCACGCCGCGACACATCTCGCCTACATGGGCGGCGCCTATCTGTGGACCCGGGCCTCCGACGGGACGGGCGAGGCGCGGAGGCTGATGGAGGGTGACGGGCGCTACGAGGTGCCGATCTCGTGGAGCGAGGACGACCAGGCCCTGGCGTTCTACGACTACGGTCAGAACGGGGACATTCGCATCTGGTACGACGATGGTGGCCCGCGAGAGTTCCTCGTGACGCCTTCCGACGAGCGATCCCCTCACTTCTCACCGGACGGCCGCTGGATCGCCTACGTCTCGGACACGTCGGGGACAAACGAGGTCTACGTGCGCCCGCACGTGCGTGGCCAGGCTCCGGACAGCCGCTTTGTCGTCTCCACGGGGGGAGGCGGCGAGCCCCGGTGGTCGCGGGATGGAGGCGAGCTCTTCTACCGCCGGGACACCCAGACCTTCGCCGTGTCCTTCGGGACCGGTACGGCGCCCGAGATCGGGGTTCCGCGCTTGCTCTTCGACCGACCGTACCTGACCAATCCGATAGGTCGCTCCAACCCGAATTACGACGTCGCCGCCGACGGCCGCTTCCTCATGATCCGCGTCTCCGAGTCGGCCGTGACGAGCGGTGGCGTCGTCCACGTGAGCCGGGGGCTCGCGGAGCTCGTGGGGCGCTGAGGCTCGCCGGTCCCGCGGGCCGGCCAACGGGGCCGACCAGCGGGCGGACTCGAGTTCCTCACCGGACGGCGATCGGGTGCTACCTCCGCCTAGCGCGCCAGGACCGAGCGGAGCTCCAGGAGCCGCTTCTCCTCGACCTCGGCGGAAGACTGGAGCATCGGCGTCGCGACCTCCCGCAAGGCCTGGTTCCGGGAAGACATGGGCGCTGTCCATTACCTCAGGGGAGACTGGGAGGCCCGGGGCCCGGAGATCTACCGCGTCGAGCTCAGCCTCGAACCGGAGGTGCAGCTCGGCGTCCCGGAGGTCGCACGGTCCCTGAAGGCGGAGATCCAGGTGTTCGACTGCGTGGGGAGGGAGAGGTTCCTCGTCACACCGCGTGCGAGGTGGGTGGACTCGCTGGCGTTCGTGGATACGGAGTGGTTGGGGCGGTAGTCAGCCAAGCGGTTCGAGGAGGGTCGGTCGTACGGCCGAGCCCTCCTCCCTCCCCTGGGATCGTGGAGCGATGCATGGCCGGCTCGTGTGACTCATGACCAGGTCGAGCCTTGGCCTCCGCAACCCCGGGATCCATGTGGCGGCCCACCTCGTCAGAGAGCTGGGGATCTCGTCTTCATTCAGGCGTGGCTTCGCGTCAAGAGCCAGCGTGGCAGGCGATTCGGCCCGAGGCCCAGGACCAGAGGCCAGGCTTGCGCAGGGTTCATCGGGTGTGCGCTCCCCTAGGAATCTGTGCGGTCGGGACTTGGGCCACGACCGCCCCTGGCAGATCCAGTGCTCCCCCCGGATTTTCCTTCGCCTCCGACCCCCGACCCGGGACACTTCCGCGGCTTCGTGAAGACTCCGTCGAGCCCCGGTCGAGATTCTGTGAACCCCTCTCCTCCTGCCAGCGGATCGGACGCCGCTCCCCCCCAGGCCAACAGCGTCCTGGGCGTCCTCGGCCGCGTCCTCCTCGTCTTCGTCTTGCTCGGGGGCTTCCTCGTCGCCATCCAGTGCATGGGGGGGTCCATCAAGCTGATGGGCAAGGGCACCTCGGAGTCGCTCTTCCAGGGGATCGCCAATCCCTTCGCCGCACTGGCCGTCGGCATCCTGGCCACGGTCCTCGTCCAGAGCTCGAGCACGACCACGTCGATGATCGTGGCCCTCGTCGGCTCCGGCGAGCTGGAGGTTCAACAGGCCGTGCCCATGATCATGGGCGCGAACATCGGCACGACCGTCACCAACACCCTGGTCTCGATCGGCCACGTGCGTCAGAGCGCCGCCTTCCGCCGCGCATTCGCGGCGGCGACGGTGCACGACTTCTTCAACCTCTTGTGCGTCGGGCTGCTCTTGCCGCTGGAGCTCATGACCGGCTTCCTGTCGAAGACGGCCATCGCGCTGACCGACGTCGTCGCGGGGAGCTCCGGTGCGGAATACAAGAGCCCGATCAAGGCGGCGGTGAAGCAGGGATACACGGCCATCCTGGACCTCCTGAAGTCCATGGGGCTGGAGGGGACCCCGCTCGCGATCGTCGTGCTCTTGGTCGGGATCGGACTGACCTTCCTATGCCTGGTCCTGATCACGAAGAACATGCGCAAGCTGATCGCCGGGCCCCTGGAGGAGGCGCTCAACCGCTCCCTCGGGCGCTCCGGCCTGATCGGCATCGGGATCGGCATCCTCGTGACGATCGCGGTGCAGTCCTCGAGCATCACGACCTCCCTGCTCGTGCCCCTCTGCGCGGCGGGCATCCTCTCCCTGGAGAACGCATTCCCGTTGATGCTGGGGGCCAACATCGGAACGACGGTCACGGCCCTGCTCGCCTCCGCGGCGACGGATTCCACTGCGGGCCTCACGATCGCCCTCGTTCACGCATTCTTCAACTTGGTGGGGACCGCCCTCTTCTACCCTGTCAGGCGTCTGCGAATGATCCCGATCCGGCTCGCGGAGGGGCTCGCTGAGCGGGCTTCGCAGAACCCGGGTTGGGTCCTGGCCTACGTAGGCGGAGCCTTCGTCCTCATCCCGCTTCTGGGCATGTGGATCTTCGAGGGGGCCGGATGAGAACCTCTTTCACCAGGAGCCCCGGGGGGCTACAGATTCCCCCGCCGACGACCGACATCAACCCGCGGTAGGCGATCATGCACTGGCTACAAAAGCTCGGACCGCAGTCCCGGAACCTCGAGGCGATCAACGCCAACTTCCTCCAGATGCTGGAGGACGGGCGGCACATCTTCGACGCCGCGGCCAACGCGCTCGTGGGGGGCACCGATCCCACGGTCATCCGGGAAGACTTGTTCAAGACCGATCAGCGCATCAACCAGACCGAGCAGTCCATCCGGCGCGAGATCGTGATCCACGGCACGATCCACGGCGCGGGGACCTTCCCGGCGCTTCTCGTGCTCATGAGCCTGGTGAAGGACGCCGAGCGCATCGGCGATTACTGCAAGAACATCTACGAGCTGGCGAGCCTCAGGCCGCCCCTGGGTACGACCGAGGAAGTCCAGGAGCTCATCGAGCTCAAGGACCAGATCAGCAAGCTGATCGTGCGCGCCCGCGCGATCTACCAGAGCCAGGACGAGGACGCTGCCACGAACCTGATCCAGGAGACCGGGGAGCTGGGCAAGGTCCTCGACGCCAAGATCGAGCAGGGCGTCATGGCCCAGGATCAGAACCGGAGCGGACTGGTACTGGCCTATCGCTACTTCAAGCGCGTCTCGAGCCACACGGGGAACATCGTGACTTCGATCATCATGCCCCTGGACAAGCTCGACTACTTCGACGAGCCGGGGGGCTGAGCCCACGATCGAGCTCCTGCGGCCGAGCTGCGCGCGCGCCCTCCGGTCGAGCGCGATTGACGCCGCTTCGCTGGGCAGATCGCAGGGCGTCGAATAGGCTGGCGGCATGCTCTCCGCCCTCTTCCTCCTCGCGCTCCAGTCAAGCGCTGGAGCCGATTGGCAGCACGCGCGCGAAGCCGCCCTCGAGCTCCCCATCCCCGCCGTCACGGTCGAGAATCTCGAGGATTGGCGTCGGGCGATCCTCCCCCGCGCCGGCGAACGCGACTGGGAGTCGATCCCCTGGATCACGAGCTTCGCCGAAGGCATCCGGCGCGCGGACGCCGAACAGCGACCGCTGCTCTTCTGGGCGATGAACGGGCATCCCCTGGGGTGCACCTGAGGCAATGGCGTGGCGGGCCGGGGGTCCGTCTTCTCGAACCCGCGGGTGCTCTCGCTCGCGCGTAGCTTCGTTCCAGCGGCGGACGAGGTCTGGCGCCTGCAACGGGGCGAGGACGCCGACTGTCGGTTCTTCCAGCGCGCGGTGAACGGTGGCGAGCCGATCACGGACAAGGGCACGCGGCAGGGCATCTGGGTCTTCGCGCCCTCGGGAAAGCTGCTCGCCAAGGTCAACTCGAACCGCGCCGAGGTCGTGGCCGACATGCTCGAGCGCGGACTGGCGGCCTGGGAGGAGCTCCCGCCCGAGGAGAGGCGCCTGGCGGAGGACGCCGAGCTCGAGCCCGCCTTCCGCTGGGAGCACAACTACCCCGAGGGCGGGCTCGTGCTCGAGCGCACGGCCCGCGACCTCCGCGGCGACTTCGACTCCGGCTTCGGCGCGGATTCGAAGCCGAGCGGCCGCTTCAACCGCGACTTCGCCTGGTTCACGGCCGAGGAAGCTCGCGCCTGGCTTCCCGCTCATCCGGTGGTAGGCGCGAAGCAGCCCGTGCCCACCGAGCTCGTCGCACGCCTCGCGCGCTTCCACCTGGTCGACAACGCCCGTGGCCAGACCTTGCCATACGCGCCTGAGGAAATCCGCGAGGCGTCGATGGTGGTCGAAGTCGTCGCACGCGAGGGCACCACGGTCGAGCTGGAGTTGAGCGGCGAGACCGAGATGGTCGCCGAGGGGCCCTGGCTGCTGGGCGAGAACCTCTGGAAGCCGAAGCAGGAGCTCGCGCGCGGCATCGCTACCACGCTGACTGGCCGCGCGACCTTCGACCTGGAGACCGGCGCCTTCACCTCCTTCGAGGCGATCGCCTTCGGCCGCCGCTGGGGTCGCTCGCCGATGAACGGCCGCGGACGCGACGCTTCGCCCAGCGTCGTCGGCTTCCACCTGGGCCTCGCGCCGCGGAGCCACCGGATCGCTCCGACCTTCTTGTCGCTCTACGACGCGGACTGGGTGCGGAAGCCCGAGGGGTGGGCGGATCACTCCGAGAATCGACCGTAACGCGCCGAGAGCCGGTCTCAGCGGAAGGCACGTCGCCCCACGCGATCATCGCGCGCAAGCCACGCCTCTCGGCGAGAGCGCGGGGCCGCCCACCTCTCTTGGGACTCCCCGGGGGTCCGTCCTCGCCTGGATCCGCCCCGATTCGGGTCGGTCGCTCTCGAATCGCGGAGTGCGCCTACAATCGACCTCCGTGCACGAGGCGCTGCCCTCGGCAGCGAGAGCACTCAGGCCGACGACCCCGGAGGTCCCATGCGTCTGGTCCCGTTCATCTGCACTTCGCTCCTCGCGCTGGCCTTTGGCGAGCCCGCCCAGGCCCAGTGCCCGCCCGATCAACTGCTGGCCAGCGACGCGGCCGCGGGCGACGGCTTCGGGGAGGGCGTGGCCATCTCCGGAGAGGTCGCGATCGTCGGCGCCGGGGACGAGGACGAGGGCATCGGCGGCGCGGGCTCGGCCTACGTCTTCCGCCAGGTCGCGGGCGTCTGGACCGAGGAGCAGAAGCTCACGCGGCCGACGCCGGCCTCGAACTACCACTTCGGCTTCGCCGTGGCGATCGACGGGGACGTGGCCGTCTGCGGCGTGCCGGGCGACGACGACTTTGCCACCTTGGCCGGCTCGGCGGACGTCTTCCGCCACAACGGCTCGAGCTGGGTGCACGAGCAACGGCTGGCCGCCTCCGACCAGGCCGGCTTGGACAGCTTCGGCTTCGCGGTCGACGTGCAGGGCTCGGTGATCGTCGTCGGGGCCATGCTCGACGACGACGGCCAGTTGGACGCGGGCTCAGCCTACGTCTTCCGTCACAACGGGGCGAGCTGGCTCGAGGAGCAGAAGATCACCGCCAGCGACCCCGCCCAGTACGCCCAATTCGGCTACGCCGTCGCCATCGACGGCGAGCTGATCGTCGTCGGCGCCCGGCAGGACGACGACGGGGGCGTCTTCAGCGGCGGGGCCTACGTCTTCCGCCACAACGGGGCGAGCTGGCTCGAGGAGCAGAAGCTCAACGCCTCCGACGAGGACGAGTTCCACTTTTTTGGGCTCTCGGTGGGCGTCTCGGGGGACGTCGTCGTCTGCGGGGCCCACGAGGCGGACGTCGGCGCCTTCACTTCTGGGGCGGCCTACGTCTTCCGCCACAACGCGGGGAGCTGGAGCGAGGAGCAGGTCCTCTCCGCCTCGGACGTGGACGGCAGCGACCAGTTCGGCTGGTCCTGCGACGTCAGCGGGAGCACCATCGTCGTCGGCAGCCGCCACGACGCGGCCCCCGATGCCTTCAGCGGCTCGGTCTACGTCTACACCGAGGACGGCGGCGGCGGTTGGGACGAGATCGACAAGCTCGAACCGGCCTCGGGTGCCGCCGGTGGGCAGATGGGCTTCGCCGTCGCGATCGATGAGGACCGCGTCATCGCGGGCGCGACCAGAACCACGACGGGCGCGGGTTCCGCCGCCGGGGCGGCCTACATCGGGGAGGTCGCGGGCGAGTGCAGCCTGGGGACGGCCTTCTGCTTCTGCGAGGCGGGAAGCGCTCCCTGCGGCAACGGCGGCGCCGCCGACGAGGGCTGCCAGAGCTCCACCGGCGTGGGCGCCCGGCTCTTGGCGTGGGGCTCGACGAGCGTCGTGGCGGAGGACCTCGTGCTGACCGGGACGCAGCTGCCCTCGACGCCCGGCCTCTACTTCCAGGGGACGATCCAGGTGAACGGCGGCGCGGGGATCCTCTTCGGGGACGGTTACCGTTGCGCCGGAGGAACGGTGGTCCGCCTCGGTCCGGTCGTGGCGTCCGGCGGCACTTCCAGTTACCCCAGCGGGGCGCAGACCGCGGTGGCCGTGCGCGGCGGCGTGAGCCCGGGGGACACGCGCACCTACCAGCTCTGGTACCGCGACGGCTCGGGCCCTTGCAGCTCGGGCTTCAACACGACCCACGGGCTCTCGATCGAATGGGGGCCGTGAGCCGCGGAGAGGAGCGGTGAGACCGGGTAGCGCGGGACGTGCGGGCAATTGCGCTGCCAATCCGTGGCCTGCCCGCTAACGTCCCTCCATGAAAGAGCTCGATCCCGGCTCGATCGTGGGAGGGGCCGACTCGTCCTTCCCCGACCACATCGGCCCCTACCGCATCCTGCGCCTGCTCGGGGAGGGCGGGATGGGCTCGGTCTTCGAAGCCGAGCAGGAGAACCCTCGGCGCACGGTCGCCCTCAAGGTCGTCCACGCGGGCGTGATGAGCGACGAGATGCGCCGGCGCTTCGAGCTCGAGGCGCAGGTGCTCGGCCATCTGCACCACCCCTGCATCGCCCAGATCCACGAGGCTGGGGTCTTCGAGAGCACGGCCGGCGTCCAGCCCTACTTCGCGATGGAGCTCGTGCGGGGCGTGCCCCTCGTCGAGTACGCGGACGAGCACGAGCTCGGCATCGAGGCGCGGCTCGACCTCCTCGCGCGCATCTGCGACGGCGTGCAGCACGCCCACCAGCGCGGGGTCATCCACCGCGACCTGAAGCCGGACAACATCCTCGTCGACGAGGAGGGGCAGCCGCGGATCCTCGACTTCGGCCTGGCGCGCGCGACCGACGCGGACATCCAGAGTGTGACCGTCTTCACCGGGCTGGGCCAGATCATGGGGACCGTTCCCTACATGAGCCCAGAGCAGGCTGCGGGCAACCCGGCGAAGATCGACATCCGTTCGGACGTCTACTCCCTGGGGGTCGTCGCCTACGAGCTTCTGTCGGGGGAGATGCCCTACCTGACGAATCAGGAGCAGGTGCTCGACGCCCTGCGCGCCGTGCGGGAGGCCGAGGCGAAGCCCTTGAGCGCCCTCGACCACCGGCTGCGGGGCGACGTGGAAACGATCGTCGGCAAGGCCCTCGAGAAGGAGGCGGACCGCCGCTACGCCTCCGTCGGCGCCCTGGCGGAGGACCTGCGGCGTTATCTCGCGAGCGAGCCGATCGCGGCGCGGCCGCCGAGCGCGATGTACCAGCTCGCGAAGTTCGCGCGGCGCAACAAGGCGCTGGTCGCGGGCTTCGCCGCGGTCTTCGTCGCCCTCGTCGTCGGCCTGGTGGGCACCTCCCTGGGCTACGTCGAGGCCGGTCGGCAGCGGGAGGACGCGCTCGTGGCGGCCGCGCGAGCGCGACAGACCTCCGCCTTCCTGAGCCGCATCCTGGAGGGCATCAACCCCGAGCTGGCCCAGGGGCAGGACACGACCCTGTTGCGCTTGATCCTGGACGACACCGAGGCCCGCATCGACCGTGAGCTCCAGGGCCTGCCCAGGGTCGAGGCCGAGACGCGCGGGACCATCGGGAACACATACCTCTCCCTCGGCGAGCTCGAGCAGGCCGAGGAGCACGCGCGGCGCTCTTACGAGATCTACCGGGACGAGCTCGGTCCGCTGGCGCCGGAGACTCTGCGGGGCCGCGCCCGCCTCGGCATCGTGCTCTTGCGTCTGGGTCGAGCCGAGGAGGCGGAGGCGCACCTGCTCGCCGCCCACGAAGACGTGCGTGGAGTCCTCGATCCGGGATCATCGATCGCGCTCCTGCCCGCCACGGGCCTGGCGACCCTGTACTACAACCTCGACCGGCTCGACGAGTGCGAGGAGATCGTGGACGCCGTCCTGGTCCAGCGCGAGGCCTCCGACGCGGCCTGGGTGGCCAACGAAGGCTTCTTCAAGGCCGGCTTGACGAAGGCCACGCTCGATTTGCAGAAGAGCCGCTTCGACGAGGCCGGGGTCGTGCTCGACGCGCTCCTCGCCGAGGCAAGCGCGACCTACGGCCCCGTGCATCCGGACACGATTCAGGTCCAGTACCTGCGGGCGACCCTGGACGGCTATCTTCTCGACTACGTCGGATCCCTCGCGCGCTATAGAGACGTGTACGAGGCCAGTCAGCGCATCAACGGACCCGAGCACATCGTGACCCGGGCCGCTCAGCGCGGGCTGTCTCAGCGGCTCAGCGCTCAAGGCCAGTGGCGGGAAGCCGAGGGCCTGCTTCAGACGCTGGTCGAGGTCTGCAGCCGCAAGCTCGGCGAGGATCACCAGGAGACCCTCATGGCGCGCCAGCGCCTGGGTCGGGTGCATTCGGACATGGGGCGCCTGGCGGAGGCGATCGACGAGCTGCGACTGGTCGTCGACGCCTTCGAACGCGGCCCCGTAGCCGAGCATCGCGAAGCCCTGGAGGCCCAGGTGCAGCTGGCCCTCGTGCTGGCCAAGGCGAAGCGACACGCCGAGGCCCTCGCTGTCGTCGAGCCCGCCCTCGTGAAGCTCGAGCACGACCCCCACTCGCACCGCGCGACCTACACCCTGGCGCGCAGCGAGCAAGGGAAGGCTCTCGCTCAACTCTTCCGCTTCGAAGAGGCCGAGCACGCACAGCGCGAGTTGATCGCCGACTGCATCGCGCATGACGGACCGGACAGCGACAGGACGCTGATGGAGTGTTCGAACCTGGCCCTGACCCTGGGGTTGTCGGGCCGGCTAGAGGAGGCCTCGAAGGAGTACGCGCGGGTCGCAGAGGGCCTGCGCCGCGTCCGGGGCGCCACCTTCCCGCAGACGATCAACAACACCTACAACGCGGGGAACACGCTGGTCGCCCTGGGGCGTTTCGAGGAGAGCGTGCCCTTCTTCGTCGAGGCCATTGATGCCTGGCGCGAGTTGGGCGAGCTCCGGCATCCGAACGCCCTGACGATGCGGAGGACGGCTATCGAGGTCTTCGAGCAGGTCGAGCGGCCGGCCGAGGAGGAGCTCTTGCGTCGCATCGAGCTCGAGCTCGCGCGCGAGGACCGGGAGCCCGACGATCCCGTCCTCGCCGGGCCCCTGGTCGCTCTCGCCTGCACCCTCGTCCTGCAGGAGAAGGGAATCGACGAAGCCCTCGAGCTCCTCGAAGAGGCGCTGGGCTTGCAGATCGAGCTCGCGGCGGACGACCCGGGGCTCGCCTGGACCCAGGTGGTCTACGGCGCGGCCCTGCTGCGCGACGGTCGCGTCGACGAGGCGGCGGCGTTGCTCGAAGGCGCGGCGGAGCTGCTCGGGAGGAACGAGCGGCGGCGGGAGTTGGCGTCGCGCTGGGAACGCGAGCTCCAAGAGCCGCGTTGAAGGCTAGAGCAGCTCTCGCGCCCGCAGCGTCGTGGTGAAGACTTCTTCGCCCCGTCGTACTTCCAGCTCGCGTTCGGCGATCTCGAAGAACAAGAGGCGCGTCGCGCTCAGTGACCGCGCGTTCGCCGGTCGGGCGTCGATCGTGACGAGCTCGTCTCCCGCCTCCAGGCCCGCCTCGTCGGCCGGGCTCCCAGGAGAGACGAAGAGCACCCGGCGCAGGTCGACGTCGTCCGCGGCGGCGACGAGCATCAGGGCGCTCCTGTCCGCCAAGGGCGGCGTGTCGAAGGCGCCGTTCGGCTCGAGGATCATCCGCGCGCGGGAGTAGTCGAAGACCACGTCGAAGCGGCGCAGGAGCTCCGCGCCGAAGAGGTCGTGGCCGACGTGTCTCGCCGGGTTGCAGCCGACGGTCGGGCGCTCGATCACGTGCGGCCCGACGTGGACGCGGTGCAGGCGCGTGACGAAGACCTCGTGGGTGATCTTCTCGGGATCGTTCGCGAGGCCGGTCGCGCCGACCGACTCCATGCGCGGCGCGCCCTCGGGGACGAGGGCGCGGATCGACTCCTTGGTGGCGAAGCCCAGGGTGCTCAGGAGGCTGCCGCCGCTGTCCACGGGCATGGCGAGCTCGTGGACCTCGCCCGGCGTGGTCTCGATCCGGAGGGTGGCGTAGGGGAGCTTCGAGGCGTCGTGCGAGAAGTCGAGGGGCAGGATCGCGCCGTCGCCCGCGTAGCGGTAGGTCTTCGGGTCGTGCAGGACGAGCTCCCCCTGCTCGTAGTCGACCTCGACCACGTGGCGCCGGAAGAAGGAGGCGCCGAGGATCCCGTGCACCGTGCGGCCGATCATCAGGCGCGCGGCGTCCTCGAAGGGCGCGGTGACGACGCTGGGGAGGGTCACTTCGTGGTCCCCGATCCGGAATTCGACCTTCGGGATGATGTGGTAGTCGAGCTCGGCGCGGTCGCCCGCCGGGCGGTTGCGGGCGGACCCGCGGGGGAGCTCCAGGCGCCTCGCCAGCTCCTCGTCGATGACGACGTTCGTCGCCCCCGTGTCGAGCAGGAAGCTGAGCGGCTCGCTGTCGCCGATCGTCACCTCGGCGAAGATCAAGCTCGCCTCGGAGCGGAAGGCGAGGCGGGCGAGCTCGGAGTCGGCGGCCTGCGACGGGGCGGCGACGGACAGGAGGGTCAGCGCGAAGAGTGTCATGGCATCGATTCGATGGCCGGAGGGCCGGGGAGGACTCACGAGTCCCGGGATTCCAGTGCGGGAGGGTTATCCTGGACGAAGGAGAGGGGCGCGTGCCGCCCTGCGCCGACCCCGACCTCGACCTCGAGAGCGCCCATGGACAAGCGAGCGAGCACCGCCTACCCGATCCACGACCTCGTCGCCAAGCGCTGGAGCCCGCGCGCATTCGCCCCGCGTCCCGTCGACCGGGAGTCGATCGGGAGCCTACTGGAGGCGGCGCGTTGGGCTCCTTCCTGCTTCAACGAGCAGCCATGGCGCTTCCTCGTCGCCACGCAGGAGGACGCCGAGGGTTTCGAGCGCCTCGCGTCTTGCTTGATGGGCGGGAACGCCTGGGCGCGCGAGGCGCCCGTGCTGCTGCTCTCGGTCGCCCGGCTCACCTTCGAGCGCAACGACAAGCCCAACCGTCACGCCTGGCACGACGTGGGGCTCGCGACCATGAGCCTCGTGCTCCAGGCGCAAGCGCTGGGCCTCGTCGTGCACCAGATGGCGGGCTTCGAAGCCGCCAAGGCCGTGGAGCTCCTCGGCCTGCCCGCGGGCTTCGAGCCCGTCACGATGATCGCCCTCGGCCACTCCGAGGATCCCGCGTCCCTGCCCGACGAGCTGCGGGAACGCGAGCTCGCTCCGCGCAGTCGGAAGGCGCTGGGCGAGGTCGCCTTCGGCACGGGCTGGGAGCGACCCCTCGAGCTCGGCGCCTCGCGTTCGGATTGACCGCGCCATGCTCGCCGACGGATCTCTGGTCGTCGCCGGCCTCCTCCTCTTGCTCGCGGGCGGAGAGGCGATCGTGCGGGGCGCGAGCGGGATCGGGCTGCTGGCGCGCCTGAGCCCTGCGGTCGTGGGGCTCACCATCGTCGGCGCGGGGACCTCGATGCCCGAGCTCGTCGTCTCTGTCCAGGGGAGCCTTCGGGGCGAGAACGGGATCGCCCTGGGGAACATCGTCGGCTCCAACATCTACAACGTGGGGCTCGTCCTCGGTCTGACCGCCATCGTTCGACCGCTCCTCATCCAGGGCAACTCGGTGCGCTTCGAGTGGCCCGTGCTCGCGCTGGTGACCGGGCAGGTGCTCTTGCTCGGCCGCGACGGGGAGCTCGATCGCCTCGAGGGAGCATTCCTGCTCGGGGGCCTGGTCGTGTTTCTGTGGTACGTCGTGCTGGTCGCCCGCAGGAGCACGAACCCCGTCGAGCGGGCCGAGTTCGCGACGGTGGTCACCACCCTGTCCTTGGGCCGCAGCGGTGGAGGGGCCTGGGCGCTCAACGGACTCGGCGTGGCGGCGGGCGTGGCCTTGCTGGCTGTGGGCTCGGGCATCCTCGTCGACGGAGCGGTTGGGCTGGCGACGACGCTGGGGGTCTCCAAGGCCGTGATCGGCCTCACGATCGTCGCCTTCGGGACCAGCAGCCCGGAGCTCGTGACCTCCATCGTGGCGGCCTACCGGGGTCGCAGCGACATGGCCGTGACGAACGTCCTGGGCTCGAACGTCTTCAACCTGCTCGGGATCGGCGGTCTGACCGCCTTGGTCGCCCCCGTCGCCGTCCCCGAGGCGATGATCGCTCGCGACAACTGGTGGATGCTCGGCATGGCCCTGGTCCTGTTCCCGGTCATGAAGACCGGCATGCGCGTCACGCGGAAGGAGGGCGCCGTCCTGGTCGGCGCCGCTTGCCTGTACACGACCTGGTTGCTCGTCGGGGCCTGAGCCGGGCTCCAGGCCAAGCCCGGATGCTAGGCTGATTCGAGGAAGCCCTCCCATGAAGAGTCCCAACCCCGCCGTGATCCTGGTCCTGGCGCTCGCCGCCGGCGGCGCGGCCGGCGCCTGGACGGCGAGCCTCGGCAACCGCGACGCGGAGCCGTCGTCGGGAGTCGCGGCGCCCGTCGAACCCGGTGGCGAGCTGGACCCCCTCGAGCGAGTCGCCGCCCTCGAGGAAGAGAACCGCCGCTTGCGTGAGCGGGTCGAGGCCCTCGAGAACCGCCCGTTACCCGCGGCGCGGACGCCCGCCGAAACAGGCGGGGACTATCTGTCGCGCGCCGAGTTCGAGGCCTGGCGTGAAACCCTCGAGCAAACGCCCGTCACCGCTCGGAGTACACCCCTCGGCGAACCCGAGGACGTCAAGGCGCAGCTCGTCGAGGCTCTCGAGGCAGTCCGGAAGGAGGAGCGGGTCGCCGCCGTGCGCGAGAACCAGGAGAAGTGGCTCGGGCGCCTCGACGTGACGATGCCGAAGCTCGAGGAGCGCTTGGGCCTCGACCGCGACCAGTCCCTGCGTCTGCGCTCCGCCCTGCTCGCCAAGTTCGACCGCGACCAAGAGCTGATCCGCATGTGGGAGGAGGGCGTCGACTACGAGGTCCTCGGGGAGAGGAAGGCCGCGGACGCCGATCTCCTGCGGGCGGACCTCACGAGCTTCCTGAGCGAGGACCAGGTCGCTGAGTTGCGGACCTTCTCGCGCCAGCTGAACGGCAAGTAAGGGGGCGGGCTACTCGCCCAGCGCCGCAGCTTCCTCGCGCCAGAAGTCCGCGTCCTCCGGCAGCTCCTGCGCCACGTAGAGGCGGGCAAAGGAGCGCGCGATCGCCCGGCGCTCGGAGGCCGGGAGGTTCTCGGAGCTCTCCCAGGCGCCGGCGAGCAGGTCCTCGGCGTCGTCGAAGCGCTCTTCCTCGATCGCCTGCGCGCCCCGCAGCCGGAGCCAGCGCGGGGAGTCGTCTCCGGGGCGGACCCGCTCGTGATACTCGAGCAGGGCGCGCGCGCTCTCGGCGTGCGGGGCGAAGTCTTCGATCTGCTCGAGGTCGTCGAGCAGTCCCCGCGCGGCTTTCTCCACGTAGGTGCCCTCGTCGCCGAAGATCGCGGACCACCCGCCGAGGAACTCCGCGAGGAGAGGAGCGGCCTCCTCGGAGCGACCCTCGCCGTGCAGGATCGTGGCCAGGGCGTAGACGCTCTGCAGGGTCTCGCGGTGGGCTCCGCCCAGGAGCCGTCGGCGGGACGCCAGCACCTCGCGCACGATCGGCTCGGCCTCGTCGTTGCGCCCGTTTTGGATGAGCTGCACGGCGTAGTCGTTGCGAACGAGCAGGGTCTTCGGGTGGTCGTCGCCGTACAGCTGCCTGAAGCCCTCGATCACGCGTGAGCGCAGCGTCTGCGCTCGCTCGCCCTCGCCCTGGTCGTCGAGGATGCTGGCGAGGTTCGCCTCGGCCTTGAGCGTCCGATCGTGTGCCGGACCGAAGAGCTCGCGCAGGCCCGCCGTGGCGTGCTCGGCGTGCCCGCGGGCCTCCGGGCCGCGGCCCGCGACTCGCAGGATCAAGGCCAGCTCCGACTCCGCGCCCAGGGTGTCCTGGTTCTGCTTCCCGAGCGTGCGCACGTAGCCCTCGTAGGCCTGGCGCTGAAGCTCGAGGGCCTCGTCGATGCGGTTCCACGTGCGCAGGAGCAGCGCCAGGTTCCCGGCGCCGCTGAGGGTCGTCGGGTGGTCCGGTCCGAGGATCCTCCGGTAGCGCTCGAGGGCGTCGCGGTAAAGGTCCTCGGCTTCGAAGGCGCGGTCGGTCGTGCTGTACAGGCCGCCGAGGTTGTGGACCGCCTTGATCGTCTCGGGGTGCTTGTCGCCGAAGGCGCGCCGCCGTCCCTCGAGGGCCTCGACGAGCAGGGCTTCCGCCTCCTCGTAGCGATCTTGCTCCAGGCGGGCCAGGCCGAGGCAGTTGACCGCGATCAGGACGTCAGTGTGGTCCGGGTCGAGGTTGGCGCGTCTCCAGGCGAGCACGGGCTCGAAGAGCGCGGCGGCCTCGTCGTAGCGACGCTGGGAGAGCTCGAGGATGCCGAGCTCGCAGCGCGCGAGGACGGTCTCTTCGTGGTCGTGTCCCAGGTGCTTCTCGGCTTGGGCGACGACCTTCCGCAGCAGGGGCTCGGCCTCTTCGGTTCGTCCCAGGACCTCGAGGACCGACCCGATCTTGCGCAGTTCGGTGATGGCCTCGAAGCTGTTCTCTCCCCGCGTTTGGACGAAGAGCTCGTGGGCCGCACGGGCCTGCGCCAGGCAGGAGTCGAAGGCCGCGATCGAGAAGAAGGCCGAGCCCATGGCCGAGCGCACGCTGCCCTCGACGATCGGCTGTCCCTCGAACTCTTCGTCGATGCGTGCCGCCGTGTCGTCCAGGATCGCCTTGAAGAGGGTATTGTCGGCCCCTTGGGCGACGGCGGGGTCTACTCCGAGGAGGATCGTCTGGAAGAAGTCGGAGGTCCGGCGCGCTCGCTCGGTCTCCGCCCGCGCCTGGAAGTAGCCGCGCGCCGTCCCGACGAGGCCGACGACGAGGGCCAGGAAGACGGCGGCCACGGCCCCGATCAAGAGCTTGTTGCGCCGCGCGAACTTGCGCAACTGGTAGAGCGTGCTCGGCGGCCGGGCCGTGATCGGCTCGTCGGCGAGAAAGCGCCGGATGTCCGAGGCGAGGTCGGAGACCGAGGCGTAGCGGCGCTCGGGCTCCTTCTCGAGGGCCTTGCCGACGATCGTCTCCACGTCCCCGCCCAGGCTGTGGTCGATCGAGCTGAGGGGACGCGCGTCCTCTTCCTGGACGGCGCGCAGGGCCTCGAGCACCTGCACCTGATTCGTGAGGTAGGGCATCTCCCCCGAGATCAGCTCGTAGGTCACGACCCCGAGGGAGTAGATGTCGCTGCGCAGGTCCAGGGCGAAGGGATCGCCCGCCGCCTGCTCCGGGCTCATGTAAGGGATCGTCCCCATGATCTGCCCGATGTCCGTGTGCAGGGTCGAGGCCTGGATGTCCGAGTCCGTGGCCCGTGCCAACCCGAAGTCGAGGATCTTGGGCTGCCCCTCCTCGTCCACGAGGATGTTGGCCGGCTTCAAGTCACGGTGGATCACGCCGCGCTGGTGGGCGTGCTGCACGCCGTCGCAGATGCGAGCCATGAGCTGGAGCCGCTCGCGCGTGTCGAGCTCGTGCTCGTCCGCGTACTCGACGAGGGGCTTGCCCCGCACGAGCTCCATGGCGAAGAAGGGCTGCGAGCCGCCCGGCCCTTCGTGCATCCCCGCCTCGTAGACCTGGGCGATGCACGGATGGCTCAGGTGGCCCAGCACCTGGGCCTCGAGCTCGAAGCGCCGCCGCATCTGGTCGCTCAGGACCGCGCCGGTGACGATCTTGAGGGCCACGGTGCGCCGCGGGTTCTCCTGCTCCGCCTCGAAGACCGCGCCCATCCCGCCCCGGCCGAGGAGCCCGAGGATGCGGTACTGCCCGATGCGATCGGGGTGGGGGAGCTCGCTCTCTTCGGTCATGGCGTGTAAGGGAAGATACTCCGTCGAAAGTGGGCTGTGCAGGTCCTGAGGGGCCATGCCGACCGGCTCCACGCTACGCTCGATTCCCATCGTGGGGCTCCGAGCCGCCCCGCCCCTCCCCCTGGTTTCCGCTTTTGCCGATACAACTCTCGCCGAGGAGGTCTACTCTGAGGCGAGTCGAGCGGTCCTCCCGAAACCGGAGACCCTCGACCTTCTCATTGCGGGGGACGCTCCCCGCGGGCCGCCGAGCCGGCCACCGGCGCACAACAGGGCTCCAGTCGCGAGCCGTGCCGCACTCATTTCGATCGTTCCCGTCACTGTTGTAGGGTCCCGATCCATGGCCTCCGGCCGCATCGAAGCGGCGGGGCCGAGCGAGACTCCCATCAGTAGACGCAAAGCGGCCCGCCCCGCGGGCAAGGGCTCCACTGGAGCCGAATTCGATCGTTTCGACCTCCGTCCCGAGCTCCTGGCCGCCATCGCGGACGCGGGCTACGAGTCCCCCCGGCCGATCCAGGCCGAGGCCCTTCCGCCGGCCCTCGCGGGCGAGGACGTGCTCGGGCTGGCCCAGACGGGCACGGGCAAGACGGCGGCCTTCGTCCTCCCCATCCTCCAGCGCTTCCTCGCGAAGCGAAGGAGCCGCGAGTGCAAGGGTCCCCGCGCCCTGGTCCTCGTGCCCACCCGCGAGCTCGCCGCCCAGGTCCAGCTCGAGTTCGAGCGCCTGGCCGCCCACACGCCGTTGAGCTCGATCGCCGTCTTCGGCGGCGTCCCGGTCCCGCGCCACGTGAAGGCCCTGCGAGCCCGCCCCGACGTCGTCGTGGCCTGTCCCGGTCGCCTGCTCGACCTGATCCAGCGCGGCAACGTCTCCCTCGACGGCGTCGAGGTGCTGGTGCTCGACGAGGCCGACCACATGTTCGACATGGGCTTCCTGCCGGACATCCGGCGCATCCTCGGGCGCTTGCCGGTGCGCCGGCAGAACCTGCTCTTCTCCGCCAGCATGCCGCGGGAGATCCGCTCCCTGGCGAACGCCGTCCTGAAGCGGCCGGCAGTCGTGGAACTCGCGAATTCCCGCCCCGCGGAGACGATTCGCCACGGACTGCTCTACATGGACGAGGGCCAGAAGGAACGCGAGTTGCGCCAGCTCCTGGGGGGCGAGGACTTCAGCTCGGCCATCGTCTTCCTGCGCACCAAGCGCCGCGCGCGACAGCTGGCCCAGCGCCTCGACCGCGCCGGACACGCCGCCGTCGCCCTGCAGGGCAACATGTCCCAGGCCCAGCGTGTTCGCGCGATGCGCGGCTTCCGCGAGGGGAAGTACGACGTGCTCGTCGCCACCGACATCGCGGCCCGCGGCCTCGACATCGACGGCGTCTCCCACGTCGTGAACTACGACCTGCCGAACGTCCCCGAGGCCTACACCCACCGCATCGGACGCACGGGTCGCGCGGAGCGCGAAGGCCGCGCCTTCACCTTCGTGACCCAGGCGGACAAGTCGGCCTTGAAGGCGATCGAGAAGGTCCTCGGAGAGCGCATCGAGAGCTGGGGCGGACGCAAGTCCAAGCGCGACCAGCAGGAGGATCCCTGGCAGCGCGCCGTCTCGAGGTCTGGCCGCGGACGCCAGCGCGAGCCGCAGCGCTCCTCGCCGAAGGGTGCCCCTTCGAAGGGCCGTCGTTCCAAGGCCGCGAGCAACCCCGCCCGCGAACCCGCACACACCCAAGCCTGCGAGCCCGCCGCCCCGCCCGCCCCGGCCTTTGGCTCCGGCGTCGCCGACTCCTCCCCCCTCCTCCAGACCAGGAGCTGAACTCCATGGCACGAAGCCCGCAGTCCTTCGAGAAGCGCCAGCGAGAGCGCGCCAAGCAACGCAAGCGAGAGGAGAAGCTCGAGCGACGGCTGATCCGTAATGAGGAGAAGCGCCGCGCCAAGGTCGAGGCCGAGGGAGGCACGCTCCCGCCGCCGCGTTACCTCTACGACGACGAGTGGGAGACGCCCGAGGGCTGAGTCCAGGGCGCTCGCGCCGAGGTTGATAGGATCCGGGCCACGCGGGGGCATTCGCCTTCGCCCGGTCCCGATCTCGCCATGACTCGCCTCGCCTCGATGCTCTGCGTTCTGCTGCCGCTCTCCTTCGCCGCTGGCGCCTGTCGCGCCCCCGCTTCCTCCCCGATTCCCGGTCAGGTCATCGACCTGACCCACGCCTTCGACTCGGACACGATCTACTGGCCCACGGCCGAGGGCTTCCGCCTCGAGATCGACTCCCAGGGCTGGACCGAGGGCGGCTACTACTACGAGGCGAACTCCTTCTGCACCGCGGAGCACGGCGGCACGCACGTCGACGCCCCGATCCACTTCGCGGAGGGCAAGTGGGCCCTCGACGAGGTTCCCGTCGATCAGCTGATGGGGCCCGGCGTGCTCGTCGACGTGAGCGAGGCCTGCGCGAAGAATCGCGACCACCTCGTGACGACCGAGGAGCTGCGCGCCTGGGAGCGCGAGCACGGCCGTATCCCCCTCGGCGCCATCGTCCTCCTGCGCACGGGCTTCGGCCGCTACTGGCCCGACCGCGAGCGCTACATGGGGACCGCCGAGCGCGGCCCCGAGGCCGTGCCGAAGCTCCACTTCCCGGGCCTCCACCCCGAGGCCGCCCGCTGGCTCGTCGAGGAGCGCACCATCGGCGCCATCGGCCTCGACACCCCGAGCATCGACCACGGGCCCTCAAAGGACTTCCTGGCCCACCGCGTGCTCTTCGAGGCCAACGTCCCGGCCATCGAGAACGTGGCGCACCTCGAGCTCCTGCCCGAGGCGGGCTTCGAGGTCATCGCGCTACCGATGAAGATCCGCCACGGGAGCGGGGGGCCCGTGCGCGTCGTCGCGATCCTGAGTCGCGACTGAGGCGCCGCTCAGCCCTTCGCCAGCATCCGCAGCACCGTGTGCAGGATGCCGCCGTTGCGGTAGTAGTCGACCTCGACCGGCGTGTCGATGCGGCACATGACGTCGATCTCGCGCTCGTTCGAGCCGTCGGCGTCGCGCACGCGGAGCTTCAGGATCGAGCGGGGCTGGAGGTCGTCGCTGAGCTCGAGGTCGAAGATCTCCTCGCCGGTGAAGCCGAGAGTCTTGGCGCTCTGGCCTTCGGCGTACTGCAGGGGCAGGACGCCCATCCCGACCAGGTTGCTGCGGTGGATGCGCTCGTAGCTCTCGGCGAGGACCATCTTCACGCCGAGGAGGAGGGTGCCCTTGGCCGCCCAGTCGCGGCTCGAGCCGGTGCCGTACTCCTTGCCGGCGAGCACGACGAGGGGGGTCTTCTCCTCGGCGTAACGGCGGCTGGCGTCGAAGATCGACATGGTCTCGTCCGACGGCAGGTGGCGGGTGAAGCCGCCTTCGGTCCCCGGAGCGAGCTGATTGCGCAGGCGGATGTTGCCGAAGGTGCCGCGGGTCATGACACGGTCGTTGCCGCGGCGGGCGCCGAAGGAGTTGAAGTCCTTGGGCTCGACGCCGCTCGACTGCAGGTAGGCGCCGGCCGGGCCGTCCGCCGGAATCGCGCCGGCGGGGGAGATGTGGTCGGTGGTCGTCGAGTCCCCCACGCGCACGAGGACCCGCGCGCCCTCGATGGGGGCGATGGGCTCGGGCTCGGGAGTCATGTCGATGAAGAAGGGCGGCTCCTGGATGTAGGTGCTCTTCGAGTCGAAGGCGTAGAGGTCGCTCGCCTCGGCGGGGATCGCCTGCCAGGCCTCGGGCCCCTCGACCGCCTGCTCGTACTCCTCGCGGAACATCCCCGGGTCGACGCAGGAGGCGACGGTCTCGGCGACCTCGGCGTTGGTGGGCCAGATGTCGCGCAGGTAGACGTCCTGGCCGGAGGCGTCCTGGCCGATGGGCTCGGTGGTCAGGTCCACGTCGACGCGGCCGGCGATGGCGTAGGCCACGACGAGCGGCGGCGAGGCGAGATAGTTCGCCTTGACGTGCGGATTGACGCGGCCCTCGAAGTTGCGGTTGCCCGAGAGGACCGAGGCGGCGACGAGATCCTTCTCATGGATGGCGCCGGAGACGATCTCGGGCAGGGGACCGGAGTTCCCGATGCAGGTCGTGCAGCCGTAGCCCACCGTCTGGAAGCCGAGCTGGTCGAGGGCGGAGTCGAGGCCGGCCTTGGCGAGGTAGTCGGTCACGACCCGTGAACCGGGGGCGAGGCTCGTCTTGACGTGATGGGGGACCGAGAGGCCGCGCTCGACCGCCTTCTTGGCGACGAGCCCCGCGCCCACCATGACCGAGGGGTTCGAGGTGTTCGTGCAGGAGGTGATGGCCGCGATGACGACGGCGCCGTGCCCGATGGAGGTCCCGTTCGTCGACGCCCGGGCGCCGAGGTCCTGGCCCGCGAGGGCGAAGCCGCGCTCGGCGACGGGGCGCGTGAGGGTCGCGGCGAACTCCTCCTTCATGTTCGCCAGGGCGACCCGGTCCTGGGGGCGCTTGGGGCCCGCGAGGGCGGGGACGATGGTCGAGAGGTCGAGCTTCAGCTTGGCGCTGTACTCCGGGGTCGGCGCGCCGGGCTCCGCGAAGAGGCCCTGGGCCTTGTAGTAGGCCTCGACCAGGGCCACCTGCTCGTCGCTGCGGCCGGTGAGGCGCAGGTAGTCGAGGGTGCGGGAGTCCACCGGGAAGAAGCCCATGGTCGCGCCGTACTCGGGCGCCATGTTGGCGATCGTCGCGCGGTCCGCGACGGGCATGCCCGTCACTCCGTCGCCGTGGAACTCGACGAACTTCCCGACGACGCCTTCCTCGCGCAGCATCTCGACCACGCGCAGGACCATGTCGGTGGCGGTCGCGCCCTCGGCGAGCTTGCCGGTGAGCTCGAAGCCCACGACCTCGGGCAGGAGCATGTAGATCGGCTGCCCGAGCATGACGGCCTCCGCCTCGATGCCGCCGACGCCCCAACCGACGACCCCGAGCCCGTTGATCATCGTCGTGTGGCTGTCCGTGCCCACGACCGAGTCGGGGAAGGCCCACTGTCGGCCGTCCTTCTCGCGCGTCATGGCGACGCCGGCGAGGTACTCGAGGTTGACCTGGTGGACGATGCCGACCGCGGGGGGGACGACGCGGAAGTTGTCGAAGGACTTCTGGCCCCACTTCAGGAACTCGTAGCGCTCGCGGTTGCGGCCGAACTCGATCGCGACGTTCTTCTCGGCGGCGTCGCTCGTGCCGAAGACGTCGACCTGCACCGAGTGGTCGATCACGAGGTCGCAGGGGACCAGCGGGTTGATCTTGCTCGGGTCGCCGCCGAGCCGCTTCATGGCCGCGCGCATCGCCGCGAGGTCCACGACGCAGGGAACGCCCGTGAAGTCCTGCAGCACGACCCTGGAGGGAACGAAGGGGATCTCCACCTTACCGGCCGTGGCGGGGCTCCATCCCGCGAGGGCCCTGAGGTCCTCTTCCTTGACGATGTAGTCGTCGTAGTTGCGCGCCGCCGACTCGAGCAGCACGCGCACGCTGTAGGGCAGGCGCGCCAGGCTCCCGTAGCCCGCGGCTTCCAGGGCGGGGAGGCTCGCGGTCTCGAAGGTGCCGGCGGGGGTCTCGAGGGGGGCGGTCAGGGGGAGCTTCTCGGGCATTGGATCGGGGGGCGGCGGACTTCGGGACCCCTGTTCTACTGCGCGCGCCGCGCGGATGGAACGTGGGACGGCGGGATTCGGGGGGCGTCAGCGTGCGGGGCGCCGTCGAGTGGCTCTGCGCGAAAGGACGCGAGCTCGACCGGGCACCGCCTCGGTCGAGCTCGCGCAGTCGCAGGTCGCGCTCCGCCTACGGGATGCGCGGCGCCAGGCCGGCCACCTGCCAGACGGTGGAGCCCAAGGCAGAGGCGATGCCGCCCGTCGTGTCGATCTCGACGAGCTCCCGGGTTCCGGTGTCCGTGCCGAAGAGCGTCCCGCTGCGGGGCTCCCAGCACAGGCCCTCGATGTCGCCGAAGGCGAGCACGCTGGAGGCGGTGCCGGCGCCCGTCGTCGTGTCGATCGTGATCAGCGTGTCCGAGGCCGTGTCGAAGCCGTAGAGCAAGTCGGCCTGCCGGTCGTAAGCGAGGCCCTCCACGTCGCCGAAGCCGATCGCGCCCACGGCCGTGCCGGCGCCGGTCGTCGTGTCGATCGTGAGCAGCTGATCCGTCAGCGTGTCGCAGCCGTAGAGCACGTCCGACTCGGGGTCGTAGGCGAGCCCTTGCACCCGGCTGAAGCCCGTGGCGCCGATGACGGTCGCCGAGCCCGTGGTTCCGTCGATCTCGACCAGGGTGTCGCCGACCACGTCCGATCCCCAGAGCGTGTCGCTCGCCGGGTCGTAGGCCATCCCGGCGATTTCGGCGAAGCCCAGGGAGCCGACGGCGGTGCCGGCGCCGCTCGTCCTGTTCACGGAGAGGAAGGCCTCGACCGCGCAGTCCGACCCGACGAGCTCACCGCTGGTCGCGTCCCAGGCGAGCCCTTCGACCTCGCCGAAGCCCAAGACGCCGACGGTCGTCGCCGCGCCGGTCGTCGTGTTCAAGCTCACCAGCTCGTCCGAGGTGGCGTCGGAGCCGTAGAGGGTGTCCGTCAGCGCGTCGTAGGCGAGGCCCAGGATGCCCGTCGAGCCGGTGCCGCCGATGATCGAGCCGGCGCCCGTTCCCGGGTTGACCGTGAGCAGGTCACCCGTCGTCGTGTCGCAGGCGTAGAGGGTGTCGGAGTTGGGGTCGTAGGCCAGGCTGCGGACCCCCGTGAAGCCGAGGGGTCCGATGGCCGTCCCCGCCCCGGTCGTCGTGTTGATCGTGAGCAGGGCGTCCGTCGCGTCGTCGGCACCGAACAGCGTGTCGGTATCCGGATCGTAGGCCAGGCCCTCGACCGAGGCGTAGCCGAGGTCGCCGATGACCGTCGGCCAGCCCGTCGTGCGGTCGATGGTCACCAGGCGCGCGTTGGTGTTGTCCGTGGCGTAGATCGTGCCCGTGTCGGTGTCGACGGCCATGCCCCGCAGATCCTCCCAGCCGAAGGAGCCGAAGGCCGTGCCCGCGCCAGTCGTCGTGTCGACGGTCAAGACGAGGTCCGTGGCGTCGTCGGCGCCGAAGAGCGTGTCGGTGCCCGAGTCCCAGGCGAGGCCGAGGAGCCCCGCGTGGCCGGAGGCTCCGATCGAGCCCGCCGCGCCGGTCCCGGTGTTGATGACCACGACCTCGTCGGTGTCGTCGTCGCTGCCGTAGAGCACGTCCAGGGCGGGGTCGTAGGCGAGCCCCGAGATGTCATCCAGTCCCAGGGCGCCGACCGCGGTCCCCGCGCCGGTCGAGGTGTTGATCGTCAAGAGCTGGTCGCTGGCCTCGTCGGAACCGTAGAGGGTGTCGGTGTCCGGGTCGTAGGCGAGGCCCGTGACCTCCGTGAAGCCGAGGGCGCCGACCGCGGTCGCGAGGCCCGACGTCGTGTCGATCGTCAGGAGCTCGTTCGTGGAGATGTCCGTGCCGTAGAGGGTCGCGCTGTTCGCGTCGAAGGCCAGGCCTTCGACGTTCGGGAAGCCGAGCGGCCCCACGGCGCTACCCACTCCGGTCGTCGTATCGATCGTGAGGAGCTGACCCGTGTTGAGGTCCGTGGCGAAGAGGGTGTCCGTCACGGGGTCGTGGGCCAGCGCACGCACGGTCACGAAGCCGCCCAGGCCGAGGTCCGAGCGCGACGTCGAGAGCCCGTCCGAGGGGCGGATCTGGAGCAGGTTGTGGGGGCTCGAGCCGGCGAGCAGGACGGGTTGGCTGGCGCCGTCGTCGCTGTCGGTGCAGGAAGCGCAGGCCACGAGGAGGGTCAGGGGGGCGAGGATTCTCTTCGAGAGCACGTCTTCTCCTGGGTTCGTCGTCGTGTGGAGAGTCGCTCCAACATCGGACGGTCCCCCGGGGCACCCTCAGTGCTCGCAGCGGTCGGGACGGTGGCCGCCCGCCGATTCCCGGAACCGAGCCGGGGAGGCGGAAGATTCTTCCGAGTGGCGGGGCTCGACCGCGGCCGCACGTGCGGCGGCCCAATGCGACGGCCCAGTGCGAGGGCCCAGTGCGACAGCTCAGTCCGGCAGCCCGACCGAGGCGAGCTCGCTGGCGGAGCTCACGGCCGCGCGGAGGCTCTGCTCCGTGAACGGCTTGTTCAAGAAGGCGGCCTGCAGGCGATCGAGGTCGGTGCCGTCGAGCTCGTCGGGGTAGCCGGAGGTGATGACCGCGATGAAGTCCAGGTCGCGGCTTCGGAGGTTCTCCAGCAGGTCGCGACCGCCGAGCTTCGGCATGACGGCGTCGGTGAACAACAAGTCGAAGTCCTGCCCCCGGTTCACGAGCTCCAGCGCTTCCTGCCCGTTCTCGCTCGAGATCACCTCGTAGCCCGCCCGCGTCAGGATGCGCGAGGCGATGGCGAGCACGCTCGGCTCGTCCTCCACGACCAGGGCGGTCCCGCCCTTGAGCTCCGCGGGCGGCAGCTGGGCCGGGGAGGTGATCCGGCGCTCCGAGGCCGGCAACCAGACCGAGATGCGCGTGCCGCAGGGCTCGTTGTGCTCGATCTTGACGCTGCCTCCCGCGCCGGTCGTGATCCCGTCCACGGTCGCGAGGCCGAGCCCCGTGCCCTTGCCCTGCTCCTTCGTCGTGAAGAAGGGCTCGAGGGCCCGCTGCTGCGTGAGCTCGTCCATGCCCGCGCCGGTGTCCGCCACCGAGAGGACCACCCAGTCGCGGACGACCCCAGCGAGCTCCGTGCGCTTGAGCTCGGTCCGCATCGTGATGCGGCCGCCCGTCGGCATGACGTCGACCGCGTTGACCACGAGGTTGATCGCGATCTGGCTCAGGTGCCCCGGGTCGAGCTCCACGAAGCAGGGATCGTCCGTCAGCTCCTCGACGAGCTCGACATTCTCGCGCACGAGGCGCCTCAGGACCCCCTGGAGCGTCTCGAGCTCCTGGTTGAGGTCGATCACCCGCGGCTGGACGACTTGGCGGCGGGAGATCGTCAGGAGCTGCGTCGTGAGCTGGGTCGCGCGCTCTCCGGCGATGCGGATCTGGTCGAGGGCCGACCGCGAGTCGGGGTCGAGGCTCGAGAAGGTCTCGAGGAGGTCGGCGTTGCCCAGGATCGCCGTCAGCAGGTTGTTGAAGTCGTGGGCCACGCCCCCGGCGAGGCGGCCGACGGCCTCCATCTTCTCCGCCTGGAGCAGGCGGCTCTCGAGCTCGGCGCGCTCGGTGATCATCCGCTGCCGGTTGCGCTGCTTGCCGATCCAGAAGTGCAGCGCGATCGACACGGAGAGAGAGAGCAAGAGCCCGAGCCCGAGGAAGCCGGTCGCGAAGTCCAGGCCTGCGACCGACGGGAGCGGGCCCCGCGGGGCGGCTTCGAGGACCCACTCTCGGTTGAAGACGTCGAACGACGCGGTCACGACCTCCTCCGGGCGAACCTCGTCCCAGCTGCCCGTGTCGAGGATCTTGCTCTCCCCGTCGCGAACCAGGATCTCGTAGTCCTCCCAGGTGTCGTCCTCCAGGACGCCGGCGCAGAGCTCCGAGAAGGAGAAGCAGCCGCGCAGGAAACCCGTAGGCGCGCCGCTCTCGTCGAGGAGCGGGTAGTAGGCGGAGATGACCTGCCCGCCGTCCTCGAGCACCTCGGGAGGCGTGATCTGGACGCTGCGCTCGAGGCTGGCCTGATCGATGGCGTGCTTGGCGATCGGCGACTCGAGGACGCACGAGCCGAGGAAGGAGTCGTCCGCGACCGTGGGGCTCACGCAACGCACGACGCCGCCCGGCTCGATCCACGAGGTGGAGACGAGGCCGGGGAAGCTCTCGATGACGCTGCGACTATGTCCCCGGAAGGCTTCGTCGGAGTCCACCTCGCCGCGCAGGGCGGCGCGGCCGAGGATCTCGATGGCGAACACCCGCGTCTGCACGAGCTCCTGGAGCCGCTTGGCGCTCTGGTCGACCGCGAGCTCGGCCTCCGCGCGACGCGTCTCCAGGTCCCGTTCGTGCAGAGCCAGGCCCGCGGCCACCACGATCAGACCGAGGCCGAGGAAGGCCAAGTACGGAATGACCGAGCCCCTTGAACTACGTATCTCCAACGCCCTTTCCATCAATGAGGGGACCCGGCGAGTCACGGGCCCAGGGGCCGCGATCCTCTCGAATCGCGGTTCCTCCCCCCCTGGCAATACACGATGGATCCAGCGGCGCAAAGGACCTTCGAGGTGGAATGGCCCCGGGGGCGATTGGCTGGCGCGAACAGGGGAGAGAGGGAGTCACTCGTGCGAGGCTCGCCCTCGCTCATCCCGATCTTCCCGAGGGAAAGCTCGAGCTCCGCTCGTCGCACTTGGCCGCCGTTCGCCCACGGCTCGAGGCTCACCCAGGAGTGAGGCATGGGAGCTCTGATCCAGTAGCTCGTGGACGGATAGGAAGCCGCAATAACTCTTGGCCGTCGGCCGAGCGGACTCCGCCCCGTCGCCGCGGGTAGAGTGAACCGCATGAAGCCCACGATCCCCCTCCGCCTCCTCGCCCCCTTCGTCGTCGCCTCGCTCCTTGGCGCGCAAGACGCACCCCCGGCCCCCACGGGCGAAGCGCCGGAAGAGGCGGAAGTCGTCAAGGGCGTCCTCCGGCACGAGTCCGGCGCCGACGACGGTTACACCCTGATCGCTCCCCTCGGAGCGACCGAGACCTTCCTGATCGACATGCAGGGCGAGATCGTCCACGCCTGGGGCTCGGAGCTCGCGCCGAGCGGGCCGGCCTACCTGCTCGACAACGGAAACCTCCTCAGGCCGGGGCGGCTCGACGACAACCCGCGCTTCCGCGGCGGAGGCATCGGCGGGCGCATCGAGGAGTACGACTGGGATGGCTTCCTCGTCTGGGAGTACCAGCTGATGGACGACGGGCGGACCCAGCACCACGACCTCGCGGTCCTCCCGAACGGGAACGTGCTCGCGATCGTCTGGCGGCACCATGACGCGGAGGAGGTTCGCGCCGCCGGCCGCGACCCGCGCGTCGTCGTCGACAAGGGCATGTGGGCCTGCGCCGTCGTCGAGATCCGACCCGAGCGGCCCGACGGGGGCGAGATCGTGTGGGAGTGGGACTCCTGGGACCACCTGATCCAGGACCTCGACTCCGAGCTCGCGAACTACGGCTCGATCCCCGAAAACCCGGGCCGCATCGACATCAATGCCGACCACCGCGACCGGCCGCCCATGACCGAGGCCGAGCGCAAGAAGCTCGAGGAGCTCGAGCGCCAGATGGCGGCCCTCGGCTACGCAGGCGGTGACGAGGAGGAGGACGAGGAGGACGGCCAGCGCCTCGAGCGCGGAAAGAATCCCGACTGGCTGCACATGAACTCGGTCAACCACCACCCCGAGCTCGAACTGCTCGCCCTGAGCACGCCCACTCTGAACGAGATCTGGGTCATCGATCACTCGACCAGCCGCGAGGAGGCGCGCGGGAGTAGCGGCGGCCGCTGGGGCCGCGGCGGCGACCTCCTCTACCGCTGGGGGAACCCGCGCAACTACGGCGCGGGCGGGGACGCCGAGCGGCGGCTGTTCTATCAGCACGATCCCCAATGGCTGCCCGACGAAGGGGACGGCTTGAAGCTCACGCTCTACAACAACGGCAGGGGCCGCCCCGAAGGGGACTACTCCACCGCGATCGTGCTCGAGCTGCCCTTCGACCCCGAGCGAGGTTTCCTGCGCGAGGAGGGCGCCGCCTTCGGTCCCGAGGCCCCTGCCTGGTCCTGGGGGAGCGAGGGCACCCTGTTCTCGCCCTTCATCTCCGGCACGCAGCGCCTCACGAACGGCAACACCTTGATCTGCGAGGGGGCGAACGGGCGGCTCGTGGAGGTGACCGCGGCCGGCGACGTCGTGTGGGAGTACGTCAACGAGCACGCCGGCGAGCCCGCACCGCCGACGGAGATCGCGCCGCCGACGAAGGGTGGAGCCCTCTTTCGCGCGACCCGCATCCCCGCCGACGCCGCGGCGCTCGAGGGTCGCGAGTTCGACTGAGTCGGAGGCCCTGCTCGCGGAGGTTGCGGGCTCCGCCGCGAGCGGATAGAAGAGGAGCATGCTCCGGCTCGGCTCCGCGGTCCGTGCCGCCGCCTTGGCGGTCTTCGCGCTGGCGCCCGTTGCGGCGGCCCAGCGCGGCTACACGACGGAGAAGTACAAGCAGCACGGGCTGCGCTTCGAGCTGGCCCGCAGCTACGAGTGGCTCGCGATCCAGCCGAACGAGGAGTGGGTCGTGCTGCAGTGGGTCGACAAGAGCCACGAGGGGCGCAGCGCCCTGCGCAATGCGACCGGGGGTCACCTGATGGTCGTGCGCGTCGACTGGACGCCCGATCCCGAACCCGAGCCCGTGGTGGAGCTCGAGCCCGACGAGGGCGACGGCGGAGACGGCGACGGTGACGGTGGAGGGGAGGAGGACGAGGCGGAGCCCGAGGAAGAGCCGGAGCCGCCGCCGCCCCCGATCACGACCTGGAAGCGTTTCGCCGAGCAGCGATTGCGGACCTACGATGCCCTCCTCCTCGACGAGGAGGAGCACGACGACCGGGACGGCTACGCAGTGCGCGAGTACGAGCTGCGGCCGAAGAAGAGCGGACGCCGCACGAAGCGCGGGTGGGCCTGCGTCTTCGAGCGCCCCGAGCAGCGCACCTTCGCCGTTGTCGGCTTCGCCCTCGACAAGGCCTACGAGGACCAGCGCAAGATCTGGCGCCACACGGCGGGCAAGATGCGTTTCAGCGAGCCGGAGGAGGATTCGGAGATCGCCAAGTGGCGACGCTTCTACGAGCGGCGCCCGAAGTTCAAGGGGCCGGAGTACCGCATCCGCGTGCGTTCGGCGCTCGAGGGGGACTGGGAGGCCGAGGACACCGAGAACTACATCGTCGTCTACAACACGCCAGACCAGCCCCTCGTGCGGCGCATCCTGCGCGACCTCGAGTACATCCGCGAGGAGTACGTGGAGCTCTTTCCCCCCGAGGGGGAGATCGACGCCGTCTCCACGGTTCGCGTCTGCGCCGACAAGGACGAATACATGGCCTATGGGGGCATGCAGCGCTCGGCGGGCTACTGGAACTGGGCCACCGAGGAGCTCGTCTTCTACGACTCCACCAAGCGCGAGAAGGGGGAGAAGACCGACCGCTCCGACAACCTGATCGTCCTCTACCACGAGGCCTTCCACCAGTTCATCCATTACTCCGTCGGCCAGCTCGCGCCCCACTCCTGGTTCAACGAGGGCTACGGCGACTTCTTCTCCGGCGCCCAGATCTCGGGCGGCAAGGTGAAGCGTATCGGCCCGAACCCCTGGCGCCTCGGCACCATCCAGCGCACGGTCGAGAAGGGCGAGCACGTGCCCTGGGCCGAGATCCTGCGCTACGAGCGCAAGGACTACTACGGCCAACGGCAGGGCTACTACTACGCCCAGGGCTGGGCGATGGTGTACTTCCTCGAGTCCTCGAAGAAGGTCCAGAAGCACCGCGTCTGGTCGCGCATCCTGCCGACCTACTTCGACGAGCTGAAGGCCGCCTGGCGTGAGGAGCGCGCGAAGCTCCCGGACGGTGGCGTGCTGTCCGTGGACATGGAGCCGGACGCCTGGGAGGAGGTCGCCGCGGCGCAGCTGAAGGCCCGCAAGCGCGCGCTCGAGGTCGCCTTCGAGGGCGTCGACCTGGCCGAGCTCGAAGAGGCCTGGGAAGAATTCGTGCTGGACCTCGAGCTCTGAGCGGGACGCGTTCATGACGGACGGGCTCGACCGCGCGACCTCGCCGGCGCTCTTCGAGCGCAACCTCGACGCCTTGCGCGAGGCCCAGCCCGAGCTCTTCGAGCGCATCCACTGGCCGGTGGCGGGCGATCGCTTGCAGCGCGACGGGCAGGGGCGCTGGATCCTGCACTACCGCCGCATGCGCCTGCCCCTGGCCCTGGACCCCGAGGCCCGACGCGCGGCTCTCGCGCCCCTCGCCGCCGGCCGGCGCGCCCTGCTCTTCGGCCTCGGACTGGGGGAGCTCGCCCGCGCCTTGCTCGAGGCCGAGCCCGCACGCGAGCTCGTCGCCTGGGAGCGCGACCCGTGGATCCTGCGCCAGGCCCTCGGGCTCACGGATTGGAGCGAGGCGATCCGCGCCGGCCGGCTGCGGTTCCTGCTCGGCGTCGACCTGCTCGAGGTCGCCGGTGACTTCGGTCCCGAGAGCCTGGTCGTCCACCCGCTGCTCGGGCAGGTCTACGCCGGTGAGCTGCGCCTCGCTCGTGAGGGGCCGAGCCGGCGCCGCGCGCTCCTCTGCTCCGGGGAGCTCTTCGTCGACTCGGTCGCCGACGCCCTGCGCGCCGAGGGCTTCTGCCTCTACACCTTCGACGTCCAGGGCCTGGCGGTGGAGGAGCTGGAGCTCACGGTGCGCCGCTTCGCTCCCGAGCTCGTCTTCGGCATCAACCACGTCAACGGCCTGGCGGAATTCTGCGCGGAGCGTGACCTGCCCTCGGTGATCTGGGAGGTCGACCCCGCGACGGACGCCCTCGCGCCTCTGACTCGCCCCGCGCCCCGCACCCACGTCTTCAGCTACCGCCGGGCCAACGTCGCGGTCTACCGGGACGCTGGCTTCGAGCACGTCGGCTACCTGCCCCTCGCGGCCGACCCCGAGCGCCGCCGACCTGTCGAGCCCAGCGAGGACGAACGTCGCCGCTACGGCGCCCCGCTGGCCTTCGTCGGCTCGAGCTTGCGCGAGAACGCGGAGGCCTGTCGGCGTGCATTCGCTGCTCAGGCCGTCGCCGTCGGCCTGCCGGCGGAGGAGGTCGGGCGGGCCGCGGAAGGGGTCCTCGCCGCACAGCGCGAGGACCTCGAGCGTTACCGGGTCCCCGAGCTCGTCGAGGCGACCTTCCCCGGCTTGCGTCGCTCGTGCATCGCGCGCGGGTTGCAGGACCCGGTGATCCTGCTGTCGGAGGTCGCGGCGGCGGAAAAGCGCGCGCGCTGGATGGCGGAGGTCGCGCCTCTCGGGCTCGACTTGTGGGGCGACGAGGGTTGGCGCTCCGTCGAGGGCGCGCGCTACCGAGGCCCCGCCGGGCACGATCGCGAGCTGCCGCTCGTCTACAACGCCGCTCGCGTTCACCTCGACGTCGGGCGCCTCTACCAGGAGGACATCGTGACCATGCGGGTCTTCGACGTCCTGGCCTGCGGCGGCTTCGTCCTGGCGGAGCGCGGTCCCGCCCTCGCGGAGCTCTTCGAGCTCGGCGTCGAGGTCGAGTCCTACCGCGGTTTGGCCGAGCTCCGCGACAAGGCAGCCGCCTTCTTGGCGGACCCCGAGTCGGCGCGGCGCGTCGCCGAGCGAGGCCGGGCCGCCGTCCTGGAGCGCCACACCATCTCCGGCCGCGTCCGTCACATGCTGCAGGTGCTCGCGGCGCCCCGGCAGGCTGTTTCGCCCGGGGGGAGCTGATAGCTTCTGGCGTCCGGGAACGAGCCGCGAACCATCACCCGCGAGGAGGGAAGCGATATGGTCGACCTGTCCAAGAAGCGCGTCATCATGATCCACGGGCTCGCCAGCAAGCCCCCCGAGGCGGACGTGCACGAGCTCTGGTCACGCTGCCTGATCGAGAACATCCGGATCTCGAACAAGACCCTCGCCCGGGCCCTCGAGCAGCACCCCGAAACCCTCGTCCACGCCTACTGGGCCGACGCGACGCCCCACCACGTGCCCGACAGCCCGGGCTACGTGCGCAAGCTCCGCGTGCAGGTCGACAAGGTGATCGAAGAGCGCCGTGCTGCCCGGGACGGCTTCCACGTCGGGACCGGCGCGCGCGTCGCGAACTTCTTCAAGAGCCGAGGCCTGGACCTCGTCAACGTCTTCACCCAGGCATTGACGATCAAGGACGACGTGATGAAGCGCTACCTGGCGGAGATCCGGCTGTACGAGCAGGACCAGTACATCGCCGACGAGATGCGCCGCCGGCTCGAGCTGGAGTTGATGCGCGCCTGGGACGAGGGGCGCGACGTGGCGATCCTCTCCCACAGCATGGGCACCTTCATCTCTTACGACGTGCTCTGGCGCTTCTCTCACCGAGCCGTGGAGCCGTGGAGGTCCTATCGCCGCAAGCGCGTGCAGATGTTCGCGACCATGGGGTCGCCCCTCGGCGACTCGGAGGTCCGCGACCTGCTCTTCGCCAGCCACCACTCGGACAAGGACAAACGTGCCTTCCCGACCAACATCGACCGCTGGCACAACTACGCTTGCCTGGGCGACATCGTCTCCCATGACCACGACTTCGACGGCGACTACTTCGACGAGATGAAGCGCCTGAAGCTGCTCCCGAATTCGCCCAAGCACCGCGCGATCGACTACACGAATCTCCACAACCCCTTCGAGTCCGTCACCCACGCGGGCAACAAGAAGTCGGAGAAGCGCAACCCCCACAAGTCCTACGGCTATCTCGTGCAGCCGCGCCTAGGGGGATGGGTCACGGACTTCCTCCTCGGACGCCTGAAGTGAGCTTGCCCCATGCCGATCCTCGAAGTGGAGATCGTCGACCAGCCGGCCGCCCCATCCATCGCCGGGGCCGCCCAGCGCCTGGCCGACGCAGCCGCCACTGCCCTGGGAACGGGCCCGGGCCGTACCTGGGTCCGCTTGCGCCGCCTGGGACGCGGTGAGTACGCCGAGAACGGCGGCCCATTGCCCGCGGAGCTCGCCCCGGTCTTCGTTCACGTCCTCGAGGCGGCCCCGCCCAGCGGTGACGAGCTCGCCGACAGAGTCGCGGGCCTGACGCGCGCCATCGCCGAGGCCCTCGAGCGCGACGCGAGCCAGGTGCATGTCCTCTACGAACCTCCGGCGGCGGGACGGATCGCCTTCGGAGGGGAGCTACGAAGGGAGTGAGCCACTCGTGGACTCGCATCGCTTGCCTCCAGGAGGGGTCTTCGAGGCTCCAGGGGGTCCGATCGCGACACGCTGAGGGGGGGCGCGGGATCGCCGCCGCTAGCGAGGGGTGATGCCGGCGGCCTCCAGCAGCGCGCGTGGAGAGGCCTCGTCGCGCTCGACCATTCCCTTCAGGCGTTCGAAGCCGATCTCCCGGATCAGCCACCAGCCCAAGCCGTAGCCGGTTTCCTTGTCCTCGGTGCTCATGCGAGCCCACTCTCTCCGGTCGATCCCCATGACGTCCGGCCAGTTGGCTCGGCGAGGATCGCCGTCGATCTCGCAGCTGGCGACACCGAGCTCGACGCAGGTGTACATGGCGACTCCCTCCTCGACGATGGGGGGGAGGGAGCCCAGGGGAAACGAGTGCCAGTGCCCCAGCTCGTGGACCAAGATCACGTTCAAGACCGGATGGGCGTCCGTTCCGAGGAGGATCCCGTCTGCTCGAGTGACTCCTTGAGAGTAGCCGATGCGCTCCAGGTCGGTCATCCAGACGGGCGGCGAGTCACGGAACGAACACAGAAGATCCTTGACCTGAGGTTCGTACTTCGAGATCAGGCGAGCAACTTGCTCGGCGTCCTCGACTCGCCAGGCTCGGACCAGCCCGACCTGGATCGGCGGCTCGACGATCTTCGGGGGGGAGCTGCACGAGGCGAGGGCGGCCAGAGTGAGCGCCCCTGCCCGAATCCAACCCGGTCCGCCGACTCCCAAGAGTCGGCGGATCCATGTCGGGCTCGTGCCGAGGCCGAGCGGGGGTCGAGCCTCAGAAGTACTGAGCGAATGCATCCACTCTTACGGGCTGGGGGTCCTCTACGGTGCGTGTGACTAGGGAAAGCTGATTGAAGGAGCCGTCTTCACCGATGAGTCGAAAGTCCAGCGCCGGAATGTCGATACTGACCGCGTGCCATGACCCCGCCAATGCGTACTGTTGAGAATTCCACGTCAAGTCGGCGTAGTCCGCCTCGTTCCAGTCCATGTCGAATTCCAGGAAGGGGGCGGAGCTCTGATCCTTGCAGACCAGGAGCGCGCCATTCCCGCCGGGGTTGGGGAGCATCTTGACGAGGCTCTCCACGATCATGTTGGCCGGCATTGCAGGGGTCCCGAGCGCGGGCGCTTCGACGATCGGAGCCACACGTTCGTAGATGTCCGCCGGAGTGAGCCCGGCTGAGTCCGTGAACTGGATCGACCAAAGCGTGTTGGAGAGCGCGCCCACGTCTTCGACGCTCATCGCGGCGGTGATGGGCACGCCGTGGCTGAAGTAGTGGACGGTCGAAGCGGGAATCGCCGTCAGATTCGCGGGGGATCGTCCTCCTGCGCTACCGGGGACACTTTCTCCACCCCCGGAGCAGCCGGCGCAGGGACTCGTGTTGCTGGGACCACTGATGGTGGCCGCCACCGTGCCCGGCGGAACCGGAACCGTGCCTCCCGGGGCGACACCCTGCGCCCCGGAGTTGGGGATTTCGTTTCCATCGGCGTCGCGAAACACGATGTCGACCCGGACGTCGTGGGGCGTGGCCACCATCTCGATCTCTTTCTGGTTCTCGTCGACGTTCCTCCAGCGAACACTCACGCCCGTGTGGTGGCCGTGGACGTCGGCGCCGGCTTCGATCTCTCCGGTGCCCTTGCAGGCCAGGATCAAGGCGCCAGCGAGAATCGTGGCGACGCCTAGCCGCATCCTCTTGCTCGGTTTCTTCAAGGCCCTGCTCGCTTTCTTCAAAGCCAGTCCCTCCCTCGTTCTCTAGTCACGCAGCCGTCGGAAGAGCGGCGTCCCTGGAGCCTCCCCGGCCCGGACCCGCCCACTCCTACAGGACGGCTGGATCGAGGGAGGTCACCGAAGTTCTCGGGATTCGTTCGCAGTCGAGGCTCGGCCGGGTTCGTCGCGGGGCGACTCGAGGCCCACCGTCGGCTCGACTACTTCTTGCGACTCGACTTCTTCTTCGTGGGCTTCTTGCGCGTCGCTTTCTTGGCGCTCTTCTTCTTCTTCTTCGCCCTGCGCTTCGGCCCCCCCCGCGGGAAGTCCGCCGTGCCGCCTTCGGCGTCGAGGCGCTTGATCAGCGACTTCAGCGCGATGGCCCGGTAGCTCTCCTCGATCCAGTCGAAGACCATCGCCATCGGCGGCGTCGCGTCCAGGCCGAAACGCGCGGTCACCCAGCCGTGCTTGCCCATCCCGTAGTGGCTCGGCTCGGTGAAGGGCAAGAGCAGGGCCTCGAAGTTCGAGTCGACGAGCTTGATCGAGAAGGAAAAGCCCTCTTCCGTCACGCCCATCGAGAGGAAGATCTTCTTGCGCACCTTGATCGCGCAGTGGCCCCACGGGAACTCCTCGTCGGCTTCGGGGAAGGCGAGGGCGAAGGCGCGCAGGGCGGCGTAGGGCACGTGCCTTTCGGCTTCGTCGGGGGGTAGAGCTCCGCCCATGACCTCAGGCCTCCTGGCCCCGGAAGACCGCCACCGAGGCGGTGAAGCCGTGGAGCTGGTGGTGACCGCCGACGCGGCCGATCTCGCCCTGGGCGAAGAAGCCGGCGGTGGGCAGCTCCGGGCCCAGGTGGGCGTGGACGCGGGCGACGTCGTGGTTCGGCTCCACGAACATGCGGCTGCCGCGGCCGTTGCAGGTGAAGAGGAGGGCGCCGGCCTCGTTGGCCTCCCCGGGCGCCGGGCCCGCGCCGCGCTCGAGGCCCTCGAGCAAGTCCTGCCCCGCCGTCCGCGGATCGCGGATCATGAACTGGATCGTCTGGCCGCGCCGGGCCTCGCCGAAGAGGAGCACCGCCTCCTCCTGGGGCGCCACGCCGCGGATGACCTGGGCGAGGAGGTCGGAGGAGGTGAACTCGCGCTTGGAGGCGTCCCAGGCGACGCCCATCATCGGCGCTTGCTGCAGGAGGTGCTTCTCCTCCTCGGGGAGCTCGTCGAAGGTGCGCATCATGACCTGCGAGGCGGGCTTGCCCCCCAGGCGCTTGACGAGCGGCCCCTCGCAATCGGTGATGACCCAGGGGCTGCCGACGGGGCGGTAGGCCTGGCTCTGGACCCGCTTGACCTCCAGCCCGCCCCTCATCAGGACCCCGACCGCGCCCGTGTTCAGACGGCGGTCGGCGAGGAAGAGCGCGCTCTCCCCGGGGCTGGAGGCCCCGCTGGTCATTCCCCCGATCACCTCGAGCCCGGGGGCCTCGCGGTCCAGGAGCTCGAGGTAGTCGGACATCGGGAAGGAGAAGGGGTCGCCGAAGAGCAGCAGCGTCGATCCCTGAGGGTCGAGGTGTTCGAAGTCAGGGTGCCCCGAGTAGGAGATGCGCTCGGCTCCCTCCATCTCGGCCTCCCAGCCCTCGAGGGGGTGGGCCCCGATCTGCAGCGGGGTCAGCTCGAGGTCCTCGCAGGCCACGCCCCAGAGGGAGATCGCCGGCAGGCGCTCGATCTCCTGGCCCCGGCCGACCAGGCTCTCGCCGCCGCAGCCCAGCAGGACCCGGGCCCCGCAGAGGCTCCCCAGGCGCGACGGCATGGACTCGAACTCGGCCGCGTGGTGGGGGGTCGCGAAAGCGACGAGGAGGTCCGGCGATCGGCCCTCGAGGCCTTCCCGCAGCTCTTCCGCGGCCTCGCGCAAGGCGAGGGTGCCGTCGTGGCGGGTCGAGAGGGCGGAAGCGAAGCGCGCGGCGGCCATGGGGGCCAGAGGCTAACCCGACGACCGGTCGTTGTCCTGCGGCGAGTCGCACGCTCGGCGGCGAGGCTTCCCAGCCCTCGGAGACCGTCGCGTCTGTCGCCATTCCCATCCAGCCGAAGGCGACCCGCTGCCGAAACCGCAAGAGCGGTGCTCCCGACCCGTGAAGTCGGTAGAATCTCCGCCCAAAATCCCTCTTCCGGCCTGTGATCTCGCCTTCCCGCGCCTTCCCCCCGGCGCCCCGCGGCCGGACTGGGGGCACCCTTCCCTCGAAATCGGCGATCCTACGCGCTTCGCCGCCACCCGGGCACGGCCCGCCCGGGGATGCCCATCCATGACCAGCTCCACCCAGACCGACGCTCAGCTCCCTGTTGAAGACACGGAGACCGTGGTCATCCGCTTCGCCGGAGACTCGGGCGACGGCATGCAGCTCACCGGCAACCAGTTCACCACGACCAGCGCCCTGGCGGGGAACGACCTGGCGACCCTGCCCGACTACCCGGCCGAGATCCGCGCGCCCGCGGGGACTCGGGCAGGGGTCTCGGGCTTTCAGCTGGCCTTCAGCTCCAAGGACATCCACACCCCCGGTGACCAGCCGGACGTCCTGGTGGCGATGAACCCGGCGGCCCTGGCGGTCAACATCGATCAGCTCAAGCCGGGCGGGCTCGTGATCGCGAACACGTCGAACTTCGGCGACAAGGACCTCGAGAAGGCGCAGCTGGAGAGCAACCCGCTCACCGACGGCTCCCTCGACGGCTTCCGGGTGATCGAGATCGACATCAACAAGCGCGTCAGCGAGGCCCTGGCGGACAGCGGGCTGTCGAACCGCGACGTGCAGCGCTGCAAGAACCTGTACACGCTCGGTTTGATGTACTGGCTCTACAGCCGCAACCCCGAGCCCACGGAGGAGTGGCTGCAGGTCAAGTTCGGGGAGAAGAAGCCCGAGCTCGCGGCGGCCAACATCAAGGCCCTGCGCGCGGGCTACAACGCCGGCGACATCCACCAGCTCTTCCAGGGCCGCTATCAGGTCAAGAAGTGCGAGGAGCTCGAGCCCGGCACCTACCGCAACATCATGGGCAACCCGGCGCTGGCGCTGGGGCTCATCGCGGGGGCCAAGCTCGCGGACCTCAAGCTGTTCCTGGGCTCCTACCCGATCACGCCGGCCTCGACGATCCTCGAGGCTCTGGCGTCCTTCAAGAACTACGGCGTCATCACCGCCCAGATGGAGGACGAGATCGCGGCCATCTGCTCCGCGATCGGAGCCTCCTTCGCCGGCCGGCTGGGCGTTACCACGACCTCGGGTCCGGGCATGGCGCTCAAGACCGAGGCCATGGGCCTGGCGCTGATGACCGAGCTGCCGCTCGTGATCGTCAACGTCCAGCGCGGCGGTCCCTGCACGGGCCTGCCGACCAAGACCGAGCAGGCGGACCTCAACCAGGCGATCTTCGGCCGCAACGGCGAGTCGCCCATGCCGGTGCTCGCTTGCTCGACGGTGGCCGACGCCTTCGAGTGCGCCATCGAGGCCTGCCGCATCGCGGTCGAGTACATGACGCCGGTGATCCTCCTGACGGACGGCTACATCGCCAACGGCTCCGAGCCCTGGCGCTTGCCCAAGATCGACGAGCTGCCGAAGATCACCTCGAAGGTGGTGAAGGGCGGTCACGGTGGAAACGGCGAGGCCTTCATGCCCTACGCCCGCGACGAGAAGGGCGCGCGGCCTTGGGCCGTCCCCGGCACCCCGGGCCTGGCGCACCGCATCGGCGGCCTCGAGAAGGCCCACCTGACCGGCGACGTCTGCTACGACCCCGAGAACCACGAGTTCATGGTCCACGCGCGCAACGACAAGGTCATGGCCGTGCGTGAGACGATCCCCACGCCCAAGGTCAGCGGACCCGAGAGCGGCGACGTGCTCGTCCTCGGCTGGGGTTCGACCTACGGCGCGATCACGGACGCCTGCGATCGCGTGCGCAAGCAGGGCAAGCAGGTCAGCCAGATGCACATGCGTCACCTCTGGCCCTTGCCGAAGGGGCTCGACGAGATCTTCGCACGCTTCGAGCGAGTGCTCGTCCCCGAAATCAACATGGGCCAGCTGGCCCGCCTCCTGCGCGGCGAGTACCCCGGTGTCGAGGTGCACTCCTACGGACGCGTGAAGGGCCTGCCTTTGCAGGCCCAGGAGATCACCGAGGAGATCCTCCGCATCCTGGAGAAGTAGACGAGCACCCGGAGAAAAGACATGGCCGAGAAGACACTCACCAAGAAGGACTTCAAGCCGGACCAGGACGTCAAGTGGTGTCCCGGTTGCGGCGACTACGCGATCCTCAACGCGGTCCAGGCCGCGTGCGCTGACCTCGGGTACGACCGGGACAACGTCGTGTTCGTCAGCGGGATCGGCTGCTCCAGCCGCTTCCCGTACTACATGAACACCTACGGCTTCCACACGATCCACGGCCGGGCGCCGGCCGTGGCGACGGGCGTCATCGCGGCCAACCCGGACCTCGCGATGTGGATCGTGACCGGGGACGGTGACGCCTTGTCGATCGGAGGCAACCACCTGGCGCACATCCTGCGGCGCAACCCGAACGTCAACATCCTGCTCTTCAACAACGAGATCTACGGTCTCACGAAGGGGCAGTACTCGCCGACCTCCCCCGAGGGGACGCGCACCAAGACCTCGCCCATGGGCTCGGTCGACCACCCTTTCAACCCGCTCTCCTTCGCTCTGGGCTGCAACGCGACCTTCGTCGCTCGCACGGTCGACACGCACATGAAGCACATGGCGACGATCCTGAAGGCGGCCGCAGCCCACGAGGGCACTTCTTTCGTCGAGATCTACCAGAACTGCGTGATCTTCAACGACGGGGCCTTCGACGAGCACACCGACAAGAAGGTCCGCGACGAGCGGACGATCGACCTCGAGCCCGGCCAGCCGATGATCTACGGCAAGGAGCGGGACAAGGGCCTCAAGGTGGACGGCTTCCAGGTCGTGCGCTGCGCACCGGAGGAGGCCTCGATCTGGGACCCGACCGTTCAGTCCGCCGCCCCGGCCTTCCAGATGTCGACCCTCGACCACGACCCCGAGATGCCGAACCCGCTCGGCATCTTCCGCGCCGTGAAGTCGGAGACCTTCGACCGCGCGATCAACGACCAGGTCGATGCCGCGGTCGAGAAGAAGGGCGACGGGACCCTCGAGGACCTGATCTATACCGGCGAGCTCTGGGAAGTGAGCTGAGCGGCTCCTCGCCGAACTCGAACCTGCGCGGGCCCGAGCCGACTCGGGCCCGCGCTCGTTTCTGCCCAGCGTCATCGGGCGCCGCGTTTCGTATCCTGGGCCGCCATGAAGGTCATCCCCTCCGAGCGGATCTGGTTCAACGGCGAGCTGATCCCCTGGGACCAGGCCCAGACCCATGTCCTCTCCCACGTCATCCACTACGGGAGCGGCGTCTTCGAGGGTCTGCGAGCCTACGCCAGTCCGCGGGGGCCGGCCCTCGTCGGCCTCGACGCCCACGTCCGGCGCCTGTTCCGCTCCTGCGGCATCGTCCACCTGCCGATCCCCTTCGAGCCCGAGGGCATCCGTCGCGGCGTGATCCAGACCGTGCGCGACGCGGGGCACGAAGCCTGCTACGTGCGGCCCTTCGTCTTCCGCGGCTACGGTGAGCTGGGCGTCGATCCTTCCGGTGCTCCGGTCGAGGTCGTCATCGCTGCCTTTCCCTGGGGGGCCTTGATGGGGGAAGAGGCCTTGGAGCAGGGCGTCGACGTCGGCGTCTCGAGCTGGCGCCGGATGGCCCCCGACACCCACCCCGCCATGGCCAAGGCGTCGGGCAACTACCTCAACTCCCAGCTGGTCCTGCTGGAGGCCAAGCGCCACGGCTACGCGGAGGGCATCGTGCTCGACGTGGACGGCTACGTCTGCGAGGGCAGCGGCGAGAACGTCTTCCTGGTTCGGGACGGAGAGCTCCTGACCCCGCCGCTGGGCTCCTCGGTGCTCGAGGGGATCACCCGCGGCTACGCGATCCAGCTCGCGCGCGACCTCGGCCTCGGCGTGCGCGAGCAACGCATCTCGCGCGAGATGCTCTACACCTCCGACGAGGTCTTCATGACGGGGACCGCGGCGGAGATCACGCCCGTGCGCTCGGTGGACGGCCGAACCGTGGGCGCGGGCGGCCGGGGCCCGCTCACCGAGCGGATCCAGTCGGCCTATTTCGACGTGATCCACGGCCGCGTGCCCGATCGGCACGGTTGGTTGACCTTCGTCGACCGGGACTGAGGAGGAGATACCCATGGCGATCACGAGGGAAGAGGCCTGGATCCAGCTCTGCGAGTGGACGAAGGGGGACGCCCTGCGGATCCACGCCCGCTCGGTGGAGGTCGTCATGCGCGCCGCCGCTCTGCGCTACGGAGCGGGCGAGGACGACGTCGAAACCTGGGGCATCGCGGGTCTCTTGCACGACGCGGACTACGAGTCCTGGCCCGAGGAACACCCCGCGCGCATCGTGACCTGGCTGAGGGAGCGCGGCGAGGAGGCGATCGCCCACGCGATCTCGGCCCACTACACCAAGTGGGACGTCCCCTACGAGAGTGCGCTCGACAAGGCCCTGCTCGCCTGCGACGAGCTGACGGGCTTCGTCGGCGCCTGTTGCTTCGTGCGCCCGGACGGGATCGCGAGCCTGAGCCCCAAGTCCGTCAAGAAGAAGCTCAAGCAGAAGTCCTTCGCGGCCAAGGTCGAGCGCGACGAGGTCAGCGCGGGCATGGAGCTGCTCGGCGTGGAGCCCGGGGAGCACATCCAGTTCGTGATCGACGCCCTGAAGCCCCACGCCGCCGAGCTGGGGCTTCTGCCCGAGGCGGAGGGCGAGTAGGGCCGTGGAGCTGGTGGGCCGGACCGCGCTCGTCACGGGGGGAGGGACCGGGATCGGCGCGGCCGTCGCCCTCGAGCTCGCGCGCCGAGGAGCCGAGGTGGTGCTCGTCTCACGTCGCGCCGACCACCTCGAGGCGACGGCGGCGAAGTTGACGGAGGCCGGGCTCCGGGCTCGCGTCCTCGTCGGCGACGTCCGCGAGGAGCAGCTCTTCCAAGAGCTCGCTGGCGCCGTGCCGCGGGTGGACGTGCTCGTGAACAACGCCGCCGTCTTCGCCCCCTACGGTCCCCTCGAAGAGGTCCCCCTGGACGAGATCGACGCCGTCCTCGAGATCGACTTGCGCGCCGCCTTGCGCCTCGTGCGCCACGTGCTGCCCGACATGAAGGCGCGTGGTTGGGGTCGGGTGATCCACCTGGGCTCGGTCGCCGGGAGCCTCGGCGCCGCGGGCCAGGCCGCTTACTCCGCCGCCAAGGCGGCCCTCGAGGGTTTGAGCCGCAGCGTCGCCCTCGAGGCCGCGGCGAGCGGCGTCACCTCGAACCTCGTCGAGCCCGGCCTGGTCGAGACCGAGCGCACCGTCTCCCAGATCGCGCCCGAGATCCGCCAGGGCCTCGTCGATGCGACGCCCCTGGGGCGGCCGGGCACTCCGGAAGAGGTCGCTCACGTCGTGGCCTACCTCGCCTCCGAGGCGGCCGCCTGCGTCACCGGAGCGATCGTGCCGGTCGACGGCGGGATCGGGCTGCGCTGAGAGCTCCCGGGGCGCGGGTCAGAAGCGGAAGGTGTAGCCGACCTTGAAGCGCAGGTCGGTCGATACCGGCGCGACCCCCTCGTCGAAGGTCGTCCAGCCCTGGTTCAGGACGAGGAAGACGTCCCTGCCGGGGGCGACGATGTAGCGCATGCGGCTGTTCAGGCCCAGGTTCTCGCTGACGTCGTCCCACTGGAAGTAGTTCGACCAGCTCGCCTGGGGGTTGAGGTGGAGGTCGAGCTGGAGGCTCGCGATGTTGACGTCGAAGGAGCCATCTTCGAGATCGACGTCGTTCAAGGCGTAGCTGCATCCGAGCTCGACGAAGCGGCTGGCCCGCCAGCCGAGGGAGGCGGAGTAGTCCGTGCGTTCGCCGCCGAAGTAGGTGCCCGTCTCGACGCGAAGCCTCGCGTCGAGCTCGCGCCGATCGGAGGTCTCGAGGTCGGCGGAGACGCGGACGAAGTCGTAGGCGCCGGCGGGGATGGTCACGGGGTCCTGGATGTCGAAGTCCTCCTGGACGACGTCGTGGACGGGTGTGACCGACAGCTCGAACTCCTCCCCGCTCTCGAGCTCGATCCCGAAGGGTGTGATCTGGAGCTGCTTGCGCAGGGTGTTCCCGCTCGTGTTCGTGATCCAGCGGGGTTGGAGCTGGAAGATCAGCCTACGGATCGACGTCCCGAGCCGCGGCTGGTACGCGAAGCGTGCGTCGTACTGCCGGATGGCCCGCCGCCGGACGAAGCCCAGCGCCGGGTCGAAGTTGCGCTCGACCGTGAGGTAGCCCGCGGAGGCCTGGATCTCGTCGTTGGGGTACTCCAGCAAGGCGGCGTAGGCCAGGTTGTCGCCGCTCGTCTCCGGGGAGTCCGTGCCGATCACGTAGCTCGAGAAGACCAGGCGCCGGTCGCCGAGGAAGGAGTCGGTCCGCAGCTGGAGGTCGGCTCCCGCCGTGGAGCTCGCGCTGGGACCCGAGGGGTCGCCGTGGGTGAAGATCACCCCGACGCCCGACTGCTCCAGGATGTTCTTGGAGTAGCGACCCACGAAGAGATTGCGGTCGCCGACGGTCTCGGTGGCCTCCGTCTGCGAGTCCAGGAGGCCCAGGCGGTACCCCTCGTCGGTGGTGGTGAGCTTCGCGTTCCAGAGCAAGGGGACCTCGTTGCCCTCCGGGTCGAGCCCGATGCGGCGGCTGAAGAAGGGGTCCGGGTGGTTGCCCCCGCCGAAGCCGAAGTCGAAGACCCCCGAGTCCTCGAGGAAGAACTTGCGCTTCTCCGGGAACAAGAGCGGGAAGCGCGAGAGGTTCACTTGCCGCGTGTCGACCTCCGTCTGGGCGAAGTCGGTGTTGTAGCTGAGGCTGAGCTTCGTGCTCGGAGAGATGCGGTAGAAGGCGTCCATTCCCGCGTCCCCGAGCCAGTGCTCGCTCTCCCCGTCGAGGTTCGTGTAGTTCCCCACGAAGAAGGGCACGAGGTCGAGCCCGATGCCCTGCTTCATTCCCCCGAAGCCGTCGAGTTTGCCCGCCTGGGAGACGTCGAAGAAGCGGAAGCGCGGGTCGGGCGAGGACCAGCGGATCTCCTCGGTCCAGCGCCGCACGTGTCGCCGCACGTTGAAGCCCCAGCGGGGGTTCTGGGGGTCGAAGCTGACGGTGGCGAAGGGGATACGGATCTCGCCGAACCAGCCCTCGTTCGTCACTCTCGCCGCCCCGTACCAGATGCCGTCCCAGCGCTTGTTGAAGGAGGTGCCGTTGCCGCTGACCAGCGCGTCGCCCTGGGAGCCCGCGGCGCCGAGCTGGAACCAGAAGCCGTTGCGGCCGTCGTTGAAGGTGTCGAAGATCAGCTCGACCCGGTCGTCGGGGTCGAGGTTGGCGTCCCACTCCATCTGGGTCGCGCGGATGGCCTCGGCGTCGTCGTCCCAGCAAAGGAGGCCCACGTAGAGATTGTCGCGATCGTAGGCGAGCAGGACCTCAGTCGACTCCGACGGCGTGCCGCCCGCTGTCGGCAGCGTCTGTGAGAAGCTCGTCAAGCGCAGGGCGTGCCCCCAGAAGTCCTCGTCGAGGCGGCCATCGAGCTCGGGCCGCTCGACGCCGGGTGGCACGCGGGGAATGTCCTCCCGGGGTCGCACCACGGGTGCCGGGTCCTGGGCCGCCAGGACGGGCAGCGTGGCGAGGATCGAGCTCAACATGTTTGCCGCGACAATCTATCCTCGCTTACGGCGAGTCGTCCACGCCGCCACCCCCGACCCGACCGACATGACGAATCCCCGACAGCTCTTCGCCGCCTCGTGCTTCACGATCGTCCTCGTTTTCGCTCTGCCGTGCTCCGCGGGGACGAAGGAGGATCCAGCTCCCGAGGAGCAGGTCGGGGGCGCCGTCGAGCGCGCCGTCGCGGCGCTGCTCGAGATGCAGGAGGGTGAGGGTGGCGCGGAGTGGCCTTACGAGGGCGTCTACCGCGTCCGGCCCTACGAGGAGGACTTCGAGGGGCGGCGGCAGATCCCCATCGGATACCGCGTCGGCGGGACGGCGATCGTCGCCACGGCGCTCGCCCTCGCCCCCGGCCTGGAGGAGGACGCCGCGCGCCTGGAGGCGATCGAGCGCGCGGCCCGCTTCGTGATCGACTCCGTCGACCACGCCCTGATGGACCCCGACTACCAGGGCGGCTACGACGTGCGCGGGTGGGGCTACGTCTACGCCCTCGAGTTCCTGCTCCTGCTCGAGCGCGAGGAGCTCCTGCCCCGGGCCCTCGCCAAGGGAGGGCGGCGAGCGATCGGGCACTTCGTGGATGCCCTGGAGGAGATCGAGATCCCCGAGAGCGGCGGCTGGAACTACGCCCGGGCCAAGTCCCTCGACGAGCCCTCCGCGACTTCACCCTTCATGACGGGGCCCGCGGTCCAGACCCTGCTCGTCGCGAAACGCCAGGGGCACTCCGTCCCCGCGAAGCTGCTCGAGCGCTCGCTCGCGGCCCTCGAGCGGGGGCGCCTCGAGACGGGAGAGGTCGTCTACAGGACGAGCCTGGACGCCAGTCACCGGGGCGGGCAACTGCCGGGCTCGGTGGGTCGCATGCTCGTCACCGAGAACACCCTCTACCTCGCCGACCGCGGCTCCGTGGACCGGGTCCGGGGTGCCCTCGACGCCTTCTTCGTCCACTGGGACTGGCTCGACGTGCGCCGCGCCCAGGACGGCACGCACGTCGCGCCCTACGGGGTCGCCCCCTACTACTTCTACTACGCCCACTTCCAGGCGGCCCAGGCCGTGCAGCTCCTCCCGCCCCAGGCGCGCGAGCCCTACGAGGAGCGTCTGCGCGAGCTGCTCTTCCGCGTGCGGACCGAGGACGGGACCTGGAACGACCGCGTCTTCTCCCGGACGGCGAACTACGGGACGGCGATGGCGCTGCGCGCCTTCACCATGGACGGGGGCTCGGCGGAGGAAGAGGAAGAGCGCTAGGCCGCGAAGGACTTCATCCGCGCCAGAAGACCAGGTCGACGATCGTCTCCAGGACCTCGGTCAGAATGCTGCCCCTCGGGGAGGCCGCTGCGCCACGTGCGGGCGCCGAGCTCGAGACGATGAAGGGCTTGGGATCAGGGATGCGGCTCGCGATTCCAGGTGTTCCGCCGGTCTGGATGAAGTCGACGATGCGTTCGACCTCCTCGTGGTCGAGCCAGACCCCGTGGCTTCTGCAGACGTCGATCACGACCCGCGATCCGCGACCCTCGTGGGTGTACTGGCGGCGCTGCATCAACTCGCCGCAGCCGAGGCAGGGGATGTAGCGGACCTCCTCCACGCGACGCTCCGGTCGTGGGCGGTCCTGGTGTCCGGGGAAGAGGGAGGCGGCGCCGCTCTCTCGGGCGGCCTTGACCGTGACCTGTTTGAAGGACTCGGGAGTCAACCAGATCCCCAGGCACTGCCGGCACTCCACGACGTCCACCACGTCCAGGGAGCGCACGCGCAGCTCCCCCTCGCAGCGCGGGCAGCCGCTGTCGGACGGCAGGGGCGCGAGGGATTGGGGGCGGATGTCGATTCCGCAGGCCCGGCAGTGCTTCGAGTCGTCCTGGAGCCGGGTGTAGCAGGCGGGGCAGAGGGTCGTGCGCCTGCGATCCGCCTCCGAGATCGCGGCCTGGCAGTAGGGACAGGCCTCGTCGGTCGTGCTCACGGCGCCCCCGCAATGGGCGCAGGTCAGGGCAGCCGCCGTCAGCTTCGGTGGCCAATCGACGGTGAGCAGGCACTCGCAGAAGCAGCGCACCTGCCGCCCCGGGTCGAGGCCGGTGACGTCGTACTGTCGGGCGCAGTCGGGGCAGGCGATGAGCAGCATCGAGGTCGCTCCAGGGGGCGGCTGGGCCGCTTCCGGGACCCTACCATCGGCCGCCGAGCGGATTCGCCTGGAATCCACCCGGCCGTCGCCGGGGCCGAGCTCCGGCGCTGAATGCAGGAAGGGCGGCGCTCCCGGGGAGCACCGCCCTTCCTGGTGAGGGGCGCCCTTCGCTTGGAAGGACCGCCCGAGAGACGATCAGGCGCCCCAGGTGCCGGCCAGGCCGCCGGAGGTGTTGAAGCCAGACCCGCAGGGGCCGCCGTTGTTGCGGAACCAGTACTGGTAGTAGCGGGTGTCGCCAGCCTGGGAGCCCTCGCGGACCGAGATGCTGATCGAGCTGCTGGCGTTGCCGGCGCCGTCCGTGACGACGACCTGGAGTCGCTTGATAGAGCCGCCGGCGCACTGGATGCCGTCGCCGAAGGGGATGCCGAGGCCGCCACCGGGCTGGGTGGAGCCGCTGAAGAAGAGACCCGGGACCGTCGTGGGCGCGCCGGTGGCCTCGAGCACGAAGGTGTCGTTGGCCTCGCTCAGGTTGCCCGAGCTGCCGAGGGTGCAGCCGCTGAAGGTCCCCGACGCGATCTCACAGCCCTCACCGGGGCCGCCGTGGTTGAAGCAGGGGCAGAGGATGCCCGATGCGTCACCGAAGCAGTAGGGCGAGGTGAAGCCGCCGCCGCCGGCGCCGGGACCCTCGATGGGGAAGACCAGGGTGCTGCCCACGCCGGGCTCGAAGAGATCGAGCTCGCCGGTGCCGGCCACGGGCCCCGCGTTGGCGGTGAAGCCGAAGCTGTAGCCCGTGCACCAGTTGATCGCGTTGGCGTCCGGGTTCTGGGCGAAGGTCTGCGGGCAGGTCCAGGTGATGTCGCTGGCGCCCTGGGTCATGTTCCAGTCGGTGCCGTCCTGGGGCTCACCGCTGTGGTAGTCGACGTCGTTGAACCAGACGTTCGTCAGGTTCAGGCCGCCGCCGCTGGGGAGCTTGAAGCTGTAGGCGCCCTGGGTCGAGTTCTGGTTGTTGACGAGGTAGGAGTATTCCCACGTGCCGTTGCCGTTGTCCCAGATGCGGTAGGCGATCTGGAAGTAGCCGTGGATGCCGGGGCCGCCCTCGTCGGTGTTCTCGAGCTCGACGATGGTCACGGCCGCGTCTTCGGACTTCCACGCCTCGACGATCGTCTCGGTGCTGTGGTTGACCGGGCTGCCGCTCTGCATCGTGATGTTCGCGTCGTTCGCGAACTGGATCTCGCGCCAGGTGGCGTTGTTGCGAGCGAAGCCGTTCTGGTGGTCCTCGTAGTGGACGTACATCCCCTCGACGAAGTAGACCGCGCCGTTGTTGCCGCCCGGGGACACGTCGGTCACGTCGCACTGGAGCCGGCCGCGGATCGTGGCGGGGCCCGTGGGGGTCGGGTCGGGGTGCAGGTGGTCACCGCTCACGGGGTCGACGGTGAACTTGGGGCCCCCACCGGAGCCGTCGTTGAGGCCCGAGCTGTAGGTGTCCGCGCAGCCCACGCGCAGGATGGAGGCGCAGCCGCCCCCGACGCCGGGCCCGCAGCCGCTCTCGCAGAGGGCGCAGAAGCCGTGCTTCAGCCAGGACTGGCCGATGTGCTCGAAGCGGCGGCCGGTGGAGTCGAGGCGGTAGACGTTCTGGGAGATGACCGGGTGCGATTGGCCGTTGCCGCTCGTCCACGTCAGGTCGACGTTGCCGATGTTGCAGGACTGCGAGGCGACCGAGTAAGCCGCGATTCCGCTGTCCACGCCGTAGGAGTTGAACCCGTTGGCGTTGTTGCCGGGGTTGTAGCCCATGCGGTGGACGGTCATGTCGCCCTGGGCGAAGGCGATGGAGGCGGTCGCGAAGGCAGTGGCGACGGCCGTGGAGAGCATGCGTGTGCGCATATGGAGAAACCTGATGTGAGGGGTCTTGGGAAGTCTCGGGGTCTCGTGGCGACGGCGGGACCGGCCAGCCTCGTGCCCGAACCGGGGGTCGGGGTCCTGTCCACCCGGGGAGTCGATCGAGTATAGGCGTGAGGGGCCGTTTCGGGTCTCCTGGAGGACTGGGCTGGGAGTCGGATGGGCCCTTCCGGGCCGTTGTTCCCTTCAATGTGGGGAAGATGGCAGCCCCGCGCGAGCCAGCCGGGGTCGGCGACTTCGCCGGAGAACAAAAGATAAAATGGTCTGTTTATTGGCGGCTTCGGACTCCCGGGAACCCGACAGGGGGCTTCGCTCTTGAGGGCAGTGTTGCGGGAGGAGTCCGGGCGCGGGCTACCCCTCCTCTACGTCCCCGGCATCGACGGGACGGGGGAGCTGCTCCTGGGGACGGCCTCGCGGCTGGCGGAGCGCTTCCGGCTGTTGCGCCTCGCCTACTGCGGCGACGTGGGACGGGCACGGGGCGGATCGCCGACCTACCCCGAGCTCGCAGCGAGCGTCGCCGCCCTCTGCGACGGGCTGGGGATCGAGGCCTGCCTGGTCGTCGCGGAGTCCTTCGGAGGAGCCGTCGCCCTGCAGCTGGCCCTCGACCGGCCCGATCTCGCGCGCGGCCTCCTGGTCGTGAACTCCTTCGCCCACTACCCCGCGCGCCTGCGCCTGGCCGTGGCCCGTTGCACATCGCCCCTCGTGCCCCGCGCCCTCTTCGACCTCGGGCGCCGCTGGCTCGCCCCTCGCTCCCTCTTCGGCGCCCGCCGGGATCCGGGGACCGTGGCGGCCTTCCGCAGCCTGCGCGGGAGCTTCTTCGACCGCGCCTACCGCGACCGCCTGGCGATGATCGCTGGCCTCGACCTGCGCCCGCGGCTGGGGGAGCTGCGGCAGCCCGTGGCCCTCTTCGCCGGCGACCACGACCGCATCGTGACCTCCCGGCGTTGCATGGCCGAGATCCACGCCGGGCTGCCGGACTCCACCTTGGAGATCGTCCCGGGCGGCGGCCACCTGATCCTGCCCCTGCCGGACGAGCCCTGGCCAGAGCGCCTGGAGGGCCTGGCGGGGCGGGCCGGGCTCTGAGCCGGGAGCTTTCTCGGCTTTCCTCCAAGTCTGCCGCGGCTGCGCCGTCTTCCACCGCGCTGCAGGACGACGCCCGCCCATGACGCCAAAGCCCGACGCCGCCTGGATCCGAGAGGTCCTCGAGCGCCACGAGCGCCCCCTGACCCTCTACGCCACGCGCCTGCTCGGGGACGTCGAGCGCGCCCGGGACGTTGTCCAGGAGGCCTTCCTGCGCCTCTGCGATCAGCTGAATTCGGGCAAGCAGGAGAGAGCCGCGCTCGCGGAGCGCGTCGACCTCTGGCTCCTGACCGTCTGCCGCAACCTCTGTCACGACCTGCACCGCAAGGAGAGCCGCATGACACCCCTCGAAGAGGAACGCGCCCAGCGCGCGGCCTGCGCCACGGCCACGCCGGCCGAGGCCGCGGAGCGACGGGACGACGTCGCGCGCGTGCTCGACACCCTCGAGCGCCTGCCGGAGAAGCAACGCGAGGTGCTGCGCCTCAAGTTCCAGCACGGCCTGAGCTACGCGGAGATCAGCCGCGTCACGCGCGAGAGCCAGGGCAACGTCGGGTGGCTCTTGCACGTCGGGCTCAAGAGCCTGCGCGAGAAGCTGGCCCAGGGAGAGATCCAAGGAGCGGAAGCATGAGCACTCGAGACGAGACGGGGATGCACGACTGGAGCGACGACCCTCGGCTGACCGCTTACGCCCTCGGCGAGCTCGGGGGAGAAGAAGCGCGCGAGCTGGAGGCGCAGATCTCCGGCGACGAAGCGGCCCAGGCCCTCGTGGCCGAGCTGCGGACGTTGGGCGAGGCGCTCGAGCAAGGACTCGCCGGCGAGAGCGCGCCGGCCCTGAAGCCCGAGCAGTGGCACGCGATCGAGGAGCGCCTCGGCGCGCCGACGGCGCCCTCTGCAATCAACAGGAAGAGCGTGGCCGCCGCGGCCGGTATCGGCTGGCGCGGTTGGTTCGCGGTGGCGGCCACGGTGGTGGGCTTGGGAGTCGGAGCGACTTTCGTGCTCCGGCCGGGGGAGCGATTCGGTTCCCTGCCGGCCCCGGCCCACGAGAGCGAGGAGCTCGCACGCCAGACCGACTCGCGGGCGTACCTCGAGAGGCTCCGTGGACTCGGTTACATCGGTGCTGACCCCGGCGAGGGAGGCAAGCCGACTCCCGCCGAGCTCGGAGTGCAGCTCCAGTCTCTCGGCTACGCCGGCGGTCCCGGCACGCCCGTGCCGAGCGGGATCGCTGCGCGCAGCCATCGCATGGCGCGCGGTAAGTGGACCCGGGTCGAGGGCGAGCGCGACCAAGAGGCCCTCCGTGCAATCGGCTACAGTGGTGGCGACGGCGAGGAGCCCTTGATGGAGCAGGTCTTCTTCGATGACCTCTCCGAGAAGACTCTGCAGGACCTCGAGCAGCTCGGCGAGGGAAACCGTGAGGGCTACGACCCGATCGTCGAGAACCCCTTCCGCGCCGCCGGTCGCGACCCGCTATCGACCTTCTCGGTCGACGTCGACACGGCCGCCTACAGCAACCTGCGGCGCTTCCTGGGCGAGGACCGACTGCCGCCCGCCGACGCGGTGCGCATCGAGGAGCTCGTCAACTACTTCCCCTACACCTACCCCGCCCCGACCGGTGAGCACCCCTTCTCGGTCGACCTCGAAGTGGGGAGCTGCCCCTGGAAACAGGAGCACCGCCTGGTGCGCATCGGCCTGCAAGGGCGCGAGACCCTCCCCGAGGAGCGGCGGTCTTCGAACCTCGTCTTCCTGCTCGACGTCTCGGGCTCGATGAACAGCGACGACAAGTTGCCGCTGCTCAAGCGCGCCTTGCAGATGCTCGTGCAGGAGCTCGACGAGCGCGACCGCATCGCGATCGTCGTCTACGCGGGCAGCAGCGGCCTCGTGCTGCCCCCCACGAGCTGCGATCGCAGCGTCGACGTCCACATGGCCCTCGAGCGCCTGAAGGCGGGCGGCTCGACCAACGGCGGCGCGGGGATCGAGCTCGCCTACGAGGTCGCCGCCCGGAACTACATCGACGGGGGGATCAACCGCGTGATCCTCGCCACCGACGGGGACTTCAACGTCGGCGTCAGCGACGACGGCAGCCTCGTGCGCCTGATCGAGGAGAAGGCCAAGACGGGCGTCTTTCTGTCGGTGCTCGGCTTCGGCCGCGGCAACCTCCAGGACGCGAAGATGGAGAAGCTCGCGGACAAGGGCAACGGCAACTACGCCTACATCGACTCGGTGCTCGAGGCCAAGAAGGTGCTCGTGGAGCAGATGGGCGCGACCCTCGAGACGATCGCGAAGGACGTCAAGATCCAGGTCGAGTTCAACCCCCGGGAGGTCCAGGCCTGGCGCCTGATCGGCTACGAGAACCGTTTGCTGGCTGCCCAGGATTTCAACGACGACACCAAGGACGCCGGCGAGATCGGCGCGGGCCACCGGGTCACGGCCCTCTACGAGGTGGTGCCTGTGGGCGTGCCCTTCGAGCTGCCCGGGGTCGATCCCTTGAAGTACCAAGCGCCGGCGAGCGCGACCGGCGAGGCCTTCGGCGGGGAGCTCCTGACCGTCAAGTTCCGCTACAAGCGGCCCGAGGGAGAGCGGTCGACGCTGCTCAGCGAGACGCTGGTCGACGAGGGCGCCGACTTCCAGGAGCTCTCCGCCGACACCCGCTGGGCCGCGAGCGTCGCCGCCTTCGGGATGGTCCTGCGGGGCTCGGCCCACGTGGGGGAGGCCGGCTTGCCGGAGGTCTCGCGCTGGGCTCTCGAGAGCGCGGCGGACGACCCCGGGGGCTATCGGGCCCAGTTCATCGGGCTCGTCGCCAAGGCGCGCGAGCTGCGCGGGCGCTGAGCGGCCACCCGGCGACTGCGCGGCCGAATGCAACGGGCCGGCAGCACGAGCTGCCGGCCCACCATGCATCCGGCCGAGGTGCACAGACGCACCGCTTCGATCTCGCGCACCGCTTCTACAATGCTCGTTCGAAGACCGCTCTCCGATTCGGTCGCACGAACTCTCGGAAGGAAGCGGTGCGGCTGTGCACCTCGTTCTCAGTCCGGGAGAGCGCTTCGGCTTGGGCGGGAAGACCTGGCCGTTGGGGACGCTCGTCCCAGGCTGACCGAGTTATCGACCCCGATCCGGGTTAGCCTTCGCCCCAATCAGGGTTTTGTCTCTAATCAGGGTTAGCTGCCTCGGGAGTGCCCTGGAGGCCCTTCCAGGGCTCCTGCCGCCGCCCCGCAGCCCCTGTTAGCCTGTCGCGCCCCCGACCACGCATGAATCCCTTCGCCCTCGTCATCACGCTCGCCCTGGTCACGGAGTACTCGATCCAGCTGGTCGGCGACCTCCTCAACCTGCGCTCGCTCTCGCCCGAGCTGCCCGAGGAGTTCAGCGGCACCTACGACGACGCGAAGTACGCCCGCTCCCAGGAGTACACCCGGGCCACGACGCGCTTGGGCCTCCTGCGGTCGACCTTCGACCTGGCGCTGATCCTGGCCTTCTGGTGGAGCGGCGGCTTCACCTGGCTGGACGCCCTCGTGCGGGGCTTCGAGCAGGGCCCGATCGTCACCGGGTTGGCCTTCATGATGATCCTGGTGCTGGGCCTCAAGCTCCTGAGCCTGCCCTTCCAGCTTTACTCGACCTTCGTCGTCGAGGAGCGCTTCGGCTTCAACCGCACGAGCGTCGGGACATTTTGGGCGGACCAGGTCAAGGGCCTCGTCCTGGGCGGGATCCTCGGCGGCGCGCTGATGGCCGCCGTGCTCTTCTTCTTCCTGCGCACGGGGGAGAGCGCCTGGCTCTGGTGCTGGGCCACGACGACGGTCTTCGCCCTCGTGGCCCTCTTCGTGGCGCCGACCTGGATCATGCCGCTCTTCAACAAGTTCACCCGCCTCGACGAGGGGGAGCTGCGCGAGGCGATCCTGCGTTACGCCGAGCGCGTCTCCTTCCCGCTCGAGGGGCTCTTCGTGATCGACGGCTCGCGGCGCTCGTCGAAGGGCAACGCCTTCTTCACCGGCTTCGGCAAGACCAAGCGCATCGCCCTCTACGACACCCTGATCGAGGGGCAGACCACGGGCGAGCTCGTCGCGGTCGTGGCCCACGAGATCGGGCACTACAAGCGCAAGCACATCCTCAAGAGCCTCGTGATCGGGGTGCTGCACTTCGGCGTGCTCTTCTTCCTGCTCTCGCGCTTCCTCGAGAGTCAGCCGCTCTTCGACGCCTTCGGCGTCGCCGAGCCCTCGGTGCACGCGGGCCTCGTCTTCTTCGGTTTGCTCTTCACGCCGATCGAGATGGTGCTCTCCTTCGCGATGAACGCCTTCGCGCGCAAGAACGAGCTCGAGGCGGACGAGTTCGCCGCGCGCACCACCGGCGAGCCGGAGCACCTCGTCGCGGCCCTCAAGAAGCTCAGCAGCGAGAACCTCGCCAACCTGACGCCGCACCCCTTCTACGTGCGGCTGCACTACTCCCACCCACCGGTCTTGCAGCGCATCGCCGCCTTGCGGGCCCATTGAGACCATGGGGGGAGCCGGCACGATCGAGATCGAGGCCAAGCTCGTCGTCGTCGGCCCCGGGCGGCAAGCGCTGCTCGACGCCTTGGCAAGACGCGACCACCTCGCCGGCCTTGCGTTGGAGGAGCCGCAGCGCCTCGAGATCGTGGACGAGTACTACGACCTCAGGGGCGCGCCCCTGGCGGCTCGCGACGCGGCTCTGCGGCTGCGACGGGTCCACGCGAACGGGCCGGAGCGCGTCCTCCTGACCCTCAAGGGTCCGGCCCGGGCCGCGGAGGGGCTGGAGGTCGCGCGCGACGAGCTCGAGGCGGACTGGTCGCCCGCCGCCCTCGAGCGGGTCCGCGAGACCCTCGCGACCTGGGGCCTCGCGCTCCCCGCCAGCGACGTCGACCTCCCACCCGAAGCCGCCGCGGCCCTCGCAGCCCTCGGCCTCGCGCCCGTGCAGCTGCGCGCCGCCGAGCGGAGGAGTGCGCGTCTTCTTCGGGCAGGCGTTGCAGTGGCCGAACTCTGCCTCGACCGCGTCACCTACCGGCCGGGCACCCGCGATGTCGTCCACCGCGAGCTCGAGATCGAGGCGCTCCCGCCCAGCGGGGCCGCGGAGGTGTCGCGCATCGCCGCTGAGCTCTTGACGGAGCAGCCGAGTGCCTTGCGCGCCTGGCGCGTGTCGAAGACGGCGCTCGGACGCGCCCTCGATGAGCTCGAGGCCCGTGGAGAGCTCGCGGCCCTCCTCGACGGCGAGGAGCTGAGCGAGGCAGGCTACGATGAGCTCCGCGACCGGCTTCCATCCACACGACCCGAGCCGCGATCCGAATCCCGATGAGACGTCTCGCCCTTCTCCTCGCGCTCTCCCCTCTCCTCGCGGCCTGCGCGAGCACCACCGAGGGAATCCTGCCGCATCCATTCACGGCGGCCCAGATCCGTGACACGAATCGACCGGGGACGGTGCTCGTCTTCCGCGTCACCCAGCCCGATCAGCCGGCCGTGCTCCAGGTCTTCGAGTTCGGCGCGACCGACGGCGAGTTCGTCGACCTGGCCACCCGCGCCACCGACACGGGCGGCAATCCCTTGGGGCCGAGCAAGGCCTCGCGCCCGAGCTGGAGCGAGCTGCGGGACCACGCGACCTACTCCCCCGACGACACGGTGCGCGGCTCCGCCTCGATCTCGACTCCCGCCGGGGACTTCTCCTGCACGTTCTACCGCCGCGAGAACATCGACGGCAGCGTCGAGCGCTTCTGATTCGCCGCGGATCGCCCGGGACCGCCCGTGCTCGCGACCACGGAGGCCGGCGGGGTCGAGGTGTTCCGGATGGAGTTGCTCAGAGCCACCTCGCGCTGAGCTACCTCCCCGCTCCTCCCTCTCTTGGTTCGGGAGAAGCGAAGAGATCGAACCTCGGCCAGGCCTGGACCTCCTGCTCCGCCAGGTGTAGCAAGGGGTCGATCTCCCGGGCCAAGCCCCCCTCGGCGCTCGAGTTGAAGAGCACGGCCCAGGCGAGGCCGTCCGCGCGGACGACGAGCAAGGACTCGCAGCCCGGCAAGAGGCCGGTGTGCCAGAGATTGAATCCGCGGCTGCCCAGGTGACGGACCTGCCAGCCGAGGCCGTACCAGACGCTCTCGCCGTTCGACGCGTGCTCGGGCCGGCCGAGGATCGACTGTCGCGACTCGTCGTCGAGGAGCTCCACGCCGCCCTCGGTCAGGAAGAGGCTTGCGAAGCGCAGGAGGTCGGGGGCCGAGGCGATCCAACCGCCGTGGGCGTCCAGGGACTCGTGGTACCAGTTGCCGTAGGGTGCGGGGACGAGCTCCCCGCGCTCCCCGAAGACCGAGCGGCCTTGGATCTTGGTGTGGTAGCGCACCTCCCCGGGGAGGCGCTGCGACGCGAGGGAGCGCCCCACCGCGAGGCTCTGCATGCCCAGCGGCTCGACGATGAGCTCGCGCACGGCGCTCTCGTAGTCCTGCTCCGTGCTCCGCTCGATCACGCGCCCGAGGACGGAGTAGCCAAAGTTCGAGTAGGCGTAGCGCTCGCCGGGGTCAAAGTCGAGGGAGCGCCCGAAGTAGAACCGAATGACGTCCTGCGCTTCAGGAGGTGTGGGGATGCCCAGCTCCCGCGCGATGCGCCGCGAGCGGAACATCGGGGTCCCCGAGAGTTGCCGATCGAAGCCCGCCGTGTGCTGCAGCAGCCTCCGCAGCGTCACGTCGGCCCAGCGCGAGTCCAGCGGCAGGCTCCCGTCGAGGAGGCCGGGGTCCAGGTGCAGGAGGGCCGGGTCGTCGAGGTCGAGCTCGTCCTCTTGCGCGAGGAGCACGACCGCCGCTGCGGTGATCGGCTTCGAGAGGCTGGCGATGCGGAAGCGGGCGTCCGGCTGGACGGGCTCGCGGCTCCTACGGTCTGCGTAGCCGTAGCCGCGCGCGAAGACGAGCCGGCCGTCGCGCGCGATGGCGAGGGCCGCGCCGGCGACGTCATCCCGTTCGCCCAAGAAGTCGTGCATCAACTCGTCGAAGGGGAGCAAGCGCACGTCGATCGAGCCGGTCGAGGGCAGCGGCTCCTCCCTTTGAGAGGGCTGCGCGCCCGCGAAGAGCGTCAGGGCGACGGCGGCCGTGAGCATCGGGTCTCGCGCCTCAGCCTTCGCCCAGGAAGCGAGCCAGCACTTCGCGCGCCGCGCGGCTCGCGAGCAAGTTGCCGGCGCGCACCTCGGCCTCGAGCTCGCGCGCGAGGGCCTGGGCCTCGCCATCCGCCGCAAAGCGCGCGCGCAGTCCTTCCTCGACCTCACGGCGCATCCAGCTGGCGAGCTGCTCGGCGCGCCGCTCGTCGAGCTCGCCGCTCTCGCGCAGGAGTTGCTGGTGGCGGGCGACGAGCTCCCACAGCTCGGCGAGCCCCGTCTCTTCGAGGGCGCTGACGCACACGGCACTGGGCGTCCAGCTCGGCCCCTTGGGCCGCAGGAAGTGCAGGGAGGAGTCGAGCTCCGCACGGGCCTGCGCAGCGGCCTCGCGATTCGCTCCGTCCGCCTTGTTGACCGCGACGAGGTCCGCGAGCTCGAGCAGGCCGCGCTTGATCCCCTGCAGCTCGTCGCCCGCGCCGGCGAGCATGAGGACGAGGAAGAAGTCGACCATCTCGGCCGCCACGACTTCCGACTGTCCTACGCCGACCGTCTCGACGAGCACGACGTCGAAGCCGGCCGCCTCGCACAGGAGCATCGTCTCGCGCGTGCGCGAAGCGACTCCGCCGAGGCTCCCGGCCGAGGGCGTCGGGCGGATGAAGGCGCGTTCGTCCTGGGCCAACCGCGCCATGCGCGTCTTGTCCCCGAGGATCGAGCCGCCGGAGACGGGGCTCGTCGGGTCGATCGCCAGAACGGCCACGCGGTGACCGAGGCCCGTCAGGTGGCTGCCGAGGGCGTCGATGAAGGTACTCTTGCCGACCCCGGGCACCCCGGTGATGCCGACGCGGTCGGCGCGGCCCGGTCTCGCAAGCAACTCCTGCAGGAGCTCCTCGGCCAGGGCCCGGCGCTCCGGCGACTCGCTCTCGATCAGGGTGATCGCGCGGCCCAGGACGGCGGGATCGCGCTCGCGCACGCCCGCGACGAGCGCCGCGACGTCGAGCTCCGGCGGCCGGGTCGGGGTCATCGCGGGCCCTCGGAGTGACCGAGGCGGCCCGAGAGCTCCTCGAGGAGCTCGGAGGCGGCGCTGAAGATGCGCGTGCCGGGTCCGAAGACGCAGCTCGCCCCCGCGGCGCGCACCGCCTCGTGGTCCTGCGGCGGGATCACGCCGCCGGCGACGATCATGATGTCGCCGCGGCCGAGGCGGTCGAGCTCGGCGCGCAGAGCGGGGACCAGGGTCAGGTGCCCGGCGGCGAGGGTCGAGGCGCCGACGACGTGGACGTCGTTCTCGACGGCCTGGCGCGCGCTCTCCTCCGGCGTCTGGAACAGCGGCCCGACATCGACGTCGAAGCCCATGTCCGCGAAGGCCGTGGCGATCACCTTGGCGCCGCGATCGTGACCGTCCTGGCCCATCTTGGCGACGAGGATGCGCGGACGTCGGCCCTCGCGCTCCGCGAAGGCGCGCGCCTGCGCCTGCACCGCGCGCAGCTCCTCGCTCTCGTCGCCCACCTCGGCACTATACACGCCGCTGATCGACTGGACCTGCGCCTCGTGGCGGCCGAAGACCCGCTCGAGGGCGTCCGAGATCTCGCCCACCGTCGCCCGGGCGCGGGCGGCGTCGACGGCGCGCTCGAGGAGGTTCTGCCCCGGATCCGCGGCGGCGCGCGTGAGGGCTTCGAGAGCGCTGCGCGTCGCTTCCTCGTCGCGCTCGCGCCGCAGCGCCTCGAGCCGGGCGACCTGAGCCCGGCGCACTTCGTCGGTGCCGACCTGGCGCGTCTCGATCGCCGGTTCTTCCTCGCGGGCGTAGCAGTTGAGCCCGACGATCGCCTGGGCCCCCGAGTCGATGCGCGCCTGGACGCGGGCGGCGGACTCCTCGATGCGGCGCTTGGGGAGCCCGGTCTCGATGGCGCGCGCCATGCCGCCCAGCTCCTCGATCTCGGCGATGTGAGCTCGGGCGCGCTCGGCGAGGTCGTGGGTCAGCCGCTCGACGGCGTGGCTCCCCCCCCAGGGATCGATTACGCGGCAGAGACCCGGCTCGCCCTGCAGGTAGAGCTGGGTCTCGCGGGCGATGCGCGCGCTGAAGTCGGTCGGCAGGGCCAGGGCCTCGTCGAAGGAGTTCGTGTGCAAGGACTGGGTCTGCCCAGCCACGGCGGCCATGGCCTCCACGCAGGTGCGCACGACGTTGTTGAGCGGGTCCTGCGCGGTCAGGCTCCAGCCGGATGTCTGGCAGTGCGTGCGCAGGCAGGAGGAGCGCGGATCCTTCGGCTCGAAGCGCGCGACGAGCTCCGCCCACAGGAGGCGGGCGGCCCGCAGCTTGGCGACCTCGAGCAGGTAGTTCATGCCGATGCCGAAGAAGAACGACAGGCGCGGCGCGAAGGCGTCGACGTCCAGCCCCGCTTCGACGCCGGTTCGCAGGTACTCGAGGCCGTCCGCGAGGGTGTAGGCCAGCTCGATGTCGGCCGAGGCCCCGGCCTCCTGCATGTGGTAGCCCGAGACCGAGATGCTGTTGAAGCGCGGCATGTGCTTCGAGGTGTACTCGAAGATGTCGCCGACGATGCGCATCGAGGGCGCCGGCGGATAGATGTAGGTGTTCCGGACCATGAACTCCTTCAGGATGTCGTTCTGGATGGTCCCGGTGAGCTGCTCGGTCGCTACGCCCTGCTCCTCGGCCGCCACGACGTAGAGGGCGAGGATCGGCAGCACCGCGCCGTTCATCGTCATCGACACGCTCATGCGGTCGAGGGGGATGCCCTCGAAGAGGACTCGCATGTCGAGGATCGAGTCGATCGCGACGCCCGCCATGCCGACGTCGCCGAAGACGCGCGGGTTGTCCGAGTCATAGCCGCGGTGAGTCGCGAGGTCGAATGCGATCGAGAGCCCCTTCTGGCCGGCAGCGAGGTTGCGGCGGTAGAAGGCGTTCGACTCTTCCGCCGTGGAGAAGCCCGCGTACTGGCGGATCGTCCAGGGCCGCTGGACGTACATCGTCGGGTAGGGGCCGCGCACGTAGGGTGCCTGGCCCGGGAGTCCGCCGAGATGGGGGAGGCCTTCGCGGTCCGCGGGGGCGTAGCGCCGGCGCAACGCGATGCCCGCGGCGGTGGGCGTGGGCTCCGCGTCGTCACCGTCCTCGTCTCCGATGCTCGCCGCGGGGAGCTCCTCCCACGCGACCGCGGGCTCGCCTTCTCCGCGGGCCGCTTCCCAGGCGCGACGGGCGAGATCGGCGGTCAGGGCCTCGACGTAGCCGCTGCCGGCCGCGGGATCGGCGACCGCGTCGAGATGGGCCTCCTCGGCGAGCAGGGCCTGGGTGCAGGCCGCAAGGCGCGAGGCGTCCAGCTCGACCTCGGCGCCTCGCGCCTCGATCGGGGCGGTCGCGATCGAATCGGCTCCGGCCACCGCCGCGGCGAATGTCGCGGTCGTGGCGCGCAGGTGATTGGTCCAGGCTTCGTCGCTCCAGCCGCGGCGCGAAGGCCTGGCGTGGACGCGGGCGCGTTGGGCCTCCGCGTCGCCGCCGAGGGCCGCGACGGCGTGTGCCCAGGAGAGGCGCAGGGCGCGCAGGGTCGCGATCGAGACGAAGAAGTCGCCCCCGAGCTCGAGTTCGAACTCGAGCTCGGCGCAGACGTCGACGAGCGAGCGCCCGTCGGTCTGTGCGGCCCGCAGGATCTCCAGGCCGCCGCGCAGGAGAGTGGCGAGCTGCTCGACGGGCTCGCCGGTTTCCCGTGCGCTGATCTGCTCGACCCCCAGGCCCTGCGCGCCTCCTGTGGGGTGCAGCTCCATCCCCGACTCGGCGGCGAGCCGCCTCAGGCGATCCAGCTCCGGTCCCGCAACCGCGCCGAGGCGCAGCCCGTCGATGCCCTGCCGCCGCGCCGCCTCCAGGTCGACCGCAGCGCCGGGATCGACTTCCACGTGCCGCGCCCAGGTCGCCGCGGTCCGCGTCGGGACCGCCTCGGCCGCGGCCCGGTCGTCGTAGAGGGGTTGGATCGCGAGGCCCCAGGGCGCCTGGCTGACCAGGCGCTCCTCGAAGCTCTCGCCCTTCAGTCCCGCCTCGGCGGCGGCGCGCCAGCGGTCGAAGCCGGCGAGGGCCTCTCGCGTCTCGGGCTGCGGTTCGGCTCGGCTCATGGCAGGGTCGCGGGTGCGCGGGGGCCCCGGCGGAATGCGGCAGGGTACCATCTGGGCCCGAGCGCCCTCTCCGAGCCCCAGCCCATCCACCGCCCACCTACCGGAGGTACCCCCGTGGAGCGACCCTTCCGAATCCTCGGCCTGCAGCAGGTCGCCGTCGGCGGCGACGACAAGGCGCGCCTGCGGCACCTCTGGGTCGATCTCCTGGGGCTCGAGCTCGAGGGGGAGTACCGTTCCGAGCGCGAGAACGTGGACGAGGACATCGCCGTCGTCGGTCGGGGACCGGCGCGGGTCGAGGTCGACCTGATGCAGCCCATCGACCCCGAGCGGCGGCCCGACGTGCGTCGTCCCCCCTTGAACCACGTCGGTCTGTGGGTCGACGACCTGGGCGCGGCGGTCGAGTGGCTGGCCGGACAGGGCCTGCGATTCGCCCCCGGCGGGATCCGCAAGGGAGCGGCGGGCCACGACGTCTGCTTCGTCCATCCCAAGGGGAACGAGGAGCACCCCCAGGGCGGGGAGGGTGTCCTGATCGAGCTCGTGCAGGCCCCGCCCGAGGTGGTGGCGGCCCTGGGCGAGGCGTAGAGGGGCCTCACGGCGCTTTTACGAAGCCGTTCGTAGATTTCTACGAAGGCTGTCGTACAAAGGGTCGATCCCACCGGCGACCCCACCCGCCCCGCCATGCCGACTCCCCCGTCCAAGCGACCCACCGACGCCCAGCTCCACCTGCTCTCGGTCCTCTGGCGCCACGGACCCGCGACCGTCCGCGAAGTCCACGAGGCCCTGCCGCCCGACACGCGGCGCGGCTACACGACGACCCTGAAGCAGCTCCAGATCATGGCCGAGCAGGGGCTGGTCGAGCGCGACGAGTCCCAGCGCAGCCACGTCTACCGTGCCCGGGTCGGTGAGGAAGAGACCCAGGGGCGCCTGGTGGACGACCTCGTCAGCAAGGCCTTCGGCGGATCGGCCGCGCGCCTGGCGATGCACGCTCTGCGCGGTCGCCGCGCGAGCACGGAGGAGCTCGACACGATCCGCGCCTTGCTCGACGGCCTCGAGGGCGGGGGCCAAGAGGAGGAGTCGCGATGACGGGGCACGACTGGGGCCACTGGAGCCAGGCCCTGGCCTGGACCCTGATCCACTTCCTCTGGCAGGGGCTGGCCATCGCGGTGGTCCTCGAGGGCTGGCTCGCCCTCGCGCGACCGAGCTCGGCGAGCCAGCGCTACCTCGCGCGTTGCGTCGCCCTCGTCGCGCTCCTGATCGCGCCGGCGTTGACCCTCGTGCACTTCCTGGGGCGCCCGCTCGGGGAGGACGCGAGCGCGGCGGGAGAGAGCGCGGGTGCCCTGTTGCCATTCCCCGTGCAGCTCCCGGGCCCCGCCCCGACCTGGATCGTGATCGCCTGGGGCGCCGGCGCCACCTGGCTCCTCGTGCGCCTCGCCATCGACTGGTTGCACGTCGAAGGCCTGCGCTCGGTCGGCTCGCCCTTGTCGCCCGAGTGGCAGGCGCGCTTCGAGCGCCTCGCGCGCGAGCTCGGCGTCCGCGCCCGGGCGCGCGTCGTCCAGGGCGCCGGCGTGGCCGCGCCCGTCGCCTTCGGATTCCTGCGCCCGGTCGTGCTCCTGCCGGCGCGCCTCTTCAGCGGGCTCTCCGCGGACCAGATCGAGGCGCTCATCGCCCACGAGCTGGCTCACGTCGCCCGCCATGACTACCTCGTGAACCTCGTGCAGTCCGTCGCGGAGGCCCTGCTGTTCTACCACCCGGCCGTGTGGTGGATCTCGCGGGGTCTGCGCGTCGAGCGCGAGTTCTGTTGCGACGACCGTGCGGTCGCCGTGACGCAGGACGGCCTTTCCTACGCCCGCGCCCTGACCGCCCTCGAGGAGTGGCGGGGGGGCCAAGCACTCCAGCTGGGGGTCTCGACCCTCGGAGGATCACTCATGCATCGCATCCAACGCCTGGTCGGGGCCGCCCCCGACCGCCGTCCCGGACCGCGGCCGTTGCACGCCGCCGCTACCTTCCTCGTCCTCACCTCGATGGGGGCCTCGGCCTTCGGACTCGCACGGGCGACGGCTCCAGCGTCCGCCCACGAGTGTCGCTGCCGCTGCCACGAGGCAGAAGCTCCAGTGCCGGCTCCGGACGAGTCCTTCGCCCGCCGCTGGCGTGCCGGGGCCGAAGCCGCGCCGCGAGTCGAACGCGGGGACTCCTTCCGCGTCCGCTTCGAGCGTCCCGAGTCGACCCCCGAGCCGGACGTCCGCTTCGAAGAGCGGCAATTCGCCCGGCGAGACCGCGAACGGGCTGCCCGCTCCAGCCGCCTTCGCGCGCGGAGCCGCTACTTTGCTCCGCCGGACTCCTCCGCGGACGGGCGCTTCCCTGTGAAGCGCGAGGCGCGCCGAGAACGGCGCTTCGGTCCCCTGCCGGGGGAGCTGAGGCGCAACGACCCCCAGCCCTTCCCCGAGTCGGCCGAGGAACTTCGCACGCGCGGACGGCGCAGGGCGGAGAAGCGTGCGCCGGCGGTCGAGGGCTTCCCCGGCCGTGAGCCGCAGCGAGAGTGGCTCGACCGCGCGCGCTCCTCGCGTGAGCTCGCGCCCCAGGCCTGGCCGGACTCCTTCGTCGAAGAGCGGCTGCGCTGAGGCCCGGTGAATCTCGACGGGGCGGCGGCCCGGCCGTCGCCCCGATCCTCGGGACCTACTGCTCCTGGACCTGGCGCAACGCCTGGTTGAGCTTGTCCAGGGAGAAGGGCTTCATCAGGAAGACCTCGAAGTCGTTGCGCGTGGCCTCGTCGTAGTAGCCCGACATGAAGATCATCGGCAGGTCGGGCCGGGCACTGCGCAAGCGCTCCCCGAGCAGGCGACCGTCCCCGTCCGGCAGCCGCAGGTCCGTCAGGACGACGTCGACCCGATTCGACGCTTCCTCGAAGGCCTCGTGGGCGGCAGCGAGGGTCGCCGCCTCGAGCACCCGGTGGCCGGTCCCGGAGAGCAGCGAGGCGATCGTGCGGCGCACGATGTCGTCATCCTCGACGAGCAGCACGGTCTGGTCGCCCTCGTCGACCGGTTCGGGCGGGACGGCGGGGACGAGGGTGACCTCCGTCTCGATCTGTGGCAGGAAGAGGTGGACCCGGAAGCCGCCGCCATTCGGCGCCTCGACCGCGGTCTCGCCTCCGAGGCTCGAGAGGATCTCCCGCACCGCCGCCAGTCCGGGGCGCGCGAGCTCCTTCACCGCCTGGAGCTCGTGGCCGGGCGCCCGGCCCTCGACGACCCAGAGGAGCTCGACGTAGGTCGTCTCGGGATCGTGCTCGCGGAACTGCTCTTCGAGGGTCGCGACCTCCGCCAATCGACTCTCGACCACCAGGCGACCGCCCCCCGGCAAGGACTCGCGCGCCGCGAGGGCCAGGGTGATCATGGCGCGCTCCAGCTGGTGACGGTCGGCGTGGACCTGCTCCACCGAGTCGTCGAGGACGAGCTCGAGCTCGATGCGGCTGCCCAGGGCGCTGCGCAAGATCGACGCCAGCTCCTGCAGGAGCTCGTTGAGCTCGAGGATCTCGTAGGCGGCGTTCTGCTTGCGCCCGAATGCGAGCAGCTTCTTCACGAGCGCCGAGCCGCGTTCCCCCGCCTCGCGGATGCACCCCACGTGCTCCTGGATGCGCAGGTCCTCGGCGCACTCCCCGGCGATCACCTCGTTCGTTCCGAGGATGGCCGTCAGGAAGTTGTTGAAGTCGTGGGCGACCCCCGTCGCCAGCTCCCCGACCGCGCGCAGCTTGTGGGCCTCCAGCAGCTGCTGCTCCAGGCGCTGGCGAGCTTCGATGTCGTAGATCGTCGCCTGCACCACCTGGCGGCCGCTGAGGGGGTAGAGGCAGGCGCGGAACTCGATCGGCGGGCCGAAGACCGGATCGATCTCCGCCGGGCGCACGATCCACTCGCCGCCGCCCTCCAAGTGGCTCAGGCCGGCGCGCACCTCGCCCTCGTCCAGCCCGATCAAGTCGCTGAGGTACTGGTCACGAAGCTCGTCGGCGGCGTTGCCGAAGTAGCTCGCGGCCGCGGCGTTGGCCTCGAGCACCAGAGCGCTCTCGGGGTCGACCAGGAGCTGGATGGCCGGGTTTTTCTCGAACATCTCCCGGTAGCGACGCTCGGACTCGTCGAGTGCGTCGCTGCTCTCCTGGATCTTGACCTCGAGGCTCGCGGAGCGGCGCCGGCTCGTGACGAGGCTCGCGAGCAAGAAGCCGAGGGCCAGGAGCCCCACGGCGAAGAGCGCACGCACCCAACCGAGCTGCCACATCGGCTTGCGCACACGGAACTCGGGACTGGAGACCACTGGGCCCCAATCGCCGTGGGGCGACCGGGCTTGCAAGTCGAGCCGGTAGTCCCCCGGGGGCAGGTTCGTGTAGCGCAGGACGTTCCGCGTAATCGGGCGCTCGGGGAGCCACTCGTCGTCGAAGCCCGCCAGGCGCGCGCGGAAGCGCGCCACCCCCGGCTCCCCGAAGCAGACCGAGCGCAGGCGAAACTCGATGTCGCTGAAGCGCTCCAGGCCCTGGGCGTGCTCCAGGTCGACGGGTTGCCCGCCGACGGCCACGCCCAGCAGCTCGATCGTCGTCTCGTGGCTCTCGGACTCGGCCGGGCCCAGGAAACGCGAGAGGCCTCCGGAGGTCCCGACCCAGATCCGTCGCTGCGAGTCCTCGATCAGGCCGGAGCGGTTCACCTCGTTGCCCAGCAAGCCCGTGGACTCGTGGTAGCTGTGCAGCTCGCGGCCGTCCCAGCACTCGAGGCCGCGGCCCGTTCCGAACCAGATCTTGCCCGCGCTGTCCTCGAGCATCGCGTAGATCGGACCGTCGAGCCCCTCATCCCCGGGAACGACGTCGAAGGCTCGTCCGTGGATCTCGCAGAGACCGCTGCTGGTTCCGACCAACGTCCTGCCCGGACGCTCGACGCGCCCCGTCCGCGTCACGAGAACGGAGAAGACGTCCGAGCTCAACGTGCGCTCCGGCGGGTGGACGAACTCCCACACTCCTTCGCGCTCCGCCAAGAGGCCACCCGTGATGAGGGCGGCGAAGGTCTCGCCGCCCTCGAAGTGGAACAGCTTCCGAATCCGCTGCTGGCCGATGCTCGTCTCCTTGCGCCTCAGGACGGTGCCCTGCAGGTCCCAGAATCCGCTGTTGGAGCCGACGAGGAGGCCCGCGCCGGGTCTGGCCAACACCGACGAGCAGTAGATCGGGGCCTCGCTCGCGACCCAGCTCAGGCCCTCTTGGCGGCTCCAGTGACCGAGCCCGAGGTTTCCCGCGGCGATCCAGGCGCCACCCTCGCCGTCCGAGCAGAGGTCGAGGACGCGCTCGTTGCGCGCCTTGGAGTGGCTCTTCTCGGGGAACGAGAAGGTCGCGGCCACATTCCCGTCCTCCAGGAGGCTCAGCCCGCCTTGGTGGCCGAGCAAGAAGGCGTCGTGGTCGACCTCCGTGATCGCCGAGACCTCGTCGTCCAGGAGACCTTGGCCCGAGTCGTAGCCCTCGAATTGCTGGGGCGGGATGCGAGTCGCGCCGCGCAGGTTCGCGACCCAGACGTTCCCGTCCCTGTCTCGACGCATCCTCGACACCCCGCGCGAGATCAGCCCTTCGGCTTGCCCGAGCATGCGCAGCTCGCTGAGGTTCTGGTCGAAGAGCCAGAGGTCGAGGGTCGTCCCGAGGAAGATCTCCCCCCGATCGCCGTGCAGGATGGAGCTCGAGTGCGCCGTCCCGACGGGCAGCGGCCCGTCGATCCAGGGAATCCGTTCGAGCTCCCCCTCCCAAACGCTCCCGATCCAGTCTTGGGTCAGGACGCAGAGTCTCTCCGTCGCCGGGTCGGCGTCGATGCCCACGATCGGACCCTCTCCCTCGCGCAGCTGGAGCCACGGCTCCAGCTGGCGAGACTCCAGCGCCAGTCGCTCGAGGCCCCGCTCGCTCCCGATGAAGACCTCACCCAGGGCCGCCCGGATCGAGTGGATCACGCTCGCCTGCCAGTCCGGCGTGCGCTCGAACGGCTGCCAGGCCTCGCCGTTCCAGGCCCAGACATGACGGGTCGAGGCGACGATCACGACGTCGCTCCCGTCCGGACCTGGAACGACCTCGAACCCCCGACCTGCGCGCACGTCCAGAGTCGGCGTCGGGGAAGGATGGAAGCTCCAGAGCCCGTCCGCGAAGGACGCCAAGGGCTCGTCGTGCTGATTGGGGAGCACCCACATGCGCCCGTCCGAGCCCTGGGCGAGGCGCTCGGGGATGAAGTTCTCCGGCAGCTCTTCGCCCGCGCGGAACACCTCCCAGTCGACGCTGTCGAAGAGGAAGATCCCGCTGCGCGCGGCGAACCAGATCCGGCCGTCCGGGCCTTGCGCAACGTCCGTCAGCCGCGGATCGGAGAGGCCGTTGCGCTCCGAGTACTGGCTCGTCTGCAGGCGCTGCGGCGGAGCGACGAAGGCCGACGCACTCGACGAGAGCAGCGAGGCCAGCAACCAGGCGGAGGCGATCGGGCCCCACGATCGACGCAATTCTCTCGTGGACGGCAGGGTCATCTTCCGGCTCGAGCCGCGTCGATCCGCCGCGCGCTCGTGCCCATGGAAGGATAGGGGCCGGGCCCCACCCAGTCGACGGTCCTCAGCCCCGAAGCGCTCGGCTCCCCTCGCCCTCGCTCCGGAGTGGGACTGGAGCGTCCTGCAGGACCTGCGCGTAGACCTCCGCGTAGCGGTCGACCTGATCCTCTGCGAGGAACTCGCGTGTGACGCGCGCCGGGCCGTTGGCGCTCAAGCGCTCGCGCAGCTCGGCATCGTCGAGCACTCGCTCGAGGGCGGCGGCCAGGGCTCCTGGATCTTCGGGGGGCACGAGGAGCCCGGTACCCTCGGACTCAACGGCGTGGGCCAGGCCACCGACGCGACTCGCGACGACGGGTTTGCCGACGGCCATCGCCTCGAGAGCGGCCACGCCCATGCCCTCGCGTCGCGAGGGCAGCACGAAGACGTCGCAGGCACCCAGCAGGTCCGGCGCGTCCTCGCGCCGCCCGAGGAAGTCCACGCTCTCGCCCAGCCGGAGATCCGCGACGAGCTGGCGCAATGGCCCTTCCTCCGGGCCCGAGCCCGCGATCCAGAGCGCCGGCAGCGGGTCCGCGCGCCGCTCCCGCAGCCGAGCGAGGGCCTCGAGCAAGACGTCGAGACCCTTGCGGCGATCGAGGCTCGCCAGGGAGAGGAGGGCGAGTCGGCCGGACTCGAGGCCGAGGGACCTCCGAACCTCTCGCGCTCCTCGAGCGGGCTCCAGGCTCCGCGGCTCGACGGCGTCCGGGATGAGCTCGATGCGCGCAGGGTCCACGCCGCCCCGGCGCAGGAGCTCGACCACCGCCGGCGAGATCGCCACGACTCGGCGCGTCAGCGCGCCGTAGACCAGGCGCGTGCGCGGCCCGCGGCGCACGACGCGGTCCATGCGCCGTGTGCTCAGAGCCGGGACGCCGGCCAGCTTGGCCGCGAGGCCGCCGAGCCAGGTCGCGCGCCCCGTGTGCAGGTGCACGAGGTCGACCGCGCGCTCGCGCAGGACCCGCCGGATGGCGGGCACGGCCCGCGCGTCCAGGTCGTTGCGCATCGAGACCGTGACGACCTCGAAACCCTCCTCCCGCGCCGCGAGCTCGGTCCGCGAGCCCGGTCGGCAGATGACGAGGTCCCCGTGGCCGCGCTCCCGGAGGCCGCGCAGCAAGAGGAACATCTGCGCCTCGCCCCCGGAGAAGCCCGGCTCCGAGTTGACGTGGGCGACGTGGAGCGGCGCGCGGCTCGTCACCCTTCCATCAGAGCAGAGGGGCGCGCTTGCTTCCAGGGGCGCGCCCGGCTCGAATGGGCGAATCGCGCCGTCGACGGGGCGCTTTCGAGCACATGGCGCACCCAGGCGAGTCGCAGACGTTCGAGATCGGGGGCCGGCCCGTCGGGGGCAGCGCGCCCGCGCTGATCATCGCGGAGGCGGGCAGCAACCACGACGCCCGGCTCGACCGGGCCCACGAGCTCGTCGACGCGGCGGCGGCCGCGGGCGTGGACGCGATCAAGTTCCAGCTCTTCGAGGCGCGCCGGCTCTATCCCCGGACGGCGGGGCGCTGCGACTACCTCGGCCTCGAGACCTCGATCTACGACCTGATCCAGGCCATGGAGTTGCCGCCGGAGTGGCTCGCGGAGCTCCGTCACCACAGCCGCGAGGTCGGCCTGGCCTTCCTGGCTTCGCCCTTCCACGAGGCGGCGGTGGAGCTGCTCGCGGAGCACGTCGACGCCTTCAAGATCGCCTCCTACGAGCTGACCCACGAGCCCTTGCTCGAAGCCGTCGCGGCCCGCGGGCTGCCGGTGATCCTCTCGACCGGGGCCTCGACCCTGGAGGAGTGCCGCCGCGCGCTCACGGTCCTGCGCGGGGCTGGCTGCGAGGAGCTCGTGCTCTTGCAGTGCACGGCGCGTTACCCGACCGAGCCGGAGGACGCCGACGTACGCGCCCTCGTTTCCTTGCGCGAGGAGCTGGGCGTCCCGACCGGCTTCTCCGACCACACCCGCGACCCGCTGGCGGCGCCCAGCGCGGCGGCGGCCCTCGGGGCCTGCGTGATCGAGAAGCACTTCACCCTCGACCGGAGCTTGCCCGGCCCCGACCACGCCTTCGCCGTCGAGCCCGACGAGCTCACGCGGCTCGTCGAGGCCGTGCGCGGAGTCGAGGCGGTGCTCGGAGACGGGCAGAAGGAGGTGCGTGCGGTGGAGGAGGAGCTGCGGGGCTTCGCGCGGCGGGCGCTCTTCACGACCCGCGCCGTGGCCGCCGGTGAGGCCTTCGGGCCCCGGAACACGGCAGCCCTGCGTCGCGGCCAGCTCGCCGCGGGCCTCGAGCCCGCGCGCCAGGCCGAACTCTTCGCGTGTGTCGCCGTCCGTGACCTCGCGGAGGAGGCGCCCCTGGAGGCCGGCGACCTGGCGCTGCTCGAGGAGGCCCACGCCGGCGTCGAGCCGCTCCTCTTGCGGGCCGCGACCGAAGCGGACTCCGAGCTCTTGCTCGAATGGGCGAACGATCCGGAGACCCGGACCGCCTCCCACCAGCGCGCGCCCATTCCCCGGGCGGAGCACGAGGCCTGGTTCGCGGGCGTCCTCGCCGACCCGACGCGCCGACTCTTCGTCGCTCAGGTCGCGGGCGAGGCCGTCGGAAGCTTGCGCCTCGACGAAACGGCCGGAACGGCCGAGGTCAGCGTCGTCCTCGCCCCACACCGGCGCGGACGAGGATTGGGTCGGCGGCTCCTGGGGCTGGCGTTGCGCCGCGCAGCACTCGCGGGCCTCGAGCGACTCGACGCCCGCGTGCTCCCCGAGAACGTGGCCAGCCGTCGCGCCTTCGAGGCCGCGGGCTTCGAGCTCGTGGGCGAGACCGAGGTCGACGGGCGGCGTGTCCTGCGCTACGGAGCTCGCCTTGGAGCTTGACGCCGTCGTCGTCGGGGGGAACGTGCGCGGGCTCGTGGCGGCCCACATGCTCGACTCCCTGGGCTTCCGGACGCTCGTCGTGGAGCGCGCGCCCTTCCTCGGCGGCGCTGACGGGAGCTTCCGTGCAGCCGACGGCACGCGCTTCGAGTACGGAATGCACGTCCTGGACGAAGACCGCTCTCCGCTCGCGACGCGCCTCTTTCGTCGCGCCGTCGAGGGCCGCTTCCATCGCGTGCGCCTCGAACGTGGGCTCGTGCTGCGCGGGGAGATCGTGCCCTATGCGCCGCGGCGCGAAGAGCTCCCCTCTGCCTTGGGCGCGCTCCTGCCGGAGGGCGAGCTGGTCGACGACCTCGGGAACGACGCGCCGACCCGCGAGCGCCTCGCGCGCTGTTACGGCCGCCCCTGGTGCGATCTCGTCTTCGACGAGGTCCTGCCCTCCTATCCCAGCGAGCACCGCCACGCCGCCTTCGGGGTCGCCGAGAACGAGCTCGTCGCCAACGTCTACCCCTGGTTCTTCCCGCGCGCGCGGCGCCAGGCGAAGAGCGGGGACGAATCGCGCGCCTTCCACGACAGGCTGCGCGCGGGCGAAGCCCAGTACCTGCTCTACCCCGCCGAGGGGGGCTTCGGCGGCTTCGTCGAGGGCCTCGCGCGTCAGCTCGACCCCGAGCGCGTCGAGCTCCGCCTGGGCTGCGAGGCGCGCTTCGAGGTCGACCCCGCGACGCATTCGATCGTCTGCGCGCAGATCGAGAATGAGGAGGTGCACGCCCGCCACTGGTTCTGGGCCGGGCCCTGGCCCGCGCTCTGCCACCTCCTCGAGCTGCCGTGCCAGGAGACGAGCACCGATCGCATCTTCGTCGGGAGCTTCCGCTTCGACCGACCCGCGAGCTGCGCCTACAACGAGCTGCTCGTGGGGGACCCCGCCTTGGCGCTCAACCGCGTGTACTTCCCGGCGCGCTTCCGCGAGTCCGAGGAGCCCCTCTTGCAGGTGGAGTACGCCCTCCCCGAGGCCGCCGACCCCCCGACCGATCCCGAGGTCTGGCGCGAGCGCTGGCTCGCGGACCTGGAGCGAATCGGCTTGCTCGACGGGAGCCAGCGCGTCGAGCTCTTCGACTTCAAGACGCGCGTCATGCACTTCAACGGCTTCGGGATGGAGGGCGAGCGTTTGCGCGACGCCGACCCGGGGCTGCTGCACCCCGCGGCGAATCTCCACCCCCTCGTGCCGTCGATGGCGAACCTGAACCTGAACTCCCACGTGCCGCGCACGGTGGCCCAGGTCGCGGCGGTGCTGGCGGGGGAGGACTGAGGGCGACGGTGGAGGACCGGCAACACCTCTTCGTGCGCGTCGACGCGTCGCCGTCGATCGGGACGGGGCACTTCGTCCGTTGCTTCTCCCTCGCCCAGCACTGGCGGGACGAGGTGGGGAAGGTGACCTTCGTCGGCACGCTGCCCGAGGCCCTCGGCCGCGGGCTCGAGGCGGAGGAGATCGAGTGCGTCTCGCCCGGCGCGGCCCGGATCCCGGCCGCCGCGCCGCTCGTCGTCGACGGCTACGACTTCCGGGCCGAGGAGCTCGCCGGCCTGCGCGCGCGACCCGGGCCGCTGCTCTTCGTGGACGACAACCGGCACCTCGATCGCTACGAGGTCGACTGGTTGCTGAACGCAAACCCGCACGCGGAGGATCTCGCCTACGGTGACGAGATGGGCGGGAAGCTGCTCGGTCCGCGCTTCGCCCTCTTCCGTCGCGACCTCCGGCGCGCCGCGCAGGCACCGCGCGAGTACCCCGGGCGCGCGGATCGGTTGCTGCTCACCTGCGGCGGCGCCGATCCGCGCAACGACACCCTCGAGCTCCTCGCTGTCCTCGACGCCCTCGACCTGAAGGGCGCGGAGCTGCGCGTCGTCGTCGGCCCCCTCAACCCCCACTTCGGCGTCCTGGCGGAACACGTCGCCGCGCGCGCCGGCTCCATCGAGCTCCTCCGCGATCCGGAAGTCCCCGCCCTCCTCGCCTGGGCCGATCTCGCCATCGCCTCGAGCGGCAGCGGGGCCCTCGAGCTGGCCCTCTTCGGCCTGCCGAGCCTGACGGTCGCCATCGCCGGCAACCAGGAAGCCGGAGGGCGCTCCCTTGCGGCGCGGGGCACGACCCGCTGGCTGGGGAGGCGCGAGGAGCTCGAAGCGGACGGCCTGCGCTCCGCTTTGCGCGAGCTGCGCGAGGACCGGACGGCGCGCCGGCGCATGGGGGAGAGCGGACGGCGATTGATCGACGGCCGCGGCGTCGGCAGAGTGGCGCGCGTCCTGCTCGGCCCTCCTGGCTCGGATTGAATCTTCCCCCCGACCGAGCTGACGACCCGCACCCAGTGACGAACCCCATGCCGGAGCCCCCGAACGACTTCTCCATCTTCGACGGGCGTTCGGTGCTCGTCACCGGCGGCACGGGCTCCTTCGGCCGTTCCTTCGTGCGCACGCTCCTGGAGCGGAGCGACGTCGCGCGCTTGATCGTGTTCAGCCGCGACGAGCTCAAGCAACACGAGATGCAAGCGGCCCTCGGGACCGTCGAGCGGCTGCGCTACTTCCTCGGGGACGTGCGCGACCGCGAGCGCCTCTACCGGGCCTTCGTCGGCGTCGACGTCGTCGTGCACGCCGCGGCCCTCAAGCAGATCCCGGCGGCCGAGTACAACCCCTTCGAGTTCGTCAAGACGAACATCCTCGGGGCCCAGAACATCATCGACGCGGCCATCGACCGCGGTGTCGAGCGCGTCGTGGCGCTCAGCACCGACAAGGCCTCGAGCCCGATCAACCTCTACGGCGCGACCAAGCTCGTGAGCGACAAGCTCTTCGTGAGCGGCAACGCCTACGCGGGGAGCGCCGCGACGCGCTTCGCCGTCGTGCGCTACGGGAACGTCGTCGGCAGCCGCGGCAGCGTCGTCCCGCACCTGCGCGGGCTCGCGCCCGGCGAGACCTTCCGCCTGACCGACCCGCGCATGACGCGCTTCTGGATCACCCTGGACCAGGCCGTGGGCTTCGTCGCTCGAGCCGCATCGTGCATGCGCGGGGGCGAGATCTTCGTGCCGAAGCTCCCGAGCATGAAGCTGACCGACCTCGTCGACGCCCTGGCGCCCGAGGCCCGCGTCGAGACCATCGGCGTTCGCCCCGGCGAGAAGCTGCACGAGGAGATGATCAGCGTCGACGAGGCGCGCCGCACCTTCGACCTCGGCGAGCACTACGTCATCCGTCCCGAGATCGACTGGGACGGTCGCGACGACCTCGCGGGGGTCGCCGTCGCGGAGGGCTTCGCCTACGCGAGCGACACGAACCCCGAGTGGCTGGGTCGCGACGAGCTCCTGGCCCTCCTGGAGGGGTGAGCGGGGCGTGGGCGAGGACCGCGAGCTGCCGTACGGGCGCCAGTGGGTCGACGAGGAGGACGTCGAGGCCGTGGCGCGCGTGCTGCGCGGCGACTGGCTGACGACCGGGCCGCTGGTCGCCGAATTCGAGGCGGAGCTCGCGCGCGCGGCCGGTGCGCCCTTTGCGGTCGTCTCGAGCTCGGGCACCGCGGCCCTGCACTCCGCTTACGTCGCGGCGGGGCTCGGACCCGGCGACGAGCTCCTGACCTCGCCCTTGACCTTCGTCGCCACCGCGAGCTGCGCGCGCCACCTCGGGGCGACGGTGCGCTTCGCCGACGTCGACCCGGACACCGGCAACCTCGACCCCGAGGCCGCGGCGGCCGCGATCGGACCGAGGACGAGGCTCCTCGTGCCCGTGGACTACGCCGGCCACCCGGCCGATTACGAGGCCATTGCGCCGCTGGCGAAGAGCCACGACCTGGCCCTCGTCGCTGACGCCGCCCACTCCTTCGGCGCGACCTACCGCGGTGAGCCCGTGGGCAGCCTCGCCGACGCGACGACGACGAGCTTCCACCCGGTCAAGCTCGTCACCAGCGCGGAGGGTGGCGCGTTGTTCACGGCGCGAGAGGACTGGGCCGAGCGCGCCCGCGCCTTCCGCAACCACGGCATCGAGGCGGGGGAAGCGGGCTCGCCGCCGTGGCATTACGAGATCCGCGAGCTGGGACTCAACTACCGCCTCCCGGACGTGCTCTGCGCCCTGGGGCTCAGCCAACTCGGCAAGCGCGAGGCCTTCTTGAGTCGCCGGCGCGAGCTCGCCGGCCGCTACGTGGAGGCCCTGGGAGACGTCGACGCCCTGGAGTTGCCCGTCGTGCGCGAGGGAGTCCAGCCCGCCTGGCACCTCTTCGTCCTGCGCGTGCGTGAGGCGAGCCGACGGCGAGCCTTCTTCGAGGGCCTGCGCGCGCGCGGTCTGCGCGTTCAGTTGCACTACATCCCCGTGCACCTGCACGCGGCCTTCCGCGAGCTGGGTCAAGGCGCCGGGAGTTGTCCGGTTGCCGAGGATTACGCCGCCCGCGCTCTGTCGATCCCGCTCTACCCGCGCATGACCGAGGACGACTTCGCGCGCTCGGTCGAGGCGATTCGCTGCGCGGCGCGCGAACTGCTCTGAGTCCCGCCCTCGCGGCGGGGCGGCTCTACCAGGCGCGGGGGTCGATCGCCGCGCGCGGGACCTCGGCGAAGGCCTCGCGCAGCGCAGCGACGAGCTCTGGCTCGAGGCGCCGCTCGCTGGCCTCGCCGCTCGCGCGCAGTTGTTCGGGGGCCTCGGCGCCGATCACGACGCGAGAGGCGCCGAGCTCCAGGGCGAAGGCGATCGCGATCTCCGCCGGTTGCAGGCTCCAGTCCGCGAGGATCGCGCGTAGCCGCCGCAGGGGCTCGCGAGCGGCCTCCTGGGGCGGCGCGAGCTCCTCGGGCTCGAGGGTGAGCAACCCTTGCAGCAGGACGCTGCGCGCGTGGACCTCGACGCCCACGTTGCGCAGGCTCGTGAGGAGGCGGCCCTGCGCGAAGCGCTGGTCGAGGAGGCTCAGGGGGAGCTGCACCACGCTCCACGCCTCGCCCTCGGGCAGGAGCTCGAGCTCCTCGGGCTCGTAGACCGAGACCCCGAGCCGCGCGACGCGTCCGCGCTCGACCTCGCGCTCGAGGGCGGCGCGCAGGGCGCCGCCGTGGCTCCCGAGGTCCGCGACGTCGTGCACGAGGAGGGTCTGGACCCGCTCGAGGCCGAGGCGCTCGAGGGAGGCGTCGAGGCCCTGCTCGACGAGCTCCGGGACCCAGTCGGTGGGGATCCCGCCGGGCAGGCTCGCGACCTTCGTCGCGACCTCGAAGGGCGGACGCCCCCCCCGGATGCGCACGAAGGCCCCGATGCGCGCCTCCGCCATGCCGTAGGCCGGCGCGCAGTCGAGCCCGCGCACGCCCTCGGCCTCCGCCGCCTCCAGGAGCCGCCGCGCCTCCCCCTCGCTCGGCAGCCCGCTGCGGTTGGCGATGCCGTACTCCAGCCCGAGCTGGGCCGTGCCGAGGATCAGACGCTCGCGAGACACGGCGCGTCGGCGGGCCAGGGGAAGTCGGGCACGAGGAAGTCCGGCACGACCCAGCGGCTCCCCTCGCGGCGCCACAGTCGGCGGTCGCGGAAGCCCTCCAGGGTGCGGTGGTAGTCGGCGACCTCGATGCCGATCCAGGCGCAGAAGGCCTCGATCTCCGCGTGGGGCGTCTCGTCGCCGAGCTCGCGCAGGGCGTCGATGGCTTCCGCGCGGGAGAGGTGTCCGGCGCGAATCTCCATCGAGAGGGTATCCCAGGAGCGCGTGATGCCGAACTTGTGCCACTTGGGGTGGTGGTGGACGGCGATGTGGCGGTCGTCGATGTTGACGAAGTCGAGGTGGCCGACGGCCGCGCCCTCCGCCCGGGCCCGGAAGCCGTGGGCCGAGGCGACCGCGAGGGAGCCGCGCGGGTCCCAGGGGAAGTAGTAGCCGAGGAAGAGGACCGCGAGCCCCGCGGCCTCGAGCTCCGCCTCGCTCGGCAGGCGGTAGGCCGCGAGCTCCTCGCGCGTGAGGCCGTCGCCGACCCAGTCCTCCACGGTCGTCCCCGCGGTCACGCCGAAGGTCCGCAGCCACTCGCGGGTCACGCGCGCGCCCGCGAGCCCCTCCTCCTCGGAGCCGTACTCGAAGGCCGAGTTCTCGCCGTAGACGACGAGCGGGATGCCGAGCTTCAGGGCGAAGCGGATCGGAGCGGAGTAGATCCCCATGTGGGCCACGAGGCCCGGGATCGCCGTGCGCAGGAAGGCGCGGCGCACGAACTCGCGCTCGACGCGCGGGGAGACGGCGAGGTCGATGTGGTCGACGCCGAGCCCGCGCAGGCCGTCGAGGTTTTCCTGGCCGAGCTCGGTCCGCCCGGGGAAGCGGTAGGTGAGGCAGAGCGGTCGCAAGCCCGAGGCGAGGCAGCGGTGGACCTGCCAGTAGCTGTCCTTGCCGCCGCTGACCGGGATCAGGCAGTCGTAGTCCGCGCCGCGCTCCTTCGCCTGCTGCGCGATCGTTGCGAAGCTCGCGGCGCGCGCCCCCCAGTCGATATCCGACTTCCTGTCCCAGTTGCGGCAGCCGTCGCAGACGCCCTCCGCGTCGAGGCGCACCCCCGGCCGCGTGTCGGGCAGGATGCAGCGATTGCAATAGGTGGGCACGTCGACCACTATGCCGACGCGCGCGAATCGACGCCAAGACAATCGAAACGACGCCGCGCTCCCCATGGGTGCCCCCGTCCACTACCACTTCGCCTCGAGCCCGCGGCACCTCCTGCTCCTGGCGGGGCTGGCCCTCGAGGCGCGCGACGCCGAGCACCACCTCTTCTTCATCGAGCACATCCCCGCCGCGGGGGTCGCGCGCTACCTGCGCATGCTCGAGAGCTGGCCGAGCTCGCCCTTCGCGTCGGTGCAGGCCCTCGAGGGGGACTGGCGGCCGGAGCTCGGGAGCCTCGCGCCCGCCGAGCGGCGGAAGCGCAAGCCGGCCCTGAAGCGCGCCTTCCGCGCCCGCAACCGCGCGCGCCTCGACGCCGCCCTCGAGCGCGCGGCGCCGGACGCGATCTTCGCGGGGATCGACAACTACTACGAGGTGCAGTACGCCCTGCACCGCGCGACGCGCCTGCGCCCGGGCCTGCGCCGCGTCTACGTGGAGGACGGGAGCTCGGCCTACGAGTACTCCTTCCGCAACCTCCACCTGCGAGAGCTGCCCAAGGAGCTCCTGCGCACCCTGCGCTACGGCCTCTGGTGGAGGCCTTGCACCCTGGCGGGGACGAGCGGCTGGCTGACCGAGGCCTACGTCGCCTTCCCGGAGCTCGTGCACGAGCGCCTGCGGGGCCTCGAGCTGCACGAGCTGCCGCGGGAGGTGTTCCTGGGGGAGGACTTCCGCCAGCTCGCCGCCGTGATGGCGGCGGAGCTCGGCGTGGACTGCGAAGGGCTCTCCGGGGCGGACGTCCTGATCGCGGTGACGAACTCCAAGTGGGCGAGCCTGCTCCCGGGCTACCGGGACACGATGGTCGGGATCGTCGAGGCTCTGCTCGCGGCCGGCCGACGCGTCGCCCTCAAGCTGCACCCGCGGGAGCAGGACCCCGACCCGCTCGGCTTGGGCCGGCGCGGAGACCTCTACGAGGTGCCGCAGCAGGCGATGTTCGAGCTGCTCGCCATCCTGGTCCGGAATCCGGAGCTGGTCGTGATCGGCGACGCCTCGACCGCGCTGATCGGCGTCCAGTGGCTGCGCCCCGAGCTCGAGACCATCGCCCTGCAGCACGACCGCGACGCGACGGGCGGGACCTTCCTCGAGCGCATCTTCGAGGAGATCGGCGTGACCCTCGAGCGCGAGCCGGCGCGCTTCGTGGAGCGCCGCTTCGGCGCCGCGGAGCCCGTGGCATGAGGGGGGTGGCGCGGTGATCGTCGCCATCGTACAGGCCCGCATGGGCTCGACGCGCCTGCCGGGCAAGGTCCTCGCCCCCGTCTGCGGGAAGCCGATGCTCGAGCGCCAGCTCGAGCGGGTGAGGCGCAGCCGCATGGTCGAGCGCCTCGTCGTGGCGACGAGCGAGGGGCCCGAGGACGACGCCGTGGCCGAGGCGGCCCGGGGGGCGGGCTGCGACAGCTACCGCGGCTCCCTCGAGGACGTGCTCGACCGCTTCACGGCCGCCGCGCGCCACTACGAGGCGACCGACGTCGTGCGCCTCACCGCCGACTGCCCGCTGAGCGACCCCGAGCTCGTCGACGACGTGCTGCGCGTGCACCTCGCCAGCGGCGCGGACTACAGCTCGAACGTGCTCGAGCCGCGCTACCCCGACGGCCTCGACGTCGAGGTGCTGCGCGCCGACGCCCTCGAGCGCGCCTGGCGCGAGGCCGTGGCGCCCCACGACCGCGAGCACGTGACGCCCTACCTCTTGCACCACCCCGAGCGCTTCCTCCTGCGCTCCGTGCAGGGCGGAGAGGACCTCTCGCGGCTGCGCTGGACCGTGGACCACCCCGAGGACCTGGCCTTCGTGCGCGCGGTCTTCGAGCGGCTCCTGCCGGAGGACCCGAGCTTCGGCTGGCGAGAGGTGCTGGAGCTGCTCGAGCGCGAGCCGCGGCTCGCCGCCGCCAACGCGCACCTCGCGCGTCCCCGGCGGCCGCTCGTCGCTCGGGAGATGATCGGGCCGGAGAGGGTCGGGGGTGGGGAGGGCGAGTCGTGAGCGAACGCTTCACGCGCTCCCAAGAGATGCTCGAGCGCGCCCTGCGCGTCGTGCCCCTCGGGGCGCAGACCTTCTCGAAGAGCGTCACCCAGTACCCGCTCGGCGTCTCGCCGCACTTCGCGAGCCGCGCCGAGGGCGCGCGCCTGTGGGACGTCGACGGCGAGGAGTACCTCGACTTCGTCGGCGCCCTGGCGGCGGTGATCCTGGGCTACGGCGACCCGGAGGTCGACGCGGCGGTCCGCGAGCAGCTCGAGCGCGGCGTGAGCTTCAGCCTCTCGACCGAGCTCGAGCTGCGCCTCGCCGAGGAGCTCGTGCGCCTCGTGCCCTGTGCTGAAAGGGTCCGCTTCGGCAAGAACGGCACCGACGCGACGAGCGCCGCCGTGCGCCTCGCGCGGGCCGCGACCGGGCGCGACCACCTGGCCCTCTGCGGCTACCACGGCTGGCAGGACTGGTCGATCGGCGCGACGAGCCGTCACGCCGGCGTGCCGCGCGCCGTGCGCGAGCTGAGCCACCCCTTCCCCTACGGCGACCTCGGGGCCCTCGAGCGCCTGCTCGCGTCGAAGCGCGGCGAGTTCGCCGCCGTGATCCTCGAGCCGATGAACCTGCGCTTCCCGCCCGAGGGCTACCTCGAGGGCGTGCGCGAGCTCAGCCGCGCCCACGGCGCGCTGCTCGTCTTCGACGAGATGGTGACGGGCTTCCGCTTCGGCCTCGGCGGCGCCCAGGAGCTCTTCGGCGTGACGCCGGACCTCGCGACCTTCGGCAAGGGCCTCGCCAACGGCTTCCCCCTGAGCGCCATCGTCGGGCGCGCCGAGGTGATGGACTGGATGGAGGAGATCTTCTTCTCCGGCACCTTCGGCGGCGAAGCGCTCTCCCTCGCCGCGGCCCTGGCGACGATCGAGAAGCTCGAGCGCGACGACGTGCCTTCCATCCTCGCGGCGCGGGGCGAGGAGCTCCAGGCAGGCCTGACGGAGCTCATCGCGGCGGAGCGGCTCGAAGAGCACTTCGAGCTCAGCGGCCACCCGAGCTGGAGCTTCCTGCGCCCGCGGCCGCGCCGGGACGTGACGAAGGCCGAGGTCGACACCTTCCTGCTGCAGGAGCTCTTCGAGCGGCGCGTCCTCTGCCTCGGTTCGTGCAACCTGAGCCTCGCCCACAGCTCGCAGGACGTCGCGCGTCTGCTCGAGGTCTACGGCGAGGTCCTGCCGCGGGCCGGGCGCCTGGTCGAGCGCGGGGAGCTGGGTGAGCACCTGCGGTGCGAGCCGCTGGTGCCGCTCTTCAGCGTGCGATGAGCGCGGGACGGGTGCGCTGATGGCCGGACCCGCGAGCCCGCACAGCCTCGAGCACCTGGCGCAGCGCTACCGGAACTACGTCCGGCCGGCGGACTACCTGGCCTTCGGGCGCGTGCTGCGTCACCTGCGCGATAGGACGGCGCAGCTCAAACTCGATCCCGCGCGCACCGTCGTCTTCGAGCTCGCCGACCCCCGCATCGACCGCGAGCACGGGCGTTACGCTTTCGGCCTGGTGAAGGAGTTCATCGCCGGCGGCTGGAGCGCCCTGCTCGCGAAGAGCTTCTGGTACCTCTCGTCGATGGAGCGCAAGCGCCACAAGCGGTTGCTGCTGAAGGAGCCCGTGGGGCTCTTCGAGACGCCGCCGAGTCAGCAGCTCGAGCTCCTCGTCACCGACCGCGAGCCCTCGCCGCTCCGCGCGCACTTCCGCCGCACGATCCTCCTCGACTACGACTCCCGCCTCGGCGACGGCCGCGACCTGCCGCGCTTCCCCTACCGCCCGCACCCCGAGTTCGACGCCGAGCCCGACCTCGGCGACGAGGGCCGAACCTACCGCGTCGCCTTCCTCGGCCACTGGAACCGCGAGCACTACGACGACGAGCGTGACCTTGCGCAGTTCGGCGTCATGACCCGCTGGCGCATGATCCAGACCCTCCTCAACACCCTGCCCCCCGAGGACGTCCACATCGTCCGCGGCTCCGAGCCCGCGCCGGACTCCGCGCGCTTCTTGCTGTCCGCCGACGAGGACCTCCCCGACCTGGCGACCTACCGCCGCCTCCTGCGCCGCAGCGACTTCTTCCTCGCCTGTCCCGGCACCGGCTTCCCCCTCTGCCACAACCTGATCGAGTCCATGCTCATGGGCTGCATCCCGATCGTGCAGCGGCCGGAGCTGACGGGACTCAGCCTCGTGTCGGGGAAGAGCTGCCTCGGATTCGATGGCGCTCGCTCGCTCTTGAATACCATCGGCGAGTGCAGTTCGATGGCGACGAGCCGCATCTGCAGAATGCGCGAGAGGTTGCGGAAAGAAGTAATGGACGGACTTGCCCCCGGGGGTGCCCTCGCTTGGCTCAAGAACGGTTTCCCAGAAGATAGGCGCCCGCTATCCATGTTTTGGTTTGAGCGATGAAGGCCAAGCAGGATCGATGAGAATTGTTCATGTGCTCATGCCTGCTGAGTCCGATCGCCTGGAGGGGCCCCGTTCAACCCCGACAGCCTCCTCTCGAGTGGGGATGGCTATGCGCCGGATGCAAAGGCTAGCAACCACTACGGCCTTTGGAGCCTGTGCGTGCACTCGGCATACTAGCTCAGCGATTCGGTAGACTCTAAACGACGTAGACGAGCCCTGCGGAGGAAACCCATGGCGGCAACATCGGGACATGCAGAGGTGGATCGAGCCTTCGAACGGTTCAAAGACTTTGTCAGAGAGTCCGCCACCTACCTGGAGAATCACTTCAGCGAAGCGGATACGCGCGTGAAGTTCATCGACCCGCTTCTCACTGATGTACTTGGATGGGATGAGCATACGCATATACGTCGAGAGGAGAATCACACCGACGTAGATGAGCGTCACTGTATTGACTATGTGCTGAGCTATAATACGCCAATCCTCGTTGTTGAAGCCAAGCGCCTACTGAAGCGGTTTGAGACCGGGTCGAAGTCCAAACAGCTGCTCTATAGCCTCTCAGGTGTAATCCAGCAGTGGCCAAATGCTTGGTCGGCAATCCGTCAGGCCCGCCAGTATTGTGATCAGGTAGGTGCCAGGTATGCTCTTGTCACCAACGGGAGCCAGTTCATCGCGTTCAGGGCAATTACAGATGGCGGCCCATGGACCGACGGAAAGGCCGTCGTCTTTCGGTCGCTAGACGTTGTAGAGAAGAATTTTACCCTCTTTCATGAGTGTCTCTCGAGGGCGTTCTGTTCTCGCGGGAGATTGTCAGAGGTGGCGAGGCGTGAGGAGGCGGAGCTCTTCAGAGAGAGGCCGCGCGCAGCTGTCACTTGCGCCACTACTGGCTTTCGGAATACTCTCCACGACGTCTTGTACCAGGCATTTCGCGAGGTCTTTCTTGATAATGCCGACCCGAGTCCCGAGTTCCTGGAGCAGTGTTATTGCACCAACAGCGACGTGCTTAAGTTCGGGCGCCAGCTCGATTCACTGCTGATAGATCCGCTTCCAAGCTTTCGGACTCCCGTCCATCCCGCGAAGCCGGGCGACAAGAAAGACCCCTTCGAGAAGACAGTTCAGTCTCTCGGGAAGTCCGGTACCGATCCCCTCGTCGTTGTTATGGGTGGAGATGGTGTCGGAAAGACTACCTTTCTACAGTGGTACTTTCGTGCTCATCTAGATCGCAAGGCCAGGCAGTCTACGGTTGTAGTCACCTGTGACTACAGGTCCATCGAGTGTGGCGTCGAGGAACTCCACAGGCGTACCCTACGAGAGCTTGTTCGTGGCCTGCACAATCAGGCTGCGACGCTATTGACAGGCTTTGAGCAGCTGAAGGTGGTCTTTGAGGAGCCGATCAAGCGGGCGACTGAAGGCACTCTGAAGCCTTTCGTGGGGGATCGCGAGGAGCTTGAGAAGCGAGTCGCGCAGTTGATTGATAGTCTTCAGACTGAAGACGAGGAGCACTTGGCCTACCTAGTCCGGTACTTGCGAGGGAGGTGTGGTAGGCAGGTGACACTGATTCTGGACAACATCGACCAGAAAAAGGACCTTTTTCAAGAGAAGCTGTATCACACTGCCCAGGCTCTGGCTCACTCATCTGGGGCAACCGTAATTCTGTCGCTTCGGGAGGCTACTTATCAGCGGCTGATGCGGAGGCCGGAGTTCAATGCATTCACATCCATCGACTTTCATGTGAAGGCGCAGCCGTTGGGCGCAATCTTGGAGAAGCGGTTGGCGTACTTGGCTGAGCGGTTTTCTGGGGAGAGTTTCTCTTTTAGAAGCTCGGGTGGAGCTGAGCTGACAGTAGAGGACTTGGAGAAGTTCCTTCGGCTAATGACTAGGTCGCTGCTGCCTCAGGAGAGGTCATCACAGTCTACTGAGTGCCTGTCGGCTATCTCGAACGGGAACGCGCGGCTGCAGTTACAGTTGATCTACACGTTTCTGGTTAGTGGGCAAACAAAGGTTGATGAGTACTTCTGGAGCTATAGCAAGAGCGAGACGCGGAAGGTTCCTTTTCATGAATTCCTACACAGCATAATCCTCGATGACAGGCGAGTGTTTGAGGAGGATACGGGGCGAGCATTCATGAATGTCTTTGAACCCGGGGGGAGTGCGGTGGCGAGCCACTTCACTGCATTGAGGATCCTCGAGTTCTTCAGGACGGGGCTTGGTCAGACGGGGCTCCTCCGCGCAGCCGACTTCGTGCCCCTTGAGAGGATTAGTCTCGAGTTTGAAGGCCAGGGGCTGTCGGCCCAGGATATTGCGTTTCATGTTCGCCGGATGGTCGAGTTTCGCCTGCTATTGCCTCAGGGGTTGGCCGCTTCTGAGGACGCGGGGATCGAGCCGGTGGCGATTACCAAGTGCGGGGTTTACTATTTGGATGTTCTGTATAGGGACTTGACCTACTACTCGCTTATGGCGCATGACGCGACTCTCCTCGACGAAGGTGTTTGTCGTGGCATTGGCGAGTCTCTTGCGAGGTATTCTCTCGAGAGCAAACTGCCCATCTTCGCCAGGAATGAGATGGCGAGGAGGTTCGTTGGTTACTTGGAGAGTCTTGAGAACCGTGAGTTGAATGATGGGGCGGTTGGCAAGCACCCGGTATTTGGGAAGCTGGAGTTCGTTCGGCGAATGCGGCAAGATCTTGAGAGGGTGGAGCGGGAGCTTGGCTGACGGGGGCGTTCGAGTCGGGACCTCTTAGAGATAGAGGGCCTTGGGTGACTGATAGTCTTGAGACCCCGGCCGGCGGGCGTTCGGTAGTTCGATGCGTCGGACACATTGGAGAAGGCGAGAGTGTCGCGTAGCTATCACCAGCCAGCCGCCTGCCCGTCCTTCCGCGACTCGGACGCCCCGTAATACACCCCAGTCTCCGGGTCCCGCAGGATCGCCTGGTAGCCGCCATACGGCCCGTTCTTCCAGACGACCTCGTGCTTCCGCCGCATCAGCTCGCGGATGACCTCGTAGTCGATCCCGGTTTCGAGGGAGACCTGACCGCCGTCGTCCATCACCTCGCCGGTCGGCTGAGAGGACCCGTGGTGCAGAACGCGGGGCGCGTCGCCGGCCTCCTGGAGGTTCATGCCGAAGTCGACGAGGTTGACGACGATCTGGGCGTGGGCCTGGGGCTGGGTGGGGCCGCCCATGACGCCGAAGGCGATCCAGGGCTGGTCGTCCTTCGTGACGAAGGCGGGGATGATCGTGTGGAAGGGGCGCTTCTTCGGCTCGTAGCTGTTCGGGCGACCGGGGGTGAGGTCGAAGAGCTCGCCGCGGTCCTGGAGGATGAAGCCGAGGCCCGGGGGCGTCATGCCCGAGCCCATGCCGCGGTAGTTGCTCTGGATGAGGGAGACCATGTTGCCCGCCTCGTCGGCCGTGCAGAGGTAGATCGTGTCGCCGGACTCGAGGCCGGGGTGGGGCGTGGGGATGGACTTGGCGGCGCGCTTCGGATCGATGAGGGCACGGCGCTCGGCGGCGTACTCCTTCGAGATCAGGCGCGCGACGGGCACGTCAGCGAAGTCCATGTCGGCGTAGAAGCGGGCGCGGTCCTCGAAGGCGAGCTTCTTGGCCTCGACAAAGTGGTGCAGGTAGTCCGCGCTCCCGAAGCCCATGGCGGCGACGTCGTAGCCCTCGAGGACGTTCAGGATCTGCAGGGCGGCGATGCCCTGGCCGTTGGGGGGCAGCTCCCAGAGCTCCACGCCGCGGTAGGAGGTCGAGACCGGCTCGACCCACTCGCCGCGGTGCTGGGCGAGGTCGTCTTCCGTGAGGAAGCCTCCGTTCGCCTGGAGGTAGCTCGCGATCGTGCGGGCGACCTCGCCGCGGTAGAAGGCGTCGCGCCCGCCCTCGGCGAGCTTCGTCAGGGTGCTCGCGAGGCCGGGGTTCTTCCACAGCTCGCCCTTGCGCGGCGCGCGGCCGTCGATCGTGAACTGCTCGCGGAAGCCGGGGAAGGCGCTGAGCGGCTCGACGCTCTTGTCCCAGTAGTGGGCGATCAGCTCGCTGATCGGCGCCCCCTCGGTCGCGTAGCGGATGGTGGGGGCGAGGAGCTCGGCCATGGGCTTGGAGCCGAAGCGCTCGTGGAGGGCGAACCAGCCGTCGACGCAGCCCGGGACCGAGACGGGGAGCGGTCCGTACTTGGGGATCGTCTCGACGCCGAGCTCGCGGAAGTGCTCGAGGGTGAGCCGCGCCGGCGAGCGGCCGCTGCCGTTGTAGCCGTAGAGTTGCTTCGACTCCGCGTCCCAGACGATGGCGAAGAGGTCGCCGCCGATGCCGTTGCCCGTCGGCTCGACGAGGCCGAGCAGGGCGTTGGCGCAGATCGCGGCGTCGATCGCGTTGCCGCCGCTCTTGAGGACGTCGAGGGCCGCCTGGGTCGCGAGGGGCTGGCTCGTCGCCGCCATCCCGTGCTGGGCGATCACCTCCGAGCGCGTGGCGAAGCCGCGGCCGGTGATGCGGTCCTGGGCCAGGATGGAGGAGGCGAAGAGGCTGGTGAAGAGCCCGAGGAAGAAGCAGGCCGAGACGAGGGGGGCGTCCATGGAGTCCGGGGCGGAAGGGGCAGGAGCGCCCGGATCCTATCCCGGATGACTCAGCCCAGCCAATCGAACCAGGAAGGCACGGTCTCTCCGAAGAAGCGCTCGGCCTCGGGGTCGGGGGGGTCCGTGTCGAAGCGGTAGCGGCCCTCGGCGTTGCCGCCCGCCACGTAGATCCCGCGGGCGAAGCCGCCGATGGCGACGTAGCCGAGGGCCACGCCCCCGCAGGCCAGGGCGCCGATCGAGATGCCGGAGAAGGTCGCGAAGCCCATGCCGACGGCGGCGCAGACGAAGAGGCCCAGGCCGACGGCGGAGAAGGTGAAGACCCCGAAGGCGGAGAGCCCGCAGGCGACGCCGCCGCAGGCGAAGAGCCCGCTCGCGAAGAGCGCTCCGTAGGCGACGTCGCCCGCAGCGATCCAGCCCTTCGCCCGCCGCAAGGGCGCGCCGCGCCGCCGCGGCCCGCTGATGACGTGCACGAGCGGCAGCCCCAGGAACTTGTGCGGCGAGACGTACTCGTAGGGCTGGCCCGAGCTCATCAAGCGCATCTGCAGCCACAGCTGCCGCAGGGGGTTGCCCGCCTTGCGCAGGGCCATCGTCGGCTGGTCGGTCGAGAGGGCGACGAGGTCGGCGTAGAGCTCCGAGGCCGACGGGTAGCGCCGCTCGGGGTCGCGGTCCATGGCGCGCGCGACCACGGCGGAGGCGTTGCGCGAGATCGTCGGGCAGAGCGAGCGCACCGACGGCGGCGTGATCGTGCGGATGGCTTCGATCACCTCGAGGAAGGAGTCGCCCTGGAAGGGCCGCTTGCCGGTCAGGGCCTCGAAGAGGGTCACGCCGAGGCTGTAGATGTCCGTGCGATGGTCCACCTCGGTGGCGCCGGCGATGTAGGCCTGCTCGGGCGACATGTAGTAGGGCGTGCCGAGGGGGTCGCCCGTCAAGGAGAGCGCGGGGTCCTCGCCCCCCTTGGCGAGGCCGAAGTCCGCCAGAACGGCGCGGCCGTCGCGGTGGAAGAGGATGTTCGAGGGCTTGATGTCACGGTGCACGAGGCCGAGCTCGTGGGCCGAGATCAGGGCCTCGACGACCGGCGCGAGGAGCCCGGCCATGGCCTCCTCGTAGCTGCGCGCCTCCTGCGCGATCTGCGGCATGCCCGCGGCCCGCGCCAGGTCCTCCGGCGTGCGCGGCCGATCCGTCGGCAGGGCCTCGAGGATCGTCGCCAGGGAAGGCCCCTCCACGAGCTCCATCGCGATGTAGTGATAGCCGTGGGTCTCGCCCGCGCCGAAGACCTGCACCACGTGGGGGTGCACGAGCTGGGCGATGACGAGCGCCTCGCGCCGGAAGCGCGCGGCGTTGCGCTCCTCGAGGGCGAGGCCGGGGCGCAGGATCTTGAGCGCCACCGAGCGCTGCAAGGAGGGGTCGCGCGCCAGCCAGACGACGGCCATGCCGCCGCGCCCGAGCTCGCTGACGAGCTCGTAGTGGTCGAGCTGGAGTCCCGGGACGAGGGGGCGCGCGGCCGAAGGCGTCCTGGCGCTGCCCGCCTCGATCATGCGCAGGCAGCGCTCGAGGCCCGGCCGCACCTCGGCGGGGACCTCCTCGAGGTAGCGCCGCCGGTTTACGGGCTGCCCCGCCTCGAGGGCGTCGGAGTAGCGGGCCACGAGCTCGTCCAGCCGATCGTCGAGGGTGTTGTCGTCCATGGGCCCCCCGAGCGTAGGTCGCGGGGCGACTCCCCGCAGCTCCTGGAGTTTTTCGGCTCAGTCCCCGCCGCTCAGCTCTTGCCAGCGCTCCAGGGCCCGCCGGTAGAGGGAGTGCACGGCCTTCTCGCTGCGGCCCATGCGCGCGGCGGCCTCCCGGGCGCTGAGGCCCTCGAACTGGCGCAGGCCCAGCACGCGCCGGTGCTCGGGGTCGAGGGCCTCGAAGGCCCTCGTCAGGCGCTCGGCGGCCTCGCGGCCCTCGATGCGGGTGCGGGGACCCGGGCCGGGGTCGGCCAGGGAGCTCCGGCCGAGGCCGGTGCGGCTCCAGCTCGAGCGCTCGAGGCGGCGCTCGCGGCCGTCGCGCTTGGCGGCTCGGGCGGCGCGCACCACGTCGATCACCGTGTTGCGGGCGAGGCGCCGCAGCCAGCGGAAGAGCTCGGCCTCGTCGGGGCTCTCGGGCGGGGGAGCCTCCCTGGAGGCGACGGCCCTCAGGTAGACCTCCTGCACGAGGTCGTCCACCTCGACCCGCGCCCGCACCGCCGGCCCGGCGAGGTGCAGGAGCAAGAGCCGCAAGCGGCCCTGCACGGCGGCCAGGCGGTCGCCCCAGCTCGTCTCGTCGCTCGGCGGCATGTCCACGGCGACGCGGGCGTCGCCCCGGGAGTATAGGGACGAGCCGCGCAGGCGGTCGAGTCGGCGAGTCGGTGCAGCGCGCTCGACTCGGGCGCTGCTAGCATGGGGGCGATCCCCCCGCGCGTCCCGGTCGCGTGGCTCCACCGCATGCTCTTCGCGCTCTCCCGGTCGCTCCTCTGCGCCTCCCTCGTCCTTCCGGCGCTCCAGGAGCCCGACGACCCCCTGCCCGGCGCCGGCGTCGAGTGGGGGCCGTGGTCCGTGCTCCTGCCCTTCGACCACGCCGGCGGCGGCGACGACCTCGACGAGGTGCACCCGCCGGAGAAGGAGCTGCGCTCGATGCGCCTCGACGGCAAGGGGCCGGACTTCTCGAAGAAGTACCGCGGCAAGGGGGGGCAGAAGATCCAGTGGCGGCCCGCGCGCGCGGAGGAGCCGCCTGCTCCGGACACGGCGAAGGTCGACTTCCTGACCCTCGTGCCCGAGGTCTACGAGGACAAGTCGAACAAGCTGACCGCCTTCTCCGCGGCCTACGCCCACCGGAGCCTCACGAGCCCGCGGGGGCAGACCGTGCGGCTCGGCTTCGGCAGCGACGACGGGGCGCAGGTCTGGCTGAACGGCAACCTCGTGCACGACAAGGCGGCGCTGCGCGCGGTCAAGCCGGGCGACGACCTGCTCGAGCTCGAGCTGCAGGCCGGCGTGAACCACCTGCTCGTCAAGGTCTGCAACGAGGGGGGCGGCTGGGGTTGCCAGCTCGGCGCCGCGCCGGGACCGGAGGAGGAGGCCCCCGAGAGCCCCCGCGCCGAGATCCAGGCGGCCATCGGTCGGGGCGCCGTCTACCTCTTGAAGACGCAGAACCTCGACGGGTCGTGGAGCTTCGAGGGCAAGGGCTACCGCAACGGGCAGACCGCGCTCTCGCTCTACGCGCTCCTGAAGTGCGGCCTCACGGAGGACCACCAGGCGATCCAGCGCGGCCTCGCCTTCCTGCGCGGGCGCCCGCCGCGGCGGACCTACTCCGCCGCCTGCCAGATCCTCGCCCTGGCCGCGACGAAGAACCCCGAGCACCACGGCTGGATCGAGGAGATCGCCGAGGAGCTCCTGGAGTGGCAGGAGGTGGGCTTCGGCTACCCCGACCCCGCCCGCGGCCTGGACCTCTCGAACACCCAGTACGGGGCGTTGGGTCTGTGGGTCGCCTCCTCGACCGGCTTCGAGGTGCCCGAGCGGACGTGGTTGTACCTCACGCGCTCGGCCCTCGCCCACCAGGGCGACGGCGGGGGCTTCGCCTACAAGCCGGGGGGCGTCTCGACCGGCTCGATGACGGTCGCGGGCCTCACCGTGCTCGCGATCTGCGAGCACGGCTTCGGGGAGGGCGGGCTGCCGACGCAGCTCGAGGGCAAGGTCGCGGAGGCGAAGGAGCTCGGCCTCGCCTGGCTCGCGCAGCACTTCAAGAGCGACGAGGATCCCCTCGCGCAGACCAACCGCTGGCACCACTACTACCTCTACGGCATCGAGCGCCTGGCCGCCCTCATGGGCCTCGAGCGCTTCGGGGACTACGACTGGTATCGCCAGGGCGCCCACGTCTACCTGGAGGGGCAGGGCGCGGAGGGCCAGTGGGGCACGCTCTACGGCGAGAACGAGCCGAACACGGCCTTCGGGCTGATCTTCCTGGCCAAGGGCACGGCCTCCCTCTCCGGGGTCGAGAACAAGAGCGTCCTCGACAAGCTCTACGTGAGCGAGGGAGAGGAGGCAGAGCTGGTGCTGCGCGCGAGCGGGGACACGCCCATGTCCCTCTGGCTCTCGGAGGTCGCCGCCGGGGCCGAGGAGGCGCACGCGCGCGACGGAGACGGCGGCTTCGGGCTCTACCTCGAGCGGGCCGAGTTCCTGGCGAACGGCGAGCTGATCGGGACGGTCGAGCTGGACGCGAGCCGCCCCTGGTCGAAGGAGCGCATCGCGATGCAGCACCGCTTCGAGCGCCGCGGGGACTACGAGCTCGGCCTGCGCCTCGTGATGGCCCCCGATCCGCTGCTGCCGGGCGAGGAGCCGGTGGTGCTCGAGTCAGCGCCCCTCGCCGTGCGCGTGGACGCCCTGCTCGAGGGCTGGATGCTCGACTACCCCGGCGACTCGGAGCGCAACCTCGGCCTCGATCAGCGCAAGACCGCGGGGGGGAGCTCGAAGCGCGTCGACGCCGAGGCGGCCGCCGCGGCCTTCGACGGGCTCCAGGGCACGGCCTGGATCTGCGCCGCCACGGACGCGGCGCCCGAGCTCAGCGTGCGCTTCAAGAAGGGCGTGCGCTGCGACCGGATCGTCCTCAGCCACGCCTCGAGCAAGGAGCTCTGGCGCAACCACTTCGACAGGGCGACGCGCGTCTCCGTCGCCCTGGGTACGAAGCGCGAGCCGATCGAGTACGAGCTCGACCCCGACGAGGAGCGCAAGAGCGTGCTCGAGCTGCCGCGCACGTCGAAGATCAGCGAGCTCGTGATCCGCGTGCTCGAGCGCGAGCCCGGCACGAAGCACCCCGGCTGCGTGGGCTTCGCCGAGGTCGAGCTGCGGATGGGGGACTGAGCCTTCTCCTGCGGCAGGACGGGGCCGCGCGAGCTCAGTCCCGCGCCAGCTCCGCCTCCGCCGCGATGTGGCCGAAGGCCGGCCAGAAGGAGCCGGAGGTGACCTGCCGGAAGACCTCCCGCGCCCGGTCCGCGCGCCCCTCGTGCAGGTGCCAGGCGCCGAGGCCGTAGCCCAAGGTCGCGCTGCTGAGCAGGCTCTCCTCTCCGTCCCCCGCGAAGTCCGCCTCCTCGAGGTCTCCGCGGAAGAGGAGTAAGAGGCGGTGGTAGTCGTGGTTCTCGAGGACGTCCATCGAGGGGCGGACCTCCGCCAGGAGCTCGCGCGCGCGCTCGTCGCGGCCCAGGCGCCAGGAGGTCAGGACGGTCCAGTAGGCGGCGGCGACGAACATGTCGTCGTTGACGCGGCTGAAGTAGAGGCAGCGCTCCCAGGCCTCGAGGGCCGCCTCGTAGTCGCCCTGGAGGTAGAGCGCGAGGCCCAGGTGATAGTGGATGTTCGACTGGGTCGTCGAGCGGGGGATGCCGTGTTCGTTGGGGGCTCCGTCGGGCTCGTACTGGTCCGGCACGCCCTCCGCCAGGCGCGAGGCCGCGCGCAGGTCCTCGACCGCCAGCTCGAGGCGGCGCGTCGTGATGTAGCGGTGGCCGCGGTGCCGCAGGAGGTGGTAGCTCTCGGGGTGCTCCCCGAGCGCCTCCGTGAAGAGCTCGATCGCCTCCCGGTAACGGCCGAGGTAGCCGAGCCGCCGCCCGACCCAGATCGCGGCCAGCTCGTCGCCGGGCTTCGCGGCGAGCTCGGCCCGGGCCTTCTCGAGGTCGGCCAGGAGCTCCACCTGGCGATCGAGGGCGACCTCGGGCGCGCTCAGCTCGGCGCCCGAGAGGGAGAGGCACTCCACGTGGTCGGGGAGCTCCCCCGGTCCGCTCAGGCTGGAGCAGGAGGCGAGGGCCAGGAGGGCGAAGATCGGGCCGATGTACTTCATGGTCGTCAAGGTACCCTACGCCGGCCCCATGAAGGACCTCGAGCAGACGAGAGCCGAGATCGACCGCATCGACCGCGAGCTGATCCACGCGTTGGCCACGCGTATGCGCCTCGTCAACTCGGTGGCGGCGATCAAGGGCTCGAACCCCGACGTGCCCTTGCGCAACGAGGAGCGCGAGCGGGAGGTCTTCGACGCCTGGGCCGCCGAGGGGCAGAAGCTCGGACTCTCGCCCTACTTCCTGGGGCGGATCCTGCGCGAGGTCCTGAACTATTCCCGGCGGGACCAGGAGAGCCTGCTCGGCAGCGAGCGGCCGGCGGCCGGGCGCGGGAGCGTGCGCGTCGCCTACCAGGGGGCGCCCAGCTCCTACAGCGACCTCGCGATCGAGAAGCTGTTCATCTCGCGCCCCGACCCCGTGCGCGAGCGGATCGGCTTCCACAGCTTCGGCGAGGTGTTGGACGCCCTCGCCGCGGGGGAGGCCGAGTACGCCCTCTTGCCGATCGAGAACACGATCGCGGGCTCGATCATCGAGGTCTACCGCCTCCTCGCAGAGCGCGACGTGCACGTCGTCGACGAGGAGTACTGGCGCGTCGAGCACGTCCTCGCGGGGCTGCACGGCGCGAGCGTCGAGGGGCTGACCGCCGTGCGCTCGCACCCCGTGGCCCTGCAGCAGTGCCAGGGCTTCATCGAGGACCTCGTGGGCTGCCGGGCCGAGAGCTTCTACGACACCGCCGCCTCGGCGCGCTCCGTGGTCGAGAGCGCCGACCCGAGCATCGGCGCGATCTGCTCGGAGCAGGCGGCCCTGCGCGCGGGCCTTGACATCCTGCGCCGGGACATCGCCGACCGATCCCACAACACGACGCGCTTCCTGCTCCTGGGTCTCCAGCCCGAGAGCGTGGACCCGCGCATCTCGGCCAAGATCTCCTTGCTCTTCACGGCCAACCATCGCCGCGGTGCGCTGGCCTCCTGCCTGCAGAGCTTCGCCGAGCAGGGGATCAACCTCTGCAAGCTCGAGAGCCGAAACCTGCCCGAGAGCGCGTGGGAGTACCTCTTCTACGCCGACATCGAGGGCAACGCCGAGGACCCGCGCATGACGGCGGCATTGAAGGGGCTGGAGGAGCACACGAACCTCCTGCGGGTGCTGGGCTGCTACCCCGATCGCTCCAGCGAGGAAGGTTAGGGCGACAAGGCGAGGAAGGACCGGGCGCTCGAGCGAGGGCGGATCGGGAAGGAATTTCCGACCGGTCTACAGTCCGCGAGCCGGCGGCTCGATGAGGGGGGAGGATCCGCGCCTCTCCGACCCTCCTCGACGCCGCCATGAGACTCCCTCGCTGGACCACCTACCCCGCCCTGGCCCTGATCGGCCTCTTGCTCGCGACCGCCGTGCCGCAGCGCGGCTCGAGCGCGCACCACGAGGGTGCCGCCCAGCGGGCTCGCCGCGCGGCCGAGATGCGTCGCGCCGCGGCCGCGGCTCATCAGGAACGCGTCGAGATTCGGACCACGGCCGCGCCGGCGCGCGCCGAGCGCTGAAGGAGGCGGTGCCATGAGGATTCCCCGCTGGGCGACCTACCCCGCCATCGCGCTCTTGCTCGTCGTGGCCTTCGTCGGCCTGCCGCACCGGTCCTCGCGGGAAGGAGCCGCCCTGCGCTCGCGCCAGGCGGCGAGCTGGGATCCCGGGCAAGCTCGGAGCAGCGAGTCCGTCGGCGAGGCCGAGGCCCCCGATCGGGAGTGGAGCGGCGAGACCCGCTCCCTGCTCGAGTTCCTTCCCGATGAGCCCGTCACCGACGCGAGCGTCGACTACCGCGAGGACGTGCAACGGGCGATCGACGCCTGCGCAGGGGCGACCCTCGAGCTGCCGAGCTTCCCCGTTCGGATCGGTCGAGCACCGGGTGAAGACCACGGCCTCCTCGTGCGCCGGGGCCTCGTGATCACGGGTGGGCCGGGCGCCGAGCTCCGGACCGAAGAGCGCGCCCTGCAGCTGCTGCGAGCGGAGGACGTCGAGGGCCTCTACCTCTCGAGCTTCGCCCTCGCGGGCCCGGGAGGGCACGGGGAGGACCCAACCCACGGGCTCCTCGAGGTCAGCGGCGGCCGAGAGGTGCACATGCGTGACCTGGACCTGCGCAGCGCCGACGGCGACGCCGTGGCCATCTCGCGCGTGGAGGAATTCAGCCTCGAGGGCGTCTCCATCAGCCACAGCTCGCGGGCCGCCATCGCGCTCTCGGACTGCGGTAGCGGCTTCCTGCGGGGGAACTTCGTCAGCGTCTTCGGGGGGCACCTCGATCCGCAGGGACGTCCGGTCGGCGCCGGGATCCGGCTCTCGAGTTGCCGCGACGTCCTCTGTCGAGAGAACGTCATCCAGAGCGGCCGGGGCGTCGGAATCCTGTGCGATGCCTCCGAGGGCGGTGCGCGCCCCTTCGGCAACGCGATTCGCGACAACCACGTCAGCATGGTGCGCAATGAGCAGCACCCTGGCTTCTCGGGCGGCCTGCGCCTCGCGAACGGAAGCGATCAGGCGGAGACCCGCACGCACGTCGAGGGGAACTCGGTCTTCGACTGCGGCCTCCACGGCATTCACGTCGAGGGCCACGGAGCTTCGGTCGTGCGGGAGAACCTCGTCGTCCAGAGCGAGCGCGTCGGGATCTACGTGAGCTCGATCCAGGGCCTCGAGGTGGTGGAGAACGTCGTCCTGCGTAGCGGATCGGAGGAAGGGAGCGAGGACCAGGCCATCCTGACCTCCCCGGAGGCCGTGGACGTGCTCCTCGAGGGAAACGTCACCGAGCCGGAGACGCCCACCGAGGCGGCGAACTGACACCGGCTCGGCGAGCGCGGGGCGGCGCGGCTACTCCGCCACGATCTCCAGGTCGTACTTGCCTTTCGGGAAGGAGCTCCCCTGAACCGTCTCGCCGACCTTCAGGTCGGTGGTGAAGGACACCCAGAGGAAGGTCGCGTAGCACTGCAGACCCTGGCTCAGGTCCAGGGTGGGGGGCAGGGGAAGATCCGGCGGGAGGTCGCTGATGTCGAGCTGCGCCAGCTCGTCGTGGGCGCGTCGGAGCTCGTCGTGGGAGATCACGAGCTCGGTGGTGCCGTCCGAGTCGAGCCCGGCGGTCCAGTAGGTGCCGTCGGGGTTCGAAGGCCAGAGCAAGTGCACCGAAGCGGTCGTCTGGTCGTCCGGTGAGCTGTTGCTGTCCTGGAGCTGAAGCCGCACCACGAGCTTCTGAAAGGGCTTGACGTAGACCTGGTGGAAGGCGGCCAGGCTCGCCTTCACGGTCTCCGTCTGCTGCATGCACGAGTCGACACCCGCGGGAATCCCTGCGTCGATCTCCGCCTGCGTCGGCGGACGAATGGTCTCCTGGACGCGCTGGACGTCGAGGGAGCACTCGAACTCCCCGCCCATCTCCTCGACCAGGACCTTGGCCCACGCGGTCTCCTCGATCACGACACGATAGATCGGGTCGTCCATGTCGACCCAGAAGCACTCCTCGGTCTCGGTCACCTGGGCCATCATCGGGGGTGTCGAGCCGAGGTCCTGGAAGCCGAGTTCCGGCCGCGTCTGGTCCAGGAAGGAGTAGCCGATGTGCGACGACCCCATGACGACACCCACGTGCTCCACGATGCTCCACATGCTCCACGAACCCAGGACTTCGGGGATGCACCCGTCGATCTCCAGGCTCACGCTGAGATCGTCGCTCGTGACCGTCCGGATCTCCGAGTGCCGCCACTCGTTCCACGAGCAGGTGAGTACGCGTGCCTTCGCCTGGACCTGGCGGTGGACGTCCTCGTCCCAGAAGCTGTCCCATGGGTTCCAGAGGATCACTCCACCGGCGCATGCCAACTCGGCGGAACGCCGCGCCTCGGCGCAGTAGACCCCCACGCCGACGTTGCCCGCGATGCAAAGCCAGGGGACGATGGGGACGCCCGCCACGGCAAGTGCCTCGCAAGCTGCCAAGAGGGCCGAGCTCGCCGTGGGCTCGTTCAGGTTGTTGCACACGTCCTCGCTCCAGGCGAGCATCGCCTCGCACTGCTCCTGCTGCCAGTCGAGCTCGTCTTCGAAGCGCGGGATGGAGGCGACGAACTCACCCCCCTGGCGCTCCATCGGCAGCTCGAGGGCCTGGTCGTCGGCCTGGAACAGCAGGCGAACCGACTCCGCAGTGGCGGCCGCCTGGTAGGAGAGCTGGCCATCGCAGTCCCTGAACTTGGCGCGCACGCTGATCGTGGCGGCCGTGCTGGGCTCCGGATCTGGGGCCCCGAGCTCGAGCTCCGGCACTCCCCCCGGCTCGTGTGACGCGACCAGCCCCTGGGAGGGAGCGGGCGGATCGACCTCGAGCCCCGTCGCCGCGTCGATCCAGGTCTCCGCCACGACGCTCCCCTGCGCATCGAAGAAGCGCACGTGACCGATCTCGGGTGCGGCCCAGTCGAGGCGCATGCCGCCCTCGCCCTCCAGGTCGATTCGCACCAGCCGTTCCTGTTCGTCGAAGCCGTAGCTCGCCCGCGCTCCGTTCGGGAACAGGACGTGGACCTCCTCGGCGCGCTCGATGCTCCCCTCCGCGTTCCTCACCCCGAAGACCTCGACGAGCTCGCCATCGGGGGAGAGGCTCGTGAAGAGGCGCGGGTCCGCGAGGTTCGTGTGGATGCGCACCTCGCCGATCTCGAGGTCGGTGTCCGGGGGCTCGATGACCCCCGGCTGGCCAGTGGAGTCGTCCCCGCTGCCTCCCCCGCCTCCGCAGGCGACCAAGAGAACGAGCGAGGCGGGTACGAGAGCCGAGGGGGTGGGGCGGGATCGCATGGATGTCTCCTCCGTCGTCCGTTGCCGATCGAGTCCCGTGGGGCGCAGACGTGGGCCCCGCGGGTTCCCTTCGATGACCTGAGGGCCGAGCGGCAGGCGATCCCACGCCCTCTCCGGCAGAAACTTCGACGCCCGGGCCGACCTCAGTCGCTCGCGAGTTCGAGGGCCCGCTCGTGCTCCCGGACGTGGGTGCGCGGCGGGGGGAGGGTGCCCGTGGCCCCTGTGGGCAGGAAACCGTGGCGCTCGTAGAGGCATACCGCCGCCGGGTTCTCGTCGGCGACCTCGAGCACGAGGCGTCGAAAGCCCTCGCCTCGAGCCCACGCGACAACGGCCCGCACGAGGGCGTCCGCCGCCCCGCTGCCGCGGGCATCGGGGGTCACCCACATCGCGAAGAGCCCCGCGACCCCGTCTCGTCCGCGCCAGGGAGCGCCGACGACCAGCCCCACGTCCTCTCCGTCTCGCACGGCCAGGAAGGTGGCCACGCCGGAGTCCTCGAGCGAGGTCCGCCAGCTTTCCGGAGGCCTGGCCTGGTCCTGAGCCAGGGTCGTGGCGAAGGCGTCGGGCGCGTCCGCCAGGGCCCGCAGGCGCGTGGCGCGCACGCGCTCCCAACCCTCGGGGGCCATGCGCTCGATCTCGATGGCGGACACCGGCGGCAGCATAGCGGCGCGCTTCAAGGGCGCCAGATTCTCCGAACGCTCCAGACCCGGCCTGCGCTGCAGGTCCCCATGAAGCACGCGACGATCCTCGCCGGGGCCTGCGTGGGGGCCCTGGTCCTCGGGGCCTGCTCTGGCGGCGCGGACCGCGGAGACGACGCCGGGGAGGCCCAGCTCACGATCAGCCTGACCGACGCCCCTTCCGACGAGCTCGAGTCCTTCGTGGTCGACGTGACCGCGATCCAGCTCACGCGCCTGGGCGGAGCGGTCGTCGGGGCCCTGCCGGAGGCGGCGCGCGTCGACCTCACGACGCTGGCCGAGGTGAGCCAGGTGCTCACCGCCCTGAACCTGCCGTCAGGGCTCTACCACAGGGCGACGGTCACCCTCGACTTCACCGAGGCCTCCGCCCACCTCGTCGGCCAGTCCGCCCCCGCGCAGATCGTGGATGGAGATGGCGTGCCGCTCACGGGGAACGTGAGCCTGCCCATCGCGGTCGGCAACCTCCTGAACCTCCCCGTCGGCTCGCGCCGTGTCCTGGAGCTCGACTTCGAGCTCGACCAGTCGGTCAGCGTCGATGCGGCAGCGAACAGCGTGGCGGTGGAGCCGGTGATCGTGCTGCGCGTGGACCGCGACGACCCGAAGGAGCGCGCGCTGACGGGCGTGATCGAGGCCGTGGACGTCACCGGCGGGACGATCGAAGTCGAGGTGCAGACTCTGAATGGCGCCCGCCTGCACGACGCCGAGGTCCAGGTCGACGAGGCAACCCTCTACCAGGTCGACGGAGTCCCGGACGGAGGTGCCTCCGGCCTCGCCGCGCTCGCGGCCCTGCCAACGGGGACCTGGGTTCAGCTCTACGGTTCCCTCGCTCCTGGCACCCTGCGCTTCAGCGCCGCCTACGTCGAGGCGGGGGTCGGCACATACAACGGGGGCACGGACATCGTCGAGGGCCATGTCGTGGGCCGCCTTGGCGGAGCGGGAGTCGACCCCGTGCTGACGGTGCTCGGGCGCGGAGAGAACGCGGCGCACACATCCTTCCAGTTCAACACGACCTTCACGGTCCACCTCGACAGGGACCAGACCCGCGTCGTGCGCCGGGGGAGCGGCTCGGGCTTCGACACCGACGACCTGAACGTCGGTCAGCGCGTGCGAATCTTCGGCGACCTGGGTGGCCAGGTGATGCAGGCGGCCATCCCGGGCAGCGTGGCACGGCTCCGGCCGACGCACGTCTTCGGCTTCGCGGCGCGGGCGCCGAGCTCCGGACAGCTCGAGCTTGACGTCTCCCGGGTCGGCGTTCGCACGCAGGACGTCTTCGCCTGGGGCGAGGGCGGGCCCACGCCGGCCGACCCCGACCACTTCATGGCGCAGGTGGGGAGCCTCCCCAACGGCCTGAGCCTCGGGGCCGGTTCTGCGGTCGAGCTCGTGGGCTTCTTCCCCGCCGTGGACGACGCTGCGGAGGACTTCGTCGCCTCTTCTCTCGTCGATCGGGACGCCGCCCCGTCGCTCGTCTCCGTGCGGGACCTCCCGTGGGGCTTCCAGGTGACGCCGATCGTCTCCACGGACTCGATCACCCTGGACGTCGTCGGCTCCCCCGGACTCTTCGAGCACGCCGTCGTCGACCGCGGCTTCGTCGGCGTCGAGCCCCTCCCGAGCGCGCCGCCCCCCAGCCTCGTGCCGGCGGGACCCTTCGGGCTCTACTTCCTGCGCGACCGGACGACGGGGACCGTGCGCCTCGACCTCGGCTTCGCGGACTTTGCCGCGGCCCTCGAGGCCGACCTCGCCCTGGGTGCGCGGCTGCGACGCCTGGGCGCCCTCGGCGAGTACAGCGTCGGCGCCAACTCCCTCGAGGCGGGCCTGATCGTCGTGACCGTCGACTAGCGGCGCCGCTTCACCCGGCGGGGGGCTCGCCCGGGCGCTCGGCTCGCGTCACTCGAAGCGCGGGCCGAGCCCCTGGATGACGTAGCCCGTGGTCCCGATCACCGTCGCCGCGCCGGTCGTGCGGTTGATTCGGAGGAGCTCGCGGTCCGAGCTCACGCCGTAGAGGGCTTGGGTCTGGCTGTCCCACGCGAGGCCGAGCACGAGGTCGATGCCCAGGGCTCCCACCGCGGTCCCCGCGCCGGTCGTCGTGTCGATCGTGATCAGCTCGTCGGTGTTCACGCTCGAGCCGTAGAGGGTGTCGGTCGAGGTGTCGTAGGCGAGGCCCCGCACCCCGGAGAAGCCGAGGGCGCCGACCGCCGTGCAGGCCCCGGTCGTCACGTTGATCGTGATCAGCTGGTTCGTCGCCGTGTCCGATCCGTAGAGCACGTCCGCGTCCGGGTCGTAGGCGAGGCCCTGCACCGTGTCGAAGCCGAGATGCCCGTAGGGCGAACCCTCCCCGGTATCGGGGTCGATCAGCATCAACGTGTCGCGCCAGATGTCCGTCCCGTAGATGCGGCCCGTGTTCGAGTCGACCGCACAGCCGTGCACGGAGTGCAGCCCGAGGTTGCCGACGGCGCGCTCGGCGTTCGTCCCCGTGTCGATCGAGATCAACTCGTAGGTGCCGACCGCGAGGCTCGACCGCGATGCGCCCCGCAAGGTGTCCGCGTTGACGTCGTAGGTGAGGCCCGTCACGCCCTGGAAGGCGAGGTCGTCGACCAGGCTGCCCACGCCGGTCGTCGTGTCGATCGTGATGTCCTGCTCGAGGACGACGTCGACGCCGAAGAGGGTGTTGGTCGCCGAGTCGTAGGCGAGGGATTCGACGTCGCCGAAGCCGATGCCGGCGCCCACCGTCGTGACCGCGTAGGTCTGGGGGTGGATCCAGATCAGCCCGTCGCTCGTCGTGTCAACGGCGTAGAGCCGGTTGGCGGTCGGGTCGAAGGCCAGGCACTCGACGTCACCGACCGTGAGGGTCGCGACCGAGGTCGCCGCCCCCGTCAGCGTGTTGATCGTGAGCAAGTCGTCCGTCGGCGTGTTGATCCCGAAGAGCGTGTCCGTCAACGAGTCGTAGGCCAGGGCCGTCACGTCCCCGAAGCCGAGATCGCCGACGACCGTGCCCGAGCCGTCGGTGAGGTCGATCGTCAGGAGCTGGTCAGTGAGCGTGTCCGTCCCGAAGCAGGTGTCCGTCCCGGGGTCGAAGGCCAGGCTCTCGATCTCGCTGAAGCCCAGGTTCCCCACCAGCGTGGCCGCGGCCGTACCGGCGTCGACCTGCAGGAGCTGGTAGGTCGAGATCTCCGAGGCGACGAGGTCGTCCAGGCTGATGTCGTAGGCGATGGCGCGCACGTCCGTGTAGCCCATGTTGCCCACGGCGGTCCCCGCGCCGGTGGAGGTGTTGATCGTGAGCAGCTGGCCGGTGTCCCGGTTCGCGCCGTAGAGCGTGTCGGTCTCCGTGTCGAAGGAGAGCCCGCGCACGTCCGTGAAGCCGAAGGCGCCGACCACCGTGCCCGCCCCCGTTGTCGTGTTGATGGTCAGGAGGTCGTCTCCCGTGCGGTCAGCGCCGTAGAGTGTGTTCGTCGCCGGGTCGAAGGCGAGGCCATCGATCTCCGTCGGGCCCACGGCTCCGATCGCGGTCCCCAGGCCCGTAGCGGGATCGATCCGGATCAGCGTGTTGTCGAAGCGGTCGAAGCCGTAGAGGACGTCCGTGTTGCGGTCGAAGGCGAGGGAGACCACGCCGAAGAAGCCCATCGGCCCGACCGGTGTGCTCGCGCCCGTCGTGCGGTCGATCGTCACCAGGTGCTCGCTCCCCGCGTCCGCCGCGTAGAGCGTGTCGGTGTCCGGGTCGAAGGTCATCCCCTCGATGCCGAGGTAGCCCGAGAGGCCGGCTTGCGAGCGCATCGAGAGCTCGGCCGTCTGGGGGAAGACGCCGAAGAAGCGCGCGCCGGAGGTCCCCGCCATGGGCAGAGACTGACTGGGGCTGCTCGTCCCGCCTCCGCCGCCACTGCCACCGCAGGCGGCCAAGGTGAGCGGGGCGAAGAGGAGGAGGCTCTCGAGGTGCAGTTTCATTGGCGCGAGATGCGTTGGACGGGTCCGTCGATGCGGCGCGGGGAGGGGGCCCCGCGCCAGGTGGCGCGAGGAACTTCGAGCCCGCGCGTTCTGGAGGCACACACTTCCCTGTATCGTCCGCGAGGGAAGTCCGTCCTGAAGCCGATCCGGGAATGCGGAAAGGACTTCCACCCGGCCATGGCCGCCTCCATCGCAAAGCGCAGCGGATCGCTCCTGGCCCTCCTCCTGCTGGTCGGAGTGGGCTGGCTCCTCTGGCGCACGCCCGAGCCCGAGACCCCGGAGGCTCCCTCGCCGGAGGTCTCCCCGCCCGCCGAGGCCGACGAGACCGAGCTCCCCGCCGCTCCCCGCGAGGCCCAGGGCCCCCTCCAGGACCCCGCCGCGCCGGTGCCTGAAGAGTCGGTGGGGGAGGCCGCGTCCGAGGAGGCGGACGCGAAGCGCGTGATCCGCTTGCAAGGGACGGTGATCGACTCTTTCGACGTGCCGATCTCCGAGGTGATCGTGTCGGCCTACATCGGTCGCGAGCGCCGGGACGCTCTGACGGACGTCGACGGACGCTTCCTCTTCGACGACCTGCGCGTCGGTCGCTATCGCCTCTTCGTCGACCAGCGCACCCTCACCGAGGGGCTGCTCCCGCCCTGGCGCCAGAGCGTGCCCCGGGCCTGGAGCGGCGAGGCGACGGGGATCCACGGGACCTCGATCGCCCTGTCCGCGGGCGCGGAAGAAGAGGTCGATCTTCGAGTTCACTGGGCCGGGAGCGTGCAGGGTCGCGTCGCGGGCCCCGGCGGGGAGCCGCTGGCGGGGGCGGAGCTGCGGGCGCGCTCGGCCTCGGGGCTCGAGCTCGGCGGGAGCACCGACGAGCGCGGCCGGTTCCGGGTCGAGGGCGCCTACCCCGGAAGCTATCTGGGACTGATCGAGCTCGCGGGCGAGGCCGCCCTCGAGCACGCGGGGCGCGCGCCCTTGCCCTTCGTTTTCGACCTCGCCCCCGGTGCCGAGCTCGACCTCGGGGAGATCGCCATCGAAGGAGGCGGCCCAGCCCTCGCGGGTCGCGTCGTGGATCAGAGCGGCGTCCCCGTCGCGGGCCTCGAGCTCTACGCCAAGACGACGCTCGACGGTGTCGCCCTGCGTTGGGTCGCGATGACCGACGAGGAGGGTCTCTTCCGCATCGGTCGACTACCCGCGCAGTCCATCACCCTCGAGGTGAAGCGCGTCGCGGACCTTTTCGCGCAGCTCCCCCCGCCGGTCGACGTCGACCTCTCGGCTTCCCCGGAGCTCCTCGAGCTCCCCGACTGGCGCGTCGAGCTCCAGCAGCGTTTTTCCGTCCACCTACGTGTCGAAGTGGATCGAGTCTGGCTGCGGGATGTGGGGATCGTCCGGTATGCCCTCGAGGCGCGCGAGCTCGATGGCGAGGAAGAGCTGGTACGACGCATGATCGACCCGTCGAGCGCCGAGCTCGAGTGGAGTGGCGCTACGCCCCGGGCACCTTTCGACCTCGACGTGGTCCTGAGCAACGCCGCCGGCGAAGAACACGCGCGTCGACAACGCGTCATTCCCGTCGCCGGAGCGCGGGAAGAGCTCGTCTTCCGATTCCCTTGAGGTCTGCACCACGCTTCGACGAGCGCCGGGCCGCCGCCCTTCGTGGAACGACGACCCGGCAGGGGGGAAGGACCTTTCGAGTCCTAGGGAATGAAGCTCACCTGGAGTCCATCCGAGAAGTTGAAGCCCGATCCGCCAGCCATGACGTCGCGGTACCAGTACTGGAAGTTCCAGTCGGAGCCGCCGAGGATCTGACCGGCGCCACTGCCGGGGTTGCCCTGGGTGAAGTCCACCGGGCGGCTGTTGTTCCCCGCTCCGTCGGCCGAGGTGGCGGGGCCCAAGCGGAACTGCTGGGCCGAGATGCAGAGACGACCGTCACCGAGCGGGACGTTCGTCTGGTTGGCGCCGTAGAAGAACATCCCCGAGCCGTTGGGGATGCCGCCCGAGGCCATGACCGTGAAGGAGTTCGAGGCGATGGAGTTGCTCCCCGAGGCGTCCATGATCGCGCCGGCGCCAGCGGAGTTGGGCGAGGTCTGGCAGTAGTTGGACCAAGCGACGCCGTCTCCGGGGTTCCTGAGCAAGGAGACGTCGTTGCCATCCCGGTTGGCCGTCCCGAGGTCGGCGTCCCCGTCGCCGTCGATGTCCCCAGCGGCCATGCCCCCCGGGCGCGTTCCGGTCGCGACCACCGTGGGCGACCCGAAGGAGCCGCTGCCGTTGTTCTCCAGGATCGAGACGCTGTTCGAGTCCTGGTTGGCGGTGGCCAGATCCGCATCCCCGTCCAGGTCGAAGTCCGCCGCGACCATCGAGTCCGCGTCGACGCCCAGGAAGGCGAAGTGGGTCGGGCCCGAGAATCCGCCACCGGTGTTCGTGAACACGCTGGCCCAGCTGTCGTTGTTCAGGGAGCTCGCCGCGGCGATGTCGATCAGGCCGTCGCCGTTCAAGTCCGCCGCCGCCAGGCCTTCGGAGCGGCGCCCGGCGCCGACCGAGAGCATCGTGGGCGCGCCCAGGCCGCCTCCGCCGGTGCTCAGTAGCACGGCCACCTCGCGGGTGTCGTGGCTGGAGACGGCGACGTCGGCCAGCCCGTCCCCGCTGAAGTCGGCGACGGCGACGCCGCGCAGGTCGACGCCGACCGACGTCGTGCCCGCCAGGGACATGCCGCCGGCGCCGTTGTTGAGGAGCACCGAGACGCTGTTCGAGTCGCGGTTGGAGGTGACCACGTCCATGTCGCCGTCGCCGTCGACGTCACCGGCGCCGATGGCGCGCGGATCGACGCCCACGCCCGTCGTCGTCGTCGAGAAGCCGGCTCCGCCGTTGTTGATCAGCATCATCACCGCGTTCGAGTTGTGCAGGGCGACCGCGAGGTCGGTCTCGCCGTCCGCGTCGAAGTCGCGGGCGACGAGCGCGCCAGGGCCGCCGTTCCCGATCAGGACGGAGAACGAGAACGCGTAGGTTCCGGACCCGTTGTTGGCGTAGATCTCGACCGCGTCGAGGTTGCCGCCCTGGGGGCCGGTCGTCACGGCCAGGTCCTGGTCGCCGTCGAGGTCGAAGTCGCCAAAGGCGACCGCGTCGGGGCGCTGGCCCGTGGCGAGCGTGCTGGCGGGGTCGAAGGAGATCTGGGCGAAGCTCGTCGCGCTCGCGATCCAGAGGAAGGCGGTCGCGCCGCCCGTGAGGGAGATGGTTCGTTTCATGACTTGGATTCCTCGAGTTGGAGAGAAGGCTGCGGCGCGAGCCGCTCGCCCGTGGGAATCCAAGGCGCGTGCCAAACCCTCGAAGCCGGCCTGACGGCCCCGCGAGGCGACTTGGAGGCCGCGCCATCCAGTTCCTGGACCGGGCCTCGTCAATCTGGACGGCCTGGCACGTAGCCCTGGACCCGAACGAAGAGCGCCGACTCCTTCGAGTCGGCGCTCTTCGTTCGGGGGGTCCCGAGCAGGCCGGGGACCCGGCTAGCGTCCGGGCAGCAGCGCTCCGCCGGTGCTCGAGATCACCTGGAGCCTGTAGGGCGCGCCACCTGGGCGCGGCCATCCGGCGAAGTACCGCAGACCCGCGCGATCCAAGGAGAGCGCGAGGTCACCGTCCTCCGTCCAGGCGAGAACGGGGCCGAACGCCTGGGCGCCCACGGGGAAGGTGGTGCGGCTCGCCGAGTTGGCGTCGTAGCGATGGAGGCGCTGCTGACCGACCTCCGGGACCTCGACGTAGGCGATCCAGCCCGATGCATCGACGACCGGGCGTAGGAGCTCCGCGTCTCCCGCGTCCTGCACGACCTCGGAGCCCCCCGTGAGGTCGGCCGAGAAACGCAGCAGGCGGTGTGGCTGGCCTTGGGAGTCCATCCGCAGGGAGACGAGCAGGCTCGACCCCACCAGTTCGATGAAGAACACCTCCTTCACCTCCGACACGAGAGTCTGGACGCCGCTCGTCGCGGGGTCGAAGGAAGCCAGGCGCCCGGTGCCCCCGCTCTGTTCGTCGTAGAAGACCGTCGCCTGGGCTGCTGGAAGCCAGCGCAGGGAGCTGGGGCCGAGCTCGGGGATGGAGTCGAAGGGGGGTCCGGCCTGGCCCGAGCTGAGCGAGAGGTTCTGCAATTGGGGTGAGCCTCCCGCATCGAGCCGCAGCTCGAAGAAGTCCACCTTCTCGATGCCCACTCCCGGGTCGTCCGTCCGCTCGCCCACGGCGAAGACCACGGCATCGGGCCCGTACATGCCCAGCAGTCCCGCCTCGTCGAGCGTGTCCGCATAGACCCCGTCCGCGGTCACGTGGGTGGCGGCCTGGCCGGCTGGCGCCGTGGCGCGACGCGCGAAGAGCTCGCGCGAATCGACTCCTTCGATGCGCCAGGCGCACAGCACGCCGTCGTCCGCGACGGCGAGGAAGGGCCCGTGGGGAGCCTCGGGGAGGAAGCCGGCGCCCGAGATGGGCCACGGCTCGTCGGTGGCACGTTGGGCGGGGCCGCTGGAGGCGATGGTCCAGGCGTGCAGGCTCTGTGGGCCGCTCCCGGCCGTCGTCATGGCGTGGGAACCATCCGGGCTGGTGACGAGCTCGCCGCTGAAGTAGCTCGTCCCGGGACCGAGGGTGACCGGCTCGAGCTGGGAGCCCGGGATCGTGCTGGCCCGCAGCACCGAGCGGCTACCCACGGCGACGAGCCAGCCGTCCAGGTAGCGTAAGCTCTGGCGGCGCAGCTCGAGGGGCGGGAGGCCTGCGCTCCTGTCGTCGACCTGTCCCGAGGCGAGGTCGACCTCCATCAGGTTCCCGCCGGCCTCGAGCGAGGTGGCGACGAGGAAGCGCGCCGCATCCGGAGCCAGCGCGATGCGATCGCCGTAGGGGTCGCCTTCCCCACCGGGGCCCGTTCCCCAGACCTCCGCGAGGATTCGGAAGGCGCCGCTCGACTCGACGAGCAGGTAGCCGAAGCGCTTGGGCAAGCCGCTGAGCACGCGCTCGAAGCGGTAGAGCACTCCCTGCTCCCCGGCGAGCTGGATGCGGCCCGCACCGGGCACGTCGCCCTGCCAGCGGGGAAGACTCGGGTCCAGCTCGTCGATGGCCAGGCGGCCGTTGAAGTCCAGGGAGACGAGGCGAAGCCCTCGCAGGTCGTCCTGGATCGGCAGGGCCTGACCCGTGCCGGCTTGGAAGTGCTCGATGCGACCCCCGGCGAGGGGGTCGCCGATGTAGGCCTGGATCTCCCCGGCAGCTGCCTCGGTTGCGGCGAGCGACAGGAGGAGGGTCCCCGAGATCAGGAAGGCGGGATTGGTGCGATTCATGCCTTGGCTCTCCCAAATCCTATGCCCGCGCAGCGGATCCAGCAGCCGGAGCCTGCCCCGATGGTCGCCCAACCCCTCCTTCGATCCCATGTGCCGGGATCGAGCTCCTCCGGGACACCTCAGCTCGCCCTCCTCTCGCGTCCAAGAACTAGACTGATTGTCCAGAATCTGGAATGAACGCCCTCGACCCCGATCGACGCCCCCTCCCGCCGGGCTACCTCTCCCTGAAGCGGCTCACGGCCCGCGACGGGGTCGAGGTCCATCGGGCCAGGGGTCCCCAGGGGGAGGTGGCCCTGCGCTTGGCCGCTCCGGACTCCTCCCTCCCGGGGCGGGCGGAGCTCGGGGTCCTCTCCGGCGTCGACCACCCCGGATTGGCGCGCCTCGTGGACTTCGGGCGGGTCCCGGGCAGCGGCGACACCTGGGTCGCGCGTGCCTGGACCGAGGGGCAGGATCTGCGCGCGTGGTCGCGGTCGCGCTCGGGCGAGGAGCTGGGCGCTCTGATCGCCGAACTCTGCCCCGCACTGCAGCACCTGCACGAGCGCGGCTACGTGCACGGCGACCTCAAGCCCGAGAACGTGATCGTCGACCGGGACGGGCGGCCGCTCCTCACCGACTTCGGGCTCTCCCGTCGGCGCGGTCGTGGTCACACTTCCGCCGGGACCGCCTTCTTCGCGTCCCCCGAGGTGCTCCTCGGTGAGCCGGCCGACGTGGCCGCGGATCTGTTCGCGCTCGGAGTCGTCCTGCACTCGCTTCTGCTCGAGCCCGACGTGAGCGCGGCGCGCTTCTACGGCAGCTTCCCGCGCGAGGATTTCTTCACCGCGACGGAGACTCGAAGCTCCCAACTCCCGGCCTGGGCCCGAGTCGTCGTCTCCGAGCTCCTCGAGCGCGATCCCGCCCGGCGACCGCGCTCGGCCGCGGAGCTGGAGTCCACCTTGCGGCGTCGCTTGCAGCTGACGGACCACCGGCAGGCCGAGGACCGCCGCCCGGCGGCGCCGCGTTGGTCACCTCTCCTGGGCTACGAGCCTTGGCTGGAAGGCGCCGGCCTGCTCGAAGGCGGGAGCGCGCTCTTGCGGATCTCCAGGGGTGACGACCTCGGTGAATTCGCCCGGGCCCTGCGACTCTGGTCGACGTTGCGTGGGACGACCGCCGCCGTCCTGGACCCTCTCGTGACCTCGTCGACGGACGCGGGGCTCGATCAGCGCACGTGCCAGGCTCTCGACGAAACCCGTGACGGGCTCGTCCTCGTGGTCGTCCCCGACGGAGACCGCGATGCCTGGCGGCGGTTCGGCCACGCACTGCGCGCCGCTCGCCAGCGCGAAGTCGCTCCCGGCGTCCTCGGCTTGTGCCACGGGGCGGCTCCCCTCGACTGCCCCGTCGAGCGCAGCTTGGAGCTACCCCCCCTGGAGCGGGGAGAGCTGGAGAGCCTGCTCCAGACCGAGCTTCCCGCCGATGCTGCACGTCTCGCGGACGAGCTCGGGACCTCCTGCGCGGGTTCCTGGGGCGAGGTCGTCCGCCGCGTCGAGTCCGGCTTCGCGCGCGGGGACTTCGTGCAGGGCCCCGAAGGTCCGCGGCTCCGACCCGGTGCGCGGCCCGAGTCCTGGGGGCACGACCGCGACTTGCTCGAGGGAACGCATCCGCCCACGACCGCGGAACTGGAGCTCCTCGGGGCCTTGGAGATCTGTGGGGGTCGGGCCGAGCCGGACGAGCTGGCTCGACTCGTTGGGGCGACCCCGGAGCAGATCGCGACCTCGTTGACCGCACGCTCCGAGGCCGGGGACCTGCGCTGGACACGCGACGCTCGGGGCAAGTCGCAAGTGCTCCGAGTCCGTCCCATGAGCGAGGGCGCCCTCGACGCCCTGGGGGTGTCCCGCTTGCGAGCGCTCCATGAGCGTCGAGCGGCGGTGCTCGCCGAGGAGGGCGGGGATCCTCTCGATCTCGCCTTGGCGCTCTACGCGGCGAGATCGGGCACGGACGAGCTCGTGGACGTCCTCGAGCGCCTCCAGGAGCTGAAGGACGCCTGGCGGCCCGAACGCGCATTGGACGTCTCCGAGGAGCTGGCTCGGCTGAGCTTGCGCTTCGCCCCCGAGCACCACGCGCGCGCCAGAGCCGAGGTGTGCGCGGCTTGGGCCTACCTGGGTCAGCTGGACCGCGCCGAGCTCGAGCTCGCCGAGTTGGAGGCCAGCCCCGACGTGGAGCCCACGACGCTCGCGGTCATCGAGCGCACGCGCGGCGTGCTGGCCAACCACCGGAGGGACTTCGCCGAGGCGGCAGAGCGCTTTCGCCGCGCGCGCGAGATCGACCCCGAGGATGGGGGAGAGAGCCTCTTCCGGCAGCTGGTCCTGGCCTGGGAGCGGCGAGGCGAGGAGGACTTCGACCGTCTCGTCCAGGAGATCCGCGAAGAGGGGAGTCGCGTCTGCGCCGCGTTCCGCTGGAACGCGAAGGCCCTCCGGGGTCTCCATCACAGTCGCCGGGGAAACACCCGGGAGGGGCTGGCGCTCCTGGAGGACCAGCTCTCCGAGGCGATCGAGAGAGAAGACCACGCCCGGGAGGCCAAAGCTCGCCTCAACGTCGCGACCGTGCTTCGTCGCCGAGGCGAGACCGAGCGAGCCGTGGCTCACCTGCGGCGTGCGGTGTGCCTCCTGGAAGAGTCGAACGACCTCCCCGGACTGGCCCAGACCATCGCCATGCTGGGAGGGACCCTGCGCGTCGAAGGCCAGCTGCACGAGGCGGGCCTGCACCTGCGTCGGTCGGCCGAGCTGCGCGAACGCCTCGGGGACGAGTCCGGCGCGGCCGCGGCGCGCGGGATGCTCGGCCTCGTCCTGGCGGATCGGGGCCTCCTGCGGCCGGCGCTGGACGAGCTGCTCCCTGCCGGCTCCACGCTGCGCCGGGGCGGGCGTTCCGCCGACGCCCTCGTGCTCGAGGCGCGTGCCAGGGAGCTCGAGGCGCGTTGCTCGAGCGCGCGCGCGAGACCGGACCGATCAGAGGATCCCGCGCCGGATCCGCGCGTCCTCGTCTCCTTCGCGCGAGTCGCCGCCCTCGAGGCCCGTCAGGAAGATGCGGGAGGATTCGCAGCTCGTGGAGAGGAGCTCGCGCATCGCCTCGGCCTCCAGGCCTCGCGCGCGGAGGCGAGCTTCGTCCGCGGTGCCCTGGCCGGCGGCTTCGTCGGGGAGCCCGAGCCAGCCGCGACCCCGCGAGTCGCGGCGGAGTGGCTGGCCTGGACTCGAGTGGAGCAACCCGCCTCGGAGCTCGACCCTGGGATCGTCCTGGAAGAGGCCACGGAGCTGGGGAACCAGGGATTCCTCGACCTCGCCGCCCGGCTCGCCCTGCGTGTGCTGTGCGCCACAGAAGACGCGGGCGAGCAAGAGCTCGCGTTCCAGCTGGCACGGGATTGGCTTGCGCAGGTCGAGCGCGGCTTGACCGAGGCCGAGTCCAGCCGCGCCCGTCTCTCCCTCCTCGGGCTACCCGACCCCCGCCCGCGCGACATCGAAGCCTACCTGCGAGCCCACGAAGAGGGCGGAGTCTTGGACATGGACATCATCTCACTCCTGGACATCAACCACCGGCTCGTCGAGCAGGAGGACCTGCCTTCCCTCTTGGGCGAGATCGTCGAGAGCGCCCTCGCTGTCACGCACGCCGAGCGTGGCTTCCTGGTCCTGGAGCAAGATGGCGAGGTCTCCTTCGATACGGCGCGCCACTCCAGGCGCGGCGCGATCAGTGACCCCGAGCTGGAGGTCTCGACCTCGGTCCTGCGCCAGGTGTTCGAGACCGGCGAGACCCTGCGCCTCTCCAACGCGGGCGACGAACCGCTGCTCGCGGGGGCGCCCTCGGTCGAGAACCTCGAGCTCCGCTCCATCCTCGTCGCCCCCTTCCACGTGGATCGCGACGTTCGCGGGGCGATCTACGTGGACCACCGGCTCAAGGCGGGGGCCTTCTCTCCCCGGGCGGAGCGATTGCTCGAGCTGCTCGCCAGCCAAGCGGCCCTGGCCATTCGTCAGGTCCGCCGCCTGGTGGAGATCCGTGGCCTGAACGGCGAGCTGAATCGCCGCGTTCGGGACCGCGAGCGGCAGCTCTCCAGGGCCCATCAGGCTCTCGAGGAGGCCGGGGCCTCCATCTCCCCCGTCCAGTTGGTCGGGACCTCCCCGGCGATGCGAGGGGTCTGCGCCGTGATCGAGCGGGTCGCGTCCTCGTCTCTCCCGGTGCTGGTCTGCGGGGCGAGCGGAACGGGCAAGGAGCTCGCGGCGCGCGCGCTCCACCAGCAGAGCACTCGGACGGAGGGTCCATTCGTCACCGAGAACTGCGCCGCCCTCCCGGCCTCCTTGATCGAGTCCGAGTTGTTCGGCTACGAGAAGGGCGCCTTCACGGGCGCGGAGAGAAGTCGGCAGGGGATCTTCGAGCGGGCGGACGGCGGGACGCTGTTCCTGGACGAGATCGGAGAGCTCCCGATCGACCTCCAGGCCAAGCTCCTGCGGGTGCTCGAGACGCGCCAGCTTCGACGCGTCGGAGGTTCGGAGACCTTGCAGACGGACTTCCGGTTGATCGCGGCCACGAATCGCGATTTGCAGCAAGAGGTGGCCGAAGGACGTTTCCGAGCGGACCTGATGTATCGCTTGGACACCCTGCGGGTCGAGATGCCGACGCTGGCAGAGAGGATCGAGGACGTGCCGGAGCTGGTCGAGCACTTCCTGAGTCTCGAGCACTCCGAGGGGGGTCCGTCGCGAAAGGCCTCTCGGGGGGTGCTGACCGCACTCAGCCGGCGGGATTGGCCCGGCAACGTCCGCGAGCTCGCCAACGAGGTCCGGCGACTGTGCGTGCTGAGCGAGGGAGACCTGGAGGACCCGGACCTCATCCGCCCGGCGGCCGCGCGGGACGGCAGCCCGGAGATCTTCTCCTCCGGGGTCGTCCTCTCGTTCGCCGAGCTGGAGCGGCGGGCGATCCTCCACGCCCTCGAGGTGTGCGGCGACGACAAGCGACGCGCGGCCGAGTTGCTCGGGATCTCGCGGGCCAAGCTCTATCAGCGCTTGAAGAGCTGGTCGGAGGAGGACGGTTCCGGCGCGCCCGCCTGACGGGTGTCGCTGTCGCGAGGATCCGGCGAAGCGCTCAACGTCCTCCCCGTACCGGGGGCGCGGTCGCCCCGAATGTGTCGAGGACCCGCTCGAGGAAGGTCAAGGCCGTCGCCTGGTGCGTCGCGGTCGTCTCCGGAGTCCGGCCCCATCCATGGCCGGTGTCCTCCATGAACAGCAAGAGCGCGGGGTGGGGGCTCGTCGAGCGCGCCTGCAGCTCGGCGATGAACTTCGTGCCGTGCAGCGGCGGACAGACTCCGTCGTCCTCGCCGACGGTCACCAGGAAGGCGGGGTAGTCGATCCCGGGGCGGACGTTGTGGAGCGGTGAGTAGCTGCGCAGGATCGCGTAGTCATCGGGATCCTCCGCGGTGCCGCTGTCGCCGACGCTGAAGGCGGAGCCCGTGAAGAGGTGGTGTCGCAGCATGTCGAGCTTCGGCACTTCGATCAGGGCCGCGGCGAAGAGCTCGGGGCGTTGCATCGCGGCCGCCGCCGCCAGCACTCCGCTGGCGCTCGCGCCGTTGACGACGAGGCGGTCCGGGCTCGTGTGCCCCGATTGGCAGAGGAACTCGCTGGCCGCGAGGATGTCGTCGATGGCCTTCTGTCGGTTCTGGCGCCTGCCGGCCTCCCACCAGGCGTCCCCGTACTCTCCGCCGCCCCGCACGCCGGGCAGGGCGTAGAGGCCGCCGCGCTCCATCCAGGCGACGATGTGGGGCTGGTACCAGGGGAAGGCCGCCCAGCCCAGGGCGCCGTAGGCGTAGAGGAAGAGGGGCGCGGGCTCCCGTCGCGCGAGGACGTCACGCCGCCCGGCGACCCACATCGGGACGCGCGTACCGTCGAGAGAACGGTAGAAAAGCTGCCGGATCGCGAAGCCCTCCGGATCGTGCCGCAGCTCCGGGCGCCAGAAGAGCTCGCTCTCGCCCGTGCGCACGTCGAAGGCGTAGAGGGAGCCGGGGTCGAAGAGGAGGGAGGAGCTGTAGTGGACGACGGGCCGCTCGCGGTCGTTCGGGAGCCCGGAGACGTTCCCGGGCAGCCGCAGGTCGAAGAGCTGCTCTCCCGAGTGGTCGACGAAGCGGAATTGGGTGCGCGCGTCCACGAGGTAGCCCAGGCCGAGCCGATCGGGGTGCGCCGAGACCGTGGCCAAGTGGTGCTCGGACTCGGGCACGACCAGGGAGGCCGGCGCCGCGGGGTCGCTGAAGCGCTTGCGCAGGATCCTCCCCCGGGGCGCGCCGCTCGTGCTGCGGAAGAAGACGTCGTCGCCGCGGTGGTCGACGTACACCCAGCGGCCGTCCTCCGCGTCCGCGACGAGCGTGCGCAGCTCTCCGCCCTCGCGCAGGTCCAGGAAGAGGATCTCGTCGTCCAGCCCGCTGAAGTCGCTCCCCCGCGCGCAGTTGAGGAGCAGGAAGCGCCCGTCGTAGGTCACGAGCTTGCGGATCAGCCAGGGCTCGCCGCCGTCCTCCTCGCGCTCGTAGACCAGGACGTCCTCGTCCTGCGTCGTGCCCACGCGGTGCATCCAGATCGTCGGCGAGCCCAGGGCCTCGAGGGAGTGCTCGCCCTCGCGCTCGGGGAAGCGGGCGTAGAAGAAGCCGCTCTCGTCCGGGAGCCAGGAGGCGCCGGCCCAGCTGTTGCGGACGCGGTCCGCGAGCAGGCGTCCCGACTCGACGTCGAGCACGCGCATCTCCTGGAAGGGCGCGTCGCCGACCTGGACGCGGATCGCGCAGCGGCCTCCCTCGGGGCTCGGCCCGTAGGAACCGTAGCGCTCCTCGGCCTCGAGGTCGCGGGCGGGGTCGAGCAGGAGGCGCGGCTCTCCTTCGCCCTCCTGGACGAAGAGCCGCGGGTAGGTCTCTCCCGCGCGGGTCTCGGTGTGGAAGACGCGCTCGCCCTTCTGCCGCGGGGAGCTGCGGCGGTCGTAGCGTCCGATGGCGAGGATGCGCTCGCCGAGAGCCTGACGATCGCCAGCGTCGCCCAGGAATCCCGCGAGCAGGTCTTGCTGTGCCTCGATCCAGCTGCGGGTCGTCTCCGACTCCTGCTCCTCGAGCCAGCGGTAGGGATCGCTGACCTCCTCGCCGTGGTACAGGTCGACGACCTCTCCGCGGGGCGCGCGGGGGTACTCGAGCTGAGCGTCGGCCGCTCCGGCGAGGAGTCCGATCACGGGGAGCAGCCGCGCGGCGGTGAAGTGCAGTTTTTCCTTCATTTCGAGGCGTGGGCCGTGCACCGGCCGCGGTCGAGGGTGGAGGGGTCAGCGCAGGCCGACGCGGGCCCAGGTCTCGCGGGCCGCGGCGGCGACGGTGGGGTCGGGGTCCGAGCAGGCTCGGCGCAGGGCGTCGCGCGCGTCCTCGCTGCGCCTCGCGACGAAGGCGAAGTCGGCGGCGGCGGCGGTGGAGGGGTGGTACTCGTCGCGCAGGCGTGCCTCCCGCGCCCGCCACCAGCTCGGGTCGCGGAAGTGCCGGAGCTCGCTCGCCGCCACTCTCCGCACCTCCGGCTCGTCGTCCTCGAGGGCGTGGGCGAGGATCATCATCGCTGGCAGGCATCCGATGCGGCGCAGGGTCCGTAGGGAGGAGGTCCGCACGCGCGGGTCGCCGTCGAGCGCGAGGGGCGCGACGTGGCTGAACTCCTCGCGCGTGACGCAGTCGCCGAGCTCTTCCAGGCAAGCGGCGCGCAGGCCGGCGTCGGCGCTCCCGAGTCCCCGCAGCAGGGCCTCGAGTCCGGGAGGAGCGCCCGCCAAGCCGAGCGACGCGAGGCCGGTGCTCAGCGCGAGGGTCGACGCGAAGCCCGCGGCGAGGCCGCGCGCGCCGAGGCTGCGCCGGGGGCGGCTCTCGTCGAGGATCGAGCGCAATCGGGACTCGAGCTCCGCGCGCGAGGCTGCGCCGAGGGTCACAGCGCCCAGGGCATCGGAGGCCCGCGGCGCGGCGCGCAGCTCTCGCACCGTCGTCAGGAGGTCGCGGGCGTACTCGTGGGGCTGCCGCCCGCCGCCGGCCAGGACGGCGTCGTCGCAGGCGCGCTCGCACTCGACGCGGAAGCGGCGCCGGCCGTACCAGGCCAGCGGTTGGAACCAGAGCAACCAGCAGGCGCCGGCGACGAGGAGGCTCGTCAAGGGGTCGCGGCGCCGCAGGTGGGCCAGCTCGTGGTCGAGGACCGCGCGCGCTCGCTCGGGCTCCCAGCTCGCGAAGTCGGGACCGACGAGCACCAGCGGACGCAGGACGCCGGCGACGAGAGGGGTCGAGATCTCGACGCTCACGCGGAGCTCCTCACGTCCCCCGTCGAGGGGGCGGGCGCCCGCGATCAGGCGCCGCGCGCGCCGGACCTGCAGCGCGAGGCGCAGCATCCCGATGCTCGCGACGAGCGCCCAGAGCCCGAACAACGCTTCGCGCCAGGGGAAGGAGGCGGAGCCGGCGGCGACCTCCGCACCCGCCGAACGCGGCTCGATCGCGAGCGCGGCGGTCGGTGACGCGGCGGGCTTCCCCGGCACATCGACCCAGCGTTCGACGTCCGTCGGCGGGAGCCAGGCGAGCTCGACCGACGGGAGCGCCACGCCCAGCGGCACGAGGGCGAGCACGCCGGCGAAGGCCAGGGCCCAGCACGAGGCGCGCGTCGCCGCGCTGGTCCGCAGGAGACCTCGTGCGATGCGATCGACGGCCACCGCGACGAGCAGCAACGCGCTCGCGCGCAGGCCGAGCTCGACGAGCCCTTCGAATAGCCCCTCGAAGAGTTCTGAGCTCATCTCCCGCCCTCCTTGCGGCGGCGCGCGGACTCCACTAGCTCCTCGAGGGCGTCGAGGTCCTCCTCACTCAGGTCTTTCGAGCGCGCGTCGATCAGGGCCGAGACGGCGTCGGGCACGGAATCGCCGAAGAAGGTCGTGAGCAGGCTGCGGGCCGCCGTGCTGCGCGTGCGCTGGGCGCGCTGCACGGCGCGGTAGAGGTAACGTCGCCCTTCGCGGGCGTGGCGCAGATAACCCTTCTCCTCGAGGTTGGCGAGGGTCACGCGCACGGCGTTGTAGCTCGGTCGGTCGGCCAGGCCCTCGCGCACGTCGGCGACGGAGGCCTGTGCGAGGCGGTGCACGACCTCCATGACTTGACGCTCGCGCCGGCTCAGCTCGTGGTAGGGGGAGGTGCTCATCGTCGGTGGGGTGCTGGCCGACCGCCGTTCGCGCCCCGAGCCGATGCTAGGGCGGCCCGCCGCTGGCGATACGGACTTGGTGCAGTTTTTCCTGCATTTGGCCCATGGCCCGCGCGGGGAGGTCGGCCTCGGCTGGACCAGCGCCCTCGAGACGGATTTGTCACACCTCGCCGACTCGCGGAAGCTGGGGGCAGAGCTATGCCCGACGCCCAGCACGCCCTCGACGCCCAACAGCTCCTCACCCAGGCCGGCCGCCTGCGCGCCATCGCCCGCAGCCTGGCGGGGGAGGGGGCCGCGGAGGATCTGGTCCAGGACACCTGGGTCGCGGCCCTGGAAGCCGAGGTGCGCGGGAGCGCGCGTGACGCCGAGGGCTGGCGGGCCTGGCTGGGAGCCGTGACGCGCAACCTCGCGCGTCGCCGGGCCCTGCGCGAGGGGCGGCGACCCGCCGTCGAGGAGCGCGCGGCCCGCCCCGAGGCCCAGGGCGGCGTCGCCGACCTCGCCGAGCGCATGGAGCAGCAGCGGCGCCTGGCGGACGCACTGCTCGCCCTCGAGGAGCCCTACCGCAGCGCTCTCGCGCTGCGGTACCTCGACGGCCTCGATCACGCGGCGATCGCCGAGCGGCAAGGCGTCACCAACGCGAACGCTCGGCGGCGCGTGTCGCGCGGGCTCGCGATGTTGCGGGCGCGCATGGGCGTGGAGGAGCCGGCGTCACGCGGGAAGCCCTTCGCGGGGCTCTTCGCGTGGACGGGGCTCTTCCGACGAGGAGAGAGCGCGGGCGCGTCGGGGATCGGCGCGCCCCTCGGAGCAGGAGGTGCACTCGTGGGAGCCAAGTCCGTCCTGGGCGCCGCCGCCGTCGTCGCGGGAGTCGCCGTCGTGGTCACGATCGCCGTTCGGGAGCCGGTGGAGCCGCCGCTCCAGGAGCTCGAGGTCGCGGCGGCCGAGGAAGTGCCGGCGAGCAACACACCCGAAGTTGGCGGGGCTGCTCTGGAGCGCGAGCTTGGTCTCGAGCCAGGGAGCTACACGGCCTACGGCGGACGAGCCAGGGAGTCTCTCGCCGCGGCAGAAGGCGGGGTGCGGGGTGTCGTGACCAGCACGGCGGGGCAGCCGCTCGCCGACGTCGACGTCCATTGGTGCTTCGCGAACGGCGAGGCGGTGGACTTCGCGCCCGCCTTCGAGACGGACGACGCGGGGCGCTACCAGTCGCCGCGCCCAGCCGGTGGGGCGCAGCTCGCCTTCGAGCTCGCCGGCTACCTGCCGCAGGTGCTCGACGCATCGACCGACGGCGAGCTCGAGGTCGTGCTCAGAGCCTGCCCGCGCCTCGTCGGTCAGTTGCGCGGCGAGTCCGGCGCGCCCACCCGGCCGCCGGGCCGCGTGCGCGCCTGGGTCCTCCCGGAAGGTGCCGAGGAGCCCGTGGAGAGCGTCGCGAGCCTGGAAGAGGACGGGAGCTACCAGCTCGGAGACCTGCCGGTCGGCCGTCTCGTTCGCGTCTGGGCGCGAGCCAAGGGCTTCGAGGCCATCGAGGAGCCGCGGGACCTCCAGCTCGAGCCCGAGACCACTCAACGCCTCGACCTCGAGCTGCCGAGCGGCCTCGTCGTCGTCGGCGTCGTGCTCGACGAACTGTCGCGCGAGCCCGTGCCCTTCGCGGAGATCTGGAGCGAGGGCTGGGACTATGACCCCGACAGCGATGAGCCGACCACCGTCGCCGACGCCGAGGGGCGCTTCCGCATCGAGGGCATCACCCGCGACAAGAACGAGGTCGACGGCTGGGAGTACTACACGGTGCGCCTGAGCGCGCGCGGTCCCGAGCACGCGTCCTCGCCCCTCAAGGCCTTCGGCCTGCAACCGGACGACGAGGGAGTCTGCGAGCTGGAGCTCTTGCTCGTGCGCCGCTCCTGCTCCTTACGCGCCGTGCTCTACGAGCCCGGGCGCGAGAAGCCGGCACAGGGCGTCTTCGTTTGGTCCATCGACGCGGAGAACAACCTCGACTACCAGCGTTCGAATCGACACGGCGAGATCGAGTTCGACGGGCTCCCCGCGGGCCCCTTCGCCCTCGAGGCCTACCGCCTCGAGCGCGGCGAGTCCGGTCATTACGAGTCCCTCCTGCTCGAGCTCGAGCTCGAGCCGGGGAGTCACGACGTCGTGGAGCTCGAGCTGCGCAGCGAACCCGAGACGGCAATCGAGGGGCGCCTGACGGGCGCTGACGGCGCAGCCCGGGCAGGCGTCGACGTGGTCGCCCACCACACCTTCCGCTTCGGCGGCGTCGCCGTCTCCCTCGACAGCGAGCAGCGCACGACGGACGCGGAGGGCCGCTACCGCTTCGAAGGCTTGCGGGTCGGCCGCTACCGCGTCGTTCCCGGAGGCTGCGCCGAGCCGGGGAGCGAGAGCTTCGCGCTCGCCTGGGGCGAGCGCCGCCGCGGTGTCGACTTCCTCGTCGGCGGGTGCATGGGGATCGAAGGTCGGGTCGAGCACGGAGGACTTGCGGTGGAAGACCTGCGCGTCGAGCTCCACCGCGCCGGGACGCTCCTGGCGCCGGACTCCGAGAGAAAGCCGATTCAGTCCGTGTCCCCGGAGCCGGACGGCACCTTCCGGCTGGAGGAGGTGCTCGAAGGAGACTTCTTCCTCGTGCTGGTACGCGACAAGGAGGTCCTCGACCGCGCGCCGGTGGGGCCGGGCTCGTCGTCGGGCGTCCTGCTGCGCGCGCGCTAAGCCTTCCCCACTCCGCGGGGGCGTCCTTCAGGGGAGGTCGATCACGATCGAACGGCGCGGCTCGCCGTCGACCTCGACGTGGGCGAGGATCGCCGGCTCCTCTCCCTCCGGTCCGGGCACCCGGATGGCGTAGCGGCCCGGACTGAGCGGGCCGATCTCGGCTCGACCTTCATGGATGCGAGCGAAGCCGCCGAGGCGCTCGAGCGAGTCCACGGCGGAGAGGTAGGGCGGGGGCTTCTCGTCGCTGCCGCCGCGGAGCTCGACGTCGAGCAGGGTTCCCGGAGCGATCCGGAGCTCGAGGGTCGTGACGCGCTCGGCCGAGACTTCGACCGTGGACCAGGCGGAGATCTCCGCCTCGAGCTGGGCCTTGACGTGGTGCACGCCCGGGGCGAGGCCGCCGAGCTGGAGGGCGCCGGACTCGTCCGTCTGGGCCCGGCTCGTGGATCCGAGCCCCACGCTGCCTGGGGAGTAGCAGTTGAGCTGGGCCGATGGCACCGGACGTCCATCGCCATCCACGACCCGGGCGTCGATCACGCCCGCGGCCGGCAAGCGCAGGTCGACCCCCTCGCGATGCTCCCCCGGCCCGAGGCGCACGTCGGTCGCGTTGGCCGAGCCGAGGAAGGGTCGGGGGTTCTCCACGGGCTGGTCCGGGTGGAGCTGTTGCACCCCGGCGAGGACCCGGTAATCCGCCACCAAGAGGTCGGGGAGCTCATAGGCTCCGCTCGCGTCCGTGCGCGTGCTGCGGACCGAGGTCCCCCCGGCTCCCTCGCCTTGGCGGCCCAGGGCCATCACCGGGAAGTCGGGGACGGGCTGGCCGTCGGGACCGAAGACGGTTCCGGAGAGGCCGGCCGTCTCGTAGGCGAGCTCGAGGAAGTGGCGCTCCGCTTGCGGAAGGCTGTGCTGCTGGAAGACGCTGCCGCGGGTCCCGCTACGGCTGATCTGGAAGCGGTAGTCGCCGCCCTCGTCCAGCACGAGCTCGAAGCGGCCCTCCGCGTCGGCCTTCGCCGACTTGCCGAGGTAGCCCCGGCTGCGATCCGCCCAGCCGACACTGATCCGGGCCTCGGCGACGGGCTCGCCGTTGCACAGGACCTGGCCCTCGAGGCGGACGAAGGAGGCGCTGAGGTCCTCGAAGACCGCGCGGGTCGTCTCGCCCTCGACGACGAGGACCTCCAAACTGCGCTCGCCCACGCGCTCGAGTCCGGTCCCGCCATCAAGGGTGCGCAAGCTGTGGACTCCCGGCGTCAGGTGCTCGAAGCGAAAGGAGCCGTTCATGGTGGTGGTTGCCCGCTTCGACACTCCAGGGTAGTCGTTGCCGAGCTGCCCCGGCCAGGCGCGCAAGTGGATCGAGAGGGCCACGCCCGCCGCGGGCTCGCCGTCGAGGCCGGGCAAGATGCCCTCGACCGCGCCGCCGACGCCGAGGCGGATCTCCAGGGACCGCCGGTGCCCGTCCTCGCCCGGGCGCAAGACGTCGCTCGCGGCTGCGGCGAAGCCGGGCTTGGTGGCGGAGACGCGCACCGGCTTCGGCGGGACCTCCTCGATCGTCGTTCGTCCGGCGTCGTCGGTGGGCTCGATGCGGGGTTTGTGGCGCTCGTAGATCATGCGCTCGCCGACCAGCTGGAGCTCGACGTCCGCGCCGACCACGGGGGCCCCGGCGGGGTCGAGGACCGTGACGCGGATGCCATGGGCCGCCGGGAGCTCCTGGGGCTCCGCAGCGGCCTCGGGCTTCTCGAGCGGGGCATCGTCGCTCTCCGCTGAAGGCTCGGCCGTGGGCGCTTCCTCGAGCTCGACGCGCTGCTCTCGGTCCGCGCTCTCGTGCCGCGCGAGGGTCGTGTCTCCGCGCGGACGTGCCGCCGCCGGCGGCGCCGCGGGCGCGAGCTCGGAGGCCTCCGCCTCTCCCGCTGGACCGCGGCCGACGTACCACGCCGTCCCGCTCGCGAAGAGCAGCGCGATGGCGGCCAGCGCCAACGGCTTCATCGGGTTTCTCATGATCCTGCCCCATGCGCGCGACACGCGCGGAGGCCTTGCAGTGTACGCGCTCCGAGCCCGGCCAGGAGCGAGCCTTGCTCTCGGACACGGAGGAGGCGGTAGGATGGGCTCACTCTGGAGGAGGAGGAGATCGACATGGAGTTCTGGACGCTCGCGCTCGTGGCAACTTCCCTCGCGCAGGAGCCCGCGCTCGAATTCGTGAATGAGGAGCTCCCCGACGGCCGAAGGCTCGAGTACCTGGCGCGCGTCGAGGCGGACGGCTCGCGGACGCGCCACGGGGAGTTCGCCCTCTGGAGCGCGGACGGCAAGAAGCTCGTGCTGGGGGAGTACGCGGACGGGGAGAAGAGTGGTCGCTGGAACTACCGCTTCGACGACGGCAAGCCCTGGGTGACCGGGGCCTATCGGGAAGGCGAGCGCAGCGGCACCTGGACCTTCCGCCATGCGAACCGCGAGAAGCGCGCCCAGGGGCGCTACCTCGATGGACAGCTCGACGGGGAATGGGAATTCTGGGACGAGTCCGGTCGGCTCGACGCAGCCGGCTCGGGGACCCTCGAGCCCCTCGTGGCCGACTACCTCGGTGGCGCCGCCGAGTACCGCGGCACGACCCTCGACGGAGTTCTGCACGGACGCTGGACGAGCTGGTGGGAGAACGGGCAGAAGCGGCTCGAGGCGGAGTTCGACCGCGGACGGCGGGCGGGGCGTTGGAGCTTCTGGCACTCCGACGGGACCTACGACCCCGACTTCCTGTCGGGGCGCCACGAGCTCGGACGCTTCTTCCCCGAGCTGGAGGTCGAGCCAGTCCCCGTGCCCGAGAGCGTCGAGCAGGTCTCGATCGCGGCGGCCGTCGCTGGAGGCGCGCGTTCGATGCCCGAGCCGAATCGCCTGCAGCCCATCACCGAGGGGGCCGGCATGCTCGGGGACCTGCGGTCCTACCGCGGAGGGAATGCGGAGGCGCGGGACGCGCTCCTCGCGCGGGGGCGCGAGGCCCTGCCGGACGTGATCGAGGGTCTGCGCACCCTGGACTACGGCGAGGCCGACCAGCTGGCCTTCGCCCAGCGCGCCCTCTTCGAGGTCGTCGGTCCGATTCTGTACGGCCACGTCCTGGTCGTGCTCGAGGAGCCGCCGAACGCGGCTGCCGTTCGCCTGGCCGTCGCCCGCGCGCACAGCCTCTACTTTCTGACGAAGGACGCGAATCTCTGGTGGACCCTGGACCTCGAGCTCGGGTCGCACGTCGATGGCATGACGGTGTGTGAGCACCTGCTCGACCCGCCTTCGGTTCCGGAGGTCCTCTACGGCGCGAGCTCGACCACCACCGGCGTCTTCGGGCAGCGCTTCGGCAAGCGCGACCACATGCGGACCGTCGGCGGATCGGGCACCGAGGAGCCCCTTGCCGCGGCCCTCGCCTGGTTGGCGCGCAACCAGAGAGACGATGGTGGTTGGTCGTCCGGGGACGACTTGCACGACCTCGGGGTCACGGGCCTGGCCCTCCTGGCCTTCGCCGGTGACGGCCACACGCTGCAAGGGGGCCTCTACCGGGGCAATGTGACCCGCGGTTTGAGCTGGCTGCTCGACCATCAGGATCCCGACTCGGGGCGCTTCCTCATGATGATCGACGGGGTGGACCCGGAGACGGGCAAACGAACGAGGCTGTACAGCTCCCAGTTCCTCTTCGACCACGCGATCGCGACGCAGGCGGTCTGCGAGCTCGCTCATCTCGGCGGGAGCCGAGGCCTGCGGGCGGCGGCGCAGCGGGCCGTGAACTACATCACCATCTCGCGCAATCCCTATGGCGTCTGGCGCTACTCGAACCCACCGGACGGGGACAACGACACGGCGGTCACCGGGTGGATGATCCAGGCTCTCGCCGCGGCGGACCGGGCGGGGGTGCAAGTCGACCGGCAGAGCTGGCCGAGCGCGATCACCTGGTTCGACGAGGTGACGGACAACTCGAGCGGGCGGGTCGGCTACACGGCGATCGGTGAGCCGAGCTGTCGCTACTCCGCCACGAACGAGCACTATCCACGCGAGGCCACCGAGGCCATGACCGCCGTCGGGCTGTGGTGTCGCTTCCTCCTCGGGCAAGACCCCGCGGAGCACAAGATCATGAGGAAGCACGCCGACCTGATGCTGAAGACCCTCCCCGAGTGGGACGACGACGATGGCCTCACGAACGACCTCTTCTACTGGTACCACGGGGCCCACGCCATGCGGCGCATGGGTGGCAACCACTGGAAGTCGTGGAACAAGTCCATGAAGTTGGCCCTCGTCGACTCCCAGGAACAGGCCGCCGCCGACGCCGGCTCCTGGGAGCCGAACGGGACCTGGGGGATGTTCGGCGGGCGCGCCTACACCACGGCGATGGCCGCGCTCTGCCTCGAGGTCTACTTCCGCTTCGACGAGGGGCAGGGCGAGGAGTAGGAGGGAGCAGGACGAGCCCCTTCCCTGGGGAAGGGCTCCTCGGCCCGAGGGGAACGAAGTTGTTCTTCTCCGTCGCTCGCCGCCTCCGGCCTGCTTGTGGGTTCGGGCCGTGCGTCTAGGATGCGGAGGTTGAATCCGCGTCTCGGGGGGAGTCGAGGGGTTTCGGCGCGACCCGATGCGCAGCATCGTGAGGAGGAGCACTATGTCCGTGCATCGTTCTGGGGTCGCACTGGCCTCGGCCATCGGCCTGTTGTCTGCGATCGCCATTGCCATGGCGCCGTCCGCGGCCCCGCCCCTGGGGATCGCTGACCTGACCGTCAACTCCGTCGATCACGCCAACGTGACCGGCGACTGGCAGACCCTCACGATCGGCGGCACCGTCGACGTCGAGATCGAGAACCTCGGGGGCGCCGACGCGGGGGGCTTCGACCTCCTCCTGTTCGAGGACCTCAACGACAACGGGGTCTACGACGCGGGCACGGACACCCAGCTCGGCCTCGTCGCCGTGGCGGGTCTCACCGCCGGGACCTCCCAGGTGGAGTCGGTCCCCGTCAGCGGCGAAGTCACCTTCCGCGACAACCTGATCCACGCCACGGTCGATCCGGACGACCTCGTCGGCGAGGGGAACGAGGCGAACAACACCCTCGACAGCGGCGAATTCTGCCAGCTCCCGCCGCCGCCCCCCGGGCCGCTCGACCCCGTGCTCGAGTGGTCCTGGACCACGAGCGCGGTCGAGCCGAATTCGCTCAACGTGATGATGACGCCGGCGGTGATCGACATCTCTGGGGATGGCGTCCCCGACGTCATCTTCGGTTCGACGATCTCGCAGGGTGGCGGGCAGGTGGAGCCTGGTGTGCTGCGCGCCCTCAACGGCGACGACGGCACCGAGATCTTCACCCTCGACGCCCCGGGACTGACAATCAGCACCACCTTCAACATCGCGGTGGGCGACATCGACGGGGACGGCCTGCCGGAAATCCTCGCCGCGGCCATCGACAACATGCACCTCTTCTGCTTCGAGCACGACGGTGTCCTCAAGTGGACCAGCGACCCCCTGGAGCCACTGAGATGGGGCGGCGCCTCCATCGCGGATCTGGACGGCGACAGCAGTCCGGAGATCGTCGTAGGCCGCCAGGCCCTCGACGCGAACGGTTCCTTGCTTTGGACCGGAGCGGGAGGCACGGGTGGACTTGGAACAGGAGCCTTGTCTCTCGTTGCCGACGTGGACTTGGACGGGCAGCCGAATGTGGTCGCCGGCAACACGGCCTACAACCCGGACGGCACGATCTTGTGGAGCGTGGGGATCCTCGACGGGTATACGGCGATTGCCAACCTGGACGCCGACCCGACGCCTGAGATCGTCCATGTTGCTCAAGCGCAGATTCACGTGCTCGCCGGCGAGAGCGGGGCCATCGAGTGTGGCCCGCAGCTCCTCTTCGGAGGTGGGAATGGTGGACCTCCCACGATTGCCGACTACGACAATGACGGCCAAGCGGAGTTCGGCATCGCGGGGGGCACGCAGTACGCCGTCTACGAGGCAGACTGCTCGTTCAAGTGGGGTTCCCCCACGCAGGACTTCAGCTCGAACCGCACGGGTTCGTCGGTCTTCGACTTCAACGGCGACGGGTCGGCGGAGGTGGTCTACCGCGACGAGCTCTTCCTGCGGATCTACCAGGGCACCGACGGCACAGTGCTCTGGAGCACGCCGATGAGCTCCTGCACCTGGCACGAGTACGTGCTCGTGGCCGACGTGGACGCCGACGGCAACTCGGAGATCGTCGCCGTCGCCAACAACAACTGTGGCCTCGGCTCGCAGCGCGGCGTTTTCGTCTACGGCTCGGAGTCCGACAACTGGGTCCCGACGCGCCAGATCTGGAACCAGCACACCTACCACATCACCAACGTCAACGACGACGGGACGATCCCGACGGTCGAGGACAACAACTGGCTGACGCCGTCGGGCGACCCCTACAACAACTACCGCCAGAACGTCCTGAGCGACGGGCTCTCGCCTCTCTCCGCGCCGGACTTGACGGCGAGCTTCATCCAGCTCGCGCCGGGGATGATGACCGGGCGCATCGGCAACGGCGGCGCGGTGCTCGTGGGGGCGGGGATCCCCGTCTCCTTCTACGACGGTGACCCGAACGGGGGCGGAGTGCTGCTCGGCACCGTGGCCACCCTCGGCCCGCTCGAGCCGGGTGAGTTCGAGGACGTGACCCTTGCCGCTGCGCTCCCGGCGACGGAGGTCTGGGTCTCGGCGGACGACTCCGGGGGCCTCGTCAGCACCGAGAACGAGTGCGACGAGGACAACAACATCCACGGCCGGCTCATTCGCGCGCCCTACTTCGACAACTTCTTCGACTGCGGCGCGACCTTCTTCGGCGACACGGCTGGGGACTCGATCTCCTTCACGGTCACGGCCCTGGACGACGACGCCGGGGACGTCGTGACCTTGACGGCCGTTGGAGTCCCGTCCGGGGCGACTCACACGCCGCCCCTGCCCACCGACGGGAATCCGGTCTCGTCGATCTTCTCGTGGACACCCCAGCCCGGTGACGGTGGCAGCTACGCCATCACCTACACCGCGACCGACGGCGTCGAGAGCGTGGAGTGCATCGTCAACCTGGAGGTCGAGGAGGTCACCCAGAGCATCGAGCTCTCCCCGCCGAACGCCATCAACGTCGTCGGCACGGAGCACACCGTGACGGCGACCGTCACCGACAGCCAGGGCAACCCCGTCTTCGGGACCCAGGTCGTCTTCGAGGTGATCGCCGGCCCCCACACCGGTGAGTTCGGCATGGACTCCACCGACGGGAACGGCGAGGCGACCTTCACCTACATGGGCCTCGACACCGGCCTCGACACGATCGAAGGTTGCTTCATCGACAACCTCCAGGTCGAGCAGTGCGACACGGTCACCAAGGAGTGGGTCGCGGAGTGCTACCTCGTGATTGGCCGTGGGCCCGGGAGTGCGGTCTTCACGCCCGCCCAGCACACTCTCTCGACCCAGCTCGACGAGGTCCGCGAGGTGCACCCGGTGCTCACGACGCAGCTCTACGAGATCGCGCTGCCCAGCGCCGCGCCACCGGCCTTCGGCGGCTCCGGCCCCATGGCCTCGGTCGGTCTGCTGCGCTCCGCGCGCCGCTCCTTCGCCGTCCAGGTGATCATGTACAACGAGGAGCTCTATCCGAGCGAGCCGGAGCAACACTCCTACGGCTTGCTCGTCCACATCGACTCCGCCGGCAACGTCGCAACCGTGCCCTTCGGCACGGGCACGATGGCGGTCTGGACGCAGACGATCGTGGGGAGCGACGGCAAGCGCTACTTGCGCTTCCCCTTCACGATGCCTCAGTGAGCGGGCGAGGGTTCGCCCCTCTGCAGCCGAGGCGCCTCGCCCCTCTCTCACGGGGGGCGGGGCGTCTCCACTTTGCGGCGGTCTCAGCGCCCGCTCAGGTACTCGACCAGGTCTCGCATCTGGCGCGGCGTGAGCAGCTCCCCCAGCCCCTCGGGCATGGCCGAGAGGTCCGGCCGGCGCTCGAGGACGCTGGCGACCTCGACGTCGATCAGCTCGCCGTCCGAATTCATCAGGACGAGCCACTCCTCGCCCTCCTCCACGATGCGCCCGGCCAGGAGTTCGTCCTCCTCGAGGACCAGCAACACGGTCTCGTAGCCGGGGGCGATGCGCGCGTTGGGAGCGACGACGGCCTCGACGATCTGGTCGCGGGAGAGCCGCCGGCCGAGGCCGCTGAGGTCGGGCCCGACGCTGAACTCCGCTTCGTCTCCGCTGAGGTGGCAGCGCACGCAGCTGAGAGCGGGATCTTGCTCGTAGATCTCGCGGCCGCGCTCGGCGTCGCCCCCGAAGTAGGTCGCGCGCCACTTGCCGAGGGTCGGGTCCAGGCTCTCTTGCTCCTCGCGGATGCGCAGCACCGCCTCGCTCACGCGCGCCCCGCCTTGCTCCGCCATGGCCTCCATCAGGTCCAGTTCTAGCTCCGCGGGGAGCGCGCGCGCCTCCAGCTTGCCGAGCTCGGCCAGGAGGAGGTTCTGGGCGGCCAGGTCCTCCGTTCGCCCCAGGGCCGCGTAGACCGCGCGCCGTTCTTCGAGGCCTCCACTCTCGAGCACCGTCTCGAAGAGCGGCAGGGCTCCCGCGAAGTCGACGCGCGGGAGGGTCGCGAGGGCGGCGGCGCGCAGCTCGCCGTCCGCGTCGCCCAGGGCGTAGCGCACGAGCTCCTCGAAGGCCTCCGGCTCGAGGGCCTCCACCAAGGAGAGGGCGGCGACGCGGGTCGAGCCTTCGCGCTCGCGGTCGCGGATCACGGCGGCGCCCAGAGCGGTGGCCTCCTCGAAGGGGTGTCGCCGGGCCAGCTCGCACCAGGCGCGGACCCAGGTGTCCGGGTGGCCCGCGAGGACCTCGCCCAGGCGCCGCGCTTCCCACTCGGCGGGCTCGGCGGGCCGCGCGTCGAGGGGACGCCAGTGGCCGAGGACGAAGTCCCGCGGCGGCGGCTCGCTCCAGCTCGCGAGCATGCGCACGGCCTCCGTCCGCAAGCGATCGGGGCGCCCTGCGTCACGGGCGAAGGCGCCGAGGGCAGCGGCCTGGGCCTCGCCCCCGACGCGCTGGCTCGCGCTCAGCGCGCGCACGAGCAGCCCTTCGTCGGTGAGCGCGCCGTCGGTGAGCTTCGCGGCCAAGGCCTCCATCGCTCCCTCGATGGGGAGGTCGTGAATCGCCCGCGCCGCCTCGAGCACGACGCGCGAAGACGCGTCCTCGAGGAACTCTCCGACGGCCGAGTTGCCCTGGCGTCGCAAGGCGACGACCGCGACGAGGCGCAGGCTCTCGTCCTCATCGCTTCCGAGCTCGAGGAGCTCCGCGGCGCTGGCGCAGCTCGCGAGGGCGTAGGCCGCGGCGTGCCGCAGCACGGGATCCGTGGCCGCGGAGTCACGTGCGAGCTGGACGAGGGCCTCGACGGCACGCGCGTCCGCGAGGCGCGCGCAGCCGATGGCGGCGAAGAGCCTCACCTGGGCGTCTTCGTCGGCCAGGGCCTCGATCAAGCGCACGGCCGCCGGGGCGTAGCGGTGGTCGCCGAGGACCCGCGCGACCTGGGCCCGGATGCGCGGGTTCGAGTCGCGCAGGAAGGGGTGCAGATACTCGAGCTGCGGCTCGTCGCCCTCCGCGGCCATGCCGAGGCCCCAGACGGCGTGCAGGCTCGCGAGCTCGTGCTCGGCGGCCTTGAGCGTCTCCTGGAGCCGCTCCCAACCGGGCTGCCCGCGCTGGACGAGCTCGAACTGTGCGAGCTGGCGCACGCGTTGGTCCGGGTGGCGCAGCAGGACCTGGAGCTCTTCGAGGGCGCGCTCGCTCACCCCATTGGAGAGGATCTTCGCCACTTGCGCGGCCTGGGGCGCGGCGCGCTCGTCGGGCTGGACCAGGCGGTAGAGCCGGCCCTTGCCGGTCATTCCCCAGCCGTGCACCCAGTCGCTGAAGAGCAGCGAACCGTCGGGCGCGAAGTCGACGTCCGTCACGAGGCTGCCCCACAGGAACTCCTCCCGCTCGACGAGGCGGAATCCCGCGCCCTCGGCCTCGAGGCGGAAGCGATGGATGCCGCTGCTGCCCGCCGTCCCGCGGAAGTCGGCGAGGAAGAAGGAGCCCGCGAGCTCGTCGGGGAGCCCCGTGCCCGGGTCGTAGCAAAGACCGGAGGGTCCGCTGGCGATGTTCTCGATCGGGGGGAGGAGGTAGGCGGCCTGCCCCTCGAACTCGGGCTTCCAGAGCTGTTCCGCGTTCCACGGCCCGCGGGCGACGGGCTCGAAGATCCACTGGTAGGAGGAGCGCCAGCCCGAGTCGGCGCCCTCGACGATCTGCACCCAGCGCGCGAGGTCGCCGCCGTCGGAGTTGTTGTCGCCCGTGAAGAGGTTGCCCCAGCGGTCGAAGGCGAGCTCCTGCGGGTTGCGCAGGCCCGTGTGGAAGACCTCGAGGCCCGAGCCGTCGAGACGGCAGCGCAGCACGGCTCCCGTGTCGGGATGCTCGATGGTGCCTTCCTCGGTCTCGACGTGGAAGCCGCGGTCACCGCAGGAGAAGTAGAGCCAGCCGTCGGGACCGACCGCGAGGCCGTGCAGGTCGTGGCCCAGGAGCGTCACGCGTACGCCGTAACCGCTCGAGAGCGCCGTGCGCTCGTCGGCCTGACCGTCGCCGTCTGTGTCCCGCAGTCGCCAGAGGTGGGGGATGCAGGTGTAGAAGACGTCGCCCTCGTGCTCGAGGACGCCGGCCGCGATCCCGTCGGCGGGGTCGTGGAAGCCGTCGGCGAAGACCTGGGCGCTCTCGAAGACGCCGTCGCCGTCGGTGTCGCGCAGGAGGCGGACGCGCTCGTGCTCGGTGCCGTACTGCTCGGTGAGCTCACCCTCCGCCCAGCGCGCGAACATCGCCACCCGGTCCTCGACGGTCCGGCAGGCCATGTCCTCCTCGAGGTGCTCGGTGTGCTCGCGCATGTCCGTCACCCCGGCGTGCAGGCGGAAGGTCTCGCAAACGTAGATCGAGCCGTCGCGGGCGGGGTAGAAGCAGACGGGGTTGGCGAGGGCGGGCTCGGCGGCGGCGAGTTCGAGCTCGAAGCCCTCGGGCACCCGGAACTTCGCCATGGCCTCGCGGCCCTCTTCGGATGCCTCCGCGACCTCGGGGCGGTAGGCGGCGTCCTCGGCGCCCTCCTGCGCGGGGGCGGTCGCGGCGAACAGCAGGACGACGGAGAAGATCCGCATCAGCTCTCGAGCATCTCGGCGCGAACGCGCCGCAGGAGGTCGCGGGTGAGTCGGATGCCGTCTTCCTCGCTGTGGGCGGAGCCCTCGTACTCGATCCCGATCCAGCCGCGGTAGCCGGAGTCGCGGACGATGCCCAGCATGCGGCGGTAGTCTGTCCCGACCTCGTTGCCCTCCTCGTCGAACTCGTTGCTCTTGGCGCTGACCGCCTTGGCGAAGGGCATCAGCTCGGCGACGCCCTCGTAGCGGTCGTACCACTCGCCGTTCCCCAGGTGGAAGTTGCCGAAGTCGGGCAGGGTGCCGACGCGGGGATCGCCGGCGAGGCGCATCACCCCGGCCAGCCAGCTCCCGTCGGAGGAGCGGCCGCCATGGTTTTCGACGATCACGCTGACGCCGTAGGCTTCGCCGTGGTCCGCGAGCTGGACCAGGGAGTCCGCGGCCCGACGCGCCATCTCGTCGGCCTCCCCCGAACCCGCCGCGTTGACGCGGATCGAGTGGCAGCCGAGGAAGCCGGCCGCCTCGACCCACTTGCGGTGGTTCTCGATCGCCTGGGCGCGCTCCGCGTCGTCCTGCGCGGCCAAGGCCCCCTCCCCGTCGCACATGATCAGGAGCATCCGCACCCCGCCGTCGGCCGCGCGTTGCTTCATCTCACCGAGGTAAGCGTGGTCGCGCGCCTTGTCGAAGAAGAACTGATTGACGAACTCGACCGCGCGCAGGTCGTAGCACTCGCGAACGCTCGAGATCCAGTCGAGGTTCGTCATCCCGCCCTCGCGCAGGCCGCGATGGTTCGACCACTGAGCGAGGGAGATGTCGAAGAGCTCGGGCCCTCCCTCGCCTCCGCCCGCGCGGCAGGAGGAGACGGCGGCCAGGGCGGAGAGGGAGAGCGTCGAGCCGAGGAGCTCGCGGCGCGTGATGTCTCGGGGACTCATGGCGGGCTTCAGGGGCGGGTGGCCGAGGCGGTCAGCTCCTCGTCGAAGATCCGGAAGTAGAGGCCGGTCGGGCCGCCGACGTTCTGGACGCCGATCAGCACGCGGTTCCAGCCGGCCTGGAGCGAGAGCTGGCCGAGGTGCTGCAAGGGACTCGCGCCGTGCTCGCCCTCGTCGCGATGCAGCTCCTCTTCGCCGAGCCAGAGGCGGCAGCCGTCGTCGGTGCCGAGGGCGTAGAGCACCTCGCGCGCGTCGGGGCTCTGGATCCAGGTCCGCGCGAAGGCGACCGAGGGCGGCGCGGCGGCGCCCTCCTCGGCCGGGGCGGGACGCTGACCGCTGAGGTCGAGGTAGCCCGCCTCGCCGGCCTCGAGCTCCTGCCACTCCGCCTCCGCGCCCGGCTCGAGGCTGCGTTCGAAGAGGGCGGTCCGTTCGCCGCTCCCGAAGGGGCCGGCCACCGACCAGGCTCGCACCGGCTCGCCCTCGAGCAGGGGCTCGAGCTCGTGGCGGTAGCGCCGGAGCTGCGCCGAACCGTAGCGCTCCTGGAGCGCGAGCAGCCGCTCCGCGCCGCCGGGCGCTCCCGTGGCCTTCGCGGCGCGGCAGAGCGCGATGGCGAAGAAGAGGTCGGGCGGCGCGTCGAGGAAGGCGTTCAGCACCGGCCCGAGCCCGCGCAGCTCGAGAGACTCGATCGCCCGCAGGGCGGCGAGCTGGACCAGGCGCTCCGGGGAGCCGAGCCCCTGGCGCACGAGCCGCGGCGCGTTCTCCACCTTCGTGAAGGCCGCCGCGTGCAGGATCATCGCGGCTTCGCTGGGGGGCAGGGTCGAGAGCTCTTCGCAGGTCGCGACCGCGCCGACGGCCCAGTCCCAGGTCGAGCTGTGAGCCGGGTCGTTGTCGGTCTCGATCCAGATCGGGTTGCTGATCGCGAGGGGGAGGATCGGGCGCCGGCCCGTGACGATCGGCTGCAGGCTCTCGTCGCCCTCGACGATGACGTGCAGCCAGGAGTCGCGGTGGACGTGGACCACCGCCTTCGCCGTCGGCCAGGCGATGGAGCCGTCCTCCCGCACGCGGGGCTCGACCTCGACCGTCTCCACGACGTCCCCGTTGAGGACGAACTTCACGCGGTTCAGGTAGACCCAGGAAGGAGCGTCCAGCTTGACGCGCGCGAGCACGCGCGGGGAGGTCGTTCGTACGACGTCGCCCGACTCTTGCCCGTTGACCTCGAAGCGGATGAAGGGTCCCGTCGTCGTGAAACAACGGCCCGCGCGCAATGCGGCCGCCACGGCCACCGGCTTCACCTCCTCGGGGTCGTCCTCGGGGACCTGGACGTAGTTCCGCGGGTAGCCCGCGAAGGCGTGGTGGACGGTGTGGCTGTCCGAGTTGCCCACCGCGAAGTAACGGTGCCCGAGATTCAGGAGGTTGTACCAGTCCCGCAGGACCGAGTGCAGGCCCGAGCCGGTCTCGATCTCCGTCGTGTCGGCGTCGTGGTAGCCCCAGCCCTCGTTCTCGTTCAGGACCTCGAGGGTGTCGAAGTCCGAGGAGTAGTTGGGGTCCTCGCTGCGACCGGTGACCGGGTCGAGGCCAGTCTGGGTGAAGTAGTCGATTCCCTCCCAGCGCGGGTGGTTGAGTTGGATCACGGGCACCACGCCCGCGGAGCCCTCCTCGTTGCGAATGAGCCTGAAGAGCTCTCGCGCGTCCGTCAGCGAGGCGTCGATCACCGCGGCTCCGGGGTCGAGGGGGAAGGCGTTGAAGTGGCCGATCGGCGTCGAGATCTCGTTCCCGGTGACCGCGGCGATCTGCTCGCTCGCCTCGAGGTCGGCGATCGTCGGGTGGTAGTCGGTGTTGTGGTTGTGGTCGGTGGCCACCGCGAACTCCACGCCCTCGCCGATCAGGCTGATGATGCGCTCCTTCAGGTTCGAGTCCCCGTGGCCGGAGTAGGTCAGCGTGTGGAGGTGAAAGTCACCGCTGATCCAGCCCGAGCTCGAGACCTCGTGCTCGAGGACGGCGTGCCACTCCACCTCCCCGCCTTCGGGGATCGTGAGCTGCGTCATGGCCTGGCCCCACTCGATTCCCCGCGTGGCGTAGACCCAGTAGTCGCCCGGCGGGACGGTGATCGCGTCCTCGCCCGAGAGGCAGTAGACGACGTTGTAGCGCACTGCCAGGTTGTCCGGTCGTGCGTCGATGCCGGGGAAGAGGTCCGGCTCCCCTTCGGGCTCGCGCACGAAGGTCAAGCGCCCGGGGATCGCCTTGCCGCGCTTGTCGCGGATCGAGAAGCGCAGGACTCCGCTGGGCTCGTCGGTGTTCGCCGTCAGGGCGGGCTCGATCGGTGAGGGAGGGAGCTCCGCCTCCTGAACCGGAGCCGGGGCCTCGGCCGCTCCATGTGGGTGCGGGAGGAGGAGCGCGAGAGCGAAGGCGATGGACATCATGGACGGCGGAGCGGTGCGGAAAGGTGCGGCCGGGAGCGCGTGATGATACGCGCCCGAAGCTAACGATCGACCCCGACCACGCGCAGGAGGTGCCGCGGGCCCGCCGACGGATCGAGGACCGTCACCAGGAGCAGGTCGCCGGCACGCGGGGCGCGCCCGAGGGACTCCGCCGCGCGCAGGGCGCCGGGTACGCTCCAGCGGGAGTCACTGGCGGGGCCCTCGAGGCCTGGCTCGCGGAAGCGACCCTCGATCACCTCGAAGGTCGGCCGGCCCAGGTCCTCCGCTGCGAGCCGCGCTAATCGAGTGCGGGCGTAGGCCCACTCCCACTTCCAGGCCGTCGGCCGTTCGCGCAGGGCCGCGCGGTAGTGGTGCAAGGCCTCTTCCTCAGCGCCGTCGAGCTCACAGCGCAGCCCCGCGTAGAAGTGCAGCTCGCAGCGCAGGTCCCCGGGGGCCTCGTTCGCCTCGATGCGGCGCGCGAGCTCCGCTTCGCCGGCCTCGACGAAGGTCGCGGCCTCGCCCTCACCGAGCAGGAAGCGCGCCAAGGCGACGTCCCAGGCCGAGAGGTGCGGGGGCGGACCCTCGCAGAGCGTCGCGAGGTCCGCGCCCGCCGCCGCCCGCGCCTCGCCCTGGCTCAGGATCCAGAGCCAGAGGCGGGTGTAGAGCCCGGCCTGGCGCTCGAGCTGGATGGCGCGCTCGAGACCCGCGACCGCCGCCGCGTCGTCGCCGAGCAAGCCGTCGCAGTACGCCCGCGCCGCGTAGGCCTGGGAGTCTTCGTCGAAGAGCTCGATCGCGCGCCCGAAGTGCTCGCGAGCACCGGCCAGGTCGCGCTCGCGGGCGCAGCTCTCCGCCAGGGCGATCTCGAGCGGCCAAGGGTTGGTCGAGAACTCGCCGTGGAAGGCCCGCAGGTGCTCGCGGGCAGTCTCGAAACGCCGCGCGCGCATCTCGACCTCGCTGCGCCACTCGAGGATCTTGAAGCGCAGCCACTCGGCTCCGGAGGTGTCGCCGCCGTCCTGGGTCGCGGCCGCGATCGCCGTCTCCGAGCGGGCCAAGGCCTCGGCCAGGTCCTCCAGCGCTCCATCGTGCCGGCCCGCGCCGGTGTGGACCATCGCCAGGGTGTAGGGCGCCCAGGGGTCGGCCGCGTCGAGGCCGATCGCTCGCTCGAGGGCCTCCGCCGCGCGCTGGGCGTGCAGCTCGGCGTTCTCGAGCTCTCCGCGGTTCTTCGCGTCTTCGCGCAGGAGGTTCCGCGCGTAGCCGAGCCGCCACAGCGAGGGCAGGTGTCCCGGGTCCAGGACGAGCGCGCCCTCGAGCAGGTGCGTCGCCGCGAGGGCCTCGCGCTTCGCCGAATCCGCGAGGAAGAAGCGATGGTCACCGGTGTAGGGCGGCAGCAACGCCCAGGCTTCCGCCGCCAGCCCGTCGGCCGTCGGCTTCGAGTCCTGGAGCGGCGGCGGCACGGCCGTGGCGAGGAGGGCGGCGAGCGGGAGCGCGAGCATGCGCTCATCCTAGCGGCGGACTCCTCCGGCGAGGTAGGGTGTCGCCCGCCATGAAGCACCGCCTCGGAGTCTGCTCCTGGTCGCTGCGGACCGAGTCCCTCGACGAGCTCGTCGAGGCCACCCGCGCCGTCGGCGTGCGCCATCTGCAGCTCGCCCTCGACCCGCTCGCCGCCGGCGCGTGGGAGACCGATGAGGTGCGACACGCCTGCGACGAGTCCGGCCTCGAGGTCGTCTCGGGCATGATGGGCATGCGGGGCGAGGACTACTCGACCCTCGAGACGATCCGCGAGACGGGCGGCGTGCGGCCGACGAAGCACTGGAAGGCGAACCGTGCCGCGGCGGAGCGCTGCGCGCGCGCAGCCCAGGAGCTCGAGCTCGGCCTCGTCAGCTTTCACGCCGGCTTCCTGCCCCACGACCCCACCGACCCCGAGCGCGAGACCCTCGTCGACCGCTTGCAGGAGCTGGCGGACGTCTTCGGCGACCACGGCCTGCGCGTCGCCTTCGAGACGGGGCAGGAGAGCGCGGAGACCCTGCTCGCCGTGCTGTCGGAGATCGGCCGCGCCAACGTCGGCGTGAACTTCGACCCGGCCAACATGATCCTCTACGGGATGGGGGAGCCCGTGCGGGCCCTGCGCACCCTCGGCGAGCACGTGCTGCAAGTGCACGTCAAGGACGCGATCGCGACCGACACGCCCGGAACCTGGGGCAGCGAGGTCGTCGTCGGCACGGGCGAGGTCGACTGGAAGGCATTCTTCGAGGCTCTCGACGACTTGGGCGCGCCGCGCGACCTCTTGATCGAGCGCGAGGCCGGTGAGAGCCGGGTCGAGGACATGCGGGCGGCGCGGCGGTTGCTCGAGGAGCTGGACGTGGTCGAGGTCGACGCGTGACGGAGCGATCGATCGGCGTCGGTGTCGTGGGCCTCGGCTTCATGGGGCGCACCCACGTAGGCGCCTACCGCGCCGCGGCCGAGGGCGGGAGCCCGAACCGGCTGGTCGCCGTCTGTGACGCGGTTCCCGAGCGCCGCGCCGGGCGCGTGGGCGCGGCGGGGAACCTCGAGGGCGAGGAGCGCGAGGAGCGGCTGTTCGATCCGGCCGACGTGCGAGCCTACGAGCATCCGGCCGAGCTCTTCGCGGACGCGGAGGTCGAGCTGGTCTCCATCTGCACGCCCACCGACTCCCACGTCTCGCTCGCGATCGCCGCCCTCGAGGCCGGCAAGCACGTGCTCGTGGAGAAGCCCGTCGCTTTGCGCGCCGCGGACGTCGAGCGCCTCGTCGCTGCTGCGAAGGCTGCGAGCACCCTCTGCATGCCCGCCCATTGCATGCGCTTCTGGCCCGGCTGGGACTGGCTCCACGAACGGGTCCGCTCCGGCGACCTCGGCGCCGTGCGCTCCGCCGTCTTCCGCCGTCTCGCCTCCCCGCCGGCCTGGTCACCGGACTTCTACGCCGACGCCGCGCGCACTGGAGGCGCCCTCGTCGACCTGCACATCCACGACGCCGACTTCGTGCGCTGGTGCTTCGGGGAGCCGGACGAGGTGCACGCGACCGGCAACCTCGACCACCTGACGACCCTCTACCGTTACGCGGACGGCCCGGCCCACGTCGTCGCCGAGGGCGGCTGGGACCACACGTCGGGCTTCAACTTCCAGATGCGCTTCGTCGTCGTCTTCGAGCAGGCGACGGCCGAGTTCGACCTCGCCCGCGATCCGCAGCTCACCCTCTCCCGCGGCGGCGAGACGTCCGCGGTCGAGCTCCCGGAAGGCGACGGCTACCTCGGCGAGGTGCGCCACCTGCTCGACGCGGTGCGCTCCGGCAAAGGCGGCCTGCGCTGCACCCTCGACGACGCCCTCGGCGTCGCGCGCCTGCTCGAGCGGGAGCTGGAGCAGCTGCAGATCTGAGTCACCCGATACAGCGACGCCCCCGGCTCCGCTGGTGGGAGCCGGGGGCGTCCGAGTGAAGCGGTCGCCGTCGGTCCTACAGACCCCAGGTCACGCGCAAGCCGTTCGACATGTTGGCGCTGCCACCGCAGGGGCCGCCGCCGTCCCGGTACCAGAACTGGAAGTAGTCCGTGTCGCCGGGGTTGGCCCCGACCTGGACGTGGACCGGCGGCTGGCCCTGGACGGGCATGCTGGTGGCGCCGTTCACGGGCATCGGGATCTTGACGAGGCGCACGAAGGGGCCGCTGATGCAGCGCAGGCCGTTGTAGAAGGGAGCGCCCGCGCCGTTCGCCGCGGTGCCGTCGCCCGCGAAGAAGACGCCTGGCGGAGTGCCCGGGAGCCCGGTCACGTTCAGGGTGAGGTCCGCCGCGGCGATGCTCGGGCTGCCGGTGGCCGTCAGGGACGCACCAGCGCCCGTCCCGTTCGCGCAGCCCTCGGTGGCCCCGGGGACGACGTTGTTGCCGCAGGGGCACTCGATCGAGCCGGAGGCCTGACCGTCGCCGAAGCAGAAGGTCTCGATGTCGGGCTCGCAGACGTCCGGGACGCCGTTGCCGTCGTGGTCCGGGGCGCCCGCGGCGATCTCGTCCGCGTCGGAGACGCCGTTCTCGTCACAGTCCGCGAAGGGAATCGGGACGAAGGCCAGGCCCTCGATGTCGACGAAGCCGATGTCCGCGGTGTCGAAGAGGAAGACGTTGTTCCCGTTCCCGAAGGTGAGGATCGCGCACAGGTCCTTGTTGTCGTCGCAGCCGATCAGCACCTCGTTCTGAGGGTCCCAGGCCAGGGCCTCGAACTTGACGGAGTGCTTCGTGATCCCGTGGCGCTGGTTGTCGTCGATGACCTCGACGATCGCGCCGGTGTTGGCGTCGACCCGGTAGAGGTGGTCGTCGTCGTTGTCGGTGACGAAGAGGTCGTCCGGCGTCTCGCCGAAGATCATGTCCTCGCCGTGCTTGCACTTCTCGCCGAGGCCAGTGATGTCCCCGAAGTCGTGCAGCATGTCGCCATTCGCCGGGTCGAGGATGACAAGACGATCTTCGCCCTCGTCACCGGTGCGGAAGAGGGCGTAGAGGTCGTTCGTGACTGGATGGAAGGCGAGGCCGGTGATGTTGTCGCTCGAGTCGTCGAAGCCCACGTCCATGGTCCCGACGATCGTGACGACGTTCGGGTCGGTCGTGCTGGCCTGGGCGGTGTCGAACTTGAGCAGCACGGGCTCCTCGAAGCCCGCCAGGTCGTCGTTGATGGCCATCCAGCCGACGCCCGTGTGATCCAGCGTGAAGGCCTCGATGTCATTGCCGACGTACTCGAGGCTGCCGCCGTCGTCGACCATCAGGCGGCCGAAGTCGGTGAGGGTGTTCGCCGCGTCGTTGTAGTCGCCGATCGAGAAGAGGTCGCCGTACTGCTCGTTGACTCCCCAGAGGGTCGGCGTCTGGGCCTGGGCCGAGGCCAGCGTGGCCGTCGCCACGGAGAAGAGGGCGCCCATGGAGAGTGACTTCGGATTCGCGAAGGGGTGCAGCTTCATAGCAGGAGAGGTATGGAGATAGCGGTGGTTCGATACTGGCTGCCAGGAGCGCGGCGCCTTCCTTCCCGGCTTCCCTTCCGGTGCGCGCGGCCTGAGCTCGAAGCCCGGGAAGCGAGCGGGCGCCAGCGGTGAGGCGCCCCGGCTCGCCCCGAATCGGGGCTGTTCAGGAACCCTACTCCCGGTTTCCGGGGGCCGTCGGATCGCGGGGAGATTGCGGGCCCGGATCCGAAGGAAAGCGGCGCGTCCCCCGCCAAGCTCGGAAAACTCTTCCGAGGGCACGGCGGTCACGAGTCCCTCACGGGGGCCGCTAGAATGCGCCTCCCGTGCGCAGCGCCCTCCACACGATCGGCTTCCAGGTCCTCTGCTGGGTCTTCGCCTACAACCTGATCGGGATCCCGCTCTACTTCTTCTTCTACGACGTCCGGGATGCCCTCGATCCCTCGATGCCGTTCGGCTTCTGGCTCGGGCTGCTGACGAACTGCGCGGGCGGAGTGGTCGTCGGGGTGGCGCTCGGCCTGATCGACCTGGCGACGGGCCGTTGGCTCTCGCGGCGCCGGACCTTTCGGTCCCTGGTGCTGATCAAGTCGCTGACCTACATGGCCTTCTTCGGGCTGCTCGTCGTCGTGTTCGGCGTCGCCGTCCGCACGCCGCAGGTCGAGATCGAAGAGGCCGTCGAGGGAGCGACCTCCAGCAGCGGCATCTACATCATGGTGGGCTACTTCCTGTACGGGATGGGCTTCAGCGTGATCGTGAGCTTCCTCGTTCAGGTCCGCCGACTCGTCGGGCAGGACGTCGCTCTGCCGCTCCTCCTGGGCCGCTACTTCGTGCCGCGAGAGGAGGATCGCGCGTTCCTGTTCCTGGACCTCAGCGACTCGACGGCCATTGCGGAGGCCCTGGGTCACCGTCGCTTCGGGCAGTTCGTCCAGGAGTGCATCTACGACGTCAACCGGGTCGCGGCGGAGTCCGGCGCCGAGATCTACAAGTACGTCGGTGACGAGGCGATCCTCACCTGGAGCGCGAGGACGGCCGGCGCACGCGGCATCGCGTGCTACTTCGCCCTGGAGGAGCGAATCCGTTCACGCGCGAACTTCTACCGCGAGCAATTCGGCCGTGTCCCGGCCTTCAAGGCCGGGCTGCACCGGGGGCCCGTGCTCGTGACCGAGATCGGCGACTTCAAGCGCGAGCTCGCCTACCACGGCGACGTGCTCAACACGACGGCGCGGATCCAGGCGGTCTGCGGCGACCTGGGGGCGGCCATGCTCGTCTCGCCCGCGATCGCCTCCGAGGCGCGCGGCGAGGAGGGCCTCGTGCTGAGGTCTCGCGGGGAGTTCTCCCTCAAGGGCAAGGCCGAGCCGCTCGAGCTGTTCGAGCCGGTCTCGGGCGCGCCGACGCGCCAGTAGCCCGGCGGCGGCGGCTCACCCGTTCTCAAGGCAGTTCCCACTCGAACACGCCCCGTCCGTGGGTCATCGCGCGAAGCTTGCGGGCCGGCATCGAGACGTGGAGCTCGTTGACCAGCACGGCCTCCGACAAGCCCGCGAAGAGCTGCACCCAGGTCGTCCCGCCGTCGGTCGTCCGGAAGACCCCCAGGTCGTTGCCGAGGTAGACGTGCTCGGGATTCTGAGGGTCGATTGCGATGGCCGTGGCGGGAACGTCCGGCAGCTGCCCGCCGTCGATGTCGGTCCAGGCCGCCCCGTGGTTCGTCGAGCGGAACAGGTGGGAGCTGCCGAAGCCGGAGATCGCGATGTAGACGGTCCCGGCGTTCGTGGGATCGACGGCCAGGTCTCCGGGGTAGCGGTCCGGGAGGCTCCCGGTGATCTCGTCGAAGGTCGAGCCCCCGTCGAGGGTGCGGTGCACCCGCCCGCGGGCGGCGAAGGGCGAGGTTGCGAGGTAGACCACGTCGTCGTCCTGCGGGGCGACGGCGATCTGCAGGATCGGATTGCCGTCGATCTCCGTCCCGCCCTGGCCGACGAACCACTGGTCGCCCCCGTCAAAGCTCTTGAAGAGGTAGTTGCTGCCCGCATAGAGCACGTCGGGGTCGGTCGGGGACATGACGAAGGGCGCGATGAAGGCCACCGGCCCGCCCTGATCGGGCGGGCTCACCAGCACCCAGCTCTGGCCGCCGTCGATCGAGCGCCCCACGAAGAGGAACTGGGCCGTGGCGTAGACGACGTCCTCGTCGTCGGGGCGGATCGCGCACCAGCCGCCATCGCCGCCGAGCACGAAGCGGCTCCAGGCCCCGCCGCTGCGGTGGATCGCGCTGGCGTTGTCCTGCAGGCCGCCCATGAAGAGGTCGGGGTCCGTCGGGCTTGCCCAGGAGCCGTTGTAGAACTGGGTCGTCTGGTAGCCGCCGTTCGCGGCGGCGAAGGTCTCACCCCCGTCCGTCGAGCGGTAGACCCCACCGTCGTTCGCGAAGTAGACGAGGTTCGGGACGGTGGGGTGGTAGACGACGTCGTGGTGGTCGGCGTGGGAGTAGGTCGGCGGACCCTCCGGACCCCCGTCGGGGAGCTCGCCGGAGTAGTAGAGGGCGTAGTTCGACTTCTGGACCTGAGTGACGCCGGCGTTCGTCGACTTCCAGACGTCGATGCCGATGCAGAGGACGGTGTTCGGGTCGCTGGGGTGCACCGCCACGTCATGCGCGAACCAGCCCTGCCAGCGCGAGTAATCGTTCGTGCCCTGGAGAGTGAAGCTCGCCCCGAAGTCGTCGGATCGCAGCAGCCAGGTGAAGTTGTTCGGTCCGTTGACCTCGTAGCCGTTGCCGATGCTGGCGTAGACGACGTCGTCGTCGGCCGCGGTCACGCCGAACTGGACCTTGCCCTGGTAGTCCGACGGCACGCCGCCGCCCGTGACCTGCGTCCAGTTCCCGCCCCCGTTCGTCGTTCGATAGAGCCCGCGCCCGGCGCTCCCGAGGTTGCCGCAACCGGCGAGCACGACATCGGGATCCGTGGGGTGGACGACGAGGTCCGTTGCCATCGCGACGCCGAGGGAGAGGCTCCAGCTCCCGCCGGCGTCCAGGGACTTGTAGACGCCCTCGGTGGTCGCCGCCCACACGACCTGCGGGTCCAGCGGGTCGACCCGCACGGCCCACACCCCGTGCTGCTGGTTGTAGGACCAGTCGAGGCTCTTCGACCAGCTCGCGCCGCCGTCGGTCGTCTTGAGGATGCCGACGCCGTAGCTCCCCCGCGTGCGCCGATCCGCCTCGAGATCGCCCGAGGCCTCGAAGTTGTAGACCTCGCCCGTGCCGATGTAGATCACCTGGGGGTTCCCGGGCTCGAAGGCGATGGTCGAGACGCCCAGCACCGGATGCCCCGTGTCGATGCGCTCCCAGGCGTCCGCGCCGACCCCGCCCGTCGTGCTCTTCCAGAGCCCGCCGCTCGCCGCGCCGGCGTAGATCGTGTTCGCGTCGACGGGGTCGAAGGCGAGGGTCAGCGTGCGCCCGCCGCCGTTCGTGGGGCCGACCGGCTTCCAGCGCTGCTGCGGTTGCAGGCGCAGGGACGACTGGGGTCCGGCCGGCGCGACCGTGCGCGTGGCGCCCGCCGCCTGGGCTCCGCGGAGCTTGGTCTTGGCGAGCTCCCAGCCGGCCGTGTAGGCCCCGTCGGGAAACTTGCGGTTCGGGTAGGCGCGAGAGTCGCCCCAGAAGCTGAGGGCCCGGTAGGCCCCCGACACACGGGACTCCTGCGCCCCGACTTCGTTGCGCCCACCGACGAGCCACAGCGCGAGGGGCGCGGCGACGGCCATTGCGGCCAGGATCAGGAGAGCTCGGCTCCGGGGGAGCCGGGGCTGGGAGTCGGACGAGGTCATGGGCGGTGCCTCCTGAACCGTCGGACGGGAGACGGTTGGTTCGGGTTCCGTGTGCTGAGCTAAGACCCCTCCCGGTACGCCTTGGCCCCCGCCCGCAAGTGGCGGCCCATGCGCAGCACGAGCACGACGGCCCACAGCGACCCTCCGAAGCCGCCGCAGACGAGCACGCCGAGCCAGCCCGCGACCGTGAAGCCGACGAGCAGGCTGAAGAAGACGAAGGCGAGGGCCTTCGTCGTGCGGCGCTCGCGCAGCGCCTGGCCGAAGGCCTCGCGCACGATGCGGCGCTTCACGTCGGGCGGCAGGCCCTCGGCCCAGCCGGGTCCGGGGACGGTGGAGGAGGTCGAAGGAGGGGAGTCGGTCACGGCGCCGGTCGATCGCGGAGCTGCTAGTCTACCGCGATGCGCCCTACGCCTCCGACGACCCGGCTCTTCACCGCGATCCTGGCCCTCAGCTGCGCGCCGCTCGCGGCCGCCCAGAACGGCGACCAGCCCGGCGAGGAGCAGCCGCCGCTCCCTACAGAGCTCGCGATCCCGCCCGCGCCCCCGCTCTCGGTGGAGGAGGCCCTCGAGAGCTTCGTGCTCGCGCCGGGCTTCACGGTCGAGTGCGCGGCGAGCGAACCTCTCATTGCGGATCCCGTCTGCATCGCCTTCGACGGCGACGGCCGCATGTGGGTGGCCGAGATGCGTGCCTACATGCCGAACGTCGACGGCGAAGGGGAGGACGAGCCGAACGGGACGATCGCGGTGCTCGAGGACAGCGACGGCGACGGCGTCTACGACGCGCGCACCGACTTCCTCGAGGGCCTCGTCTTGCCGCGGGCGGTGATGCCCTACCGCAACGGGGCGCTGGTGATCGCGCCGCCCGAGCTCGCCTTCCACCGCGACACCGACGGTGACGGGCGAGCCGACGCGAAGGAGGTCATCGCGACCGGTCTCGGCGGCCTGCACAGCCCCGAGCACGCGATCAACTCCCTGCGCTGGACTCACGACAATTGGGTCGCCGTCGCCAACCACCGCTGGCGCTTCCGCGAGACCGAGGAGGGCTGGATCCGCCAGCGCACGAACGGCGGCGGGCAGTGGGGGCTCAGCCTGGACGAGGAGGGGCGGGCCTTCTTCAACACGAACAGCGACGGCCTGCGCGGGGACCTCTACTCCTCCCACTACGCCGTGCGCAACCCGAACTTCGGCGTGGCGGCGGGCGTGAACCAACGCATCGCGAGCGACCAGCGCGTCTGGCCAGCGCGCATGACGCCCGGCGTCAACCGCGGCTACCGGGAGCCGACGCTGCGCGACGACTACAGGCTGCGGAGCTTCACCGGCGCTTGCGGGCCGCTGATCTACCTCGGTGGTGCCTTCCCGGAGGAGTTCCACGGCAACGCCTTCGTGGCGGAGCCATGCGGGAACCTGGTCAAGCGCTTCACGTTGCACGCGACCGCGAACGGCGGCTTCGAGGCAAAGAATGCCTACGAGGGGCGCGAGTTCCTCGCCTCCCGCGACGAGCGCTTCCGGCCCGTGGACCTCTACGACGGTCCGGGCGGCGCCCTCTACGTCGTCGACATGTACCGCGGCCTGATCCAGCACCGGCTCTTCGTCACGAGCTGGTTGCGCAAGCAGGTCGAGGAGCGCGGGCTCGAGGAGCCGCGGGGCATGGGGCGCATCTGGCGCGTGGTGCACGAGGGGATTGAGCGCGGGTCCGAGCTGAAGATGTCCGAGATGAGCTGGACCGAGCTCGTCGGCGAGCTCTCGAGCCCGAACGGCTGGCGGCGCATCACTGCCCAGCGGATGATCTGGGAGGACGGCTTCGACGACCCGGACGCCATCGACCTCTGCCGTCAGCTCGTGCGCGAGGGACCGGACCCGATGGGGCGCCGGCACGCGCTCCTCACCCTGGCCGGGATCGGCGGGCTCGACCGCGGCTCGGTCGCCGTCGGCCTGCGCAACGCGGACCCGCGCTTCGTGCGGGCGGCGTTGCAGTGCGCTGAGATCCTGATCGCGACGGGGGATGACGACATCCTGTCGGAGGCTCGAATGCACATCGCGTCCAACGATCCGATGACGCGGCGCCAGGCATTGCTGAGCATTGCAGAGGCCAAGACGGGGGATGCCGATCGCTCCCTGGTCTTCGCTGCGAAGACCGGAGCCATGTTCAGTGACGCGGACCGCTCCGTGTTCCTCTCGGGTCTGCTCCATCGCGAATTGGACGTCCTACTTGCCCTCTTCGAGGCCGAGGATTGGGCGACGGAGCTCCCCGGCCGCCCCGAACTCGTCCGCGACCTCGCCCGCTGCATCACCCGCGAGGGTCGCCACGACGCCCTCGACGGCCTCTTCGAGCTCGCGGTCCAGACCGCGATGGACGAGGACCTCGGCTTCAAGCCGACCATGGGCTGGCGCAGCAGTGCGCTGATCGCGGGCATGATGGCCGGACGTCCGAAGGGCGGGACCGGGGAGCCGCGTCCGATCGCCTTCGCCGCGGAGCCGCGGGCGATCGTTAGCGCGCGCTGGCAGGCGGAATTCAACGCCACCGAGCCGCTGCGCGAACTCTTGAAGTGGATCACTTGGCCCGGTGGGCCGAACGCGAGCGAGGAGAGCGTGCGGCCCCTCAGCGAAGAGGAGGCGCAGCGCTTCGAGCGCGGCCGCGAACTCTACATGGAGACCTGCGCCGCCTGCCACCATGGCTCCGGCCTCGGCGACGCGGGGCTCGCCCCCTCCCTGCGCTTCTCCTCCTGGCTCCTGAAGGACGCGGCGACGCCGATCCGCATCCTGGTCGGCGGTCTCGACGGCCCGATCGAGGTCGGCGGCGAGACCTGGGACCTCGAGATGCCGGTCTACGACGGCGGCGCGGAGGAGGTGGCGGCGGTCCTGACCTACGCGCGGCGCGAGTGGGGGCACGGGGCGGAGCCCGTGAGCGTCGAGGAAGTCGAGGCGGTGCTGGCGGAGCTGGCCGAGCGCGGACGGAGCTGGACGGCGGAGGAGCTGGAGGCGGCGCGCGGGGAGTGACGCGACCTCAGCGTCGCGGATCGCTCAGGTAGTGGAGGTCCCGCAGCTCGATGTGGGCGTCATCCCCGGCCGCGGTGAGCACCAGGGATCCGTTCCGCAAGGCGCTGCCCTCGGCCTCGAGCCAGGCGCTCCTGCCGCCGACCTCGAGAGCGCAGCGATCGCCGTCGAAACCCAGCGCGATCTCGTTCCAGGCGCCGGCCTCGTAGGCCTCGGCGAGTGCGGGACGGAGGCACCACCCCCCGCCCGATCGGGGGCTCATCGGCGCGCTGGACTCGCAAGCCGCGGACACGGTGCCGCTGGGGACGTATTGCACGAAGAGCTCTCCAGCCTCGACCCGCAGGCCGAACTTCAGCACAGGGTCCTGGCGGTCCGCGGCGCCCCGCCCGATCGTGATCGAGCGCGACTCGTTCGTCCGCAGCGGCTCCTCCAGGGCGCCCAGGTCGATCCATTCCCGCGTTCCGAGGTCCCACAACCGCGGCTGGCGCCAGCGGACTCGCGTGTCGTTCCCCGAATGCACCTGCAGGGCGAAGAAGCCCTCGAGATCCGCCGTGTCGAAGTAATCGGCCGTGGGCACGCCGTCGACCCAGACCTTCAGCCAGGGCCCGATCGCCTCGATGCGGTAGCGGTTCCACTCCTGGTACTGGAAGGCGGCGCGCGCCGCTTCGTCATCGGCGAGATCGTCCAGCCATCCCCGCCGCGCTTCGTCGTAGAGGCCGCCCGACCAGGCACGCTCGGAGGAGTCGATCTCGACCTGGTAGCCGAAGACGCGGCCGTTCTCCTTCTGGTGCGAGCGGATCTGGATGCCGGAATTGCCGGGCTCCTCGGTCTTGACGTCGACCTCGAGGATGAAGTCGCCGAAGTGGCGCTCCGAGATCAGGAAGGACTGCGCGCCGCCGCCGACGTAGCCGAGGATCGTGTCGCCGTCGGCCTCGTACTCCGCGTCGCCGACCTCGCGCCAGCCGGCGAGGGTGCCGTCGTAGAGGACGGCCTCGCTCCCGGCCGGCCCGGGTAGCTCGCGCACGCGGATGTTGCGGAACCAGACCTCGTCGCCGTGGTCCTGGATCGCGATGCGGCCCGGACCGGGGGCCGCGAATTCCGCGAGTTCGCGGAACTTGCTCGCGACGCGCAGCGCTTCCCAGTCCTCGCTCCCGACCTCGAGCGCCACCCGCCGTTCGCCGTCGAGCCAGTGCTCGATGCGCGACCCGCGGGCAACGATCCGCCCGCGATGGAACTCGCCGGCCGCGGGAGCGACGCCCTGCTCCGAAGGCGCGAAGTCGTAGAGGGCGCCGGCGCTCGTCTGGGGCCGCGCGCCGTTTCCGTGGGCCGCGTCGTCGAGCACCTGGTACTCCGGCCCGAGCGCCGTCGCGCTCCCCGGCTTCTCCCGCACGCGGTACTTGAGCCCGCTGTTGCCCCCGGAGGCGACCCTCCACTCGAACTCGAGCTCGAAGTCGCCGAGCTCGCGCGTGGTCACGAGGTCGCCGCCGCCGCCCTGCGGGAGGTGGTGCAGGCAACCGTCCTTCACCTCCCAGCCCTCGGCGGGGAAGGCGTCCCGGCCGCAGCCGCGCCAGCCTTCGGTCGTCCGTTCGTCGAAGAGCGAAACCCAGCCCGCGTCGCGGGCGAAGCGCCCGAGGGTGGGGGGCGCGTCCTGGGGGAGCGGCAGGAGGAGCAGGAGGAGGAGCATGCCCCGATTTTACTCCGCGGCCAAATGGAAGCGAGCCGCCCCCCGGAGCGGGGAGCGGCTCGCTGCTCGAGTGGGCCTGCAGCTAGCGCGTGTAGACCAGGTGCATGCTCCGGAACTCCTCGCCTTCGGGAGTGTGGTCGTACATGTCCATCACGTACTCGTTCTCGCTCTTCTCGGTGATCACGGTGCGCATCGGACGACCCTCGGGGGTGATGATGTCGTAGGCCGTGCCCTTCGCGGTCATGACGCCGTTCTCGTCCTCCGTGCCGAAGGACATCGTGGCGCCGGTGCTCATGTTGTCCATCCAGATGGTGAAGTACTTCTCGGTGACGTTGTTGTAGCCCTGGATCAACATCCCGTTGAAGGGCGTCCCCATGAAGTCGCTGTTGTAGTCCTCGACGATGTAGCGGCCGCCCAGGATCGTGCGGACCGTCGCGTTGGCGGTCGTGGGCCACGGCTCGGCGTCGGGCGCCATCAGGAAGTGACCGGAGACCTTCCAGGTCCCGACCAGCTTGGCGAGCTCGGCGTGCTCCTCTCCGGGCGTGCCGGCCGCCATCATGTCCGCCATGAACTGCGGGTTCTCCATGTGGTTGTCGCCGTAGTCGACATAGTTGATGCTCTGCTCGCTCGACTGACAGGCGGTGAGGGCCGCCGCGGCCAGGGCCAAGGCGGTGAGTTGAATGGGGGCACGCATGCTCTGTTTCTCCTTCTCGTGGGTGGCTGAGGTTCTGCTCTGCGGCGGCTCCCGCGAAGGGCCGCTTCGCGGGATCGGCTCCTGAGGTCTTACTGGGGCCGCCGCCAGCCGGACAAGGTACCAAGTCGCTCGGGAGCGTGCTCAGAGGGACCGAAGGAGGCCTTCCGGACGCCCGCGGTCCAGCTCTCGAGAGCCCCCCATGGAGCGGATCGAGGGCCACGAAGACCCCGATCCAGGCCCCCGCCTCGCTCTACGCCGGCCCCCGGGTGGCGCTTAGAATGACCCCGCTGTGGAGCCGGACTCGAAGACCGACCTCGCCGGGCGCCGGATGCTCGTCGTGATGGCCGAGGGTTCCCTCGCCGGGGCCATCGCCCGCGTCGCGGGGGCCCGGGGCGCGGAGGTCCAGTGGATCGACACCACCGAGCTCGGCTGGGAGGAGTCCCTCGACGCGCGCGAGAAGGCCGTCGACGTCCTCGTCCACCTCGGGCCGCCGCCGTCCGAGCGTGCGCCCATGGCGGCCCTGCGTCCGATCCTGCGCGAGATGGCCGAGCGCGGCTTCGGCCGTGTGGTCAGCCTCGCCTTCCACTCGGGACGCCCCGGCGAGACCGAGCGCGCCGCGGCCCTGCGCAACGAGCTCGTGCAGGCTTGCTCCGAGCTCTGGGGCCCGGGCCTCGACCTCGTCGCCAACCGTGTGCTGCTCGACCGCGTCGAAGGCCTCGAGGGTCGCGAGGACGCGGGGCGCGCTCAGCGGAGCGCGCCCGTCGATCGGGCGGCGACCCTGGAAGAAGTCGCTGAGGCCGTGACCTTCCTCGCGTCCCCTCGGGCGGGCTACTTGGCGGGGATCACGACCCCATTGATCGGGGGTCGCGGACTCGGACTCACTTCTGCTTGACGGTTCATCAATTCATTGAGCCGACTCCAGAGTCCACATGGGCTAGTGGGGCGACCTGCGCGTGCGGCGAACCACCACTGCGAGACAGACGTATGTCCTCAGAGTGGATCACCTGTCCAAATGCACACATAGAGTGCTCCCAGGTAGAAGACGGAGTGAGAAACCCCGAGGATCACGCCGCCTTTCTCCCAGCTGTCCTCCAGGCTCAGGAGAGACAAAGCTGCCATAGCTAGGATCAGGAGGATTGCAGCGATCAAGGCAACTGAGGCTCCCGCGACAGTGATCACTCCCATTGGAGCGCCGCAAATGGCGCCCCCAACGCCCCAATAGTGATATCCCGTGATTGCCCCAACGCTAGCGGCAATCGGGGATGCCGCCAATAACAGTGGCTCCAGCCCTTCAGCTCCATCACATGATCGGTACCACAGGAGTACTGCGACTATCCCGGCCACTACCCCAATCCCAAGTACTGGCAGTCTTGACGCAGCTCCGGCTACTTGGGTGGCTGCTCCAGGAGACTCAAAGTCTGAGAGCCAAAGAACTGCAACAAGACTTAGGAGCGCCATAGCGGACGTCGCCTTGATCCACATCTGTTCCGCGGTCAGCCCAGTGAACACGGTCGCGGCAATCCAAGTCGTTGCCAAGATCAGGATGAGAATGAGGAACAGCCCGACAACTAAGATCGTGGGCACCATGAGCGGGCCTAACCAAGCTCCAATGACCGCTCCCTTGTGGCCCATGAGCGTGAATCCAGCTGCAGAAGCCAAGGCCACAGCCCCGACCAAAGCCGCTTCTCGAATCCAGGCCCTTGACAGTGCGTGCCTGTAGATGCTCGCGGCAAGGCGAGATGCGTGCAGGCCCCCGAGAATGGCCAGAGCCCAGTACAGCGCTTCGCAGGTCGTGTTCATGGACCCAAGCACTCTCAAGCCAGAGAGCAGCAAGGCTACGGCGCCCCCTATAACCACGAAGGCGGCGTCAGCCGAGTTTGTGATGGACTGATACTCCAGGTCCCTGTCGGCCATTGCGAATATGCCAAGAGCCTTTGGGTTCAGACCCCGCTCGCGAACACCTCGTCCATGTTCGCCGCGATCTGCGTCAGACGCGCGCGGTCGCCGCCGCCGACCTCGGCGGTGCCCCAGCCCTCGTAGCCGATCGCGTCGAGGGCGCGCATCACCGCCGGCCAGTCGGCGTCGCCCTCGCCGATCTGGACCTGGAAGCCGGCCCAGCGGCCCTCGTCGTTCAGCTTCTTGCGACTGTAGTCCTTGATGTCGAGCTTGAAGACGCGCTTGCCGAGGACCTCGACCCACTGGGCGGGCCAGCCGTAGAGCACGATGTTGCCCACGTCGAGGTACCAGCCGACGCGCTCGCTCTCGAACTCGTCGACGTAGCGGGCGGCCTCGAGGGGGGAGAGGAGGAAGTTGTTCCAGACGTTTTCGAAGGCGATGTCGACGCCGAGCTCCTCGGCCAGGGGCACGAGCTGGCGAATCTCCGCCTGAGAGCGCTCATAGGCGTCGGCGTAGCTGGTCGCGGCCGAGACGACGGCGGGGACGACGAGGACCGAGCTGCCGCCGAGCTCCTTGCAGTCGCGCAGGGCCGTCTCGAGGGCCGCGCGGGCTTCGGCGCGCACGGCCTCGTCGGCGTGGGAGAAGGGCTTCGACCAGTGGGTCGAGAGGACGACGCCGGGGATCTCGAGGCCGGTCGCGGCCTTGGCCTCGAGCAACTCGTCCAGGTCGAGCCCCGAGGGACTGTCGACCTCGACGCCGTCGAAGCCGAGCTCCTTCACGAGCTCGAACTTGGCGCGGACGCCCTCGCCCTCGCCGATCATCCCGTACTTCAGGGCCTTCTTCAGCTTGCGCGCGCGGCGCGTCCGCAAGGGCGCGGCGGCGGCGAGGGAGGCCAGGGCGCCGGCGACGCCGGCCTTCAAGATCGTGCGGCGCGGGAGGCCGCGGAGAGGCTCGCTTCGCATGCGGGCCAGCATACGACCTCGGGGTCGGGAACGCTCAGAGGCCCATCGCCGCGAGCTGCTTCTCGGCCTGGGGCGCCCAGCCGCGGTTCGCGATCGGGCTCGCGGGGCTCGGGTGCAGGATCGTCCCCATCTCGCAGTCGGTCTCCGCCAGGGCCTCGCGCGCGCGGGCCTCGGCGAACTTGCCGACGCCGATCACGCGTTCGGGGCCGAGGAAGGCCGTGATTCGCTGCAGGGCGAGATCGCAGGCTTCGAAGAGGGGAGCGCGCTCCGCCGCCGGCAGCTTGTCCGGCGTGCGGTTGCGGCCGCTCGATTCGAGGAAGACGAGGGGGCAGTAATTCCAGATGAAGAACTGCTCGAAGAAGGTCTCGGGGCTTCCGAAGCGCTCGCTCGCCCAGCCCCACAGGCGCCGGCCGCTGACCTCGCTGCGGGTGCAGTCGAAGCCGAGGATGGGGCGCTTGGGGTGCTCGTCGGGCGGGTGACCGACGGGCTCCTCGATGCCGAGCCACTCGCGCACGAGCTCGACCTCGCCGAAGGGGACGCCGGTCTGGGCCATGCCGAAGGGCCCGGGGTTCATGCCGACGAGCAGGGCTCGGACGCCGGGGCGCGCGAAGCGCTCGAGGTAGCGCTGGTGGGGCCGGCGCGCGTAGACGAGCGGGTTGTAGACGTGGGTGACCGGCTCGCGGAAGCTCAGCGCGTCCACGCTCCGGCAGAGCTCCTTGGCGATGCGCTCCGGCTTCACTGCTGCCTCAATGGGGCCTCAGGCGCGCACGCGCGTGACGTAGAGCAGCTCCTGACCGCGCGTGAAGGCCACGCCCATCATGCCGTTCGTGTAGGGCTCCTCGGCCGTCCCGCGGCCCGGGTAGCAAAACTCGCCCTCGGATCCGTCGCCGAACTGGATCAGGTAGTAGTAGGTGACCCGGTTGCCGAGCTCGAGGGAGGTGTCGCTGCGCCGGCGGACGAGGTAGGCGCTGCGACGCAGGACGGGCTGCTTGTCGAGGCGAGCGCAGGTGCCGGAGCCGAGGATCAGCTGCGCGGCCCCGAAGAGGAGCAGCGCAATCCCGACCACGAGGGCCACGATGCTCCAGCCGCCGCTCAGGACGACGAACTTCAAGGCGACGAGCACGACCCCGGCCGCGAGCATCAGCGTGCCGCGACCCTGGCGCTCCTTGCCCGCCGCGTACTCGGGCGTCCAGGGCGGGGCCTCCTCCAGGGCCGCCTTGAACTCCTCTTTCTCCTCCATCTTGAGCAGGCGCTCGACGATGGGATTGCGGTCCTCCCCCTCCTGGCCGGCGGTCTTTTGCAACGGCGAGGCGCAGTAGGGGCAGAGCGACATCCCCGCCTTGGGGATCTTGGCCCCGCACTCGGGGCAGATCGTGACGGGCTTGGGGGCGGCGGTCTCGGGGGTCGACATGGGGGCGGGGCTCGAACTGGGGGGCGAACATTCTATCGGCGCCGCGCGGCGGCGGGATGCCCCCCTATCTCTCCCTCTGTCCCCTGGATCGAGGTGAGGCCCAGGCGCTGATCGAGACGCGCCCCTGGACCGCCAGATCGAGACGGCCCTTCGAGACTGCCCAATTGAGACGGCCCCATCGAGACGGCCCAGCCGCCGGGGAGGCCGCCGGGCCGTTCGAGGTCCGATGGGGAGGGGCCGGGGGCGCCGCTCAGACGTCGTAGACGCCGGGTCGACCGATGCGCTCGCCGAACTCGGCCAGGCGCGCCGCGGCGCGGAGGAACTTCTTTCCAGGCCCCTCGCTCCAGGTGACGAGGCCGTGGCCGAGCTCCTCGGTCAGCTCCGCGGGGGCGAGGAGCTCGAGTTTGCTCATGACCTCCTGGCAGAGGACGAGGTCGATGGCCTTCCAGCTGTCCAGCTTGAGCTCCTCGAGGTGCTCGAGGCAATTCGCGATCGAGCGCGCCGTCGTGAGGGTGATCCCGGCCTGGTAGGGGCGGGTGCAGCGGTCGAGGGCGACGAGCGCCTCGAGCTGCTTGGCCGTGGGCTTGGCCCCCGCCAGCTCGAGGGCGTCCTGGGTGGAGAGGGTCAGCTCGACGACGCCGACCTCGTTCAGGAGCCGGGGGCTGAGGGTTCCCGGGCGCTGGGGCTGGTCGACGGTCGCGACGAAGCGAACGGCAGGCGAGAGGAAGAAGCGCGGCTCGGCGCCGGCGGCCCAACCCCGGACGGCCTCGCCGCCCAAGTCGATGGTGCGCTCACTGATCGCCTGGACCGGGTACTGCATCCGCACGAGGATCTCCGCCAACCAGTCCTCGGGCGGCCGCAGGTCGAAGTTCTCGAAGACGACGATGCGCGTCGAGAAGTCCCCGGCGCGCCAGGCGAGCTCCGCGGCGCGCATGAAGTTCGTGAAGCGCGTGGGCTCGAAGGTGCTCTTGGCGCGATTCAAGGTGCCGAAGAGGTGCTCGGGGCCGTTCCAGTCGGCGGCGACCGTGACCACCAGGCTCTTCTCGCGCCGCGGGTCCTCGATCAGGTCCATGGCGAGCAGGCTCTTGCCGACCCCGGGGTGACCGCTGAGGAGCACCATGGAGTGGTTCATGGCGGCCACCTGCAGGGCGCGCAGGGTGGAGGCGCCGTAGACCCGCTCGATCTGCGCGCGCTTGGAGTCCGCGATCAGGGGGAAGCTGTCCGGCGGCTCGACGGAAGGTGCCTTCGGCGGCAGGGGGATCAGTCGCGTGGTCAGCTCGGGCTCGGCCGGGGCCCTGGTGGGTTTCTTCGCGTGGCCTTGCTTGCGCTCCTTCTTCTTGGCCGCCTGCTGGGAGGGCTTGGGGGCGCCGACGAGGGCGATCACCTTCTGCTCGGCGATCGAGAGCCACTCGTCCACGTGGGCGGCGAAGTGCTCGAGGCGCTCCTTCTCGTCTTGGGTCCAGTACTCGGTGACCTCCTGGCCGGCCTCGAGGGCCGACTCGAAGAGGGGCCCGACCGACGAGCGGTCGACCTGCTTGATGTAGGGCCCGCCCAGGTGGATGAAGCGCGGTGCCTGGGCCTCGAGGCTCCCCATGTAGGTCCAGCCGTCTTCATAGGGCCGGATCTTCCACTCCACGTGGTTGCGTTGCTCCACGCGCTCGGCGGACTCGATGCGGTAGGCGCCCGCCATGAAGGAACCGACCGGGCGGCCGCCGACGATTCCCCCGGGCTCCTCGGCGTGGGGGGCCCAGACGAGCAGGACCTGGTCGTCGAAGGCCGTCGGGTGCTTCCCGAGCAGCCAGCCTACGCCGCTGTCGGGGATGACGAGGTGCGGGTCCTCCTCCGCGAAGAGGTGCAGGTGGAAGCAGCGTGGAGTCCCGGTGGCGCAGTACTTCTGGCGAAAGTCGGCCTCGATCCCGCAGGCCCAGTCTGCGGCGTCCTCGCAGATCGATCCATCCCACCCGTGGCGATGCGCGTTGGTGCGGCAGCCGAGCGCATTGCCAGGAACGATGTCGAATGTCATTGCTCTGCCTACTTGGAACGGGCGCAACCCCGAGGAGGCGCGCGGAACTTGCGATCAGGTAGGGACGCCGAGGGTCGCGAAGAGTCACGACCGACGTGTTCAGGTCTCCGTGCCCGTCGGGTTCAGGGAAGAGACCTCAAGCGACGAGTTCAAGAACTCATCACTGTCTATTCAAAGATCTTCGCCTACGACTTTCCCTGGTTCGGGAGTCGAGCGCGCGGACTAGCGCGCGGTGGTCGTCCGGTCACTGCCGGAGCTGTCGTCGGGACCTCGGGTCGGAACTGGCGCAAAGCTTCCGGGCGCAGAGCACGCCGCTTCGAAAACAGGCCGAATTGACGGCGGTTTCGGACGGTCGGGTGAGGGCATTGAGGACTCCGGGGATTCAAGCAGCGCAATTCGAGTGGCGCGCGCCCCGAGCCGTCCGGCTGCGGCAGGCGGCGGTGGCGGCTCCACTCGGCGGTGAGATAGGTCGGTCGTTCCCGATCGTGCGTCCAACCACCAGGGGACGCGTCGAAACAGGGAGCTCGGGGCAAGGGAGCTCCGGGCACGGGGTCGGCGGCTGGGCTCGACCGGGACGCCGGCTCGATTCTGGCGCGAGCTCCTTCGATCTGTCCAGAGGGCTTTCGGCGGCCAACTGAGGGTTCGTACTCCGGACTAGCCCTGGACGCCCCGCGAGTTGCACGAATCGACCCGCGGATAGGATGGAACGACGGCCGCGACCGGATCCGGCCCTCCGATTCCCCGCGACGAGACGGACGATTCTCCGCGACGAGTGGCTACGCTCGCGCCTGCGCAGGAGTTCGGACGAGCGGAATCGGCGTCGCGACCTCGGCGGAGCGGCCTGGCGACTCCGGAGTGGCCGCGGCGCGGGGCAAGCGCTAGCTTGACCAGGTGCTGCTGGACGTCTTGATCGCGGCCGAGGACCTCGGGCGCCTGCAGGAGATCACCCGCATCCTGATCCAGTCGGGGTTCGAGGACGTCGCCCAGCGCATGGGCCTGCTCGGCCTCGTGCAGCGCACCGGGCGCCTCCTGCGCATCGAGCGCGCCGACCGCATCACCGAAGGCCGGACGCCCCAGCGCGCGCGGCGGGCCTTCGAGGAGCTCGGGCCGACCTTCGTCAAGCTCGGCCAAGTCCTCGCCAGCCGCACCGACCTGATGGCCCCCGAGTGGGTCGAGGAGTTTTCGCTCCTGCAGTCCAAGGTCGGGACCGTGCCCTGGGAGGAGCTGCGCCCGCGCCTCGAGTCCGAGCTCGGAGCGCCGCCCGAGACCGTCTTTCAGGATCTCGAGATCGAGCCGATCGCCGCCGGCTCGATCGCCCAGGTCCACCGCGCGCGGCTCCCGGACGGCCGGGAGGTGGCGATCAAGATCCGCCGGCCGGGGATCAGCAAGAAGGTGGCCTCCGACCTGCGCCTGCTCGAGCGCCTGGCCGAGATCCTCGAGCGCGAGCTGACCGAGTTCCGCCGCTTCCGACCGACGATGGTCGTGCGTCAATTCGCCCGCTCCATCCGGGCCGAGCTCGACTTCAACATCGAGGCGCGCAACACCGAGCGGATCGCCAGCCGTATGGAGGGCCTCGAAGACCTCGTGATCCCCGAGGTCTTCCACGAGTACTCCTCGAAGCGCGTCTTGGTGCTCTCCTACATCGAGGGGCACTCGGCCGACGCGTGGATCCGAGGCGAGCGCCGCGACGACTTCGACGGCTCCCACGTCGCGAACCTCGGCGCGGAGGCCATCCTCCGCATGGTCTTCATCGACGGCTTCTACCACGCGGATCCCCACCCGGGGAACGTGCTCTTCCTGCCGGCCGGGCGCGTGGGCCTGCTCGACTTCGGCATGGTCGGGCGCCTCTCGGACGACCGCCGACAGCAGTTCACCCTGCTCCTCGCGGCCGTCGTCGAGCGCGACGTCGAGGGGCTCGTCGACACCCTGCTCGAATGGTCGGACGGCGGCGAGACGAGCCTCGAGATCCTCGTCCAGGACTGCAACGACTTCCTCGACCGCTACACGGCTCGCGAGCTGCGCCAGCTCGACGTGGCTGCCATGCTCGAGGACATCACGCGCATCGTGCGCGAGAACGACCTGATCCTGCCGGCGGACGTGGCGGGCTTGATCAAGGTCTTCCTGACCCTCGAGGGCCTCGGTCGGCGGCTCGACCCGAGCTTCAACCTGGACGAGCACGTCGAACCCATCGCCCGCCGCATGATGCGCGAGATGAGCTCGCCGCGACGGATCGTGGCCCGCAACTGGCGCGACCTGCGGCGGCTCCTGCTCGCCTTGCCGCGCGACCTGCGCAAGCTCGTCCAGCGCCTGCGGCGTAGCGGCTTCAAGATCGAGTTCGACCTGCAGCGCCTCGACGAGTTCGGCCGCCAGCTGGACCGCAGCGCCAACCGCATCACCGTCGGCCTGATCACCTCGGCCCTGATCGTCGGAACCTCGATTGCGATGACCATCGACACGGGGCCGACCCTCTTCGGGCTGCCCGTGCTGGGTTTCTTCGGCTTCGGGACCTCCTTCGCGATCGGCGTGATGCTCCTGTGGTCGATCCTGCGCAGCGGAATTCGCTGAACGTCATGGCCTGGACCCCGCCGACGCACGATCCCGCGGTCGAGCTGCGTGACCACCTCCTCGTGGAGGCCTGGCGCGAGCCGATCGCCGCCATCGCCGACCGCCACGGCCTGGCCGTGACCGAGCTCGCCCCCTTCGACACGGGCTCGGACATCGTCTGGTCGGCCGGCGGCAGCGTCGTCAAGTTGACAGCACCCCTCTGGGCGGACGAGATCGAGGCCGAGGCCTCCGCCCTCGAGCGCGTGGCGGGGCGCCTCTCGGTCGCGACACCCGAGGTCGCGGCCGTCGGCGAGCTCGCCGGCTGGCCCTACGTCGTGATGAGCCACGTCCCCGGTGTCCCGATCGGGGAGCTTTGGCGCGACCTCGACGCAGCCGAGCGCCGGCGCCTCGCGGGCGACCTCGGGCGGCTGACGCGTGAGTTGAACGAGCTGGGGAGCGAAGAGGAGGCCGGGGACTGGCCCGAGTTCTGGGCGCGCTGCACCTCGGAGGTCGGCGCGCGCCACGCCAAGCGCGGCGGGCCGCCCGAGCTCGCCGAGCAGATCGATGCCTTTCTCGAGGGCCTCGGACCGCTCGTACCGAGGGGCTTCGGCTTCCTGCACACCGAGCTCCTCGACCAGCACGTTCTCGCTCGCGAAGTCGGCGGCGCGATCCGGCTCTGCGGCCTGATCGACTTCGCGGACAGCCGCGTGGGGCCCGTGGACTACGAGTTCCCCGCGCCGGTGGACTTCATCTTCAAGGGAGAGCCCGGCGCGCTGCGCGCCTACTTCCTCGAGTACGGCGAGGATCCGGCGGAGCTCGACGGGGCGCGCGAGCTCGAGCTCTGCGCCTGGTCCCTCTGTCACCGCTTCGGGAGCTTGCCGCGCATGGTCGCCGCGCTGGGTGGCGAGGCCCCGCGCAGCATCGAGGAGCTCGCGCGGCGGCTGTTCTCCCTCTCCGGTTCTTGAAGAGGCTGTCGGAAGCCTGAGGGCGCGGAGCCCGGAGAGCCGAGAGATTCAGGGCGCGGCGTCGCGCCGTACGTGGCGAGCGGTCCAGGTCCAGGCGGCCCCGCACACGACCACGACCGCCGAGATCGTCCAGAGGACGCGGTCCGCCGAACTGCCCGTGTCGTAGAGGGCGCCCGCGAGGAAGCCGCCGAGGGAGAACATCAGGGTCATGCCGAGCAGCTCGAGGGCGTAGACGCGCCCTCGATACTCGCTCTCGACGTGGCGTTGCCAGTGGGCCGCGGAGGAGACCCAGATCGAGCTGCCGCCCAGGTGCGCGAGCACGACGCAGGCACAGGCCGCCCAAAGACTCCCACAGAAGGGCACGAGGGCGTAGCCCGTCCCCGCCACGAGGAAACCGCCGCTGACCAGGCGAAGCAGCGCGCGGTCGGAGGTGCCGACGAAGCGCCGGCCGAGGATCGGGCCGAAACAGGTCCCGACGCCGCGCGCGGCGTAGAGCATGCCCGTCGCGAAGCCCGTCCGTCCCAGCTCGCCGCCGTCGCCGCCGGTCTCCGCGAAGCGCGTGCTGCCGAGGATGGGAATCATCACGAGGTAGCCGCCGCCGCCGCCCCAGAAGGACTTGGCGAAGAGCACGGGGCCGACCCCCAGCCGCCGCGCATGGCGCCACCCGCGGCGGATCTCGGTCAGGAGCAAGGCGTCCCGCCAGCGAAAGACCTCGGGGTGCTCTCCCACCTTCGGCAGGCGCAGGCGCGAGAGGATCAGGGCGCTCAGGACGTAGGTGCCCGCGTCGAGCCAGAAGATGCCGCGCAGGCTGAGCACGAGCATCAAGAGCCCTCCGAGGCTCGTGCCGAGGGCGAGCATCACGCTCCAGGTTGCCGCCGAGAGGGCGATGGCGTCGTGCAGGTCCTCGCGACGGACGGTCGAGGGCAGGGCCCCCGAGCGCGCCGTGTGGAAGAAGATCGCGAGGCTCGACTGGCAGAGCAGCAGGCCGTACAGCAAGGGCAGGTCCTCGCTCCGCCGCACGAGCAGCATGCAGAGGACGACCGCCGCGCAGGAGAGGTCGGCCAGCACCATCACCAGCCGCCGCGGGAGGCGGTCGGCGGCAGGGCCCGCGAAGGGCCCGATCAGGCCGGCGGGCGCGAGACGCAGGGCGAGCTCGAGGCTGAAGAGTCCGCCCACGCTCAGGGCCGCCCCGGGTCCCCCGAGGTCGGCGATGAGCGTCAGGACCGCGAGGCGGTTGAGCCAGTCGCCCGCCTGGCTGACCACCTGCGCGTACCAGAGCTTGCGGAACTGGGGGTTGTGGCGCAGGACGGCGAGCACGGCGGGATTGTAGACTGCGCCGCCCCGCGCCGTTCCCTTGCTGCAACTCATCGTCGAAGAGCACCCCGCCCTGGAGCTCGGCCTCGTCGCCGCCGAGCTCCCGAAGGACGCCGCCTCCCCCGAGTGGCTCGTCGCCTTGCTCGACCTCGAGGCCGACGCTCCCCTCGAGCGTGACGAGTCCTGCCGGGCGGCGGTGCGCGACCTCCTGCGTCACGGCGGATACAAGCCCACGGGCCGCGGCAAGCCCGCCTCCGAGTACCTCTTGCGCGCGGCGGGCGAGGGCAAGCTCTCCTCGATCAACCCCGCCGTCGACGTCTGCAACGCCGTCAGCCTGCACTCGGGCATGCCGATCAGCGTGGTCGACGCCGAGCGCCTGGCCGCGCCCCTGCGCGTCGCCCTCGCGCCGCCGGACTCGAGCTATGTCTTCAACGCCTCGGGGCAGGAGATCCGTCTCGACGGGCTCCTGTGCCTCTTCGATGCGGAGGGTCCCTGCGCCAATGCCGTCAAGGACTCTCAGCGCACGAAGACCGACGGCGCGAGCCGTCGCACACTCTCCTTGATCTGGGGGACGAAGGAACTGCCCGGACGCTGCGCGGAGGCCGTCGAGTGGTATCGCGCGCTCCTCGAGCGACTCGGCTGCGCCGGGATCGAGGCCGAGCTCGCGCGCAGATAGGGATGCGCAGTGGGTCGGGGCCCTTGCTCGGGATCCCGAGGCGTCCCGGGGGAGTCGGCGTAACGAGGGCATAAGAACAGGCACCGACACGGCGCCTAGCCTCGGGAGAGCTGTCCATGCTCTCCCCTCAAGACCTCGAGACTTCCTCCGATCGGCGCTATCGGCTCCTTGCAGCCCTGACGTGGACCCTGTTCATCGTTCTCGTAGTCGTAGCGCGGTGGGGGACCGGGCCCTCCACGGGGAACGTCTTCACGATCTACCGCGAGGCTTCCTTGCGCTGGGACGCGGGTGAGCCGTTGTACGACGGGCGCTTCCTCTACTTGCCCTCGTCCGCGATGGCCTTCGCCCCGATCGCGGCCCTGCCATTCACGATCGGGGGCGCTCTCTGGCGGGCGCTGAACATCCTCGTCTTCGCCTGCGGAACGTGGAGGATGGTCGAGCTGCGTCGCGGGCGGCAAGCGGGCCTCCGGTTGCTCGTCACGGCGCTGTTCACGGCCCTCCTCTCGTGGTCGGCCGCGCGCCACGGACAGATGACGCTCGCCATGGGCGGACTCCTGATGCTGGGGATCGTCTCGCTCGCGCGAGGTCGGGATTGGCGTTGCGCGTGGCTCTTGGGGGCGGCCGTCGCGGTGAAGCCCCTGGCGCTGGCCGCTCTCCCGATCCTCACGATCGTCTGCCCGCGCCTCGGGTGGCGGCTCGCGCTCGCGCTCGTCTGTGTCTTCGCTGCGCCCTTCGCGGTTCAGGAGCCGGGTTGGGTCATCGAACAGTACGCCAGCTGGCGGGAGACCCTGGTCGCGCGAGCTCAGATGGCGGACCAGCGCGCTTTCCCGCAGGGGATCTGGCTCTTGCGCCATGCCGGCTTGGCGATCGAGCCCGTGGCCGCGGACTTGTTGCGAGTCTGCGCTGGAGTCGCGGCGGCTGGGCTCTCCGTGCGCGCCTGTCGGACGCGTGGCTGGGCCGAGGCGGCTCCCTATCTCTTGGCCTTCGTGAGCGGGCTCATCCTGCTGTTCTCGCCGTGCACCGAGCACAACACCTATGCGCTGGCCGCGCCGGCCCTCGGGATGTTCGCAGCGATCGCCCTCGTGCGACGGGAGCGGCGGTCCTGGCGCGTGTTCCTCATCGTGCTCCTGCTCTCGCTCGCCAGCCACCGACTCCAGAGGGCCCTCCCGGGTCCCTTGCCGGGCATGGTGAAGCCGATCGCGTGCCTCCTGTTCCTCGCGACGCTGACCGCGGGGCTCGCGGGGGCTCACGCTCCTCCTGTCGCGCCCGCTGCCTCCAGGGGCTGGGGGGAGGCCTCTTAGGCACCTGGTTTTTGCGTCCGGTTCCGGGCTTTCCAGGTAGCCTCTTGGCATGAAGCTCCACGATTCCGCCGTCATCTCGGTCTTCTTCGCCTTCGCGGCGTCCCTCGCTTCCCCGGCAAGTGCCCAGGGCCTCTCGACGGAGATCGTCGTCACCGGGCTCTCGAGCCCCCTGGACCTCGAGTCGCCTCCGGGGGACAGCCGGCTCTTCATCGCGGAGCAGTCGGGGCGCATTCGCATCGTGGAGAACGGCGTGCTTCTGGGGACGCCCTACTACGACGGTTCGGGGCTCGTCGCCTTCGGGAGCTTCACGGGCCTGCGAGGGATCGCCTTCCACCCCGACTACGCGAACAACGGCTACTGCTACATCGCCTACGACGAGGTCACGAGCGGAGCGGGGGACGTGGTGATCGACCGGCTCACCGTCATGGGCGGGAACGCCAACCAGGCCAACCCGGCGAGCCGCGTCGAGATCATGCGCGTGAGCCAGACCTTCGCCTGGCACGGGGGCGGCGACATGGCCTTCGGCTCGGACGGCTTCTTCTACACGGCCTTCGGCGATGGGCACGGGCAGGGCTTCGACCCCCATTGCGCCGCCCAGGACGGGAGCACGTTGCGGGGCAAGATGGTGCGCCTCGACCTGGACAGCGCCTTCCCCTACGCGATCCCGGCCTCGAATCCATTCGTCGGCAACGGCTCGGTGCTCGACGAGGTGTGGGCTCTCGGGATGCGCCACCCGTGGCGCTGGTCCTTCGACTCCGCCAACGGCGACCTCTACATCGCCGACGTCGGTCAGTCCGGCCAGGAGGAGATCGACTTCATCGCCGCGGGCACTTCCGGGCAGAACTTCGGCTGGAAGGTGATGGAGGGGACGCTCTGCAACAGCACCTCGGCTTGCGGCGCCGTGGCGCCCTGCAACGACTCGAGCTACACGGACCCGATCTTTACCCAGCCGACCGGTCTGAACTGCTCGATCACCGGAGGCTTCGTCTATCGCGGAAGCGCGATTCCTGCGGAGCAGGGGAACTACTTCTTCGGCGCCTACTGCTCCGGCGCCGTGTGGACCTTCGGCTACGACGGCGTGTCGGTCTCCGGGCTCACTCAGCGCAACAGTGAGCTGGGTATGAACTTCACGAACCTGACCTCCTTCGGCCAGGACGCCTTCGGCGAGCTCTACCTCATCCAGCAGAACGGGACCGTGCGGAAGATCGTGCCGGAGTGCCCGCCGCCGACGAACTACTGCACCGGCGCCCTGAACTCGTCGGGCACGAACGCGGTCATGGGCTCCTTCGGCTCGCAGAGCGTGTCGGCCAACGGCTTCAACCTCACTTGCGACCAGGCCGTGCCGAACATCACGGGCCTGTTCTTCTTCGGCCCGAACCAGATCAGCATTCCCTTCGGCGACGGCTTCCAGTGCGTCGGAGGAGGCATCACTCGCATGCCCCCGGTGTCCTTCACGGACCTCTTCGGCTCGACCCAGAAGTCGGTCGACTTCACGTCCGCGCCCGGCAACACCATCACGCCCGGCTCCACCTGGAACTTCCAGTACTGGTACCGCGACACGATGGCCGGCATGAGCGGCTTCAACACCTCCGACGGCCTGAACGTCGAGTTCTGTCCGTAGCAATACGGAGTCGCACACTTTGTTGCTAATCGACAGCAAGGGGGTGCCGCACAAGATCGGCCCCGGACCGCTGCAGCGGTCCGGGGCCGATCTTGTGCGGCACCCCCTTGCTGTCGATTAG
>Ga0209273_10000063_pt1:2500-238713 | contig 238713 bp, 191 predicted proteins | sample tdAd471_FD_187126 | JGI IMG/M metagenome (GOLD analysis project Ga0209273, IMG submission 187126) | Marine sediment microbial communities from the Atlantic coast under amendment with organic carbon and nitrate - tdAd47.1 (SPAdes)... | ecosystem: Environmental > Aquatic > Marine >... | reverse complement strand
CTCTGTTTCAATTTTCATGAGAAACTATCCTGTTGTGAAACTACAGGAAGGTCTTCGCAAAATCAGAGGTCTTATGATAAACATTCGCTTAGTCATGCTAATATTACCTTATTAGTGTTGACGAGGCTCGGTTGGGAAGGTGCAATCTCCCGGCCGGGCCGCTAAAAAATGCTCCGCCGCTCGAACCAACAAACGTTGAAGCACCCTAACTCTAACAAGTGTCAGTTGTGGGTGCAAGTTTTACTGCGATTGAAGAGCATAAGTCGGCTTACAGACATTTAACACCCCTCCGCAAATGGTTCTCACATCTCAACAGCAAGGAGTGAGCACCATGCTTAAACGACTGATATTACCCTGTGTCTTATTCACCCTCCCCGCACAAGCGGGCACCATTGTTTATGAAAATGACTTTGAAAGTGGCACGCCAGGTGCACAAATATCTGGACCCGGTGTCGTCGTAGGCAGCTTAGGCTATTCAGCGATCGGCTTTGGAAATAATCTCCTGCAAAATACATCGGGGAGTTTTGGGGCGAATTCTCAAATCGCGACAACCATCACTTTAACCAACCTGCCGGACCACGACAGCGTGGATTTCGGCTTTCTTTTGGCAATCATTAATTCCTGGGATGACCTTGGTGCAGGCTTTGGGCCTGACGTTTTCCAGGTTTTTCTGGATGGTGCGCTATTATTCAGTGAATCATTTACAAACTTCAGCGGCACTCAAACGGCAAGCACGGGCAATCGAATATTAGGCCCAACTCAATTAGGGTTTGACGGCGAAGCTACATGGCCTGAAACAGCTTATGATTTTACAAATTTCTCCGCATTTACCAACATTGCACATACGTCCGACAATTTGAGCCTTTCATTCATAACCGCAGGCGCTGGCTGGGAAGGCGGCTTCAATGAAAGCTTTGGCGTGGATAACGTCTCCATTTCTTTAAACGGCGTCACAGCAGTACCTGAACCCGCAATATTTGGCATATTTGGTCTTGGCCTGTTCGCGCTTTCACGTAGACGGGTTCTATTTTAATGCTCTCTCAATCCCGGGGCATAAAAAGTGATTGTCCTACACACCATATCTTATGAGACATTCCCCTTGCTGCGGCACTCGCGAAGTCGTGGCAAGGGTTGGAAGCTTTTGCTTCCATAAACCGGTGCGGGCGTCCCGGCATAGTCGAGCGTTCGCTTCGTTAAGGCAAGCTATCAGCGGGCCAGGCCTCCCGTCACTCTATATTGGACAGGTCGTCGTGCCGATAGCGTCAAATCTAGGCGTTTGGATTATCTCTCTCTTCCAAACACAAACCGCCTAGTCCGGGCAAACAGAGTGACTAACCCGCACCGGTTTATCCTCAATGCACACAACTCTTCACCTTGCTTGCCTAGGGCAGTGCCGCTTGCTGTCTATTTGACTACCCCTCACCCCGACCCTCTCCCACAAGGGGAGAGGGAGGGCTAACTAAGCTATGTGGTATCGCGGGGTTCCGCTTTATTTTTTTGTCCCTCAAGCGCCGGGCGCGGACATCCGTCCGCTTGGCTACGCGAAAAAAGTTTCGCGGGCCTAAATCGGCCAGTACAGACCCAACTATGGGTCTGTGGGAACACCCACGTGACTCCCTCTCCCCTTGTGGGAGAGGGCTGGGGTGAGGGGTAGGTTCGAACAGAAGAGCGGAGCATTAAATACACCCCAGCTTTTCTTAACTGAAAAGCTGTAAGCGCGACCGCGCGTCGCGATAGCCCGGAATGGCGGAGCCATGGAGGAATAGCGTTATCGCGGAAGCCTGAGGGAGCGGATGCGACTGCCGGCGATTGAGGCTAAAAAATAAATAGGAACCTCGCGATACCACCAAAAACTTTTATTCTCCCCCTCACCCCGGCCCTCTCCCATGCAGGGGAGAGGGAGGTTAATTCAATAAATTTACCGAGGTGCAAATCTATTCTCAACCTGCGACCCCAGCACCAACTCCGCCACCAATTCCGCCGCTGCAGGCGCAGTCTGAATACCCCAACCGCCCTGGCCTACACACCAGAAAAAACCCTCTGCATCCGATGCAAACCCATAAACCGGCAGCTTATCTTCAACAAAATTCCGCAGGCCCGCCCATTTTGCTTCCACCCGCGGTACATCCAACACCGTCTTATCCTGCAGCCGCGCAATCAGCTCTGCAATATCCAAATCCTCCGGCTGCACATCACAGGCAGGGCTGGGGGTTTCATCGGCGGGGCTGGCCAGGATACGTCCGCTTTCGGGCTTAAAATAAAACCGCTCTTCAATATCCAGTGTTAAAGGCCAATCCGAGTTCACCTCCAGCGTTGGCGCAAAAGTCATCACTGTCCGGCGCTTAGGCGTCAGACCAACGGGCGCAACACCCGCCAGCGCCGCCACTTCATCGCCCCACGCCCCCGCGGCATTCACAATGATGGGCGCTTCAAACACGCCTTGGGCCGTTTGCACCTGCCAGACACCATCCACACGGCGCAAGGCCATGACGCGGCAGTTGCTTTGAACAGCACCGCCCTTTTCTTTCACGCCACGGAGGAAATGCTGATGGACACCATGAACATCAATATCGCTACATTCAGGGTCAAAGACCGCACCAATCAAGCCATCGGGCTTTAACACAGGTTGTTTAGCCAACACATCGTCCGCCGCCAAACGCTCTACATGCGGACAGGTGGATTGGAACTCAGCCAGCATGCGCTCTAACACCTGCTCCTGCCCCGCCCAGGCCACATGCATACAGCCGCGCTTATGGAGATAAGACCCCTCCCCCGCGTTCAGGAAGAAATCTTTGGACGCGGTGGTCAAAGGCTGCACCCTTGGACCACCATAAGTTTCCGCATAAAAGGCCGCCGAGCGCCCTGTCGTGTGATAGGCCAATTGTTCTTCTGCTTCCAAAATCAAAACGCGGCCATGATTGCACAGGCCATAGCCTGCACTGGCCCCGGCAATACCTCCGCCGATGATGATGAAATCTGCCGTCGTTGAACTCATGGTCTTAAAAACTTGCCCTATCCCTGACATGCGACTTGAAGCTTAGGGCGCAATGTGGTCTTTATCGCTCATCTTCTCAAGCTGTTTTCGGGAAAAATCATGGCCTTCACCCGCGAAGAGGACCGATTGCTAAGTCTGGAACTGGCACGCCGCGCCGCAGACGCCATCGCGCCTTATTTCCGCACTGTGCTCGATGTCGAAAACAAGGCCGAAGCCGGTCATTATGACCCGGTGACCGAAGGCGATAAAGCCGCCGAACGCGCCATTCGGGAGCTGCTGAAAACAGAACGCCCCCATGATGCAATTTTCGGCGAAGAATATGGCCTAAGCGAAGGGACAAGCGGCCGCACCTGGGTGATTGACCCCATTGATGGCACACGTGCTTTTGTCTCCGGCATTCCCACCTGGGGGACGCTTGTGGGTTTGCGTGATGAAGAAAAGGCGCTGGTGGGCACGGGCGCACAGCCTTTTGTCGGCGATTATTTTTCCGGCGGCGAAAAAGCCTTTCTCAACAACGCCCTCATCTCCACACGGCGCTGTAAATCGCTAAGTGAAGCCCGCATTTCCACGACGGACCCGGATTTATTTTCAAAAGCCGAGCTGGACGCCTTTGAAAGCATTTCAGAACGCGCGCCTTTGCGGCGCTTGGGTCTGGACTGGTATGCCTATGGCCATCTGGCGGCCGGGCATCTGGATGTGGTGATTGAAAGCGGGCTGAAGACCTATGACATCTTAGCCCTCATCCCCATCATCGAAGCCGCCGGTGGCAGTGTCACCAACTGGCGCGGTGAAAGCGTGTTGGAGGGCGGCCAGGTCTTAGCCATCGGCGATAAAGTCTTGCTGGATGATGTGCTGGCCTTATTGGCCCCCGCTGCCCTTTAAAAAGCGCATGATTTTACCCAAAGCCTGGTTGCGCAGCTCATCGCGCTCTTTCAGGATTTCATGGCGTGCGCCTTCAATACACTCATAGTGAGCGTTCGGCATACGGGCGGCGAATTGGAGAATATCTTCATTATCCACCACCCGGTCTGCACCTGCGCATAAAATCAATGTCGGCGTTTGAATGGCTTCGGCAAAGCCCGGGCTTTCCAACCGCGCATGAGAGCGCCGCGCAGAACGCAGCCAGCCAAAAGTAATACCGCCCATAGCCAGGGTCGGGTTTAAATCAACAGCTGCTTCTTCATCCCGGTAGCGGGCGAGGTCCGATGTCAGATAATCCGCGCGTTCCAAACTGCGGCGTTTGGGGCCGTAATTCCCCTGGCCGGGCAGATAAAAATGGCCCATGCCCAGACCACACATGGTATTTTCCCACGCCCGCATCATCCATTCGGGAAAAGGCACTTGGGCAATACCCATCATCGGCGCAAGACACACGGCTTTTTCAAAGAAACCCGGTTGGTCACGCAGATGATGGAAAATCATATGCGCGCCCAAACTATGGCCCATGACATGAAAGGGTCCAGGCATTTTAGGCTTCACCACTTTTTTCAAAAAAGCGCTTAAATCCGCCCGGCGCAGGTCGAAACTCATTTGATGGTCTTTATGCGGGTTGGATGTCATACGCCCCGACAAACCCTGCCCGCGCCAATCCATCGTCGCCACATGATAGCCGCGTTCAGACAGGTCCGCATAAGTCTCAAAATGCTTTTCAATGAATTCGCTGCGGCCATTTAAGAAGACAATCGTGCCCCGGCCATTTTCGCCCTGCGGCGTCCACAGGCCATAGCGCAAGTCTTGGTCATCAACGCCTTTAAAATAGCCGATACGACCCCCGACCGGGGCGCTTTGGCGACGGCGCTTCACATTCATATCCTCTTCCATGGTTGAGAGATAACGCGGTGGCGCGCATGAGAGAAGCGCAAAGTGCAAAGAAAAACGGCGGCCCCATGACAAGCCGCCGTTTTTCGTGTTTTGAACATGATTATTTGGACAAGCGAAGCTCAGCCAAATTGGTGGCCACCGCTTGAAACACCCGTTCCAGCTCATCCGAACTTGGGGCATAGAAATAGAAAGGTTCCCCTGGTTCAGTCGCCACATCCTTCATCAATTGTTCCTGCGTGTCGGAATTGACTGCAAATTGAATGGCATAAATAAGCACATCGTCATCTTTAACATTTTCAGCCACCTGCCGCAGACGATTTTCCCGCATGCTTACATTGCTGAGAGAGCGGTTATACGCATCACCCGCACGGGTCGTGTTCGAACCATCAGACAACAGAACAATAGCCCGGGTCCGATTAGCCGTTGTACCACCTAAAGGCGCCGTTGCACTTTCGATAAAAGGCTCCCCTGGCGAAATCATACGCCAGGCCCAGACAAGGCCCTGCGGGATATTCGTATAGCTGCCGGAAACCGCATTCACATTGTTAATAGCAGCAACGACAGCATCTCTATTAGATTCCAACCGGGTCACACCACTGATTGGGCAAGGGGTACATTCGTGATTATGGCGCATGGCAATGGATAAATCACAATATCCACCTGGTTGCGGGTCACCCTCCGACCCCATGGGCATCCACCCAATCCAATCCTTAAAAGCAGAGCTGTAATCTGCAACAGGCCCATCCAGATGGTCAGCCGCATAAACCAAATCACTGCTTTTGTTTAATCCGGCCGGTGATGGGTCATCCCATTGCGCCATGAAGCCACCAAAGGCATAGCGCGCATAGACACAACCGCTCCAGCCTGGAGGGGGCGGTGCCAGCAAAGGCACCGAAGAATTATGTGCATAATATAATTTGGTCAGCGGGTCCTGATAATAATAACTGCTGCGTTCATCATCGGAGTTTAAAACAAAACGCTCATGAGCCGATGAAGGCGCGCCTGATGGCCTGGGGCCAGCATCATTATATGCATCTGAAGGAGCCCAGCTATGCGCATCCAAATCATATGAATATGTGTATTTTTCTTTGATATATGGGTTTGTATAGGATGAGACCAGTCCTTGTGCCTTCCAGGCCATGCCGTCCCCACCATTGGACCCCAAAGATGGAAATGGCAGCGCATTGCCGTCTGCATCTTCACCATATGTCGTCCCTAAGTCGGTGACATTGACCTTCCCGGCCCAGGGCACCACTCCAACCCTTACCTGCGTGGAAGGCGGGTCACCATAAATGATGTTCACAAGCTGTTCAGCGGCATCCCGCGCCGCTTCAATACGACTTACAGATTCACCTGGAACATCACTTAACATCGACCCCGAAATATCGATGGCAATGACAACATCCATAGGCACAGCACGACGCGTGGCAGTGCCGGAAGCAGCGACAGTTACAGTATCCACACCAACCAGTCGCATGAAGGTCGTCGGCATCGTGGCTGTTGCAGAGACCTGCAGGGACCCCGCCGTCTCATTTGCGACAATGTTAGGGCCCGTTACAGTCGAATCGAGATAGCCCGGCGGGAAATTGGCTTCAAAATAATTGACCACATCCTGATCACGATTATCATCAAAGAAGACGCGACCACCAGCAAGAGCTGCCGCATCAACTGCTGCAGAGAGTTCAGAGCGCAGTAAATGCGCCTTTGTCGTATCAAAGGCCATACCAACGCCAAGCATGATAGGAATGAGGCCCATACCGACAACAACCGCAGACAGGCCTTTTTGATTCTCTAAGAATTCGCGTGCAATTATTTTTATGTTTTGGAGGCTGAAAGCCGCGGAATCCTTTAAGCACCGCTTTAAATTAGCCATGAGCTTCATGCTCCTTACTCTTAAGAGGTTATGTGATCACATCTTGCATTTAGCGCCCATCCCCTTAACAAAGCATTACATATTGCCGCAGGCGTTTTATTTAGAAAACACCAATAAAAATAAAAGCTTAACCATATTTTACTCAAATTTGACCCGTCTTTTAGATAAGCTCATCTCAAATTGGGTTAAGCTTTAACGCCTGTCTTTACCCCTTATTAATCTGCTTCATGCCCTATTGCTCCAAAATGAGGCAGTTTGAAAAACCGCCAAACAAGAGAAACAAGGTGCCAGAAGGCACTGGATTTTGAGTAAAGGACAGGCAATGTTGGCTCAGGCAGCCGTATTTCTTTCCATAACGACCCTTATCATTCTGCTGCTCATCGCTGCTCGGAGTGATATTGCGTCCTTTCGGATTCCAAATGCCATATCTTTGGTGTTGCTTGGCCTGGCACCTTTTTTCTGGTGGGCAATTGCCAGCCATCCAAATCTGGCCTTTTCAGGAATAGTCCCTTCTCTTGTTACAGCAGCAATCGTCTTTGCAATTGGTTTTGGAATGTTCGCAGCCGGTCTCATGGGCGCAGGCGATGTGAAGCTTATGGCCGTTCTTGCCCTGTGGGTCGGACCCGCTTTCGCACCCCGGATATTCACATTGATTGTTATCGCCGGGGGCGTGGTCGCATTGATTATCGCAATCAAAGCCTATGCCCAGATCCGAAAATCCGGCGAGAAACCCAATCTGCGCAAGATCGGCAAACACCATGTTCCCTATGGCGTTGCAATTGCTTTTGGCGGTTGGGTTTTTTCAGGCCAACTCATTCTTAACGCTTTAGCGCAATAGTAAAGGCTGAGATTCTCAAGGAGTGCCGAAATGAACGTGCGGAGACTTATACTAGCAGTGGTCGCCATTGCAATTGCCGGGGTTGCGGCATTGCTTGCGCGTTCCATGGTGAATACCAGCCAGCCAGTGGCCGCAGAAGTGGTTCAAGTCGCGGTTCCACAAGATTCAATGGATATCATGGTCGCAGCCGTACCCCTGCCCCTTGGTCGATTGATCGAAGAAAAAGATATCGCCTGGAAAGCCTGGCCCGAAGACGGTGTCGATCAAAACCACATTCGAAAAGAGGGTTTTGACGCATCCAATTTGATCGGCAAGGTCGTTCGTCATTCCATGGTTGATGGTGAACCCATTACTTTGCGTAAACTTGTCGGCCCGGGGGAGCGCGGTTTTCTCGCTGCTGTTTTAGGCCCGGGCATGCGCGCTGTCACTGTGCCGGTCAATCAGACCACCGGTATCGCTGGGTTTATTTTTCCAGGGGACCGCGTTGATTTAATTTTAACTCATCTGGTTGAGGACGCACGCAATCAAGAGCGTCAAGCAAGTGAGACAGTGCTTTATAATGTGCGCGTCCTTGCCGTCGACCGTGACACCAACAACATCGATAACGCACCGAAAGTCGCCTCAACGGTGACTTTGGAAGTCTCACCAAAAATAGCTGAAGTCATTTCGGTTCTTCGTCGCTTGGGGGATTTATCCCTAAGCCTGCGCAGCCTTGCAAATACAGAGGCTGAAAACGCAGGTCCAACAGTGAACACCGAGTTTTTTGCCAAACGGCCATCTTATACATGGGACGCTGATGTCAGCGCATTGCTGCCCGATGTTGGATCGGCAAACACATTAAGTGTTTCCCGCGGGGCCGAAACCCAATCCGTTTCAGTCGGAGGTCAATAAAAATGCCAGGCCTTTGTATAAAATCAAGCGGGCATACCATCGCTAAAGCCCTTGTAACAGGTGCTTTTCTAAGCATGGCCTTACCCGCAATCGCTCAGGCGCAAAGCCAAACATCCAATGTTGTCCAGCCCAGTAATGAAACCATTCAGCTGGACGTCAACAAAGGCATGCTCGTTCGGCTGGACGCAGGCGTCACCAATGTTTTCATTGCCAACCCAAAAGTTGCCGACGTCCAAATCAAATCGTCACGCATGCTCTATGTCTTTGGCACGGGAGAAGGTGAAACCACTCTTTATGCCGTGGATGGCAAAGATCAAGTTATCTATTCAGCGAATATTGCTGTAGCGCAAAATGTCGGTCAAATTCAAGACCTGGTCACTGCGATCATCCCTGATGCGGAAATTGACGTTAAAACCTTAAACGGCATGATCTTTTTATCAGGCTATGTCCATCGCCCCGAAGACGCCGAAGAATTGACACGCCTGGCCCAACAACTTGTTGGAGAAGGGCAGATGGTTGTAAACCGCCTGCGGGTGACGACACCTACACAGGTCAATCTTCATGTGAAATTCGCTGAACTGGCGCGCGACATGCTGAAACAGCTTGGCGTGAACTGGGAAGGGGGACTGTTTGGGAATAATGGCGGCATCGGGCTTGCGACAGGGCGTAATGTGGTTGACTTTGTCCCCAATCCAATCCTTCCCGGATCCTTCATCAAAGAATTCCCCACACTCGTAAATGGTGCAGATAATATCTTTGGTGACATAACCACTGGAAATCTGGACCTAAATTACGCCATTGATGCTTTGGAAACCGAGGGCTTCGTATCTGTTCTCGCCGAACCAAATCTGATTGCTTTATCCGGCGAAACAGCGACATTTCTCGCCGGCGGCGAGTTTCCAATTCCCGTGTCTGATGATGATCGGATAGCCATTGAATTTAAGGAATTTGGCATTGGATTGGCCTTCACACCAATCGTCCTTGCCGATGATCGCATTTCGCTGAGGGTAAAGCCAGAAGTCAGCCAATTATCAGCAGAGGCCTCCATCAGTGTGGGCGGCATTCAGCTTCCCGGTCTGACGACAAGACGCGCGGAAACGACTGTTGAACTGGGAAGCGGCCAAAGCTTCGCCATTGCAGGTTTGTTGCAAAACAACCTCAACCAGGTTTCCCGTAAACTTCCGGGGTTGGGCGATATTCCGATTTTAGGTGCATTATTTAAAAGCGATCGCTTTCAAAATCGCGAGACGGAGCTGGTTATCGTCGTCACCCCTTATCTGGTCAAGCCAACAGATAATAGAAAGCTTCTGGTGCCGGCAGACGGGCATAAACGCCCAACGGATATCGACCGTTACCTTCGTGGTGAAACATTCCAAACGCAACCCACCCAAGGTGGCCAGACGCCAGGCAATCCAAATGTGCCTCAGCTTGCCGGCCCCGCCGGGTTCAGCATTGCGAATTAAGGAAAGGGCAAAGCAGTGACGACATTTAAAACCATATCATTGGCCCTGGCTTCGACGCTTATTTTAAGCGCTTGCGGTGCTGAACAAGGGCAAATTCAGGGGCTTGCCCCTGAGAAGCAACCGGAAATCACCATGGTGCGCTACGCCCATGACATCGCCATGATGATGGAAGAAGGCAAATTAAGCGCTGACGAGAAAGCCAAGCTTCATCACTTCTTAGATCGCCATAATGCCGGTTACGGTGATGTTCTTCAGCTTGACGACCCAACCGCTGCTGATGATGCCCAACGCTTTGAAGCGGTGCGTAAAGCCGTTGCCGCACGCGGGTTAAAACTCCATGTCAGTCCAATTGCCCACGGCGATGCACCCAGCGACGGCAAGGCCCGGCTGGTGATGACCAGACATATGACAACACCACCGGCCTGCCCGGACTGGAGTTCACCCAATACACGCAATTGGACAAATGCCCAGGGCAGTAATTTTGGCTGCGCAACGAAGACCAACCTTGCTGTGCAGGTCGCCAATCCACGCGACCTCCTAGGTGGGCAGGTCCATTCCGGGCCAGAACCAACGGCAACGGTGAATGCCATTACGACCTATCGCAATCGCGCGATCGGCACTGCCACATTACCCAGCTCAGGTGTCGCAAGCGGTGGTGGCTCAGGTGGCGGTAGCAATTAAGAGCAGGACAGGACTTTAACAAGAGGAAATAGGCATGAATGCGCCCTCATTATCCATGAAGCCATTGACCGACTTAAAGCGGTCCTGTGCCGCATTTGTCAATGACGAGCACAGTTTGCAAGTCATCACCGATGTCTTAAACGACCACGGCTGGACGACTGAGCGTATTGTTCAAGGCGGAATGAACCAGGCTGTGAAACAGCTTTCTGTCGAAGCTTCACCAGAACTGCTCATCATCGATCTTGGTGATGCGAGAGAAGCTCGTGCAGACATCAATGCCCTAGCCGAAGTCGTTGAGCCCGGAACAATGGTTTTGGCCATCGGCAACGTGAATGACGTCAGCTTGTATCGCGATCTGCTAGCATCCGGTCTGCACGATTATCTTTTGAAACCAATCACCCAGGAAGGACTGCGAGAATCCATCCTTGGGATTGAAATGGCGCTGTCCACACCAACTGCTGAAGTGGACGACCCATCCACCCATAAATTATGCGCAGTCATTGGCGCACGTGGCGGCGTGGGTGCAAGCACGGTCGCTTCCAGCCTGGCCTGGATATCCGCGCATCAGCTGAATAAGCGTGCTGCTCTCTTTGACCTCGACATTTATTTCGGGACCGATGCACTGGCTTTTGACCTTGAACCCGGTCGCGGATTGATAGACGCCATCGAAAACCCAGGCCGGATTGACAGCCTGTTTATCGAGCGCGCCTTGATCAAAGAAAGCGAAAATCTGGCTATTTTAGGCGCCGAGGCGCCAATAACCGAAGCAATGGCGCCTGATCCAACAGCGCTCAGCCATCTTCAAGGCGAGTTGAAGACAAATTACGACGTTGTTGTCGTTGATCTGCCACGTCAGATGCTTCCAAATTACGGCTATCTGCTGCAGCAGGTGAATGAGATCCTTCTTGTTGTCGATCTCAGCCTGTGCGCGGCCAGGGACACCATTCGCATCCTGTCCTATTTGAAAGAATTCGCGCCGGAAGCAAAAGTCCGGATCATTGCAAATAAAGTTGCATCCAGCGACAGCGGAGAAGTGACGAAAGCGGACTTTGAAAGTTCCGTTGAAGCCAAAATCGACTTCACCTTGCCAATGGATGCAAAGACCGTGGTCTTGGCGGCCAAAAAAGGCAAGGCCGTACCGCAAATCGCAGGGTCATCAAAACTTGCAAACCAAATTCGAGCCGTTGCCAGAACCATGATTGGTGAAGACGAAAGTGGCTCTAAAAATTCATTCTGGGGCAAAATCAACGGCTTATTGGGCCCTAAGGCGAATAAGGAAGCGAAAACGAAATAATGGCTGGTTTTGGTAAACGTACTGGGCTTCAGACGAGAAATGGCGGGCCGGGCTTTGGAAAAAGCGCCGGCCTGACCCCTATGTCGAATGAGCCTCGTGTACAGGCCAACGGCAATGCTGAAACCCCCAAGAGAGCACATGTCGACATTGACGCTTTCGTTGAACGCCTTGAATCCCAGGTTCTAAGCGCTCTCCCAAGAGAAGCCGCTAAAATGAAAAGCCGGGGCGAGTTGACACAAGCCCTTGAAGAACAAGTTCATATCCGTGCAGCCACCGAAGGCATGGAGCTGAAAGACGCGGACTTCAAAGATGTCGTGACCGTTTTACTGAACCTCTATCTGGAAGAGGTCGGCGGGGCACGCGAAGATCCTTTATCTCCCAGTTCCGGAGAAGGCAAAAAAGCCCGTTCAAAAAACAAGAACACACTCGAAGACGCCAAAGAAACCATTCAGCCGCTGCTGTTTGAACATATCGACCCTGCTGCCGCGACCGAGCTTGAACGCACTGACCTCGCGGAAGAAATCAGTGATGTGGTCAGCGAATTACTGGTTGAGACGAAGATTAATCTCAACAAAAAAGAACAGCGAGACCTTGTCACCTTGCTGCTCAATGACATGCTGGGCCTCGGCCCGCTTGAGCCTCTTTTAGCTGATGAAACAATCACCGATATCATGGTCAACGGGCCCAACCAGATTTACGTCGAACAAGGCGGCAAGCTGCAGCTAACGGACGTTAAATTTCGTGACAGCCAGCATTTGATGAATATTGCCACGCGCATCGTGACAGCCATTGGGCGTCGCGTTGATGAAACACAACCCATTTGTGACGCTCGCCTGGCAGATGGCAGTCGTGTGAATGTGATCATTCCGCCTTTGGCAATTGACGGTGCATCCATCTCCATCCGGAAATTTGCCAAGAAGAAAATCACATTGGATCGCATGGTCGAAACGCAAAATCTGTCGGAAGCCATGAGCCGCGTATTGAAGATCGCCGGACGCTGCCGCCTGAACATCTTGATTTCCGGTGGTACAGGCTCAGGTAAAACCACAATGCTCAACGCCATCAGCCGGATGATTGAAAGCGGGGAACGCGTTGTGACTATTGAGGATGCGGCGGAATTACAGTTGCAACAGCCTCATGTGGTCCGTCTTGAAACCCGGCCGCCAAATCTCGAAGGTCATGGCGAGATCACCATGCGGGACCTGGTTAAAAACGCTCTGCGGATGCGCCCTGATCGCATCATCCTTGGTGAGATCCGCGGGTCTGAAGCCATTGACATGCTTCAAGCGATGAACACCGGCCATGACGGCTCATTAGGGACGCTCCATGCGAACAGACCGCGCGAAGCCCTCACCCGGTTGGAAAATATGGTCAATATGGCCGGCCTGAATTTGCCGACCAAAGCCATTCGCACCCAGATTGCCGACGCCCTGCATATGATTGTTCAGGTATCCCGGATGCGCGATGGTGTTCGCCGCGTTCAATATATCTCTGAAGTTGTTGGCATGGAAGAAGACGTGATTACGACCCAGGACTTATTTGTCTATCGCTTTACCGGTGAAAACGATCAAGGCGAACTTCAAGGCGAATTTCAATGCACAGGTGTACGGCCGAAATTCTACGACCGGGCGGAATATTACGGTCTTGGCCGTTCGCTCATGGAAGCCATTCAATAAGGAGAACATGATGTCCGGCTCAGATATGATTTTGCCTTTATCTTTCGCGTTGTTTCTCCTCATCGTGGTGGCCAGCATGTTGTTGATCTTCACGCCTGGTTCAAAGCAGCAGTCGAAAAGGCTGACACGGATCAAAACCCGCTTCAATGAACAGGCCGCAGCCGCAGAGCGGGCAAAAGCACGTCGTCTGCGAACAACAGAAATTGATAAAGGCCTGGCCAATGTCTTAAAGCGCTTTGTCCCGCGCCCTGCTGAGTTACGTCAAAGGCTGGCAAATACCGGGCGAAAAATCTCCGTTGGCCAATATGCAGTCCTATGCGCGGGCTTAATGGCCATTACTGTTTTTATCTGCTTGTTCCTGGTTGATTTAAAACTCGGACTAGCCATCATTTTATCCTTTCTGGTTGGTGTGGGTGTCCCGCATATCATCGTGGGCAACATGATTGAACGGCGCATCAAGGCGTTCACAACTGACTTTCCCGACGCTATTGATTTGATCGTTCGTGGCCTGCGTTCGGGCTTGCCCGTCGCGCAATCCATGTCAGCCGTTGGTGAAGAATTCGAAGACCCGGTCGGCGCGGAATTCCAATCGATTTCCGATAAGATTAAAATCGGCAAATCGATGGAAGCGGCGCTGTGGGAAACCGCTGAAAAAATCCCGACACCGGATTTCAAATTCTTTGTCATTACCCTGGCCATTCAGCGTGAAACAGGTGGTAATCTTGCCGAAACACTTGGCAATCTGTCTGACATTCTGCGGAAGCGCCACCAGTTGAAATTAAAGGTCAAAGCCATGTCATCCGAAGGGCGTGCCAGTGCTTATATCGTTGGTTCCCTCCCCTTCATCATGTTCGGCCTGATCCTCATGCTGAATTATGACTATGGGATTATTCTGATTGAAGACCCCCGCGGCCTGACCGCCACAATATTCGGGCTGATATGGATGGGGATAGGGGCCTTCATCATGGCGAAAATGATTAACTTCGAGGTGTAATAAAATGGACGCAGTGCTCCCATTTGGGCTGACAACAGTAGATGCGGTGACCATTTTCTCTGCCGTAGCCGCCCTCATGCTCTTCGTTGCAATGTGGAATGTGATGACGGTGCGCGACCCAATGCGCGGCCGCGTCAAAAATCTACAGGCGCGGCGCGAAGAACTGCGCTCCGGCTTTATTGCACCGCAACGGCGTTCCTCCTCTATCAGGCGGCGCGGTCAAACAGATGAAGTCCGCAAAGTTTTCGAAAAATTGAAATTGATGCGCAAAGAGCAAAGTGAGAAAATTCAGAAACAGTTGGTTCGGGCCGGCTGGCGTTCTCGCGACGCGGAGATTGTGTATTTAAGCGCCAAAATGGGTTCGCCCGTCGTGATTGGATTTGCAGCCATTGGCCTGATCATGATGATGAACATATTTGACCTGTCTGCGCCAATGCGGTTTTTCACGACAACCGGTGCCATTATTCTAGGGTTCATGCTGCCGGATATTCTGGTGAAGAACGCGATAACAAAACGGGTGGATGCCATTCGTAAAGGCTTGCCTGACGCATTAGACCTGATGGTGATTTGTTCTGAGGCCGGATTGACATTGGACAGCTCCTTTCAACGGGTGGCAAAAGAATTGGGATCGGCCTACCCCGAATTGGGGGATGAATTTTCCCTGACGTCCATCGAATTGGGCTTTCTTCAGGAACGGCGACAGGCGCTTGAAAACCTGATTGAGCGGGTTGATTTGCCGGGGATTAAATCAGTGGTGACAACGCTCATTCAAACAGAAAAATACGGGACACCACTCGCAACATCCCTTCGTGTCTTATCAGCTGAGTTTCGGAATGAGCGGATGATGAAAGCAGAAGAAAAAGCAGCCCGTCTGCCAGCCATTATGACTGTGCCTTTGATCCTGTTCATCTTGCCGTGCCTGTTCATTGTGCTGATGGGGCCAGCGGCATGTAAAATCTCCGATGAGTTCTTAAGCAGAAACACTGGCGCTTAAGGCTTCGGCGAATAAAGGTAATGATCATGTTGAAACAATTTCTATCGCGCAAAGACGGTGTGACGGCAGTCGAATTCGCTTTTGCCACGCCTGTATTGTTTCTTTTCATTATCGGCGCATTTGAAATCGGCAATCTGCTTTTTGCAAATGCCGTTTTAGACGGCGCCGCCCGAGAGGCCGCTCGGCGCGGCGTAACCGGCTTTGCACCTTGCGGCATTACCCGAGAAGAATATATCCAACAAATCATCGACCAACAGCTCATCGGCCTGACAGATCCCGAGCGGCGCACAATTTCAACCCGGGTCTATAAATCCTTTAATGATATTGGGCAGCCAGAACCTTATGTCGATGAAAACAACGATGGCAGTTACAATATGGGTGAGGAATTCACCGATGAAAACGGGAATTTACAATGGGACCCGGACAAAGGCGCCATTGGGCTGGGAAGCGCTGGTGATGTTGTGGTTTATGACATCACCTATGATGTGCCAATTTTAACGGAATTCTTCCAAAGAAAAACGGGCATCCCCAGCAGCATTAAAATCTCATCACGAGCCGCTGTTCGAAATGAACCCATCCCTGTAGATCCCAACGGGATTATAACAGTTCCATGCGATCTTTAAGGAGGATGCCATGCGCCTGATTAAAGAACAAAAAGGCAGCGTTCTTATCGAATTAGCCGTCGCTATCCCTTTGTTAGTGACATTGCTGTTCTCAGGCCTGGAAGTTGCCCGGTTCATGCTGACCCATCAAAAAGTCGCGCGGATCGCAACCAGTGTTGCTGATATATCTTCCCAGGGTCAGACGATCAGCGAAGCAGAAATCGCAAATGTTTTTGATGCAACGGAATTTGTTGCCGGCAGCCTGAATTTTTCAACAGATGGCTATATGATTTTAACCTCGGTCAGCCGGGATGGGGCAAATAACCCAGCCGTCGAATGGCAGCGCACCCATGGCACACAGATTTCGGCTGAGACAATCAGTAAAGTCGGTGTACCTGGCGGAACAGCGACCATTCCTTCAAACTTCGTTTTGGAAGCAGGCGAAGGTCTTATCATTGCGGAAGTCTATTACGACTACAGCGCCTTGTTATTTGGCGATATCGTTGGCGATGGTCTTATTTATAAGACGGCTTATTATCGCCCCCGCTTTGGGGCGCTTCAGCAAGTGTTGCCTTAATCACCTTTCTAAAGGCCAGCTTCGGTGCAATCATCACAAGTGACAACAGCAATGAGACCAAAAGGCCAATTGCAGGCCAGATAATCTTTGCTGAGATTTTCAAGCTTCCCTTTGCCAGATCCAACAGCTTCGGCCCCAGTCCATGGTCCAATATGCGCATGGACTTTGGGGAGGCCTGAGTGATTTGATTCAACCGCCCCAGATCATTTCCACCATCCACATGACGGAGCAATCTGATCGTTATCTGCGCATCTGTCGCATCATAGATTTGCCCGACTTGTTTTAAATCTGCCTGAAGTACGCCATAAGCCTGCTCATCAATGCTCCGCACCCAGGCCTTTTCAAAATGCTGCTTTGCCCCTCCATTAATGACCTGATCCAAAGTCAGTGTTTGAATGCCATCGCGAAGATTGGCGTTCAAACTGTCCGGCGGGACAGCCTTTAAAACCTTATTTCCCAATTCACGGGTAAAAGGCTGGGTTAGAACATCCGCTCTTTTTGCTGCTTTCAACAGCGAAGCAGCGCCTTTAACAGGCGCAGTCGCCCCATTGGTCGCAATGGTTGTTGCTGTGAGGCCAAGGCCAATTCCAGACAATGTATAGATGACATAATCAACCTCTTCCCCCCGGGCAAAATGCCAGCTTTCAACAGAAAAATCCCTTATATCCCCCCATAGAAGAAAGTCAGACGTAACCGCACCGCCAAGACCTGCCAGGGATTGGCTATCTCCAAAAAGAAAGCCCTCGGTTGCATCTTCTGCTGCCTGCAAGCTCCGTCCAAGGGGTGATGATTGATTTGAATAGCGCAGCGCTGTTTGGGGCGGCAGCCAGCTCAAAGCCAGATCAATAGCCAATTGCTCCTCACTCACCCCTTCATTTTTCAGATTGACGGCTTTTTCATAATCTTCGCCCCATGATCCGCCCAATATGACAGGAGCATGGACCAAATAGGATTCCGCACGATCAATATCCCCATCATCCAAAGCCTGATCAACGAGATGAGCTAAGCGAGCGACCCGGTCACCCGGTCCTTGAGGCAAGAGCTGGAACAACGCCACATCGACTTTCGCACGCACATCGTCCAAAACCTGCTCGCTCAAAGCGTAGCTATAATGACGGCTATCCGAAAGTTCACGTGCCAGAAAAAAGCCGCTGGCGACCAAACCAGACAGGCTTAGACCATAATACACCCACCAGAGGAGCTTTTTCATCAGCCCTGACCTCCATCACGTGCCGCTTGTTGAAACTAGGTCTCAAGCTTGACCAAAACAAGGCATCAGCCAACCACACCCTTTTCCCGCAAGGCCTCTATTTCGCTATGCGAAAGCCCCAGGTCATGGAGAATATCATCCGCCTGAGCACCATGAGCCGGCGGCGCGCTCTTATATTTTATGGGCGTTGCAGACATTTTAATAGGGTTTGCAACCAGATCCACCTGCCCGCTGACAGGGTGATCCATGGTGACTTTCAAACCGCGGGCCTTCGCCGTTTCCTCATCAAAAGCCTGTGCAATGGTGTTAATCGGTCCATTTGGAACACGGATGTCATTCAAGCATTGCCGCCACTCTTCCGTCGTCCGGCTTTTCATGATGCCGATGATCTGAGGTATAAGCTGATCCCGGTGGCGCACACGCCCCGCATTCCTGGAAAACCGATTGTCTTGTGCCCATTCTTCATGGCCCAATAGATTTGCAAATCGGGCGAATTGTCGATCATTCCCCACCGCGACAATCAAATGCCCATCCAGGGTTTCAAAATCCTGATAGGGCACAATGGATGGATGCGCATTGCCCAACAAGCCCGGCACCTGCCCACCGACCAGATAATTCAGGTTTTGGTTGGCCAGCCAAGACAGCTGCGTATCGAAAAGCGCCATATCAATATGCTGCCCCTGCCCTGTCTGCCCCCGATGGGCAAGGGCGGCCAAAATACCAATCACGCCATACATGCCTGTTGTCAGATCAGCGACTGCGGTTCCCACTTTGGTTGGCCCGCTTTCCGCACTGCCCGTAATGCTCATCAAACCTGCCATGCCTTGCACGATAAAGTCATAGCCAGCGTGATGGGCCAAAGGACCCGTTTGGCCAAAACCCGTGATGGAACAATAAATAAGGCCGGGGTGGTCTTTTGACAGGCTGTCATAATCCAATCCATATTTCGCAAGCCCGCCTGTTTTGAAATTCTCAATCAGAATATCGCAATTCTGGGCAAGCTTTTTTATCAAAGCCGCCCCTTCAGCCGTCGCCATGTCAATCGCGATAGACTTCTTTCCTCTGTTTGCCGCAAGATAATAAGCCGCCGTATCGCTGTCTTTTCCGTTTTTATCTTTGAGATAAGGCGGGCCCCAGCCTCGCGTGTCATCCCCACCATCAGGGCGTTCCACCTTGATGACTTCCGCACCTAAATCAGCGAGAATCTGCCCCGCCCAAGGCCCTGCCAGCACCCGTGATAAATCCAGCACGCGAATATGGTCTAACGCCGCTCTCATCTGCTCACCTTTTGATACAGCTTCATATTTCTATCCCTCGCACAGCTCAGACTTGCCGCCAAGGCCTAAGACTGGCATTGTTAGAAAAATTGTGCAGCGCACAACAAGGGAGGATGACATGAGTGTCACGCGCAAAGAAGTGGGACCCAATCGATATCGCGAAAGCTTTGGCCGTTATCTGGAAGATTTTGAAGTCGGTCATATTTATGAACACCGCCCAGGCCGGACGATAACAGAGACAGATAATACCTGGTTCACTTTGCTCACAATGAACACCCACCCCCTTCACTTCGACAAAGAATATGCCAAACATTCGGAATTTGGAAAACCGCTGGTGGCAAGCCCGTTCACCGTTGCGGTCCTTCTAGGCATGTCCGTCAGCGACATATCGCAAAAAGCCATTGCGAACCTCGGCTGGACTGACATCAAAATGACAGCGCCCCTGTTCGTCGGCGACACCCTTTATGGGGAGACGGAGGTCCTGGATAAAAGAGAATCCAAATCCCGCCCCACTCAAGGCGTTGTTAAAGTACGCACAAGAGGGTTCAACCAAGACGGCACAATGGTCTGTCAATTCGACCGCTCCGTATTGGTCCCCAAACGCGGGCACGCCATCGACGACAAAGCCAATTATTAATGCGCGGCGCTCATGGCTGGATAATCAATATAGCCATGGGCACCTCCCGCATAATAAAGATCGCGATCAGCCTCCATTAATGGCGCATCAGCGATGAAACGCTCAACCAGATCAGGGTTGGAGATATAAGCACGGCCAAATGACACAAAGTCAGCACGACCTGTTTCGATGCTCATCTCCGCACGTTTTGCATCATAGCCGCCATTCACCATATAAGCCCCTCTGAACAACGGCCGCAATTCATCCAGATCAAAGGCTGTATTGGCGTCAATCTCTTGATGCGGGACATCCTCAATAATGTGAATATAAGCAAGCCCCAAATCAGATAAGGCAGACACCAGATATCGAAATAAATGACGCGGCTGACTGTCCGAGATATCATTGAAAGGATTAAGGGGCGATAATCTTATACCTACATAATCCGGGCCAATAGAGCGCGCAATGGCTTCGGCAACGTCAAGCGCGAAACGACAGCGGTTCTCTATGCTGCCTCCATATTGATCCCTGCGCTTATTGGCTTTATCCCTTAAAAACTGGTCGATCAAATACCCGTTGGCTGCATGAATTTCGACACCATCAAATCCAGCCTCCATCGCTGCCTCCGCTGCATGGACAAAGTCTGATTTAAGCTCTGATATCTCAAATAATGTCGCTGCACGCGGCGTGACCATCTCCTGCAGGCCATTAAATGTGAAAGCCTGACCCTCTGGTTTAATGGCACTTGGCGCAATGGGCCTCTTTCCGCCTGGGATCAGGCTTGGATGCCCAATTCTCCCGCCATGCCAGATTTGTGCAAAAAAATGGCCTCCATTTCGATGGACCACCCGCGTGACTTTGGACCAGGCATCTATTTGACCCCGCGTATAAAGACCCGGCGTCCAGGCATATCCATGGGCGGTGGGTGACACCGCAATCGCCTCTGAAACAATGAGGCCCGCGGATGCGCGTTGAGCATAATAAAGAGCCGTCATATCCCACACTAGGCCATCTCTATCTGCTCTGGACCGTGTTAAAGGGGCCATGATTATGCGGTTGTTCACAGCGCATCCCCCGATCCGCGCTGGCGCATATAAGTCTCGATGCAATAATGACGCATCCATGACTGATCTCCCCCAAGATCTGAAATGAACGAAGCCATCAGCTTATTATGGTTAACTGGGGAAAACTAGATAGACCGGTCGTCTCATTCTTCACTTTATCGGGAAATCAGGCGCGCGTTTTTCCAAGAAGGCATCAACACCTTCTTTATAATCCGCACCATCATAACAGGTTTGGAACAATGTTTTTGTATGCTCGTCATCTTCACTTTGACCATCAGCAACACGCTGAATAATGGACTTCATTGTGCGTATACTATGCTGAGATAATCTCGCCATTTGCAGAGCGATATCCTCGACATATGCTGCCATGTCTTCAGCAGCGATAATCTCATTCACCAGACCCATATGATGTGCTTTTCCCGCTTCTATAAGCTGCGCGGTAAAAAGCAGATATTTCGCCTGTGCAGGGCCTACCAAATCAATCAAAGACTTCGTATCCTGCAGGTTATAAACCAACCCAAGGCGCGCCGGAGTAATTCCAAAACGTGCCTGAGCCGTGGCAAATCGCAGGTCACACGCCAGGATCAATGAACACCCACCACCAATACAATCCCCTTCGATCTTGGCAATCGTTGGTTTTGAAAAAGTCTTTAAAGCCTTCACTGCATCCCTGATGGCCGCAGCATTATCAAGGCGGCGTTGTGGGTCCTTTGCAATATCTCGAAATTCAGTGATATCGGCACCAGAGGAAAAAATACCGGGCGCTTTTGCTTCCAAGATCAGGGATTTGATATCGCTTTTGGCATCCAGCTTCTGCAACAGCTCCGGAAGTTCCGTCCACATGGCCTGTGTGATGGAATTTTTCCGCAGGCCTCTGTCAATCTGCAGCCGTGCAATCGGCGTTTCTAATATTAAATTAAACCCGTCACCCATGGCGTCCACCCTTATATTTCAAGCGTATATGCAATAGTTTCCCCCTGTTTCGCACTTGATCGCTTAAAGCGCGCATCCTGTCGAAGGTCGCTTCTTCTCCCTCGCATCTCTTGTTACTGCGAAATTGTAACAAGCGGGACGAGAGCCATGAATTTGACAGCATCCAGCCTGAAAAATCCAGCCGCAGTCGCTGTAATGGCGGCAATTCTTGTTTTTTTAGGGGTTTTATCTGTTGCCAAACTCCCTCTGCAGCTCTTTCCAAATATCGAACAAAAACAGATTTCTGTCCTCGCCAGCTGGCGGGCTGCATCCCCTCAGGAAATCGAATCCGAAATTGTCGAACCCATTGAAGAAGTGCTTCAAGGCATTTCCGGCATGGAACAGATGGAGGTGTTCGCCAATCGCGGATCAGCCTGGGTCAATCTTCGCTTTGGTGCAGATGCTGATATGGATGCCCTGCTGTTAGACGTTATCAGCCGGATTAATCGCTTACCACCTCTCCCCCTTGATGCTGACAGGCCACAGGTTTTTGCCGGGAATGCCTGGGACAGCAACGCCGTTCTCATCTATTATTTCGCCCAAGTCCTGCCTGGTAACACCCGCGACATCAATGACTATTCCAAATTCGTGCAGGACCGCGTGGTGCCGCGCATTGAAAGCGTCGAAGGCGTATCCCGCGTCAGATTGGACAATCGCCAAAGCCAGGATGAATTACAGGTCATTTTTGACCCTTATAAAGCCGCTGAACTTGGCATCACCATTCCTGCCTTAGCGGCCCAAACCGGTCGCTCCAATGACGTGTCAGCAGGCACGGTTGATGTCGGGCGACGGCAATATGGCATTCGCTATGTGGGGCGCTACAACGAAGAAGAGCTGAAAAACCTGATTTTGGAGTGGCGTGATGAACGCCCTGTACGCCTGGGTGATATGGCTGAAATCAGGGTCTCCCAACCCAAACGCACAGCATTTGCCTATCAAAACGGCAATCCGGCCATTGGCATGGCGATCATGCGCCAGGCCGGTGCCAATGTTTTAGAAACCGTTGAAAAGGTCAACGCAGCAATTGAAGAGCTTAACGAGACCGTGTTGGCTGAACAGGGCCTGCATATGGAGAAGTCCTTTAACCCTGCCGTCTTTATTCAACGCGCCATTGGCCTCCTTACAAATAACCTGGGGGCTGGCATTTTAATGGCTGTGGGGATTTTATGGCTCTTCCTGCGCCAGTCGCGGGCAACAGCTTTGATCGCGCTGGCCATTCCCATGTCCCTCCTGGGCACATTCATTGTTCTATCCATCGCGGGACGGTCTTTAAATGTGATCTCCCTTGCCGGGCTGGCTTTTGCCACAGGCATGGTGTTGGACGCCGCCATCGTTGTCCTTGAGAACATCGTTCGGCTGCGTGAGAAAGGTCTGGACGCTAAAGAAGCAGCCCTGCGTGGAACAACCCAGGTCTGGGGTGCATTGCTTGCATCAACCGCCACGACCATTGCCATTTTTATTCCGGTCATTTTTATCTCAGACGCAGAAGGGCAGCTTTTTGCTGATCTGGCGCTGACAATTGCAATTGGTGTGGCTCTGTCGCTGGTCGTTGCCGTCACTATATTGCCGACTGCGACCCGCTACTGGCTTAAATCCCTTCCGCAGGAAAAAGGTCAAGGACAGCGCTGGGCCAAAATGGCAGATCGGATCGCCGCAGCAACCGCCACCACGCCACGCCGCCGCGCCATTATCGGTGTATTGATTTTGGCGCCAATCACAATCGCCTGGCTCTTATTCCCACGCATGGATTATCTGCCCCCGGTTCGCCGCGATGCAGTAGACGCCTGGTTTTCCTTCCCAGCAGGCATGACCATTGATGTGGCCGAAGAAGATGTCGCCCAACGCATCATTGAACGCCTTGATCCTTATATGAAGGGTGAGAAAGAACCTGCCCTGCTCAATTATTACGTAAACACCTGGCCCAATGGCCAAGGCGGCAGCATCGGCGTACGTGCCAAAGACCAAGGGGATGTGGAAGAGCTGTTACAAGTGGTCCAATCTGAAGTCCTGCCAGGCTTGCCAGATATTCAAGCTTTCGCCATGCAGGGCTTCCTATTCGGTGGATTTGGCAATGACGGCAGCATTGCCATTCATGTCCAATCCGCAGACCCCCAAATCCTGCGCCAAGCGGCCGCCGAAGGGCAGCGCAAGCTTATGGAAATATTCCCCGGCGCCAGGGTTCAGGCCAACCCAGACCCCAGCGTATCAAACCCCGAACTTGCCCTCTATCCCGATGATGAGCGTATTGCAGAGGCGGGTTTTGCGCGCAATCAAATTGCCAGCATCATCCAAGCCTTAGGCGAAGGCCAATATGTCGGCGAATATTTTGACGGCGAATCCCGGTTGTTTACAATTTTAAAAGCCGACGCCTGGTCCAGTCCTGAGGAATTGGAACGTATTCCAATCGCCACACCCAATGGCGCCATCATCCCGCTTGGTCAGCTTGTCCGGGTAGAACGCACGGTCGGCCCCGGACAGATTGCCCGTGTGGATCGCCGCCGGACGATTTCACTGACGTTGTTCCCACCTCAAGGCATGGCCTTACAGGACAGCCTGGAAAAAGTGCAGCAAGAGGTCGAACCCGCAATCAGAGAAGCGCTCGACCCCGCCGGGTCCATCCGCTACGGCGGCAGTGCCGACAGTTTAAAGCGCGCCATCGGCACAATGAGCAGTAATTTCCTGACAGCGCTCTTCCTGTTGTTTCTCATCATGGCGGCATTGTTTAAGTCAGTAAAAGATTCCCTGCTGGTTGTTGTCTCCATTCCGCTTGCAGCCTTTGGCGGGATTGTGGCTCTGCGCTTGCTTGGGCTGGCGACCTTTGCGCCTTTAGACCTGCTGACCATGATCGGTTTCATCATCATGCTTGGACTGGTCGTCAACAACGCCATCCTGCTCGTCGTTCAAACACGGCGCAGCCAGGATGAAGGGCTTGATCGAGATACAGCGGTGGCACAGGCTTTAAGGCTGCGCCTGCGCCCCATATTCATGAGCACATTGACCACCTTGTTCGGCATGTTGCCGCTGGTCCTTTTCCCTGGTGCGGGCAGTGCGATTTATCGGGGCATGGCGACAGCCATCGTCGGTGGCATGGCTGTATCCACGCTCTTCACCCTCCTCCTCCTGCCAAGCCTATTGCGGTCCCAAGGCATTGATATCGCCCTGGAACACCTCAACACCCTGGTGAAACGTATCAAACCCCACCGCCCTCTGGTTCCTGGAGAATGAACATGAACGGCTCAAAAATGCTTGCCCCGGTATTTGGCCTCATCCTGCTCAGCGCATCAGTGCAGGCACAACCCGGGCAACAACCTCCGCCCGCCCCTGTCCGCGTCGACCTGGCGAAGGAAATGGAAATTGCCCCGGTCATCGATTTGCCGGCAACTGTCATTTCCAGAAATGATTCACAGGTTGCCACCGAGATTGCAGGACGCATCACCTGGATTGCAGAGGTGGGTACAGAGTTGAAAGAAGGCGATGTGGTTGCCAGGCTGGACGACGCTTTTTTGAAATTAGAGCTATCTAACGCGCAAGCGACGGTCAAACGCCTGGAAGCCCGACACGCCTTTGAAAACAGGCAGGTTGGTAGATTTGAGGAATTAGCCGCATCAAATTCCACCCCCGCACAAAGGGTGGATGAAATCCGCATGACCAGAGATGTGACAGCGCAGGAGCTGGCCTCCGCCCGTTTGGAGGCCCAGCGTATAGAACTGCAGCTGGCGCGCACAGCCATCAGGGCACCATTTCCAGCCCGTGTGGTCTCACGGGCAACCCAGATCGGAGAATATGCCTCTGTCGGGTCTGAAATTGCCCGCCTGGTCGATACACAACATCTGGAAATCCGCGTGCAGGCCCCAATCGCGACAAATCAGTTCGTCACAGAAAACATGAAGCTGGTGGTGAAAGATAATGGGGATTATTCTGAATTCCCAATTCGCACCATTGTACCCGTTGGCGATGAAATCAGCCGCACGATCGAAATCCGCCTGTCCGTTCCAGAAGACAAATGGGTTATTGGCACAGCACTTCGCATTAGCGTGCCAAATGCAACGCCGCGGCAGACCTTGGCTGTCCCTCGGGATGCGTTGATCCTGCGCCGCGACGATGTCTATGTGTTTCGCATAGATGATGAAAACAAAGCCGAACGTATCGGTGTCCGAACGGGTGCCGCCAGCGGAAGTTATATTGAAGTCTTCGGTCCGATCGCCAAAGGTGATAATCTGGTAGTTAGAGGTGGGGAAAGACTTCAGGCCGGGCGTGCCGTATCGGTTCTTGGCGAGAGTTCATGACAGAGTTAAGCCCCACAATAATAACCGCCGTGTTCTTAGCAGGACGCGGTGGACATAAAGCGGGAGAGGATAAAATCGTTAACCGTTGGTTTTCTAACCTGGTCGAAGATCAGGAATTGCTTTTTTGGGTGCTCCATTTAGGGGGCTGGGGCTTTTATTATATTATTCGGATTTTAAATGCGTTTGCCCTGCCCTACCCGCTGCTGCATGAGATTTATATATTCACCACACTTGTGGCGATGCTGCTGACCCTTGTCATGCGATATGTCTTTAAAATGGTCTGGTCTTTGGGACCAAAATGGATTTTTACTTCCGCCGCCCTTTTGACGCTCGTCATGTCCGCTGCAACATCCGCATTGGAATTATGGGCCGCAACCTATTTCTACCCGGAAGAATTCAGCGAGGCTGGCTGGGGACTGCTTGGCAATATTTTTGTCTATGCGCCCCTGATCATGGCATGGGGTGGTCTTTACATCGCCATTAAATATCTGCGTAAAAACAGAGAGCAGAATGAGCGGATGCTGAAAGTAACCGCCATGGCGCATCAAGCACAGCTTAAAATGCTGCGTTATCAGCTCAACCCGCATTTTCTATTCAATACGTTAAACGCGATTTCGACGTTGCTACTCGATAAAAACTCTCAGGCTGCCAATCGCATGCTGACGAAGATGTCATCCTTTTTACGATATACATTGGTCAATCAGCCAAATCAAAAAGTCACCTTAGATCAGGAACTTCACGCTCTGGGCCTATATCTCGATATCGAGAAAGTCCGCTTTGAAGACCGTTTAAGCGTGGACATTATCGCAGATAAAGAGGCACGAAATGCACATCTGCCCAGCCTTATCCTGCAGCCCTTGATCGAAAATGCCATTAAATACGCCATCGCACCATCAGAAGACGGGGGCACGTTGAAAATTCAGGCCCATATTCGAGATGATCGCCTTCATATGATATTATGTGACACCGGCCCAGGCCTGCCAGAGCATATGCCACACGCCCCGGGGGAAAATTCCAGTGGTGTCGGACTGGCCAATACCAAAGAACGCCTGGAGCAAATTTATAAAGAAGACTTTTTGTTTGAACTGTACCCCAATGAGCCCAACGGCCTGTGCATCCATATGGCCGTGCCAGCGCATCCAAAAGACTAAAGCCGGAGAGGTGGAATGACCGAACAGAAAATCAGAACTGTCCTCGTTGATGATGAACCATTGGCCTTGAAAGGTCTGAGCATCAGACTTGGGGACTTTGAAGATATCGAAATTGTCGCCACCTGCCGCAACGGTCGGGAGGCTATCAAGGTCGTAAAGGCGGAAGCCCCGGACCTTCTGTTCCTGGACATCCAAATGCCGGGGCTTTCCGGATTTGACGTGTTAGAAGGCTTGATGGGCGGGCATATGCCACTGGTTATATTTTCAACGGCTTATGATGAATATGCGTTGAAAGCCTTTCGGGCCAATGCAGTGGATTATCTTCTTAAACCCATTGAGGATGGCCATCTCGCCCAGGCATTGGACAATGTGCGAGCGCGCTTGAAAGAACAAAATGCGCAGGCGCAGAATCAAGCTCTGGTAAAGCTTTTGAAACATATGGGGCGGGCCGCGGAAATCGACCCGGAAATACTTGCGCAGGAAGCCTCCCCCCATCGCTATGATCCACGTATAAATATAAAGGATCGCGGTCAGATCACCTGCCTGGAGGTGGACCATATCAGCTGGATTGATGCGGCCGGTGACTATCTGTGCATTCATGCCGATGGTGAAACCCATATTCTGCGAGAGACCATGAAATCCATGGAAAAGCGCCTCGACCCCTCAAAGTTCCAACGGGTTCATCGCTCCGCCATTGTGAACCTGGACAAGGTAAAAGAACTCCACCCCTATACAAATGGGGAATGTTTTCTTGTGTTGGAAGGCGGTGGGGAGATTAAAGTTTCGCGCTCTTATCGCCATGTTGTGAACCGGTTTATTTGAGAGTTTTAAAACCTGCCTCTTTCCTTAAAGCCTAACTTGCTCTAATTGGGCAGACTGGAAAAGGGAGCGATGATGCGCGCGAATACGACAGATCTCCGTGAAGATTTCTTCTCCGCCATGCGCAGGCTGGCCGCGAGTGTCACCATTGTCACAACAGGTGATGGAGATAATCAGGCTGGTTTAACCGCGACAGCGGTATGCTCTTTGTCCGCGGACCCGCCATCTCTCATTGCCTGTGTCAATCGCGAAGCCCGGGCACATGATCTGATCATCTCTTCCAAACGTTTTGCCGTGAACCTGCTGTCCGCTGAACAGGAAGACCTGGCCATGCTTTTCGCTGATCCAGAGCGGGCCAAAGAAAGATTTTCTCAAGCTGCATGGCATCCGGACAGCCATAATGTTCCCCTTCTTGAAGACACCGCCGCCAATATCATTTGCCGGTTGGACAAAGCCGTTGAGGCCTTCACCCACACGATTTTCATCGGCGTTGTTGAAGATATTCACCTTAATAAAAGCTCCCCGCTCCTCTATGGAACAGGGAGCTTTGGTCGTTTCAACAGATCAGGTGAAGACCAGGGCTAGAATCTAAGCACGAGTGAACAAATCGGCTACCTGTCCCAACAGCTCAGAGACGATCAACAAACCCTTTTGCGATCTTTGGCAGCACAGCTGAGAATTCTGCAAAATCACGAGCTTGCGTATTCATATTAATAGCAACGCTGAGCTCATATTCAGGGTAAACCACTAACCAAGACATAGCGCCCACCGAAATCCCTCCATGATGTACCAACCAAACTTCCCTACCAAAGGTTTTTGAATTGGCACGCTGACTTCGCCAGCCTAGAGCATAAAACTGTTCATTTACATCGCCATTCTTCAGCCGCTGTGGTGTCCACCATTCTTGACGCGTAATTGGCGAAAGAAATGCGGGATCAAAATAAGCACAGCCCAATTTCGCCAGGTCACTCGATGTCGAAACCAGACCACCAGAAGCCCATCGGCTACTGAGATCAACCGATCTGGCACGACGTACACCATCTTTTTGCAAATCATAGAATTGCGCTCGATGTGGCACCTCTTTCTCCGCATAATCAGCGGAAATCATATACACTCCCAAGGGCTGAGTGACATATATCTCCAACAGCTCAAGAAATGGACGTTGGGCCGCTGACTGCAGCACCGCACTCGCAAGGACAACGTCGAATGACGAATAATAAAACCCTTCACCCGGTGGATATAGCAATGCAGCATCATCAAACTGCTCAAGAGCGTGAACAACATCGCTATAGTGTTTCTGCCTGCGCCAGGAGAGCCACTTCCCCCACAAGTCGCTATTATTCTCATAACCGGGAATCCCAGCGGTATGAGAATGAAGTTGCCTCAATGTCAAACGACGCCAATGCTCAGCCACATCAGGCATATAAGTCTGAATTGGCTCATCCAGGTCAATAAGGCCAGCCTCGCGCATCCGCGCCGTCAACGTTGCTGTAACAGCTTTCGACGTTGATCCAATTCGATATCTAGTGTCTAAACGTGCTGGAATTTCACGCTCAACATTTGCAAAGCCAGAAGCTCCTGCCCATAAAATATCGCCCCTATGCGCAACGGCTGCAGAAAAAGATGGGGCTCCCAGAGATTTGCGATGTGCTGTCATGGCGCGCTGTGCCACTTCAGGCGCCTCTCCCAATACAAAGTCTGGGGAGACAAAGCCCTGATATGGCAGGTGAGTTGCCGGCAACTCATATGTTTCCGCACTGCAACCATTTAGCGCTGCGGCAGCAAACAGCCCGCTGCTACCTGCTAATATAAATCTTCGCCTATCCATCTGCTGCTTGATATTCATGTTCTTAGACACCTCTAATACAAGAAGATATCAAGCATGAAAGAATCAGCACGCTCAAGAATAAATGAATATCAAAAATATAATCGAGTTACTAAAAAGAAACCATATAACTATGAAGATACAAAAAACCTATGCTTAATAATAAAATTTTTCATAATTTAGAAATTTATGGTAATTTTTCCAAAGTTTAAGGCCACGGTGGTCTTAATGTAACTAGAGTGAGTCACTTTTAAACGATGACAATTGAAGGTGTAATATAAGTTTTACTTACACCATCGAATAAAATATTTAGAATTGACCGCTCACATTGGGGGGATGAGCGATGAGATTTTTTCTCAAGTCTTTGATTCTGCTGGCTATCCCATTTGCTTTCTTCACCGGTGCTCAGGCGCAGGACGAAGGCGGGAATATAGCCTTTCACTATGCACTCACACCAAAGCCTGGTCATGAAGACCAGTTCCGCGATGCCATGGAAGGGCATATGAAATGGCGCGCTGAAAACGGCGACTCATGGCGATGGAATGCTTATGACGTGATTGCAGGCTATGGCAGCAATCAAATTCACTTCCGCTCCTGGGGCCATGAATGGGCCGATATGGATGCCTATCAAAGCGGGGAATTCCGGGATGCAGCCAATGCGCATTTCCAGGAAAATGTCGCAGAACATTTGAAAAAAGGCATGATGACTGTCGATGAAGATGACAATGACATCTCAGCATGGCCAACAGAGGGCTATTATCCTTTAGTCAACATAATTGGGCACCATTTGAAGAATGGCAAAGTCCGTCAATGGTATGATGCGGCCAAAGCTATTCACGGTGCATTACAAGCTGGTGGATTTGAAAATCATTACGGCTTCAGCTGGACAGTTGCAGGCGGTAAAGAGCCTTATGTCACTTTGGTTCTTTTTGCAGAAAACTGGGCCGGATTTGCTGACCCGGATCCAAGTGTCTACAGCATCGTCGTTGAACAATTAGGTGAAGAAGAAGCGCAGAAGCAATTCCAGGCTTTTTCATCAGCCATCAAGTCTTCTCAAAGTTGGATTCTCCGTCACAACGCGGACCTGTCCTCACCAAGAGAAGAATAAAAGACTTAACTCTAGAGCTTGAAAAAGGGGAGATATCAATCTCCCCTTTTTTGTATTCAGCCCGCCCGGCCGTAGCTATCTTCCAAGCGAATAATATCGCTTTCTTCCAACCTATCGCCTAATTGCACTTCAACAAAGACCAGTGGCTCATCGCCTGGGTTAGCAATCCGGTGAACTTCACCCACAGGGATATAAGCCGCCTCACCGGCGGTTTTTCTCACCGTTGCTTCACCAATTGTGATATCCGCTATGCCTGAGGTGATAATCCAATGTTCCGCCCGGTGGTGATGTTTTTGCAAAGACAGGATTTGGTCAGGCAGGACTTCGATTCTTTTGACAGCAAAGCCCGGCTCCGCGGACAAAACTTCCCAACGCCCCCAGGGGCGGTTATCGGCCTCACCAGCCTTATACTCATTCACTTTGGTCATTCTGATCACCTTCAACCACTATCATGCGGATATCATTGACATTCGTCCGTGTCGGCCCGGTGACTATGAGGTCACCCAAAGCTTTTAACACGTCATAGCTTTTATTTTCGTTTAAAAGGGCCGATACATCCAGGCCCTCTGCCTGAGCACGTGTAACAGTCATGCCATCAGCAAATCCACCTGCCGCGTCCTCACTTCCATCAATACCATCACTATCACAGGCCAGAACTGAAATATCTGAGTGCCCTTGGATCGCAAGCGCTACACCCAAAACATATTCCATATTCGGCCCGCCCCGACCTTCGCGGCTTTTCACCTCAACAGTGGCTTCACCACCGGACAGAATAAGCGCTTTTCGCCCTTCCTCTTTGAACCTTAACGCACGAGAAGCATGTTCCGATCCAAGGTCGCGAGCGTTGCCTTCCACGTCATCGCCCAGGTAATGGACTTCATAGCCCAATTCTCCGGCCCTCCGCCGTACAGCGTCGAGAGCGTCTGAGGCCTTTGCCACAACAAGGGTTTTCGTCTTGGACGACAGTGACTTTGGTGTTTCCCGTCCTTCATCACTTAATATCGCACTGAGGGTTGCGATATCTGGTGCGCCATATGTTTCTATAACCCGCCGGGCATCTGCCAATGTGCTCCGGTCTGCGACCGTCGGGCCGGATGCCACATCGGCCGGATTATCCCCCGGCACATCCGAAATAACATATGTAACAACCTCCGCATCCCCTGCCGCTGCAGCCAGACGTCCTCCTTTGATGGCAGAGACGTGCTTGCGAACAGCGTTGATGTCTTGGATTGGAGCGCCAGACAAAACAAGATGCTTTACCAGCGCTCTTTTATCCTCAAATGGCAGGCCGTCACATGCTAAAGAAAGCACCGCAGAACCACCGCCAGAGGCCAGAAACACAAGGCGATCTTCGGGGCTAAGCTCAGCGGCCATATCCAGCATTCGTCGTGCTGCCTGCTGGCTCATCTCATCAGGGACAGGATGAGCCGCCTCAATGACTTCAATACTAGGGATATCACGCTCAGCACCATGGCCATAGCGGGTCACCACCAGGCCTTCGACCTGTCCCCCATAATGATTTGAGACGACCTCCGCCATAGAGGCGGCAGCTTTCCCAGCTCCTAATACCAGCAGCCGGCCTTCCGGGGCGTCGCAGCATAGTTTCGGGCCCAGGCAATGTTCAGGCATGACATATTCTACCGCATGCTCAAACAGGCCTGTTAAAAGGCTCCGCACGTCACTCGTCATCATATTATTCGTCTAGCCAACTATCGCCCGAAACACCGGGCCAATACCTATGATAATTGCTAAAATCGCAGTAAAAGCAACGCCAAGCGTTATCATCTGCGCTTTCGGCACACCATCTAAGCGGGCACGGGGAGCAAATTCTATTTTACGCCCATCCACAAGGCGACTGACAAAGAGCGCTACCAGCATGGCTGACAAGAGACCGGTGACATTCCACCAGAACCAGAAAATCTGAGGTTCGCCAAGCCAGAGATAAAGGTTCAGACCAACGCCGGACACTATACCCCAATTGGCCCCGCGCGCACTGACGTTTCGAAATCCAATTGCCAGCAGGAAGACGGCCAGGATTGGGCCATAGAACATAGAACCAACCTTGTTAATGGCCTCAATAACCGTATCCGCAATCGCTCCACCAAAAAAGGAAAAGCCTAAGATCAATGCCGACCAGGCCAAAGCACTGAACCGAGACCAGAAGACATATTGTTTCTCACTCAATTCCCCGCCGCGCAGCATAGCCAGATCTTCGATCGTTACGGCAGACAGACTGTTGATGACTGAACTTAGTGAAGACATCGCCGACGCTAATATAGCAACAACCAACACACCAATAATGCCATGAGGTAGATAGGTGACAATGAATGTCGGGATCATACGATCAGGTTGAGCTGCAAATTCCTGCGCGGAGAAATCAGGGGATACGACAAATAACGTCCCGACGATCAGCCCCATCAGGCAGTACAGCAGAACCATCGGAAAGCGCATCAAACCATTCGCCAGCAGAATCTGACTCACGGTCTTCCCATCCTTGGCAGAGATAATGCGCTGGGCCTGCGTTTGGTCGCAGCCATAATAGGATGCGTAAAGGACCAGACCGCCAAATAACATGGGGAACAAGCCAAACTCATCGCCGTCGAAACCAAGAGACGAGAATCTGATAGCATCCAGGCGGCTTGTATCCAAATTCTCCAAAAACACATCGACACCGCCAAGGTGATAAAGACCAAAGGCAGCACAAAGAAAAATACCCAAAAAGATGATGATCATCTGAGCGGCATCCGCATAGACCACCGCTTTCATACCACCCTGCAGAGAATAAACCGCCGTCACAACGCCTACGATAGACACAGCTGCCCAAAAGGGCATTCCCATGAGGTTTTCCAGGATAAGCGCCACAGCATAGATCGTGATACCCGTGCCGAAAGCGCGGCTGACTTGAAACACCACACTGATAAGAAACCGCGTGTATTTGTCGAAATGATCTTCCAGAAATTCATAAATGCTGACAAAGCCCGCATCATATAATTTAGGCATGATGACCCACATCAACAGGATCATCGCAAGCGGTACGGCCAGTTCATAAGACAGCCAGATCAACCCGCCGCCTTCACGAATACCAACAAAGGCCGGGGCTGAGATGAAGCTGATTGCTGAGAGCTGGGTTGCCATCGTAGACAGTGACAATGGGAACCAGCCCATAGACTGCCCGCCCAGGAAATAATCTTTCCTATCAGCTTGTTCCCGATAGAAATATCCCAGGCCGACAAGAGCGACCAAATAGCCAACAACCAGGGCGTAATCAAAACTATTCATGCCGCTCTTATCCTTTTCTTATATTTAGAGGTTGGACACACCAGGCGCATCAGGCGCTGCCCAAAGCAACCACATGGCCGCCGTCCAGGTGAAATCATCCCCGCCGGTTCCACTGCCTTCAATAGGGCAATAAGCCTCATAAAAGCCGGATTTTTCCATCATCTTCTGGTTATCAAGCCTGACTTTTTCTGCCCAGGCTTCTTCACCAACTTCTCGCAAGCCGGTGGCAACCATGAAATTGACAATAGCCCAGCTTGGGCCACGCCAATAGCGAATGGAGTCAAAGGCTTCATGCTCAGGATCAAAACTTGGAACCATATAAGTCGCAGCCTTGGACACACGCTTCAGATTTTCAAGCTGGCGTTGACGCTGAACATCGCTGCCAACGCCCGCATAAAAGGCCAGGAAAGATGCGCTGGTCACCATTGCTGATGATTTCTCGCTAATAACATCACGAGAACAGAATGAACCGATATCGTCATTCCAAAGCCAGTTGACACCGTCTTCACTCAGATCAATACGCGCGCGCAGCTCTTCTGCGTCCTTATCACGGCCCAAAGCTTTGGCCAGGGCATAGAGATCTTTATTCGCACGGATTAAAATCATTGTCAGACCGACATCGATCATCCGGAAGGGGTTTTCCCGGGCAATGACATCATGGTTCCAACCTGCTTCCCGACCGAATTGAACCAGCGCTAAATAGCGATCATAGTCCAATTTAGTCGGGCGCATGCTTTGATCCAGATGGCTGGTATCACGGCGTACATAGGGATCAACCCGGCTGACATCCACTTGAGCCGCTGGCGCATCCCATTCAGGGGAATTATCACGCCCGCCTTCCCAGGGGTGACTGGATAAGACCAGGCCTTTTCCTAATGGGTCGCGGTATTCGTGGAACCAGCGATGCCAGGCAAGTACCTTGGGGTAAAGAGCACTGGCACGGGCTTTTTCATCATCTGTTTTTGCTGTTTCATACAACCAGCGAATAGCCGTTGCCGCCACAGGCGGCTGGGTGATCCCTGACGATTTCGGGTCTTTGTTCGTGCCCCAAATGGCAGAGCCTGGGAAATACCCATCATCATCTTTCCAAAAGATGATATGAGGCATAAACCCGTCGTCCCACTGGCCGTCAAACAGGGTTTCAATTTCAGTCCACGCACGATCTCGGTCAAATGTCGCGAAACCAAGGGCAACAAATACGGAATCCCAATTCCATTGAAAGGGATACACCCGTCCATTGGGTACCGTATATCCACCCCGGTCATTGCCGGTTAAAATATTGCGCGCTTCTTGTGTTAATTCAGTTGGGCTTGTCATCACTCGTCCAAACACATTGGCAGACATTCAGGTCTTAGAAGATAAAATGCGGGCGAGGGCAGCAAAGCTGCACCCCGCCCACGGGGAGGATTAGAAATTATACGAGAAACGCACCGTATAACGCCGTGGCAGGATCGGACGACCAACGAAGAAATCGCCGGTGTTCGACTGGCTTGACCCTTGACGGGGTGAGCCTTCTGTCACGCCTTCGCTATCAAACAGATTATAGATACCAAAGCCAATGCGTGCTGAATGACCATCAGCCACATTGAAGGTATAGCCACCATCCAAACGTGCGATATTATGAGCTTCTAGGCGAACACTATTGCTGTCGTTCGCGAAGTTTGACCCCACATATGTCTGGAAGAATGCCAGATCAAATGTGTCATCATCATAATAGATACCCGTGTTGAACAGGACATTAGGTTGACGGCGTAATTCATTGCCAATGTTCTCAGGGCTGCCTTCGAACTGGGTGAATTCATGATCTTGCAAAGTGACATTACCGTTCACCCACAGATGGTCGGTGATGTACACATTCGCAGTTGCTTCCAAACCGAATGTCCGTGTGGACTGTGTGAAGACTTCTTCAACGACACCACCTTGGCCATCATTGACAAAGTCAACGTTGCGACGATCAGATAGTTTCGTCCAGAAGCCAGCGAAGGTCGCTGAAACGCGCGGACCATTGTATTTCACACCGACTTCGGCTTGTTTGATGATCTCACCTTCATAGGAAGCAGGCTGGCCTAAATCGTTAAAGCCAACAGACCGGATTTGTGGGAAGAAGAAGCCACGCGCGCCATTTGCATAAAGGCTGATTTCATCAGACAATTTATACAATACACCACCAGCTAACGCCCATTCGGTTGTAGACACACGGCCTTGAGTGAAGGAGCCGTTACCTGTCGCACGCTGCTGAAGCTCAGGTGTCAGTGTCGGATCGGCATCAAAGACGACCTGTTCATTGCCTTCACGGCTGATATCACCGATCAGTTTTTCAACACGCAGACCAATGTCAAAGACCCAGCGGTCCCATTCAATCTGATCAGCAACATAACCAGCATAGCGCGTTGCTTCATGGCGGTTATTGGAGAAGGTTGCACCCGGGTTCAACAGGCCATTTTCTGAAACAACCTGAGTGATATCGCCATTACCATCCCGAATAACAACATCAACCAAACGAGAGCGGTTATTGAAATCACCAAGATATGTAGTGATAACATTTTCATCATCCGCTTCTGCGCGTGCAAAGAAACCACCTACGGTAAAGCTGTGATCAATTTCACCGGTGGTCAGCTCTTTAGTAATGTTGATTTCAGAGGTGAAGTCAGTTGCTGGACGGTTCCGATCAAGCAAACGGTTCCCAAAGAGCAAGAAATTGTCAGGCAATGCCTGTCCTGAATTCGTGAATGCGAATTCTGATGTACCCAGCCCGTCAAAGCCACGCAATTCCAGAAATCCAGACTGTGTCTCAGGCGTATTGGCAATACCGTCACCATCCAGGAACAGGTTGAACTGATGAGAATAGCGGGCATATTTCGCTTTCGCATTCACGCCCCAGCCATCGTCAAAGTCTTTATCAAAAACCGCTGAAACAGAGCCACCTTTTGTGGAGACACCATCACCGATTGGGGTTTCAAAACGACCGCCATTTGGTGTGGCATAAGCCAGATTAGCCGCTTCGCTGGTTTGCAGCGTATTGATGACATTACCATCATTACCGATTGGACGGTTACGTGTTTCACCATCAAGCGGGAACGGCAGGAAGAACTGAACTTCGTCGTCAATCCATTGGCCATAAAGCGTGAAGAAGCCAGAACCGTCGCTGAATTCTTTCTTCAGATTGCCGCGAAGTTGAAAGCCTTCTGTAGGCAGACCGGTTTTTATAGGACCTTCGTCATAACGATAATAGCCGGATACAGCATAGAATAAGCCATTGTCTTCAGACAGCTGCCCGCTTGTTGCGAAATCGCCACGGAAACGGCCTTCGTCAGCCCATTCAACTTGAACGGTACCTTCAGATTCTTCCTGACCGGTTTTAGAGATATAGTTGATAATCCCGGCAACAGAACCTGCGCCAAACAGATTGGAAACACCACCACGGACAAATTCAACCCGCTCAATGCCTAAGTCATTACGGTAATAAACGTCAAAGGCGGAGCTGTTCAAACCAAATGTGGAAAACGCAGCTGAGCCGTCATAGTTCAACGGTGTGAACTGGAATTGACCACCGGATGGCAGACCTTTGATAAAGACGTTAGAGGCAACTTCACCGCCGCCACCTTCAGCTTTAATGGTTGGCACAAAGCGCAGGATATCGGCCTGGCTGTTTGCCGTGAATTTTTGCAGTTGTTCTGCGTTAAGCTGCGTTACGGATAAAGGTGTGTCCAGACCTGCCCGTGCTTTACTCGTACCAGTTACAACAATTTCTTCCAGAGCTGACGAACTGCCACCTGCAGCTTCTTCGTCCTGGTCCTGGGCATATGCCGAGGCAGGTATTGCCAGCGGCACCAATGATGCGAGCAGCGCAATGGAGGCACCGGAGCGCAACATTTGCTCGATCGACTTTTTCATTATCTCTCCTTTCGTTCCAGAGGCCGCTGACCCACATGCAATTGGCACGCACATTGATCAGCAGATGAAAGAGAGAGGAACAGCGCCTTTTAACTCAATTTGGCACTTATTATCATACCACATTTCAGCGGCATATATCCTCCCCTTTACATAAAAGCGCAGTTTTTCAGGCCTTAAGACCTTTTGAATATCGGCCTACGCTCTCATTGCGTGGATGGTATACCCTCTTAAAACTTATATTTCAACTTAAAATGAGTTATATTATAAGTAGAAAATAATTATCGAATGCTGGAAATCACAGCGCGAGGCGTTAAAGTCTCCAACTGGATAGGGCGAAAGATAAATTTATGGCTAAGGCATCGCGCGGAAAACCGCTTCCCACATTCTTTGAAAGAAATGAGCTGCAGCCTCTTTCTGAAAGGGAAAAGCGCATTCTAAGCCTGACACTTAGAAGCCAAGGTATGTCACAACCCGACATAGCTAAAAAAAGCGGAATTGCTCAGCAGACTGTCTCCAGGCTGGTTAAAGGCCTTCTTGATATCGGCGCCTTACAGGAAAGTGAGCGCCGATCTCACGGCCGACGAGGCCAACCCAGTATGAGTGTTAAAACCGCACCGGATTTCGCCTATACATTTGGCGTATCCATGATGTTGGACGCTCTTACCGTGATTCTCGTGGATTTTGCAGGCAATGTTTTGGCCGAAGAAAATGAAGATATGCCATCCATGTCGCGGCGCATGGTGTTGTCGACCATGGATCGAATGTTCGCATCCATCATTAAGAAGTGTGACATCGACAAAAATCGGATCTTTGGCGCGGGAGTTGGCATTTCAGGTTACCACCTAGGTGGAGCTAATCTTTTGAATACGCCGCGCGCCCTCGATGACTGGGCGCTTATCAATATAGAAGATATTCTCAGTGAGCGGCTCAATATGCCGGTATGGGTTGAAAACGATGGAAATGTTGCCGCCATCGGGGAAAGCCTCGTAGGTGTCGGGCGGCAATTTGATAATTTCGCCTATATCTTCATCGACGCCCTGGTCGGTGGCGGCGTGATAATGAATCACGAGTTATTACGCGGCGAACACGGCAACGCCGGCGAAGTGGGACTTATATTACCAAGCCGTATCTACCCCCATCCTAATCTCGAGCTTTTGCGCCAAATTCTCGCAAGGCGCGGCATGAATTTCACTAGTCTGCCCGAACTTCTGCGCCAATTTGACCCCGAATGGCCAGGTGTTGAAGAATGGGTGACCAAAAGTCGTGACAGCCTCTCAGTCATCGCCTCCGCCTTAACAGCGATCCTTGACCCTGAAGCCATAGTGCTGGGCGGACGCCTGCCGCGCAGCCTGGGGGAAAAGATCATCCCCCATATTGAAGTTTATGATCACCATCGCCGCGCGCAGCCAAGACCCTTGCCTCAAATCCTTCTGGCAGAAACCCCTGGGGATGCCTGTGCCATTGGTGCCGCGACCCTGCCCTTTAAGAAATTCTTCTTTCCAGGCACTGCCTAAGCCAATTCGACAAAGCGCTTGACGCATATCAAGTGCTGGCTTCTATAAAACGCCTAATGCCAAGGTGTTATTTGAGGATAGAGGTCATGAAACACAGCAACTTATCACGTATTTTCCTTGGCATATTAAGCATCTCCACTGCATTGTCAGCATCTGCAGCTGTCGCGCAGGACGGCACAACATCTTTTGAAGACGTTGTTAAGACGGTCAATCCCTATGTCGACATTCGCTATCGTTATGAGCATGTCGATCAGGATAATCCTCTGCGCAATGCCAACGCGCACACAGCACGTGCAAAATTCGGGATTAACCCTGGCGAATTTCATGGCTTCAGCTTTAAAGTTGAAGGCGAAGCAATTGTTGATTTAGGCAATGCCAAGTTTAATGACACAACAAATGGCCGCACAGAATTCTCCGTCGTCGCTGACCCTGAGGACGTGGTCTTTAATCAAGGCTATCTGCAATGGAAGGGCGGCCCAGGCATCACAGCAAAGGCCGGTCGACAAGCCCTCAATCTTGATAATCAGCGTTGGATCGGCTCTGTCGGCTGGCGGCAGAACGACCAGACATTGGACGCGGCTTATGTGACAGCAAAGCCTTTTGAAGGTTTTTCGGCTTCTTATGGCTATGCCTGGCGTGTGAACCGGATTTTTGGCCCGGACAACCCAAATGGGATATGGCGGGACAATGACATTCATTTGCTGCGCGCCAGCTATGACATTGAGAATTTCGGCACTTTATCAACTTTCGGTTATCTGCTGGATATCCCAAATGCGCCCGGCGCATCGAATAAAACCTTTGGCGTCCGCTTTGCTGGTGCACAAAAACTCAATGATGATTTCAAACTCAGCTATGCCGTTGAATATGCGCGGCAAAGCGAGCATGGAGATAACCCCTTAGACTTCGGTCTGGATTATTTCTCCGTCCAGCCAGGCATCAGCTATGGACCATTCACGGTCAAACTGGGCTATGAATATCTGGATGGCAATGGCCAAATTGGGTTGCAGACGCCTTTGGCCACGCTACATGCCTTCAATGGTTGGGCGGACCAATTTCTTGTCACCCCTGCCACCGGGCTGGAAGACATCAGCGTTGATGCCGTGTTCAAACCTAGTAATGTCGACTGGCTAAAAGGCACAACGTTCCGATTTGTTTATCATGATTTCTCCGCTGCATCAGGTGGTGGCGATTACGGCAGCGAATATGACGCGCTGATTTCAAAGAAATTCGGCAAGCATTTCACCGTCTCAGCCAAATACGCCAATTATCAAAGCGACGGGTTCAAGGTTGACACGGAAAAATTCTGGCTGACTTTAGGCTTCAAATATTGACTTAGACGTCAAACGGAGAGAGTCGCTCAAGCTTGCGGCTCTCTCCAACCCTGAGTACACTCGCCGAACTTGATTTGGAGTAAGACATCATGGCGGCGAGCATAATCGCACTTTCAAAGCTCATACATGAGGCGCAAAGAGAACGCGGCCTCTCAATGCTGTGCATTGCTTCACCTGGTGCATCCAATCTCGCAAAATTCGCCATACAAAACGCAGAGACAGACGGCGCCTGGGCCGATGTGAAATCCAAAACCAGCGCTGCCCACAGCGCCATGATTGCGCGCCTGGATGCTGCTTTCAAAACCATTGCTGAGTGCCGTCATAAAATCCTGAATGAGGAGCCGGACATTGAAACGGTGATGGCGCTTTACTCCGGCCCGCTGATGTCGACAGCTTTTGAGTTGATGGCAGCCCTCACCAGCCAGGTCCAAAGCATCGACAGCGCCAAGGCCAATGCGCTTCTCAACCTGCACCAATGGAAAGAACGTGTGGGCCAGGGCCGGGCCACCGGTGTTCTCGTCGCAGCTCAAGAAGGTGGGGCTTTAAATGGCCCCCAAGGCGCGAGGCTGCGGCAGCTCATTGCGGAAATGCGCAGTTTTGAAAGCATTTTCTTCGCCCTATCAGATAAAATCATCGGCACCAGCTATATGCAGGATGCCAAGCAAAACAAGGCTTTAACCAAGCTAGCAGAAATCGATGATGCGATATCAGGCAATTCAAATGACCGCCCCTTGGAAGGTCTGAAACCGGAAGACTGGTTTGGCCTTTTGACGGAAAAAATGGATGTGCTCGAGAAGCTCGTCCAGCATATTGCTGAAAGCCTTCATATTGACACGCCATCTGATGTGGAGGACCGCGCGCAGGCATTGACCAAGGAAACGCTGTTAAGGCTTGGGGAATTTAAAAACCTGCCCCTGTTTAACGGCATGAGGGACGAGCAACTCACCACCTTTCTCGCAGAAGGCCGCCTCACCCATATGAAGCGCGGGCAAATGCTGTTTTTCCAAGGCGAACCGGCATCCCGCTTTTTCATCATTTTGGATGGCTGGGTGAAAGTGTTGAAGCACAATGCCGAAGGCGAAGAAGCCGTGATGGAAGTCCTGACCAGCGGCGACCTCTTGACGGAAACCGTGGTGATGAAAGACGCCCCCTACCCCTTCACGGCGCAAGCAGCGGAACATGCGGAATTATACGCCTTCCCCGCGGAATTCATTCAACGGCAAGTCCGGGAAAACAGCCTTTTTGCCATTAATATGCTGAATGTGGCGGCAGGTCGCTCGCAGTCACTTATCAATCAGTTTGAGCAATTGACGTTGAAGAATGTGACGCAACGAGTTGGGCGTTTTTTACTGAAACAGTTCATTGAAAAAGGGGAAGACCGGATTGAAATGAAACTGCCCTTTGAGAAGTCCGTTATTGCATCCTATCTGGGCATGAAGCCCGAAACATTTTCAAGAACGCTTGCCTCTCTTCGCACCCAGGGTATTCAAATCGACCGCGATAAAGTCACGCTGCCGGATGCCATTGCGCTATGCACCTATTGCGACATGGAAATCGCTGGAAAATGTCCACGCCATGGGACAGAGGCCTGCCCTAATCCCGACTGCGCCCTGCATTAAAATTCATCCCACTTGACCTAGAACAAGTGAGCGTCGCTTCATGAGCGGTAAAAGCACATGCAAGACTGGATTTCTTTTATCTAGAGTGACGCAATGATGCATTTAGAAGATGGTTTTGGGCGACGTTTTTCTTATCTCCGCCTGTCTCTGACGGAAGTTTGTAATTTTCGCTGTCAATATTGCCTGCCCAATGGGTATCGCAAAAACGGCCGCCATGATTTTCTTGAAAAAGACGAAGTGCTGCGCCTGATTGCAGCGCTGACACCGCTTGGGCTTTGGAAAACAAGACTGACCGGTGGGGAGCCCACATTACGTCCTGACTTTCTCAGCATTGCTGAAGGTATTGCTGCCACGCCGGGCATCAAACGTCTGGCTTTAACGACAAATGGCTATCGTTTAAGAGAAAACGCCCAAAGCTACCGCGATGTAGGCATTTCCCACATCAATATCAGCATCGACAGTCTAAAAGCAGACACCTTTAAAGACATCACGGGCCATGACCGTTTGAACGAAGTCCTAGATGGCATCGCCGCCGCGCAAAGCGCGAAATTCCAGCGTATCAAACTCAACACCGTCCTATTGAAAAACTGGAATGACGGGGAATTTAAAACCATTCTTGATTTCATAAAACACCAGGATATCAGCCTGCGCTTCATTGAATTGATGCGCACCGGCGATAATCAGGATTTTTTCAAACGCCACCATCTCTCAGGCGCTGTGGTTGAAGAACAGCTTCAATCCATGGGATGGACGCTCGCCCCCCGCAGCCCAGGTGCTGGCCCGGCCAAAGAATATATTCATGAGGATTATCAAGGGCGTATCGGGCTTATCATGCCTTATTCCAAGGACTTCTGCGACAGCTGCAATCGCCTGCGCGTCACATCAAAAGGCGAATTACGCTTGTGTCTATTTGGCGAAGGCGGTTTAACTCTGCGTGATTTATTGCAGGATGACGACGATAAAGACCGGCTTCAACAGCGGGTGTTGAAATTATTAGGTGGCAAAGCGGAAAGCCACGCCCTTCACCAAGGCGTCACAGGCGCCACACGTCATCTGGCGAGTATTGGGGGATGAAAATGGACAAGATACACACCCCGGAAAAATTCGGCGGCCTCATCTTAGCCGGTGGCAAATCCAGCCGCATGGGCGCGGATAAAGCTGAGCTGGTCTATAAAGGCGAGCGCCTGATTGACCATGCGACCTCCGTCTTAAAAGCAATAGGCGCAGACCCTATTCTCGTTTCCGGCCGGGATGGTGGGTTGAACGACCCGACACCGGGCTTAGGCCCCGTTGGTGGGTTATGCGCTTTGAATGATGAAATATCGATGAAAGCGCTTCCTAAAAAATGGCTCGTCATTCCTGTTGATATGCCGCTGCTTTCAAAAGATACGCTTGAACCGCTTTTATGCACCGATGAGAAAATCGCTTATTTCGTGGCCCATCCCTTACCAGCCAAGCTGGATTTCTGCGCATCTCAAGCGCCTTATTTCGATGTAGCCAAGCGTGATATGGATGCAGGGCGCAGTGTGTCAGTTCGCCGCTTGATTACCGCGCTTGGTGGTGTATCAATCATGCCCACATCGGAAATCGCCCGTTCTTTGGTCAATGTCAATTCACCCGAAGAATGGGCCGCGTTGAACGAAAGTTAAGACATGGGCACAGCCGCCAAGCGCCGCGCATATCAGGGACCGGCTTTTTTCAGCTTCGGATTCAGGCCTTTTTTCTTTCTAAGCGGTGTGTTTTCAGCCGTTGCCATGCTGGCCTGGGTTTTGATGTTTTCCGGCATTTGGACACCCACACAACACGCCGATATGCTGTCCTGGCATGTTCATGAAATGCTGTACGGATATTTAGGCGCAGTCGTTGCCGGATTTCTCATGACTGCCATTCCCAATTGGACGGGGCGCATGCCCATCATGGGCACGCCCTTAGCGGCACTTACATTATTATGGGTATTAGGGCGTTTCAGCTTATGGCTGACAGGCCTTGGCGTGCTTTGGAGTGCTCTTGTCGATATGGGATATTTTATCCTGTTGGCAGCTTTCATCTGGCGCGAAGTCATCGCTGGAAAAAACTGGCGCAACGCCCCGATTTGCGTGCTGGTCACGCTGTTGACCTTGGGCAATTTAACATTTCATCTGGAGGCCTTTGGGCATTTCCCACCGGGCCTGGCCCAGCGTTTAGGCTTAGGCGTTATGGCCATATTGGTCGCCGTCATTGGTGGACGCATCACACCTGCTTTCACCCGCAATTGGATGAAGCAACGCGGCATCACAGACCTGCCAGCGCCCATGGATATGGTCGATAAGGTCGCCCTTGGTCTATCCGCTCTCGCCCTTGGCAATTGGGTGGCTTTGCCGGAAGGCGCACACAGCCCTTATCTGCTTTTAACAGCAGGTGCGGCACTGCTCATCCGCCTTGCCCGCTGGAAAAGCGTCAAAACCTTCGTGGAGCCTTTGTTGCTCATATTGCACATTGGGTATTTCTGGTTGGGCTTCAGCCTGATTTTAATGGGCCTGGCTCTGGGCCGCAGCGATATTTTGCCCATGAGTTCCGCTTTACACGCCCTAACGGCTGGAACATTTGGCGTCATGACGCTGGCTGTTATGACCAGAGCCACATTGGGCCATAGCGGGCGGGCGCTAAAGTCTGACCGACCCACGGTGCTGATTTATATCTTAGTGGTGTCAGCAACACTTCTCCGTGTCATAGCACCGCTCATCAGCCTGGATTATATGCTCAGCATTACATTGGCAGGCGCGGCCTGGTTCGGGGCCTTCGCACTTTTCGCCATTCATTATGCACCCATGTATTTCAAGCCACGGGCCTGATTAATCACGCCCATCAATCAGCATATTTGGTTTCGCCAATGCGCTGAGACTATCCTTGTTTAATAAGGATATGCGCGATGCAACGACCTTAACGCCATAAGGTTTAAGCGTTGCAAAAGCGCGGGACAGATTTTCCGGCGTCATGCCCAAATAAGCCGCCAACGTTCGCTTATCCATGGTCAGATGAACAACGCCGTCTTCCCCTTCTTCTTTAAGCAGATAATTCGCCAGGCGTTCAACGGCTGTCCGCAGTTTCAAATTCTTCTGCGCTTTCACCATTTTCCGATATTCACCCGCCAATTCCCAAGCTGTCGCCTTGGCAAAACCGGGGTCCTTGTCAAAAATAGCCCGCACGCTTTCAGCCGGTATCATCAAGATACGAGATTTCGTCATTGTACGCGCGGACATAAGATAAACTTCATCCGTAAAGACCGCAGCCAATATGAAAGTGGATATCGGACACGCCACCATCATTGTTGTTTCACGCTCATTGGCCTGAGCGTAAATCTCAACACCCCCTTCAATCACCACATAGAGAAAGTCAGGCGTATCGCCCTCGTGAATGAGGTCCACTTGCGGTGGGAATGTCTGGAGAAACGCCGCCTTCATCAGCTCTTCAAAATGCACATCCTCCATGCCGGAAAACAAGCGCAGTTGCCGCACTAATGGCAATTCTTCATCACGCATAAATACCCCTTTTGATTCGATCCCAAAGCTAGTGCAGCAGTAAAATTGATAAAAATCAAGAATGACTTTTTGGATTTGAAATTATGGGCTTGGGTTAAATTAATTGCAGGGCTGAAAAATCTAATAAGATCAATTGTTTTTCCACGACCCGCTTAAGTCTTGATCCAGGTCAAACGCCTTCCCCCAACACGCACGCATTCTGCACCAGTCGAGAGTTGCCCGAATAAGCGGGCGCACAAAATAAAGGTGGTAACAATGCAACATCTCGAGGGGGTAAGCAGAGGCCAACAGCGAAAAGTGCTTGGTATGAGCACGGTCGCTTTCACATTCTGCTTCGCCGTTTGGACAATTTTTTCAATCATTGGCGTACGTATCAAACAAGAGCTTGGGCTCTCTGATACGCAATTCGGCTTGCTCGTCGGGACGCCTATTTTAACAGGTTCCTTAAGCCGCTTATTTCTAGGCATCTGGACTGACCAATATGGGGGACGCATTGTTTATGTCATCACCATGTTGCTCGCAGCTGGTGCGACCTTCCTTCTGTCTTATGCGACAACTTATGAAATGATGTTGCTGGCAGCGCTTGGTGTGGGTCTGGCCGGTGGTTCTTTTGCCGTTGGCATTGCCTATGTCTCCAAATGGTATCCAAAGCAAAAACAGGGAACTGCCCTTGGGATTTTTGGCGTTGGTAATGTTGGCGCGGCTGTCACCAAATTTTTCGCCCCCTTCGTTCTTGTCGCCTTTGGCTGGACGGTTGTGGCGCAGGTTTGGGCCGCAGCATTGGTTGCTATGGCCATCATCTTCTGGCTGACCACTGAAGACGACCCAGAGCATAAAGCACGGCGTGCGCGGGGTGAAAAAGCCCCTTCAGCCTTCATGCAGCTGGAACCTTTGAAAAACCAGCAGGTCTGGCGTTTCGCGCTTTATTATTTCTTCGTATTCGGTGCCTTCGTGGCCTTGGCTCTATGGCTGCCGCGCTATCTGATCGGCGTTTATGGCCTTGATATCAAGACCGCGGGCATGCTGGCTGCTGCTTATTCCGTTCCAGCCAGTTTATTCCGGGCTTATGGTGGGCATCTGTCTGACAAATTCGGCGCACGGAAAGTGATGTATATTACTTTTGGCGTATCGCTGGTTTGCCTGTTCATGCTGGCCTATCCCAATACGGATTATGTCATCCACGGTATTCGTGGCGACATCACCTTCTCAACCAGCATGGGGCTTGTGCCTTTTGTTATGGCAATCTTCATCCTGGGCTTCTTCATGTCCCTGGGTAAAGCCGCCGTTTATAAGCATATCCCGGTCTATTATCCGGACCACGTCGGATCCGTTGGTGGCCTTGTTGGCATGATTGGCGGCCTTGGTGGCTTTGTTCTGCCCATCGCATTTGGTGCCATGAATGACTTAACCGGCGTTTGGACCAGCTGTTTCATGCTGTTGTTCTTAGTTGTCGCTGTGTCCCTTCTTTGGATGCACTTTGCAGTCCGCAATATGGAACGCAAAGCCGTCGGCCAAGCACTGGATGAACTGCCGCAATTCCCTGAAATGCAGAAAGTTCATGTCGCTTCCGAGCATAAAGAAGCAACCAGCCCGGTCATCACCGACTGGCGTCCTGAAGACCCTAAATTCTGGGAAGAAAAAGGCGCCAAAGTCGCCAGTCGCAACTTGTGGATATCCATTCCATGCCTGTTGCTGGCTTTCTCAGTCTGGCTGGTCTGGTCGGTCGTGGTGGCGAAGCTGCCAAGCATCGGCTTCACCTATACGACTGACCAATTATTCTGGTTGGCCGCATTACCTGGTCTCTCAGGGGCTACGCTGCGTATCTTCTACAGCTTCATGGTGCCCATCTTTGGTGGCCGGCTGTGGACCACGCTGACGACCTTGTCTTTGGCTGTGCCAGCCTTTGGCATTGGTTATGCGGTGCAAAACCCGGATACGCCTTATTTCATCTTCCTGACGCTGGCACTGCTGTGCGGCCTGGGCGGTGGTAATTTCGCCTCTTCCATGGCGAATATCAGCTTCTTCTATCCGAAAAAGCAAAAAGGCAATGCACTGGCTTTGAATGCAGGACTTGGCAATGCAGGCGTCTCCGTCATGCAATTCCTGGTGCCCATTGTGATTACTGCTGGTGTCTTCGGCGCCATTGGTGGTGACCCGGTTGTCACAGCTGACGGCACCGAACTTTGGCTGCAAAATGCAGGCTTCATCTGGATACCTTTCATCTTAGTATCCGCGGGCCTTGCATGGTTTGGCATGAATGACATTGAATCTGCGAAAGCCTCTTTCTCAGACCAGGCCGTTATATTCCAACGCAAGCATAATTGGATTATGTGCTGGCTCTATACGGGCACCTTTGGGTCCTTCATCGGATATAGCGCAGGTTTCCCACTCCTGGCCAAAACCCAGTTCCCGGATGTGAACTCCTTGCAATATGTGTTCTTAGGCCCGCTTGTTGGTGCCTTAAGCCGCGCTGCAACGGGGTGGATTTCAGATAAATTCGGCGGTGGCCGGGTGACCTTCTGGACGTTCATCGTGATGATTGCAGCTGTTGGCGGGGTGCTTTACTTCCTCGGCATTAAAGACCAGCCGGGTGCATTCTGGGGCTTCTTTGCAATGTTCATGGTGTTGTTCTTTGCAACGGGCGTGGGCAATGCCTCAACCTTCCAGATGATACCCATCATCATGCGGAAAGAGCTAAGCCGGATTATGCCTGGCGTCTCCCCCGCAGAACGGTTGCGCAGTGCTGAGAAAGAGTCAGCGGCTATCATCGGCTTTACTTCAGCCATTGCAGCTTATGGCGCCTTCCTCATCCCGAAAGCCTATGGCACGTCCATTGCGCTGACGGGGGCACCTTTGGGCGCATTATGGGGCTTCATGGTCTTCTATGTGAGCTGTGCGCTGATGACCTGGTGGGTTTACACGCGGCCACAAGGCCTTCTTCACAACATCGAACGCGGTCGGGAACAGCTTGAAGCTGCGCCTCAACCAGCCCAATAAGGAGTAGAGAAATATGAGCCATTTATTAGACCGTCTCAGTTTCTTCAAAGACCGCAAACAAGGATTTGCGGGTGGCCATGGGGTCACCACAGAAGAAGACCGCAAATGGGAGGAGGCTTACCGCAAACGGTGGCAGCACGACAAAGTCGTGCGCTCCACCCACGGGGCGAACTGTACCGGGTCTTGTTCCTGGAAGATTTACGTCAAAGGCGGGATTGTAACCTGGGAAACCCAGCAAACGGATTACCCCCGCACCCGCCCTGACTTACCCAATCACGAGCCCCGGGGGTGTTCCCGGGGCGCCAGCTACAGCTGGTATATGTATTCAGGCAATCGGGTGAAATATCCGCTCATCCGGAAGCAGCTGGTGAAGCAATGGCGCAATGCGCGCAAATTGATGGCCCCTGTTGCTGCCTGGCAAAGCATCGTCGAAGACCCAAAAAAGCGGGAAAGCTACACATCGAAGCGAGGCCTTGGGGGGTTTATTCGCGCTGAATGGGATGAAGTGACGGAAATCATTGCGGCTTCCAACGCTTATACGGCGAAAAAATACGGACCGGACCGGGTCATTGGCTTCTCACCAATTCCAGCCATGTCCATGGTCTCCTATGCGGCAGGGGCGCGGTACCTGTCGCTGTTAGGCGGGGTGTGCATGTCGTTTTACGACTGGTATTGCGACTTGCCTCCCGCCTCCCCTATGACCTGGGGCGAGCAAACCGACGTACCAGAGAGCGCCGATTGGTATAATTCAGGCTTCTTGATGCTTTGGGGCTCCAACGTGCCGCAAACACGGACGCCGGATGCGCATTTCTATACTGAGGTGCGCTATAAAGGTGCGAAGTCCGTTGTGGTCTCGCCTGATTATTCAGAAGCGTCCAAGTTCGCAGATATCTGGCTTAATCCAAAGCAAGGGACAGATTCAGCCCTTGCCATGGCTTTAGGCCATGTGGTGCTGCGTGAATTCCATCTGGACCGCCAGGCCGAATATTTCGAAGATTATGCGCGTAAATATACAGACATGCCGAACCTGGTGCGTCTTGTTAAAAAAGACGGGCATTTGGTGCCAGAACGCCTGCTTCGGGCCTCTGACTTCGTTGATGGTTTGAACGAAGACAATAACCCAGATTGGAAGACTGTGGCTGTTGATGAAAAATCCGGGCAAATCACTGTACCAAGTGGCTCCATCGGTTTCCGCTGGGGCGAGAAAGGCAAGTGGAATCTGGAAGAAAAAGACGGCAAAGGCGCTGATACTAAATTGCGCCTGACCAATATCATGGAAGAAGACCATGATGATGTCGTTGATGTGGGCTTCCCTTATTTCGGTAATCGTGAACATGATTATTTCGAAGGGACAGACCATCCAAGCGTCCTTGTCAAAAAAGTCCCAGCCAAGAAAATCGCCTTAAAAGACGGCGAGGCCTTTGTCGCCACCGTCTATGATTTGTTCATGGCGAATTATGGTTTGGATCGGGGCTTAGGCGGTGACCATGTCACCTCTGATTATACCAAAAACATTCCATATACCCCGGCCTGGGCTGAGAAAATCACCGGCGTGCCGCAAAACCATATCATCACGGTTGCGCGGGAATTCGCACTCAACGCTGAGAAGACCAAAGGTAAATCCATGGTCATATTGGGTGCGGGTCTCAATCACTGGTACCATATGGACATGAATTACCGGGGGATTATCAATCTCCTCGTCATGTGTGGCTGTATTGGCCAATCCGGTGGTGGCTGGTCGCATTATGTGGGTCAGGAAAAACTCCGTCCGCAAACCGGCTGGCAGCCTTTGGCCTTCGGTCTCGATTGGGGTCGTCCGCCACGGCATCAGAACTCCACCAGCTTCTGGTATGCCCATACGGACCAATGGCGGTATGAGACTTTGGATGTGAATGAAATCCTGTCTCCCACCGCGCCTGAGGGCACATGGTCCGGCTCCATGATTGACTATAATGTGCGTGCCGAACGTATGGGCTGGCTGCCTTCTGCACCGCAGCTGGAAACCAACCCGCTGGAGCTGACAAAAGCCGCCAAAGCAGCCGGAAAAGACCCGAAAGACTATGTGCTTGAAGGGTTGAAGTCGGGCGAGGTTAAAATGTCCTGCCATGACCCGGATAAGCCGGTGAACTGGCCACGCAACCTCTTTGTCTGGCGTTCCAACCTGTTGGGTTCATCAGGCAAAGGCCATGAATATTTCCTCAAGCATTTGCTGGGCACCAAACATGGTGTGCAAGGCAAAGACTTAGGCGGCATGGGCTTAGAGAAGCCTGAAGATGTCACCTGGCATGAGGAAGCGCCCGAAGGCAAACTGGACTTGCTGGTGACATTGGATTTCCGCATGTCCACCACCTGTGTCTATTCAGACATCGTGCTGCCAACGGCCACCTGGTATGAGAAAAACGACCTCAATACCTCTGACATGCATCCGTTCATTCACCCGCTGACAGCGGCTGTGGACCCGGTATGGGGTGCGAAATCAGATTGGGAAATCTATAAGGGCATTGCTGAGAAATTCTCAGAAGTCGCACCTGAAGTTCTTGGCGTTGAAGAAGATTTGGTTTTAACGCCCATTCTTCATGATACGCCTGGCGAGATGGCCCAGCCATTGGATGTTAAAGACTGGACCAAAGGCGAGATTGACGCCATTCCAGGCAAAACCATGCCGCAGATGACGGTTGTTGAGCGGGACTATCCCAATCTCTACAAACGCTTCACATCGCTTGGTCCTCTTATGGAGAAGCTGGGCAATGGCGGCAAAGGCATTGGCTGGAATACGGAGCATGAGGTTGAACTGCTGCGTGAGCTGAATGGCGAAGTCAAAGAGGAAGGCATTTCAAAAGGCCGTCCGAAAATTGAAAGCGACATTGACGCGACCGAAGTCATTCTCATGCTGGCCCCTGAAACCAATGGAGAAGTGGCGGTTAAAGCCTGGGACGCCTTGTCTCAAAACACAGGCCGTGACCACACGCATTTAGCCATACCTAAAGAAGATGAGAAAATCCGCTTCCGGGACGTTGTTGCCCAGCCGCGGAAAATCATTTCATCCCCAACATGGTCGGGCATTGAAAGTGAGAAGGTCTGCTATAACGCAGGCTATACCAATGTGCATGAGCTTATTCCATGGCGGACCCTGACAGGGCGGCAACAGCTCTATCAGGACCATCTGTGGATGCGGGCCTTTGGCGAAGGCTTCTGTGTCTATCGCCCACCGATTGACACGAAAACCGTGAAACCCATGTTGGAAAAGGGCGATACGGGCAAGCATATCGTATTAAACTTCATCACCCCTCACCAGAAATGGGGCATTCACTCCACCTATACGGACAATTTGATGATGCTCACTTTGTCCCGTGGCGGGCCGATTGTCTGGCTGTCTGAAACGGACGCTCAGCAAGCTGGCATTGTCGATAATGACTGGGTGGAAGTCTTCAACACCAATGGGGCGTTGACGGCCCGTGCGGTGGTCTCCCAGCGGATGAAGGACGGCACGCTGTTCATGTATCACGCGCAGGAGAAAATTGTGAATGTGCCGGGGTCTGAAATCACAGGCCAGCGGGGCGGCATTCATAACAGTGTCACCCGCGCTGTTCTCAAACCCACGCATATGATTGGCGGCTATGCCCAGCAATCTTATGGCTTCAACTATTACGGCACCGTTGGGTCCAACCGCGATGAGTTCGTCATCGTTCGCAAGATGAACAAAGTCGATTGGCTCGATAAGCCAGCCACAAATAAAATGGAGGCTGCAGAATGAAAATCCGCGCTCAAATAGGGATGGTGCTGAACCTCGATAAATGTATTGGGTGCCACACCTGTTCCGTGACCTGTAAAAATGTTTGGACCAATCGAGAAGGCATGGAATACGCCTGGTTCAACAATGTGGAAACCAAGCCCGGCATTGGCTATCCCAAAGACTGGGAAAACCAGAAGCGCTGGAATGGCGGCTGGGTTCGCGGCTCTAATGGGTCTTTGAAACCAAAAATGGGTGGCAAATGGCGGCTTTTGGCCAAAATCTTCGCCAATCCGGACATGCCGGAAATTGACGATTATTATGAGCCATTCACTTTCGATTATGAACATCTGCAAAATGCGCCTGAAATGGAGACCATGCCCACAGCACGGCCACGGTCCCTGATTTCAGGGGAGCGGATGGAGAAAATCGAATGGGGCCCAAATTGGGAAGAAATCCTAGGCGGTGAGTTCTCAAAACGCTCTGAAGATTATAATTTTGAAGGCATTCAAAAAGACATCTACGGTCAGTTTGAAAATACCTTCATGATGTATCTGCCCCGGCTGTGTGAGCATTGCCTGAACCCCACATGTGTCGCCGCCTGCCCTTCAGGGTCGATTTACAAGCGGGAAGAAGACGGCATTGTCTTGATTGACCAGGAAAAATGCCGCGGTTGGCGGATGTGTGTCTCCGGTTGTCCTTATAAGAAAATTTACTTCAACTGGAATACGGGTAAATCGGAAAAATGCATCTTCTGCTACCCCCGCATTGAAGCGGGTCAGCCAACGGTGTGTTCTGAAACCTGTGTCGGTCGGATCCGTTACTTAGGCGTGATGCTTTATGATGCGGACAAGATTGAAGAGGCTGCTTCTACAAAAGACGAAAAAGACCTGTATGAAGCACAGCTCGACCTGTTCCTTGACCCCAATGACCCGGAAGTCATCGCAGAAGCCCGCAAACAAGGCGTGCCTGAAGCGTGGTTGACGGCGGCAAAAACCTCACCGGTTTATAAAATGGCGATGGAATGGAAAGTGGCTTTCCCACTTCATCCAGAATATCGCACATTGCCAATGGTCTGGTATGTGCCGCCATTGTCACCCATTCAATCAGCAGCAGAAGCCGGGCATATCGGCATTGATAATGAAATGCCAGATGTGCGGAATTTGCGCATTCCTATGCGCTATCTCGCGAACCTGCTGACGGCTGGGGATGAAGAACCAGTGGCTCAATGCTTGGAACGGATGCTCGCCATGCGGGGCTATATGCGCTCCAAAACCATTGACGGCGTGATTGATGAACCTTTGGCACAGCGTGTGGGCTTAACACCTGCGCAAATTGAAGACATGTATCACGTGATGGCGATTGCCAATTATGAAGACCGTTTTGTCATTCCTTCAACGCATCGCGAAGAAGTGGAAGATGCCTATGACCTGCGTGGGTCTTGCGGTTTCTCCTTTGGCAATGGCTGTTCGGGCGGTTCGTCTGAACAGAACTTCTTCGGCACGCCGAAAAAGAAACGCATCCAAACGCCAACAGAGGTGATGTGAGATGACTAAGACCTTTAAAATACTCTCAGCCCTGCTGAGCTACCCAACGAAGGAGCTGCAAGAGGCAGCTCCTGAATTCGGGGCCATCTTGAAAGAAGAAGGCCTTCTTGGGAAAGACGACGTTTTACAAATCTGTCCTTTGGTGAAGGATATCATCAATGGCGATTTGATGGATTTGCAGGAACGCTATGTCCTTCTGTTTGACCGCACCCGGTCGCTATCCCTGCACTTGTTTGAACATGTGCATGGAGAAAGCCGGGACCGCGGCCAGGCCATGGTGGATTTGAAAGAGCATTATGAAAATAATGGCTTGTTCCTGGATACAAATGAACTGCCTGATTATCTGCCTTTGTTCTTGGAGTTCCTGTCCACATTGGGCTTGAAAGAAGCCAAAGACATGCTGAACCAGCCTGTCAGCGTATTGGCAGCTTTGGCTGAAAGGCTGCGCAAGCGGGACAGCATTTATGAGCGGGCCTTTATCTCCCTTCTCGCTATTGCTGATGCCCGGTCCAATACAGAGGTTGTGAAGGAATTGCTCGCCCAAGAAGACGACGACCCCAATGATTTGGAAGCATTAGACCGCGAGTGGGAAGAAGAAGCCGTCAGCTTTGGCGCAGGCGCTGCCCTTCAAGGCCAGGCCGGATGCGGCAAAGTCACAGGAATGGTTGAGCGTTTAAAAGCGCAAATGCCAGCGGAATAAGGAGGAAACCCATGGCAGATTTTTTACATACGCTGGTATTTGGGATTTACCCTTATATCTGTTTGGCCGTGCTTGCTATCGGCTCCATCCTGCGCTTTGAGCGGGAACCTTATAGCTGGCGTGCAGGCTCCAGTCAGCTCCTCCGCCGCAAGCAATTGGTTGTCGGCTCCCTTCTCTTCCACGTCGGTGTGCTCATTATTTTCTTTGGGCATTTTGTGGGTCTTCTCACCCCGATTTGGATTTATGAACTGATGGGCTTCACCCATTCTGGCAAGCAACTCATGGCCATAACGGTGGGCGGTGTTGCTGGCATCATTGCCTTTATCGGCGCAACAATGTTGCTGCACCGTCGCTTATTTGACCCGCGCATCCGCCGCAATACAGGCTTTGGTGACATGGCTATTTTGATGATGCTGTGGTTGCAGCTTATCCTAGGCCTGGGCACCGTATTTGCGGCCTTTGGCCATATGGATGGCGAGGAAATGATTAAGCTGATGACCTGGTCACAAGGCATCTTCATCTTTGAAGCAGGCGTCGCTGACATCATCAAAGATGTGCACCCGGTCTTCAAAGCGCATTTGTTCTTAGGCCTGACCATCTTCCTGGTCTTCCCGTTCACAAGGCTGGTGCACATGCTATCCGTGCCCGTGCGGTACATCTGGCGCAGCGGGTATCAAATCGTACGCACGAAATCAGCGGAGTAAGGCGATGAATGACATAGAAATCAATGACGTCATCATCACGAAAGACGCCATAGCACAAGAAGCTCAAAACCACCCCGCCTCATCTTCGGATGAGGCGTGGGCCCAGGCCGCCCATGCGCTCGTCGTACGGGAGCTACTTCTTCAAGAAGCCAAGCGACAAGGCTTAGAGCCCGCCACTTTCCACGATGAAAGCGGTCGTCGCCTGGTCGAAGAAGATGCGCTGATTGAAGAGGTATTGGAGCGGGAATTAAAAGTGCCCGACGCGGATGAAGCCGTGGCAAAGCGCTATTATGACACGCATCTGGAGCATTTCCGCAGTCCGGATATCTTTGAACCCGCGCATATTCTCATCGCGGCCAAGCCCGATGATAAAACCGCTTATGCGCAGGCTGTGGCACAAGCGGAAGACATCATCAAAGCCTTGAGCAATGAAGAAGCCGATTTCGCCTCTTTGGCACAGGCGCATAGTGACTGCCCGTCCAAGGAACAAGGCGGGAATTTAGGCCAAATCACCAAAGGCCAGACAGTGCCGGAATTTGAAACATTTCTGTTTGAAATGGACGAAGACCAGCTGTGCCCGGTTCCGGTAAAAAGCCGCTTTGGTGCCCATGTGCTGTATCTGGAACGCAAGGTCGAAGGCAAAACTGTGCCTTTTGAAGCGGTAGTTCAGAAAATCAAAGACTATCTGGAAGAAAGCACCCTGCGCGCGGCATCTGCCCAATATATTTCCATACTGGCGGGCCAAGCGAAGATTAAAGGCTTTGAAATGCCAAGTTCTGACAGTCCTTTGGTTCAATAGAACTACCCCTCCGACCCTCTCCCACAAGGGGAGAGGGAGGGCGGTTATGGAGCCCTACTCTATTCCCTCTCCCCCCAAATCCAATAATGGCAGGGAGAGGGGTTAATCCAGCAACCCTCTTACATCCACAATTTCCAAATCACTTGTCACACCCAGATAGCGCTCATAATGGGGTTTATGCCCCGCACCGACGATGGCAAGAACGCGTCTGCCGTCGCCAATCACCTCCCGAATGTTCGCGACCATCCGCAGATTTCGCGTTTCCCAATAAGCGAAATATTTTCGGCCCGTATTGCCAGGCGTATCCGCGCCGGCGGCTGCACCAAAGTCTCCTGCCATGGAACGGCGGCCCAGCTCAGGGCCATTGAGGGCGAGATACCAGTCCACCACTGTCTGGTCTGAGGCATTTTTGACCCGCTCACCCCAGCTTGACCAGAATTTGCCATTCTCTTTCACCCAATCATTATCCCAGATTTGCTGGATTTGCTGGCCATAGACATCCCAATCGGTAAAGGCATTACCCTTATAAGTATGGTCATCCACCAGATAGAGGCGTTCATGACCAAGACGCGCAGCCAGCGGTGCAGCAATAACGGTATTTTCTCCACGGCGCTCCATACGTTTGTTCAGGTATTCAACAAGCTCATCGGTAAGACCATCGTGGGCGATACGGTCTTCTGCACTCAATCGCAGCCACTGCACTATGGCGGACCATGGGTCGCCAGCGGCCAGAAACAGGGCGGCCAATTCGCGGCGCTCCTCAGCGGGTCTGTCCGCCGCAGGGAGGTTCAACAAAGTCTCTATCTTTTCCGCAGCCTCCGGGCCGTTTAAGCCAAGCGCCTTGCGCGCCGGTTCGGGGTCGGAACAATAGGTATCGGCGGTGTCATCATAGAGAAACACATAGGCACGCAGATAATCACATTGAGGGCCTGACAGGCTTTCAACCGCAATGCGTTCCGGCGCCCAGGCTTCTAATTTATCAAGCAGGAGGTCGAAATGCTTAAGGTCAAAATCCTTGGGGAGGCTTTGACGCAGATGAGAGGTTGCCAGGACAGTAACTTCACTTCTATTCCCACGGTTTTTCGCCGCTTCATCAGCCAGATAGACCGCTTTGGCGCTGTTCGTCACATCGTTAACAGGGGAGATTTGGGCGGGGGTCTGCTGCATGATTAAAAGCGCAGCAGAAGCAATGAGGGTGTTGAGCACGAAGGGCCTCCTTATGATTCTGCTACGGTGTAGTATATATACTGGACTGATACAAGAAAGTTGTTTGATTAACCCCTCACCCCGGCCCTCTCCCCACATTTTTGATTTTGGGGGGAGAGGCAGAGCGCTCAAAGGGCGGAGGGTGGTAGCGCGGGGTTCCGCTTTTTTTGATTAGTCCCTCAAGCGCCGGGCGGTCGCATCCGCTCCCTTGGCTCGCGCAAAATGTTGCGCGGGCCTCAATCGGCCAGTACAGACCCAACTATGGGTCTGTGGGAACACCCACCTGACTCCCTCTCCCCTTGTGGGAGAGGGTTGGGGTGAGGGGGTCTAAAAAAAAGAAAACCCGCCTGAGCGACACCCAGGCGGGTTCATTGCTTATCCGGCCCAGGCGTGGGCGAGTTGGGTGTGGAGGGCGCGTGAAGCCAGCGCTTCTTCCTGGATTGTATCGATTAAGAAGCGATAGCCCGTTGCGTCACGTGCCGGGATTGTCTGAAAATGCCCGTCGGCAATTGAAGACAGTAAATCAACTGCACCATGCAAACGGTCCAATGATTTGCGCAAATCATTTAGGTATTGCGGAACACCTGGGCCTTGGTCATCCAAAGCACAGGCCTCCTTCCCACGATGTTGCGACATGGCTTAGCCCCCAAATTTAAAAAACTGGGTTTTGGGCCTTCGCAAATCGTATTTTAGTGTGATAACCATGAGTTATGCCTTTCCATTATTTGTCGTAATGGTTTGGTTAGGTCCGGGGGGTAGTTCGTGCTACCCTTCGGGCCGCTCTCGGCGAGAGCAAAAAGAATCTAACCTGCCCGATTGTTATATACAAGATCAAAAATCCAAACCCCCAAGTTGCGTAAAGTGCGTCATCTTACAAAACCAAGGGGAATTGCCATGTCACGTTGGATTGACAGCTTTAATCATGTCGTTGTGCTGATGCTGGAAAATCGGTCTTTCGATAATCTGTTGGGAAATCTGTATCAAAATGGTGCGCCTCAGGGGCAGCATTTTGAAGGGCTGCAAAACGCCCAAAACTACGCCAACCCCATCCCGGCCCGCGCGAAAAACCCGGACCACAAAACCCATGTGCCCGTTGGAAAGGCGAAAGACTATCATCAGCCCTTCCCTGACCCGGGTGAGGAATATCCCCATATCAACACGCAGCTTTATGATGTGTTGGACCCGTCCAACATCGGCAAAACCGCTTGGAATATGAACCCGCCTTTTAATGTGCCGTCAAACCCGCCTCCGACTGCAAATATGAAGGGGTTTGTGAATGACTATGTGAATAATTTATTGGCCACGACGGGCGCAAATCCAGACTATGACTGCTACAGCCAGATCATGGCGTGTTTTGAACCGGCGCAGCTGCCTGTTCTGACGAAATTAGCGCAGAGCTTTGCAGTCTTTGACCATTGGCATTGCTCCGTGCCCAGCCAGACCTGGTGCAATCGCGCTTTCTGGCATGCGGCGACATCTGGTGGGCAGGTCTTCAACCCTATTGGCGATGACGGCGAAGGGGATGGGCGCACGCTGGAAGAAATTAAGAACTGGGTGGAACAGGTCTGGAGCCAGCCAACCGTCTTTCATCAAATGAAAGAGCGGGGTATTTCGCACCGGGTCTATACCGATAATTATGATATCTCCCTCACCTACGCCATTCATGGGCTGGCGGATCTCCCCCATGGGATTTCCCGCTTTCACCGGGATTTAAAACATGGGCATCTGCCACAATATTCCTTCATCGAGCCGCGGTTTTTAGGGAAAGACCATAATGATCAGCATCCTTCTTCTGAGAAGAGTGAAGGCCAGGCGGGCACAGTGCTGTTAGGCGAGCATCTGATTGCCGACATCTATAATGCGATTAAAAACAGCAGTTACCGGGATGATGTGCTGTTCATCATCACCCATGATGAACATGGCGGGTGTTTTGACCATGTGGCGCCAACATCTGCCTTTCCACCCGGTGATGGGACGCCGGGGCAGGATGGCTTTACGTTCAATCGCCTTGGCATCCGGGTGCCGATGGTCATGATTTCATCGCGTATTTTGGAAAACAGCATCATCAATCAACCCTGCGATCATACGAGCTTCCTCGCGACACTGACAGAGAAATGGGGGCTGCCTGCGCTGACCAACCGGTCCGCCAATGCGCATAGTGTGGGGGATGCGATGCAAAAACGGATGAGCCCATCCAACAGGGCCTGGCCTGAGGTCCACCCCATTCCCATACCAGCAAGTCATAAGGATGTGGACATGGGCGGCTATCCGCTGCACGGGCTACAGCGATCCCTGTTAACGGGCGCGGTCATGTTGCAGTTTAAAGATGAGCTGGATAGTGCTGAATTTAAGGCATGGATCGGTCGTGCCTTAAACGTTCGGACAGTCGATGATGCGCTGACATTTATCGAAGACCTGAAGTGTTTAAGTCAGGAATTGGTTGACGCCTGATTTTTGCTACCTCTCCCTTATAAGAGGTGGGAAGAGGGCCATAAATGAAAGCAGCGCGCTATTTTCATTCTGTTTGAAAATAGCACGCTGCTTCACGTAGTAAATATAGGTCAGTGCGTCTTATATCGCACCAAGGCCTTATTCAGTCGTGACGGGGTGGCCGGTTCCACCTTCGCATTCACCGCCGCTGACAAAACGCAATTCATCTTCCGTTAGCGGTTGTAATTCAACACCAAAATCTGAAGAATGTTTTTCCATTTTAGAAAACCTTATATTTCTGAATTAATATATAATTGGGCGTGAGCCCGACGCCAAATGCCTGACGCGCGGTGAACCTATAACAGTGTATCTACAATACAACCGTAACTTTTATACACGACTTTTTTACAACCATTGAAGACAAGTGTGAAAGCTTAAGCACTGAGGTGATGAATAGCTCATGCGGTAGATGCACTTGTATTGTGCCCTTTTTGACCTTAGCGTATCCGCCAGGGTTGGATAAAAAAGGGTACACACATGTCAAAACGCCTGCTTCTTCAAACATCTGCGATTGTTTTAAGCTTGAATATCTCAAGCGCCTTAGCACAGGATGTCACCATCATACAGCCGGGCGCGCCGGGTAAGGCCTCCAAAGCTTTGGGCGCGGATGAAGCGATTAAAGTCGCAGACACCAGCTATTCTCCTGATGATGTGAAATTCATGCAGGATATGATCCCGCATCATGAACAGGCCGTTGAAATGGCAGCACTTGTGGAAGGGCGTACGAACCGGCAGGAAATCCTGGATGTAGCCGGGCGCATCACAGCCTCACAACAAGATGAAATGAAATTCATGGTGGACTGGTTAGAGCAGCGCGGTGAAGCACAGCACGGCGCCGACATGATGATGCATGCGGGACACGCCATGACGGGCATGGCGACGGCTGAAGACATGACGAAACTGGCCGCCGCCAAAGGTGTTGATTTCGACCGTTTGTTCCTAGATTTAATGATTAAACATCATAATGGCGCTGTTAAAATGGTGCAGCACCTGCATAACCAGCCGGGGTCTGCTTATGATCCGGTGCTTTATGATTTCACCAATGATGTAAAAAGCGACCAAAGCGCGGAAGTCAAACGCATGAATACATTGCTGGCAAGTCTGTCAACCGACCCACGGGTTGGGCTGGCCGCCGGGCTTCACGATGCGGGGCAAGCCATTTCCAATTTGAACCTGTTGGCTTCGCTGCCAAGGCCTAGCGGGTTTTTTGACCCCAAAAACCCATCTGACCTGCCGCCTGTTAAAGAAAGCAAGACGGCAAGCGATGATGAACAAAGCACCGAAGGCACCCAATGGGGCCAACGTTCCCCGCTTTTAAGCTTTTCCAACACGGATATGGCTTTTTCCGGCGATACATTGGTGATGGGCAGCTATCACGGGTTCAATGTCTATAAATTGCAAGATGGGGCACCGAAACATTATAGCTCCATCGTCTGTCCTGGTGGTCAGGGTGATGTGTCGGTCGTCGGCGACATTCTCATCATGTCCGTGGAACAGACCCGCGGGCGCGTGGATTGCGGCCTGCAAGGCATTGCTGAAGATGTGAGCGCGGAACGTTTCCGCGGTCTGCGTATTTTCGACATCAGTGATTTAAGCGCACCACGTCAGGTCGGCCAGGTGCAGACTTGCCGTGGCTCTCACACGCACAGTGTTGTGTCCAGCGATGATGAGAAAATCGTCGTTTATAATTCCGGTACCGGCGGCGTTCGTAAAGGGGAAGAGCTGGAGGGCTGTGTTGGCAATGTAGCCGGTGATGATCGCACCGCCTTGTTCCGCATTGATGTGATTGAAATTCCCCTGGCTGACCCATCGCAATCCCGTATCGTGCATAGCCCTGCGGTATTTGCCGATGAAGAAACCGGGAATATCGCCGGCTTGTGGCAAGGGGGCGATCATGGGGATGACACTCAGACGACCCGGCAGACCAATCAGTGCCATGACATCACGGTCTTCCCATCTGCGAAAATTGCAGCGGGTGCGTGTTCAGGCAATGGCATCATCTTTGATATTTCCAACCCGATGGACCCGAAGCGTATTGATGAAGTGACGGATAAAGGCTTTGCTTATTGGCATAGCGCCACATTCAATAATGATGGGACTAAAGTATTATTCACGGATGAATGGGGCGGTGGGTCACGTCCACGCTGCCGCGCTTATGACCCGCAGGATTGGGGCGCAGATGCCATTTATAACATTGTTGATGGCAAACTCGAATTCCAAAGCTATTTCAAACTCCCTGCTCCGCAGACGGAAACAGAAAACTGTGTCGCCCATAATGGGTCTGTCGTGCCCGTCCCTGGCCGCGATATCTTTGTACAGGCCTGGTATCAAGGCGGTCTATCCATCATTGATTTCACGGATTCATCCAATCCTTTTGAAATCGCCTATTTCGACCGCGGGCCTGTTCATGAAGAGGCGGAGGTTCTAGGCGGATATTGGTCAACCTATTGGTATGGTGGCAAGATTTACGGCAGTGAAATTGTACGCGGTCTGGATGTCTTTGAACTGATGCCCAGCGATTATCTAAGCGAAAACGAAATCGCTGCGGCAGCCTTGGCCAATCAAGGGCAAACGGTGAACCCGCAACAGCAGTTCCCCGTCACATGGCCCGCCGAACCTGTTGTGGCCATGGCCTATGTGGACCAGTTGGAACGCTCCAAAGGCCTGTCAAGCGACCGAATTGCGGAGTTGCGGACGGCGCTGGCTTCAGCCGAAAACAGCTTAAGTCAGAATTCCAAAAACCGGAAGCTGGCGAAAAGCCTAAAATCCATGGCCAAGACAATTGACCATGGCTCATTGGCGCAGGTTTTAAAAGATATTGCTAAACGGCTTTAAAGCCGCTTAGTCCGGAACGCTTTCCGTTTCCCTCAGCGCTTGCAGCATTTCCAAATTCTTTGCTGCAAGCGCATAGAAGGACGGACTTTTCTCCATCGCCCGGGTCAGCAATGCTTCTGCATTTACATAATCCCCACGTGATAAAGCCGCCACGCCTGCATTGTTTAAAAGCGCCCGCAGTTCCTGAGCATTCGCCCCAGCCAAGGCCGCCACATAATCGCCTTTCAATGCCATAGCCAGGCGCAAATTAGTGCGTGCCACACCCAGGTCAGAGCGCAGGCGCAGGGCTTCGGAAAAGGCATCAATAGCCGCGTTTAAATCCCCGCTTAAAAGGCTTGAGAAGCCCAGATTATTGATGATTTCCGGACGGCGTGGCTGCAGGTTTGCAGCGGTGGAATAAGCAGCTTTCGCCGCTTCATAATTCCCGTCCCGGTCATGGATAACACCCAAGGCGTTCCAGGCGCGCCATAATTGCGCATCACCCTGTGTGGCTTTCACAAGCGCGTCTTCTGCCCCGGCAAAATCACCGGTTTGGATGAGAGACAGGCCCAAGCCCTGATGCGCACGGGCGCTCACATCTTCAATATCTAAAAGCCTGGTAAACTCGGCCCCGGACATCTGCGGTGCGCCATTGGCCAGGTGAAATTCCGCCAGAAGCAGCTCATAAACCGGCCCGCTCTGTTTGGCGAGGGCCGCCTGCTCCAGCATATTTTTGGCTTGAATAAGATTTCCCAACTCCAAAGCCGCTTCAATGGCCTGGAAATTAACCTCATCCGCTAATGGTGTGGAAAAAGGCGGCGCTGCCGCCTCTTCATTTGGACTTGATGCACATGCGCTTAACAGCGCCACGACAATAAGAAAGGCAATATTTCTCAAGATGATGCCCCCCAGCTAAACTCTTGACGCTTAGAGCATAACAGACTTTTCTAATTGTGTGTCAAATTGTTGTGCATTTCCCCCCAAACGCAGACGAAGGTCTGTGCGAAGCCCGCTGTTTTCTTCGAATTTCACATCAAAAGGCAGATGCTTTGCCAGGGCCTCAGCCTCACCACGGTGATTGGGTGCATAGAAAATCACCGTCTCTTGAAAGCGGAAATGGCGGGCATTGGTCAAATGTTTTACGGGTAATTCAGCCGTCTTCAAATAGCCACGCATCCGCGCCGCCATACCGCGCACCCCTGCCCCGTTTGAGACCTCCAACGTGGCAGATGTCAGTTGCACGGCCGCCGGGCGTTGCTTAACTGTTGCCATCATGACCGGTTGAACTTTTTTGGTGATGATACGCACCACAGCCGGGCGGCGATAAGAAGAAATGGGCGCGGCCAAAGCCGGGTCCACATCCGCTTTTACAGCTGCCCGGATGAAGTGTGCGTCTGGTTTCAACACCAGCTTCTGCACGCCCCTGTTAACCCGGAATATGAGAGGTTTCGGCTTTTCAACCACCCGCGCGTCCAGCGCTTTGGTCGCCCGTTCAGCCATTTCGAGGTTTTGCTCCATCATATTGGCTTGTGACAGCAAAGCCTGGGCCTCATGTGGTTTGTTCTGCAGCAACATCGAATAACCGAAGTTATTCAGCGCCACGCGGTCCTGTGGATTGGCTTTCAAGGCTTCTTTATAAAAGCGTTTGCTTAAATCAAAGCGTCCGATTTTATCATAAGAAATAGCCAGGCCATTGATCGCCTTTGTGTCCAGGCGGTCCTTTTGATAGCGTTTCAAATAATAATCCGCAGCCAATCCATAGTGCCCAGCCTTTAGGAAACGAGCACCTGGGTCATCAGATATCTCAGCATCCCCCGTCATTTGACGTAACAGCTTTTCCCGGCAGGCTTTAATATCCTGCCCGACGCATTCACCGCCGCGCTCAAACACTTTAATATCCGTCTTGGCCTCATCCCAGGCTACAGCCGGGCTCATATGCAGCGCAATCACCGCCACACCACTGAGAACAATAGATCTCATATATGCGTTTGAGCGTTTCATGTCACGACCCCTCAATATTCCCGTAAAGCGCTGGCAGCACTTTACGGATGATGACGATGATACCGGGCAGAAGCACAGCACCCACCATCACAGGCAGAATGAAGAACATCAGCGGAATAGTCAGAAGCACCGGCAGACGGTGCGCTTTTTCTTCCGCACGCATCATGCGCTTGTCCCGCATTTCCGCAGAATAGACGTTTAAGGACTGGGCGACGCTCGCCCCTAATTTATCCGACTGAATAAGCAGCGCGACGAAGGAGCGTAATTCTTCCACCCCCGTGCGTTCCGCCATGCGGCGCAAGGCTTCTTCCCTGGATTGCCCCGCGCGCAGTTCAACGGCAACAACTGCGAATTCCTGAGATAAAAGCGGATGGGCGCGCCATAATTCTTTACCGACACGGTTGAAACTGGCGTCAATACCAAGACCCGCTTCAACGCAGACCGTCATCAAATCAAGCGCATCGGGGAAGCCATTGATGATTTCCCGCTCCCGCGTGGCCACCCGTTGCATCAGCCATAATTTTGGCGAATACAGACCAAAGGCCAGAAGAATAAGCGCAATGAAGAGCACATTGGCCACATCCACCGCCTTACTTAATTCGGGCGAGAAATAGAGATAAGTGGCAGGTAATCCAATCGCCAAAGCCGCACGCACAATCAAGAAGATATAAGGCGCGGCCTGATTACGAATACCTGCCTTTATCATTTGTTGCCGCAACAGGCCGACACTTGTCGGGTCCCCTAAAAGGTCGCTTTTACCAACTTTTTCGACGAAACGGCTCCAGACATCTGCATTGCTCTGGTCACGCAAACGCAGGCGCACTGGCGCTTCATGTTCTGTGGTTGTCGTGCTTTCAATCCGCCGCCGCACGGCATAGCGCGAGGCCATGAAGCTTTGAACCGCAAGGCTGACAAAGATGATGGCCGCAAAAATACACAGCAGGAGTGCATAATATTGTACGGACCCGCCTTCAAATGAGATGAGGTTTAATAAATCACTCATAAGCGCCTCACACCCTAATCTGAACCATGCGGCGGATGACCATCACACCGATGATATAGTTGATCATGATGCCAATCGCGATCGGCCAGAATAGCGGATCGTCAATGACACGCATGTAGAATTTCGGCTGAAAAGCCATGATCAGCAATACTGTCAGAACCGGCAGAACGCTCAAAAGAAGTGCGGAAATCCGAGCCTCACTGGACAAGGCCTTTACTTTCCGACCTAAGGCAAAGCGGGCACGAATGACCTGCGCCAATTGACTTAGGACCTCCGCCAGATTACCACCGGTTTCCGTCTGAATAGAAACGGACACAGCGAAATAACGCACATCTTCAAGCTCAATACGTTCGGCCATATTGTCCAAAGCTTCACGGAAATCGAGGCCATAGGTGATTTCATCAGCCATGATGCCGAATTCTGTCCCCAACGGGTCCCCCATTTCCTGAGTCACCAATTCGACCGCCGCAGCAACAGGATGGCCTGCGCGCAAAGCCCGTACCATCACATCCAGTGAGATTGGAAATTGTTCTGCAAATTTATTCAGCCGACGCTGGTGCAGCTGATGCAGGACCAGCACAGGCACCCCGATGCCGCCTAAAAACGCCGCAGCCGTCGTTGCTGGCAGAGCCAAAACACCTAAATTCAACTGCGGTTGCAGCAATACAGGTGTAGCGATGAAGAAAATCAGCAATGTGGCCAAAGCCATCCAAAGCAGGACCCGTGTGGGTTTAACAGCAACACCTGCGCCATGAACCATTTTTTCCAGGCGGAAATAATAGGGCGAAAACCAAGGTAGATTATTCACCCATTCCGGCGGCCTGGACCATAAGGCATTATAGACGGCGCGGGGGTCTCGCCCCTCGCTTAGCATGCGCAAGCGACGGTTGACCTCCGTCTTCCCCCTTTTACCTGAGGAATAGAGATAAAGAAAAGCTTCCACCAGCAGCAGTGCTGCAAAGAACACCGTGCCATATAGGAATATCGGATGTTCTACGAAAGTCATGATTTGACCTCCAGTTCACGATTGGGGTCAAAAATATGATTTGGCAGCTCAAGGCCGCGGGACTCAATTTCTTCGAGGAATTTTGGACGAATGCCCGTGGCTTCAAATTTACCGTAGATATTGCCGTCCGCGTCTGTGGAAATCCGCTTAAAGACGAAGATGTCCTGCATGGTAATCACATTACCTTCCATACCGACAATCTCGCTTAAGCTGGTCAGGCGACGGCGACCATCGCTGAGGCGTTGCAACTGGATCACCACATGAATGGCGGATGCGATTTGGCTGCGCACAGCTGAAGGCGCGATTTCAATGCCGCTCATTCCAACCATCTGTTCCAGACGGGATAAAGCGTCGCGGCAGGTGTTGGCATGAATGGTGGTCATGGAGCCTTCATGACCCGTATTCATCGCCTGCATCATATCAAAGGCTTCACCGGCCCGCACCTCCCCAACAATGATGCGGTCAGGACGCATCCTCAGGGCGTTTTTCACCAGCTCCCGCTGAGTGATTTCACCACGGCCTTCGATATTTGGCGGGCGGGTTTCAAGACGACCGACATGGAATTGCTGCAATTGAAGCTCCGCACTATCTTCAATGGTGATGATCCGTTCTGATCCGTCAATGCTGGCTGACATAGCGTTCAGCAATGTGGTTTTACCGGCACCAGTCCCACCTGAAATCAAAACATTACGGCGGCAGGCGACAACAGCATTCAAGACCTGCACCACTTCAGGCGGCAGACTGCCTAAGGCAATGAGACGGTCCATATCAATAGGTACCCGGGCAAATTTCCGGATGGACAGTAATGGCCCATCCACAGCCAAAGGCGGCACAATCGCATTCACACGAGAGCCATCCGGCAAACGCGCATCCACCATGGGCTGGGATTCATCAATACGGCGACCCACGCGGTTTACGATTTTCGAAATAATCCGCAGAAGATGCTGATCATCTTTAAACACCACTCGGGTGAAAGATAACTTCCCTTCCCGTTCTACAAAGACCTGGCGATGGGTGTTGACCAATATGTCAGACACCCGCGGGTCTTTTAATAAAGGCTCAATGGGGCCCAGGCCTAACAGCTCATCCATGATATCATCTGTTAAGCTCTCGCGTTCAGTGGCGTTAAGGGGTTCGTTCTGCTCCGCGAGAAGCTCATTGACGATTTCAGCGATTTGGCCGCGTAGCTCAGCAGGCGACATTTGATCGATCAAAGAAAGTTTAATCATCGACAAGAGACGCCGATGCAAATTCACCTTTAAGTCCGTGTGAAGCGGATCACCCGCATCTACGGCTTGAATATGATCAACACCGTTGAGGTCCTTTTTTTCAGCGGGCTTTCGCACGGCTGACGATTTTTCTGTTGATTGCCAAAACATGGTTCTTGTCCCCTATTTACGCCACATGAACACTGGCTTCGCTGTGCATACATTCTTTGCCCAGCTTGAAAATCGCCTGCTCATATTTGCTCTTGCGTTGAAATTGAGAAACGGGAAGTCCCGCATTCAATGCTTTTGACACAAGGTCAAAGTCATTGGGTATGGTGTCCGTAAACGGACGGCCCAAACATTTCTTATAATCTTCAAGGCCAATGTCACCGAACAGCTTTTTCTTATAGCGGTTCGCGACCAGCCTTAATGGCTTTTTCGCCAAATTCTGGTTATCCAGCATCGCCAATTGACGTTTGGTCTGATTGACATTGTAGATGGATGTTTCCGTGATCAATATGATATCGTCACTGGCCTGTAAGGCGCGATTTGACCATTCATTCCAAATACCCGGCAGGTCAACGAGAACAACATCAAATTCCCGTTTCGCCGTCGTCAAAATGGTTTCAACCAAATCACCATCAATGCTTTCAAGCGGTACAATCTGCGGCGGCGTTGAAAGAACATGAATGCCCCCTTCATGACGCGCCATGACGGACCTTAAAAGCGCACCATCGACCTTTCCTTCATAACGCGCCAGATCAAGAACATTGCGCTTTGGCACCAGGTCCAGATAAAGCGCTGCGGCACCGGACTGCAGGTCCAGATCAATGATACAGACCTTCACATCTTCCAAATGATCGGTAAAGCAATGCGCCATTTGAACAATTGTCGCCGTGGTCCCAACACCGCCCCCGCCTTGCAGGAAGGAAATGACTTTGCCGTTTTTATTCTCACCGCCCCCTCTAACCACTATTGGCAGATGATGACGGGCTTTTTCCAAGGCAATCAGCAAAGCACTTTGGCTGACCGGCTGCGGCAACACATCTACGGCACCCGCATTTAACAAGGCCCGTGTCGTTTCCAGATTTACATCCGGGCAGGTCACAATGATGGGATGGTCTTTAAGTGATGTCTCACATAATTCACGGAAGCAATCGAGATCCGCGTCATCATTCGCATCAACCTCTAAAATGAAAACATCCGCCTGTTCCAGGTTCCGGACGGACCCATTGAGCTGACCCAGCGAGCCTAAGCACATTTCAAAATCAACATCGCCCAGGCTTTCAGTCACCAGGCGAATTTCGTCACCGATGGCCTGGCTTTTCAATACCGCGGCCACGCGGGCATGATCGCTAAATTCTGCGTCTTTGAAAGCGGGGAATTCCAAGCACTCTTTCACTTTGCGATCCTCCATGGCTTAAGAGCCATAATCTTCACCGGTCAGCGTCGTGGCATAGGCCGGTAGGTTAATAGAACTCAGGCCAATCAATGTTGGCGTTACAAAATCAAATTGCATGCCCGTTAGGCGCACCGTGACTGTGGGCGAATAATCCGGGCCAAAAGGATTGCCTGAAAAACCAAGCCCCACATGACGATATGTCACCGTCACATTCTCGGGCTGGATTTGCGGCATCATCATCTGCATGCGGAAAACAAGATCATTAAAGGCGGTAGCGTCCGTTGCCTCACTTGGCAAAGCTGAACAATTTCCACCAGCCGTTTCCGTGCAGGTGCAGCTGGCATTGGTGCATGTGACTTCCCCTAAAGCCAATGGGGGCAGGCGTTCCCCATTGCCAACGGCAACACCGCTGCTAATGGCGTCGAAATCCTGCAATGTGGGATAAACGGGTTCCGATACAACGGCGAAACGCGCGCCCACCTGAGTCGCTTTTTCAGCGACATTATAAGTGTACCAAAGCCGTCCAAAATCCAGGATGGCAAAGAAGATGATGAAGAAGAATACAGCTACAATGGCCAGTTCCACAGCTGCGGCACCGTCTTCACGCTTGAAAAGCTGATATGGGGATGGAATTTTCATATCACTCTCCAATTGAAACCTGTTGATTGATGGCACCCAAGGTGGTGCTGGCATCAGTGAAAATCAGACCGGCAAACATATAGTTGAAGGACACCGCAGCCCGGACCGTGATGATCGGAATGTCATCATCATTTTCATAAAGCCCGCTATAGGTCGCTGATGAATTGTCAAAGCAGGTGGCGGAAATTGTAACATTGGTATTGTCCGTCCAACCCGCAATAACCGGGTCGCCAGAGCCATCAATTGTGCCGGTGCGTGTCAGTTGTTGCACAGCCGTCACGTCGGCCGCGTTAATCAGGCCTGTGCAGTCCGCTGGTAAACGCGAGGCAAAGCGGGCGCCATCGCGCACGGCTTTGGTCAGCACATGATATTCATAGAATAGCCGACCTCCTTCAAAGGCACCCACGAACAGGATCAGCAAAAAGGGCACAATGATTGCAAATTCAACCCCTGCGGTCCCCTTGTTGCCAAGGCCCAAAGCGCGAAGCGCCTGATATGTCCATTTCCTGATCATTCGTACAATTGCACCACGTTAAAAAAGGTTTCTTCGCCAACGATGCTGACGTCCGTCGTTTCCCCGATGATTTCCGCATAGATCACCCGGTCAGAACCGCTTTTGCCCATAGGTTCCGTTATGAAGAGATCAACATGTGCAAGCGGCTCCTTGGTGAAGCGTCCGCTTTCCCCCGTACAATCAAGAACGACAGCTGAGATATATCGACGATCGGGGTCCGCCTGGGCGACCGGAGTGGGTGAGGCACACACAGGCAGACCCTGTTCTCCCGCAGGAAGATTTGCCGCGAAAGACGGGTTGCTATAGAGCTCGTTTTTTTCCCACTCATAAACTTCACGCCGGGTCGGCACTGGATCCGCAGCCGTCAGGCCCATAGCGGCACGCCAATCGGTGATGCCATGCATCGTCTGGAAATATGGTGCAACGGGCCAATCCCCATTCCCCACACGACCACCAACTGATGGTGCACATGGAGGCGGATCGCCAACACCCTGGATATAATCAGGATAAGCACAACGATCCCGTGGCAAAGCCATGGTATCGGCACCATCCGTATCACCATCTCCGGTATAGGGGTTGGAAGGATCATTCCAACCCTGGCCACCCATTCCGCATTGAGGCCCGGTTTTCAACAGGCCTTTGATTGTGTTTCGTGCGGGTCTGTATTGTGGATCGTCAGAGAGGCTTCTCGCATTGCCGCTGTACATATCAAAGCGGGTGTTGAACCCATCACGCACCGCATCATTTTGGCCAGGCTCAGTTGTTACAGTTTCCCCAAGGCAGACCGCCTGAGGATTAATCCGCCCAAGCGCATCTCGCAGTTCATTCGCTCCCAAAGACGCTGAATCAGGTGCTAAAAATCCGAAATTCCCATCGACCCACGACGCACCGCCACCCACGCTGCGCATGGTGATACCATAGCCTGCAAGCGCATCCGCGTTGGTTAAATCCACACCTGTGATCTGACACATCATTAGAGGTGGCACCTTGCAAAGCGCCGACCCAAGACCCGCAACAGCGCGGGCGGTCATATCCTCTTTGAAAAACGCTCCGACAATACCGCCAAAGATGAAGGTCATATCGCGCGGGTCTGCCTGGACTTCGATAAAATTCGCTTCGCCATCAGTGGTGGCCTCAACACGGGTGGTCAAGTCCACAAGGAACCGGATATTACCTGCGGAAACTGTAACATCCCCGCCTGCCCCATCTGTTGCGAAACGTTGAAAATTACTCACCAGGGCAGAGGTCACGGCCTGGGTCGCCCTTGTACGGGCCCCATCTTCACCGTCCAGCTGTGTAGCACCGGATAAGGCGGCCGCATCAACAGCATCCTGCAATTCCGTATGCAGGTTGAACATGCGGGAGCCGTCAATGGCCAAAGCCATCAACCCAAAAAGCGCAACCAGACCGACAGCGGTCATGGGAGCAATTGCCCCGCGCTCTTCACGCCCAAAATGTTCAAATTGTTTCTGCATTTGCCTTATTCCCCCAAATATGGCGTTACACTTTCAATGACCGGCTCAGCCACCGCCACCGCCGCCGCTAGACCCGCCAACTGTGGTCGTCCGTTGGATAACGGGCTTTTCCACTTTGTCGGTGTTGTAGCGCTCCATAGCGATTGCAGCGCGTGTACCGGATGAAACAGCTGGTCCATCATAGCTTGGGGCCGGATTGGCCACCTGCATGGCTTTGACTTGTTGCAGGCTGTTCCCATAGCCAGGGTGCAATGCTTCTTTATGAGCGAAACACCCCTGCAAAAGGAAAGCTGCACTACTGAGTAAAAGAATTTTATATGATCCACGCATTGTCCTGTTCCCCCTCAATGCAGCACATGGCCGAATTCACCATCAATCCCGGCGCCGTTTTGCCCTTCGAGCATCACACGCGCCCGGTCAGTTGGTGAAAGACGCTTTTTCCAACCGTTTAATTTCCCAAGAGCAAAAAGTTCAAAGTCGCTTGGCGGGACGAAATTGTCCGTAGGTGCGGCCAAAGTTCCTGCCCGTGCAGGTGTGACCAGCCGCGGTGTCACAATGATCACCAGCTCCGTCTCATTACGCAGGAAGTCTGTGCTGCGGAATAAAGACCCAAGGATAGGAATATCACCTAACACTGGAAATTGACGGATGGTGTCCTGAAAATCGCTTTGCAGCAGACCGGCAATGGCGAAAGATTCCCCATCGCGCAGTTCAACAGTGGTTGCCGCACGGCGTGTTTGCAAGCCAGGTACATTGAAACCGGACAAGATCACAGCCGTGGTCGGATCGATAGCAGACACTTCAGGTGCCACATCCAGACTGATCAAGCCATCGCCCATCACCGTTGGTGTGAACGCCAGGCTGACGCCGAATTCACGAAATTGCACTGTAATGGCGATATTGTTGGACCCAACCTGTGAACTTTGCGCCACAGGAACCGGGAACTCACCACCGGCCAAGAAACTGGCTGTATCGCCGGACCGGGCGACCAATGTGGGCTCAGCCAGCGTTTTGACTAAACCGTTCTCTTCCAAAGTATCAAAGAGGATATTGATCGTAGATGAACCCGGGTTTAGGGCTAAAGCGCCCAGACCAAAGGTTCCTTCTGGAACGATATTTGTATTAAACACGTTTCCAGACAGGAATTGGAAATCCAGATCATTATCGAAAAATTCAAAGTTCAGACCCAATTGCTTGGCTGTGGTGCGCTGAATTTCAGAAAACCGCACTTCCAGCATCACCTGCTGCGGTGAGCTCACACCTAAAAGATTAATCACGCTGTTGGGTGCGAAGGTTTCTGCAATCGCCAGCGCTTTGTCCAAGCGGGCGGCATCTTTCACTGTCCCTGACAAAAGGACCGACCCATTTGCCGGGCGGATGGAAATTTCTTCTTCCGGCATCAATTCATAAAGACGCTGTTTCAAGCCATCCACATCCGGTGTCACCACAAGATCCAAAACCGCAATCAATTGCTTGTTGCGATCATAAAGTGTGAGGCTGGTGGACCCGGTCTTCTTCCCAAGCACATAAACGGAGCGATCGGTCATCGGCAGAATATCTGCGATTTCCGCATCCCCCACTAAAGCCTGATCATATGGGACATCCAGTTCCAAAACCTGAGATTTAGAGATAGGAACCATGAGTTCACCCGCATGGCGTGACGAATTCACAGCCTGGGTTGAGACGCCTTGCGCCTGGCTTTGGTTGAGTTCACTACTTAACAAAAGCGGTGCGCATAAAAGCGTTAAAGTGGTCGCACCTATGATTTTCAGTGCTGAATTCATGGTCTATCCCCCGATTTGAACCAAGATTTCAAATATGTGGCTTCAGCCAGCTTAATTACTGGCTAAAGCGTCCGTATCCACAGTCTTGTCAGCCGGCGTTTGTGCTGCCGGTTGATCTGTTGGCTTCTGGTCTCTCTTCACCTTGTAGGTCGTGCTTTCCAAAGCGCGATAGACTTTGACATTCGCATCACCGGAACGGCGAACAACACGGCGCGCAGGCGCCTGTTTTTTCACTGCTTCCGCATAGCGAAGGTCATTCACATCAATCCGCTCCACACGATCTGCATCGGTATAACTCAGATTGCGAAGTGCTAAGCCCAATGTCCCCACTTGCTGCGCCAGATGTAATTTCTGCGCCTGGCGCGGCGTGACTTCCAAAGTCACCGAACGGGCAACAGATGGCTGATCTTTTGCTTCATTCGCATCCTGATCGATACCCAGAACCCGTACATTTTGTAGAATAACATCATTAATTGTGCGTTTACTGGCGTTTTGCATGTTTCGCGTGATCATTACATCCACGCGATCACCCGGTAAAACAAAGCCGCCGACGCCTACGATGTCATTCACACGGATTGTTGCCGCACGCATCTCGCCTTCGATAAGGCCAGACAATGAAAGGCGCCCACCTTTACCAGAGACTTTGCTGGTTAAAAGAGGCTCATTCATCTCAATGGCGCGTAAGGCCACACGGCCGCCTTCTTCAGACAGCACATCATCCATAGTTTGAAAGGCACCTGGCGGAACCGCATCCGCAGGCCATTTGACCAGACGCAGATGTTCGGGGCCAATTTTGTTCCCGAAATATAAAGGCGTCTTGGCAACGATAATATCGACAGTCTCCATTTCCGGAGCCGACGTTGCCACAATGGTGGGCTGCTGTTCCATCCGAGAGATATAGCTTTGGACAAGAAACACCGCCGCAATGGCAAGTACCAGTCCGATCGCTAAAAAGATAATTGGTCGATTGTTCATCTGAACACCCTCCCCCGAAGGATTAAGATGGAAATGGAAAAATCGGGCGGCGACCCCTTCGCCGCCCGATTGAGAAGCTTCAGCTTAGTCGCTGTTGCTCGTGCCACATTCTGTTGCAGTAATAGAAGATGGGCTTGAGTTGATATCATCCAAGCAGGTATCAACATTGGTCAAAGCTGTATCAACACCTTCACCAACATTAAAAGCTGCAATAGCGACACCAGCCGCAACGATGGCTAACAGCAAAGCATATTCAGCAGCAGCTGCGCCTTTTTCTTGACCCAGAAATTTAATCAATAATGCACGCATATCATGTGCTCCCTTGTCATGTTCAAAACTGCCCAGGGCTTGAAAGCACGATGTTGGAGACCCCGTATGTCATGGTCAGGCACCCCCAACGCCAACTCCCCCAAGATGGACTGCCCCCTTATACTCAAAGACCGTGCCAATCATGAAAAGGCGCAATGAATTCAATATGATATGTTTTCAGGTCTGTTGCTATGGCCCTTATGGCTCATATATCGAGGCGTGCTTTGTCTCTCGATACGACTCCGGCAATTAGATACAGTATCTACCACGTCATAAGCACAAGCCTACTGCATTTGAAGTAGAGGCCACACGAGTCGAAGTATTAATATACGCATTTGCACCCCCTTCAGGACCAAAAGGTCCAGTTCAATAAATATAAATAAGATCAATATGTTAGAGTAAAATTACACATGAAGTTTTAACATTAACTTTCGTTAATTGGTTAAAATCTTTAGGAAAATTACAAAGAAATAGAGAGCAGAAATTGTGTAAAAATTCTCGACAATGTTTTGTTAATTCTTGAAATTACATTTCAAAAAACACCCATAAAAATCAATGTTTAATTCAAAATATAGCAATTCTTAAGGGGTTAAAGACGATGATCCGATTTGGGAATCCTGTCATTTGGGTGTAAATTAGACAGAACAAATAAGTATTTAGCTTAGGCGCGACGGGTAAAATAAAGCAATTGCGTGGAAGAGTGACGACGCGATTTGCGCGGAGTGGGGGCGCGTATCATGGCCTATTCAGAAGAGATGCTGGAAGTTATCACAGCGATACAATCCGCATCATTGGATCAGGACAAGTGGCCACTGGCTTTCAAGGGGCTGGCAGACCTGACCAGAAGCCCTGCGTTTAATTTCTGCATCGTCGATGGTCAACGCCATATTGGCGTCCATGCCGAATTTGATGGCGTCCCTTCTGACGCCATGCGCGATTATTGCGCTGGCCAACTGCGCCAGGACCCTTTCATTACATATGCCAACCGCATGCCTTTAGGGGCGACCGTTCATGATTATCTCCACACTCAGGAAGATGAGATTGACGATCACCCATTTTATAAATGGTGGCGCGAGGCAAGCGGCCTGCGTTATGGATTGGGCTCCAAATTATGCGATTCAGATGGCACCAACGCCTATCTGACCCTGCATCGCGCGCAAAAAGACGGCCCGGCCACACATGAAGACATCAGCCAGTTCTCGCTCATCATGCCGCATCTGCTGAATGGCATTGAAGTGAGCAAAAGATTGACCAGCATTGGGGCAGTCGAAGGGTCGTTAACTGGTATCATCGATACATTGCCACGAGGTCTAGCCCTCATCCGCAAAGATGGTAGTGTAGCCTTTGCCAATGAATATCTGCGCCGGGTGTTGAGCTCCAATGACGGCCTGTATATGGAAGCCTGTTATCTGAAAGCCGGCCGACATATGGATCAGGAAGCTTTGAACAAAGCCATCCGCCTTGCCATATCGTCCAGAGATGCACGATTTGCACGTCGCGGCGGCCAGGTGGTCCTTGCCCGCGCATCCGGGCGCAACCCATATCGCGTTATTGCAACACCGCTGCCGCGCAATGTGATGTTCAACCTGCAACCCATAGCCGCCATGTTATTCGTCATTGACCCAGATGAAAAAATCTTCTGTGACAGTTTCACTTTGATGGAGACATTAGACCTGACTGAAAGAGAAGCCGAAATCGCTGTTCAATTGGCAAGCGGGATTGATATCGCACATATCGCAGAAGAATTAGGCGTATCCGTCACAACAGCGCGGAAGCATTTACAAAATATCTACAAGAAAGCCCATGTCAGCCGACAAGGCGAATTGGTATCACTACTTTGCAATATCGCTGTCACCACACCCCGGGATACAGGGCTAAGTAATTTTAACCCTTATTATTGATCCTCATCTGGTTCAACCTCATCTGCGGCTTCTTCTTCCACCGCTGGGACATCTACTGTCTCAACCTTTTCTGCCGGTTGTTTGGTCCAGATATAGGCTGCGGCCAAAAACACCACCAAGATCAGTGTGAACAGGATTTGAAACAGCCGTTTCACTGCCCTTGGATCTGATAAAACTGCTGCTAATAACAGGATGATAATAACGCTTAAAAAAACGGCTTGCGTTGTTAGCTGTCCATACCATTCAACAACTAATTCCCACATCTTACCCCTCCCCCATTTGACCTAATACGCATCACGAAAATTAACCATGACTATTTAGGTTTAATAAAACTATAGCATAAAAATCCCTGTATTTCTGCGAACTTCTTAAAATTTTAATTAGATTTTTTCTTAATTTTTCTGTTACAGTATTAATACTCAGGCGGTTGGGGTCGAATAGGTGAGATTATGACCCGTGCGACACAAATTTCTTTGGTCTATTTGGTTTACGCTACAATTGCGGCCATGGGACTTCTTCCACTCACACCAGCGAACGGTTTTGCCGTTGTCCTTGGCGTAGTGGCGCCCGATATCATGTCTTGGGTATATCGCCCGAAAGGCGAAAGATATCTGACCGTTCCAGATCATATTTTATATGTAGTCGGCGGCATGGCTGTTGGCATTGCGATTGCCCTTCCCCAGTTATTCGTTGCTTCTTCCTTATTCTTATTCGCCATGAGCGGCCGGATATGGATCGCCCTTCATACAGATATGGGCGTTCAATTTAGCGCCGCTGCAGCCGGCCCCCAATATGGCGCCCTTAAACTCAACCTCAGCCGCCCACGTGATTTCGCCCTACGCTGGGTCAGCTGCTGCCTCACAATCGCACTTATCGCAGACACTGTGGTTCCTCGCTCCATGCAGCAAGGATTTGCACTTATTGCGGAATTACAAAGGCAGGGTCTGATTTGACGGACTGCACATAGTAAGTTCATATACAATTTGTTAAGATCGAAAACGCATCAAGATGAGGTATCTTTTTATTCACAGGAGCCTCTAAAGATGAGAGTTCGACTTGCTTTTATACCTCTCGCACTGGCATCTTCATCAGCCTTCGCTCAGCCCGCTGATGACCCCGGCCAGTTTGAGATCACCAATAATGTTGTGCCAGAACAAACCTATGAACTGCCCGATGCCCGCAGCGCAGGACTCTTTGATGAGCGCAACCCTGAATTCTACCGAAACGCCGGAAACTTAAATTCTGGCACTCTGAACAATTCACGCCTTGCATCCGACCTTGGCAACCGTACGATCGGCAATGCAAGGCACGCTGACAGATCAGATCGCGCTGATAGAGCGGATCGGGCAACACGCGCAGATCGTGCGGACAGAGCCACTCTTGCCGACAGGGCAAGGCGGGCTGACATTGCAGATTTCGCAACAACAGCCGGCTCTGCATCATCAGCAGATTCGGCAACAACTGTCGCCTTTGCACTTCGAGCCGGCACAGCCGACAATGCTGATCGATTTGACGGGCGGACAGCATCTTTCTACCGCAATGCGTCTAACCTTAATTCTGGGACGTTGAACAACAGCCGCTTAAATTCGGATTTAGGCAATCGTTCGATTGAAAATGCACGCACCGCAGATTTTGCGGAAGATGCAGCTAATGCCGGAGGGACCACAGGCGGACAAGCCTTGCAAATCGGCGCCACACGAGTTTTTTCCCGGTCACGCAGAAGTGGCACCGCCAGTCAAAGCTATTCAATTCCGACCGGCACCACATATGCTCTGATTGAAGCCCGCTGCTCCACACGGGATAATGACGCAGGCTCCAGTCAACATGCGCGTGTCGAGCTCGCTTTTAACAGCGGTTTCACAACCCCCATTACAATTTGCGAGGCGGGCCGGAACCATAGTGACCGAGATACACCTGTCACCGCCGGCTCCACTCAGTTTGACATTCCAAGGGGTGCAACAGCTGTTAGAATTACGCAATCAACCATCGGTGGGGATGACCCGTCAGTGACGTCCGGGAACCTTTACTGGTTTGGGCCGAATGGAACAGCCAGCAGCGGCGGCTCCTCTGGCGGAGGCGGATCAACCATCCCAGGGGGCGGATGCACAGGGATTGGTGGGACAATCTGTACGGATTTACCGTAAAGTTTTTCACAAAAGATATTGGCCTCCAGCTTCACGGCTGGCGGCCATTTTTTGTGCAGCATCAACCTATCAATGGTCAACACCCAAACATGGTTAATGAGTGTAGTTTCATATTACACTTACAATCAATTAACCTCCAAGGAACACACAGGAAGGATCATTATGACAGGAGCTTAAAAAATGAAAACGAGTCTTTTATTTGTACCGTTGCTTTTCGCTCATACTTCCGTTTACGCCCAGCCTGAAAATGACGATCCAAGTCAGTTTGAAATCACAAACAACGTCGTTGAAGAACAGTCTTACGCATTGCCAGACGCTGAGCGTGCGAGGGTTTCTGATAATTCAGACCTCTTCGACGGACGAAGTGCGAGTTTCTACCGAGATGCATCAAATCTGAATACAGGTACTTTAAACAACGCACGCTTAAACTCCGACCTTGGTGAACGAACAATCGCCAATGCGCGTAAAGCAGATAATGCAGATTTCGCACAGAATGCAGCAGTTGCTGCCATTGCCGCACGTGCCAGTGTTGCTGATTTTTCTGAAAATTCGGGGCGCCTGGAAGGCAATTCCGCAAGCTTTTATCGTAATGCCTCTAACATAAATGCAGGTGTATTAAATAATGTTCGCCTAAACTCTGATCTAGGTGACCGGACAATCGGAAACGCCCGTAACGCTGATTTTGCTGAGGACGTAGATAGCGCAAACCTAACAGGCAGCGTTCAAATTGGGCAAAGAGGTGTGTTCTCAAAACGGGGTTATGATAGCGGACAAATTCGCCGATATAATATTCCAAGTGGTGCAAGAACAATCATGATCGAAGCCGTTTGCCGGACGACGGACAATAACTCATTTGAAGCAGCACAAAAGGCCAGAATTTTTCTTTATTTTGACCGGGGCTTTCAAGAACGCCTTAACATTTGCTACTCCGGTCGCAATGGCGACAGCACAGATCAGCAAACCTCTGCTGTCACTTTACAATTCAATATTCCAAACGAGGCCAGCCAAATCTTTATCCGGCAAGAACTAAGAGGCCATCATGCATCTTCCGTTACTGGCGGCAATATCTATTGGTTCGGCCCCAGCGGGAATAAGCAAAACGGACTGGACCCCGGAGTAGCCACTTCAACATGGGGCACTTCCTATCAAGAACAGTATTGCGGCCATCCTGATACCTGGAAATGGGCTGCCCATTGTTATCTTGACGGCGTTCGAGTGAACACCACAGCTTCGACCAGCAGCACCAGCTCAAGTGGTGGCACGACAGGAGGCTCTAGTGGCGGTAGCTCTCGCGACACTTTGGGAGAAACAGCCGCGTTAAACTAAGCCAAATCACCTAGGTAAAAGGCGCGCGAGGTTTGGATCTTCGCGCGCCTTTTTCTTTGGCCCTAGCATTTTAAAAAGGCGCGCGTTCCGCGTCAGTATCAAAAAACAACACACAAAGTAAGTTAAGTTACAACTCCTTAACCACAGAAAGGAAACAATAAGGGGATAAGCAACCTTAGGACATTGAAACAAACATAAAATTATTCTCTTACCTCTTCTTCTGGTTCCAACCACTGCCTTAACAGACGGGGAACAGAAATCCGCGCCTATAACGTACCCGAGGGTGCAACCCAGGTTTTGGTCGAAGTCGTGTGCAGAACAATGGACAATGACTCCAACGCCAACCAACAGGCAAAGGTTTTTCTTTCCTTCAACGCCGGCTTTACCGAGGATGTTCAACTTTGCTTCACCAGTCGGAATCACAGTGACAGAGACCGGCAGACCAGCAGCGGGTCTTATCAATTTGATATCCCGGCAGGCGCTACGCAAATCGCCATTCGACAAGACACCTATGGCGGCGATCAGAATTCCGAAACAGCAGGTAATATATTCTGGTTCGGCGCAACCGGACCTCAGGCCCGTGGGCTGGACAGAGGACGGCTGGTTAGACGCAGTGGTTCCAACGAGACAATCGAAGATTGTGGCTACGCCTTCACCGCACCTGTTCATTGCCATTTAGATGTGCCCGGTGCCGCCAACAATACCTTCACCAGCAGCTACACTGGTGGCTATACAGGTGGTTACACCGGTGGTGGGTTTATGAATGGTGGTGGCTCCATCATCGATTTGCGATAAACGATACAGGGCTGTGCCGAATATCCGGCACAGCCCCTTACTCTTACTGAAACCGGTCCAGTCGCATCACTTTGACCCAGGCTTCGACGAAGTCAGCGACAAATCTCTCATCTGATCCATCAAAAGCATAAGTCTCTGCAACGGCTCTGAGTTCAGAATTTGAGCCGAAGATCAGGTCAACAGGCGTCGCCGTATATTTCACTTCGGATGACCCGCGTTCGACGGCTTCATACACGCCTTCTTCATCTGCCTGACGCCAGACTAAGGACATATCAAGTAAATTGACGAAGAAATCATTGCTCAGCACTGCAGGGCGTTCTGTTAATACGCCGTGGCTTGCGCCCGACGCGTTCGCATTTAACGCACGCATCCCGCCCAGCAACACGGTCATTTCCGGCACGCTCAGGTCCAGTTGATCAGCTTTATCAACAAGCATATCAGCTGGAGAACGGTAGCTTTCCGCTGCATTGAAATAATTCCGGAAAGCATCCGCCTTCGGCTCCAGAAGTGCAAAAGATTTCACATCCGTCTGCTCTTTCAGAGCATCCCCTCGGCCAGGCTGAAAAGGCACAGTGATATCAAAACCGCCGTCTTTTGCTGCTTTCTCGATCGCAGCTGCACCACCCAGAACAATCAAATCTGCAAGAGAGACCTGGACGCCGCGCCTGGCTTTTCCATTGAAGTCCTGTTGAATGCCCTTCAAGACATCGAGCACCCTGGACAGTTCATCAGGCGTGTTTACGGCCCAGTCTCTCATCGGTGCCAACTGCACACGCGCGCCATTTGCACCACCACGCATGTCAGATGCGCGGAAGCTGGATGCAGACGCCCAGGCGGTTCTTACAAGCTCCGGCACTGTCAATCCGGATGCCAATATGTCTTTCTTCAAGCGCTTGATATCGCGCTCACGGACCAGCTTATGATCAACATCAGGAATAGGGTCTTGCCAAATAAGAATATCTGACGGCACGTCATTTCCAAGATAACGCGCACGCGGCCCCATATCCCGGTGGGTCAGCTTATACCACGCCTTGGCAAAGGCTTTTTGGTATTCATCAGGGTTCGCAAGAAACCGTTCTGCAATCGCTTTATAAGCCGGGTCGAATTTCAACGCCAAGTCCGCCGTCGTCATGACGGGTGGGTTGAATTTGCCCTCAACATGGGCATCAGGCACGCTGTTATGAAGCGCTTTATCCGTTGGCACCCATTGGATGGCACCGCCAGGGCTGCGGCTTTCTTCCCACTCCAAATTCAGCAGATTTTCAAGATAAAGCGTTGTCCACTGCGTTGGTGCCTGTGTCCACGCCCCTTCAAGGCCACTTGTCACCGCATCTTCAGAATGGCCTTTGCCACAGCTGTTCTTCCAGCCAAACCCCTGATCTTCGACCGCTGCAGCAGCAGGTTCTTTTCCAACGCAATCACCAGGCTTATGTGCCCCATGCATTTTACCAAAAGTATGCCCTCCTGCCACAAGAGCCACTGTTTCTTCATCATTCATCGCCATACGGCCAAAGGCGACGCGAATATTTTTGGCAGAGCCAACGGGGTCAGGCTTCCCCTTTGGCCCTTCAGGATTTACATAGATGAGCCCCATATGTGTAGCACCCAATGGTCGCTTCAACTGACCGTCCTGGTCCTCCCGGTCACTGGCAAGCATTTCAACTTCCGGCCCCCAATAGACCAAATCAGGCTCCCAATCGTCATCACGGCCACCGGCAAAGCCATAAGTTTCAAAGCCCATATTTTCCAGCGCCACATTGCCAGCCAAAATCATCAGGTCGCCCCAGGAGAGGGCTTCACCGAATTTCTGCTTCACAGGCCATAAAAGCCGCCGGGCCTTATCCAGATTGCCATTGTCAGGCCAGCTGTTCAGCGGATCAAAACGCATTTGACCGCCCGCCCCGCCACCGCGGCCATCAAGCGTGCGGTAAGTGCCCGCACTGTGCCAGGACATTCGAATGAAAAACGGACCGTAATTGCCAAAATCCGCAGGCCACCACGGCTGCGATGTGGTCAATAAGGCATCGATATCGCTTTTCACCTCATCAAGGTCAAGCTGGCTAAAGGCTCGTGCATAGTTAAAGTCCGGCCCCAGTGGATTGGACCGCGCGTCATGATCCCGCAATGGACTGAGGTCCAGTTGATCCGGCCACCAGAATTGGTTGGGCCTGGCCTGGTTCATATCCGCTTGTGCCAGTGACGGCGAAAGCAGGACAACGGCTAGTGCAGTTGTCATCAGTGTTTTACGAAGTTTCATTTTCCCCTCCAGATATAAATCTGTTTGTGCAGCAGGATGTGCTGCATCTCACGCATCTCGCACAGCTATAATATTCAGCCCGCAAGCCTGGGGGAAATGAGTTGTTCCAATCACTGTTATCGGAAAGTTCAATCAACTCTCTGCTTTAGAATTTAGGATTATAACTGCTAAGGTCAAATGAGGCCAATTAACGCATCTTGTAGATCGTCCAACACGCCTATTTCCGCTTCAAATTCCTGGGCCAGAACACTTGGCACGCAGCTTCAAATACCAAATCCAAATTCGCAAAACCTCTGGACAACATCCGCCCGCTAAGTCAAGACTTCAGTTGGATCCATTAAACGGTCGTTTCCCAATCAAAAGAGGGCATCAACTTGATAACGTCAACACTGGTTCAATCAATAAGCCCAGCTAAATTCTTTAAAGGAAACTGTATAAGAGGCCTTTTTCTATCGTTGATAGCTCTGATATCAGCATGTAGCCCTGCGGATATTGAAGAAACAGCCGTAGTTGAGATGTTCAAGAGTTACCAATCTTCTTTACTCCAAGATGATGGCCGCACTGCTGTTGACTTCCTTTCAGATTGAACTGTCCGGTACTATTCAGGCTTGGTTGCCAAAGCACGCTCGATGCCGCAAGACACACTACAAAAAGAGTCATTTATCGACAGATTTACCGTGTTAAGACTTCGCGACGAGATTGAACCCGGTCAGCTAGCAACAATGACAGGCAAAGAATTACTTATTTACGCAATCGAGCGATCCTGGATCGATAAAGAAGCAGTGGCGGAATACGAAATACAAAAGATCACATTGAAAGATGACTTTGCGGCTATCCGTCTAACAAAAGGAGATGTCGAAGTTGCATTTCCATTTGAAGCTTACAAAGAAGACGGACGATGGGCGCTCGATTTAACGCCTGGGTTTCAGCTAACGAATTTGTGGTTCGTCCAGCAAGCAGAGGAGGCGGGCTTGACAGAAGACGAATTCATTAATCGGATTCTCATCGGGTTGGGGAGCTCTGAAGGTCTAACTGATGAGCTTTGGATACCATCTGAAGCTCAATAAGGTGATTAGCCAATAGAGGATTCATGCTGTAAATTCTTAGGATGGCTTCGATGAAGGGATTCGAACCCCCGCGCGCGCAGCGCGCAGCCATACAATAGAGGGTTCATGCCGGTAGCTTTGGGGATGGCGGAGAGGAAGGGATTCGAACCCTCGAAGGGCGGTTAGCCCTTACTCCCTTAGCAGGGGAGCGCCTTCGACCACTCGGCCACCTCTCCGCCGCCGGTGATAGCGAAGAGCTGGGCAGAATTCAATAGCTAGGATTCAAAATCTGAAATTTATTCGCCCGGGTCCATCGCAGCCGTTTCGCCGTTACAGCAAGGCACCACGTTCAATCCACAGATCGTGCATTGATAATGCCCATGGACAAAGACCGTCGGCGGTTGAAAAGGACGCGCGCCGCATGGGCATGGGACACGCGCGCAACTTGCCCCAGATAAAGCATCAAAAGCCGCTTTCGCCTCGCTCATGCGTCACCCTCATTGGCGGCTTGTTCGATTTGCAGATCACGGCCAGAAAGAGGTTCCCTTGCCTCCGTCTCAATGGGCGCCAATTCAGCGATTGGGTCGCCGGTCCCTTCCACCTGCAAATCCTGGAATTTCCGCGCTTGAGGAAAAACGGAGCGCTCAAGACTGCCAACCATGTCATTATATTTGCGCACAGCCTGATCAAGTCCCCGACCCATGCCGACAACATGATCGCCCATTTTGGCCAGACGGCGATATAAATCACGGCCCAATTCCGCTACATGTTTGGCGTTTTCCGCCATGCTTTCCTGACGCCAACCATAGGCAATCGCCTTTGCCAGGGCAATCAGGGTCGTGGGTGTGACGATCAGGACCCGGTTTGCAACCCCATCCTCAAAAAGCTTTGGATCTCTTTCAATCGCTGCAGCGAAGAAATTCTCACCGGGGATGAACATAGCAACAAAATCCGGGGTCACATCCAACGCATCCCAATAGCGCTTTGCCCCCAATTGCTTCATATGATCGCGCACATGTTTGGTGTGACGCAGGAAATGCTGCTCTCGCTGATCATCATCCGTCGCTTCTACAGCGTCGATATAGGCACTTAACGGCGTCTTGGCGTCAACGACAATCGCCCGTCCACCAGGCAGGCGAATAATCGCATCAGGGATCAGACGCCCCTCTTCACCCTCCATGGAGACTTGTGTGTTGAAGTCCACATATTCCGACATGCCGGACAACTCCAGCACATTGCGCAATTGATGCTCCCCCCATCGTCCACGGGTTTTGGGGGACGCACGCAAGGCATTTACAAGCTTGGCAGCTTCTTCCTTCACCGCCATCTGACCGGCAGCAACCTGCTTTAATTCACTGGACAAAGACCCATAGGCTTCCTGGCGAACGCGCTCAAGCTCGGTGAGGTTCGTCTCATAGCGCTTCAAACTGTCTTGAACGGGTTTAATCAGATTCTCAATTGAATCCTGTCGCGCCTTCAAATCGCCTTCAGCGACTTGTTTGTGCTTTTTAAAGGTCTCATTCGCCATTTCAATGAAATGCGATTGATTGGCTTTCAAAGCTTCTCCGGCAAGATGCTCGAATTGCTTGAGAAGCTGCTCCCGCATCTCAGCCAATTGGGCAAGCTGTTTATCATAAGCCGCCTGCCGCTCGGATATGGTCGCTTCATCTGCTGCGAGCTTGGCTGTCAGCTGCGTGTGCTGTTCTCTTAATCGGAGAACCTCATGTTCAAGCTCATCATGCGCTTCCAGCTTCGCATCTGCACTTGCCATATCGCGGGCTGCCGCCACGAATTTATCGCGATATTCCTCAGCCTTATCACGCGCCTCTTTAACCTGCCTGCCCCGCAACACCCAGCCAAACAGTGCCGCAATACCCATTAATGCAAAAGCGATAAAAATCACCGCCGTCGCATTGGCTTCAATCCATGATGTCATCCAGTCCATAGCCCAATGTGGACCGAGACGCTTTAAGACACAAGAGGGCAAAGAAAAAGGTGAGCCGGTTACCCAGCCCACCCGCACTCATACGCTACTCAACGCAACACTCTTGGGGGGAGTACTAACTTAGAATTTGAAGCTTGCCTCCACGCCAACTGTCCGCTGAGGCCCCGGGTGGACAAATGTTCCACCAAATTCCGGTGCAGGAATGACTTCCTCCAGATAATCCGATTTAGTCAGGTTTTTCGCAAAACCCATCAGGGACCAGTTTTCTCCTTGGAAACCAGCCCGCAAATCGATGGTGTGATAGCTGCTACGCCTTGTATTTGAGAAGTCCGTAAAGCCCAATGGCCCAGACCCAGGCCCGGTAACCGGTGCAATCTCAAAAAAGGCCGAGAAAATCGTCGGGCGCTGTTGATCTTGCACTGTATGGAACCATGTTGGCCCAATCACCTGCGCATCAAGGCGGGTGAGGAAATTTACACCCTCAAAGATCGGAATATTGAATTCAGCCCCGGCATTGATGGTGTAGTCCGGCGTATAAGGCGATTTGTTCCCAACCGTATCTGGCCGGGATGAATTGCCTTTAATCTCACTATCCGTCACAGCCACGCCACCATAGATATTCAGATATTCATGAACCTGTGCATTTGCCCCAAGCTCAAAGCCGTAAATGGTGACGTCATCAAGATTAGAGACAACCCGAAGCAATCCAAAAGGCCCAACAAAGAATTCGAAGAATTGCATGTCGTCGACTTTTGTGTAGAAGCCCGCACCTTCCAATTGGACACGACCATCAAAGAGCCGCCCTTTAAAGCCCGCCTCAAAGGAAGATGACGTTTCTTTATCATAGATGTCATCAATATTTACCGCAGGTAGATCAAGGCTGTCCAAGAAAGGTGCAGTGAAGCCGTTAATAAAAATGTCAATGGTTGCCGAGCTGCCTTGATTGTTAAAACCACCCGCTTTAAACCCGACACCCCAGCTGGCAAATAATGTGAATTCATCACTCACATCCCAGGTCGCAGAGATTTTTGGTTGAACCTGTTCAAAGGTTTTCTTTTGATCTGGAATAACACCCGAAGGGTTGACGATATCGGAAAGTCCCGGGTTTAATGGATCATTGAAAATCCCATCACCGTTCAAGTCAATAACCGTTGAAAGCACGTCCGTTGGCACAAGGTTACTGACCTTCCGCTCTTCACGGTCATAGCGCAGCGCTGCGGACAATTCGATATCATCATTCAAGTCATATTGAAGCTGTCCAAAAACCGCGAAAACCTGGCTTTCAAAAGCGTCATAGACCAGTGCTTCAGTCCTGTTCGGCCCTGATGTCTGGACAAGACCACGAATGGGCGGCTCACCTGAATCTCTTGCTAAGGACACGCCGACCTCACGGTCGATATCGAGGAAATAAACACCGCCCATCCAGCGCAATGCCTGATCACCTGGCGATGCCAGGCGAAGTTCAAAGGATATATCTTCCTGCGTTCTCAATTGCTCTTGAACACCATCACAAGTCGTCGGTGTATATGGCCCAAAGAAAGAGCCTGAGAAATCAGGTGTAAAGATAATCCCATCAGGCACAGCGCCAAGGATCTGGGGCGGCGGCAACGTGACCCCGGCTGCATTTAAATCGGCTGTTGACGTCCGGCAGGTTTCATCCGCATTGAAAAACCCAAAGGCTGCCGACGTCCCATCAGCTATGAAATTACTATCAATATCCGAATAAAGCACCCAGCCAGTCAGCGATGCCCAATCCATGTCATAATCGAATTTCGCTGAAAGCTCGAATGTCTCCTGATCATTGTCAGAAACCACATTCGGATTAAAGATAAATTCATGGTCATTCACATCCTCATCCGCCGCGGGGTTTCCAAAGGCCGCAGCAAAATTCGGCAGATTGAATGTCGCATTAAAGGAGATCGCGCTGGCGTTGACATCGCCATAATGGGCGCGCACGTCCACTTCCAAGGCATCTGTCGGTTCCCATAGCAGGCGACCATCGATGTTATAGGTTTCAAACGCATCGACAATCGGTGCGTTATTTTGGAAAGAATTCCGATAAAAACCATCCGTATCCCGGTAATCACCAGACAGGCGAAACCGGAGATTCTCACCGGCCAAGGGGCCTTCAACTGCAGCCGATGCATAGATACTGTCATTATTCGCGAGACTTGCCTCGCCAGATATCTGAAGCTCCTTAGAGGGTTTTCTTGTCGTGACAATGATGGCCCCAGCGGCAGCATTCCGACCATAGATAGCGCCCTGTGGACCTTTGAAAACCTCAATCTGCTGAAGGTTTGTGAATTCCCTGTTGAAAGCGGCGGGGTTCGTATGAAGGATGCCGTCAATAATGAATGCAAAACTATTTTCCGCATCCCGTGCGCCGTTGATACCGCGAATATTCACTTGACTGTCACCGACTTCCGCCGCGTCAACAATAGTGACCCCAGGCGTCAGACCGATAAAATCCTCAGCCCTTTGAACATTTGCGTTTTCGAGAACACGTGACGTGATGGCCGTAACCGTACCAGGCACATCCGTCAGGCTTTCTTCCCGCCGCCGCGCCGTTACGACGATTTCTTCAATGGAAACAGCTTCTTGTTCGCTTGCCTGTTCCTGCAAAGCGTTGGCGTCAAATGCCGTGAGCGCAGCACAAGCTGCGGATGTTAGAAAAATAGATTTCAGTCCTTGGTTAGCCACGGCAACCTCCCCTGATTACGCCGTTGGAACACAACTCCTTCTTCCTAAACACGAATATTGTATACATTTTTACATCGGTCAAGCATCTTTAAGTGCACAATTGACAACTGCGGGTGCAACGCTACACATGGATCTAAAGGGGAAATAAATGTGTCGAGAGCATCAGAACGCGCCTATCAAGCCATAAGACAGCTGATTTTAGATGGGAAATTAGCGCCGGGCGAACATCTTAAAGAAGAGGAACTTGCAGAGATTTGCGGTGTATCCAGGACGCCTGTACGTGACGCTCTCCGGCAATTGGAATCAGAATATTATGTCACCCGCGCGGCCAACCAGCGGACCTTCGTGTCGGAATGGACCAAAGGCGACATTGAAGATATTTTCACCCTACGTGCCATGATGGAAGGCTATGCTGCTGAGCGGGCGGCCACACGAATCAGCGCAGAAGATGTGGAGAAGCTGCGCCACCACCACAGTGAAATTGATAAGGTTCTTCAAGCACGTGGTAATATCGATGCGGACACGTTCTTAAGCCACAACCGTGCATTCCACATCATTATTACAGAGGCTGCTGCATCCCAGCGCTTAACGCTGATGCTTCAGAGACTTGTAGAGCAGCCGGTTGTCATGCGCACCTTCATTGCTTATCGCCGGGAAGACCTTCTCCGTTCAAACCAACATCACGGTGAACTGGTTGATGCACTGGCCATCAACGACGCGGACTGGGCAAGGTCCGTCATGACCAGCCACATTCAAGCAGCCTATCACGTGCACAAACGCGCCTTTGAAGAGAGTTAAGTTTTCAGCGATGACAAATAACTTAAGGCATCATCCGATTGAATGATATCCGCATATTTCGCACCCAGATCAAAGATATTGGCCCGCTGCACCTCAGCGTCTCTGTCACCGCACGCATCCTCGATAATCACAGGGGCAAATCCATATTGAAGGGCATCTAATGCGGATGCCCGCACACACCCCGAAGTTGTCAGACCGGTCACTAAAACCGTGTCTACCTTCATATCCTGCAACGCCCGCTCCAACCCCGTTCCAAAAAAAGCTGACGGATATTGCTTGGTGAGAACCAACTCCCCTTCACGAGGGCGCAGATCAGGATGAAAATCGCCCAGCGATCCACCTCGATCGAATACCTTCAAGGCTTTGATTTTCCGGTAAAAATGCCCGCCATCTGCCCCGCCTGGCTCATATTCCACACGAGTCCAGACAATCGGTACACCCGCCTCACGGGCAGCGTCCACAAGGCGTTTTAAAACACCCAATTCCGCTTCAACACCCGCATAAAGCGGTGAGGATGGGTCCAGATAAGCCATGACAAAATCAACGACTAAAAGAACTGGCCTGCGACCAAAGCCAAGCGCCCGACCGAAGCCCGAAGCGCTATAATCTGCAGCTTTGTCCACATTCCATTTGACCATCCCCACCTCCCTCAGGCCCTTATTTTCTGGCCCTTATATGATGCCTTCTTCTGCCAGGCTTGAAAGCTCGCCCTGAGACAGACCAAGGATGCCACAATAAACCTCTTCATTATGCGCGCCAAGGCTTTCCCCGGCCCAGGCGATTTCCCCTGGCGTATCAGACAATTTCGGGAAAACATTCTGCATCTGAATATTTTCAAACTCCGGATGGTCCACTTTCACAACCGCCTCGCGGGCCTTGTAATGGGGATCTTCCAACATATCCGGCGCTTTAAAGATTTTTCCTGCCGGCACGCCATATTCACTCATCAAAGCCAACAGATCAGCGCTCGTATAATTTTTTGACCAGTCATTGATCAGCGCATCAAGCTCCGCCTGATTTTCTCCCCGCGCAGTATGACTTGAATATTTAGGGTCTTGCGCCAGTTCAGGCCGTCCCATGGCCTCCGACATGCGGGACCACACACTGTCCTGATTGGCACCGATTAATATCTCCCCATCCTTTGTGGGGTAGACATTAGACGGCGCAACTTTTGGCAAGATTGACCCTGTCCGCTCCCGAATAAAACCCGCCTCAGTATATTCTGGAATAGTTGATTCCATCATCGCCAGAACGGCCTCATAGATAGCAGAATCAACAACTTGCCCCTTGCCTGTCACATGACGGCGATGCAAAGCCATCAATCCACCCAGGCAGGCATAAGTCGCTGCCAGAGAGTCACCGATGGACAGGCCAACACGACTGGGCGGCGTAGATGGATCACCTGCCAAATTGCGCATACCCCCCATAGCTTCCCCAATAGAGCCATAGCCCGCGCGCTTTGCATAAGGCCCTGTCTGCCCATAGCCGGAGACACGAATCATAATCAAACCGGGGTTGGTTTTGGACAAATCCTCATAGCCCATGCCCCATTTTTCCATGGTGCCGGGACGGAAGTTCTCAAGCAGAAAGTCAGATCCGTCGATCAGCTTTTTAGCTAGCGCCTGTCCTTTTTCATCCCGTAAATTCAAAGTAATGGACTTTTTATTGCGCGCTACCACAGGCCACCAAACCGGTTTATTTCGACCCCATTGGCGCATGGCATCACCCACCTTGGGCGGCTCAATCTTAATCACTTCTGCCCCATGGTCTGCCATCAGCTGCCCGCAAAATGGCCCTGCAATCAGCTGGCCCATTTCAATCATCCGCAAACCGTCTAGTGATCCTTTGCCCATAATTGTCGTCTCTTTTACGCTCAGTACTTGGAAAATCGGGCCTCTTAGTACAGCTTAGAACCCGGAAGCCACCTCAAAACTTCGCGAGGATGGCTGTTTATGCCTAATCATGTATACAAATCGAATTCAGAATTGTATACAATTTTGCGAAGAAAGAATGAAGGGTCAGGTCCCGAATGAACCGGAATACAGTCTCCATCGTTGAAGTGGGTGCGCGCGATGGATTGCAAAATGAACCAGAGGTCATTGCAACCGACGTAAAACTGGCGTTGATCAATCGCATGATGATTGCTGGGGTTAAACGTATTGAAGTGGCAAGCTTTGTTCACCCCAAGCGCGTACCACAGATGGCAGATGCGGAAGCCGTTATCGCCGCCCTGCCTGATCGCAAAGATGTTTCTTATATAGGACTGGTTTTAAACAAACGCGGGGTCATGCGCGCGCTTGAAACACGGGCAGGAAATAAACGCGGCGTGGACGAAGCAGGCTGTGTGGTGGTTGCCACCGACACCTTTGGCCAGAAAAACCAAGGCCAAACCATCGAAGAAGGCGTAAGAGAAAATCAGGAAATGATCCGCCTTGCTAAATCCGAAGGGCTAAAGGCGCAGATCACAGTGTCCGCGAGCTTTGGTTGTCCCTTTGAAGGGGATGTGCCACCTGGACAGGTTTTGGACATCATCAAACGCGTGGCCGAAGCAGAGCCCGAAGAAATCGCGCTTGCCGACACCATCGGTGTTGCTGTGCCGGGTCAGGTCCGTGATCTGGTCGGCCAGGTTAAAGATGCACTGCCTCATATTCGTTTACGCGCGCATTTCCATAATACGCGCAACACGGGTATCGCCAATGCACTGGCCGCTTATGAAGCTGGCTGTGAGGTGCTTGATTCCAGTGTTGGCGGCCTGGGCGGCTGCCCCTTCGCACCAAAAGCCACCGGCAATATTGCCACGGAAGACCTGCTTTTCATGCTGCATCGTTCCGGCATTGAAACTGGTGTGGACCTGGACCAGGTCATTGACACCGCAAACTGGTTCGAAGGCCAAATGGGTCGAAAAGTCCCGTCCATGGTTTCAAAGGCCGGGAATTATCCAAAACAACAAACAGATCATTGCGTCTGACTATTGGGGAGGCACTTTATGTCATATCGCTTAGGCGTGGATGTGGGCGGGACTTTCACAGACCTGCTTCTCATCGATGAAGAAAATGGCCAAAGCTTTCGAGATAAAGTGCCCTCAACACCCCATGACCCTTCTGTCGCTGTGGTAGAAGGGTCAGCCAAAATCTGCGCTGCCGCAGGCGTATCACCAGATCAAATTCGTTATTTTCTGCATGGCACAACCGTTGCGACCAACGCCGTTCTTGAACATAAAGTGGCGAGGGTCGGCCTGGTCACAACCGATGGCTTTCGTCATATTTTGCAAGTCGCCCGATCTCTGGTTCCCGGCGGATTGGCCGCCTGGATTATCTGGCCCAAGCCCAAACCCATGGCACCGCTGGAATGCACAATTGAAGCCGATGAGCGTATGGACGCCCAAGGCAATATAGTCCGCCCGTTGAATGAAGAGAAATTGCGACAAAGCCTTATTCAATTGCGCGATGAGGAAAATATCGAAGCGCTGACCATCAGCTTCATGAACAGCTATATCAATCCCAGCCACGAGAAACAGGCCGCCGAAATCGCAGCAGAAATTTTCCCAGACCTGCCCATCACCATTTCCAATGATATCTTGCCGGAAATGCAAGAATATGAGCGCACGCTGACAACTGTTGCCAACAGCGCTGTCCGCCCCGCCGTTGCCCGTTATGTGGCGAATTTAAAAGACGAATTGGATAAATGGGGCATGACGGGGAAGATCAATCTTTTACGCTCTGATGGCGGGTTGATGTCGGCGGAAAAATCAAGACAGGCCCCTGTGAACCTTCTCATGTCTGGCCCTGCCGGTGGTGTTTCCGGTGCGCTCTGGGTCGCAAAAGCGGCGGGGTTTGAAAACATCCTCACCCTGGACATGGGCGGCACATCAACAGACGTGGCGTTAATTGAACATGGGGAGCCGAGGTTGCGCCGTGAGACATCCGTTGGTGATTTAACCGTCCGTGCCTCATCCCTCGATATTATGACAGTGGGTGCCGGTGGTGGCTCTATCGCCCATGTGCCTGAACTGACCAAAGCGCTGCGCGTTGGCCCTGAAAGCGCTGGCGCTGTCCCTGGTCCTGTGGCTTATGGAAAAGGTGGGGAATTGCCGACAGTAACTGACGCCAATGTCGTTTTGGGCTATCTGCCTGAAGCCTTATTGGGTGGCACTTTCAAACTGGATGTGGAAGGAGCCAAACGCGCCGTACAATCCATTGCGGACGCACTGGGCATTGGGCTTTATGAGGCAGCAGCGGGCATTATCGACATCGTGAATGAGAATATGTTTGGTGCATTACGTCTGGTGTCCGTCCAACAGGGCTATGATCCGCGCGATTTTGCGCTCATGCCCTTTGGCGGCGCGGGGCCACTTCATGGCAATGCCTTAGGCGCTTTGATGCAAAGCTGGCCTGTTCTTGTCCCGCCCTCCCCTGGCGTTTTATGCGCTTATGGCGATGCAACCACACGGCTTCGCGTGGAAGCCCAGCGTAGTTTCAACAAGACCGCACCCCATACTTCCGACGAAGAACTTCTCACGCTTATGAAGGACATCGCTGCTGATGTAAGTGCCGAGCTTGAAGATGAAGGTGTCGCTGTAGAGGGTCAAGAACTGCGTTTCGAAATTGATATACGCTACACCGGCCAGGCCTTTGAAGTGCCTTTACCTGTCAAATTGGAAAGCTTCTCCATGGCAGCACTGACAAAGGCCTTTGATGAAGAGCATGAACGGCTTTTCACCTTCAATCTGGATGTCCCCCATGAATTTGTGAACGTGCGCGCCGCAGCCCTTGGCAAACCGGCCCAGGTTCAGCCAGCGAAAATCGAAAATGGCAATGGTGACCCGACCCAAGCCAAAATTCGTGACCATGATATGTGGGTCGGAGATAAAATGGCTAAAGGTCAAGTCTATGACCGAGCGAAATTACGTGCAGGCGATAAAATTCCAGGCCCCGCCATCGTCGTTGAAATGGATTCCACAACATTGATTCTCGCAGGCCATATGGGTGAAGTAGATGAATATGGAAACATTCTAATTACGCCATATAGTTGAATTGCAAATGCAATTCAACGGAGGTTAAAATGAATATTTTAAAAATAAAATCTATTGCCGCAATCACCGCAGTAATTGCGGCGTTTATATCAGTGCCCGTTCAGGCAGAGCAGGTTGGGAATCTTCATATCGGCTATGTTTATCAGGTTCATAACGAAGACTCATTTGACATTCACCTACCTGAGCGACCCAATGATTGCGGATCAAGCCTGTATCGAGTTCGCGATGCAAGCCCTGTCATCCTGGAGCGAAAATTCGCCATAGCGATGGCCGCATTATTATCAGACAAGCGGATCAGATTTAACGAAACAGACACATGTGACGGCAATCGCATGCTGGTCAGCTGGATCAGAATTCTTAGGAATTAAAGTGAACGCAACGGGGAAAGGCATGCCTGCACATAATACTGAAACCAATAGCGCGCTCTTCGCGCACAGATATGTCAATTCCATTTGTTTTGAGCGGCCAAATAGCTGGAGCAGGCGAATTTGCAAATACCTTGATCACGCAAAACACGATATGATTGATTTGCATAATCAATAATCAATCAGGAGGAAAAGTTGAAAAAATTTAATCCATATATCGTTGCATTGCTTGTTTTCACATCCACTTCCCTGCCCTTCATACCCGCTACGGCAGGTGACGTAGGACCAGTAAAACTAAATTACGTTTACCAGCTCGACAGCCCAGATTCTTTTGATTTCCGTGTTTTAGGACGGACAACAAGCTGCGGCAGCACTCTGTATCGAATTCAGAATACTGATGCAGCAGTTCTAGATCGAAAATTCTCAATAGCGATGAGCGCACTCCTTGCTAACAAAGACGTCGAGTTTTTCGAAAAAGACGTTTGCACAGGCGGCCGCATGCTCGTCGGTTGGATTAGAATTCGTGAGTAGATAACAGCAAAGGATGAGGGTTCGGCATGTCTTTACACACAATTGAAGCCAGTATTATCTTCAAACACAGCGATATCGAGCCCTCAGTTTTTGAACTTAGGCAGCTGTTCATGAGCCGAACGCATCGAAGCTTTGAATAATGAACACAGAAAACTAGGGAACCCCCAAGAGAGACTAGCATCACCCTTGTTTTAAGCTAAAGGAACAAGCACACGGATCAGATAGTTTAGGAATATTCCTTTCAGACAAATCTCATTATGGTTGATTTGCATACTCAAAAAATCAACCAGGAGGTTAAATTGAATAGATTGAATTTACATATTGCGACGCTTTTTTCCGTAATACTAACAATATTCCTCAGCTTGCCAGCAGAGGCACAAGAGATTGCAAACAGGCAGAGAATAAACTTCATATATCAATTGGATGATTATGATTCATTTGAAATAAAAATAGATGCACGGCGGCACGACTGTGGTTCGACCTTTTATAAAATCAAGCACGACAATGCGATAGTGCTGGAACGGAAGTTTTCCATGACCATGAGTGCCCTGCTCGCGCACAGAGAAATCACCTTTAAGGAAGAAGGTGTTTGTGAAGGTAACCGTATGATGGTTGGCTGGATTAGAATTCACGATTAGAAAGAGACGGAGGAAGACATGCCTGCACATATTATTGAAGCCAATAGCGCATCTTTCACGCACAGGGATGTCGACCCCATTACTTTGGATATCATTGAGAATGCGTTACGGAACGCGCGCATTGAAATGGATGCCACGATCTTCCGCACAGCCATGAGCCCAGGCATTCGCGAGCAAGGGGATTGTTTCCCTTTGATCGCCGATCATAAGGGGCGCATGGTTGTGGGGCAGTTCGGTTCCTTCATTACTGGGTTTTTAAACGCCTATGAAGGGGAAATTGAAGACGGGGATATGATTTGGCTGTCCGACCCCTATAGCTGCGAAGGGGCTGTCAGTCATAATAATGACTGGCTCATCCTGCTCCCCATATTCCGCGAGGGGCGCTTAATCGCCTGGGCGTCCAATTTCGGCCATCAAACAGATATTGGTGGGAAAGTTCCAGGCTCCCTACCCACTGACGCAACTTCCATTTTTGAAGAAGGCGTACGCATCCCACCGGTTAAAATATTCAAACAAGGGGTGTATCAACAGGATTTGGTCGACCTTGTCATTCACCAGGTTCGAATGCCTGCCTGGTGCCGGTCTGATTTAAATGCATTGATTGCCGCTTGCCGCATGGCAGAACGCCGGGTGCATGAAATGTGCGATCGCTTTGGCGATGATGTCTATGTTTCTGCGACGGAGGAATTGCTGGAGCGCAACCACCGCGCCATGAAGCATTTGATCAGCACATCCATTGGTGAAGACCCCGTCAGTTTTGAAGATTTCATCTGTGACGACGGCGTGGGCTTTGGCCCTTATAAAATCAAATGCACCATGTGGCGCGAAGGCGATAAAGTCATTTTGGACTTTGACGGCACCGATCCTCAATCCGCCGCCAGCATCAATTTCTATCTGAATGAGAATATGTTCAAGATGTTCTTCGGCATCTATATGATCATGGTCTTTGACCCGCAAATTCTCTTCAATGACGGTTTTTATGATCTGGTCGATGTACGCATTCCAGAAGGCACGCTGTTAAAGCCCAAATTCCCCGCAGCTCTATCTTGCAGGACACATGCTCTGGGCCGGATTTTCGATATTCTGGGCGGGCTATTGGGTCAGAAAACACCGGAATTTCTCAATGCGGCTGGTTTTTCTTCGAGCCCTCACCTCATGTATTCCGGTTTTGATAAGCAAGGTGAGTGGTTCCAACTGTTCCAAATCGGCTTTGGCGGCATTCCAGGGCGGCCAATGGGTGACGGTCCGGACGGGCATAGCCTGTGGCCAGGTTTCACCAATGTCCCCAATGAATTTTTAGAGAAATATTTCCCCATGCGCATTGAACGCTATGAAGCCTGGGCGGATTCAGGTGGGGCTGGCCTGCATCGTGGCGGCAATGGCATTTGGATGACCTATCGCTTTTTAGAAAGCGGAACCATTTCCATCCATGATGATCGCTGGTTCACCTATCCCTGGGGCGTGAATGGTGGGGAGCCCGGCGCGCGGGCCACAAAGATTCTTGAAAATGCCCAAGGCGAAAAAAAGGTTATCGGCAATAAGATTGACGATATTCACGTGAATGAAGGCGATCTTCTTCATTATGTCACCTGGGGCGGTGGCGGCTGGGGTGACCCGTTGGAACGTGATCCGGAACTGGTCAGCCTTGAAATCAGACAAGGCCTCATCACCCCTGAAGGCGCTAAAAGCTATGGTGTGATAGCGGATGAAAAAGGCGTTGTCGATCAGGCCGCGACAGCTCGGCTGCGCGCCCAGATCAAAGAGGACAGAGGCGCATTGCCTTTGTTCAACTTTGGCCCGGATGTGGAGGACCTTCGCGCCCGCAGCCTGGAAGAAACAGGTCTGGAAGCGCCCAAACAACCAGTTTGGTAGGTTAGAAAGACAGGCGAACACCACCGCGTACAGTCAAGGGCGTCGCACGGGTGATTAATCCCGTGCCAGAAATTGCTGATTCAATCTCTGTATCTGTGAGGTTTTCACCGGCCACATAAAGATTGATTCCCGCGCTGATATCATAGCTCGCACGCGCATCCAGCGCCACATAACCATCAAGCACCCTTTGATTTAAATCATCATCAAATTGCCGCGTGGAAAAGCGCAATGCTGTACCCAGTCTTAAGCTGCTTATATGTTCATAGACGACTGATATACGCCCTCGATGTCTGGGGACCTGTATCAGGCGGTTGCCAATCAGGTCGGGCGCATTATCCGCACGTTTTATCCGCGCATGGCTATAGCCATAGGACATATCACCACTGAACCCCTGGCCTAAATCCACATGGGCGCTTAATTCCACCCCATCAACACGAACACGCTCAACATTCTGGCGCTGACGCAGGGAGCCACCATTTGGCACAAAACCAGCCACAGGGAAAAACCCTGGACCTTGCGCCAAAGTGATATTGCCAATGGCGTCATGAACCCAATTGGTAAACCAGGTCGCGCTTAGCTTAACCGAAGACAGCGGTTCAAATTCAACACCCGCTTCTATGCCGCGTAAACGCTCCGGGCGTAAATCCGCATTGGCTTCTGTAATATCATTGACCACACGAAATGGGCGATGCAGCTCGTTTAAAGTGGGCACGCGAAAGCCTGTATAGCCTGCCGTGCGCAACCTTAATGCAGGGGTCGCCTGATAAGAGAGGCCCACACGGCCGCTTGCACGCCAGTCAGACTGATCTTCAACATCCACATCAAGCAGCTGCGCACCATCAGCCAGATCAAATTCATTCCGCACGCCATTGGAGTTGCGCCAACGGTCAAGACGAACGCCGCCCGTCACAGACCATTGTTCAACCACCTGCCATCCATGCTCAAAGGACAAGCCGCCAATGAATTGGTTGCCGCCCGCTTCCCGGCGGCGGGTGAAGCCTGCACCCAGATTACGGAAACGCTCATTGGTCTCGCCTTCTGCCCAACGGACATCTGCAGATAAGCGGCTTTCATGGCCTTTGGCCCAGGGAAGTCTCAAATCACCGCGCACGCCAAGGGCACGGGAGGGGACATCAAATTGGTCCAGCACCGGGCGGGATGTCGTCCGGTTATCTCTGACACTTACAAAAGTCTGCGCAAATTCTCTTTCCTGGCCATAGACCACCAGGGACCAGGACGGCCTTTCGCCTGCTCCGTCATGAGTTAGGCGCAGGCTGGCTTCCAGCGCTTCTGTTTCATTGGGTGCGAGTTCATTGCCATTCACCCGCTCATCCACAAAAGCTGCGAAACGTCCGGCGAATATGGTGTCTTCCCCCAGAGGCATGGCAAAGTCCAAGGCCCCACCATAGTGATGAGAGCTTGCAGGCACATCCACAAGGCCGCGCTGATCTTCGGGCAGAAAATGAAAGCCGTCTTCGCGGCCACCAAAACCCAGGATACGTACACCCACATCACCAAGTTGGAATCCCGCCAATGCAGACCCCTGGAAGAAACCGCGATTACCCCCTACCGCATCCACACTCAGGCCTTGAGACGCAGATTTGCTTTGCAGGTCAATCACCCCAGACAAAGCACCCGCACCAAAAGGGCCCGCGCCACCGCCTTGATAAATACGCACGGCATCTAAAGCCTGCTGCGGCAAGGCAGACCAGAAGACCCATCCACCAAAAGGATCATTTTGCGGCACACCATCCAGCAAAATCAGCGTCCGGCCCGCTCCATTTGGGCCAAGCCCTCGTAAAGTCGCACCCTGCGTGGTAGGGTTAGCGGTCCGGCTATCTGCCCGACGGAATAACGAAAAGCCTGCAATCCCGCTTAAACTCGCATCCAAACGGGGAGTAGCGGAGTTGTCCAGATAGCTCGCGTCAATTTCCGTTACGCCATAAGCCTGCTCATATAGCGGCGCATCCAGGCGCGGGGCGGTGATAATGATTTCCTCCTGTGCAAAGGACACAGTGGAAGGCAGGGCAATGGTCAAGGCATAAAGCGAGGTTTTAAGGGCGCGCACTATGTAAGTCTTCTTCTGTGAGTGAGGGGGGAATATCGGCAAATTCCTGCCGGATATAATTTAATATGGCTGCCAATTCCGCATCGCTTAGCTGGTCAAATCCAGGCATCAGGCCTGAAAATTCACTTTCATAACCAGCGTCATCCGGCGAATTTCCATTTAATACCCAATGGCTTAAAGTAGAGGGATCACCGGCAACAACCGCACTGTCCACCAAAGGCGGATTTATAAAAGGTACCCCATAGCCATCGGCCTGATGGCAGGTTGCGCAATGGTCTTCATAGAGGCTTTTGCCATCTTCCGCCAAAGAGATATGAGGGAATAACGCGGCAACAGCAATCAGCGCCTTACTTACCCACATAAGTCACTTTCCAGATTTTGCCCTTTAAAGAATCTGCGATGAACAATGCACCATCCCGGCCCACAGCCAGTCCCATTGGTCGAGCAGCGGCGTCTCTTGGGCTTTTTAAAATATCCGCGCCTTTAAAGCCATCTGCGAATATCTCCCAATCCCCGGCTGGTTTTCCAGACTTCATCGGCACAAAGGCCACATTATAGCCGCCCTGGGGCAATGGCGCCCGGTTCCAAGAGCCATGAAAGGCGATGAACACACCATTTCTATATTTTTGAGGGAAAGCATCATGGCCATAGAAAATCATGTCATTCGGCCCCCAATGGCCAGGAAAGGCGACCAGAGGTGGCATAAATTCACCTTGTGCGTCCATCTTTCCATCACCACCATATTCAGGTGCTTGAAGCCGCGCCCCCTGCTCCACATCATAATAGCTGTAAGGCCAGCCATGATCGCTGCCATTTGAAGCGCGATGGACCTCCTCCGCCGGGTTTTCTGCATTATCGCGGTCATTATAAAGGTCGGGGAATAACTGGCTCAACTGATCCCGCCCGTGTTGCGCGAAATATAAAGCGTCGCTGTGTTTATCCCAGGCCAAAGCAACAGCATTGCGGATACCTGTCGCATAGCGGGCTGCTTGTTTCTGGTCCTGCCCCGGCTTCTCCGCATCAAATTTCCAGATACCGGCCTGCTGGTCCAATTGAGGGCAAGGAGACAGGCCCCGCGACCCTTTGGTCCGCGCCCGTTCCTGACAGGCATTAGACGGCGCACCGACATTCACATACATCCCGCCACTTCCATCAAAGGCCAGTGTTTTTGCCGCATGTTGGCGCTGCTCCGGGAAACCTGTGGCAATGACTTCAAAGGCGCCTTGAGGGACTAAGTCGTCACCTAAAGGAATGCGCAGCACTTCTAAATTCGTGCCGAAATATAAATGCCCATGGGCAATTTCAATCCCCGTACCTTGAAGATCACCAAAAGAGGCCTTTTCATCCACGACCCCGTCACCATCACGATCACGCAATGCGACAATTCCATGACCATCCTTTTGCCGCCGCAGCGCTATATAAAGATCCTGTCCATCTTCCCCATAAGGCCGTGCAGCGATATGGCGGGCAAAGCCCAGGTCATCAGCAAAGACCTCAGCCTTGAACTCATCAGGGACTGTGATGCCGGTGTCTTGCGCATGAGCAGCGAGCGGCATATATAGCGCTAAGCAAAGAGGCAAAAGGGCGTGTCGCATAAGGGCAATCCTTTTCAATTTTTGCATCTTAAACACATAGGGCCTAGAGCTATCCATGCCAAGCAACAATGGAGTGAATTCAATGTTCAATGATAGAAAAGACACAGTGACTTTGCTTCAAACCAGACGGTCATCAAAGGCCAGAAATCTCATTGCGCCCGGCCCCGATAAAGTAGAATTAAGACAGATTCTGGAAATTGGCATGCGGGTCCCCGATCACGGCAAACTTGCCCCGTGGCGTTTTGTCGTGGTGGAAAAAGATGCCCAAGCCGCTTTAGGCGACGCTGCAGCCAAAGCTTATTTCAAAGAAAAGCCCGATGCTTCCGACTTGGAGCTTGAAGCGATCAAAAGCTTCCCCTCGCAGGCGCCCGTCGTGGTGATTGTCTTGTCCCGGCTTAATACCGCCCGTTCCATACCGGAATGGGAACAACGGCTGTCCGCGGGCGCTGCATGCCAGAATATGATGATTGCCGCCCATGCCCTTGGTTATCTTGGCAGTTGGTTGACCGGGTGGTCGGCCTATTCAGATGATGTTGTTCGTATAGTTGGCGGTGAAGACGGGGATAAAATAGCCGGGTTTTTGTTTTTCGGAAGTTCGGACCATGGATTATCTGAACGCCCACGGCCCGACTTTGATGAGATTGTGAGCTATTACAGCCCCAAATAATCCAGAAAACTCACCGCAGCACGATCATGCCAGGCCGCACGCCCATTTCGGTCATGAAAGCCGACATGACCGCCCGACGTGGGAAGCGTCATATGACTGTCCTTCGCAAGAACCGGGCGTAAGGCTTCATAGCTGTGAACCGGTATCCACGGGTCATCTGCGGCATGGATCATCAAACAAGGTATTTTGATATTCGGGACAAATATTTGCGCGGAATTTTTCGCATAATAATCCTGCGCATTTTGAAACCCGTGCAACGGTGCGATTACTTCTTCATCAAAGCCATAAATCGTTTCAACTTTACGCACCGCATCCTTCAAATCCGAAGGTAATTGCGTTGATAGCGCGTCTTCTCTCATCGCTTTAATCAAGTGGCGATGATAGACTTTGTTCCGCCAATGATGAATGCGTTCCTGTGCGGCATTCAGGTCAACTGGCGCTGACACAGAAACCACAGCCTTAACCAGGCCATCCCCCAGACCTTCCCCGGCAAATTTAAGGGTCATATTGCCGCCCAGAGAAAAGCCCATGATGATGACGCCTTGAGAAGAAATATCCGCAGGCAATCCCGATATGATATCCCTCAAATCTTCTGTTTTTCCGGCATGGCTGAGCTTTCTACACAAAGGCAGTTCCGGTCCCGCCGCGCGCATATTCAGCCGTACCACATGGTGGCCGCGGCTTAGGAAAACGGCAGCACTATTCACCATATAATCAGATGCAGCAGAGCCGGTTAACCCGTGGACCAAGGCAATGGCAGGCTTGTTTTCTCCAGCTTTTACCCGGTGAATGACCGCCGATATCTGATCCCCGCTTTCATCGCTGAATGGGATTTTAATCTCTTGCCCCGGCCATTGGGAAAGGGGCGCAGACAGCCCGATCAATTTATTGCGCAATGTCTGCAAATCGCCCCCGAACCAGGGGGCACGAGGGCGAAAAGCGTCTATCTCAAATGGCAGGTCCATCGCCTATTCCGCGGCTTCCTGAGCGCCCAGCTGACTTTGATATTGTTCACCTCTGAACCAAGCCAATGTGCGATGTTTCCAACCGAAGCCAAGGCTGTAGACACAAGGAACCAGGATCAATGTCACCGTGGTTGCAAAGCCAACACCAAAGGCCAGGGAAATCACCATTGGAATAAGGAATTGCGCCTGGATAGAGGTCTCTGACATGATTGGTACCAAGCCGATAAAGGTCGTGATGGATGTCAAAATAATCGGCCGGAACCGATCACGCGCCGCCGTTCGCAACGCATCCATGACTGAAAACCCTTCATCCGATCGCAAGGCATTCACCCGATCAATCAACACCAGATTATCATTCACGACAACACCGGCTGCCGCCACAATTCCAAGGAAAGAGAACATCGCCAGGTCCATTCCCATGACCAGATGGCCTATGATGGCACCCGTAAAGCCGAAAGGAATGGCTGTCAGGATAATCAAGGGCTGACCATAAGACCGGAAAGCAATCGCCAGCAGGACATACATCGCACCAATTGCAATTAACATGTTGCGCAACAGGCTGCCGGTGAATTCCTGCTGATCAACACTATCCCCGTCCAAAGCAAAGTCCACCTGTGGGAAGCGCTCCCGAAGTTCTGGCACACGGCTTGTGATGATATTTCCCATCACCTCGCCAGGTGAGGCACCAGTCCGGCGCATCTCAGCTGTGATAACGGCAACGCGTTGGCGGTCCACACGCTCAATCTGCGTATGGCCCTGGTCGTAACGGGCATCAGCGACAGCTTCGAAAGGTACCTCTGTCCCCTCACCAATCCGCACACGCAGGTCCTGGAGGGAGTCAACAGATTCCCGTGTCTCCTTAGGATAGCGCACCATGACACGAACATCATCTTTACCGCGCGGAATACGCTGGGCCTCTGCGCCGAAAAAGCCTTGGCGAACCTGATTGGCCAGGTCAGCCAGGCCCAGCTGCAGGCTTTGCGCCTGCGCATCAAGGTCAAGAATAATTTCCCGGCGGCCGCTGCTTAAGCTGTCGCGGATATCATAGACACCGCTATAGGTTGACAGCTCTTCTTTCAATGCGGAAACAGCCTCATCCAACTGGTCCAAATCCGCGGACGCCAATTGGAACTGAATAGGCTTTCTAAAATCCCCAAAGGATGACGAGAATTTAATCTCATCTGCCTCTGGCAAGGCACCCAGCTCTTTCCGCCAGCGATTTGCAAAAGCCTGCGCAGATGCATCTTCGCTTTCGGTTTTTTCCAATATCGCCCAGCCTTGGAGGCTATTCCCATTGGCAATGGTCAAAAGCGATTTCAACGGCGTCTCGCCCGTTTCCTCTCCTATCATCGCCGATGCGCGATTGGCCGCAGCTTCAAGCTTGGTAATCGTGTCTTCGGTTTTCGAAAAGGCCGCCCCCTCGGGCATATTAATTGTCGAGAAAACAAAATCTGCCTGAATATTCGGGAAGAAGGACACGCGCATCCAACCGCCACCAACGACTGCGACAGTCAGGCCGAAGATGACAATAAAGGTCACAAGGGTCAGCCCGCGCCACTGAAGTGCTTTATCCAAAACAGGAGCATAGAATTTCTCAGCAAATCGCTGCATCCCTCGGGCCAGGCTTTGCTGGGCCTTCTGCAAACGCGCCAACCGCCCGGGTTTCAGCTCTTTTTCCGGCTTTAGACTGGACAGATGAGATGGCAATATCAGCATGGATTCAATCAGAGAAAAGACCAGCGCCGCGATCACCACATAGGGGATTTGCTGGGCCACATCCCGCCAGTTTCCTGGCACAAACAACATTGGCATGAAGGCCAGGATTGTTGTGGTCACAGCGAAAAACACAGGTTTGGAAACGGATTGCGCGCCCAAGGTTGCACCATGGATTTTGCGCACCCCGCGTTCATTCATGGAGTGAATACTTTCCCCGACAATGATTGCATCATCGACGACAATCCCAAGCACCATTAGAAAGGCGAACAAGGAAATCATGTTCAAAGACACGCCAAACCAAGGCAGAACCCAGATCGTTCCCACAAAGGCGATGCCGATACCGGCCGCCACCCAAAAGGCAACTGCAGGACGCAGGAAAAGCAAAAGCACGACAAAGACCAGAACCAGACCACCAATGCCGTTTTCAAGCAATAAGCGCAAGCGGTCACTGAAGGTTTCAGACCGGTCATCCAAAATGTCAACTGCCATACCATCCGGCAATCTGGGGGCCAGTTCATCCAGATAGGCGCGAATGGCGGCAGATGTTTCCACAACATTGGGGTCTGCCGTTACGAAAGCCTCAATCAATGCGGCTGGCTTCCCATTATAGCGCGAAATCAGATCGGCTTCCTGAAAGCCATCAATCACCTTCGCCACATCCGCAACACGAATGATGGTTCCATCATCCCGGCGCAAGACTGCAATCTGTTCAAAATCAGACGCCGTATAGGCTTGGCCCCGCGTCCGCAGCGTCACAGTCCCCGCTTCGGAACGAATGCTCCCAGCTGGCAGGTTTAATGAATTTGACCGCACAGCCCGTACAATATCATCAAAGCTTAAGCCATAACGGCGCAGCGCAACTTCCTCGACTTCAATCGCAACTTCATAGGGAAGAACAGCCTGGACATTCGCTGTATCCACCTCTCTTAAGGCCGCGAGATCATCTCGGATATTTTCCGCAACCCGCTTTAACGTCTTTTGATCCACATCTCCGTTCAAGGTCAATTGCATGACCTGAACGCGGCGCACGCGTTCAGAGACGATCGGCCGTTCAGCTTCCGTTGGAAATGTATTGATGCCGTCCACACGGGATTTAACGTCGTTCAAAAGCTTTCGCGTATCAAAGCCGTTTTGAACTTCCATGGTGACCGTGCCGCTGCCTTCACGCGCGATGGAACGGATTTTCTTGATACCATCCAGATCGGAAACGGCTTCCTCAATACGAATGAGAATCCGGTCCTCAACCTCTTCCGGTCCTGCTCCCCGATAAGGGACGGAGACTTCAACTGTGTCCGACGTCCGTGGCGGAATGAATTCGCGGTTAATTGCGGGATAGGTAAAAACACCCCCCACAAGGATCACCAACATCAATAAATTGGCGGCAACGCTGTTATTGGCGAACCACCCGATTATTCTGTTCATGGCTGACCTCCACCAACAGATGAAGCGGCGGCATTTAACTGCACATCATCTTCCAGAACCTGAACAGTCATCCCATCCACCGGATTTTCCAACGTGGAGGACATAACACGCTCACCTTCCCTCAATCCGTCTCTGATATAAGCGGCAGTCGCATTGGACTGCAGCACTGTCACAGTGCGAAACTCAAGTGTGTTGTCATCTTTCACAATGATGAGCTGATTTTGCTCTTTCAAGGCCTGGCGCGGAAGGGCAAAGACGTTTTTATAAGCTTTTCCTTTGATGTCTGCTTCGACAAATAAGCCGACAGACAAAGGCGCGCGATCTTTATCCTGGCCATTCAGCCCAAAGGGGTCTTCAACTTCTGCCACCGCATATAAAACGCGGCTGCGTGGGTCAATTGCCCCCTCTGTCCGATAGATACGAGCCGGCCATTCATGATATTCGCCGGCAAATCTGGCTTTCAAAGTTACTTCGACAGGCGGAATATCCAAATGCGGGCTATGCGGCAGGCCAAGATATCCGATTTGCCGATCTGTCAAAGGCAGACGAACTTCGACCACGTCCGTTGCATAAATCCGGCCCAAGACACTACCAGGCGTTACATATTGCCCGATATCCACATTTTTCTGCCGAACACGACCTGCGAAAGGTGCGCGAATGACTGTGCGCTCCAAATCCAGACGGGCATCATCCAATTGCGCTTGAGCTGCGGCCATCTGAGCGCGTGCTTCTGCCAATTGCGGTTCCCGCAGGACCAGAGGTGTCGGCTCACCTTCCTCTCCCAGCTGCACCCAATCGCGGCGCGCCTGTTCCCCTTCGGCCTGTTCCAAGGCCAGACGTTGCCTTGCACTTGCCAGCTCAGCTTCCGCCCGCGTGACAGCGAATTTATAATCTCTGGGCTCAATGCGGATAAGCACGTCGCCTTTTTTAAAGAAACCACCAGCAAGAAAGCCATCTGCCACATTGATTATTTTACCGGCGATTTCGGGTACCAGATCAATTTCACGCTGCGGCGTGACACTGCCTTGCGCATCCACATTGACCTGAATATCAGAAGACACTGCCTTTACGACATGAACGGCTGGGACAGGGATATCAACCTCTTGGCGCTCCGGCTTTGGTTTTCCGGTAAAAACCGCAAAGATCAAAATCAGCCCAAGGGCAAAAGCCCCGAATGTCACGAGTTTTCTTTTTGTCGCTTTTGTCATTGTGCCAGTCCGTTGAGCTCAAAAGGAGTGTCAGCCGCTTCAAACGGGCCTCCCAAGGCTAAATGTAATTGTACCCGATTATTCACCCTTGCACGCAGCACATCCAGATATTGGCTTTGTGCGTCCAGATAGCGCCGCTGCGCATCCAATAAATTCAACAAGGGCGAAATCCCTCGGGCATATTGCTGTTCTGCCAGCGTCTCCGCAGCTTGCGCCTGCTGGGCCGCATCTCGCAAATGGGTCACCTGCTCTGCCAAATAGACCTCAGCCGCCAAAGTATTTTCCACTTCTTCAAAGGCCCCGAGCAAGACACCTGCGTAATTTGCCAGTCGTTCATCCCGGCGCGCATCTTCCAGCCGGACCGTCGCCCGCAACTGCCCGCCTCGGAATATCGGCTGGCTGATATTTGTCGCCAGATTATAAACCAGGTCGGATAAACTCCTAAATTGTCGGAAGGTTTCCGTGCGATTCCCTGCTGTAACTGTAAGAGATAATTGCGGCAACAATGCCCGCCTGGCAGCAGCATAGCGATAGTCCGCAGAAATCAACCGTGCTTGAGCCGCTTGAACATCCGGCCGCCGCCCTAAAAGTTCGGACGGCAATCCTGTGGGCACCGCGTCCATAAATTCAGGGAGGTGTTCATCAGCTTCCAATGCGGCTTGAGGATAGCGTCCAACAAGGACTTCCAGTGCGCGCTGCGCCTGTTCAAACTCATTCTGGCGACGGGTCAATAAAGACCGGGCCGAGGCAAGATTGGATTCCGATAAATAAACATCCAATGCTGTCGTAATCCCCCGCGCATAACGGGACCGCACAATAGCGTTTGAACGTTCAAAGCTCCCTACCCGGGTTTGCGCCAGATCCAATTGCTGCTGTGCTGTTGTCAAAGCGAACCAGGATTGCGCCACCTGCCCTGCTAAAGATAAACGTGCGTTCACCAAATCCGCTTCCGCGGCGACGCTATCACTATAAGCGGCTGCGTCCTGAGCGGCTAACCGCCCCCAGACATCCAATTCCCAGTTCAAACGCCCGGACAGATTGAAATTCGATTGTCGCACGCTGGCTGTCGCACCTGTTGGGCCGGTAAAACGGCTTTGCAGGCGGTTAAAATCAAAGGCCGCATCCAATGTCGGAAGCCTGGCTGCCCCGGCGATTGTCAATTGCGCTTGCGCCTGGTTCAATCGCGCCGCCGTTGCCAGCAAATCGGGGTTCAGCGTCATCGCCTCATCAATCACAGCGCGCAGCTGTGGGCTTGCAACATCCTCCAACCAATTCTCATAAAGGTCATTGCCTGAGGTTTGCGAAGCTGCAAATTGGTCCGGCACAGCCAGACCCAGGTCTGCATCACGGTCCACCTTGGCTGGCGTACAGGCCGCACTCAACACAACAAGTGTCAGTGCCGTCATCATTTTTATATGGCGTGAATAGCCTTGCAATTTCAGCCCCTTAAATTCTCAACCAATTGCGCCCGTATTTATACTTTGAATTTCAAATAATGTATTTTTTGAGGCAAACAAGCCAAACTATGCGACGAAATGAAAATAACCGGCTGGCCATTGCCAACACATAAGGTCACCCTATAATGGCGCACAAAATGATTACAGGACTTATACTATGAAATCTTCGGGGCGGATGACACTCACCTCTCTCATCATGTCAGGAATTTTAGCATTTCCCATGACACATTCCAACGCACAAAGCAGCGCGGAACCTTTAACAGTTGAACGGGTCTATGCCAGTCCCAACCTAAATGGGTCCAGCCCGGCGCGCTTAAGCTTTTCCCCAGATGGCGAAGTTGCAGCTTTTTTAAAAGGCAAAGAAGACGATGCACAGCAACTGGATCTTTGGTCTTATGACGTGGCCAGTGGCCAGACGAGATTACTGGTCGACAGTCGTACCCTGGAACCCGAAGACTTTGAATTGTCCGAAGAGGAAAAAGCAAGGCGGGAACGTCAGCGCATCCGGTCCCGCGGCATTGTTGAATTTAGCTGGGGTCCAGACGCCTCCAGCCTCCTTATTCCCTCAGCCGGCGATATCTTTCACGTGGGTCTGGGGGATGGCGACCCTGACGTGCGTCAGCTTACAAAATCCGACGCTTTTGAAACGGACAGCCGTTTATCGCCAAATGGCACTTATGCCTCCTTCATTCGCGATGGCGCCCTTTGGGTCGTGGACGTGGAAAAAGGCAAAGAAAAACGCCTGAGCCCAAAGGCCAAAGGCGCTGTTAAATACGGTGTGGCTGAATTCGTTGCCCAGGAAGAAATGGGGCGGAATACAGGTTATTGGTGGTCTCCTACAGAAGACCATGTGGTCTATACCCGTGTTGACGAAAGCGCCGTCGATATTGTTGAGCGCTTTGATATCAACGCCGAGGGCGTGACAGTCATCGAACAAAGATACCCTCGCGCTGGTACCACCAATGCGACTGTAGAATTGATTGTCCAGTCCGTTAAAGGGCGTAAGAAATTTGACGTTGACCTTGGCGACGACAAAGACATTTATCTGGCACGGGTCAATTGGTTGCCGGACGGCAGCGGTTTATTGGTTCAGCGGCAAAACCGCAATCAACGGACACTGGACTTGATCCATGTTGACCTAGACAGCCGCAAATCCAAAGTCATCCTAAGCGAGACATCAGAGACTTATATTAATCTGCACTTTGACTTACGGGTCTTAAAAGATGGCAGTGGCTTTATATGGTCTTCAGAACGAAGCGGATATCGTCATTTGGAATATCGTGCGATGGATGGCACGCTTATTCGTGATATCACAAGTGGCGACTGGGCTGTGGAAGCCGTTGAACGAGTGGATGAAACACGCGGCCTGGTCTTCTTTACCGGCTATAAAGATACGCCCTTAGAGCATCACCTTTATGAAGTGAGCTATTCATCACCCGCCACACCTAATCGCCTGACCAAACCGGGCATGACACATCGTGTGGATGTCGCTGGTGGCGGCAAGGCCTTTATCGCTATTTCATCAAGCCCCTCTCAACCCTCTCAGGTTGGATTATATGATGGGTCCGGCACCTTATTGCGCTGGATAGAGGAAAATAAGATTGATGAAGATCACCCTTATTTTCCTTATCTTGCCAATCACGTTACGCCCGAATTTGGCACCATCGACAATGGCCACGGCACCACGCTTTATTATGAGCTGTTGAAGCCGAAAAACATGGAAGAAGGCAAAAAATATCCAGCTATTGTTCATGTTTATAACGGCCCGCATGTTCAATATGTGTCCAATGGCTGGGGTGACCCACTGGATCAGGTCTATCTCCAGCGCGGCTATATTGTTTTCCGCATTGATGGTCGGGGCAGCGATAATCGGGGTAAGGCTTTTGAAGAAGCGCTGTATGAAAAAATGGGCAGTGTTGAGGTTGAAGACCAATATGCAGGTCTCGACTTTCTGAAATCACTGGACTTTATCGACGCCGACCGAATTGGTGTGCGTGGCTGGTCTTATGGCGGTTATATGACGCTCCATTTAATGCTGCAAAAGCCGGATGCCTATGCAGCCGGTGCATCAGGTGCGCCTGTCACGGACTGGCGTTTCTATGACACCCATTATACTGAGCGTTATATGAACCTGCCGGACGCCAATAAAGAGGGGTATTCATCCTCTTCCGTGCTGCCAATTGCAGGGCAGTTGCAGAATCCGCTGCTTATGATTCACGGCATGGCGGACGATAATGTCATTTTCGATAATTCCACGGCGGTCTATTCCTATTTCCAGGAAAATAATCTGCCTTTTGAAATGATGACCTACCCAGGCCAGAAACATGGCATTGCCGGGCCTAAGCGTCGCATGCATGTTAATAATGTCATGCTTGATTTCTTCGATCGGCATTTGAAAAACTAATCGCTTCATGCCCATAATGCCTCACCACAGGGAGGCATTATGGGCTGGCGGGATACAAAAGCAGGTCTGGATCAACTGGACCACTGTTTAAATTGCGGTGCACAAACCAGGGGCAAATTCTGCCCTATCTGCGGCCAGCGCAATGATGATTTCAAAAGATCCATCGCCGTTTTAGGGCGGGAACTGACCGAAGATATCTTCGCTTATGATTCCCGCTTTTATCGGACAATCACTGCGCTTCTGTTAAAACCCGGCCGTTTGACCCGGGACTTCGCCGATGGGTTGCGCGCCCGTTATATGCCGCCTATCAGGCTATATCTCATAAGCACGATTTTACTGTTCATTGTGCTCAGCTTTTCCAATGTGGCGCTCGTCAGCCTCGAACTAGACGTGCAAACACCTGAGGCATCGGAAACCAGTGAAGAAGTTGCGACCGATGATTCCGTCAGCTTTGATGGCCTCAAATTTTTCAAATTGGTACGGGAAGCCAGTGAAAGTGCGTCTCTCATTTCTGATGAAATGATTGAAGAAGCCGTTGCAGACAATGAAGGAGACGAGAAAGTCCAGGGCTTTGCACAGAATTTTTTTGAAGGCCTGAATGCCGTTGCCGCTGATCCACGCGTGGCGAATCGGGTTGTGAACGACTGGCTGCCCAGGATAATGATCCTGCTGCTTCCGCTCTTCGCTTTCACCCTGAAGTTCTTTTATGTTTTCCGCAAAGAATATCTATTGAAACACGCCGTCTATTCCCTGCATTTTCACAGCGCTATTTTCCTGCTGCTGACCCTTTTTATCTGCGCCCAATGGGCAGCATCGGGGCGGCTTGATGGCAACAGTCTGATCCTGGGCTATATAACTGCAACCGCACTTTACAGCCTGATCGCCTTGAGACATGTGTATAAGCAAGGCTGGATCAAAACGGTCATCAAATGGCTGGCCTTAGGTGTCGCTTATGTATTTTTGTTCTTCACATCCCTTGGTCTATCCCTTTGGATGAACATGGAATTTTTCCAAGGCATCTAAACTGATATATATCTTTTTGATAGATATGGCTTGACAGCATTAGGTGTATTACTTAAATATAACACCAAGACATTAAAAACTATCTTACACCCCACAAATGGGCGCAAGTCCAGACGTGAAAGTCGGAAAGTGAGATTATGAGCATTCGTTGGAATGATGATCAGCCGATTTATCGGCAATTAAAGGATCGGATGATCGCCCTCATCCTTGATGGCACATTGAAGGAAGGCGACGCCCTCCCTTCAGTTCGGGCAGTTTCTGTGGATTATCAAATCAATCCGTTAACCGCATCCAAGGCCTATCAGGAATTGGTGGCGGAAGACATTGTTGAGAAACGAAGGGGACTTGGCATGTTCGTCCGTGATGGGGCGCAAGCACGTTTAAGTACATCGGAACGCGATACCTTCTTAAAGGTCGAATGGCCGAAAATCCTGGAGCGTATCGAGCGTTTAGGCCTAAATGCCGAACAGCTTTTAACTGCTAAGTCTGGAGGCCAATCATGAGCGCTGTAATTTCAACAAGAGGCCTGGCCAAAAGCTATGGCGAAACAAAAGCCCTGCGCCCAACCGATTTAGAAATTCCACTGGGTCGGGTGGTTGGCGTTATTGGCGCAAATGGCGCCGGTAAAACCACAATGCTGAACTGCATATTAGGCCTGCTATCTTATGAGGGCGAATTATCCGTCCTTGGACGTGAGCCCTATAAAGACCGTGCCCAATTGATGCACGAAGTCAGCTATATCGCTGATGTGGCGACATTGCCGCGCTGGATGAAAGTGGGTCAGATTCTTGACTTCGTCGAAGGGGTTCACCCTAAATTCGACCGGGCCGCTTGTGAAGCCCGTCTTACCAAGACAAAAGTCCGTAAAGACGCACGTGTCCGCACCTTGTCAAAAGGCATGTTGGCGCAGTTGCACCTGGCCATTGTCATGGCGATTGACGCCCGGCTTTTAGTATTGGATGAGCCCACATTGGGCCTCGATATCCTGTTTCGGAAAAACTTCTATGAAACACTCATCAGTGAGTATTTCGATGACAGTCGGACGATCTTAATCACCACCCATCAGGTAGAAGAGATTGAGCAAATCCTGACCCATGCGATCTTCATCAAAGATGGTGATGTGGTCGTAAATGCCTCCATGGATGAGCTGGCTGAGCGATTTTAGCCGTTGAGGTCTCTCCAGATCAGGAAGAAGCCGCTGAAGCCCTTGGGCCAATTCATAAGAGAAAAAGCCTGGGCCGCATCATTTATACCTTTGAGGGTCAAAGCCGCGAAGCCCTTGAAGCTTTAGGCCAAGTCCATCGTCTGGGCCTGGCTGATATGTTCGTCGCGAAAATGCAGGGATAAAAACATGCCGGTATTTTTCCAACTTTTAAAACGTGAAGCCATTGAACATCGTAATGGCATGATTTTAACGCCTTTGATCGTTGCGGCTTTGATTGCGCTCACCATGCTTTTCGGGTCAATCACAGGCTCTCAGATGATCGATATAGAGCTGAGCCCAAGCGATCGCGCTGAAATCATGGAAGAACTCCAGGAAGAGCTGGACGAAGAAAATGTTCAAGTCGAAACAGCATTAGGGATTGGCCTTTTTACATTGTCTGTTCCTTTGCTTGGCATTTCGCTAATCGTCTCCCTCTTCATGCTGTTGGGTTCGCTCTATGATGAGCGGTCCGAGCGGTCGATCTTATTCTGGAAATCCATGCCTGTTAGCGACACCGCAACAGTATTGTCAAAACTGGTAACCGGCGCATTGTTGATCCCCTTTGCTGCAGCAATCGTCAGCTTCGGCGTTCAACTCTTCGCTTTGCTGGTGGGGTCCATATTCGGCAGTGTCAACAATCTGCCTATCGGATTTGGGGTGTGGACCATGGCGCCTATCTTCAAAGTCTGGTGGACCATTACAATGCTGATATTCTTCGGCGGACTTTGGGCAGCGCCATTTCTCAGCTGGTTATTATTGGCCTCATCCTGGGCACCACGGACCCCATTCCTCGTCGCCTTTGTACCTATCGCTGCCGTCTCTCTGCTGGAAGCGCTGTTTAATAAAACAAGCTGGTTCATTACGTCCGTTGCCGACCGGTTCAGCGGGGCTGGCCTTCTGGAACGGCTGGGAGAACGGCTCGAGGCTTTTGAAGAATATGGCGAACGTGGTCTTGATGGATCGGACTTGTTTATCTCATTCGGTGACATCGGTGCCATATTGGCCATGCCAGGCCTTTGGATCGGATTGATCATCGCCGCTGGCTTCACAGCCGGGGCCATCCACATCCGCCGAACCAAGACATTATGATTTAAGGAAACGACCCGCAAAACTTAGACCGCCGCTCAGCCGGCGGTCTTTTTTTGCATATTGCTTGAAAAGCGGATATGAGGCTGTCGACACCCTTAAATTCAGGACCTGATAATGACCCTTGAAGCCCTTGTACAGAAATTGCAACCTGCCGTTATTGCAGCAGGAGAGGTCATTTTAGAAATCCAGGAAAAGGGCTTTGATGTAGAGGAAAAAGGCGACCAGTCTCCCGTGACTGAGGCCGACCGCGCTGCCGAAGATATACTTGTCAAAGCTTTGAAATCCCATGTACCAGAAGCGGTCATCGTCGCTGAGGAAATGGCCGCCGCTGGGATCATGCCCGACACATTGGGCGAAGAGTTTTATTTGATTGACCCCCTCGACGGCACAAAAGAGTTCATCAAAGGCGGGCTGGATTTTACCGTGAACATTGGGCTTATCAAAAATGGTGCGCCGGTCATGGGCATTGTATATGCCCCCGCTCAAAACCGCCTGTTCACGGGCATTAGAGGCGTTGGTGCATTTGAGGAAAACACAAAGACTGGCGAAAAGAAAGCCATTCAAACACGCGCAGCGAATAACAGCGCCATCGACGCCGTCGCCTCAAAATCGCATCGCGATGAAGCAACAAATGCATTTCTCGAAAAATACGTTATTCGGGATTTGAAATCTGCTGGTTCCAGCTTGAAATTCTGCCTGGTAGCAGCAGGCGAGGCAGACATATACCCACGCTTTGGTCCAACGATGGAATGGGACACAGCAGCGGGCCAAGCCGTATTAGAAGCAGCCGGCGGCCACAATGTTCATCCCGACGGCACCGCTTATCAATATGCCAAATCAGATTTTAAAAACGGCCCCTTCATTGCCGTGGGTGACAAAGCACTATTGAAGTCGATCTAGGAAGATCAGCACTCAACTACATTCACAGCAAGGCCACCTTTCGAGGTTTCCTTATACTTCGCCTTCATATCGCGGCCCGTTTCCCGCATGGTTTCAATCACCTTATCCAGGCTGACCATGTGTGTGCCATCTCCTAGAAGCGCCAAACGAGAGGCATCAACAGCCTTGATCGCCCCCATGGCATTGCGTTCAATACAAGGAATTTGAACCAATCCCGCAATTGGATCACAGGTCAGACCAAGATTATGCTCCATACCAATCTCGGCTGCATTTTCAATCTGTTCATTCGTGCCTCCCAATGCCGCCGTCAGGCCGGCAGCCGCCATGGAACAGGCCACACCGACCTCCCCCTGGCACCCGACTTCAGCCCCTGAAATAGAGGCATTTGTTTTATACAACGCGCCCACCGCCGCAGCTGTCAGCAGAAAATCATGCAGGCCCCGGCGACTGGGTTGGCAGAAATGATGATAATACCGCAAAACCGCCGGTAAAATCCCGGCTGCACCATTTGTCGGCGCTGTAACAACCTGACCACCGGATGCATTTTCCTCATTCACCGCAATGGCCCAAAGATTGATCCAGTCCATTGCGGACAAAGGTTCAACCTCACCAGTCTCTTCCTTCTTTTTCAAAGACTGATACAAGCCCGGCGCACGACGCGGCACATTTAGAACGCCAGGCAAATGGCCTGTTCTTTTACATCCCCGCTCTATGCAGCTATTCATGACCTGCCAGACACGATCAAGACCGTCTTCTATCTCATCTTGGCTATGTCGTTCACGCTCATTCGCCAGCATGATATCTGATATTTTCAAACTCTTGGCCTGCCCGATTTCCAATAATTCTTTGGCAGAGGAAAATGGAAACGGCACTGAGATTTCTTCTGCCCGCGGGCTGTTTCGCCCGGCTTCAAACTCATCCAATACGAAACCACCACCAACAGAATAATACAGTCGGTCCAACAACAGTCGCCCATCTTCACCAAAGGCTTCAAATTTCATGGCATTTGAATGAAAGGGCAGTCGCTTGCGTTGTTCAAAAAGGATATTTTTTTCGGGGTCAAAATCTATGACAGTCTGCCCATTAAACTTCAGCTGCTTCAAGGTGTTGACTGCGTTCAGGATCGGCTCAATATGATCCGGGTCCAGCAGATGTGGCTGTTCCCCCGACAAACCTAAAATTACTGCCTTATCGGACCAGTGACCTTTACCAGTTAAAGCAAGCGAGCCGTAAAAATGGATATTGATGCCAGATACCCGACCTTCAAACTCTTTCAAAGATGATGCAAAACGACAAGCGGCCACCATGGGTCCGACCGTATGAGAACTGGACGGGCCAATGCCGATTTTAAACATCTCAAAGACACTGATCATCATATCTGCGACCCCTGATCACATGTGAATACTGCGTGTTTAACTGGAAAACAGAGTTGCAGCCAAATGAATTCAGCAGCCTTTACTTGTAACTGCAATGACATTAGAGTGTTCGCGGGGTAAGCAACCACGCTGTAAAAATAAGAATATAAGATTGAGCATGAGGCTGCCGTGTTTCGGACGTTCAAACAAATAGTTTGTCTTTTAAGTGTCTTTTATTTAGGCTTAGCGGCTGCTTATGCGCAAAATGCAATAGCCTTGACTACCGGGCTGGAAGATATCCAAGCTGAGATATTACATCATCCTGCCCAGGCCTATGACCTGATAAACAAAGCCCTTCCGGAGCTTGAGACAGCAGGTGATCCAAATAAAATCGCCTATGCCAAAGCCATCCAGGCTCAGGCTTTAAACAGTCTTGGGCGGTCTGATGAAGCTTTTAACAACGTTGTCAGTCTTATAGATGAAAACGCACTGAGCGAGCTTAGCGACCACGTCCAGGCAGAGCTGTATTTCGCCATGGGCCAGGCCCAATCCATGCAGGGAAGTCTGGCGGATGCCTTCATGTCTTTCCAAAAGGCCCATGATATCTGGGATAATCTGGGCGACCAGGTCAACAAGGCCTCAATGATTATTTCAATGGCCGGCCTTTACATTGAATCCGCTGACATAGACAAAGCGATTTCTTTTTATGAAAGCGCAGTTGCCGAAGTCGACGCAGCCGGTGACCCAATCAACCAGATACGACTGAAAAACAATCTCGCCTATGCTTATAGTTTACACGGTGAGCCGGACCACGCGCTGGACCTGCTGGAAGATGTGATTAACAACCCCATCGTCAAAAACAGCCCGCTGCTCACTGCTTACAGCTATGAAAATATGGGGGAAGCCCTCGTCCTTCTTGGTCAATATGAAGAGGCACAGACATATCTGAGCAACGCGCTTGGAATTGCCAAGGAACTGGGGCTTGATTCGCTGATCATTGCAGGTCGCACATTCCTAGGTGAAATCGCCATGCGTAAAGGTGATTTCAATCTCGCGCTCGCCCATGGTCATGCGGCAAGCCGTTTGGCCGAAAACGTAAATGAAGCGCCATTGATGCGCGACACCTATATGCTTTTGTCCACAATCTTTCGGGCAATGGAAAATTTCGAAGCCTCACTGGCTTATATGGACAAATATACGGAAACAAAGAATCTCGTTTCCAATAATGAGGCCAAAAGACGCCTCGAGCTGCTTGAAGCACAATTCAAGCTTAGCGAAAAAGAAAATGAAATCACGCTGCTTCAGCAAAACAATGAGATCAATGCACTCCGCTTAAACCAGGCGAAGACCCTTCAAAATATAGCGATCAGTGCTTTCGTTCTTCTCCTGGTCATCATATTGGTTCTCATCATATCTCTGCGGGCCAAAGCGCTGATCAACAGACGCTTACAACAAAAAGCGACAGAGCTGATGGAGACGCAGACCCAGCTTGAGAAAGCAAATAAGGTGAAATCCGATATCCTGGCCATGACCAGCCATGAAATCCGCACACCTTTAAATGCCATCATGGGAATGTCGCAGGTCCTTTTGCGCTCAAAGTTGGATAATGACCTGCATCGCTTTGTGGAAACCATTCATTCGTCTGGTGAACTTCTCATTGCGACTTTGAATGACATATTGGACCTTTCAAAGATTGAAGCAGGGCGTTTGGAAATCCATGAAAATGAGTTTTCCATTCAAGACCTCGCGGAACGCATCTCCAAACTTTGGCAGCACAAGGCCTCTGAAAAAGGTCTGGGTTTCTCAATTGATACCCGCGATGCACCCCAGGTCAAATTGCGGGGCGACTTAAACCGCCTGCAGCAAATCGCCTTCAACTTGATTTCCAATGCCATTAAATTCACGAATGAAGGAACCGTCATAGTCAGGCTATATGGAGAGACGCTTGGCGATGACAAAGCAACATTCGGCCTGCAGGTTATAGACAGCGGCATAGGCATCCCGCCAGAGCTTCATGAAGCTGTGTTCGAACCTTTTCATCAAGTCGAAAGCGGTTCTGCCCGCAGCTTTGGGGGAACCGGGCTGGGGCTTGCGATCTGCAAGCAGCTCAGCGAGCTGATGCACGGAAAAATCAGTCTCGCCAGTCGGGCTGGACAAGGCACAACCTTCACGGTTCTCCTGCCCATGGATCGTGTTCAAGAACAACCCGAACCTGTGCAGGACATCTCTGAATCCGCCAATTATATGGGCAGCAGCGCCGTTCATATTCTTGTGGCTGAAGACAATGAATTAAACCAGATGGTCATTCAGCATATGCTCTCCGTCATCAAAGCAGAGCTGGTCTTTGTTCCAAATGGAGCGCGCGCTATTGAAGCGCTTGAGCGACATGATTTCGACTTGGTCCTGATGGACCTTCATATGCCCACAATGGACGGGGCAACGGCGACGAAAATCATCCGATCCATGGATAATTATAAGGCAGATATACCCATCATCGCTCTAACCGCTGATGCGATGGAGGGGGACCGTCAAAAAGTTCTGGACGCAGGAATGGATGAATATGTTTCAAAGCCGATTGACCTTGAAACGCTTCTCATCGCCATTCAAAATCACGTAGATATCATGCCGTCGGAAACGCCAACAAAGGCGTTGGAAGCTGCGTCTTAGGACGCATCTAATGCGTGTTTCACAGCCTTCTTCATGACTGTCGGCAGATTTTTCAGCGCTTGTTGGACAGCTACCCACTGACTTCCATCGGGTTCTTTAATATTATCGCCTATAACAACATGCAGGCGTAATCGAAAATGCGTGAAGACATGATCGACGTGGCCAGGCAACAGCCGACCATCAATCTTAAATGGCGTGGATGACAAGGCCGTTGGAAGGTCAAAGTCGACTTCCCAATCACTGCCCGGCAAAGCCAGCATTCCACCCAGAAGTCCTTTGGCAGGACGCCTTATGAGAAGAATCTCCTCCCCTTTCCGTGCAAAAAAAGCGATGCCACCACGTATCGGCTTTTCCTTTTTAGGCGGCTTCACCGGAAAGACCTCTTCCTTAGATAAAAAATGAGCCTTACAGCTTAGCCGGATGGGGCAGATCAGGCATTTCGGTGATTTCGGCGTGCAGATTGTCGCGCCCAAATCCATTATAGCCTGCGCATAGTCTCCCGGCCGACCAACAGAAGTGTGTCGCGCCGCCAGTTCCTTCAGCTCTTTCTTCGCTTCCGGCAAAGGCGTAGCAACACTGTGATACCGTGCAATGACCCGTTCCACATTCCCATCCATAATCACGCTATATTGGTCAAAAGCGATGGCGGAAATTGCGGCCGCCGTATAAGGGCCAACTCCCGGCAGTGTGAGCAATGTTTTCTCATCACCTGGAACAACTCCGCCATGGTTTTCGACAATTTCTTTCGCAGCCTTCACCAGATTTCGCGCACGTGAATAATATCCCAGGCCTGCCCAGGCATTCATCACCTCTTCTTCAGGAGCCTGAGCGAAGCTCTCCAAGTCTGGCCAACGCCGTGTAAATTCCTGAAAATACGGCATAACTGCAGCAACAGTGGTTTGCTGCAACATAATCTCTGACAGTAATACATGATAGGAATCAGCCTGACCCGCAGGTGCACGCCAAGGTAATTCACGGGCGTGATTATCATACCAATCAAGCAATCGCTTTGAGATCGGTGTTTCCAATTCGCGTTTTTCAGCCTTATACATAATATGAGGACATAGAAGCCGGGGATAGGAATGTCCATTACTGACCGCAAAAAAGGCCCAAGGGCAATTGAAGACCTGGTGCACGGGGCCGCACGTAAAGCCTTCCGCAAACAGGGCTTCATTGAAGCGTCCATTTTGACCAAATGGCCCCTGATCGTTGGCGAGTTGCTCAGCACCCATTGCCTGCCTGAACGCATGTATTTTCCACGCGGGAAAAAAACCAGTGCCACCCTCACCATTCGTGCGGAAGGTGCCTTTGCTTTGGAGTTACAGCATTTGGAGCCCATGATCCTCGAACGGATCAATGTTTTCTTCGGTTACCGCGCCGTTGAAAAGCTACGCATCACGCATGGGCCTTTACCTCAGGCACAGACTCGCCCTAAGGTCTTGGCGGAAGAAAAACCAATGGGGAAGGAAGAAGAACGTCAGTTGGCAAAGCTGGTGCAGGATATATCTGACCCCAAATTAAGAGATGCGGTGGCAAATTTAGGGCGGTCAATTTTAAACAGCCCCAAATGAACATAAATACGCCGGTGAATGAAAAGCTGGCAATCGGCGAAATCTCCCGCCATACTAGATATAGCGTATAAGAAAGGACGACATACGAAATGAATGCAGTTTTGACAGAAAATGCCCCCTCTGTCCGTAAGGCTCTGATGATTGGCATGATGGCTTTTTCTTTGGCAGCTTGTGACAATCAATCTTCTGCTAATGGCGAAGCCGGTGATGGCGGCGCAACTCAAATCTCAGCCGGTGAAGGCTTCATTCCAACACCCAATGGCGGCTATGCCATGGGGGACCCTGATGCTCCCGTGAAAATCATCGAATTTGCATCATTCACTTGTGGTGCCTGTGCCAATTTTCACGAAACCGTCTTTCCGCAGATCAAAGAGAAATATATCGATACGGGTAAAGTCTATTTTGAAATGCGGTCCTATATCCGCAATTCAGCGGACATGTATGCGACAATTGCGATCAACTGCGCAGCCCCGCAAAATTTTGAACCAATGGCTGATCTATATTTCGCAAGCCAACGGACATGGCTGACATCCAGCGATCCAAATGCTTATGTGGCGTCAATGGCAAAACGTGCTGGCATTCCATCCGCCCGTTATGAGGCCTGTTCAAATGACAGCGGGCAGAAAACATCTGCGCTGACAGTGACGAAAAAAGCGCAGGAACAATATCAGGTTCGTGCAACACCGACGGTCGTCGTAAATGGCGATGTTGTAAATGGTACTGGCGGCTGGTGGGCTGCGGTAGACAAAGCCATCCAAGAAGATTTGTAAGAGGAAGCTGAAGCCCAGTGGTGCATTTCAAGCGCCTTCGTTTGTCCGGGTTCAAATCTTTTGTTGAACCCACTGAATTGTGGATCGAACCCGGCCTAACCGGTGTTGTCGGTCCCAATGGGTGTGGCAAATCGAACCTGCTTGAAGCGCTTCGTTGGGTCATGGGGGAATCAAGCCCCAAATCCATGCGCGGCGGGGGGATGGAGGATGTCATTTTTGCTGGCACGTCCAGTCGTCCCGCACGCAATTTAGCGGATGTATCTCTACTGATCGATAATGCGGACCGAAAAGCCCCCGCGGCTTTCAATGATACGGACGAATTGGAAATATCCCGCCGTATTGAACGCGAAGTTGGGTCAGCCTATCGGATTAACGGCAATGATGTACGTCAGAAAGACGTGCAATTATTATTCGCTGACGCCGCCACAGGCGCACATAGTCCAGCCTTGGTTTCTCAAGGCCGCATTGGCAATCTGATCACGGCCAAGCCAGTTCAAAGACGGCAGCTGCTTGAAGAAGCTGCGGGTATTTCAGGCCTCCATGCCCGCCGTAAAGAGGCCGAACAGCGCCTGCGCGCCGCGGAAAACAACCTGCTCAGGCTCCAGGACGTGATGGAGCAAATGACCACTCAGGTTGCCAGCCTGAAGCGCCAGGCCCGACAGGCCGAACGCTATCGTAAGATTTCCGGCGATGTACGCAGTGTCGAATCTATGCTGTTGTTCAGCCGCTGGAAGCTGGAAGCAGATAAATTAGATCAAGCAGAAAGGGCGTTGAAGGAAGCCGACGCCTTAGTTGCGGAAATTACTGCAAAATCATCTTCCATTACAAAGACCCAGACAGAAATTGCGGCCCGCCTGCCCGATTTAAGAAAGGCCGAAGCAGAAGCATCCGCTGCCCTCACCCGGTTGAAAGTTGCACGGGAAAGCCTTGACGCAGAAGAGGCCCGCCTGGATGCAACCCGACAGGAATTATCTCAACGTCTTGAACAAATTGACCAGGACAGCGGGCGCGAAGCTGAAATGGCGCAGGACGCTGTTACTGCTCTCAGCCGGCTGGCACAGGAAAGGGAAGAGCTTCTCGCTCAGCTGGAGAAAAGCTCTTCCCATCTTCAAGAGGTCAGCGCAAAGTTAAAAGCGGCGGAGGAGGCAGCAAGCACGGCTGAAGCTGTGTTGGACAAGGATACACAAGCGCTTGCCAGCGCTCAAGCTCGGCAGGAAACAGCCGAGGGTGCCGTCCGTGCCGCTGAACGCCGCATCGCACGTTTCGAGGAAGAAAGAGGACGGCTGCAAGCCGAATTCGAACGGATCAATCAAGCCGACGACCAGACACAGGCATTACAGGATGCGGAAGAGAAACAACAGTCTCTTGAAAGCGCCTATGAGCAGGCACAGCTGCGCCATAGCCAATGTCAGGAGCAGCTTAGCGCCCTGGAAGTCGAACGCGATGACACGCGTAAGACATGGGCGGAGGCTGATGCTCAAAAAAGCAAATTATCCGCTGAAATCTCAGCTCTTGAATCCGTCCTGACCACGGGTGACGTACAAGGGGAATATATCCCGGTTTCAGAGAAATTAGACGTTAAAAAAGGCTATGAAAAAGCCTTGGGCGCAGCATTAGGCGATGATCTTGAAGCAGCGCTTCAAAAAGGCCCTAAATATTGGGGGGAATTGCCTCCCCTGCCTACGACCCAAGCTCTTCCCGACGGGGCTATAGCTCTGTCTCAATTTGTAAAAGCGCCAAAGGAACTTGAGCGGCGGCTTAGCCAGATCGGTATCATCTCGCAGGACAAAGGCCATGAAGTCGCAGCCCAACTTATGCCAGGCCAAAGACTTGTGAGTGAGGAAGGCGCGCTCTGGCGTTGGGATGGCTTCTTTGCCAGTGCCGAGGCCCCGACAAGTGCCAGCATCCGCCTGGCCCAACGCAATCGGTTAAACGACCTGCAAGGCCTATTTAATGCCGCAGCACAAAGCGAAGCGCAAAGCCGAGAAAAACACGAAGCCACACGCTCAAAAGTCGATACGGCCCGGCAGGAGTTGAATGAGGCCCGGCAGGAAGAAGGGCGCCTGAATCAGGCTTTGAATGAAAATAGGCGGGTTTTAAACCGGTTAAACCAGGCAACGCAGGACCGCCAGAATAAAAGCAGTGCATTGGAAGCCGGATTGGAACGTCTGCAAGATGAACGTCAGACAGCCCAACGCGAATTCGAAGAAGCGCAAGGCGCTTTGACAGATTTACCTGACCTCTCGCACCTCCAAAGCGCTTTGGATAAAGTCAGAACCGACGCCAATGAAAAACGCAGTGCTTTAAGCGACGCCCGCAGCGCCTTTGACCGGCTGCATCGAGAAAAAGAATTCGCGCTCGATCGGAAAGCTGCAGTGGAGCGCGAAGAACTTGCGTGGAAGAGCCGGGTGGAAAGAGCTGGTGCGCAGCAGAAAACCCTGGCCGAACGAAAAATCCAAGTCACAGCCGCTTTGGAAGATTTAAAGAACCGCCCGGCAGAAATCGCTGAGCGGCGTGACCGCCTGTTAGATCAGATCCAACAGGCCGAAGGAGGGCGGAACAAGGCTGCGGACCAGCTTGCCAAAGTTGAAAATGAATTAAGTGAGCAGGACCGCCTCGCGCGGTTGGTGAATGAAGATTTGTTGGACGCACGCGAAAAACGGGTTCGTATTGACGCTGAAATGGAAGCCCATGGAGAGCGTAAAAAAGACCTCGCCCATGAAATCGGCCAGACATTTCAATGCCCTCCCCCACTAGTTCTTGAGAAAGTCGGTATCGAAGACGAAGACAATCTACCGACAATTGATGTGCTGGAACATAAGCTTGAACGTTTTAAGGCCGAGCGTGAACGCCTTGGCGCGGTCAATCTGCGCGCAGATATCGAACTTCAGGAGATTAGCGAGCAGATTGAACATATGAGCGGCGAAAAACAGGACCTGGAAGAAGCCATTTCCCGCCTGCGCTCGGGCATTAACAGCTTGAACCGCGAAGGTCGGGAACGCCTGCTCAAAGCCTTTCACGACGTGAATACCCATTTCGGCGAATTATTTACAACGCTGTTCGGCGGAGGCAACGCTCATCTGGAATTGGTCGAATCCGATGACCCTCTTGAAGCCGGCCTTGAAATCATGGCCAGCCCGCCGGGCAAACGCCTTCAGTCCCTTTCTCTCCTTTCCGGCGGGGAGCAGGCTTTAACGGCCCTATCCCTGATTTTTGCCGTATTCATGACCAACCCCGCTCCAATCTGCGTCTTGGACGAGGTTGATGCACCATTGGATGATGCGAATGTCGAGCGATTCTGCAATTTGCTGGATGAAATGACAAATCTGACGGACACTCGCTTTTTAATAGTGACACATAATGCCGTGACAATGTCTCGAATGGACAGATTATTTGGCGTGACCATGGCCGAACGCGGTGTTTCTCAGCTTGTTTCCGTTGACTTGAGCCAGGCCGAAGAGCTGCAAGCAGCAGAATAATTTCTTAAATTCCATTTTACCCAATAAAAACAATAGCTTATTTGTTTTTCATTGTGCCTTGACTAGGGGGCCTAGCAACACTATGGTGCAGCCGCTTGCCAAAGCCTGTTTTGGCGCATGAACAAGGGGCACAACCATGTCAGACGACAATTCGTTTGAAGACCGGTTATCCAAAGTTCGCGCGAGGAGAGAGCAGCGGGAAGCAGAAGCACGGCGGAAAACCAATGCGGCAATGGGTATTGGCTTCCGTTTAAGCCTCGAACTGGTTGTCGCGGTTATCGTTGGCAGCCTTTTAGGCTATGGGCTGGATCGATGGTTAGGTACTTTTCCCTTGGCATTGATCGTATTTTTTGTCATTGGCGCTGTAGCAGGTGTGAAAAACTTGTACCGCGCTGTGCAGGAAATCAGCTTAGAACAAAGACGGGCTGAAGAAGAGACTTCAGCGGGTGATGGAAACAAGGTCGATTTGCCGGTAGATAAAGAAACCGACTAATCGCATGAAGATTGGGAATAACGGCGGTGTCTAGTCCCCTTGATCAATTTAAGATCGAAACCAAAGTCCCCTTGGAAATCGGCGGCATCAACGCCTCCATCACAAATTCATCCCTTTGGATGTTTGCTATTGTTATTGCTTTAACAGCATTTTTCCTGATTGCGATGCGCCGGCGTGAAATGGTGCCTGGCCGCGCGCAGTCTGTTGCAGAAATGCTTTATGAATTTATCGGGAATATGATCCGGGATAATGTCGGCCATGGCGGCCGCCCTTATTTCCCCTTCATCTTCTCCCTCTTCATGTTCATATTGGGCGCCAACTACGCCGGTATGCTGCCGTACAGCTTCACTGTCACCAGTCATATCGCCGTAACATTCACCTTTGCAGCAATTGTGTTCATGGGTGTTGTGGTCATTGGCTTTGCAAAACATGGCCTGCATTTCCTGTCCATGTTCCTGCCGTCCGGCACACCAATTTATCTGGCCCCGTTGATCATTATCATTGAACTGATCTCATTCCTGTCCCGGCCTGTGACACTATCTGTCCGGCTTTTTGCAAATATGACAGCGGGTCATATTCTGTTGAAAGTTTTTGCCGGTTTCATCATTTCCATGGGCGCCGCTGGCGGAGCTATTTCCGCCCTGGCCGTGCTGCCCTTTGTGATGAACATCGCTTTGTCTGCGCTCGAATTTCTGGTCGCAGGCGTACAGGCATATGTTTTTGCACTTCTCACCTGCATCTATTTAAACGACGCAGTGAATTTGCATCATTAAGAACTGAATTAAGAATTTAACCGCTTCTAAGAAAGGATATATCCATGGACGCTGAAGCAGCAAAATACATTGGCGCAGGTTTGGCCACCATTGGTATGGGTGGCGCAGGTATCGGCGTGGGCATCATCTTCGGTAATTATTTGTCTGGTGCATTGCGGAACCCTTCCGCTGCTGCCCAATTCTTCCCGAACGTGATCTTCGGCTTTGCCGTGACTGAAGCCCTGGGCATTTTCTCCTTCCTGGTGGCCCTGCTGGCTTTGTTTGGCTAATTCTCGTCCCGGAGTACGGGGTGTTTAGGCGCCCCGTTTCCAGGCTGGAAGTGATAAGTTAAGGGAGGGAGGCACATGCCTCAATTTGATCCCACAACCATGGCGCCTCAGATTATCTGGCTGCTCATCAGCTTCGCTGTCTTTTATTTCATGATGGCGCGGGTGGTACTGCCTAAAATCGGCGAAGTTGTCGAAGAACGTTCCGAACGTATTGCTGACGACCTGGACCAGGCTGAGCAGATACGGTTGGAAGGCGAAAAGGTTCAAGACGACTTCCAAGGCGGTCTTGCTGACGCAAGAACCCAAGCTCAAAAAGTCCTGGCTGACGCCCGCGTAAAGGCGGCGCAGAAGATGGATGAAAAGACAAAAGCTTTGGAAGCAAAGCTTGCAAAACAAGCGGAAGACGCAGAGCAACGTATCCTTGCAGAAAGAAAAGCTGCAATGGCTGAGTTGGAGTCTGTATCCGCGGAAGTAGCGGAAGACATTGTTGCAAAGCTATTGGGCGAAAGCACAAAAGCTGACGATGTTCAAAAAGCCGTTAAAGCTCAGTTAGATGCACGGGGGAATATTTGATGTCCAATTTGGCTCTCTATTCTCTCCTTGCTGCAGCTGAAGCCGGCGATGCGGCACATGCTTCTGGGTTTTCCGACCCTAAGACATGGGTTGCCATTGGCTTCATCGTCTTCCTTGGTATCCTCGGCTATCTCGGTGTTCACCGGAAAATCTCATCTAGCCTTGATGCACGGGCCGAAAAAATCCGTGCGGAGCTTGATGAAGCCCGGACCTTGAAAGAAGAAGCCCAGCATCTTCTTGCTCAGCATCAACGCAAGCAACGTGAAGCCGCGAAAGATGCGGAAGCGATCATCGAACATGCGCGGGAAGAAGCGGCAATCATTGAAAAAGATGCTCAAGCGAACGTCGACGCCATGATTGAGCGGCGCACACGTTTGGCGCAGGACCGCATCACACAGGCTGAAGCCGCAGCGGTTAAGCACGTCCGTGCGGCAGCCGTTGAAGTGGCAAGTGAAGCCGCAACCAAAGTCATTGCAGACCATTTAAAAGGTGGGAAGCAAAAGGACCTTATTGATTCAGCGCTAGCTGACATCAAAGAAAAGCTTCACTGAGAGTACAGTTGATTTAATGGAAAAGGCGGCTTTATCAGCCGCCTTTTTTATGTCGCCAGACCACCTAATTCCGCCTTCTTACGCACATAAGGCGCTATGTCCTCAAGCTGCTTTCGCACATCACTCAAGGCTTTGGTAATTTCCACATTCTGCGGGCTTTTTAATCGTGCAATCTCGAATTCAGAGATGGCAAGCTCGTAAAGACCGAGACGGGTCAAAGCCACGCCCAGATTGTAATGAGCCGCCCATTTCCAAGGCACAATATCAATGGCCATTTTACACTGATTTTTCGCCCTAAAATACCGCCCTGCTTCAATCAACGCCGCGCAATAATTTGTATTCGCCTCATAGGACATGAATTTCGGCATATCTTCATCAAGAGCCTTGTCATAAAAACCCAAAGACTCTTCGATTTTACCAAGGCGATAATATTCATTCGCCTGTTGTAGAGCGGCTGGCTTCCCGAACTGGAGTACAGATTTATGCTCTTGAGTTTCACCTGCCCACCCTGCCGCCGGCAGGCAACCTAATGCGAGACTCGCAAGGGCTAAGTGTATCTTTTTCATTGCAATCATATTTTCTACCTCTCTAAAGAGCCCTGTTATCATGGCGCATACAGGCATATTCCTGCAATGACAAATATTATCGGAAGCCTACAGCACCATAGCCACCTTGAGGCAGGTTCTGAACCTTAATTCCAAAAACCCTTTCAATAGTATCGACGTTTGACGGCAGTTCCCCATATCCGATAAGCTGCGTCATACCCTCATTAACCAGCAGAAATGCGTCACAATATCTCGTAGCCAGATGCAATTCATGCAATACAGAAACCACGCCGATATCATGATCCGAACAGAGGTCTTTTAAAAGGCCCATGACTTGCAGCTGATGCCTGGGGTCAAGGGCCGCTACCGGCTCATCGACCATTAAAATCCGTGCTTGGCTGGCCAAAGCCCGCGCAATAAACGCACGGGCTTTTTCACCGCCGGACAATGTCGATAAAGGGCGTTTTCGAAAGGCCTGCAATCCTACCGCACGCAAGGCCTTTTCAATGGCATCATGATCTTCGTCCCGCAGTTTTTCAAAGACATGGTGTTTCTGCCTGCGGCCCAAAGCAACCAACGTCTCCACATCCAGAGGCCAATGAGCTATGTGACCTTGTGGAATATAAGAAAGGAAATGCGATAATTTCTGCGGTGCCAAGCCGGATACATCTTGCCCGCAGATTTCAATTCGGCCTGATTGGATGGGCAATAACCGGAGGACAGCCCTTAACAGTGACGATTTACCCGCACCATTTGGTCCAATCACAGCCAGAAACTGACCTTGATCCAAGAGCAGGTCAGCATTTTTTAAGACGAGTGAACCACCTAACTCAGCATGAAGGCCAGTGGCATGGATTAACCCCGTCATCGCATCCCCCTCCGCGTCTTCACGACGAGATAAAGGAAAAACGGACCGCCGATCAATGCCGTGACCACGCCAAGTTTCAATTCCGCCGTCGTTGGAAGAAGACGCACTAAGATATCTGCCCATAACACCAAAAGCGCCCCTGAAATCATTGAGGGAAAAAGCAGTCGTTGCGGATCAAATCCAACCCAGGGGCGAATGATATGAGGCACGATCAAACCGACAAAGCCGACCATCCCAGCCACAGCAACAGCCGCCCCCACACTTAAGCCGCTTCCTATGATGCACAACAGTCGGGTCAGCTTTAGATTCACTCCCGAAACCTGTGCGACATCCTCACCTAATGTCAGCAAACGCAAGGCAGGGCCCGCCGCAAAGAGAAACGCCCCTCCTATCACCATGAAAGGCAAGGCGAGCAGAACATCTGTCAAGGATCTGTTCGTTAATGCGCCTAGAAGCCACAACACCATCTCGGACAAGGCGAAAGGGTTTTGAGAGAAGTTAATCGCAAGGCTGGTCAACGCACCTGCTAACGCGTTTAAGCCCACGCCAATTAAAATCAAAGTCAATACACTGCTGTCCCGCCGTGCCAATAAAACAAGCGCAATTGTACAAAGGCACGCACCCAACATCGCCATAGCAGGCACGAAAAAAGCGCTCAGCGCCGCAAGGCCATATTGAATGGCTAATACTGCACCCAGTCCCGCACTGGCGCTCACACCAATGACGCCTGGATCAGCTAAAGGATTACGCAACAGGCCTTGCAGGGCGGCACCTGACAGGCCAAGGGTTCCGCCAACCAATACGCCGGTGATGATGCGCGGCAGTCTGATATCCTGGACAATGATCCGATAAGGGTCATCATCCCGCCCGCTGAACAAACCAGAGAAAAGTTGGGACAAATTAATGTCCGCCTGACCAATCATGAGTGACAGCAGCAGCGACACAAGCAGAAGTAAAAGCAGAAGTGTATTTAGCTCCAAATCCCGTTTCATTTCCGCGTTTCCGCCAGAGTTTTCGGATAAGCTTTTTCATGAATACGTTCGACAGCTTCAACGCTGAACCAGGCGGAACACGCCAAAAGCCTGCCAGGCAAGTGCAGTGTCGGCACCTCTTCAAAAAGCGTCTGTAAATAGCTGTGGCGGGCAATAGACCAGTGACTGGGCTGTTCGTCCCCTAAGTCAAAAAAACCGGTGATGATAAGGTCAGGCCGATTTAAAACCAGTTCTTCCAAGTCGACAGCGGGCCATCCTGTTAGCCCCTGTTCTGCTGTGATATTCATCACACCGGCCCGACTTAAGATAACATCTACAAAAGTCCCTTTGCCGGCACTGACACCACCTGGGGTCAAATATAAGGCACGAGGTCGCACAGTTTTTCTGCTGAGTGAAGCACCTATAGCGCCAAGACGCTGACGCATGTTCCTGATCAATGCTTGCGCCTTTTCCTGGGCGCGCAACGCTTCCCCCATGTGACGCAAATTGGCTTCCGCAGTCTCAAACCCATGACCAAAGTCAATCTGAGCGACATCCATGCCAAAGCGCTTTAAAAGACCAGGCGCTTGAAACCCTCCACCCCACTGCCGCACAACGATTGTCGGCTTCGCATCGATGATTGTTTCCGCCTCGGCTCTCAGTTGGGGAAGGCCCTGCGCCTGGTTTTTATAATAGGCGTATGAAGACTGGGACGCAGGAGACAGTCCGCGAATGTGTTGCCGCTCACTTAAAGCGAGAACATATTGGTCGGCGCAATAGTCCAACGAGACGACAGCCTGTTGTGGCTGCGCAATGGCATCTGGCATCATCAGATGCAGAGCAAGCCCCAATGATGCCAGATATGCTTTCATTAGAACCTTGTCCTTATTCCGCCATAGGCCGACGCACCAGGCGTACCGAAACCAGAAATGTCCTGATAATTTTTGTCAGTCAGATTTTCAACACGGCCAAATAATTCCAAACGTTCACTGATCTCATAAGAAGCCGCAAGGCTTAATGTCGTGAAACGGTCCACATCGACCTGGCCGAAATCAAGCTCCCGGCCATTAAAATATAGCCGCGCGGATAATTGCAGGCGGTCAATCGGCTTATAATTCGCGCTGAATGACGCCCTGTGCTTTGGCTGGCGAAGCGCCCGGCTCTCCAGGCTGATATTCCGCGCATCCGTATAAGTATAAGCTCCATCAAAGCTGAAGCTTTCAATCAGGCTGAAATGGACTGCGACCTCCACACCTTCGCTTTCATAGGACTGGAGGTTCACTGGAATGAACAGAAAGGGATCAAAGGAAATCAGGTCCGTCACATCTTGGGAAAAATAAGTGACAGACAGGCGAACATCATCCCGCTCAAAATCGCTTTCCAAGCCGATATCCCAGCCGGTTGAGCGTTCAGGCCTCAGATCGGCATTGAATGACAGCTCACTTGTGGTTGGCGCACGAAATCCTTCCTGATAGCTGCCACGCAGCCTTAGACCATAGGGGAGCTGGATCGCGCCACCTCCGCTTGCCGTTGTTTCCCCGCCAAAGCGAGAATTGGCATCATGACGCAAACCAAAGGACAGTTCTAACCATTCCAAAGGCTGAAACTGGGCCAGGCCATAGCCACTTGTGATGTGAATTTCATCACTGGCGCCAAAGCCTAAACGAACATCAGATTTATCGGTTTCCCGCTCTGCACCAAAAAGAAGAACAGCCCGGTCATCAAATTTGAAATCACCCTGATATTCATAGGATAGTCTCTCCCCTTCCCCATCAAAGGCAAAAGTGGCGATATCCTCTCGTTCTGCCTTGTTATAGGTCACAGACAGGCGGTGATTGAGCTTTTCATCAAAGGTCGCAATATTCAGAAAAACCGCGCCCAGCCATTCTTCTGACTTGGTGACATTGTCACCGTCCACCGGGCCCAGGAAAAAGTCAAAATCGTCAAATTCTACCCGCGTATCTCTATAACGAAAGACCGTATCAAAGCTGATATCTTCGACAGGAGTAAAGCGCAGTTTCGAGGAAAAAGTCAGATAGCGGGCGGCATCGTCTTCGGAATTTCCATTATCTTCATCTGCCGCTGAAATACCATCCGTATGCGACCCACTGAATGTGGCAGCGCCCGATAATATATCATTGCCACCGCGCAGTGTCGCACTGCCTCTTATGGTCCCAAATGATCCGCCTTCGACAAAAGCTTTACCAGACAGACCTTCTGAGGCTGTGCGTGTGACAACATTGATGACACCACCAATCGCATCAGACCCATAAAGCGTGGATTGCGGGCCTCTTAAGATTTCCACACGCTCAATATCGGCTGTATCAAAGGTCGCTAAATCAAAAGAATTTTCAAAGGTCGACGGGTCATTCACTTCAACACCATCAACAACCAGCTTCGTCAGCTCACTTGGCAGGCCACGAATTGACACGCTTGTGACGCCTCCAAAACTACCAGAGCGGTTGACTTGAATACCAGGCGTCAAAGTCAACGCATCAGACAAAAGGCGAATTTGCCCGATTTCAATGTCTTCAGCGGTAATGACAGAGACCGCCGTAATCGCATCTTCAAGGGCTGTCGGAATTTTGGTGCCGGTAATGATGATTTCATCATCAATTGCCTCTTGTGCGAAACCAGCCTGAGACGAAAGCGCCAGCATGGCAATGATGGAAATAGGTGATTTTAAGGGGAACATGAGTGCGGAATACCCTCCGGATAAAGGGATGCCGCCAATGGGCCTATATCTATATCTGTCCGGTTTATGCATGACGACATCCTGTTCAAACCTGGCCAAATGGCCGTTACGATGTCGTCTCAACGCATATGCCGCTCACCATGACTAAGCCCGGTCCGGTGAAGGACGACGCGATGGCAGGTTTCCTGGCTTATGGGTCATCACGCGTCATTCCGGCCTTCCCAAAACATGTGTTTCAGTGGACTATGGAATGGGCGCTCGCCATCTACAGTTGCGGGTACAGCTTTGGCTTTAGAACCAAATTCCCTTTCACCCCAAATGGGCACCATCTGATGATGGGGGTAAACAATCCTAGACCGGATTGCAAGCGGCTTGATTAGAAGCGCACCAGCTTCTCTTTGTCTTTCGCCCGGAAAACAAGGCTTTGAACGATATCAAAAAGCTCAATATTTACTTGGTTTTCCTGGGCCGGAATGACATCGCTTAAAATATTGGAATGGACAGCTAAGGCCATCGGCTGCTTTTCCAATACGACTTGCTGATAAACCACGGCATAATCGCCATCGGCTTCCGCACCGATAATCTTAAGGTCCAAGACCTCACCCTTATCCGTTTTCAAGCTGAAGTTTTCTTCCACATGCAGCGCCAGACGGGCCTGGGCTTCCAGATCCTGCAGTGAGATATCAGGCTGTTGGAGAAGGTGCGCGAGACCAAGCTCCGCATCATGAACATGAAGCTGATGAATAACTTCAATAGAGGATGATGCATCATTCCATCGAACCTCGGTAATGGTGAGTGGCAATCGATGTGCCTCAACACTCATCCAAGAAGCAAGAAACAGGAAAACGCCGGAAAGCAGCAGGGCCACTTTCCGACGGGTGTTTATAAAAGCGACTTTAATCATTCGTCGCCGGCGCTATAGGAGCTTCGCCACTTTTCATAGCATCGTCCTTTTCCTCGCCTTTCAACTCAACAAGCATATCCGCCATCAAATCCCGGGATTTGAAATCGCGCTTAAACAGTTCCAAACGAGAGGGAACCAATTTGCGTGGGAAATGATTGTTAGCGAAATCCGCGTCCGCCGTCTGATGATGGCGGTCCACTTCGATGGAAACGACTTCTTTCGGACGCATGATGAGCTTTGTGACATGTTCCGCATTGCGACGCCATATCTCCGCAGGGATCATATAATCCTCGGAACTGCCGTCTTTATAATGCAGGGTCAGCGGAATAGGCGTGACAAGACCACCTTGGTTTGTGAAATCCACAAAATAGATGAAATCATTGTCTTCAAGGCCTTTTTCAAGCGCTGCACGCTCCCACTCCTCAAGACCTTCCAGCTTGGATGCATAGCTGTTGCGATCTTTGTTGGACGTTGTGAAAGCGTCATTTTCGTTATAGAAGTCATTTAATTCTTCATAACGGTCAACACGCATCACTTTACCCTCTTCCCGGGTGCGGCTTTGCTGAAGCGGCTCAGGATAATCCCGGGCTTCTTCTGCGCGACGAATTGGGTCTTCCAAATCCGGGTTCAAAGTGGACAGCTGATAAGGCCGCACACTGTCGATGGACACATCAACATGATCCGTTGAATAGAACCAACCGCGCCAGAACCAGTCAAGATCAACACCGGACGCGTCTTCCATTGTGCGGAAGAAATCAGTCGGGGTTGGACGTTTAAACATCCAGCGACGGCTATATTCACGGAAGGCATGATCAAACAGCTCACGGCCCATCACGGTTTCACGAAGAACCGTCAAGGCTGCAGCCGGTTTAGAATAGGCGTTGGGGCCTAAGTTCAAGACACTATCAGACTGGGTCATGATCGGCACTTGATTTGTGCTGGTCATATAGCTCGGAATAACATCCAGAACATTGGTTTTGCCACCAAAGGCCGGGAAGTTTTCTTCCCATTCCAATTCCGCCATATATTCAAGGAATGTGTTGATCCCTTCATCCATCCAGGTCCACTGACGCTCATCCGAGTTCACAGTCATGGGGAAATAGATATGCCCCACTTCGTGAATGATCACGCCGATCAGGCCGTATTTGATCCCGCGGGAATAGGTGACTTCACCAGATTTTTCATCCTTAGTTGGACGACGACCGTTGAAGGTGATCATTGGGTATTCCATACCGCCCCGTTCCCAGGTGTTCACGGACTGCGCCATTGGATAGGGATAAGGGAAGCTGTAGCGGGAATAGACCTCCATAGTATGGATCACACTATGGGTGGAATATGTGGACCAGATCGGTTCTGCCTCATTCGGGTAGAAAGACATGGCCATCACATTTTCATGTTTCGCACCAGGCTGTTTGAAGCCTTGCGCGTCCCAGATATATTTCCGTGAAGAAGACCAGGCGAAGTCACGCACATCATCCGCCTTGAAGCGCCATGTCTTCATACGGTCTGTACCTTCGGCCTCATTTTCCATGGCCTCTTCAGGTGTCACGATGAACACAGGCTTTTTGGAGGTTTCAGCTTCTTTCAAGCGGTTTCGCTGGGTGCGTGTCAGAACATCACCTGGGTTTTGCAACACACCGGTGGAGGACACGATATGATCGGCAGGAACTGTAATTTCGACATCATAGTCGCCAAATTCCAAGGTGAATTCACCACGGCCCAAAAAGGCCTTATGCTGCCAACCGGCATAATCCGTATAAGCGGCCATCCTTGGGAACCACTGAGCCAGGAAATACAGATATGTATCATTTTCAAAATGCTCATAGCCACCACGGCCACCAACGGCTGCTTCTTCAATGATATTAAAGCCCCAGTCGATGGAGAATTTTACGCTTTGACCATTGCGCAGTGGGCGCGGCAGATCAATCCGCATCATTGTATCAACGATGGTATGAGGCAGGTCGCGACCATTGGCGTCTTTAACAGCCTTGATCACATAGCCATGACCATTATCACGCAGATGCTGCTGACGGCGAAGTGCTGCATAGCTCAAGCTGTCGCCATCACCCGCACGGTCACGGCGCGACCCGGAGTTTTGAGCCGTCTCGGAGCGCACTGCAAGGGAATCCTGCTTGAAACGGTTCTGATCCAGCTGCACCCACAGATAACGCAGGCTGGTTGGCGCGTTATTCGTATAGGTAATGGTTTCGGACGCATCGATACGCTTGGTTTTTTCATCCAGCGCGACGCGGATCTTATAATCCGCTTCCTGCTGCCAATATTGCGGCCCAGGGGCACCATCGGCATTCCGATATACATTGGGGGCTGCAAGCTTATCCTCGTTCAGCTGTTGGAATTTTCTCGCGCCCGAGCCAATTTCCTCAGCATGCCCCACGCCCATCAGTGATACGCCAATCACAAGCGCAGCACCAAAGACGGCAGATAGTTTCCTCATGTTTCACCCTTATGGTTGTTTCAGCCTTAGCCAGGCTTTTTCATTGGCCCGCAATCTGACGGGTTTAATCTGTAGCTGCAACGAAAATTTCCAACTATCCCTGATGCCAGTCACGCGCAAGGCGCGGCGCAGCAACCAGGAATAGAATTGCAGCCACAATATAGAAGCCCGTGCCACTTAAGATGGAGTAACGCAAAGCCTCTTCGGCGAAACGTGCATCCAGCACGTCAGAAATCACCCCCAGCAAAGCCGTTCCAAGGCCAATTCCAATCAGGTTATTGACAAACAGGAAGATGGCAGACGCCGTCGCCCGCATATTTGGCGGCACCAAATGCTGAATGGCAGATAAGACAGGGCCCAACCAGACCAATCCCAAGGCCGTCGGCACCAGCAGTACGACAAACGCGATACCCAGTGACGGGCTTAAAATACCTGCAAGATAAAAGGGAATTGTTATGAAAAAAGCGATGGCAGGGATACGCGCATAGGCGGACTTGTTCGCAGCGCCCAATTTATCGCCCAGAACACCACCAAGCCAGATACCTGCCGTCCCACCGACAAGCAATATCGCACCGAAATACAAAGAGGCTTCAACCAGTTCCAACCCATGGGAACGAACAAGGAAGGACGGCAGCCAGAAAAACAAGCCATAGCCCATCATCGACGATGAGGCCGCCCCCAAGGTCATCATCCAGAAGCTTGGCTTTTTAATAAGAAGCCTGAGCACTTCAGGAATAGAAGCCGCGGCAAGAGATGGCCCTTTATCATAGCCACCGCGCACGGGTTCATTCATCACAAAGCGGAAAAGAGGTGCAATCAGAACACCGGCCAGGCCTACGATCACGAAGGCAGCACGCCAATTGATGATATCAGCGATGATCCCGCCAAAGACGATGCCAACCGCGCTGCCTATAGGGATGCCAAAGGAATAAATGGCAAGCGCCCGCGCCCTTTGGTGAGGCGGGTAATAATCCGCAATCAAAGAATAAGCTGGCGCCACTCCACCAGCCTCCCCCACGCCCACGCCCAAACGCGCCATGAATAATTGCCAGAAATTCTGCGCCAGACCGCACACGGCAGTCATCAAGCTCCACAGCGCAAGGGCGATCGTCATGATCCAGGTCCGGCTTTTCCGGTCTGCAAGCCAGGCGATGGGGATGCCCAACGCCGTGTAGAATAACGCAAAAGCCAGGCCGCCCATCAGACCTAATTCACTGTCGGACAGGCCAAGATCTGCTTTGATGGGAACGGCTAAAATACCGATGATCTGCCGGTCGATGAAATTAAAGGTATAAACTAAAACCAGCATCGCCAGCATGAGAGATCGGTTTTTGATACGCGTCTGTTCCATCGCCATTCCCAAAAAAGCGGGGAACGGGCACACACTCCCATTCCCCAAAATATGACGAACAACTTAGTCAGATTGGAAATCAAAAGGCAAGTATTGCTATCCCATCAGCCGTTTCTTGGTTGCTTCAAATTCAGCCTGGCTGATATCGCCACGGTCCAGCATATCCTGGAGATTGAACAATTCCTCAACCGCTGATGGGCGGCCTTCCCTGAGGCTTGATTGACTGCGATATTCTTTCTTGGAATCCAAAACTATCAAAAGAATGATACCAAGCGGCCCGAGAACCAGGCCCGCGATAAACCACCCCAAAACACTGCGACCTTTGTTTGCCGCCATTGACACGCAAAGTGCCGCACTGATCAGCCAAAAGGCGAACAGCAACCCCGATATATTCATGACAACCCCTTGGGCAACACTTATCCCTGCGCGCGCAGCAATCCCCCACCAACGCTTTTCAAAGAAACAAGGACAGGAATGGCAATGACGCCCCCTACAGCGCCAAGCAGAAACCACAATATCGGGCTGCGCCCTTTCACGGTCGCAATCAGACCGGTTGAGATACCGCTGACAAGCCACAAGCACATGATGATTACAGTGTTTTCCATTTTCCTGCCCTTATTTTTCTTTGTATGTGCAACAGAAGATATGAAGGAAAATGGTAAATGAGGTGTTAAGGCCCTTTAATTCAACTTCGCCATCAGCTCCGCATGGGCGTCCTCATATTCTGCCTGGCTAATTTCTCCACGATCTAACATCTGTTTGGCAACGAAAAGCTCTTCGATACCCTGGTGATGCTTATTTGCCGGTTCAGCAACCCCCTCACGTGCCTGTATCGGCGATGGGGAAAGGACCTCAGGCTGGTCACCAAACACACCGATGAAGAAGCCCATTATTGTGTCTCTGCCGAGATATCCAGCGACCGATGCGCCAACAATTCCCATCAAAATAGACGAAAGGTCCAGTGATAGAAATTCGACTAATCCGTGGAGCATGTCCCCTCCTTCAGGCCAGCGGGTCACTCAGGGGCCTTGTTTTATACGCAGAAAGAGGAAGGTAAGTGTGGCTTTGTGAATAAGATGTTAAGGGCGAAGAACTTCAATTTCAAACAGATAGGGCCAGCGTTTGCCCGTCACATAGAGACGCCCCTCGCCTGCGTCAGCAATGCCGTTTAATACATCTGGGTTGCCCGTTATGGGGCCTTGGCTGGCAAGCAGGCCGTTCAGGTTCAGCCAGGCCTGGACTTCGCCCGTTTCAGGGTCGATCTGGGCGATATAATTGCTTTGCCAGATATTGGCATAGAGCGTGCCGTCAATCCATTCCAGCTCATTCACATAAGGGATTTTGCGGCCATTCGCCATGACCTCCAACCGCCGTTCCAGCGCCATTGTCTCCGGGTTTAGAAAGCGCAGAATTGGCGTGCCATCACTCTTGATTAAGTGCGCGCCATCATGGGTCAGGCCCCAGCCTTCGCCTTGATATTTGAACTGGCCTAAGCGTTTGAAACTATTCGCGTCCCAGGTGAAGCCGACACCGCTGCGCCAGGTCAGGCCTATGATTTTGCCATCCCAATGGGTGATGCCTTCGCCAAATACGATGTTGGACATGGCGGTTTTTTGCAGAACCTCACCGCTTTTGATATCCACTTTTCGCAATGTGGATTCCCCATATTGGCCGGTACTTTCATAAAGATAACCGTCTTTTTCAAAAAGCCCTTGGGTAAAGGCCGCCGGGTCATGGGGATAGACATTGACGATGCGATAGCCATAGACAGGCGTGTTCTGCGCCAAGGCAGTGCCACTCATGACAGGCAGAAAAAGTCCAACCAGCAATAGGATAAGTCGCTGCATTAAAAGAGATCCTGACGCTCAAATCCGTTCATAGTCATATCGCCAGTCTGGCAAAGCTGCAATGAACAAGGCATGAATTGGGTGTCTTTTCACTCGACATGTCTGATATCTGCTGAAATGCTTGAGGTCAGAGAGGGGCTGACACAATGGACAAAATCGAAATCACCCGCAGTTTGACACAGGCAGAGATCAACGCTTTTGCCAGACTGTCTGGGGATTGCAACCCCATTCACCTGGATGTGGAATTTGCCGCCCAAACCCGTTTTGGCCGCACCATCGCCCATGGGGTTTTTCTTCAAAGTATTTTGCAGGGCATGTGCGATCAATTACGCCCTGGTGCACGGCATATCACCCAGTCTTTGAGCTTTACCGCCCCCACCTATGCGGATGAAGAGATGCGCTTTTCAGCGGAGGTTACAGAGACCGACACCCTATATTGCGAGGTCCACCGCGTGGACGATGGCACGGTGGCGTGCCAAATGGAAATCCAGGTGGACGCATCATGAAGGTCGGGTATACAGCACAGGTTACACGAGCTTTCAGTGGGCAGGATATGGAAGATTATAAGGCCCTGGGCGGTGCAACACGAGGGAGCGCGGTGCCAGAACCCCTTATTGGCGGGCTGTTTTCTTATTTATTGGGCACGAAACTCCCCGGCATTGGCACAGCTTATTTAAAGCAGGACAGCAGATATCTGGACGACGCCCTGGTGGATGAAGAACTTACGGCCCAGGTCGAAATTACAGACATGCGCCCTGAGAAATATCTGGTGGATTTAAAGACCAAATGTTTAGGCGCCGATGGGCGCTTGATCTGCGAAGGCCATGCACTGGTCTATGTGCGGGACGTGAAGGAGGGATGATCCTGCCCTAGCCATCCCCAACACTTTGCCAGGGTATTGGGGATGAATGTCCAGGACAGGGTTATTTATTTATCTGATGATAGGTCGCCATGATGTGATGGAAACGCTCCGCCATATCCGTGGCCAGATGCTTTAAGCCTTCCGTGGCTATACGGTCATATCTGGTTTCAAAACCCACAACCAAGTCTTGAAACAATATGATCGCGCTTTGGAAGCGCTTTAGCGCATCACCTAAGTCAGATAAATGTGGGGGACCCGAAACGACACCGCTTTGTGTGAGGCGCAGTGGCGTTTCATCATTCATGGCGGTGCATCCTCACGGCTGAGGTGAGAATACAACTTCGCAAATATGAAATGAATATGCTAAACACGCTGCTAGCCATAACATTCTCCTTGTAAGAGTGTTATCGGTTAGGTCCAGTTGGTGGCGCCAACCACCTTCTGGGCCGCTCTCGACGAGAGCATTGAAACTTTAGCGAGAAAGAATCGCATATACAAGTTCTTTAATTGACCCCTCACCCCAACCCTCTCCCACAAGGGGAGAGGGAGTTACTTAAGTGCTCCCCACAGACCCATAGTTGGGTCTGTACTGGCCGATTGAGGCCCGCGAAACTTTTTTCGCGTAGCCAAGCGGACGGATGTCCGCGCCCGGCGCCTGAGGGGCTAATAAAAAAAGCGGAACCCCGCGATACCACCCAGCGCAATTAGCGCCCCCTCTCCCCTCGTGGGAGAGGGCCGGGGTGAGGGGGAAATAAAAGTTTTTGGTAATATCGCGAGGTTCCGCTTTATTTTTTTAGCCTCAATCGCCGGCGGTCGCATCCGCTCCCTTAGGCTTCCGCGATAACGCTATTCCTCCATGGCTTCGCCATTACGGGCTATCGCGACGGCCGTGCGGCCTTACAGCTTTCTATTATAGAAAGCTGGGGAGCTTGTACTGTTCTGTTCTTCTGTTCGAACCTACCCCTCACCCCAACCCTCTCCCACAAGGGGAGAGGGAGTCACTCACGTACTGGGATGAGGTGTTAATCGAATAAGTTCACATACAGATATTTAACCCCACCTGCCCAAGCCTTGCTCACATCTTTCAACAAGGAGCGAGAAGCATGTTTAAACGACTAATCCTTATCAGCACCCTCTTCGCCCTGCCAGCTCAGGCAGGCACGATCGTCTATCAGAATGATTTTGAAAGCGGCGTTACAGGTCCTGAGGTTTCAGGTGGTGGTAACGTTGTTGGCACACAAGGCTATTCATCTTTTGGGTTTGGAAACCTTTTTTTACAAAATGCCACCGGCAATAATTTAAACGGCGGAGCAATACAGGACCCAACGGTTATTCAGATCACGGGCCTACCAGATCACGACAGCGTAGATATTGGCTTTCTTCTCGCCGTCATCAACAGCTGGGATGGCAGCGCTGTCGTCCCTGACTTCTTTGAAGTTCGCCTGGACGGGCAATTATTATTCAGTGAAACCTTTACAAATTTTGGAATTGGAAGCGTAGACAACAGAGGCTTTACTCAAACCGCAGATATATCAAACCGCTTTGTCAATCCAGTTAACCTAGGATTTCCAAGTCGGGATAGCTTCCCGGAATCCGCTTATAATTATACAGGGTTCCCAGACTTCACAAACATAGCCCACAGCGGTGACGCACTAACTTTATCTTTCATCGCTACAGGTTCTGGGTGGCAGGGCAGCATAGATGAAAGCTGGGGCATTGATAACATCACCATATCCGTAAATGAGATTACAGCCATAGCAGTATCAGAGCCTGGCACATTCGCTTTATTTAGCCTTGGGCTGCTCGGGATATTGCGCAGGCGACTGTTCGGCTAAGCCTCACCCATTCACCGCCCGCAAAAACACCTGGCCGAAGTCGTCCAGCTTCTTCGGCCCGACCCCACTCACCATCGCCATATCATCCAGCGTTTCAGGCTTTAACAGGCACATATCAATCAACGTGCTATCCGAGAATATAATATAAGCCGGAACGCCGCGTTCCTGCGCTAGGTCGCGACGGATCGACTTTAAATGCCCCAGCAATTCCTGATCCACGCCGTCTTGCACCGCTTGTTCCAGCCGCTGCTGCCGGGCGCGTTTTTTGGATGGTTTATCGGCCACCAGTTCGCGCATGAAAATGGGCTGTTTATCGCGCAATTGATGTGCACCCTGGGCCGTCAAACGCAGGCCGCCATAGCCTTCGATATCAATGCTCACATAGCCACTGGCCAGGATTTGCCGGGCCAATGTCTGCCATTGGGTCTTGGACAATTTCGCGCCTGCGCCAAAAACCCCCAGCTTATCGTGATTTTTCTCTTTGACCTTTTGATTAGACGACCCGCGCATCACGTCAATGATATGGGCAATGCCAAACATCTGGCCCGTGGCCTGGATGGTTTCCAACAGCAATTGTGCGTGCGCAGTGCCGTCCACCAGATTTGGCGGGTCCAGGCAGATATCGCAATTCCCGCAAGGCTCCGCGCTTTCGCCAAAATAGGTCAGCAAAGTCGCCCGGCGGCAGGTCACAGCCTCACAATAAGCCAACAGCGCATCCAGGCGTTTATGTTCCCGGCGCTTATGGTCGATATCGCCGTCTTCCTGCTCAATAAACTGGCGGCGCATGCGGATATCATCAAAGCCGTAGAGCATTTCAACCTCAGCCGCCTGCCCGTCCCGCCCTGCACGGCCGATTTCCTGATAATAGGCCTCCATCGAGGCCGGCATATTCAGGTGATAGACATAGCGGATATCAGGCTTATCAATGCCCATACCAAAAGCGATGGTGGCCACCATGACCACTTCTTTCTCCGCCATGAAGGCTTCTTGATTGTCCTTGCGCGTGTCAGGGCTTAGGCCCGCGTGATAGGGCAAGGCGTTGAAACCCTCGGTCTTTAAAAACCCGGCCACTTCCTCGGTCAAACGGCGGGAGAGGCAATAGATTATCCCCGACATATCCCGCCTGGTTTCCAGGAAGTTTAATATCTGCCGCCGCCAGTCTTTTTTAGGCGCCACATTCAAGCGCAAATTCGGGCGATCAAAGCCGCGCACAATGATATCGCCACGGCCATCAAAGAGCTTGTCCGCAATATCCCGCCGGGTAGCTTCATCCGCCGTCGCGGTAAAGGCGGCAAAACGCGCATCGGGGAAAAGCTTCTTCAAATGGGAAAGCTGTTCATATTCCGGACGAAAGCTCGCGCCCCATTTCGAGATACAATGGGCTTCATCGACCACGAATAAGCCTGGGTTTAACTTACCCAGCGCGGCAATCATCCGCTCTGTCATTAAACGCTCAGGCGACAGATAAAGCAGCTTCGCAGCCCCACTGGCAAAGGCCCGCCATTCTTCCACATTCACAGACCGGTCTTTGCCCGAATGAATGGACGCTGCCCCCACGCCATTGGCGCGCAAAGCTGCCACCTGGTCGTCCATCAGCGCAACAAGGGGTGAGATCACAATGGTGGGACGGTCGAGAATAAGGGCAGGGACTTGATAACACAGCGATTTCCCCGCCCCCGTTGGCATGACTGCCAGGATGTTTTCACGGTTGAGAATTTGGTTCACAACGCCTTGCTGACCGGGGCGGAAGGCGTCAAAGCCAAAGACGGATTTCAGAATATCATGCGGATCGGGGGTCATTTGAGGCCTTTTCACTACTCTCAAGCACCCTAATAAAACCCCTTGATTTTACAAGCGCTTCATTCAACAATCAGGGGGGTAATTGCGTATCCAACTCGAGAAAACGGGATATGTTATGAAAACACCCTATCCAGCAATCATCTTATTCCTGAATTTCGCCAGTCTCACCTTAGGGTCGGGCTTTATTCACCGCCGCCTTAAACAGCGATTGAATGACGCGCATTCTGATTTTCCAAATAGCTGTCGAAGGCAGCAGCGATAACACGCAAATATGGTCGGCCAGGCTCACATATACGCAACAGATCACCCTCTAGAGCGAGGAGTCCGTCCTGCCACAACTCCTGCAACGCGGGCAAGGCATCATACCACCACCCCTTTGGCCCGTAGATATCTAAAGGCACGTCTTGGCCGCACATAATATGCTCAATGACGCGAGCGCGGATCAGGTCCTCCCCTTCAAAAGCTTTTGCTTTTGCGACAGGAAGACGGCCTTCATCGATGGCGCGCTCCCATCCTTTTACGTCTGCGATGTTCTGATAATAGCCATCTGGTGTACGCCCAATGCTGGTGACCCCTAAACCAATAAGGGTATCCGCAACATCCGTTGTATAGCCTTGAAAATTGCGGCGCAGACGTCCCTCTCTCACTGCTTTTGCCAGGCTGTCCTCAGGGCGTGCAAAATGGTCAAGGCCGACAGCCACATAGCCCGCCTTTGTCAAAGCTTCAGCCGCAGCCTGCGCCTGCGCCGCACGCGCTGCGCCATCAGGCAATGAGGCCTCATCAATCATGCGCTGGTTCTTTGCAAACCAGGGCACATGGGCATAGCCAAAAAGTGCAATCCGGTCCGGCGCCATACGCACAACATGCTCCACTGTGCGTTCCAGGCTTTCTACCGTTTGAAGCGGCAAACCATAGATTAAATCAAAATTCACACTGGCCACGCCTGCACGACGGAGTTTTTGTGTCGCGTCTTCCACCATATCGACCGGTTGAATTCGGTTGATGGCTTTTTGAACGCGATCATCAAATTCCTGAACGCCAAAGCTTGCCCTTGTAAAGCCGAGCCTTCCGATTTCAGTGATCATCTCATCACTTAGCACCCGCGGATCACATTCAATGGCCAGTTCCGCGTTTTCTTGGATATGGAAAACGTCGGAGATCGCGCCCATGAGATGAGCCAGATCCTCAGGCTTTAAAACCGTGGGCGTTCCACCTCCCCAGTGCAAATGGCTGAGCGCAAATCTGGTCGGCAAAGACTGCCGAAGCAGCTCCAACTCTTTCAAAAGATAGTTTTTATATCGCGCAATTGGGTCGTAGCGGTTTGCAAGCTTCATATTACAGCCGCAATACCAGCACATCTGCCTGCAATAAGCGACATGAGCATAGAGAGAGACAGGTGTCACCTTATCAAGCGCTTCAAAATTCGGTGGAGTTTCAGTTGGGCAAAAATGCGGCGCTGTTGGATAGCTTGTGTAACGTGGCACAGGCCGGGCGCCATATTTTTCCAGAAGATATGTCATTGATAATCCCGTCGACTCTCAGTAATGCGGCGACACTAAAGCGCCTTTTCCCACCGCACCTTGATTTAAGTCAATCCGCATAAATAAGGTCATTACGTCTCATAAAACACGCCGATATGCGCAAAATATCTCATTCTTTTTGCACATCGTCCCAATTCGCTTTTGTGACTTGCTGATTCAAATATGTTCAAGCATGTAAAGAGCGTGGATCTAACACTCTGTGAGTCATAGCTGATCAGTAATGCAGAACTTTCGTTCATATAAGGCCTTGCGCCTCACACTGCTTGCGCTTTATGCAGCAGTCGCATTACTGCCGACCGGCTATATGCTGGGTCAGACTGACGATGGCGACCTGTCCATCACTGTTTGTCAAAGCAATCCACTCAGCGCCTATGGTCATGAAGGTCATGATCACGGTACAAATGATGCCGAAGACTTTCGGGAGAAATGTGGATTTGGCGCACTTACAGCTTTAGCTGAATTAAAAGCTGATGCTGAACTGTCGCTGCCTGTCCCGCAGCCTGTCAAAAATTCTCCCTTTCCAACTGAAGACGACACGGCCCCGACCGGTGTCTTCGGCCTTCCACTTGGTGCCAGAGCGCCACCTCAAGCTTGATTTCCATTTCCATTTTTAACCTGTAACAAAGCGTAATTTTTGCGCGACGCAAGCTTATGCGTATGCGCGTGGAATCAAGATCAATGAATACGAATAAAATATTTGTGGCAGCCGCTGTGGCTTGCCTTGCCCCTACATTTACATCCTCCATCGCTTTAGCCCAGGGTGTGGGCCAGCGAAGTGATCAAGACGAGATCGTCGTCTATGGCAAACGCGCATCTCAAACAGCGCCCGGTGCCAAGCTTGCACGCGATATATTAGAACGCGTTCCAGGTGGCATTGGTTTTGTGGAATCAGAAGTCTTCCTCGACGATTTCGCTCAAAGCATCGGTGATGCGTTAATCTTCACCCCAGGTGTTTACGCCGACACGTCCGCCCAACGGGAAAATCGGATTTCAGTCCGTGGCTCCGGCTTGAACGCAACTTTTGAACGTCGTGGCATCACGGTATTGCGAGACGGTGTTCCCATTTCGCGCGCCAGCGGTATCACGGAATTCCAAGAGATTGACCCGCTGACGATTGACTATATTGAAGTGTTTAAAGGTGCAAATGGCTTACGCTATGGTGCAGCGTCCTTGGGCGGCGCCATCAACATCGTGACACCCACGGGTAAAACCGTTGACAGACCCTATAACTTCCGCGCGGAAGGGGGCAGCTTTGGAACTTTCCGTGGTTCAGGCCACATAAGTGGTAACGGCGATAAAACAGACTATTATCTCGGCGTCACAGGCCTTCACAGCAATGGCTTCCGTGATCATAGTGATGTGCGCTCCATCTATAGCCACGGTAATTTCGGTTATAAATTCGACAGCGGTATTGAGACACGTTTCTACCTCACTGCGTTAAGCGATAATTTCCAACTCTCTGGTGCTGTTTCACTCGAACAGGCGCTGGAAAACCCGAAGGCCGCACGGACTGGAAACGCTGAAACCGATCAAGATCGCAACCTTGATATCGGACGGCTCTCCAACAAAACCGTTATTCCGTTAGAAGACTTCACCCTAGAATTCGGGGCTTGGTACGCATTCCGTAATCTTGACCATGCGATCACTCCATTTGTCGGTGTCATTGCGCAACAGGAACACGAAGTTGGTGGATTTTTCCGCGCAATTGGGGATGTCGAGGTAGCAGCTCTGCCAGTATCTTGGACATTCGGCGGTAATATTGCGTCTTCAACAAATGATGCGAAGCGCTTTCAAAATGTCTTAGGCCAAAGGGGCGATCTCACCTCGCGCGCCGATCAAGATTCTCGTAACATCACGCTTTATGCCCAGCTGGATACGGAAATTTTTGAAGGCTTTAGAGCAATTGTAGGCGGTCAATATATTGATACGGTCAGAGATAATGACCAGTCCGTAACAAGCGACCGCTTTAATCCAGCAGATGCCTTCGATGGAAGGGTGACAGAATCCCAGTTTAACCCTCGTTTCGGTCTTCTTTGGGATGCCGGTGAAAACGCACAGGTATTCTTCAATGTCAGCCGCGGGTTTGAACCCGCCGGTATATCTGATTTAACTGCAGGTGGTGCTGGAAACTTCGCAGCACTGGAAGCGCAAGACGCATGGACTGTGGAAATCGGCTCGAGAGGGCAACATGAATTTCTTGCATGGGATGTAGCTTTTTACAGGGCGTGGGTGGAAGATGAATTCATTGACATCGCCAATCCGAGTTTCGGTGGACAGGTCTCTGAAACCTTCAATGCTGACGATACCATCCATCAAGGCGTCGAAGTCGGTGTGGATATCTACATTGAGCCTGAGTTCCTCACACAAGCAGGTCTGAAGGCCACATGGCGCAACATTTATACGTTCAACGATTTTTACTTTGATGAAAATCCAAGCGCGCTCATAGGGTCTGGCCTGGAAGGCGCTAATTTTGATGGAAATGATCTCGCGGGCGTTCCCAAGCATGTCTACATCACTGAGCTTCGGATTGAAGATGAAGACAAATGGTATTTTGGTGCAAATTTGCGATGGATACCAGAAGGAGCATTCGTTGACTACGCAAATAGCATTAAGGTACCAAGCTATGCGCTTGTTGGCCTGACAGCAGGTTACGACATCAGCGAGAATATTAAATTATTCGCCTCTGCCGAAAATCTTTTCGACAAAAACTACATCTCCAACGTTTCGACCGTAGCTGATCGCAGGGTTGAACGCGGCGATGACTTTTTCACACCCGGACAAGGCCAGGCCTTTTTCGGCGGCGTAACCTTTAATTTCTAATCAGGAGAGTTAGCGATGGCGATAAAGCAGAAAGTAAGTGCGAAGTCCTTTAGCTGGCACCGTACTCTTGGGCTGATTGGGGGCATTGGCCTCCTGATCTGGGGTGTGTCTGGCCTACTCCACCCCGTGATGGTGGTCTTTGGACCTCAACCGGCGGTGTTTTATCCGCCATCGCGCCCGCTTGACCTGCAGGGAATTAAACCCATTCACGAGATCGTCGCAGATGCAGGTATCGCATCCGCAGCGGCCGTCAAAATCATTGTTTCAGAAGATCAGAACCTTCTGCAAGTGACAGAAACACAGGACGAACCACGGCGCTATTTCGAGCTGGATAGCGGTCGGGAGCTGGTCGACTATGACCAGGACCATGCTGTTTTTCTGGCCCGACACTTCCTGAAAACTGACGCAGATATTCGCTCTGTGCAATATTTGACAGGCTTCAACAGTGATTACCCAGCCGTCAATCGTCTGCTGCCTGTTTATAAAGTCAGTTTTGAACGGGACGATGACTTAAGCATCTATATCTATACGGAAACAAATGCAGCAAATGGCGTTTCCAATGCCTTCAAGGAAACGGTGCAGACCGGCTTTTCCAGCCTCCACACCTGGAACTGGTTCCCCAAAGAGGCAGACTGGGCGCGGGTTGTTCTAATCGCCCTCTTTGTTGGCTCCCTCTTTGCTTTAGCGGCGACGGGTGCGGCGATGCTTATTACTATTCGTCGAAAGAAACGCCTGCCTGGTTCTCATGGCTGGCACCGCATTGCAGGCTATGTTCTGGCATTGCCCTTGTTAATGTTTACGTCCAGCGGGTTATTTCATTTGATTCAGATGGCCTCCATGACCCCACAGCGAAATCTGCAGCTGTCTCCACCTGTTGATTTAACAGTAGCCACCTTCCCGCTTCACGAACAATGGGCAGATATCAGCAAAGGTCTGAATGTAAATAACCTGTCCCTCATTCAGGATGAACAAGGCCGTTATCTGTATCGCCTGGGCCTTGCCCCTAATCGTAAAGGCGGCCCGAAGACGGAAAATGAAATTCGGAATGCACGCTTTGATGGGGTGGAAACAACTGGTCCCGCCCGTTATATCGACGCCCGAACCGGCGCAGCCCATAAAGACGGCGATATGGAGCTGGCCTATCAATTGGGCGAACGCTTTACCGGTGTTGGCCGTGACGCAGTCGAAAACATCCAATTGGTAACCCGTTTCGGCCCTGGATATGATTTCCGGAACAAGCGCCTGCCTGTTTGGCAATTGGATTATGGAACGCCTGTAAATGCCACCATCTTTGTCGATACGACCACAGGTGTGTTGGCTGACCGGGTTATGGATTCAGCGAAATTGGAGCGGCTTAGCTTCAGCTTCATTCATAAGTGGAATTTCCTCTTCCCACTGGGCCGAGAGGCATTGAACGGCATCGTTTCAGTCTTCGTTTTCGGTCTGGTTGTCTTTTCAGGCATCATCGGCCTTCGACTGGATTGGAAACGCCGGGCACAGAAGAAAAAGCGGCGGGACAAAAGAAAGACCGCGCCCGTACCCGCAGAATAAACATAATAAAAAACCCGGCTTTAAAAGCCGGGTTTTTTTTAAGCTGCTTTTTTAGGTTTGCGCTTATGATCTTTCGGGCGCTTCGCTTTTCGGAAGGACTTAGACGCCTTATTAGGATCATATTTGGGCTTCTTGCGCCGCGGCGCATCAGGGGCACTTGGTGCTTTTATACCAAAGTCCCCACCGACAAGCTTTTCAATCGCTTTCAATAAGCGAACTTCACGCCTGTCAAAGAATGAAATGGCGATACCGCTTTTCCCGGCCCGCGCTGTCCGTCCAATACGGTGGACATAAGCTTCGGGCACAGTCGGTAATTCATAATTGATGACGTGGCTTACATCATCCACATCGATACCACGGGCAGCAATATCCGTTGCCAGCATGATATTCGTGCGACCGGTCCGGAAGGATTGCAGAGCACGATCACGTTGGCGCTGGTTCTTATCCCCATGAATGGTGGAAATCTTATGGCCCGCTTTCTCAAGCGCAATCTCAAGCTTATCTGCACCCCTTTTGGTCCGGGTAAAGATGATAGACTTGCCAACTTCATCGCTTTTCAGCAGGTCAAGCAAGGCCGTCCGCTTTGCAGACGCTTCAATAGAGATAAACCGCTGATCAATCCGCTCAATCGGTTGAGATTGAGGCGCAACTTCAATACGCTGCGGGTCGGTTAGAAAATCTTCAGCCAAAGACGCGATTTGCTTCGGCATTGTTGCTGAGAACAACACGGTCTGGCTGCCTCTTGGCAAGGCACGCATGATTTTGCGGATGGAGGGGATAAAGCCCATATCCATCATTTGATCAGCTTCGTCCAAGACCGTTGTTGCTGTTCCATTTAACAACACAACACCTTGTTCAACATAATCCAGCAAACGACCCGGTGTGGCGACGATAATATCAACGCCTTTGGACATTTGTTTGATCTGCGGATAAGGCCGTGCGCCACCGACGATCAATGCCACATTTGGCTTCATATGATAGCCGTATTTGCGAATGCTTGCGACGATCTGAGCGGCAAGCTCCCGCGTGGGAGCAACAATAAGCCCGAATGATGTTTTAGGGCGGATTTTATGTTCGCGCTTAAAAGTCTGCAATGCATCCAGCATGGGCAGAACAAAAGCTGCGGTTTTACCTGTTCCTGTCTGGGCGATGCCCAAAATATCACGCCCCTCTAGAAGGGCGGGAATAGCCTGTTCCTGAATAGGAGTAGGCTCGTTATAGCCTTCATGATCCAATGCGCGCAGAAGCGGCTTGGCAAGGCCCAATTTATTAAAGGGATTCAAGGAAAATACTTTCATTTCGGCTGCGCCGGCCTAGGTCAAAATTCTTTTCATCCGCCAAGCGCTTAAGGCGAAACTGGCCACCATGTCTCACACTATGCAAGAAATAGCAAGGAAAGAAAGACGCCGGGATTTTTACCCCGGCGCCAAAAGCCTTTATTCCTGTGCGCCCCCTAAGGGTGCCAAAGCCCCAAAGATATGGCTGACATTTATACTTTCACCACTCGATGTCCCATGGCAGCTGAAGCAGTTTTCAGACACAAAGCCATTGTCATCGGGATATTGATGAAATGTCTCCATCGTGGCATTCGCCAGATAGAGCGAGCCACGCAGAAAGCTGTCTGTTCCCCCGGTTGGAATTTGCCCCAATTGGCTCCAGATGCCGCCCACCTGCACATAATGCGACCGCACATCATCGACTTTTGCCAATTGCGCCAAAACTGTCTGGTTAAGCTCAATCAGCAGCGCATTATTCACTCCGGAAGATGTATCATTAGGCAGACTACCCCAAGGGTTCAGCCGTACCACATCGACAGGCCCTATAGGCGCAGACCCGTTTGCAACGATATCGCCATTTTTCACATTGGCATTTTCCACCACATCCATAGTGGCCGCCCCGCCGCTTTCCATGAATGTCCAGTTGCCTGAGGAATCATAAGGAACCGACACATTGGTGCCATCCGGCTTGGTGTAATAATAGCTTTGGTCCGGTGCATTACGCACATGTTCAAAAGTGGCCCACACCATTTCAGGGTGCCCATTCACGGTGCCCACAATATGCATGCCGACCAAAGCCAGTGTTTTCTGTTCGCTTGACCCGGTGTAAGTCCATTTCTGTGGATCACTGCGGTCATAGACCGGGACCATCGCCTCTAAGATGATATAATTATCCGTATTATCCAATGTGGACGCATCAACCCATGAGGTTTTAAGCTCCAACACCGTCGCCACTGCGTCTGGGAAGACCACGCCGCTGGTCTTTTCAACCAAGGCCACATCTGCAGCCGTTGTCGGGAATGTCGTTGCCAGATCCGTCCCCGCATAATCCCCGGCTTTCTGCCCGGTCAGATAATAGGCGTATACGTCATTGGTGTGCATGCCGTAATAGGTCAAGGAATTGGCTTGAGACACCAACACGCCGTCACCGCCGGCCTGACCTACCGACCCTGCATCAAGAGGCTTCACAGCGCGTAAGGCAAAACGATTAGGCTCACCAGACAGATTGGACACAAATTCATATCCGCTGCTGGTGGCCACCACATCATAGAAAAACCCGCCATCAAAGATATGCGCCCCATCTGCTGGCGAGGTCAGCCACAAAAACATCTGGGACGCCCATTTGTAAAAATCACATGTGGTGTTTTGAACCGGTGGAAACGCCGTGCTATCCGCAGGCTTCACCAATCCATTTTGAGATACGGAACCCGATGCAAACCAGCCTGAAATATCCTGTGTGCAGGTGGGGTTTGTCGCTTGAACGACGGCCATCTCTGCCATGCTATTCGCAGCTGTATTCTGCTCTTCTTCCTTTGCACAAGACGCTACAACAAATACGCAACTCACAATCATTGAAGACATGAGTGCCTTAGACATGAATATTCCCCCAATTGGGAGCGCTCCAACAGCCTCTCCCGCATAAGATGAATAACCTAATTATTACCTCTCTCAAAAGTATTTTGAGTTATTTTTATTTTGTATTTTCAACAAATACTAAATTTATTCTTGAACTTGCTGACTCTTTTCCCAGTTCTGCATCTTCCGATAAATGGTTGATGGGGCCCATTAACCTCGCCACCCCAAAGGGGCACTACCCATCACTCCCTCGAAATAGCTGGCAATTTTTTCGCATCGCCTCATGCGTAATTCATGATAAACAGGCCGAAAGTCGAAGAAACAAAGGCCAATCATGCGTCGCAATTTAACGATAATATCGGTTTTAGCGCTATTAGGTGTTCTCTACCTCAGCTTAAGCAAAACGCCTGCAAGTCTAAAGCTCGAACCTAATAATCCAGAGGTCACCGCGCTTGGAAAAGACATATATGACCAGCAATGTGCCGTCTGTCATGGTGCAAATCTGGAAGGTCAACCCAATTGGCGCCAACGCCTGCCATCCGGACGCCTGCCAGCACCGCCACATGATGAAACAGGCCACACCTGGCATCACCCTGATTCCCTCTTGGTGCTGATGACGAAATTCGGCCCTGGCTACGCTGCAGGCCCGGATTATGAAAGCGATATGCCAGCCTATGAAAATGTCTTAAGCGAAGAAGAGATTATCGCCGCATTGTCTTATATCAAGAGCAGATGGCCAGCCCAAATTCAAAAAAAGCACGACGTCATCAACAAGAGGGCAGAAGCCGCTCAAACCAGATAAGAAATAAAAAAAATCACCGGGTGACACAGCCACCCGGTGATTTTCACTCCGGCAATATAAAGCTATTCGCCAGCTACCCTTACAGCAGAGGCTTCAGTTGCATCCTCTTTCTGCTCAGTCAGCATCAGCGCCTGTGCCAAAGCACTGCGACGGTCCTTAAACCAGTTCTCATCCGGAATGGAAGGTGCAACGTTTAAGCCATGCAGCACGTCACAGACATCATCATTCACGCCCGTCACAAATAATTTCTTTCCTGCCGCAACAGCGTCTTCGACAATTGTTTCAACAGCTTTTGCAGCGGACAAATCAAGGAATGGCACCCGTGCAAAATCAAGGATCATGATCTGTGTTTTACCATCTGCACGTTCCCGCACATGGTGGCCCAAATCAGCTGCCGCGCCAAAGCTCAGTGGGCCACCGAAATCAAATAAAGTGACACTGCCATCCGCTTTGGCAAGCAAGTCCCGCTCTTCAGGGTTTTCAATTTCCCGCTCTGTCAGGTTCATGTTTTTCAGCTGAACTTCAGACAACTGCTTGATGAAGGCAAGCGCGGCCAGGACAACACCTGCCGCCACAGCTGTAATCAAATCGACAAAGACAGTCAGACCCAGAACAACAGCCATCAACGCCAGGTCCCAACGCGGACCCCGGTGGGCGCGCTTCAAATAACTCCAGTCAATGATGTCATAGCCAACCTTCACAAGGATACCGGCAAGCACGGCGTGAGGAATAAGGGATGCCCAGGGCGCTAACACCAAGGCAATTGCCAAAAGAACTGCCCCATGGACCATACCCGAAATTTTAAACTGACCGCCTGAGCGAATATTGACAACAGTCCTCATCGTAGCACCTGCACCAGGCACACCACCGAAAAGGCCGGCAACAGTGTTTCCGATACCTTGGCCAACCAGTTCCTTATTTGAATCATGGCGTGTGCGGGTCATGTTATCGGCGACAAGAGACGTCAACAAACTGTCAATTGCACCAAGAAGAGCAAGCAGAAACGCCGCCTCAAAGACCACAAGTAATGAATCCTGATCCAGGCTTGGCATGATGAAAGACGGCAAGCCAGTAGGCACGTCACCTAAAATAGGTGCGCCTGCGACAGCAATGCTTGCAAGTGTTGCAACAATCAAAGCAGCCAATGGCGCAGGCAGATAGGTACCAAGTTTCTTAGGCCAAGTGAAAACAATGGCTAAAGTCGCAAGACCAATGGACAAGGCCACCCAATTGGGGTCCACAATCGCACCAGGAACCGCACCCAGCGCAGGAATTGTACCACCACCTTCAGGTTCATGACCAAAGAGCCGTGCAAGTTGCAAAGCAATAATAATCACACCGATACCACTCATAAACCCGGAGACGACGGGATAAGGCACAAGCCGAATGAGCTGACCAACTTTAAGAAAGCCAAAAGCAATCTGCAGCAATCCTGCAAGGACCACCGCTGCAAACACCAGTTCGGGGTTTCCGCCAAGGCTGGTGTAGACACCTGCGAACACAACCACCATCGGACCGGTCGGACCTGATATCTGACTGCCTGTACCGCCGAAGAGGGCCGCAAGAAAACCAACAATGATGGCACCATAAAGACCGGCAATCGGACCGGCACCTGACGCCTCACCAAAGGCCAGAGCCAATGGAAGCGCAACGATACCAGCGGTTAAACCGCCCATGATATCGCCGCGTAAATTTGTCGTATTTATAAAGCTCATATCTTTTCTCTGCTGGCCTTAAGCAACGGCTTGAAGGGGTTTTGACAGAACGTCAAAATGCCCCGTCTCACTGCTGTGGGCATAGATTGTCCCCTCGCCGATGTCATAGACCCAGCCATGGAGACGCAATGTACCAGCGGCCAGTCCGGCCGCGACATAGGGGTGCGTTTTCAAATGCTGGAGTTGAAGCAGAACATTTTGTTCAGTAACTTCTCTTAAAAGGGCTTTCCCCTCAAGATCGGGGCGTGCAGCTTTTGCAGTTTTTACCGCCGCTGATGAATGAGACACCCATCCGCATACATGGGGTAAGGCATCAAGACCTTCGGGGTTCATGGCCCCTTTCATCGCACCGCAATCGGTGTGGCCACACACAACAATATCCTGCACACCCAAAGCAGCAACCGCAAATTCAATAGATGCAATATTGCTTTCAGCTTGAAGCGTATAGGGCGGCACAATATTGCCAGCATTACGGCAAATAAACAGGTCGCCAGGGGCAGTCTGGGTAATCAGTGATGGATCAATTCGGCTATCCGCACATGTAACGAAAAGAACCTGAGGGTTTTGGCCGGATGCCAAATCCTCGAATAATTCTTTGTGTTCGGGGAATATATCTTCTTTGAATTTCAAAACACCGTCGACGATTTTTTCCATATCAGCCTCTATATTATTGAAATCGCTTCTTATTTATCCCGAAGCAATGTGAATACTCTTTTAGATAGGGCTTATTTAGGTGCGCATCTGTTATGAAACAATTGGCTATTTTCGCAATTTTTCGATAGATATTATCTATCACGACGATATTTTAGTGGAATATACATATGCAAATAGGTCACCCAACACTGAAGCAGCTCCGCTATTTGCAAACTGTTATTGCAACAAAAAGCTTTCGCCAGGCGGCCCTATCTTTAGGCGTTTCTCAACCCACAGTGACAGCTCAAATAGCAACACTTGAGGAAAACCTGGGTCTGATTTTGTTAGAACGATCAAGAACAGGCGCCCTCCCAACCGCGGCCGCGCGGGCTATGCTCCCCCATATCGACACACTCATCGAAGAAGTGAAGGCCATCAGAGACGTTGCCCGCTTCTCCCTCGACAGCGGAGCGGGTATTCACCGACTTGGTGTACCGCCGACATTAGGCCCCTATTTCCTGCCCGATGTCATTCCCGGTATTCATAAAGCTTATCCGTCACTACGATTATATGTCAGGGAGGATTCCCCTCGGGAGTTAGAAAACGGCTTGCTGGACGGCCAATATGATCTGGTCTTCACAACTTTACCTGTTGAAGTAACAGGATTGACCATTGAACCCCTTTTCGGGGAGCCTTTTCGCCTCTGTGCAGCGCCGGACCATGACCTCGTCAAAAAACCGCGCGTTCGTTCAAAAGACATCGCAAATGAGCGACTTCTTGCTATCGAAGAGCGCCACAGATTATTTGAACAAATGCAGGGATTGGCCAATAAATATGGCGCCCGGATTTTACGCGATTATGAAGGCACCAGCCTTGATACAGTGCGGCAGATGATTGGAACAGGAATTGGACTTGCTTTCCTGCCGGGATTATATGTGCGCTCGGAAATTGAGCCTAGAAGTGACGTTGCCGTTCTGGAACTTGATGAAGCCCCCACAGATCGGGATGTTGTGCTTGCATGGCGACCCAGTGCACCGCAACGGCATCTTTATAAGGAACTCGCGCAATTCATCCGCGATTTATGCATGAAAAGGCTGAGCGATCATCTTCATGTCGCTCAGCCCTGATATTTACCACCAGGTCGCATAAAGCGCGATCAGAATAAGACCGACGACGAGGGAGGCGATGTTAAAGCTGCTTTTGGTCTTGAAGCTGATCTCGTCAAGGTCCACAGCCCCTTTCTGTACACCACCGTTCTGAACCAAAGACACCACAACCGCCAAAGCGGTGCAGGCCAGAAAGACAATGCCGACCCGGTCAATGAAGGGCAGTTCCGGCATCAGTTGTTTCAGCGCAAAAGACATAACAGCCGAGCCGATGGCCGCAGCCAACGCCCCATTTGCTGTTGTCCGTTTCCAAAAGATGCCCAGGAAAAAGATCACGACAATACCAGGTGTGAAAAACCCGGTGAATTCCTGGATATATTGAAATGCCTGATCAAATTGACCAAGGAGAGGTTTCGCCGTCACCACAGCCAAAGTCATTGCAACCAACGCTGCAATTCGCCCAACCATCACCGGGTCCCTACGCTTTTCCTCTTTTACAAGAGAGGGGTAAATATCCATGGTGAAGATCGTTGAGATGCTGTTCGCCATTGACCCCAAAGAGGACACTATCGCAGCGACTAGTGCAGCAAACACCAGTCCCAAAAGACCCGTTGGCAACAAATTCATTGCCGTGGGATAAGCCTGATCCGGCAAGGCAAGATCAGGTTTGAGCACAAAAATCGCAATGCCGGGCAGCACAACAATCACAGGCATCAGCAGTTTCAGAAAGGCCGCAAATGCAATGCCCTTTTGCGCTTCTCCTAAATCTTTCGCCGCCAAAGCTCGCTGGATAATATATTGATTAAATCCCCAATAGGAGATGTTCATAATCCACAGGCCGCCCACCAGAACGGAGATACCCGGCAGGCTTGCATAATGCGGATTGCTCTTATCCAGGATCATATCGAATTTTTCTGGGGCTTGCTGAACCAGCGCGTGAAACCCAGCAACGACACCGCCCCCGTCCGACACTGCATTTAGGACGATATAGGCGATTACAAGGCCGCCGAAGACCAGCAAAACGACCTGGATGATATCAGTGAATGCAACGGCCTTAAGTCCCCCATAAAGCGAATAGCTGATGGCAAAGACGGCAAGCCCGATCAGGCCAATGGTCAGGCTGGCACCCGTTACCGCTTCAACGGCCAAAGCCCCAAGCCAAAGAATGGAAGTCAGGTTCACAAATACATAAACGCCAAGCCAGAAAAAGGCCATGACCATACGCACCTTATGATCATAACGCCGTTCCAGAAACTGCGGCATTGTATAAATGCCGTTTTTCAAAAAGACCGGCAGCAGATATTTACCCACCAGAATAAGTGTAATCGCCGCCATCCACTCATAAGAAGCAATGCCAAGACCAATTGCAAAGCCGGACCCCGACATGCCGATAATCTGCTCAGCAGAGATATTGGAGGCGATCAAAGATGCACCAATCGCCCACCAGGGCAGGCTTTTACTTGCCAGGAAATAATCCGATGCATCCTTGTCATGACCCGCCTCATCACGGGACACCCATTGAGCAAGGCCGAAAAGAATAACCGCATAGGCGATGACAATCACCAAATCGAGTGTGGAAAACATGGGCCTCTCCCTGAGACGGATTATAAATGTTGGTTATTGAGGGCAGCTCAAAGAGCGACCCCCATGATTTTGAAGAGACGCCGCATGTAAAGTGATGCGGGTCTGACCCTGACTGGTCAATTGCAGAACGGAGTGAACCTGCGTTGCATCCAACCCAGCGTCAACCAGGCATGATAAAGGAACAACGGTTTTTCCCCATTGACCGATATCGAGACCAGCCATTGTTTTAGACAGGTCTTGTGCACCAACGCAGCTTTCACCGCAGGTCATCGCAAGCTCGATCGGATCACCATCATGGGCGTCCAGTCGCCATTCAAGAGCGATGGCTAAATCTTCAAGCGACCCTAGAGTTGTCAAATCCAGAGGCCTGGGCGCACGAACACTGATTGCCGCTTCGCCTTTGCCAGTCCAGCTCACCTCACGGGCATCTTCCTGTGCTTTATAGTCAACACCACGGGTTCTCACGACGCCGCCTAAGCTTTCGCTGACCAACACCATGGCGGGCGTATTGCTGTTGGAGGAATCGCCTAGATAAACGGCCAAAGGCTGCACGGCATTGCCACGCGCTAAAATAGCACCCGAGAAGCTGCCTGTGGCGGAAACTCCAGCATCTTCCGAATAGGCCACCACCTTACGGCTTTCCCCATAAGACAGACCATAGCCATAGGGGAAGAGAACTTTAGGGTCATTCGAATCATGGATCGGCGTTCCGCTTCCATCGCGGGGCCAGGAGAAGGATAAACGACCAGTAAAGTCAAATCGGGCAGCACCTTCACCATCTGCAATAAGAACATCTGCAACCCCGCCACCTTCTGTTCCCGGCAACCAGGCAACAACAAAGGCATCAGAGGCGTTTAAATGCGGGCTCACCCAAAGCGGACGGCCTGTTAAAAAGACGGATACAACAGCTACACCATCGGCCTGGAGTTTTTTAAGAAGCGCTAAATCGGGGCCATCGTTAAACTCATAAACAAGGTCACTGCGATCCCCACGATATTCCGCATAAGGGTCTTCCCCAAAGACAACAATGGCAACATCAGGCTTCTCTTGGTAGGTCCCGTCTGGCGAAAGCGATACCTGACCGCCCTGTTCTTCAACAGCGGCCTGAATGCCTTCAAAAATCGTCTCACCGTTTAGAAACTCGTCATTTTCATTGTTGTTACCTTGCCAAGACAATGTCCAGCCGCCTGTTTGCTGCTGCATGGAATGTGCACCACGCCCTGCAACCAGGATTTTTTGCTTTGGGTTTAGCGGCAAAATATTGTCGGCGTTTTTCAACAAGACCAAAGATTGCCGCACCGCACGACGAGCAATATCACGATGGGCCTGCTGGCCAAGTAACTCTACATTCGCCGTAGCCCGTTGAGATGGGCGTATGGTTTCAAAAAGGCCGGCCCGCAACTTCACTTCTAAAATGCGAAGAACAGCTTCATCCAGCCGATCCTGAGACAAAGCACCCGACCTCGCATCTCTCAATAGCGAATTATAAATGCCACGCCAGCTGTCAGGAGCCATGAACATATCAATGCCGGCCTCAAATGCCGCCAGGCAGTCCGTTGCTGTACAGCCAGGCACCTCCGCATGACCATTCCAATCCCCAACAACAAAGCCTGTAAAGCCCATCTGGCCGCGCAAAACATCATTTAGAAGATATTTGGCACCGTGCATTTTCTCCCCATTGACGCTTGAGAAAGATGCCATGACACTTTGAACACCCGCATCTATTGCAGGGGGATAGCCTGCCCCGTGAAGCGCGATAATCTCTTCAAGGTCGCCAAGTGTGTCCCCTTTATCGATCCCATATTGCGTTCCGCCGTCACCAAGAAAGTGTTTCGCGGTTGCAATGACTTTTTCTCCCCTAAGAAAGCTTTCAGACGACTGGCTGCCTTGTATGCCTTCGACCATCGCTTTCGAATAGGCCGCGATGATTTCGGGTTTTTCGGAATAGCTTTCATAAGCCCGCCCCCATCGGTCATCCTGCGCCACAGCCAGTGTCGGCGCGAACGTCCAATCCAGCCCTGTGGCCCGAACTTCAAGAGCGGTCACGGCCCCAATCTCACGAATCAAATCCGGGTCATTTGCAGCACCCAGACCTGAATTATGTGGGAAAATCGTCGCTGTTTGCAGGTTATTGTGACCATGGACAGCATCTGTTCCCCATATCAAAGGAATGCCGACCCCCCCGTCGCTTGTATCCGTCGATGCATCCCAAAACTCATCCGCAAGTGCAATCCACGCAGATGGGTCTGCCGTCTTGCCTCCCCCCGGTGCCGAGTTTCCGCCATTTAAAACGGACCCCAGATTATAGTCTCTGACTTCATCGGGTGTGACAGAAGCAATATCAGCCTGGATCACCTGGCCGATTTTTTCTTCCAGGGTCATTTTTTCAAGGATTTGCTGCGCGCGTTCCTCAACCCCAATTTCATCTCCCCCCGGGTTCTTCGCAATCTCTGTGTCCTGACAGGACATGAGCGTGAGACCAACCCCTATAAAAACAAACGCTTTTATGTATTGCATGCAGCTTAAACTCCCTAAAATTGTCCATAAATGAGTTTGACAGGACAATTTTTTTACCTAAATGTCTTCAAACAAGGACAATGTCAATAGTTGCGCGGACAATTTCTTCGGTGCACCTATCCGGTCAAACATCTATATAAAGAGCGAAAGCCTGAGCAGACTGAGGATAATTGATGGCCACAATCAACGAAGTAGCGGAATTGGCGAACGTATCAGTAAAGACAGTTTCGCGGGTCCTGAACAATTACGAACACATCAGCGAAAAAACGCGAAAAAAAGTTCAGGAAGCCATGGAAGCATTGAATTATGCGCCCAGCTCCATCGCCAGACAAATGCGTACGGGTGATTCTTTAAGCATCGGCATGCTCTACAGCGATCCAAGCAGTGGCTATCAGGCCCGCTTGAACCACGCAGTTCTTAAGGCATGTTCCGACGCCAGACGGTATCTGGCCGTTGAATATTTTGACGAAACAAATTCAAAATGGCGCCAGCAGGTCGAAGCCTTTTTGGACCGCACCAAAGTGACCAATATGATATTGGTCCCGCCAATGTGTGACGCGTCTGATCTGCATCATTTGCTAAAAGAACGCGGCGTTCATTTTGTTCTGATTTCACCATCCAGCCCCTTATCAGGGGCCAGCTCTATCTATATAGATGAGCGCGCGGCGGCGATGGAAATCACCAAACATTTAATAGACTTAGGCCATAAACGCATCGGACATATCAGCGGGGATGAGGGCCATGTCGCAACGCTTTTACGGCGGCAGGGCTATCAAGCCGCTATTGAGCGCTATACCAATCAAGATGTCGACGAAGACCTTATTGCCAGCGGACGGTTTAAATTCAAAGACGCCCTTCAATGTGCGGACCGGATGCTGCAATCGAAGAACAGACCAACAGCGATTTTTGCAGCAAATGATGAAATGGCGTCTGCCGTGATGATGGTCGCCAACCGCCTGGGCCTTGACGTCCCAAAGGATCTTTCAGTCGCAGGTTTTGACAATACGCATATCTCAGAGGTTATGTGGCCTGCGCTCACCACCATTGCTCAGCCGTTTGAACAAATTGGTATCGAAGCTGTGCGTCTCATCAGCGAAGGAACAACATCGGATTCGAGCGAATCAATCACCAAAGTCCTGCCACACACCTTGTTGATACGCGGATCAACAGGGCCTGCACCAAAAGAGTAAGCCCCTGGAGAATGTGGCTTTTTATACACAAGAGGACAATCAATTGTCCTTTATGACTCAGTAATGTTGACAATGATGGACATTTCTGTCCTTTTTACGCTCCAACGCAGTTTATATGCGTATGGACAAAAAAGGCATTAGGGAGTTTTCCGTAGAAATGGGTGAGGAACGCATTGGGGTTAAACCTGACCGCTGGGCAAAGAGATTAATGCTCGGCACGTCAATCATAGCGATGGCGAGTGTGTCACATGGCGCAATCGCACAAGAACTGGATGACGCCGCGTCATCAGCAGAAATCGAAGAAGTCATCATCACCGGTATCCGTGGCAGCCTGAAACGCTCCATGGACATTAAGCGCGACGGGCAAGGCGTTGTTGACGCCATTTCAGCAGAAGACATCGGTAAATTCCCAGACACCAACCTTGCAGAATCTCTGCAACGGATTACAGGTGTGTCTATTGACCGTTCAAATGGCGAAGGGTCAACCGTGACCGTTCGTGGCTTTGGCCCTGAGTTCAATCTGGTGACATTGAACGGCCGCCAAATGCCGACATCAAGCTTAGGTGATGGTGCAAGCGCGCCTTCCAGCCGCTCGTTCGATTTTGCCAATCTGGCGTCTGAGAATATTGCCGGTGTTGAAGTCTTTAAAACCACCCGCGCTGCCAATCCTTCCGGTGGCATCGGTTCAACCATCAATATCAGAACGACCCGCCCGCTTGATGCGCCTGGTTTTAAAGCAAGCATTGGTTCAAAAGCTTTGATCGACACCTCGCGGAACAGCGGCGCAAGTGTCACGCCAGAAGTTTCAGGCATCGTCAGCCAAACATTCGCGGATGACCGGATCGGCATCAGCATCACAGGCAGCTATCAAAAGCGGAAGGCAAGCGTGAACAGCGCCAATGTCGGTTGGCGCGATGGTTATCTGGGGTCTGAAAATAACTGGGGCTCTCTTGCACAAGAAGGCGACCCACGGTTTGCAAATATCACCAACCGTCCAGGACCAAATGACGTTTATGCAGTTCCGCAAAATGCCGAATACGCATTAACCGATATCGATCGGGAGCGGATCAACGCACAGGCAGTTCTGCAATATCGCCCCATTGACAGCGTGACAGCTACTCTGGACTACACATTGTCTCAAAACATCGTTGAGGCGCGCACCAGTTCTGTAGGCGTTTGGTTCAACCATGGCGACACAACAAGCGCCTGGAGCGATGGACCCGTAGCTGCACCATTATTCTATTCAGAAAATTTCGGTACAGCCTTTAGTGATTTGTCCTATAGCGGCGCTCTCACGGAAAATAAGAGCCTGAATAAATCCATCGGCTTCAATCTGGAATGGGAAGCAACAGACCGTTTGAACCTGTTCTTTGATTTCCATAATTCCAGCGCTCGTTCCGGTGCAAATAACCCTTATGGCACCAATGTCGCTGTTGGCACAGCGGTCTTCGGATTGATTGATCAGACAGTGAATTTTGAAAACGATCTGCCGATCATTTCCTACACATCTGACTCAACATTCGATGTGGAAGACCCAGCCCAACGCTTTGCTACGGGTAACGCATTCCGTAATGCCTTCCAGCGCACAGAGATCGAGCAATATCGCATCGGCGGCTCCTATGACGTTGATACAAGCTTTATCGAAAGCATTGATTTCGGCGCTACACGGATTGAAAACAAAGTCCGCTCCGCCTTTGGTCTTATTCAAAATGATACATGGGGTGGCGTCGGCAGTGCTGCTGATATTCCAGATGATATTTTCACTCTGGAAACCATTGCAGACAAGTTCAAAGGGATCAGCGGTGTTGACGATCCAAATCTCACCCAGACATTCTTAAGCTTTGACTTTGAACGTTTGGTAGACCTGCTCGACAATCAATTCGGCATCTGCGGCGGTGATGGTGTGTGTTTGGATGAATTCACAACGGACAGGCGCTTGAATGAAACCACATGGGCTGGCTTTATCCAGGTCAATTCTTCATTTGACATCGCTGATCGCCCGGTCAATGTGACCGCAGGCATTCGCTATGAGGATACAAGCATTGATTCAAGTGCCCTTGTCCCCATTCCAATCGGCACCCAATGGGTGGCAGTCAATGAATTCGGCGTCATTTTCTCAGATGATCAGGATTTCACAAGCCTGCAAGGCGGTTATGACCATTGGTTGCCTGCCATCGATGTGAATGCAGAAGTCATCGACAATGTGATCATCCGTGCATCCTACAGTCAGTCTTTGACCAAGCCTGGATATAATAATCTGGAAGGCGGTCAGACGCTGAACGGATTGTTCCGGATCGGCACTGGCGACGCAAGCCGCGGCGATCCTGGATTGCTGCCATTTGAATCCGACAATTATGATGCATCCATCGAATGGTATTATGATGAAGCCAGCTATGTCTCCGTTGGGTATTTCCGCAAGGAAGTCGAAAACTTCATCGCATCCAACATTGTCCAGGAAACATTGTTTGATCTTCCCCACCCAGGCCTTGGCGCCCGCGTGGATGCCGCACGTGCAGCTTTGGGTCCAGACGCAAATCTGGCGGATATCCGTCAATGGATTTTCGATAATGCGGACCCATCCACTTTCGAAGTCACCGGGACGGATGCCCTTGGCTTTACAACCGGCAACATCTTCGGTGTTGCAGGGGAAGACCCATCCGTTGTCTTTGACGTCAACGTTCCTGTGAACAGCGATGAGACAGCCACGCTAAAAGGTTGGGAATTTGCGCTTCAGCATAATTTCTGGGACACAGGCTTTGGCGTCATTTTGAACTACACCATCGTGAATGGTGATGTGCGCTATGACAATACATTGCCAGCAAGTGCGACCCAGTTCACGCTCACAGGCTTAAGTGACAGCGCCAATGTCATTGGTTTCTTTGACAAATATGGCTTCCAGGCACGGATTGCATGGAATTGGCGTGACGAGTTCTTACAAGGTAATGGGCCAAACCCAACCTATGTTGAGAAATACGGCCAGATCGACGTGAACGCCAGCTATGAAGTGTTGGATGGCTTAAGCGTCTTCTTCGAAGGTATTAACGTCACAGGCAAACAAAGGCGCGGCCATCGCCGCTCCGACAATAATGTCACCTTTGTCCAACCTGGTGATGCACGTTATGCCGTCGGCATGAGATACACGTTCTAGGATGATTGCCTCCCAATCAGACTAAACGACTGAATAAGCGGCGCTTCTTTTTGAAGTGCCGCTTATTCGCCTTTCAGACAAAGTTGAATTGACGCTTATCGTCCGTTGGGATTAGGTTGAAGCAAATATAAAGACACATTCTTTCATGGCTGCAGATATTAAGAATATCGTCATCATTGGGGGTGGCACGGCCGGGTGGCTTGCCGCATCCCTTCTTGCTGCACGCCATGGTGCCGCGCCTGAAAGCGGCCTGTCTGTCACCTTGATCGAATCCCCTGATATTCCAACAATTGGCGTTGGGGAAGGCACCTGGCCGACCATAAGAGACACGCTGAAACGCATCGGGATATCGGAAAGTGAATTTCTATCTGAATGCGATGCGTCTTTTAAACAAGGGTCTCGTTTTGATGGCTGGATCAATGGGGCATCAGATGACAGCTATCTGCATCCATTTTCAGCGCCTATCAACGGATCAGCCGCAGACATTCACATGGCATGGAAGGCTCAGGCCAATAGGACTTTTGCCAGCACGATCAGCGTGCAAAGCGAAATATGCGCCCATGACCTTGCCCCGCGTCAGGTTTCAATGCCACCTTATCAAGGCGTGGTGAATTATGCTTATCATCTGGATGCCGGAAAGCTTGCCACGCTTTTGACAAGACATGCGACTGAGAAGCTGGGTGTTAAACATGTCCGCGACCATGTGACCCGTATCGAAAGTCATGAAAACGGCGATATCAAAGCCGTCGGTACACAAAACAACGGATTGTTTTTTGGGGATTTCTTCATTGATTGCAGCGGCATGCGATCTCTTATTCTGGCTAATCATTTCAATATCGGCTTCCGCGATCAAAGCCATATTCTGTTCAACGACCGCGCCCTTGCCGTTCATATCCCCGTAGAACAGGACACAGCCATTGCCTCTCAAACCATTTCAACAGCCCATGAGGCGGGGTGGGTCTGGGATATTGGGCTGCCGACACGCCGGGGGATCGGCCTTGTCTATGCGTCTGAATACAACACGGACGAAGCCGCAAGAAAGACTTTGAAACACTATATTCAAAAGGCTTTTCCAGCATATGACGAGGGGCTAAACATCCGGGAAATCGCCTTTAAATCCGGCTATCGGGAAAAATTCTGGCACCGCAATTGCCTGGCGATCGGCATGTCCGCCGGCTTTCTTGAACCGCTGGAAGCCTCCGCCATCGTCATGATTGAGCTTGCATCAAAATTTCTAAGCGACAATTTCCCCAAAAATCGGGAAATGATGGCGCTTATGGAGAAACGCTTTAATGACCTCTTCTCCTATCGCTGGGGGCGGATCATTGATTTTCTCAAATTACATTATGTTTTAAGCAAGCGTCCACAGCCCTATTGGCAGGATAACCGTAAGGTTGAGACAATCCCGGCGCGCCTGCGGGAGCTGTTGGAGCTTTGGAAATACCAACCGCCTAGTGAAGTAGACTTCCCGCACAGGGAAGAGATTTTTCCAGCGGCGAGTTACCAATATATTCTTTATGGGATGGGCTTTGCGACCCGGATTGATCCATCACTTCGCCCTTTAAACGGGGCAGAGATCGCTCATAATATATCCCTTATCAAACAACAGAAGAGAAAATTGATAGCGGGCCTGCCCAGCAATCGGGCATTGCTATCACAGCTGCACCCAATAGCAGAACTTCAATCATAAGACTTGGAAAGGCTTGTAAGAATGTCAAATCATGTGGCACTCACCCCTGAAGATCATCAAGATATCAGACTAAAAACAAATCGGTCTGCCGATTTGGGTGATGCGGTCATGTCCTGCGTGACCTTTCCATCGGAATTTCGGTCCCTTCAAAATCATTACCCCATTTTGTTTCAACTGACTGCAGAACGCGACACCTTTCGTCCCATCGCCTTATTGGGGTTTGAGGCCGGTGAAAATCTGTTTTTAAGAGGCAATAAATGGGACGCACGCTATGTCCCACTGGCGATTGACATTCAACCTTTTCTCATTGGCCTGTCTCAAGACCCGGAAGGTGATCATAAAATCCATATTGATATGGACAGCCCGCGCCTTACCAAAGGGGATGGTATCCGGCTGTTTGACCAATTTGGGAAGCCGACAGATTATCTGGACGATATGGCTGAAAAATTGGGCAATCTTCATGACGGCCATCAACGCACAGCCGATTATATCGCAGCTCTTCAGAAATATGACCTGCTTGAACCCTTTGTGCTGGAGGTGGAATTAAACGACGGGTCAAAAAATCGCCTGGTCGGGTTTCACACGATCAATGAGGAAAATCTCTATTCTTTGGATGCTGCAGCCCTTGGTGAATTAAATGCGCAGCGCTTCCTGCTGCCAACATATATGGCAGTGGCCTCCCTTTCCAATCTTGTCAATCTGATTGACCGTCGCAACGCGAAACTTGACGATGTCTGATAAGCCCTTTGACATATATGCCCATATGCCTGAGGTGGAGGAAAAAGAGCTGCTCGATGGTCAGAGGCTTGATGATTTATTCGCCTTAAAACAGCCCTTTGTCGTCAGAGGCCTGGTGAAGGACTGGCCCCTTGTTCAAGCCGGCTTACACTCGTCCCAGGCTGCAAGAAATTATCTGCTGGAGCGTCACATTGATCGGCCATTCGTGGTTTCCGCCGGATCTTTTTGTAAAGACGGGCGTATTTTCTACCACGACAATATGGCCATGAACGTTCAGACCGGACGCTCTCGTCTGCCAGATATTTTTAAACGCATGGAGGAAAATGAGGACCGGGGCCATCAGCCGATTATTTATGTGGCCTCCACTGACGTTAAGACTTTCTTCAACGGCCTCCATGAAGACAATCATGTTGAACTAGGTAAAGACGACTGCATGGCCAGCATCTGGATCGGGCTGCGGACACGGATTGCCGCCCATAATGATTTCCCTGATAATCTGGCCTGTATCGCTGCTGGGCGGCGGCGCTTTACCTTATTTCCACCCGATCAGTTTCGTAATCTCTATCTGGGTCCGATTGATAACACGCCTGCTGGTCGTGTAGTCTCCATGGTGGATTTTTTGGACCCGGATTTTGACAAATACCCCCGCTTTAAAGACGCATTAGACACAGCACTTGTGGCGGACCTCGAGCCAGGGGACGCCATCTATATTCCCTCCATGTGGTGGCATCATGTGGAAGGCCGCGATCCGTTTAACATCTTAGTAAATTACTGGTGGCGGGAAACACCGCGTCATATGGGGCAGCCGCAGGACGCGTTAAACCACGCAATCATGGCCATCAGGGACCTGCCGCCCGAAGCCAAAGCACATTGGCGAGAACTGTTTGACCATTATGTGTTCAACAACACCGATGACGTTACCGCACATATTCCTGAAGGGGCTGAAAGCGTACTTGGGCCGATGACGGCTGAGCAATCCGGGAAAATTCGGGCATTTCTTTTAAGGGCATTGAACCAATGACAGATCAGACCGCATCAAGCAGAAGGCAAAGACGCAAGCGCATCGTCATTGCAGGCGGCGGCACCGCAGGTTGGATGGCAGCGGCAGCCATTGCCAAAACCATGGGTAAAGAAGTCGAACTCACCCTCATTGAATCAGATGCCATCGGCACGATTGGCGTGGGGGAAGCAACCATCCCACCGCTGGTGACTTTCAATCGGCTGCTCAACATCAACGAAGCCGACTTCATGCGCGCCACCAAGGCGACCTTCAAATTAGGCATTAATTTTGAAGGATGGAAAGATATCGGTCAGGATTATTTCCACTCCTTCGGCACCACAGGCAAAGACCATTGGACCAGCGGGTTTCAGCATTTCTGGCGCTGCGGTCTGGAACGCGGCCATGACACATCTTATGGCCACTACTGCCCCGAGGTTGTCGCCGCCTATGAAGGGAAATTCGCCCACCTCCCAGGGGATGCTGTCAACTATGCTTATCATTTAGATTCAAGCCTCTACGCCCAGTTTCTACGCAAAATTGCGGAAAAAAATGGTGCCATTCGCCAAGAAGGTAAAATCGCCGAAGTTCTGCTTGATAGCGAGACAGGGCATATCACTTCGTTGCAGCTTGAAAACGGCCCCAATATCGAAGGGGATCTTTTCATCGACTGTACTGGGTTTCGCGCACTTCTGATCGGCAATGCGCTTCATGTCGGCTATGATGACTGGTCTCATTATCTGCCCGCCGACAGTGCGATAGCGGTTCAGACCAAGTCTACCGACACCATGGCACCCTATACGCGTTCAATTGCGCATGATGCGGGGTGGCAGTGGCGTATTCCTTTGCAGCATCGCATGGGGAACGGCATTGTCTACTGCAGCCGACATCTGGACCGCGATGATGCCCTTGACCGCCTGCTGAGCAGTGTTGAGGGTGAAACTCTGGTTGATCCCAACTTCATTCGTTTTCAAACGGGAAGCAGGCGACAGCAATGGGCGAAAAACTGCATCGCAATCGGCCTGTCCAGCGGGTTCATGGAGCCTTTGGAATCAACAAGCATTCATTTAATCCAACGGTCTGTTTTACGGCTTTTACGCCTGATGCCTTATGGCGACATCCATCAGGCTGATATCGATGAGTTTAACGAACAGGCGGCAACGGATATGGACCAGATCCGCGATTTTCTGATCCTCCACTACCATGTCACCAAACGCCGGGACAGCGCCTTCTGGCGCTATTGCAGTTCCATGGAAATTCCGGATAGTTTACGCCATAAAATTGAACTGTTCCGGGAAACCGGGCGCGTGTTCCGTAAGAATGAAGAGCTGTTTGCCGAAAATTCCTGGATCCAGGTCATGTTGGGTCAAGGCATCCTGCCGAAAACCTACCACCCTATTGTCGACAAGATGAACGATGAGGAACTTTCGCAGTTCCTGATACGCATCAAAGACCATGTCCGAAAAACGGTGGATGGGCTGCCCAGCCACGACAGCTATGTCCAGCATTTCTGCGGCACATCAGATTGATTGAACACATGCAGGAAAACGCCAGAACCACTCGACCCTTGAAATGGCCTGCAATGGCCAAATACGGTGCTGGTGACCTTGGCCTGAATTTCTATTGGCAGGGTGTCGGGTTTTTTCTGCTGTATTTCTACACGGATATCGTCGGACTGCCCAATACAACGGCTGGCATAGTTTATGCCATAGGCGGCTTTGTCGATGCGCTGTCAGACCCTGTAATGGGTGTGATTGCTGATCGCACCAGATCAAGATGGGGGCGCTACCGACCCTATCTGATTTTTGGTGTCGGGCCTTTGGGCTTGTCCTTCATATTTTTGTTCACGCTTCCATCGCTGGCACCTGTCGCCTGGGTTGCAGGCGTATGCATTGCCACCCACATCTTGTTCAGGCTCTGTTATACGGTTGTTTCCATCCCTTATGGCGCCTTAGGGACGCGACTGACCTTTGACGCGCGAGAACGCACCAGCGTTGCAGGTGTACGCATGCTGTCAGGCGCATTGGGCGGTGTAGTCATCGTCATGCTGGTCAGTCACCTCCGATCTGCCATGTCCGATCAAAATGCGTTTATGTGGATCAGTATATTTGCAGCCATCATCGGTGCCGCGCTGATATGCGTTGCCTTTTTTGGAACCGTTGAACGCCGCTTGTCCGGCGTTGACAGCAGCTTGCCAACACTGCGGCAGTATTCCTTTGTGGACATATTAAAATCTACAGCGCGCAACACACCATTTCTCATCATCACGACAGCACTGTTTTTACTGACCCTGGCGAATATGGTGGTGGTTAAAACGATCCTCTATCGTTTCGATCATATTTTGGCGTCTCCAAATGCCGGCAGCCTGACCATCATTTTAATGGCAGCCACTCCGTTGATAGCCATACCAATATGGGTGAAAGCTTATCACTGGCTTGATAAACGTGCTGGCTTTCTATCCGGCTGTGCCATCGTTTGCCTTGGCTTGCTCTCGCTTTACACGACAGGGAACCAATCCATCTTGTTCGCCATGCTCAGCTACATCACAATCGCGGCGGGGTTCAGTGCATTTGCGGTGGGCGTGTGGAGCATCATTCCTGACACCATTGATTTCGGACACTGGAAATCCGGCTATCGTGTTGAATCGGCCCTGGTCGGCTTTGCATCCGCCATTCAAAAAGCAGCCATTGCTATTGCCGGCCTATGTGTCGGCGTTGCCCTTGATGCCTTTGGTTATCATGCCGGGGAAATGCAGGACGCGGCAACATTAAAGGCGCTCCATGACTTTTCAGCCTGGGTTCCCATCGGCTTCATGTTTTGCGCCGCCGCTGTGTTTAATTTTTATCCCATCACAGCATTGAAACACGCCCGCATCATGTCTGTTATCAGCAGGACGACCGAAAAAAAATCAAAGCTGAAATGACCCACCCACCGGCAGGAGCAAATGGCTTTCACACCTCTTACAGTCGGCGTTTCCAAAACCGGGCAGGATCTGGCCGAACATCCCCGACCCCTGAAGAAAATCCACAAGGTCGCATTCATTCCCATTTGGGATTGCGAAGGCACCCATTGTTTCTGCATGTATAGTCAATTGGTCAATACGCCAATGGACTTTTTTATCCCGCTTGAAATGCCTGGCAACACGAGTGGCAATGCCACCGCCGCCAAAAGCGCTGCCTGCATAAAGATAATAGCCGGATGAAAGAAATTGTATCAGCCCTTTTGGCATGTGCACCTGAACATCATTTTCAAGCTGCACAAGAAGCAGATACGCCCCCTTCATCCGACCTAATGTATCCAGGTCGCCATCCACGACAAATACCGGATCATAGGACCCCGTCTTCAGCACCATATCAATCTTGGCATGAAGATCGGAATATTGAAGCATTTCGCGCAGACTTACTGCCCTAATTCCTGACGAAGATAGGCCAGAAGATGGTCGATATGCGTCTGTTTTTTCAATCCGGCAAAGGCCATTTTGTTTTTGGGGATATAGCCTTTAGGGTCTTTTAAATAGGCCGAGAGGGTTTCATCCGTCCAGACAACATCACTGCCCGCCATGGCAGGTGAATATTTATAGCCTTCAACGGCACCCGCTTTACGGTCGAAAAGTCCGGACAAATGCGGACCGACCCGATTTTCACCATCGTTGAGACTGTGACAGGCCTTACACCTGCTCCAAAGCCGTTCCCCTTTAGCCGGATCACCGTCACCAGCAAAAGCGGATGAGGTCATGCCAATCATCCCTAAAACCAACACAGATTGCAGCAGCGTTTTCATAAGACCTCCTGTTTGAACATGGGCAGTATATCTAAATGCAAATCATTTGAAATCCTTGATCCATATCAAGTCGCATCACCGGAATATTTGCATATTAGAGGCGCACAATAAGAATCATATGAACTGACACGGATAGTCAGAAGGTCCCGGCGTAATGGCATTCCATAATCTACATATCACCCGGCTCTTCGGTGCCTTTTGCCTGGCTGCCATAGCGCTTTCATGGAGTTTCAAACATGCCCATGCCGCCGGGGAGGAAAGTCTTCAGGCCTTTACGAATGAAATCGAGGTTACGGATATATTCCCCGGTGCCCAAAGCTTTGGTGATTTTATAGAAGACCCAAAAGCACGGGAAATTCTGGATGATGATAATCAAGTCATTGGTCATGCCATTTTAAACACCGATTATCTGGCATCCGTTGGCTATTCCGGAAAACCGATTTTCATAGTGATCGGCATTGATACCGAGGGCGAAATCCGCGGTGCTAAAATGGTCAAACACAGTGAACCCATTGTGCTGGCTGGCATTCCAATTTCCAAGATCAACAGCTTCATTGAGAATTACGCCGGGCGCACCGTCACGGAATTCGCAAGCGGGTCCGACCCCGGCACCGCTGATATCATCGCCAGCGCCACGGTGACGGTCATCGTCATTGATGACAGCATTCGCAGATCAGCCCTGCAATTCGCCCAGGCCCGCGGCCTTGCAGGCCTGTCAAGCAACGTGAAACAAGCGCGTTACGCAATTGATGAAACGCAAGACAGGGCGTCAGATTGGCAAGAGCTTCTAGGCGACGGCAGTGTGCGGCGCATGCTCCTGAATGTCGGCGAAGTGAATGCGGCCTTTGAAGAAACGGGCCATCCCCGCGCCAATCGCAGGCGGCTTGACGGTGCACCGGAAGACGTATTCATCGATCTTTATGCGGCTTTAGTCTCCGTCCCCACCATTGGACGCAATCTTTTAGGCGATGCGGAATATGAGCTGCTGCGTGATCGGTTAAGTGAAGACCAGCACGCCGTGCTCATCATGGCCAATGGGCAATATTCCTTTAGGGGTTCAGGCTTTGTCCGCGGTGGCATCTTTGATCGTTTTCAAATGATGCAGAACAACAGCAGCTGGCTATTTCGGGACAAAGCTTATAAACGCATTGGTGCCCTTGGCGGTGAAAACGCGCCGGAATTTTCTGAAATCGGGCTTTTCCTTCTTCCTCAAAATGAAGGATTTGACCCCGTCGCGCCCTGGCGCATCCAATTGCTGATCAACAGGGCGGTTGGGCCGCTGGACAAGATTTTTATCAACCGCAATTTAAGCTATCAACTGCCACAAAGCTATTTGCGCCCCATCGAAGATAAAGCGCCCGCAGCAATTGGGTCTGGCATTCATGCAGGCATGGCTGACGGCGCACTTTGGAAACAAATCTGGCAGGCCCGCACGGTTGAAATCGTCATTCTGGGCATAGCCTTGATGGCCCTGACCATTATCTTCTATTCACAGATGTGGCTGGCCCGTCGACCGCACCTTTTAAAAGGTATCAGAGCCGGTTTCCTGCTGTTCACGCTGATCTTCATCGGCTTTTATGCCGGTGCGCAATTATCCATCGTCAACGTGTTCACTTTTTTCCAATCCATGATCAGCGGCTTTAGCTGGGATTATTTCCTGCGCGATCCATTGATTTTCATCCTGTGGTTTGGCGTGGCTGCCGCGCTTATTTTCTGGGGCCGCGGTGCTTTTTGTGGCTGGCTTTGCCCCTTTGGCGCGCTGCAAGAGCTGTTCAACATGGGCGCAAAGCGTTTAAAAATCCCGCAAATAGAAGTGCCCTGGGTTATTCATGAGCGACTGTGGCCGATTAAATATATCATTTTCCTCTCGCTGTTCGGCCTGTCCCTTTATTCCCTGCCTTTGGCAGAGGAATGGGCGGAGATAGAGCCATTTAAAACGGCAATCGTCCTGAAATTCGCCCGCGAATGGCCCTATATCATCTATGCTGCCACGCTTTTAAGTATTGGCCTGTTTATAGAGCGGTTCTTCTGCCGTTATCTGTGCCCACTGGGTGCAGCACTTGCCTTGCCAGGGCGTATGCGGATCAATGACTGGCTAAAGCGCTATAAAGACTGCGGCAGTCCCTGCCAGCGCTGCGCCAAGGAATGTATGGTTCAAGCCATTCATCCAGAAGGTCACATCAATCCAAATGAATGCCTGTACTGCCTGCATTGCCAGGAGTTGTACAGCTGCGGTCATCGCTGCCCAGTGGTCGCCAAGAAATGGGCTAGGCGGGAAAAAATCGCCCGTATGGCACAGCCAATGACGCATTTAGGGGAAACGAAATGAGTAGCACCAAGAGTTTAAAAAAGGAGGCCAAAATGAGTGAAGAAAAAAGTAAAAACCTGGAGATGTCGCGGCGCGACCTCTTCGGTACCAGCGCAGCTGCCGCAACGGTCGTTGGGCTGGGGGCGGGCCTGGCAGCGGGTGGACTGCTGACCCAACCCGCACAAGCTGCCAGCGGCAGTGCAACTGTCGAACCAGGGCAGCTTGATGAGTATTACGGGTTCTGGAGTTCCGGCCAGGCGGGCGAAGTCCGCATCATCGGCGTGCCCAGCATGCGGGAATTGATGCGTATTCCGGTCTTTAACCGTTGTTCAGCCACCGGCTGGGGTCAGACCAATGAATCGATCCGCATCATGCAGGAAGGCATGACCCCTGAGACGAAGAAATATCTCTCAGACAAAGGCGGTGTCTGGCATAATGGCGATGCTCACCATCCCCATATGTCTTTCACTGAAGGGCGTTATGACGGGCGTTATGTCTTTATCAATGACAAAGCCAATACCCGTGTGGCCCGCATCCGCTGTGACATCATGAAAGTCGATAAAATGGTAGAAATACCAAATGCAGCCGACATTCATGGCTTACGCCCACAAAAATGGCCACGCACCGGTTATGTTTTTACCAATGGCGAACATCGTGTCCCATTGGTGAATGATGGCAGTGTGCTCGATGAACCTGAGAAATATGTCTCCATATTCTCAGCTGTCGATGGCGACAGTATGGAAGTCGCCTGGCAGGTGATTGTCAGCGGTAATCTGGATAATGTGGATGCCGATTATCAAGGCAACTACGCCTTCTCAACCAGCTATAATTCCGAAGAAGGTGTCACTCTTGCGGAAATGACCGCTAATGAGCTGGATCATGTGGTTGTTTTTGATATCAAACGCATCGAAGCAGGCATTAAAGCCGGTGATTATAAAGTCTATAATGGCGTCAAAGTCCTTGATGGCCGGAAGGGCTCTAAATACACCCGCTATATCCCTGTTCCAAACAGCCCGCATGGGATCAACACCGCACCTGACAGAAAACATGTCATGGTGGCCGGTAAATTGTCCCCAACGGTTTCTGTACTGGATATCACCCGCTTCCCGGATCTGTTCAACGACAAGATCAAACCGCGGGACGTGATTGCAGCCGAACCGCAATTAGGTCTTGGGCCGCTTCACACGGCTTTTGATAAAAAGGGCTTTGCTTATACGACCCTGTTCCTCGACAGCCAAATCTGCAAATGGGACATTCAAAAAGCCATTCGCCAATATAATGGTGAAGATGTGGATCCGATTGTGGACAAAGTCGATGTCCATTATCAGCCAGGGCATAACCATACGTCTCAAGGGGAAACCCTGGATGCGGACGGTAAATGGCTGGTGTCCATGAACAAATTCTCCAAGGACCGCTATATCAATGTGGGTCCATTGAAGCCGGAAAACGAGCAGTTGATCGATATTTCCGGCGACAAGATGAAAGTCGTTCATGACAGCCCGACCTTTGCAGAGCCCCATGACTGTATCCTGGTCCACCGGTCCAAAGTGAACCCGCGTCAGGTCTATGATCCCAATGACCCAACCTTCGCGGAAACGCTGGCTATGGCCGAAGCAGATGGCATTGATATGGACTTCGCCGCCGATGTTGTCAGAGATGGCAATAAGGTTCGGGTTTATATGCACTCCGTCGCGCCATCCTTCAGCCTTGAGAAATTTGAGGTGAATGAAGGAGATGAAGTCACCATCGTCATTAAAAACATCGATGATGTTGATGATCTGACCCATGGCTTTACCATGGCCAATTACGGCGTTGCCTTTGAGATTGGCCCACAAGCCACCGCATCGGTCACCTTTAAAGCGGACCGGCCTGGCGTACATTGGTTCTATTGCCAGTGGTTCTGTCACGCGCTTCATATGGAGATGCGCGGCCGGATGTTCGTCAAGCCGAAGGCATGATAGCGAGATAAAGTGAAGTGTTTCGTTTCACATATATGCTGATAATAATTGCTGCAGGCGTCCTGTTTTCAGGGCGCCTGCACGCTGCACCTTATGAAATCAAGCCTGCTGATCTTGAAAACGGCGGGATATCCCTCAGTGCGCTCCTTGAAACATTTGAGGCAGGCGAAGAAGTCATCCTGAAGGTGGGTCTGTATGCGGGGCCTGTTTTCCTGTCCAAGCCAATGAAGCTTATAGGGGAGGCAGGTGCTGTTATCGATGCGCAAGGCCAAGGCAGTGTTATTCACGTTAAAGCGCCAGATGTCACCATCCAAGGGCTTATACTGCAAAATTCAGGTATCTCGCATGAAGACAAAGACAGCGGCGTCTTCCTGGACCGCGACGCACACAGAGCGACGGTGAAGCAAAATACACTGCTGAACAATCTGGTCGGTGTGTATATCTGGGGACCCCATGATACCAATGTCAGAGAGAATAAGATTACAGGCCGCGACGATTTACGGGTGAATGAACGCGGCAACGGTGTTTATATATGGAATGCTCCGGGTGCCTATGTCGGTTTCAACGACATTGAAAAAGGCCGGGATGGCATCTTTGTTAATACGAGCAAAGAGAACATCTTTGAAGGCAACCGCATGCGCAACCTTCGCTATGGCATTCATTATATGCACACCAATTCCTCCACCGTGAAAAACAATATTTCAGAAGGCAATGATGCGGGCTATGCCCTGATGTATTCCCGGCGTTTGAAGGTACAGGGCAATGTCTCCCTTGGGGACCGGGATCATGGTATTTTGCTGAACTATGCAAATGGAGCCGATATCACGGATAATAAAGTCATTGGTCACGGCAATAAGAAATGCATTTTCATTTATAATTCCAACAAAAACACTTTCTTGAAAAACTGGTTTGAAGACTGCCTCATCGGCGTTCATTTTACCGGCGGGTCAGAGCGCAATAAAATGGTGAACAACAGCTTCATCAACAACCAGTCACAGGTCAAATATGTGGGCACGCGCTGGGTCGAATGGAATAACGACAAACGCGGAAATTATTGGAGCGATAATGCACCGTTCGACATGAATGGGGACGCAATCGCTGATGATGCGTTTAAGCCTAATGATCTGGTCGATCAGATTGTCTGGCGGCACCCTTCCGCCCGTATTTTATTAAGCAGTCCTGCTGTCAGGATTTTGAAATGGGCGCAGGGCCAGTTTCCCGGACTATATCCCGGGGGTGTGATAGACCGCTACCCGCTGATGTCCCCCCAATCACCAGACATTGGCAGGTATTGGAGCGCGAAAGATGACTGATATTCTCAAACTTGACCAGGTTTCGCGCTATTTCGGCGCACATAAAGCCGTCAATGATGTCTCCTTGCGTGTTCAAGCCGGTGAGAGCATTGCGCTTGTCGGGCATAATGGGGCTGGCAAAACAACCCTGTTCAAGATGATCCTAGGCCTGATCCAACCATCATCAGGGCATATTTCAGTTCAGACCCACCATGGCCAGTCCTCTGCAAAAATAGCTTTTCTGCCCGAAGCCATCGCTTTTCACAAAGCGCTGACAGGAATAGAGGTATTAAGCCTGTTCGCAAGGCTGCGTCATATAAACCTTGATGAAGTACATCTGGCATTGGAACGGGTCGGCCTGGCAGACGCGGCGACAAAACGGGTCGGCACCTATTCAAAAGGCATGCGCCAACGTCTTGGCCTGGCGCAGGCCTTGATGGGCAATTCCGACTTATTGATATTGGACGAGCCGACAACGGGGCTGGACCCCGCATCACGCAGGCGGTTTTATACCTTGCTTGATGACCTTCGGCATAATGGGACGACTATATTGCTATCATCGCATTCCCTAAGCGAAATTGGAGCTTATACAGACCGGGTCGCCATCCTGGCTCAAGGTTCCCTTCTGGCGGACGGACCTGTCGATCAGCTTGCAAAAGATGCAGGGCTTCCAAGTCAGATCACCCTTCGCTTGAAGCCAGGCTGTGAGGATATATTCCACCAGAAACTGGCGCAGTCCGGCCTTGATCTGCCCTTATCCACGGGCTTGTCACAGCGCTTCACCGTTGCGGATCAGGAGAAAGTCAGGATTTTAAAAACGCTTCTCTCCTTCGAGGAGCTATTAGATGACATTCACCTTCAATCCGCGACGATTGAAGACTTATATGCCCATTATCACGATGGCAGCACAGATCCGATGCGTATCAGAATAAAAGCCCGTGAAGACGAGACCATCAGAAAGGCTGCAGAATGAAAGCGGTCCTCCATATCGCCAGGCAGGAAATCCTGATCTGCCTGAGAAACAGATGGGTCTTTGCCATGACGGCAGTCATGTTGCTTTTAGCCGTCTCCCTTGTTCTTCTTGGCAGCGGGCCTACAGGGTCTGTGGGCGTTGATCCTTTAAGCGTTCTCAGCGTGTCTTTATCCAGCCTATCGGTCTTTCTTGTGCCTCTTCTGGCCCTTCTCGTCACATATGACACCATCGTCGGGGAAAGCGAAAACGGGACGATGCTTCTTCTTCTCTCCTATCCCGTCAGCCGGTCCCAAGTCATCATGGGCAAGTTTTTAGGCCTTTGGGCAATTACAGTTTTTGCAATTCTCATCGGCTTTGGAACCGCGGCAGCGGCATTGGCTTTTGGGCAAGATGATCCCCTGCCCGGCGCGGCCTTTTGGTCTTTTGCACAGCTGATCCTATCCGCCTGCCTGCTGGGGGCGATCTTTCTCGCCTTTGGTATTTTCGCAAGCACCCTTGCCAGTCAACGTGGGACAGCCGCAGCCATGACCATTGGCCTATGGCTGTTATTCGTTGTTATTTTTGATCTGGTCTTGCTGGGCGGTCTTATCCTTGGCCTGGACAGTATTTTATCAGAAGATACACTATCAACACTTCTGTTGATGAACCCCACAGATGTGTTTCGGATTTTAAATACCGGAAACTTCACAGATACAGGGCTTTTATCCGGTACGGCAACACTTGCAGGGCACACTGAAAATTCAGTCTCTATCTTGTGGGGCAGCCTCGTCCTGTGGGTCGTGATCCCGCTTGGCAGTGCAATCTATATTTTCAAAAGGAAAGAAATATGAAGGCCAAATTCGGCGCTTTTTTCTCAGCGATACTGGCACTTACCCTTTCCAGCTGCGATCAACCTGTTGCAACGCCCACACCTGACGCTCTGGCCTTGCCAGATGATGCCATTGGGTATTTTTGCGGGATGGTTGTCAAAAATCATGACGGGCCAAAAGGGCAAATATTCATCGAAGGACAAAGCGAACCGCATTGGTTCACATCCGTACGCGACACATTGGCTTATACCCGTCTGCCGGAAGAAACGGCATCCATATCAGTCATCTATGTCAGTGACATGGGCAAGGCGGACAGCTGGGCACAACCAGGCGATAATGCGTGGATTTTAGGACGCGATGCCTATTATGTCGTTGGCAGTTCAAAAATGGGCGGTATGGGCGCATCAGAAGCAGTGCCTTTTTCATCACGAGAAGTCGCATTAAACTTCGCGGCCCAATATGGGGGCAACGTCATGCGTCTGGATGACATTCCAACTGACGATCTTTTGGGAAGTGACCTGGAGGCAGAAGAGATGGACCATCAGACCCATGAAAATTAACCCTGAAACCGGACTGCCATCACCCCTCACCCGGCGGCGTGTATTAAAGATTTCTGCTGCATTAGGGGCCATTGGCTGCATGGCCACATCACCGGCAATCAGCGCCGCTATGGCTGTCGGGGAAAAGATACGCTGGCGCGGTATCGCATTGGGCGCAGAAGCGGAGATACAGATAGCGCATGGTTCAAAACACGTGGCAGAGCAGGCATTAAACGCCGCCATCACTGAATTGCGGCGGCTCGAAAGCCTGTTCAACCTCTATGACCCCGCCTCTCTCGTTTCGAAATTAAATCGGAAAGGTGAAGTCAATCGCCCTCCAGCCGATTTTCTCACCCTGTTAAGCCTGGCACAATCCGTATCAACAGCGACATCGGGTGGCTTTGACATCACCGTTCAGCCTCTGTGGCAAAACAAAGCCAATACAGCGCCAATCGGCCATGAAAATTTATATATGGGGGCAGACAAAATTTCCCTCACGCAGCCCGGCATGGCTGTCACACTGAATGGGATCGCGCAGGGCTATATAACCGATCGCATAACAGAGGTTTTAAACGCCGCCGGGCTGAAACATGTTTTGATCAACGCAGGTGAGATCAGGTCCACTGGTGAAGCTGCTATCCAGCAACCCTGGCGGATCGCCACCTCAATCGGGTCAGAGCAAGAGGAATTAAGAAATCAGGCGCTGGCCATCTCCTCCGCTTATACCACTGTTCAAGATGGAATGCGCCCCCATCTCTTCAACGGGCGGACAGGCGAAGCCATAACCGAATTTGACACTGTATTGGTGAAAGCACCAAATGCAGCGCTTGCAGACGCGCTTTCCACAGGTCTTTCCGTTTTGCCCGAAGAGATGTGGCCTCAGGTCATGCAGAATATGGATGGTGTACAACTCACGATAAAAGCTGTTCGCCGGGATGGAAGCCGCCTTTTCTATGGTTAGAAACGCGGCTTAGCTTTCCCGCAACGCACGTGAACTGACATTGGAAATGGGTTTCAAAATATAATCCAAAACCGTCCGTTTCCCATTTAGAATATCCACTTCGGCGACCATACCAGGAATGATTTCGAGGTCGCCGTCGGCGCTTTCCAAAGAAGAACCGATGGTGCGCACTTCAATGCGATAAAGGCCCTCACCATCTTCATTTTCAATGGCGTCCGCAGAAATCGTTTCAACTTTCCCTTCAAGAAAGCCATAGCGGGAATAATCATAAGCGGTCAATTTGACCTGAGCATCCTGACCTGCTCTTAAAAAAGCAATATCAGCCGGTTTGATAAAGGCTTCCACCAGAAGAGAGCCATCTTGAGGCACAATCTCCACAATGGGTTCGCCCGGGCGGACAACACCGCCCACTGTTGCAACATGAATACGATTTACCGTGCCACTGATAGGCGCGCGCACATCTGTCCGCGCCACACGATCCTGCAGGGCAGGCAGCTCTTGCACCATTGCAGATATTTCGGCTTTTGCGATTGCCAGGGCCTCAAAAGCCTCTGCGCGTTGGCGTTCCCTCATGGACGACAGCGTATGTTCAACCTCTTCCACACCGGAAGCCGCACGACTGGCAGCCAGTTCAGCAACTTTAAAAGTCCCCTGTGCTTCAGCACGACGCTGCTCAGCCCGCAACAGTTCCAGGCGCGGCTCGATCCCCCGCTCCACCAGCGGGGCCAGCATATTAACCTCTGATGTGGCCAGGCGATCGGATTCCAAGGCCGTTGCCATAGTCACATTCGCCTCACTCAGGCTTCTGCGCCGCTGCGCTAATTTAGCGGCCTCAACCGACACAGTTGCAATGAATTGGGCTTTTCGAGCGTTGAACAGCGCCGTTTCATTAGCAATCAAAGTCGGCGCAATACGCTCCAGCTCTTCATCAAAGCTGATATCCGTCCCATTTGCTTCAGCTTCAAGCCTCGAGATACGCGCGCGCAAAGCGTTATAGCTTTCCTGCCCTTGCAGGAAGACCGCATTAAACTGCGTATTGTCCAAACGAACGAGGACATCACCGGCTTCAACATGCTGGCCCTGACGCACTAAAATAGTTTCGACAATGCCGCCTTCCAGATTTTGAACGATCTGGAGATGTTTTGACGGAATGATTTTCCCTTGCCCTCTCGTCACTTCATCCAATTCGGCAAAACCTGCCCATAAGACACTCAACGCCAATAGGGCCGTTATGACATAAAGAAGAAGATGCGCCGCCCGTGCAGGCATGACCGGCAAGTCATCATCAAGCTTATTTTCTGTTATTTGCGCCATCAAAGCCTCTTATTGATTAGCCCGTCGGGCGCCTTCTACAGCCATTGATTTCAACACATTATCCTTTGGCCCCTGCGCGACAATCCTGCCTTTATCAAAGACAATGATCTTATCCACAAGCTTCAAAAGCGATGCACGGTGCGTGATCAGGACCAGTGTTCGATCCTTCACCTCATCTTCAAGGCGGGACAAGAGGGCGTTTTCAGACCCGGTGTCCATTGCTGAACTGGGTTCATCCATAAGCAACATAGGCGGCTTTCCAGCCAAGGCCCGTGCAATGGCAATGGACTGTTTCTGCCCACCCGACAGACCTTCCCCCCGGTCCATCAGCTTCAGATCATAGCCCGCCGCCAATTGCCCTGCAAAATCATGAACGCCGCCTAATTTGGCGACCCTCAATAGCTCTTCATCAGCTATATCCCCTTGCCCCAGCGTGATATTATCCCTGATGGAGCCCGAGAAGAGATATATATCTTGGAGGACACTGCCAATATTCTGACGCAGGTCTGAAGGCATGATTTGGCGAATGTCGGTATCATCGACCAAAACAGACCCCTCATCAGGTTCATAAAGGCCCAGGATCAACCGGGTGATTGTGGATTTACCAGAGCCGATTTTACCAAGGACCGCAACTTTTTCCCCGGGCTCAATGGTGAAAGACACGCTGTCGAGTGCCCGGCCCGTTTGGCCCGGATATCGAAAGACCACATCTTTAAATTCAATCTTCCCATCCATTTTGGAACGCCGGAGATAAGACCGCTCTGCATCGGTTTCCCCGCCCTGCAGCATCAAATTATCCAGCGTCTTATAGGAAGACAGCGCCCCATTCGCCCGTGACAGGACCTGCGCCAATTGCGCCAAAGGCGCCAACGCCCGGCCGGTCAATATAACGGCAGCGATCAGTCCACCCACGGTCAAATCCCCTGAACTGATCAGAAACACGCCCACAATAACCGTGCCAACCTGAGCAATCTGCTGGACACTGCCCGCGACATTCACGGCAAATTGCGTGATGATTCGGCTGCGTCTTGACGTTGTCGAATGGCTCTTCAGCCCCGAGCGCCACCTTTGCTCCAGCATGGCGCCAGCGCCCAGGCTTTTCACCGTTTCCAACCCGGCGATTGTTTCTACAAGCACACCATGTTTGGATTGTCCCTCACTCAATCCCTGACCAGCCAATTTAGCCAGGGCAGGCTGAATAAGAAATCCTGTCACAATGACAATGGGCACAGCCAATATAGGCACCCACGCCACCTGGCCCGCGATAATGGCGATGACGCCTAAGAATAAGAAGATAAAGGGCAAATCCACAAAGGCGACCAAAGTCGCTGATGTGAAAAACTCTTTCAGCGTTTCAAACTCACGGATAACGCTTGCGAATGCGCCGGAAGACCCTTTTCTTTCAGAAAGCTTCAGGTCAAGCACACGGCGAAACAACGAGCTGCCGATTTCATAGTCCAGCCTTTGCCCCGCCACATCAATGAAATAACCACGCAGCGTCTTCAAAATAAAATCAGCACTTAGCGCAATAGCCATACCAATCGACAAGGCAATAAGAGATTCAATCGCATTATTGGGAACCACGCGGTCATAGACCGTCATGATGAACAATGAAGACGTCAGAGACAGCATATTCACAAAGGCCGCTGCCAACCCCACCTGAATATAGATGGAACGGTTCTGATAAAAAGAACCCCACAGCCAATGGTCCCGGACGAAAGGGCCGGATATATGTTTTTCTTCAGCCATCAGCGTCGCCACAGTTCGGTGGCACTGGTGATTGGCAGACTGATATTTAATTTTTGCAACATCTCACCCGTTAAATTCAATATCCGATATCGCGAGATATCACGTTCCCACAGACCATCGGTATAAGCGATTGTTGCGTTAAAATGATCCGCCTCAGCCTGCAATAGATCAAGCAGGCTACCGCGTGCAATTTTAAACTGCTCGATATAGAGATCTCTTGCGTCTCCATTCGCCTTTTTCGCGCGTTTCAACACCTGAATCTGGCTTTCCAGGATGTCCAGCTCGCGAAACGCAATAGTGATATCGCGTGCAAGCTCCTGCTGTGCCAATTGTTCTTCAAACTCACTGCGGCGGAAACGATGCAAAGCCTGATTACGCCGGGCAGAACGCGCACCACCGGAAAAGATTGTGAAATCAACCCCTAGGCGCCCCCGAACATCATAGTCCGAGTTGCCATCAAAAATCTCAAATTTAGTTGCGTCAACGGACAAGGTAACATTGGGAAGAAATTCGGACTTCGCTGCTTCCAGATCATGACGCCCTACATCCGTTTGGGCTGAAAAGGCCTTAAGCGCAGGATTGTTTTTATAGGCAAGCTGAACAGCGTCATCCGGCTGTATCGCTTCCGTCAACACGAGGTCCGGCGGTGTTAAATCCGGGCCTGGTTGTTCTTTAAACAATTCAAAATACCGACTTTCCGCATTGACAAGATTGCGTTCAATATTCGCCCGGATGGCGGCAGCGTCCGCAATGCGGGCGCGCAGCCGTGCAACATCGCGCAAAGCTCCTACACCCTCATCATAGCGGGTTTGCACCTGGGCCAGAATATCTTGATGGCGCTGCTCAAATTCAAAGGCCAGTTCAAGGTTTTTACGAGAGCGAATGACATTGAGATAAGCCGCAATGGCATCCAAGGCAACTTCTGCAGCGACGGTCTCAACATCGCCTTCCCGCGCTTCCACCCCCGCTGAGGCGCTATCCAGACTGGCCTTCGTTCGGCCACCGTCATAGAGAAGCTGCTGCCCTCTTAAAACCACATCTGCCCGGGCGCGGTCTCTTGAACGTTCGACGATATTGTCGAACCGGTCCTCAAAATCACGGGAGATCGTTGCATCACCCGCCACATCCAGCCCAATCGTCGGCAGATAACGGGCACGGGTTTCACGCCGCGCCTGTTTCGCCTCCCGATGACTGGCAATGGCTGCATTCACACGCGGGTGCTGTGCCACGGCGTCATTTATCAGGTCTTTGAAAAGGCTTGGTTTTTCAACGGCTGTTGCAACAATAGTTTGAGCGGTTGAGGGCGTGCTCACCGCAAATGCGAAACACGCCCCCAATATCATCACCTTAAAGCTTTTCGCCTTCATGAGATGATCAGACCATCGGAACATTCACGAGGATATCGGGGTCAACCAATAATGTCGCGTCACCGGATGTAAAGACCTGGAAGGTTACGCCGTCAACGACCTGATCCCCTCCGTCCAGCCAATCACCTTCACCCAGGTTCACAACGTCACCGTTCTCCCCGGTAATCGTCAAGGTATCGTTGTCTGAAATATCAAGGATATCATCCGCGCTCAGAGACAGGGTATCCGCGCCGCTGTTTTCAAGGGAAATTTCTTCAACCTCATTCAAGCGGTTCGCATTCACAATCGCAGTCAAATCGATTTCGAGACCGCCATCAGAAATGCGCAAAATATCATAGCCGTCCCCGCCGTTAAAACTGTCTTCTACAAGGTCAGATTCACTTGCGATGAGGATATCATTCCCACCACCGCCAAACAGCATATCCGCACCGGCACCACCATCCAGGGTGTCATTACCATCGAACTGTTGCTCTGTTCCGCTACTCCTGTCCCCATACAGGCGGTCATCGCCATCGCCACCGAAGACGAGATCATCACCGCCGTCACCGGAAACTAGGTCATTACCTGCCCCGCCATAAAGTTCATCATTCCCAGGGGTGAATCCATCACTGACTGCAAAATCATCTCCAAATACGGTGTCATCCCCATCGCCGCCATCCGCAAAATCGTCGCCAGCGCCTGAACGAATGGTATCATTCCCACCCTCGCCATAGGTCGTATCATTACCCTGGTCATGTGTGGAATCTGTTGTGTCATCACCTTCACCCAGATAGATGAGGTCATCACCATCTGCACCGCGGACGAAATCGTTACCATCACCTGCGTAAATGATATCATTACTGGCAGTGGTCGCTTCAAGCGCAGCCGTTTCAAATTCCGCAAAAATGAGGTCATCACCACCATAAGCGTAGATGATATCCGCACCTCGACCGGCTAGGATATAGTCAGCACTATCCCCGGTATGAATGACGTCATCACCGGCCCCCGCCGACACTCGATTTGACCCTTCGCCCAAGAACAAAAGATCATTTCCACCACCGACAATGAGAAACTCGTCAATCCCAAAAAAACCGCCAAAATCATTACCGGACAGATTAAAAAGTCCTTCGCCATCATTTTGACCAGCAAAGAAATAATTTGCATCGACAGGGAATTCTTCAGAGACCGTACCAAAGGCCGCCTGCTCCCGCCCAATACGCGTTGCCTCAGCAAAGGGCGTGGTATTAAAGACCTGCTCCCCGTCAATGGAGCGGAATGCAATTTCTTCAATAAACCCATACCATTGGTAATTATGAACGATGATCTTGACTTCATTACCCAGGCTATCGACGGCCGTGATATAGAGATTATCCTGATCAGAGAATGCGTCTAGAGAACCAATAGCGTTCATTCCGAAATCAAGAACCAGGCGATCCTGACCATCAAAGTCCCAGATATCGACCTGAGCTGTCGCTGTCGCAATGTCAATTGTATAGACATTGTCTGTCGCATCTAGCTCCAGTTCAATATTTTGTGTCGGGGTGCCGGCTTGACCATAGTCCACAGCGTAGCTTCCAGCCGCAGCCGGATCAGCACCAAATCGAACACCGCCACTTCCATCAATGAACAGACCAGAGGCAGGATCAATTCCGGGAACCCCTATCGTCTGCCCTGCTTCAGCAGGTAAAACAGGTATATAAGCCAGCACTTCCGTTGCGTCATATCCCCATAATTCCGCATCAAAAGTGGCCGTGTTGACAGAAATATAGGTCGTCCCTTCAGTGGTGGGGGCCTCAACATCTTCGTCAAAGACCGAGAAATTCACCTTTGCATCAAAGAAGGTAACCAGTTCAACATTCGTCAAAGTGATATCCCCGTCGATACCACTTAAAAGCAGCGTACCATTCCCCTGATCCGTGATTGTATAGTCGCCAATATTTCCAAGTATGTCGACTTGGTCAAAACCAGCACCGCCATCAATCAAATCACCGGCAGAAACCGCGCGGATAACATCATCGCCTTGGCCTGCATCAATGATATTCGCCACGTCATTGAGGAATATAAGATCATCGGAATCCGTGCCAATGGCGTTTTCAATGACCGCATTAAACGCAATACCAACATATCCGGTTTCCCCCAGTGTGGAGACATGCCCATCCCTAAGGTCGATACGTGCGGCACCATCTGTACTTGATGCGTCAAACGTATCATTTCCTCCCGCATCCCAATAGGCACGACCAGTGCTATGGTTCACTTCATAGACGTTGTCTTCGACATTATGTGTATTGTCCACGCCATGAAGATGTTGGGCCAAGAGAATATCGAGGATTTGCGGAGAAGAATAATCTGTTGATGAGTCGACAACAGTGCCAAGTCCTGCATTCAGATAAGACAATGACGTCCAGCCAAGGTTGTTGAACTGCCAAGGCAGTCGTTCATCATTTAAACCTGCGAGAGGGGTTACATCTTGCAAGCCAAACACACCATGGGCAATTTCATGATTAAGAATTAATTTGCTGAAATTCGTCTCACTCGATCTCAAACCAGCACGCAGGTTATCCCGAATAAAGATGTCACCTTCAAGCCCCTCTGTCCCAGGCAAAAACCCAACACCTGTCGGGCTTTGCGAGAAGAAGAAAAACCTGATTTCACCATGTTCAGTAGGATCAGCCACTTCATCAACATAAACAAATTGAATATTTGCGGACTCACCCCAGAGGTCCAAAGCGTCTTGAATAATCTCTATTTCCGCAGCAGTCGGCAAAATGCCATCCAGTCTCTCAACAACATCAAAACTTAAGTGCACGTCGGAGAATACTGAATCTAGCGTTGCAATTGACCAGGTCAGAACAAGAGGCGCATCCGCAGGGCCGCCACCCCATATAAACGCTGAATTCGCATCATTTTGGCCAGGGTGGATCAGCGCATCAATGAATGGTCCGTCGTCAATTGGGCTTGATTCCACCGAAATTGCAGTGAGCCTTGGGTCAACCTCAATATTGAGTGTGACAGCATCACTTGTCCCCAATTCACTTGATACAGCTCTAAATGAGACGGAATATATGCCATCACCATCCGCATCTATGGGAACATTCATATCAGGTGCGTTTAGGAAGGATAATGTGCCATTCGGCAGGATCTGGAATAAATGAGCGTCTGCACCTTCCAGGGTAAATGTGAGGTCCGTATCTGAGAAAAACGCGGTACTCAGATCAAAGGCAACCTTTTGGCCATCCAAAATCCTGATATCGAGTTCAGCGGTTATAACTTCCAGAACATCAGGAACATCAATGACATTGATATTAAATTCCGCAGTGAAAGAATTGCCGCTCGCATCCGTTGCCGTAATAAACAACGGGAATCTTGGCATATCTTCGAAATCTAACGCAATGCCATCTTTCAAGAATAGATTTCCATCAACGATTTCAAATCGATTATCACTGAGCGTGAATGTATGAACATCATCATCTATGTCGCTAACAGTGACATTCCCAAAACTACCGCCCGGGTTATTTTCGAAGATTGAAGGTGTTCCAATTGTAATCGCGGTCGGTGCGTCATTCACGTCTTGAAGCGTGATCACAAAGGTTTCTGTAACGCTCAAGCCCGCCGCATCCGTTGCTGTCACATCAACGGAAACCGTAGAAGATGTTTCAAAGTCCAACGAGACGCCCGGTACCAGGCGCAACACGCCGTCTTCAATCCGAAAACGGTCATCACTTACTGTAAATTCATGCGTATCGCCGGCGTCATCGGTTACAGACAGATTGCCGATGATCGCACCTTCCTGATCTTCATTGATGATATTGTTATCCAGGCTGATAGCTGAAGGTGCATCATTTACATCTTGAACGACGATTTCAAACGTCTCAGTAACGCTTTCGCCACCGCTGTCAAATGCCGTGACTTCGACAGAAATGCTATCCTCTGTTTCAAAGTCCAGTGAAACGCCATCTTTCAACCGCAAGACACCATCAACAACTTCAAACCGATCATCGCTAAGTTCAAAAGTGAAGCTGTCATTAAATCCATCAACATCCTCAACATTCAAACGACCGATTTCAGCACCTGCCGTGTTTTCCAAAACTGTATTCGCTTCAAGCGTGATACCGCTTGGCGGTTCATTCCCATTGATGACTGTAATCGTAAAGGACTGAGTAACGCTTTCACCGGAAGGGTCCGTCGCCGTCACGTCAAAAGTGATATTGGCTTCTGTTTCAAAGTCCAGTGCAATACCACTGCGCAATTGAAGCACGCCGTTAACGACTTCAAACCGGTCATCGCCCACTGTAAAGCTGTGCGTATTGTCATCCGTATCGTCGACGACAAACTGGCCAACCTCTGCACCAGCCGCGTTTTCGACAACGGACGTATTGGTCAGGCCAATTGCTCTTGGTGCTTCATTCGCGCCATCGCCCAAGACAGTGATTTCGAAGACCTGCGTGACGCTTGCACCAAGTGCATCTGTCGCCGTTACTTCCAGTGTAACAGAGCCACCTCCAGCGTCCAACGCGACACCTTGGCGAAGCTGAAGGACACCGTTAACAACCTCAAAACGATCATCGCTCAGCATAAAGTCATGCGTATCATGGTCATCATCAACCACGACGAAGGAGCCCACAACGGCCCCCGCCTCATTTTCAACCACCGTTGTATTTTGAAGCCCAATAGCAGACGGCACATCATTCACGTCCTGAACTGCAATGCTCAAACTTTGGGTAATGCTTTGACCTGCTGCACCGGTTGCTGTCACGTCAAGAAATACGCTGGATTCTTCTTCAAAATCCAAAGCCACGCCATCCCGAAGTTGCAAAGTCCCGTCCACAACCTCAAACCGGTCATCGCTTACCTCGAAACTAAGGCTCCCGCTTTGCATCCCACCTTCAACGGTCAGCACACCGACTTCGGCACCAGATGCATTTTCATCAACAGAATTCCCGCTCAACGCCAGACCGACAGGAGCTTCATTCACGTCATTAACCGTAATTTCCAATGGCTGACTGATTTCATTACCAGACACATCAATGGCCGTAACAGTGAGAAAAATTGTGGGCGTCGTTTCAAAATCCAGCGCAACCCCGGATTTCAGTTGAAGGACACCATCAACAACCTCGAAACGCTCGTCATCAACAATATATGCATGAATATCGTCAACATCCGGGTCAGCGACCATGACTTCGCCAACGACGGCGCCAAATGCGTTTTCTTCCACAGAAGACGATGAAAGACTTAAACCCGTTGGCGCCTGATTGGCAAATCCATCAACATCATCAACACGCGCATCTGAGGCACGTGTGGCCCCAACTGCGCTGACATCAACAGTTGTTCCATCATTGGCACGTACACCAACATTATTCCCCAAGATCAATCCAGCCAGGCTTGTATCCGCGCCTGTCAATGACACTTGGCCCTCACCAGTGACAACCGTAACACCCATTTCGCGCAGCGCGGCGGAGCTTTCCACACTGATGGTCACATTGGGACCAAGATCAAGCCGATTCACATCCGTAAGAACGAAACTGTCAAGATCCACAACAACAGGCGCACCATCGCTGGACACAATACGCAATGTGGAGCCATCGTCCCCATCAACAAGCGTGAACTGAGCCAACTGACCAGTCGTCAGAGTTACATCAGAGTTCACCTGGAGTTGCGTCACATTTAAAATCGTTGCCTCAGTCAGGTCAACATCACCATATACAACCAAGGTATTGGTCCCAGCGCCGCCATCAAGGACCTCGCCAGCAACAACATGACTGTCAGTCACACCATTGATATCCGAAAGGCCAAGGAGGGGGGATAAGTCCAACCCGCTGCCACCGGGATTGACAATGGATTCCGTCGTATATTGATCCGCGGCCGACGTTCCAACCACAACAATGACATCATCGCCGTCTCCGGCCGCCACATTATCGGCGCCTGCACCACCAAGAATCAAATCATTACCGGCACCCGAATTGATGGCATCATTGCCACCGGCACCACGAATGACATCCACACCTGATCCTGTTGTAATCGTGTCCGCCCCTTCACCTCCAAAGACAATTAAATCCGCGGTGGAGCCACCCTCTTCAAGAGTACGACCAGCATCGTCACGTGCGGTAAAGGTACCGTCTGGATCTTCAATAAAATCAGGCTCCGGCGCGGGTGGTGGAGCTGGGGTCGGTGCAGGGCCCGGGGCGCTGCCACCACCAGAGCCACCGCCACAAGCCCCTAATGTAAGGGCACCCAAGACAAGAGGAGATGCAGAAAGAAAAGGTCGCTTTCGGGCTTCGAGGCTATCCTTTGAAATTGTGGCGAGTTCTTCACGCTGCCTTCCAATTATTTCTTTCATACTCCAACCCCTTAATCATACAATTTTATTTAATTTGCATGTACACTACATAAATTCATATGCAGATCAAACAACAAAAATGGCCTGAGAATTACACAACTAAAAGGTTCACTCAAATCAATCGAATAGATAACCAACAGATTGATTAGACCGGACATCTATACAATAAAACTTAGAGGGACCGCATAAATAAATAGATTAAAATTCTACTCAAAGTTGTTTTTTTAGTTGCAAACGTATCTAAATTCAATCTTCCAAGACAAATTAAGCAGGATTTTGACTAGATAACTCGACGAACATTCAGCACCCCGAGAACCTGCCACCAGGGGCAGGTCGAGGAAAACAGCTGTTCAGCGCCAAATTCCCAATCATTTAATTTGAATACAAATCTTTCTTCTTCTAATGTCAGCGCAGTTTTAAAAGCAGGTGTAAATTTATAATGCTCTATAACAGCCAGAATCCCCTAAAGGCTCAGATGAAAGCGGGCGTGTTACCAAGCGTCTTTTTACCCGCAGCCGCGCTCATCCTTTGCCTTGTGGTTTTCACCGTCATTTCACCAGACGGGGCCGAAAAAGCTTTTAAAGCGCTCAATAGCTGGATCATCGGTACGATGGGCTGGTTTTACGCGGTTGCGGCCACGGGGTTTTTGGTTTTCGCAATCCTTTTAGCCACCAGTCGATTTGGATCTATCCGGCTTGGCCCAGACCATAGTGAGCCGGATTACAGTTTTACAAGTTGGTTTGCCATGCTGTTTTCAGCTGGCATGGGGATCGGCCTGATGTTTTTCGCTGTCGCGGAACCCGTCCTTCATTACACCGCGCCGCCCACTGCTACACCACGAACGATCGAAGCCGCAAAAGAGGCGATGCAAGCAACCTTCTTCCACTGGGGCATTCACGGCTGGGCGATTTATGTGGCCGTAGGCCTGGTTCTGGCCTATTTCGGTTTTCGCCACAAACTGCCCCTCACAATCAGGTCAGCCCTTTACCCTTTGATAGGGGACCGCATATATGGTCCGATCGGGCATGCTGTTGATATTTTTGCGGTGCTCGGCACCCTCTTCGGCATCGCCACATCCCTGGGACTTGGTGTCGCGCAGGTAAATAATGGCTTAGGCTATTTATTTGATATTCCTGTCAACACGTCCGTACAAATCATATTGATCGCGCTTATTACCGGTGCTGCCACCATATCAGTGGTTACAGGCCTTGACGCGGGGATTAAACGCTTATCAGAATTAAATCTGACCCTGGCGCTTTTCCTGTTGATTTTCGTCATCATATTGGGGCCGACCATCCTTATTTTCGGCGCATTTGCAGAAAATATAGGAAATTATGTCACAACGATCATTGAACGATCCCTGCGCATAGGAATCTACAGCAATGATGACAAATGGATCGGCGATTGGACCATATTTTATTGGGGCTGGTGGATAAGCTGGTCGCCCTTTGTCGGCATGTTCATCGCACGTATCAGCCGCGGACGGACAATCAGAGAGTTTATATTAGGCGTCCTCCTGGTACCTTCTCTTTTATCTTTTCTTTGGCTGACAGCCTTTGGGAATACTGCCCTGGACTTCATCGGACAAGGAGCGACAGAAATTGCCGACACGGTTTCAGCAAATCTGCCTGTTGCCCTATTTGTCTTTTTTGATCAATTTCCATTTTCCTCCGTCGTTTCGATGATTGGCATCACCTTGGTCATCACCTTCTTTGTGACATCATCGGACAGCGGATCTCTGGTCATCGATATCATCACCTCAGGTGGCCAGACGGATAACCCGGTGTGGCAACGGATATTCTGGGCGACATCAGAAGGCGTGGTTGCCGCGGTTCTTCTTTTGGCTGGCGGGCTTGCGGCTTTACAGGCAGCAGCCGTTGCGACCGCCTTGCCCTTTGCCTTCGTACTTCTCTTTGCGTTAGCCGGGCTTATGCGTGGCCTGACATTAGAAGCCACAAAAGCCCGTGGTGCTGATGTAGCGCCTGATATCGCACCACCATCCACAGCCATGCCCTGGACGACACGATTAAATGCCATTCTCAGTCACCCAGGTCAGGCAAAAATCAATTCTTTCCTGGAAGATACAGTTCTCCCTGCCTTGAATGATGTGGCAAAAGAAATTCAAGCTCATGACTGTCGTGCAAGCGCCAAAGTTTCAAAAGACCCCATCGCCATTATAATCGGCCATGAGAATGAACCTAATTTCCGTTTTGCCGTGGTCGCCAAAGGCTATCACGCCCCATCCTTTGCACTTACGGACGCAGATCCAGATGAGCCAAAAAGCGAAAAAGTGTTCCGCGCAGAAGTTCATTTAGCGGAAGGCGGCCAGGACTATGACATATATGGCTATACAAAAGATCAGATCATCCATGAGGTTCTGAACCAGTATAACCGCCACATCCATTTCCTTCATCTGGCCCGAAGCTGAGGTGCAAATGTTTAGAACTCAAAATATATAATTTGAGTTCTAAACATTATTGTTCTATGTACTGAGCCACGCATTAAAAGAGGGCCCTTTGGGGCCCGTAATTTTTTAATAATTCAGTGGAAGACAACATGAGACTTTTATCAACTGTATCGGCCGTAGCGTTAATTGCCGCCGGTCACAGCGCCTATGCACAAGAAGCGCAAGAGGGTCCTCGTCAGATCGAAGAAATCCTCGTTACAGCGACGAAAAGGGCGGCCAGCACGCAAGACATACCTGTCGCAGTTTCAGCATTGGGCGAAAAAAGCCTTGAGCAGCTTGGCGTGAAAAATTTTGATGACTATCTTCTGCAATTACCGGGTGTCACATCCGGCGGCAGCGGTCCTGGCCAATCAACCATTTACATCCGCGGCCTTGCGTCGACCACACCAAATCTGACGACCGCAGGTGTTTCAGGGCTGGCCCCCAATGTCGCGCTTTATCTTGATGAACAACCCGTGACCCAGGTTGGCCGGAATTTAGATGTTTATGCCGCTGACTTAAACCGGGTCGAAGTTCTACCTGGGCCACAGGGCACCTTATTCGGGGCAAGCTCGCAGGCCGGTACAATCCGTCTGATTACAAACAAGCCCAATCTGGATGAATTTGAAGCCGGTGTCCGTGCGGATGTGTCGTTCACAGAAGGCGGTGAATTCAGCCAGGCAGTCGAAGCCATTGTGAATTACCCTGTCATCGAAGGAAAGTTCGCCATTCGTGGTGTATTCTACAATGACGACCAAGGTGGTTACATTGACAATGTTGCAGGCACACGTACGGCACGCGAAAGCGCCCGTTTTCAATCCGCCGGACCACGCGGCAACGGCACAACAACCAGCGATGGCTTCCAAGCCGGGGTTGATTTAAGCGGTGTCACCTTCCTTGAAGCCGACAATCGTGAGTTGGTGGAGGAGGATTTCAATGATTCCCGTTACACCGGTTTCCGGTTCAGCGCGACATATGAATTCAATCCGGACTGGCGCTTCACAGCCAGCCATGCTCGGCAGGAAATCGAAGCAGATGGCGTCTTCTTCATCGACCCGGAACTGGATGACGGCGATGAATTATCGGTACAGCGGTTCTCACGCGATGATTTGGACGATGATTTTGACAATACGGCCTGGACATTGGAAGGCCGGACAGAGTTTCTGGAAGTCGTCTACACCGGCGCCTTCTTGAACCGCGATACATCGCAGACCATTGACTACACTGACTATCTCTTTGTTGGTCAATATCTGCCTTATTATATCTGTGACGGATCTGTCAGCTATCCGGGCGCCGGCGTTGCCCCTTCAGGCACCTGCCAAGCGCCGAACCTGTTCGTTGACAGCACCACACAAACAGAGGTTCTGACGCATGAACTGCGGTTCAATACACCGGCAGAACTTCCTCTGCGTGCGACCTTCGGCGGTTTCTACAGCGATCAGGAACTGATTGAAAATAACAGCTTCACTTACCCTGGCTCTCGCAATGTGATCGGCTTTTCGCCTGATGTGGTTGGCTTTCCGCAAAACGGGCCGTTGCCAGGTTCATCTGTCAGCAATCCCAATTTCCGTCCGGCTGGCGTGATTTTCTTCAATGATATTACCCGCGATGACGAGCAACTCGGCTTATTCGCAGAAGTCACTTACGATATCATTCCTGATACTTTATCGGTCACCGGTGGTGTCCGCTGGCATGATGTCGATGTGTCCTTACGCGGAAGTGCCAATTCCTCCTTCGGGAATTTAGGCGCCAATGATGATATCAATATCTTCGGTACCAATCTGGACACGCAATTTGATGGCGAGAACAACCCGACAGGCGCTGAAGCAGAAGGCTTTGTTTATAAAGCCAATATCTCCTGGACACCGACGGAAGAATTGCTGTTCTACTTCACCTATTCTGAAGGCTTCCGCCCTGGCCTGCCTAATCGCCCGGCTGGTGCTGGCGGTGGGGCCGTTCCAGCACTGGTCCGCAGTGATGAAGTCACCAATTATGAAATCGGCTGGAAACTTGACCTCTTTGATCGCACTGTGCGCTTCAATGGCAATGCCTTCCTGGTCAAGATTAAGGACCTGCAGACCACAATTTTTGACCCGACAATCGTTAATCTGCTGTTCTCCGACAACGCTGCTGATGCAGAGATTAAGGGGATCGAAGGTGACATCACCTGGCTACCTGACTTTGTCCCAGGATTAACCGTCACTGGCGCCTTCTCCGTCCTTGACGCTCAGATCGAACGCCTTGTCGGTGCCAGCGTAGCTGTCGCTGGACCAGGGAATGACCTGGCGCAGGCACCTAGCTTTCAAGGCAATCTTCGCGCACGTTATGAATGGGATCTGACAAGCGAATTTGTCGCCCATGTTCAACCATCCATCAGCTATACAGGGTCTTCGTTCAGCGACATTGTTGAGATTAACCGCGCCCGTCAGGATAGTTATTTCCTGATGGACTTATCAGCAGGCGTCACCAAGGATAATTGGGGCGTTGAGCTGTATGCGGCCAACCTGACCGATGAACGGGCAGAGTTGAATAATAATTTCGCCTTTGACCGGCAGCGTATTTCAATCAATCGCCCAAGAACCTGGGGATTGCGCTTCCGCTATGATTATTAAGCACAGCAGCTGATATAAGCTTGAAATTATGCGGAAACGCTCCATCATCGGGGCGTTTCCGTTTTTTGTGAAGAAGGTTGGTTGTCGGTGCCTCAAAACCCCGCTCAGATATTAAAAGACGCACAAGGCCATATGTATAAAGGAGCATTCACCGATGCCCTTGCCTGCCTGGCACCTCTACTTGCAGAAGATGGGGAAAATATCGATGCCCTATATATGCAGACCGTCTGCCAGCGGTATTTGAAACGCGAAGATGATTTTCTCGACAGCCTTCAGCAATTGAAATCAAAAGCCCCTGAATTTGGCAGGGCCTATCAGGAAGAAGGGCATTTTTACCGGGATCAGTCGGATTTAAACCACGCCCTAAGTGCCTATCAACAAGCATGCCGTTTTAATCCGGGTCTGGAGGCAAGCTGGCGGGCGCAGGCGGAGATATATAAACAATCCAATGCGCCGCAAAACGCCCAAATGGCCTTGGCCCAGGCAGAGCGTTTAAAAAACCTACCTAAGACGCTGTTGAATGTCACCCTCCTCGTTCATGAAGGCAAAACTCTGAAGGCAGAGCAACTATGCCGCCGTTTCCTGCAGGACTACCCTCATCATATAGAGGCCATGCGCCTGTTGGCCGATATCGGTGTGCGACTTGGCGTTTTAGATGATGCTGATTTCCTGCTTGAAAGCGCTGTCGCGTTCGAGCCGGACAATATCCAGCTTCGCATTGACTATATTACGGTCCTCAATAAAAGACAGAAACACCAGGAGGCGTTGACGCAAGCTGAATATCTGCTGAAACAGGACAGAGAAAACCCGCAGTTTCAATCACTTCTGGCCATCAGCCATCTGCAACTGGGGCATATTGACAAGGCCCTTACCTTATTTGACCAGGTCCTGGCTAAGCTCCCCAACGATCCGGCTACACTGACGTCCAAGGGGCATGCTTTAAAGACCTATGGCCATCAAAAGGAGGCGATCGCCTGTTATAAAACAGCGATCGGCTCCAAACCCGACCATGGGGATGCCTATTACGCCCTGGCTAATCTGAAAACATATCAATTTGATGCGGATGAACTGGAAACCATGCGCCATCAGGAGGCCCTGCCACAAACAGCACATCATGATCGCATTCATCTGTGCTTCGCACTAGGCAAAGCTCATGAGGACGCGGGTGATTATGAGCAAAGCTTTCAATTCTATGCCCGCGGCAATGCGCTTAAAAAACAGGCGAGCCGTTATGACGCCGATCATATGTCGCAGGAATTGGAAGCACAGAAAACAATCTGCACCGCAGCTTTGTTTGAAGAGAAAAAAGATCTGGGATGCCAAAGACCCGATCCGATTTTTATATTGGGTTTACCCCGGGCAGGTTCCACGCTTTTAGAGCAGATCCTGGCCTCGCACTCTCAAATCGACGGCACTCTTGAGCTTCCACATATATTGGCTACAGCACAAAAGCTAAAAGGCCGAGACCGATCCTTAGAGCAAGCCCGTTACCCGGCCATTCTTCATGACTTGAACGCTGAGCAACTTCAAAAACTAGGCGAAGACTATTTAGAACGCACCCGGATCTATCGTGGCAAGGCCCCCTATTTCACAGATAAAATGCCAAATAACTTCAGGCATATCGGGCTGATTCACCTGATATTACCAAATGCAAAAATCATTGATGCACGTCGAAATCCAATGGACTGCTGCTGGTCAGGCTTCAAGCAACTCTTCGCAGAAGGTCAGGAGTTTACCTATAACCTTTCTGATATCGGTCGCTATTATAAAGATTATGTGGCTCTCATGGACCATTGGAATGAGGTGTTACCTGGCAAAATCCTCAGGGTAAATTACGAAGAGGTTGTTGCTGATTCAAACACACAGGTAAAACGCATTCTCGATTATTTAGGCCTACCCTTTGAACAGGCATGTGTGGAATTCCATAAGACAAAACGCGCCGTACGCACCGCAAGCTCTGAACAGGTCAGACAGTCGATAAATACGAAGGGCCTTGATCAATGGAAGGCTTATCAATCGTGGCTTAATCCATTAAAAGACGCTTTAGGTGAATTGGCAATCGACGCCGAGGGATAGTGAACATGGCTGATTATGATGATATTCTCATCGCCTTAAGGCGTATTACACGGGCAATTGACCTGCATTCAAAGGCACTTGTCCGGCAAAGCGGGCTGACGGCCCCACAAATCCTGGTCCTTCAAAGTGTTCGCAAACACGGCCGGACCAAGCCATCTGTTATTGCTAAAGATATCTTGTTATCTCAGGCGACCATCACCTCTATCTTAGACAGGCTAGAAAAGGCGGAACTGGTCAGGCGGGAGCGTTCAACCCATGATCGGCGGATTGTGGAAATCTTTCTAACTGAAAAAGGCATGGAAGCCCTTCTAACCACCCCAGAACTTCTCCAATCGGGGTTTCTGCGAGAATATAGGAAGTTAGACGACTGGGAACGCACACAGCTTACCGCATCTCTCCAGCGCATCGCTTCTATGATGGATGCAGAAGACCTTGATGCAGCACCTATTTTAGCCCTGGGCGAGATTCAAACCACCAAAGAAAGCTAAATTTAACCCAGTCCCGAGGCTGCCCGTGTCAAGCCTGCCAACGCCGTCGCAATATTTTCCGCGGCCGCCAGTGCCTGATCATCCCCAGCGTCACAAAAAGCACGCGGATCGGTGTAATTTAACGTCACGTCCCCTGGCGTTTCTTCAACAACCAGCACGCGCATGGGCAAATTCAGCCCGTTCATCAGATCAGCCTGCATGAAGGGCGTGCCTAGTTTAGGATTGCCAAATATCAAAAGCTGGGACGGGGCCAGCTCCATACCGACTTTTTGTGCACCGGCCTGATGGTCAACATGGGCGAAGATGATCGCACCCTTTTCTGATATGATTGATTTTAAACGTGCGACGGTTTCATCCACACCGTGGGCACTTCGCACACGGACAAGATCGGGCTTTTGGCTCACCGAATATATTCCTTATCTTAGTTTATCTTTACTCAGGGCGAAGCTGTTCAATGACCTGCGCGTCAACCCAGGATATATCAACATTCTCATAATTATCCGATCCCACATTCCTGTTAAAGAACAGATATTTACCATCAGGCGTGACGCTGGCCGCCGCTTCCCAGGCATCTGTATTGATCTTATCACCTAGGTTGATGGCCGGTCCCCAAGCTCCGTCTTTCTGGCGAAAGCTGATATAGAGGTCTGAATCGCCATAGCCGCCTTCCCTGACAGCATCCCAAATCAAATAGGATTCATCTGGGGCAATGAAGGGATGGTTTAAATATGTTCCAGTATTGATTTCCTCACCTAATATCTTTGGCTCTTCATATTCACCATCGACCAGTCGTGAGTAGCGGATAGGGAAGCTCTCACCATCTTTATTATAGGTATCGAAATACCGGGTACCACTGGCAGATGTTGAAAGACGCATGATCAGTTCATCTTTAAAAGGTGCACCCAGCCGCTTCACATCCCCCCAGCCGCCGTCGATCCGTTCCATATATCGTCTGCCCAGATGCATTGTCATCCCATCTGGGGAAATGACTGGCTGACCCACACGAGGAGAGACCACAGACTTCTGCCATTCATCATTTTTATATTGAACAACAATAAAGGTCTGATCCTCATATTCTCCGCCCGCCGCGATGAAATAAAACTCTTTCATGTCAGCCGAGAAAGCACCGCTATATTCATAATGGTTTGTAGAAACAATGCCAGGGGCGAACGCCACAGGGGTTAAGCCAGGTGGCTCTTGCCCAAGATAAGGCGTTTTGACGTCAGAGAATTCAGTTTCAACCTGCCCACAGCTGCTTAAAACGAACAGGCAGAGAGGAAATAAAACAAGCCGCATGATTTTCCCTTAAACTATGATGTGGGCTTCCCCATCGCTATTGTGCGAAAGCCGGCAACACCCTGTCTGCCGTGACCTGCATCATGGCCTCATCCCTTTCATGAGCCGTCGTTATGACCATCAAGTCAAGGTCTTCAACTAAAATGATATAATTCCCACCACCCCCTTGGGCGGATGTGGTGAAATAAGATATATTATCAACCTGCATATCAGCCTGCCACCAATAATAGCCATAGCCAGGGTTGGAGACATTATTGCCGACAAAAAAGGCTTCATCATCGCTGGGCCGTATAATTTCATTGGTGGCTTTAACGATGAAGGCCTTGGGGATCAGCTGCTCACCATTCCATTTTCCGCCATTCTTCGCCAACATACCCCATTTAATCATATTGCGTGATGTCATGCGGGAACCATAAGGCCCCATTGGCAAACCGCTTTTGTCCTGCAGCCAGTCAAAATTGGTGATCCCCATTTTATCAAGGAGTTCATTTTCAATAAAATCCTGGGCCGTACCAGGCACCACAGCATCAAGCACCTGCATCACAAGCTGTGGGTCAGCGTTTTTATAATCAAAAACCTGCGTATCTGGCGTAATAGCCTGGGTGTGCTCAAAATAGGTCTGCACTTGGCCCTGACCCTTTAACTGATCGGGTTTTTTGTTGAACTCTTCCTGTTGCGCCCGGCTGAGGCGAAGACCGGACCGCATAGTCATCGCATGGTGAAGCGTGATCCTTTCAACACCTTCGGCGAATTTCTCCGGCTCCAGGTTTTTTAGAAAACTGACCACAGGCTTATCAAGATCAGCCATTGTAAGATAGCCCAGCTGAATGGCGCGACCAATGGCCAGGCCCAAATAGGCTTTGGTTGTGGACGCCTGCATATGGGGCAAATCAACACGGCCACGGCGATAATAGGATTCAAACAGCAGTTTTCCATTTTGAACAATAAGCAGGCTGTCAAACAAGCCGTGCTTTCCCTCAGCAATTTCCTGCGCCAGCTTGAGGATCATATCCTTATCGCCGCCGTCGACGCCCAATTCGCCAACGGGAACAGCATCATGCCTCGGTGCGGGCGTCGTATCGATAAAGGCCTTTTCAAGATAAGCCATGTCCCAGAAGGAAACGCTGCGATCAGCAGATGAGGCTGTTGGTGCATTATTATCTTCAGCACTCACAGCGGAAAAGCCGCTGACACCGCTCAACAAAGCGGTAAGAAGTAATTTTGTGGCGTTCAAGTTGGAGAGCATTTTGGCACCTCAGATTTTCAATGGACAGACTTATGGAAGCGGGAAATAGAGCCTCAAAGCCTCTGGCTGAGAGATTTGCCCATTATTGTCATGGTTGAGACCAGGGAGGACCTCATGGTGAACAGTCACGTCTTCAGGAAGATTTTGTTCAAACACTGAGGTTAAATTTTCATAAGCCTCAATCAATCCCTCTTCTTCATCCCCGCCAACACTGACATAGATGAAATCAGGGAGGTCAGCGCTCTGTTTTACAATATCTTTCAAAGCACTGAAGGTCTTCTCACCAAAACGACCATCCATGGCCGGACTGGTTATGATATAGGCGTCAAATAATTCCGGTGCCTGGCTTAATGTATAGGCCAGGAACTGCCCAGCCCAACTATGCCCCATGAAAACTCTGCGCTCATTTGTCCTGAAGTTCTTATCGGCAAATGCAACAAGTTCTTCCTTGATAAAAGCGAGCAAATTGCCGCCATTGCCAACGACTTTGTCACCACCAATCGTCGCGCTGTAATAATGGGGTAGAAAATCCACACTGCGACGAATATTTCTTATGCCAATGACAATGGCATCAGGAACTGTCTGCGCTGCAATATCATCGGGTTGCATCGCCACGTCATCTGGAAAGTCAGGATCAAGAACATAAATCACCGGATAGCCATGTCGACTTTCAGGGTCATAATGTTTCGGCAAGTGAACTATAATTTCACGCGCCTCCTGCAAGATATCTGACTGAACAGTAAAACCCTGCTGCGCCAAGACTGAAGGTGCAGGAAGTATTGCTGAAACGAAATAAAGAAAAACTGCTTTCGCAATTATGGCGCTGAGTTTTGTCATTATCTATTCCTCACCATTTTCGCGGATGGGAAAGCATATGCAGCCGAATACGCAAAGCCATTGCGACAAAGCGTGCAAAAAAGAGTATAGACGCACTTGTAAAACCGACTTCACTCAGTCTGGATGGACAAATCCCAAAGCCCAGCTATCATGTCATATGATAAGCTCTTATTCCTATGTTCCGAAAAAAGGGGGTGCTGAAAAAGCGGTGACCCATAAACCATGTCTCTTCTGATATTCTATTTGCTCTTGGCAATCGGTGTTTCATTTTTCTGCTCCATCGCAGAAGCCGTTCTCCTGTCCGTGAGGCCATCTTACATCGCAGCATTAAATCAGCGCACCCGCTCAGCTAAAATTCTTAAAAAATTGAGGGACAATCTTGACCGCCCTTTAGCAGCGATATTGACAGCCAATACAATCGCCCACACCGTCGGCGCGGCAGGTGTTGGTGCCCAGGCTGCTTTTGTATTCGGCAATGAATTTCTCGGGCTTACCTCTGCGATATTGACCCTACTCATCCTGGTGTTTTCCGAAATCATTCCCAAAACCCTTGGCGCAGTTCACTGGCGCAGGTTGGCACCTGCATTTGGGCACCTGATACATTGGCTCACAATTACTCTATATCCTTTGGTTTGGTGTTCCGGAAAGCTAACACAACTCCTCTCACCATCCGGTAAAAACGCCTTCACATTCAGCCGGGATGAAATGCAGGCCATGGCGGAAATTGGGAAGCAAGAGGGTGTTTTAGATATAAATGAACACACTATTGTCTCAAATCTGATGAAGCTCCAACGGCTTTCTGTTCGAGACATCATGACGCCTCGCCCCGTCATATTCTCTGTAAAGCAGGATATGACCGTTCAAAGTTTTTTTGCCGCCCACGTCACCGCACCTTTTTCACGCATTCCAATCTTTGAGAAAAACTTGGACGACATCAAAGGGTATGTCTTAAAAACGGACCTGCTGATCGCGCAGGCCCAAGACCAGTTCGACAGGCAGTTGTCAGAGTTCAAACGTGACTTTCTTTTCTTATCCGACACGCTGAAAATCTCAGATATTTACGACCAGTTAGTGCACGAGAGAAGCCATTTAGCCCTTGTTGTCGACGAATATGGCGCTGTTCAAGGCCTGGTAACACTCGAGGATGTTATGGAGACACTCATTGGCCTTGAGATCACCGACGAACTGGACAAAGTCGAAGACATGCGAGCGTTTGCTCACCAACGCTGGCGCGACCGCATGCAAGTCATAGGAATTGATCCAGATAGCCTGGAAACGAAACCAACATCTGAATAACACCTACGCCCGCTGAGTAGGCCAACATATGATAATCTGTTTAGATTGAGTGCGGAAGCAGGGTTTGAATATATGGCCTATTTGAAATTTACCGTGCCAAAATTCTTTTGCAGCAACGCATTTTCCATGGCTTTCAGCGAAGACCCTCTATCTGCTAAGCTAATATAATCAGAAGGGTGACGGAACCAAGAAACATGAGGCAGGTGCAAATAACTGGGGTATCTGTCGTGCAATTCAGGCTTATTTGCGTGGCATTTTGTTTCTTGATCTTTATCGGCACAGTTGCCGCCCCCCAATTGGCTTTTGCTTCAACAAACAGTTTCACATTCGATTTGACTGTTTCCGGGCTGGACGGTAGCTCGCTTGGAGAAGTTCGGCAGACATTTCAAGCCGCTTCCTTGCTAGAAGCAAATCGTGGCAAGTCCATCACATCAATTGCCAACCTGCGCCGGCAGTTAAAATCAGATCGCAATCTGATGACTCGCATCCTGCGTGCGCAGGGATATTATGGCGCTCGTATTGATGACAGCATAGCCCGCCAAGGCGCCCATTTTGAACTGGAAATGAAGGTCACTCCAGGGGCACTTTATCGGCTGGGGACAATAGGCACAGAATTCCAAGATCCCCGACCCAAAAGCGACATCATTGACAGAATTCAGGAATTAATCGCACTCCAGCCGGGCGATCCGGCACGTGCTGCGTCTGTTATCTCTGCCGAAGCCCGTATTGCAGATGCCCTGCCTGAATTGGGTTTTCCCTTTGCCAGGAATATCCAAAGAAACATCATTGTCGATCACAGCAATCAAAGCATGAATATCACTTATATTATCGACAGTGGCATTGAACGACAGATGGGTTATGTCCAATTTGAAGGGCTGAAGAGTGTCAAAGGGTCTTATCTTCACCAGTTCATAAGCTGGAAAAAAGCCGACACATTCAAACAAGGCTATGTCGATGCTTTACGCGCCCGCCTTATTCGCTCAGGGCTCTTTACAAGCGTGAATATCTCGCTTGAACCGGTTGAGGATAACAGCACTGACATCAAAGTCTCTCTTGTGGAAGCTGAGCAGAGAACCATCGGCATCTCAGGGGGGTATTCTACAGCGGAAGGGTTTGGTGGCGACATCTCCTGGGAAGACCGCAATTTAACAGGCCGCGGCGACCGGCTAAGACTAACGCTACGCGGTGCGGAGATTGAACAATCGCTCGCCGCCCAATATGAACTGCCCAATTTCAGGCGGCTGGACCAGTCCCTGTCTTTTGAAAGCGCTATTAGGCGGCAAGATACCAATGCCTTTTTGTCAAACTCCGTTGAGGCGCGGGCAAATTTTCAACGGGTGATTTCAAACAAACTCGCAGTCCATGCCGGATTGACGGCAGAATTCAGCGATATTACCGACGCTGAGGGCGATCGGGATTTCTTTCTGACCGGCCTGCCCGTAGGTTTACGTTGGGACAATTCCGATGATTTACTGGACCCTCGCAAAGGGGTCCGCGCGTCCTTCATAACGACACCAACAGCTGGCTTTGGTGATGACAGCATATTTTTCGTGAAAAACGAATTGCGGGCCAGCAGTTATTATTCGTTTAACAGCTATGAGCAGATAACCGCCGCCTTTCGCGCGCGGCTGGGCTCTATTACTGGCACTGCGAATGAAACACTTCCTGCCACCGAACGTTTCTTCGCCGGTGGCGGCGGGTCTGTCAGGGGGTTTGCGTTTCAAAAAGTAGGCCCATTGGACAGAGAGGGCGACCCTTTGGGTGGGCGTTCTGTTGCCGAAGTCGGGGCTGAGATAAGGTGGAAAATCTCGCAGACTATCGGCATCGTCCCCTTCATTGACGGCGGAGCTGTTTATGAGGAGAAAACACCCCGCTTCACCAATTTCCGCTGGGGTGCTGGCCTTGGACTACGGTATCATACAGCTATTGGGCCCATTCGCCTTGATGTCGCAACCCCGATTGACCGGCGACAAGGTGAAGATCGTTTTCAATTCTATATCAGTCTTGGGCAGGCGTTTTGATGGCGAATATGTTCAAAATATTGAAACCCATCAGGTGGCGGCGCATCATAGCCTCTTTTATCGGCTTGTGCCTCGCCTTCACCCTGGCTTTGGGCTCCGCTGCTTTTTATCTGAATACAGACATGGGGCAAAGGCAGCTTGTAGATTGGGTCAATGAGGAGTTTCAAGGCGTCACATTGGGGGATATAGGCGGCTCTGTTTTTTCCAGTTTCACGCTTTCAAACCTTGCCCTTGCCGATCAGGAGGGGATATGGCTTGAAATCGAGAACACGCAGATAAAGTGGTCCCCTCTAACGCTCTTTTCAAGGCGTATCAGTATATCTGCGCTGGATGCCAAGACCATACGCCTTCTACGCGCCCCGCGCCCTGATGAAGATGCCCAAAAGGAGGACGGTGACGCATGGCCCAGACTTCCTGTTGATTTGGAAATATCATCTGTGGATGTGGCCAGGCTGGAGCTTCACAAGGATGTCTTGGGCCTGCCTGCCGCATTTCAAGGGACGGCCTCTCTAAAACTCATGCGTTCAAACACCCTTTCCATCGAAGCACAGCTTGCCAATATCAGAAGAGAGAGGGAAAATTTATCGCTGAACGTCTCTTTTGCCGAAAAGACCCAGGTGCTGGACGTCGATATTCAAATATCTTCAGATGAAGGCGGCACCCTCGCCACCCTGTCAGGGCTGGGCGGCATTGGTGGGCTTACAGCCGTGCTTAAAGGCTCAGGGCCAATCAACAACTGGTCAGGCGCATTAAACGTTCAAGCGGGCACCGCTCAAATTATCAACGCCAGGCTCCAACGGCAAAACCAGGTCGCATCACTTCGCGCGCAATTGAATACCGAAGGCCTGGAGATAGACAACATCACCTCTCTTTTTGGCCGCTCAGCAACACTGGATATTGATTTAAATTCCAGAGAGCAAGATAGAGGTTATTTGACCGTCAACCTGGCCGCAGAAACAATCCGCTTTCATGCAGAGACCACCCAAATCAAGGATATCGCGTTCTCCCTTAAGGTGCTTGATGCAGCTCCTTTCAATCAAATAATCGCACCGGCTTATTTCCAACCTTTTGTCCTCAATGGAACACTCACTGGCTTCTTGACAGAGCCGAGTATAGAGGTGGTCTTCCAAGATTTAAGAGCTGGAATGGACGCAAGTGTCGCCTCACGGTTCAGCGGCCAAATACGCGCCACGTCACAGGCAGGCAGTATTGAATTTAATGCGCAGGGTCAGGCCAGTGATATATCCGGTGATGCCATCGCCAAGGTGAGGCCCTTATTTGCACCCGGTTTAGACTGGCGTTTAGAGGGAAAGTTCGACAGAGCAAGTGCAGATTTAACGCTTTCAAACCTGTCCATCTCCAACCCGCTTTTAGCCTTTGAAAGCAGCGCCGAAATTTCAAGCAAGACAGGAGCCATCACCAGTATTTTAAAGGCCCAACTGGCGGACATATCCACCCTTTCAAATGATGTGAGCGGGGCGGCAACCCTTTCAGCAAAGATCAGCAGGACAGGCCAGCACTCCCCGGCCATCGTTGAAATTACGGTATCAGCCAAGCAGTTTGAGACCAGCAACGACATTGCTTCAGAGTTGATCGGTCAAACGCCAAAATTTAAAACAAATGCCAGCCTCGCATCCAATGGTGAAATTGACATATCCGATGCTGTATTGGAGGCAGAACATATTCACCTCGCCGCCAGCGCCACCATCTCAGCCGAGCAGGTCATTAACGCCGGCCAATATCAGCTGGTTTTCTCTCATCTTGAAACCGTCGAGGGTCTTGGGCAGTTCAAGCTTGATGGCAGGGTCAGTGCGCAAGGCATTGCTTCAGGGCGCCTGGCATCCCCCTCTTTCACATTTGAAACGGGGATGAAAGAACTCGACATCCAGAACGTCAAATTCCAGGACTTCACCCTGCAGCTACAGGCCCAAGATGTCGCCGTAAAGCCCATGGGGCAGATCGACATAGCAGCTGCAAGCGACTTGGGTCCCCTCACCCTGACTGCCAAGATTTTCAAAGAAGAAAACACCCCCATTTCTATCCCGGAACTGGAAATGGCACTGGGTGCCTTTCACGCAGGCGGTGGATTTTCCATCGCGGACGATGGGTTAATGACCGGCGATATCGCTCTCACTACGAAAAGCAATGAACAGAATATCCAAGGCATAAATGGCTTTATTGAAGGCACTATTCGCCTGATGCCTGATGGGCAGAAACAGGTTGTTACCACGGATGCGCGCCTCACCGATCTCAGCGTATCAACCGGCCAGACAGAAGAATTGACGCTGGGGTCCGGAGAGGTTTCCAGCACGGCCCTCATAGACCAGGGGCAACCATATATATCAGCCAAAGCCCGTTTGTCAGACTTAGCGCATCCGTATCTCCAAGCCGACCATGTCAAGCTGGACCTTGAACATCAGGACGGGCGTACAGAGTATCGCCTTGATCTTGAAAGCGTCGACTATCAACCCTACAACTTATCGCTGACCGGGCATTCAGAGCCGCTGGAAAAGAATGGCCGCACAATCGCCCTCACCATCGATGGTCATATCGCTGAGCGTCCACTACGCACCGATAATCCCATCGTTACGAGCCTGAGCGAGACGGGTCTTTCCATACAGCCCTTCAAGCTCATATCAGGGGACGGTATCTTGGAGGCTTCGCTCAATTCCGATCAAAACATTTTTGAGGCCGCGCTCAGAGCAGACGCCCTCGACCTCGCCCCCATAAAAACCTTCATGCCAGATATTCCTGCGACCGGGACTGTCTCAGGTCAATTCAAACTGGCCTCCAGATCAAATTCAGTTGATGGTGATTTTAATTTCACGCTCTCCCGCATCAAACATGGCTTTGGGTCTATAGAGCTGGACGAGGCGCTTGAGGTCTCAATGGCTGGTCAGTTTGAGGACGACATGGCTTCGCTGACCGGGCAAATACAGCTGGATGATCTCCCCAGCGGACGCTTTTCAGCCAACTTACCCGTCACCATTGATCTGCCCAACTCCGATATCGCTTTCCCAAATGATCAAAGCATGAACGGCGACATTGTCTGGCAAGGCGAGATATCGTCGATCTGGCCTCTCTTTGGATTTATAAACCATGACCTGGCCGGGCGCCTGACCGCAGGCCTCAACGTCTCGGGGACTTATGAAAACCCGGATATTGACGGCGAGATTGACCTGAAGGAAGGCCGTTATGAGAATATACAATTGGGATTTGTTGCAACGGATATCGACCTCGCGACAAGCATTAGAGACCGCCAACTGACGCTCAATCACCTGACTGCCACTGATGGTGGAAACGGCACGATCTCCGCGATGGGAAATATATACATCCACCCTGATCTCGACGTCGATGCGCAGGCGGAATTGGCTTTGTCTGGCTTCCATATCATTCGACAACCGCGCTTGAACGTACAGGCCTCTTCCAATCTTCGTTTTCAAAAAAATACTGTGGAGACGGTGTTAAGTGGAGATGTGACCGTGGACCGGGCACATGTAGGAGCCATCACTCAAGGCGGACCCAACATCCCAGAGCTCGACGTACAGGAAATCAATAAGGAAGGTGGAGAAATATCCGAAACCAAGAGCGCTTCAAGGCATCTGGGGCCGTTGAAGCTTGACCTTAGCTTTTCCGCCCCAGGGACATTTTTTATTCAAAGCTACGGGCTCGATTCCGAATGGCAGGCTGATCTAAGCTTATCCGGCACCTCACAGGATCCAATTGTCAATGGAACAGCAACACTCGTACGAGGCTTCTTTCAATTCTCAGGGAAGAAATTTGAGCTTACATCCGGCACATTGACATTCCCGGGGGATGGTAAAAATGATCCAGATATCAATATTGTCGCCGCGTATCAGCTGCCTGATTTGATGGCAATTTTACGCATCACAGGCCGGGCCTCTCAGCCCGTTCTTGAAATCACTTCCAGCCCTGATTTACCCCGCGACGAAGTTCTGTCCCGTATTCTCTTTGGAACTTCTGTTGCACAGCTTACCCCTCTTGAGGCAATTCAGCTGGCCAGCGCCGTTCACTCGCTTTCAAACGGTGGCGGTGCCGGGCTGACCGGCGGTGTGCGCCGGGCACTTGGCCTCGACCGCTTCTATGTAGAAAGTGGCAATGGTCGTGAATATGGAACGACGATAACAGGGGGAAAATATTTAAGTGATAATGTCTATATCGAGGTGACAACGGCACCAACAACAGGGGAGTCAGCGACATCTATAGAAGTAAGCCTGACCCCCAATCTTTCACTGGTCACGAGGCGAACTCTCGATCAAGACAATAACCTCGCTATCCGCTGGTCCTGGGATTATTAACCCTTAACCAGTTCTCAACACCGTAAACCGCCTCAAGAACACAAAAGTTGTTATCAATCCAACAATTGGGACCAGGGATAAATAAAAGGCTGTCTCGCCGCCGAAACTGGCAAAGCTATACCCTGTGATCAGTGACCCAGTGGTTCCGCCCAGGGCTGAAAACACCACGATTAAACCAGCCATTGCGGCATGCCGCTCTTTAGGCAGTGAACTTAAAATCACAGAATTAATCGCAGGATAAATGGGCGCCATAAACAGGCCAACAAGTGGGAGAACAAATGCAGCTACAGGTGCTGAAAACCAGTCCACATCCGCATTTGGCTGAATATTCGACGCGAGAGGCAGCGCCAGTAGAATGAGAACCGCCATTGCCAGCGCACATATGTTCAACAGCCAGAACCAGTCCAGGCGCTTTAAGATAACGCCCGCGCTTAAACGCCCAACTGCAAGGGCAGCAGCAAAAATACTCGTCACCTGTACGCTCATAGCCTGAGGCAGGCTCAAGACTTCATTGTTGAACGTTGGCAGCCATGTTCCAATGCCCTGTTCAATCAATACGTAAAGAAAAGCTGAAACGACGAAGATCAAAACCGCCGGCTTCCACAACAAGGCAATCATCGCGGCAAATTCCTGAAGAACACCCTGTTCGGTTTTTGCCACAGGAGCTTTCGGGTAAGTGATAAAAACCAATAGAATCATATTAGCCCCAGCAAGCAGAGCTAAAATCCAATATACATTCAGCCATTGCAGAGAGGTCGGGTCAGTTGAATCGATGAACGCAGCGAAAATCCAGTAGCCGGAGAGAACACCTATCATAAACACGCCTTCAATCAGGTTCAGGAAGCTCGCATGTTCATTGCTGTCCCTCGTTAATAACCCGATGGTCGAATAGACAGATATCTTGATAAGAGCAAAGGAAGACCCAACCAGAAAAAACATCAGCTTGGTTGTTGCAAAACTTGGCACCAGAGGCATCAGGATGCAGCCAATCACGACCAAAGCAAAACCGATAATCATCGCAAATCGATACCCAAGCCTGGGGAGAGACGACGCGACCAGGAACGATATGATGGCGATAGGCAGGTCCTTAAAAGCCTCAAGGATACTTGCATCCTGCTTGGTCACATCAAATGTTGTAATAGACTGCAAAATGACAGTACCAACGCTGTTCAGCAGGACTGCGAATATCAAATAAGCTGAAAATATTGCCACACGGACGCCAAGAGTGTGACTGCCCCTTTGATCTGCATTTTGCATCTTCTATCCTTTTTATATCGCGTCCTCATACAAGCTACACAGACGCCCACGCATACCCTTAAAATCATCAGATGCGATATTGCCTCTGGACAATCGATTGCGCAATGGTAATTGTATATATAAAGTAAAATTTTGTTTCTTTCACTATGGGCATATAAACAAATATGAATACGGATGCGGCGAATGACTGGTGGTTTGGTGGCGTAATTTACCAGATATATCCAAGAAGCTTTTATGATTCCAACAATGACGGCATTGGTGACCTGCGCGGGGTCATGTCTAAATTGCCCTATCTGAAGTCTCTCGGGGTGGACGGAATATGGCTGTCTCCCTTTTTCAAATCGCCCATGAAAGACTTTGGCTATGATATCTCTGACTATGAAGAGATAGACCCCATCTTTGGAACCATGGATGATTTTGATGCGCTTTTAAAAGCCGCGCATGAATTGGACATCAAACTGGTCATTGATCAGGTCTACTCCCATACCTCAGATCAACATGAATGGTTTAAAGAAAGCCGCAAATCCAAAGACAACCCAAAATCAGACTGGTATGTCTGGGCAGAGGCCAAAGCTGACGGCGGGCCGCCTAATAACTGGATATCGCTGTTTGGCGGGCAGGCCTGGTCCTGGGATTCCCGGCGCAAACAATATTATATGCATAACTTTCTGTCTGAGCAGCCGGATCTGAACTTTCATAACCCGGAAGTTCGTTCTGAAGTCCTTAGGATCGCACGGTCCTGGCTTGATCGTGGTATTGACGGCTTCCGCCTTGATGTTGCTAATTTTTACTTTTGCGATCCTCAACTGCGCGATAATCCGCCAAAATCTCCGGACGGCGGATATCCACGCCCATATTGGCACCAGCGCCATCTTTACGACAGGTCACAGCCGGAAAATCTGACTTTCATGGAAGACTTCCGCGCTTTGGTCGATCAATATCCCGGCTGCATGACGGTCGCGGAGATCGGCAGCGATTCCTATATCGCACGCTCCATCGAATATACAGAGCCAAAGCGGCTCCATACGGCTTATAATTTCCTTCTTCTTGAAAACGGCCCATTAAACGCTGCCTTGATCAGAGACACATTAGAAAGCTGGACCAGCAAAACGGCCTGGCCCAGCTGGTCTTTTTCCAATCATGATGTCGTACGCGCGCGCACCCGCTGGGGTGGGGAGAATGCGGGCGATGAATTTGCCCAGATGCTGATGGGCATATTGCTGTGCCTGCGTGGCACCATCTTTCTGTATCAAGGTGAAGAATTGGGGCTGCCCCAAGCAGAAGTTCCATTTGACAAGCTGCAGGATCCCGAAGGCATCAGATTCTGGCCAGATAGCTTAGGTCGAGACGGATGCCGCACACCACTTCCATGGAATCATGAGGAGGAAAACGGCGGTTTTTCAAACCCGGAACCCTGGCTGCCGGTTGACTCAAAACACATTGCCCTTAGCGTTGATCGGCAGGAGCAAGACCCTTTGTCAACGCTGAACATAACCCGGGAATTAGTCGCCTTTCGCCGCAGAAGTGACATATTGCGACGAGGCGACATCACATTTCTAAAAACCCCTGAACCTCTACTCGTCTTTCGCCGCAGTTGGGAAGGCGAAAGCATTATTTGCGCATTTAACATAAGTGACGAGCAGGTAGTGCTTGATCTGCCCACGGCTGGTGAGATAATTCCACTTGGATTGCGCGGGTCAGTCCAGGGGCAAAGCGCAATATTACCCGCTTTTGGAGGCGTTATCGTTAAAGAAAGCGCATAGGATATAATGCCCGAGATTGAGGATAGGGGGGCCGAAAATTTTGAGCAAATCCATGACGATGGCAGAGATTGCAAAGCTGGCTGGTGTCGCAGAGTCCACAGTGTCTCGCGCCCTGGCCGGCAGCAATCGTGTATCTCAGGCAACAAAGGATCGCATCTTTGACCTGGTCAAAGAGAAGAATTATAAAATCAACACTCGGGCGCGAAATCTACGCACTCAACGCAGCAATATGGTCGAGGTTATTATTCCAATCTCCCCAACAAACCGACAACATTTCTCCGACCCATTTTTCAGCCAGATTATATCCTCCATCGCGGACGCCCTGGCGGAAAACAACTATGATCTCATATTGTCCCGCATTTGCCCCTGGAGCGATGAAAGCGAAGCAAATATCCTGTCCGATCAGAGAGCTGACGGCCTGATCATCATCGGCCAGGGCAGTGAGCCGGAACGGCTCGCACATTATGCACAGAAACATAAGAATCTCATTGTTTGGGGCGCGGACTTGCCTGGCCGAACCTATCCGGTTGTCGGCAGTGATAATTTCCTGGGCGGTCAATTGGCAGGCCAGCATTTTCTCGACCAGGGACGGCGGCGCATTGTGTTTTTAGGTGATGTCCGACATTCAGAAATCAGCCTGCGACATCAAGGGTGCCTTCAGGCATTAACAGCAGGCGATGCAGAATCTGATCAGATTGTAACGCTTTCCATGCCATTCGATAGTGCTTCGGCCTATAAAGCAACCCAGGCTCTCTTCCAAGGCGGTGCCGTTCATGATGCCATCTTCGCGGCAACGGACGTCTTGGCCATTGCTGCCATTCAGGCCATTTCCGATCTTGGCTTGAAAGTGCCTGAAGATGTTTCCGTCATAGGCTATGACGATATCGCAATGGCAGCCTATGCCGTCCCGGCATTAACAACGATACGCCAGGATACAGATGCCGGTGGGCGGGCGCTTGTAGAAGGTTTACTGGCGATATTCAACGGGGACACGCCCCAAGACCGCATCTTACCCACCGAAATTGTCATCCGCCGATCTTGCGACGTTAAGAAATAACCAAATCTTGCGCAATATAGGCATTTCTTGCGCACGCCTGTTGCTTTCTTGCACCATTTTTTCGGAAATCTTTAAAAAACTCCATAAAATGACAGGGCAATCGATTGCGCACTTCATCGCATTGCGTTAGCGTCTGCACAATCAAAATAAGACTTTTGATTCATGATAAAGACAGGGCACGCGACACCATTCGCCACCCCGCAACGCACAGAAGAAAATTGGGAGGACTTAATGAAAGTCATAAATAAGAGCCCGCGCAATTGGAGTAGAAACCCCCTTCTTCTCTCCACCGCATGCGCTGTTGCACTCTTAGCAACAACAGCTTCCGCGCAAGATGCCGAAACACAAGACCAGTCCAAATTGGGCCTTGAAGAAATTATCGTATTAGGGACACCCGGTGGTGGCGGCATCAACAAACAAGATGCAAGCTTTGCAGTCACCAGCTTAAACGAAGAAGCGCTAGACCAGTTCGCACCTAAAAGCACCGCAGATCTGTTCAAGGCCATCCCCGGCGTTTGGGCGGAAAGCTCTGGCGGCCAAAATGGTGCCAATATCTTTGTGCGCGGCTTCCCCGGCGGCGGTGATGCAGAATTCGTAACAGTACAAGTGAATGGCGCGACTATTTTTCATCCCTCCACCCTGTCATTCCTTGAAAACACCCAATTGTTCCGCCTTGATGAGACAATTGAACGTGTCGAAGGCCTGCGTGGCGGACCCGGTACAGTATTTGCCAATGGTCAGCCTGGCCTGACTGTCAACTTCACACAAAAAACCGGCGGTGAAGAATTTGAAGGCTATGCACAGATTGGCACATCAGACTTTGGCGAGCGTCGCTTTGATGCTGTTGTCAGTGGCCCGATTGCCGAAGACACCTATTTCATGGTCGGTGGTTTCTACGGTGCTTCTGATGGCATTCGTGATTCACAATTCACCTCTGAAGAAGGCGGTCAAATCACTGCAAATTTAAAGCGTGATTTCGAAAAAGGCAGCGTTTTAATCTCTGCACGCTATCTGAATGACTTTGGCGCATGGCTGTTGCCTATCCCCGTTATCCAAGAAGGCGATGATATTCGCGAATTCGAAGGTTTCGACATTCATGACGGGACCTACGGCAGTAATGACATTCGCTTAGCCACTTTACCAGATGGCTCCGCCTTTGACGGATCAGATGGTCGTGGTGCCGATTTGATCCATTTGGGCGCTAATTTCGAATATGAACTTGGCGAGGGCTGGCATATTTCAAATCGCGTCAGCTATTTGGAAGGTGATGCCGATACCTCAGGCTATGTCCCAAGAAGCGGAACCGTTCAAACTCTTCAAGATTTCTTCAACGACAATGTTGGTGGCCGTATTGCGGCCGGTGCTGGCATCCAGTCCTTCACCAACACTGCAACCGGCGACGCCCTCGGCCTCGATACCAATGTTATCGAACTTGGCCACTGGCGTGTTGAAAAAGACATTGAGAATTTCTCAAATGAATTCGTGCTTTCCAAGGAATGGGGCGACCATAACGCGTCCTTCGGCTTTTACTACGCTGATTATTCCTCTCATGATCGCTGGAATTTGGGCAGCTCTCGTCTCGTAACCGCAACCCAAAATGCACAACGTGTGACGCTAGAATTAGACAATGGCCAGCAGTTCCAGGATGCCAACGGCTTTAGCCAAGGTTCCTTTTTCAATCAAAACTCGATCTATGATGGAACCGATATCGCTATTTTCTTCTCTGACACATGGCAAGTCACAGACAGACTGCGTGTTGACGGGAGCGTACGCTGGCAAGATTCTTCCGTTGATGCCACATTGGAAAACAACTCCTTTGGCGTAGACGCGGATAACGACCCAAATACGCTATTTAACAATGGTGTTGCCCTTCTCAATGGAACATTCGCGACTGTCGACCAAGATGCGGATGATGTCGCCTGGTCCGTCGGCGCGAATTATGACATCACTGACGATATTGGCGTCTTTGCACGTATCACCACAGGCAATCGCTTTCCATTCTTCGATAATCTTCGCGAGGGCCTGGACACAGTGCAGCGGGTTCGCACTTATGAGGGCGGTGTGAAATATTCGTCCGACCGCATCGGTGCGTTTGTCACTGTCTTCTACAATGATTTTGAAGGCCTGCAAACGACACAAATTCTAAACGACGGTTCCGTCGTCCCATCCGTTGGCAGCGCAAGCACCTTTGGTGTTGAATTTGAAGCTGTTGTAGAGCCAATTGATAATCTCAATATTCAGCTCACAGGCACGTTCCTGGATGCAGAGTATGACAATTTCGGTCGTGGTTCAAACGCATCGGATTTCGTGGACCTAAGCGGAAATCAAATCCAGCGTCAACCACGCTGGCAGCTTAGGGCGGCGCCCAGCTACACCTTCGATCTGGATATCGCGAGCATCGATATCTTCGGTGCCTATAGCTATGTCGGGGATCGCTTCTCCGATGTGGATAACCTACAATCCTTGCCAAGCTATGGCAAGCTTGATGCGGGTGTCATCATGCGCTTCGCTGACACGATCGAATTTGAAGTTGTTGCAGACAACCTTGCCAACTCAGATGGCTTGACAGAAGGCAACCCACGCTTGATCGGCGAACCTGGTTCAGGTGTGATCTTTGCACGGCCAATTCTTGGGCGTTCAGTACGCTTCAGACTGGGTTATCACTTCTAATATCAGCAAAGTCTCAAACATATCACTGAGACCTCATTATTTGAGGTCTCAGTGATACCCTCCTTCCAAAGCCCCGCCATATACGACCCAATGTTCCAACCATAGTGGCGCTGTAAAAATCCACTGGGCTATACCGGTTTTCATTTACCTGTGCCATTTCCGATTTATGCTGTTTAACAGCAACCGGAATGAAGGGCTTGGCATGCACACTCTCCCCAACTCACTTTGCAAAAGGCAATAATGATGGATTTCCAATGGATCGCTATAGCCCTGGGAGACGTCGTCTGGATTTCCATTGCATTCGTGCTGGGGCTCTTATCAAGATCCGTAGGCCTCCCGCCCCTGGTCGGCTTCCTCGCCACGGGTTTCCTCCTGAACGCCTATGGGATTACCAGTGGAGAGATGCTTGGCAAATTAGCCGATCTTGGCATCACGCTATTGCTCTTCACTGTCGGCCTTAAACTCAATCTAAGAACGCTCGGAAGGCCACAGGTGTGGGCTGTAACAGGATTGCACACGTCCATTATTGTTGTCGTATTCGGCTTCGCGATCTACGCACTGGCTTTGATTGGTGCGCCATTCCTCTCTGACCTGGGCTTGCCGCAGGCCCTGTTGATTGCGTTCGCGCTGAGTTTTTCCAGCACAGTATTCGTCGTCAAAGCGCTTGAAGAAAGAGGGGAGATGACATCGCTGCATGGCCGGATCGCAATCGGCATTTTGATCATGCAGGACATTGCAGCCGTTGCCTTCCTTGCAATTTCCACCGGCAAATGGCCCTCCGCCTGGGCATTTTTAATTGTTCTCCTCTTTCCGTTGCGACCGTTGTTACACAAATTGCTGCTGCGCGTTGGTCATGGCGAACTGCTGGTGCTTTATGGCTTTCTTCTCGCCATGGGTGGAGCTAAATTGTTTGAACTGGTTCAACTAAAGGGTGACCTTGGGGCGCTTGTTCTCGGCCTGCTGATCGCCAATCACCCCAAGGCCGATGAATTGGCCAAGACCATGCTTGGCTTCAAAGACCTGTTCCTTCTTGGTTTCTTTCTTTCGATCGGGCTATCCGGCCAGCCAACGCTGGAGGCCATCGTGATTGGGACGTTGGTCGCACCATTTATATTGCTGAAATCAGGGCTCTTTTTTGCTCTTCTGACACGCTTCGGGCTACGGGCACGCAACGCCCTACTTGCCTCTTTGAACCTGGCGAATTTCAGCGAATTTGGCCTTATCGTCACTGCTATCGGCGTTGCCAATGGCTGGATCGACAATCAATGGCTGATCGTCATCGCGATTAGTCTGGCCTTGTCCTTCGCCATCGCCGCAGCCCTCAATGCCTTCTCTCAACAGCTTTACACGCGGCATCTATCGTTCTGGAAACGCCAGCAAAGAGATGATCTGACGCCCGACGACCAGCTGCTGGACATCAAAGGCGCAACCATTGCCATTATTGGCATGGGCGGGGTCGGCACCGGCGCCTATGACAAAATGCGTGAGCTGCACGGTGAATCTGTTATCGGCGTGGACATCGACCACATAACGGCCAAAAGCCAAAGATCGATGGGCCGCAATGTGCTACATGGCGACCCCAGTGATGCGGACTTCTGGGATCGCATACAGGCAACACACACGCTTGAGCTTGTCATGTTAGCCCTGCCCAAGGTCGCAACGAACATGGCCGTTTTAGAACAGCTCAAGGCATCATCATTTACCGGACAAATCGCAGCGACAGCGAGATTCCCGGATGAGGCAGAGACGCTAAAGAAGGCAGGCGCAACCACAGTGTTCAATATTTATACAGAAGCCGGCGCAGGGTTCGCAGGGCATGTTCTCGCCCAAGAGCAAAAAACCTGATGGGAATTACTGTGCCAAAATTGCTCTAAATGCAAAAATAAGGAGCCCGCAAATTTGCGGGCCCCTTATTCTGTTGGTTGCGGGGGTAGGATTTGAACCTACGACCTTCAGGTTATGAGCCTGACGAGCTACCGGGCTGCTCCACCCCGCGTCAAATGTGTTGCCCCTTTGATCAGGAGCGAGGGAGGTTCTAGCCCTTTGATGGCCGGGATACAAGAGAGAAATGAGGGTTTCATCAAAAATCTCATATTTCCTTGCAAAGTCGACAGATATTACAGAAAAAGTGCCTCTTAAAGTCGAAGGGAAATGCTCAGCTCCAGGTCAAAGACCTCGCCTCTTCTCTCTCCGCGACCATATAAATTAGTTAGATTTCCCTCACTGCTGATATCCAACTCGCTGTCACCTTCGCCCAAAGCCCTTAGGGCTGCAGAATGTTGGTCAATGAAACTCGCATCTACGTGCCGCAAAATTGCGATAGCTTGTCGCAGAATATTGTCTTTCGCCTGCGCTTTAACCCCTTTGATTTTGATGGAAAGTCCCGCAGCGGTACAGCTCGACATGCTGATATCAAACTGCTCAAAATTGTCGCCCTTGATTTGCTTTTCATACCCTCTTTGCGTTTTTACAAAGGGACCTGTGTAATGGTGAAGCGGAAGCATCCATTCTTCCACCACATAAGAAGACAAGCTGCATTCAGGGAACTGCCACAACAGTTTTCCATGGTAGAGAGGCTTTTGAAATTCATCCATTGCGCCATTCAGCCGAACATCCACCGCATAAAAGCCCGATGTATCGAAGAAAGCGGGCAGGCCTCTTAAGCCTTTTGCATCCATCTCCCCATCAGAGCGCAATGGCACCCTCATCCGGTCTGAGGCATTTTCCGTAGGCACAATATAACGTGCGCCATCAGGACGTGTGAGCTCCACCTCAAAACAATGTAAATTCGTGCCTTCCAAGTTGAGAATATCTGCCTGCCGCCCACCTTTTTTCGTGATACTGGCATCAAAATCCGTAGTTACAGCGTCAATAGATGTTGGGCAGGGTTGTGTAGCAAGAGCGATTGCAAATATTTGTGAAATCATGTCGGCATTCCAGGTGTTGGTAATTCGGCTTCGGTCTTCTGATCTGTATGATCAACTAAACCTGATGTATTATCAACTGTTGGTTGCGGGCCTTGCGGAATAATCCTTAAATGATAATGATCATCCTCTTTCAGAACGTGACCACCGTGTTCCTGCACAATTGCGTCAAACTCGGCGCCCGACAGATCGCCCAGACGTCTATAACTGATGTCCACAGCGTTGCTATCCAGATGTTTTGAGATAAAAACGCCTCGATCAACCTGATCCTGGATTTTATCACTCATATTTTCGATGACCTCCCGGTCAGGCAGGCGTTGAGCAGTGCCATCAAGATAGACGTCCTCCAGCTCCCGGGCCGCAGTCTGGTTTCTGTAAATATGCGGGATTGGCCTGGCACTATCGTCATATTTGCGATTATTGAACATGGCTCTCGCTTGTTCATCCGGCGTGCGGGCACCGGAGGTGACAATCATGATCTCGCCGGTTTTTTCATAGACATCTCGACCAATGGCCTGAAGCTGATCTTCTAAAATCTCAGGCAGGTCGATAGAGCTGTTTTTCAGCTCATAATATTTTCGCTCCCCGTCTGCGCTATCGCTTGCAAGCGTCGGTTCCAGCATTTCTGCGCCTGGAAGGTCGAGGTCCGGCGCGTCAAATTTTAACTTCATTCCTTGAGCAGACAATTGATGATCCTTCCGAAAAAAATCTGTGTTTTCTTAAGGGCACCACAGGGAAGTGAAAAAGACCATCAACGAGACATAGAGTAAAAGACCGAAGCGACATCCCGAAGCCTGTCCTGAACCAAGTCCGACATTTGGCGGTAGAGGCGGAGGAGGTTAATCTCCTCCTTTGAGAGGGGTTCATCAAATGTCGACCGGTCCAGGAACACCTGCAGAGAGACGTTAAGAACATCGGCTATTTGTTGCAGGCGAAAAGCCGATATGCGGCCATGACCTTTTTCATATCTTTGGATCTGTTGATAACTGACACCGATATGGGCAGCGAGGGCGTCCTGGCTAAGGCCGTTGAGCTGACGGTACATGCGAAGTTTTTGGCCGATTTCGATATTGAGTTGTTTTTCTTCTACACTGGCTGGAAATGGCATTTGGTGGTCCCTCCTCACATTATAAAAATGGAAACGACCGCCAGCACTGGCGCTGGCGGCCGGGAGTTAAGAACCATCCAACGGAATGGCGCGATGCTCTTTAGCTTGGGGTTCACCCGAAGATGAACCCCCATGCCTGGACATGCAGCACCGCCTCCCGGACCACATAGCACGGGTAACGGTATCATTCATGGCTGATACCAGCCACCGTTGGGGGGAGTTCTTAAGCTCCCACACGCCCAAAGGCATGCGGAGGTATTTATAAAGGGAAAACAGGGGGATGGGAAGTGTGGGGTTGATATTGATAGATTAAACGCTCAATTGTCTCTACGCGCTTGGTCCATGGTATAACCACAATTCACACAAGTACTATCATCATCGTGCCACAACTGGTCTGGCGCTAGTGGTTGTTGGCAAATCTCACACACTTCTCCTGCGAGACTAAACTCGCAGCTCAGACAAATATTAAGAAGACCATTCATTAGATAAGTGTCTTCTCCGCACGAAGGGCAATCGAAAAGCGTGAACTCACCTCCCTGCGTCATGGCGAGATAATCATCTGCAAAGCTCTCAGCAGCAATGATCGATTGCAAGAACACGCTTGTCTCGACACCTGTTCCACACGCTCTGCACAGCAAAATCATAGCCTGAGAGGAGCTATTGCCTTCGTTCATTTGATAAATCAATGAAGAATCACAATTGGGGCAGCCAACATCATCCCAAACAGTTATGCCGGAGAACCACGGCAATCGTGAAAAGCTGGAGATGCATTGACCTTTCTGCGCAGAGAAGAAACCATGTTCTTCCAGCATTACATTCCAACTATCACCTAGCAAATTGACGGGGTCCTCTCCTAATATTTCACAAAAGCCTGCAACAATTGGAAAGCAATTAGATATTGCCTGTTGAATATTCTTTTTCGGCTCAACGGCATGATAATGCTCAAAATCCTTACGCATTTCTTGAAGAGGCTTGAGACTACCTTCTGGCCAATCCAGTCCAAAATGGCGAAAGCGCTCCCTAAGTTCCCCGAAATCAACTGTCCTACTAGCCCTGGGCTCATAAACAATTGAGCCATCCTCAGTTGGCTTTGGCACAAACTGAGATGCAAGTACTGACATCGGATCTTCGTCCTGGCATTGCGCTAGCAAGCATTGTTTTCCTAACAGCAAAACCCCAGCATAGAAGTTTCGAACTGCGCTAATCAGGCGGCCATGGTCTTCATCATTTTGATAATCCTCCAAACCGATACGGATGGAGTGCACAGCATTTTGTAGAAGGTTCGTCACGCATCTCTCCCTAAATTCTGATACGCAACCCACCAACATGATCCGGCGAATAATAGATCGAAACCAATGAACCTCACAACTAGGAATTGAAATTTAGCCTGGTGCTTTAAGGAAAATTCCCTTATTGTATCTTCCATAGAGCAGGCTCAACCCTGCACCAGCCCACAACAAGCGGCACAGGTTTTCCTGTGGCGCTTTTTTTATTGGAGACAGACATGGGTCCCCACCCCGCTTCCCCTCAGCTCACCCAACGCTTCGACACCCTTCAAACCAAAATCAACGCCCTCGACGGACGCATTTCCACCCTGCAAGATAGCTTTTGCCCCGTTTGTCTGCCCTATAATCACAGAACGCCTCCTTCTGTTGATGCCAAATCCGTCAGGATGGCGAGAGAGGCGCGCTTTCGTGAGTTAAGGCGGCGTTGGGAAGAGGCAAAAGCCCAGGGCATGACTCATAAAATCTGGGAAACCGTGGGAGGGCCATCCGTCCGCCTAAGTCATCGGGCTGCGGACAAACAGAAAGTGCCGATAGATGACAAATTCAGCCTTGGAACTGAGCGACTTTTTCTACCTTCCGACCCTACAGCATCTTTCATGCAGACAGCGAACTGTAGATGTGATGTGAGCTATGTGAGAGAGAATCAAGGCGGCAATTGCCCGCTCGCTCAGGGCGTTCATTCCAATATCACTGTGCGCGCGCTTCTCCATCACTATTTTAACTGCGATGGTGTTAGCATCCGCGTTGCCATTAGCGCCCTCAACATACCACGAGACCCAACTATAAATCGCAGGTTTAGAAACAGCTTAGACCAAAGCCTTTTACCCTTTAGAAACCGTAGGGGCCGCCATCAGATCGCATTCGACATCAAAGCAAAATTTGATCTAAGCGAATTTGGTAATCTGACTATGCGTTTAGAGGGTGTTTTGGTGAATTCCGGCGCGTTTTGGAAAATAGACGGCCAGTTGTCAGCCTATAATGACACCTATGACTTCGACCCCAAAACGGCAGGCCGGACAGTGCCGGCAGAAGTCGCAACACGTGTGTTTGAGCTGTTACGTGCTGGCAAAGGCACCGCATTCAACGTTGCCTTTGTCGGGTCAAAACCCGTTTCCCTACGAGGGCGTTGGGATAGCGTAGGAGCTATTCTCTCCCCCAGGGAGCCTCGTCGAGGGCTTTAAAAATCAAGATCGACCTCTCAGCCCACCCCACGCCGTCCCCAGAGGCCGGATGGGCTTGAGAGGCCAGGAATTGACAGGTTTCCGGTGGCGAGGTTGATATATCGACACAGTCCGTTGCCAATTCCCCCCGCTGCACAATCAGCTTCGTTTCATCCGGCGTATGCCATAATTGATAGGTTATCGGGGGGCCGTCCATTATAGAATATTCCAGGTTCGGCAATATATTTCGCCAGATACCCTGCCCCATATGTTCATAAATCAAAACACCACGGCTGCTGCGGCCTTTGGTCAACATGAATTGTCTTCCATTCTCAAGGCTCAAATGCGCCTGATCAGATACGCCAAATCTCCCGCCCATATAGACAAGAGTGACCTCCACAAAAAGCCAAAAGAAAATAGGAAATACGAATAAGAGCTTCCACCAGCCAGGTAGACAAACGAGAAAGACCAGACTTAAAATAAGTAGATTGATACTGAAGACAATATCCGCACCATTGAGTAAAGTGGAAGGCGCTAAAATCAGAATGTCCCCATCGGACCATGATGAGAACTCCAAATTCCATATAATCAGATAGAAAAAGAACGTCACAAAGCTGGTAAACAATCCGAGAACTACAAGGCGTTGTTTCAATGATTGGCCCCGCATAAAACCCCTTCCCGGAAATAGCCTTGAGTACAGCTCATTGTAGCTTCATTAGGAGCGAGGCTCAATCGGCACGCCCACCTCATTTGGCCACTTCTTCAGTGCGCGCCACGCCACATACACGCCAAACCTCAAACAGACAGTTGGCGCTGCGGCAGCAACTGAGCTCGAGAGGATTTATCTAAAAGGGACAAAGGCAAAGCAGAGCGCCGCAATGATCATTGATCAAATGGCGGAAGCCATTCGAAATCAGGTTAAAAGAGGCATCCTCATCTCAGACCATTTGATTGAACGTGCGCTTGATATCAGTTTCCAGGGATTGACCATGCAAGACAAAGCTGTTTTTGTCGAAATCGCTCGAATGATCGCAAAGAAAATGCTGGTCGAAGATGACCATTTTCATTTGGAATTTAATTGAGGAAATAAGATGTTTGCCTACCTCCTTTCGTTCCTACTCATCTCAGACCCGGTTTGTGCGCCTGATACTCTCTATCCAGAGCAATATCCGAGCATATCAATCGAAGACCAGCCAAATGGTGATCATCAACTCATAATCATTGTTCCGGAAGAAAGTTGCTTCTCTCTCAGCGTACGTCAACCGGACGGGCGATATCTCGTAACCTTCGATCCGAGCCGAGAAATTAAGGGGAAAAACATAGCAAATATTCGAAAGCCTGGGACATACAGAGCCTCAATCTCCGAAATTGAAGCCGCCGATGCATCCCATTGGCCCATCTCTTACGAGCCCCTTTTCTCTCAACCGGGCACTTATGAGTTTTATTTTGCAGAGAACCTGGAAACAGAGCCAATAAACACCCTCCATTTTTCTCAGGAAGTTACGATCGGTCGTTAATGGTCAAACTTATCAAGGGAAATGCCAGGATGAATTTTTTCGCGGGCGATGATGAATGCATCCATCCATTTTTGATTTTGGCCCCATAAAGCTAACCACATGAGCATAAGATTTATCTATATTATATTCTTTGCGATGGTTTACGCTTGGCCTCATTGCGTATCCGCAACTGATGCCCCCAGCCACAAAGACATGCAGAGAATAACAGATCAAGCACGTCAAACAGCCTGGGACTTGTATGAAATAATGAAAAACGGTGACATTCGTGCGTTTATCAACATGCATCATGAACGCATTAACGATGACCCATATTACGAAGAAAACAACGCCCCGATCACCACCGGATATCTCTACAGCATGATGGGGCCCGCAGATGTTTATGTGGTGCGAGATTTCTTTTTAAAGCATCAATCTGTCGACGTCTTTCTTTCAGAGATAAAAACCTACCCCGATTTCTTTTCCCTAGAAGTCACATTCTACGACCCTCAAATGCACCAGCCCGCCAGCCCTACCTATAAGTTTTGGGAAATCGATGACAGTGGGGAGAGTTCAGAATCAACTCAACTATTTTTTGTAGATGGGAAATGGGGGTTGGCCGGCTATGCCTTTTATTATGAAGATCGTCACTGGCCAGATTGAATTTTGGTTCCGCGTGGTGGGTTCAATATAGTTTAAAAGGGGGCTAGATAGGAGCACCAACGTGATCATTGCATTCATGTATCTTCTAGCGGCAGCCACCGAGTGCGGTGCCGAGCTACATCCGTCTCATAGCTACACTTCCGAAATCATTCATAATTACGAAAAGAGGACCATCAGCCTTTCCGTTGATGGTCCAGAATTGGAGTGCACCAGGATTGAAGTTCGGAAGCCGGATGGTGCGCGTTATGTTCTGGAGCAGCCAGGCTCAGCCGTGGAAGGACACTGGTCCTGGCGGCTAAGCGAGCTGCCCGGCCTATTCACTCAAGCGGGGGATTATGAAGTCTCTTTTTGGCCCAAAGCCCGTCAACCCGGGCTGCAGCGTCCATTCCACATAGAAAAAGTCGAATGGCAATTTCCTGAGTGCACGCTGCTGCCAAACATCATGAACAGCTGGCGGGTCTATCTGGAGCGCTTTGAAGGTCCATTAAGCAAGACCAGAACCGGGTATAAAAAACGCATCGAAGGCGACGGTTATGAGAGTTTCAATGTTGAGATGTCGACCTGCTCCACAGCATCCCTCCGCATTGAAATCACCAATTTTGAAAGTGCCTATAAACACCAGCTGTTAGACACCGCGATAGGCATATTAAGTCAGATGGATCAGGAGCTGGTTCGCTCTAACGCAGAGAAAATTCTATCTTTAGATGAGAACAACACAAGTTTATTTCTGGAATCTGAGAATTTCAAAACGCTGTCAGCCTCCCTCATGAAAGTAGAAGACGGACGATACAATGTGGAACTTAGCGCATCCTGGGCAGGGTGAAATCACTTAACACAACCCCAGTGACTGGTAGCAATTTAGCGCTTTTCACCTGCCTTTGTGCATCAATCATTTTCATCGGTGGAGCTACGCAGGCAACGCTCTTACACACGGCCAAGCAAAAGATATCATATGAGGTGAACGCAACCTCGCCACAGAAAAATTCCAATTTTGCATGAAACGCCAATTAACGAATATCGATTGATGTCTTAGACAGATTAAAGTCCAATATGATTTTTTCCTGGCCGATCACGATACTCTTTTTTTCGCCCTGATGATCCAGATCAACGGCAGCAAGTTGAGGGGTATCACCGTCCTGTATTGCGGGTGATTCAAACATGAGTTCGACAGATTCAATGGTAAACACCAGTTCACGTCGACAAGCGTCTTTATCTGCAATCGCGGCAGCCTCACAAGTTTTAACAGGCTGTTTTTTTAACCAGCTAAGCAGAGCGTCTTGATGCGCAGCGAATAGAAACTCTACCCTTCTATTGAATGCACGCCCCGCGGATGTTGCATTGCTTGCCAACGGCATATGCTCTCCGAAGGAAACTTGGAAAACCCGCGTTTGCTTGACATCAAAAGTTGCAAGCTCTCGTGCAACGCTATGCGCACGACGCTGACCCAGGCCTTTATTGTACACAGAGCTACCGACATCGTCTGTATGGCCTGCAATAAAAACGGTCGTATCGGATGCCTCCTGTCGCAGGGCATCGGCAACCCTGTCAATTATCTCCAAAGCATCTTCATTCAACTCGTATTTATCCGTTTTGAAAAATACTTCGCCTTGATAAACAACTCGCAACACGGGGATATCTACCGGATAATCATCCAGGCCATGTTCTTCAGGTGTCAGATTATAGGCGAATAATCTGGGTGTTACATCGCCATTTGATCGTGCAATCTGCTGTATGCGCCTTACACGAAGACGATGCTCAGACTGCACAAGTTCCCACGGCTCGACCAACTTGAAGCCCTTTGGCACAGTCGCCTGACCTGTTTGCGCCTGGCCTTGTGTCATCCAAAAAACGCTGATGACCAGGGCAAGGAGATGTTTTACATTTTTCAATACATCAACCACATGAAAAGCAGATAGACCTGAGCTCATTATTTTAAAAATTCGCTTTTTCCTGCTCAACAAGGCTAAAGGTAAAACTATTGGTATCTGATTGGCTAAGCTCAGCCAATGCATCAGAGATTGAGCCTTCAACATCGCGTTTTCTTATTTTAAAAGACAAGTCCCGCATTCCTGCATATGGAAGGTCTGTACTCAATTCCGGCGGGCCACCAGGCATCAGGCTCCAGATTTGTGCAAATTCGCCATCGTTTAAATAATTACATTGCTCACGTGCATCACAGGTGAGTACGCCGCGCACAGGCGTCCAATGCGCCCCTTCTCGCTGCAGCATAAGCCACGAGGCAACCACATTGCCATTATGGTCAGCGCCCATTCTCAGCCTAAGCGGGTAGCTATAGTTTTCAGCAAATAATATCTCCCCAACAAAACGTCGAACATGCGCAGGTGGGGCAGACAGGGCCAGGCTCGTCGATGGGGAAGTAACACTTCTTAAGTCCGCCTGACTGCCTAGAAAAAAAGCTGAAAGGAAAGCGCTTTGAGCTGGCCCGGCATCCCGATTTTTTGGCCCTATGACGAATAACTCAACACCCCCCATATTCAAACGCGCATCTTTGGCCTCCCAGAACCCAGCTTCTCGGGCAGATGGGATATCGAACTCTGCAATATCGCTTTCAACACCTATTGACGTTGAATATATAAAAATTCGAGGAACGCCCCATTGGGCTTCATAGGCCGGTCTGGACGCCAATGACCTGATCAGGCTTGAGTCTGAAAAACTGTCGCTGTGAAAGCCTTCGACCTGTTCTTCCAAACGCGCGGAATCCAATAGCGCCTTCGACAATTTCGGTTTAAATGTCTCCTGATCGTCTTCAATTTCCGCGCGCTTATTGCTGCCAAAGAAAACAGATAGGCTGCTCTCCTCTTCCCGTAATTGCGCAACTTCCTCAACACTATATAAAGGCAAGCAGCCAGCCAAAGTTTGCGCTAGACCTGAGCCGTCTTTGCGGGCGACCAAAATTGTCACATGCTCTCGTGGCGCAAACCTTTGGTGAACCTCATTGCTTTTCAAATCCAGGAAATCAAGAAGAAAACGCCGCCACGGCAAATTCTCACTTAAAGCCTTCCCTGTTTCGGGGATGATATCTCGCTCGTCCAAAATGAACACACTTTGCCGTGCAGGCTGGTCATGGTCTAGAACAAGGCAGTATTTATCATCGGCAAATCGCGCCGTAGCTTCGGTGGAGAAAACGCAAATAAGAAAAAGTGCAGATATCGCAATTAGCCGGAAAAGTATCATAATGTTTTCAATTTCAATTCTTGAGCAAGATAATGATCAATCGACACCTCAATACTCTCTTTACGAGCATCATCAGCAGCCATGATAATATCTGTATTCTTGCCACGCAATGCAGCCATTAATCGAGACCGATAGTCATCAAACAAAGCGATAACCCGTTTGTCCTGGGCTGCAATAGCCTCATAAAATTTACGATTTTCAGAGTATTCATCGACTTGCTTCTGAGCTTTGTCAGCTCTGACCGCGATTTCCTCCGACTTTCTGGCATCTGCAGAAAGTCGAGCAAGCTCCTGATTGACATAACGCGCCAATTTATCATTAAGCTTATCAAAAGCCTCCTTCGCTTTTTTATGCTGCAGCATAATTTCCGGATAATCTGGATCCTCGTCATGGGTATACCAAGCGATAACCGCGCCAATGAGGAAAACAATAATATTTCCAAATATGGAACCACCAATCAGCCAAAGCTTATTAGGGCCGGAACCATCTCCCAAATCGACGTAGGTCTGCAATATATAGCTGTCACGAGCATAATAAACGGCACCCAGTACAAGGAGGAGCAACGCATTTCCCAGCCCAAGCAGACGCCAAGCTTTGCCGCTATGCTCTTGCCGACGATGCTCGCCGAAATAATAATCCCATTGTCGAATTATGCTGCCTTGGATATGACCAGAAAAGGCGATAGCCACCGCAACAATCATTGTGATACCCGACGCGATAAACGGCGAAGCCCAGCTTAGGTTGGCAAAGCTCTCGAAGTTGATAAAAAACTCCGGCACCGCAAGCAACGCTAACAGAGCAACATAAAATGGTTTCCGCATATAAACCGGCATACGGCCATATTCGGCCCGCTTGGCCTCAAAGTCGCTATCTATGCTCTCCAGTTTTCCTTTCAAAACGTCCAATGTAGCATATTCATTTTTGTGCTGCTCTCGTTCCTTGAGATAGAAACTCCGCTTCTTCTGCAAAAGGTCTTCCCGAATAGCGCCCAATTTTGATTCTAGTAGAAAGGCTTTTTTATGCTTCTCAAACCTTCCTTTTATTGCAGATAGGGCCAAGCCCCGCATAGGCGCTATATTGGAAGAATACCAGCTATTCATTTGCGGCGTGATGTGCGCGGGCTGTTCCCCCAAGCAATCTGTTAAGATAAGACGTTCAGCATCAAGTTCTCTTTCTATACGCCTATTTAACTCTTGAGCGATTTCCCCTGATGCCCCGAGGTCCAGATCCACATAACCGTCAATACGACTCTCAGTCAGATCAATATCCGGATCAATATTAGCCATATATTTATCCCTAAAATTATTGTTTAAAATTGCAGCTTTAGGCAGTTGCATCGAATGGCATGCCATTAGCACCGATGCAATGCAGGGTATCATTGAGCCCAGTCATACCTTTGTTTTCGACCATGAATCCTGTGTTCAATTTCCGACACTTTGGTTCAAGTTGAGGCAATTCTTCCAAAGCCAGTATTTCTCCAGAAGTATCACCCACAAAAACAATCTCATCATCGTTCAAGGCCTGTGCCGCTGCGTTTCCACTTTCAGGGGCCGAAGACAAATACACACTCCCGCCTTCAGCGCGCATACGATATTCCTCCTCACTCAAAGACACCCAACTGCCATCCTCTTGAGCGCAAACGACAGAAATACCTGCAGCATCAAGCGATACAGCCGATTCATTAAACCGCCGACACTCTAAAAGACTATCACCATCACTCGCCGCTGGAGCCCAGTTGGAATAAGCCGAAATGACCTCCTCATCTCTTACTGGTGTATCACTTATCTCCGTGATTACGGAAACCCGATCGCCTTCCTCATTGACATATTGAATTTGCTGCTTCTGTCCCGTTATTACCGCCAGGTTTTGCTGCTCTCTGATACGAGCTCTATCCTTCTCATCGGCAACTGCTACCAGAACCACACAGGCCGCACCACCTGCAGCCGCACCAATCGCAGCGCCCTTCCCTGCCTTACCTCCGGCGACCTCTCCTATTAAAGCGCCGAGTAATGCGCCACCCACCAGGCTCGCCACACACTGATTAATCGCTCTATCCACAGCGGTTCTAGGCTGATTGCCAGGACCCGTCGTCACACAGCCCGTAAGCAACACACATGCTGCAATAATTACCGATGTCTTCGTAGGTTTTAACATAAGAGAAATATCCAAATTCCTGTGCGAGACACAGACCTTATCTAAATTTAATACGCAGAAAATACAAAGCATGTCCTTTTTTAGCGTATCAAAAATGCAGATGCAATCATAAGCTGTTTTTGGGCTCGGAAGAGGATTTTAGTCTTATTTTTAGATAGCTACGCACGGCACGAGTCGTATGTATCAAGATTCACTTATGTGGGTTAACTCAACATCCGGAAAGGAGCTGGGTACCTATGCTAAACAACAAGCTCGTGATGGAGATCCGTATTTTGGGCCCATCTTGGCGTTATTCATGTGCGCTGAGCATATTCAAGACTGATGAGTCCTTATATGCATTTGCATATCTATGTTTTGTTGTTTCATGAAGGTTGTGTATTTGGGTAAGATTACACTGTATATGGGTTTCTGATTTTGTTGTCCTGATTTTGCTAAGCTTGGCGACGACCTACTCTTCCAACGCTTAAGCGGTAGTACCATCGGCGCTACCTGGTTTCACGGCCGAGTTCGGGATGGGATCGGGTGGTTCACAGGCGCTATGGCCACCAAGCTAAGTAAAATCAGGGTTATGACTAGATATTGGGTGCGTTTTTATCTTGGATCTTCTGATCATAGATATGATGAAGTTCTCAAGCTCAATCGAGCAATTAGTACCAGTCAGCTTCGCATGTCGCCACGCTTCCACATCTGGCCTATCAACGTGATGGTCTATCACGGCTCTCAAGGAAGACCTTATCTCGAGGTGGGCTTCCCGCTTAGATGCTTTCAGCGGTTATCCCTTCCGTACATAGCTACCCTGCACTGCGGCTGGCGCCACAACAGGTCCACCAGAGGTACGTCCACCCCGGTCCTCTCGTACTAGGGGCAGCTCCTCTCAAGTCTTCGACGCCCACGGCAGATAGGGACCGAACTGTCTCACGACGTTCTGAACCCAGCTCACGTACCTCTTTAAATGGCGAACAGCCATACCCTTGGGACCTGCTCCAGCCCCAGGATGAGATGAGCCGACATCGAGGTGCCAAACGATCCCGTCGATATGAGCTCTTGGGGATCATCAGCCTGTTATCCCCGGCGTACCTTTTATCCGTTGAGCGATGGCCCGTCCACGAGGGACCACCGGATCACTATGACCGACTTTCGTCTCTGCTCGACTTGTCAGTCTCGCAGTCAGGCTGGCTTATGCCATTGCACTCTTACAGACGGTTTCCAACCGTCCTGAGCCAACCATCGCGCGCCTCCGTTACTCTTTGGGAGGCGACCGCCCCAGTCAAACTGCCCACCACGCAGGGTCCCGGACCCGGATAACGGGCCGCGGTTAGATATCAAATAATGCAAGGGTGGTATTTCACAGGTGGCTCCACCCGAGCTGGCGCCCGGGGTTCAAAGCCTCCCACCTATTCTACACATGCCTTACCTAATACCACTGCGAAGCTGCAGTAAAGGTGCACAGGGTCTTTCCGTCTAACCGCGGGTACCCCGCATCTTCACGGGGAATTCAATTTCACTGAGTCGATGTTGGAGACAGTGGGGAAGTCGTTACGCCATTCGTGCAGGTCGGAACTTACCCGACAAGGAATTTCGCTACCTTAGGACCGTTATAGTTACGGCCGCCGTTTACCGGGGCTTCAATTCGGAGCTTGCACTCCTCCTCTTAACCTTCCGGCACCGGGCAGGCGTCAGACCCTATACGTCGTGTTGCCACTTCGCAGAGTCCTGTGTTTTTGATAAACAGTCGCCACCCCCTGGGTTGTGCCCCTCCCCTCTGGTTGCCCAAAGAAGAGGCCTCCTTCTCCCGAAGTTACGGAGGTATTTTGCCGAGTTCCTTCAACATCGTTCTCTCAAGCGCCTTAGTATGCTCTACCTGTCCACCTGTGTCGGTTTGGGGTACGGTCTTAAATGAGGGGGCTATTTCCTGGAACACCTTCGCTGCCCAATCAATCCAATAAGATTGAACAACTTACGGTATCCGTCACTCACCCTCAGGCTCAGGAATATTAACCTGATTCCCATCGCCTACGCCTTTCGGCCTCGGCTTAGGGGCCGGCTCACCCTGCGCGGATTAGCCTTGCGCAGGAACCCTTGGACTTTCGGCGAGAGTGTCTCTCACACTCTTTATCGTTACTCATGTCAGCATTCGCACTCCTGATACCTCCACCATGTCTCACAACACGGCTTCATCGGCCTACAGGACGCTCCGCTACCGCGTAATCCCGAAGGATCACACCCGCAGCTTCGGTACACATCTTAAGCCCCGTTACATCTTCGGCGCAGGAACCCTTAAATTTAGACCAGTGAGCTGTTACGCTTTCTTTAAAGGATGGCTGCTTCTAAGCCAACCTCCTGGTTGTTTTGGGATTCCCACATCCTTTCCCACTTAGATGTGATTTGGGGACCTTAGCTGGCGGTCAGGGCTGTTTCCCTTTCGACGACGGACCTTAGCACCCGCCGTCTGTCTGCTAAGCTATACTCTTCGGTATTCGGAGTTTGGTTAGGTTTGGTAAGGCTCGCGCCCCCCTAGCCCATCCAGTGCTCTACCCCCGAAGGTAAACACTTAACGCACTACCTAAATAGTTTTCGCGGAGAACCAGCTATCTCCCGGTTTGATTGGCCTTTCACCCCTAGGCACAGCTCATCCGAATCTTTTTCAACAGATACCGGTTCGGCCCTCCAGTGCGTGTTACCGCACCTTCAGCCTGGCCATGCCTAGATCACCGGGTTTCGGGTCTACTCCATGTAACTCAATCGCCCTATTCAGACTCGCTTTCGCTACGCCTACACCTAACGGCTTAAGCTTGCTACATAGAGTAAGTCACTGACCCATTATGCAAGAGGTACGTAGTCACCCCACCCAATCCGAAGATTATGGGAGGCTCCTACTGATTGTAAGCATTCGGTTTCAGGATCTGTTTCACTCCCCTTATCGGGGTGCTTTTCACCTTTCCCTCACGGTACTTGTTCGCTATCGGTCATACACGAGTACTTAGGCTTGGAGGGTGGTCCCCCCATGTTCAGACAGGATTTCACGTGTCCCGCCCTACTCAAGGACTTGAAGATATTTACCCATACGGGGCTATCACCCACTATGGCCCAGCTTCCCAGCTGGTTCTGGTTATCCTCTTCAAGCCACTGGCCTGGTCCGCGTTCGCTCGCCACTACTAACGGAGTCTCGGTTGATGTCCTTTCCTCCGGGTACTTAGATGTTTCAGTTCCCCGGGTTCGCCTCGCTATACCTATGTATTCAGTACAGCGATAATATCGTTATTAAATTCATGATCAGTTTTCAGAGCTTAAAGCCTAATTTCGCACAGCGAGTAAAACACCCGCAGGCGTGCAGCCTTGAGCCCGCTTCATGGGACTGACGAAGTCAGTACCGGAAGCAATTCAATAACTGCTCATAAAATTAACAACGATATTG